>Ga0070741_10000181_pt1 | contig 234224 bp, 244 predicted proteins | sample Coa_R1_4_FD_66440 | JGI IMG/M metagenome (GOLD analysis project Ga0070741, IMG submission 66440) | Surface soil microbial communities from Centralia Pennsylvania, which are recovering from an underground coalmine fire - Coalmine... | ecosystem: Environmental > Terrestrial > Soil >... | reverse complement strand
CGAGATCAACAACAACATCCACTTCTTCATCACGCACATGGGCGTGCTCGCCACCGCGAACATCCCGCGCGGCGAGATCATGCGCATGCTCTCCGAGAAGAAGGAGTACGGCGCGCTCGCCGAGGAGACGAGGAAGATCTTCACCCTCGTCGACTCGTGGAACATGAGCCTCGCCGAGGCGTGCCGCTTCATCTCCAAGAGGACGCCCAGCGACATCTGGGCCGACTTCCTCGACCGCTTCGCGTACAGCATCGAGTCGGGCGAGGACCTGGAGACGTTCCTCAAGAACGAGCAGGTCGTGGTCATGGAGGACTTCTCCACCGTGTACCGCGGCGCGCTCTACGAATTGGAGAACATGAAGGGCCTGTTCAACTCGATGATGATGTCCGTCATCTTCGTGGTGATCTTCGCCATCCTCATGCCCGTCATCACGGGCATCGACGCGACGTTCCTCATGGGCGGCGCCGTCTTCCTCGTCATCTGCATCGAGATCGGGTTCGTCTACTTCATCAAGGCCAAGGCGCCCAACGACCCCATCTGGCACAAGTCGAAGCTGGAGACGACGCTCACGCGCTCCATCCGCTACGGACTGCCCGCCTCCGTCATCGGCTGCTTCGTCTTCCTCGTGGGGGCCCTCTTCCTCTTCGGGAAGCTGCCGGCGGCCATCATCATCGCCATCTCCATCTCGCCCCTCATCATCGTGGGATTCCTCGTGGGGCGCGAGGAGGAGAAGGTGAAGCGCCGCGACGACAACTTCGCCGCCTTCATCCGCTCGCTGGGCGCCAGCACGAGCGCGCGCGGCGGCCAGGTGACCGAGACGCTGCGCCACCTCCAGACGCACGACTTCGGGCCGCTCACGACGGACATCCGCCAGCTCTACTCGCGCCTCAACCTGCGCGTCGACGACGAGGCGGCCTGGGAGTGGTTCGCGGCGGACTGCGGGTCGAACCTCATCAAGAACTTCAGCAGCATGTTCGTCGAGGGCGTGAAGGCCGGCGGCAAGGCCGACCAGATCGGGAAGATCATCTCGGAGAACTTCATCACCATCATCACCCTGCGGAAGTCCCGATATCAGACCGCGGGCAACTTCAAGGGCATGCTCTACGGCCTCGTGGCCGGCATGGCGTTCTCGCTCTACGTGGGTGTCGGCATCGTGGGCATGCTGAAGAAGATCTTCAGCGACATCCAGCTCCCCCCCGACACGCCCTTCGCGAGCTTCCTCCACTTCAGCGTGGACATCGCGCTCATCAGCTTCATGGTCATCGTGCTCATGCTCGCGCACAGCATCGCGAGCGGGCTCATGCTCCACATCGCGGACGGCGGGAACTACTTCCGCACCTACACGGACCTCGTGGGCATGTTCTGGGTCGCGGCGGTGGTGTCCGTCGTGGCGACCTCCGCGCTGGGCTCGCTCCTGGGAGCCGGATAGCGGTCCGCCCGCGCGGCGCGGGCCGAACGCTTTATCCCGAAAGCGGCATCCGCGGCCGTGAGCCTCCGGGCGGTCATCTTCGACGTGGACGGCGTGCTCGTGCGCTCCATGGAGAACCACGCCGCGGCATACCAGAAGGCGTTCGCCGAGATCGGCGTCGCGATCCGGCCCGAGGAGGTATACGCCAACGAGGGGCGCCGCTCGCGGGAGGTCATCGAGTCGTTGGCGCAGGAGCGCGGCTTGGACCTCTCCGAGGCGAAGCTGGAGGAGATGAACCGCCGCAAGCAGGCGACGTTCTACGCCTTCGGGCCCGCGCCGCTCTATCCTGGCGTGCGCGACCTGCTGGAGCGTCTGCACGCCCACGGCCTGCGCCTCGCGGCCGTCACCGGCACGAACCGCGCCAACGTGCACCACCACCTGGGCGAGCTGGTCAACCTCTTCGACGTCCTCGTGACCAGCGACGACGTGACCCGCACCAAGCCCGACCCCGAGCCGTACCTCAAGGCGCTGGAGAAGCTCCGCCTCAAGCCCGAGGAGTGCGTCGTCGTCGAGAACGCGCCCCTGGGCATCCGCGCCGCCAAGGCCGCGGGGCTGCGCGTCGTGGGCGTGCTGACCACGAACCCGCCCGACGTGCTCCGCAAGGCCGGCGCGGACTGGGTCGAGCCCTCGACCGCCGACGCGTGGAAGGTGCTGGAGGGGCTCGCGTGACGAAGGCCACGGCGGAAGCCCGCGCCAACATCGCGCTCATCAAATACTGGGGCCAGAGCGACCCGCGCCTCAACCTGCCGCTCACGAGCAGCATCTCGATGACGGTGGACAAGCTCGTGACGCGCACCACCGTGGAGCCCGACGCCTCGCTCAAGGCCGACACGCTCTCCATCAACGGCGTCGCGCAGGCGGGAGCGCCCCTCGCTCGCGCGCAGCGGCACTTGGACCGCCTGCGCCAGCGCGCGGGGAGCGCCGCCTTCTGCCGCGTCGCCAGCGAGAACACCTTCGCCGCCAGCGCGGGGCTCGCCTCCAGCGCCAGCGCGTTCGCGGCGCTCACCGTCGCGGGCTTCGCCGCGCTGGGCGCCAAGGTGTCCGAGCGCGAGATGACGACCTTCGCGCGCCTGGGCTCGGGCAGCGCGGCGCGCAGCATCCACGGCGGGTTCGTCGAGTGGCGCGCGGGCCCCACGCACGAGGCGAGCTACGCGGAGCCCCTCGCGCCCGCGTCGCACCTCGACCTGCACGACGTGGTCGTCGTCCTCTCCGAGGGCGAGAAGAAGGTGGGCAGCAGCGAGGGGCACGGCCTCGCGGAGACGAGCCCGCTCAACGCCGGCCGCGTGGCGCGGGTCCCCGCGCTCCTCGCCGAGGTCCGCGAAGGCATTCTACATCGTGATATCAAGAAGCTGGGCCGCGCCGCGCAGGAGGACGCGCTCCTCATGCACGCCGTCATGATGACCTCGACGCCCAGCCTCCTCTACTGGACGCCGGGCACCGTGGCGGGCCTGCACGCGGTCCGCCGGTGGCGCGAGGAGGGGCTCATGGTCTACGCGACCATCGACGCGGGCCCCAACCTGCACCTGCTCTGCGCGGGCCGCGACGCGCCAGAGGCCGCGCGCCGCGCCCGCGAGGAGCTTGCCCCCGCGGCGCTCCTGGACAACGCTCCGGGCGAGGGCGCGAGGCTCGTCGCCGCTCACCTCTTCTGAGCGCGGCGCGAGAGGAAGAGGCCGGCGCCCGCGCCCGCGACGCCGCAGCCCAGGACGAAGGCGTAGCCGCCCACGGGCGCGCGGGCCTCGTGGGACTGCACGACGAGGGGCGTCTCCTGGGAGGGGGGCGTGGGGGCGGTCCGCAGGGGGGCCGCCGGCGCGGGGGCGGGGGTCGGGAGGGGCGCGTCGTCCGCCTGGCAGCGCGCCGGGACGTGCAGGCCGACGGGGAAGCTCATGCGCCCCGACGTGGCGCCCGCGGTGCCCTCGGCGATGGCGCTCACCTCGATCCGGTCCGTGAAGTACCCCACGAGGTCGGATTCCCCCACGAGGATCGTCAGGCGGAACGTCGCGGTGGACGTGAAGGCCCCGGATGCGTCGGCGAGGGGGGGCGGGTTGGGGAACACGCCGTCGGCGTGGTCGAGGACCACCGTCGCCCACGCGGGCGCCTTGGTGACGCTGAGGTGATAGCCCACGCCGATCAGGTTGGCGTATGCGGTCGGGTCGGTCTCCAGCGTCATCTGGTCCGCGACCGTCGTGACGTTGCCGGGCACGAGGGGGTCCGGAAGCGAGACGCTGCCGATGACGACGACCCCGCTCCTCTGCGCGCTCGCGGCGGGCAGGGCCACGGGGAGCGCGAGGAGGGCGAGGAGCGCCAGCGAGCCGGCGGCGCGGGGCGCGCGCAGCGCCAGGGCGAAGCCCAGGCCCGCGGCGGCCAGCGCGCCCGCGGCCCATGCGCCCCACGCGCCCCCCGTGACGACCGCGCTGGCGTCCTGCGTGCGGAGGGGCGTAGTGCCGGGCGGGCAGGGCGCGTCGCCCGTCGTGACCATGAAGGGGAGGGACCCGCGGCCGCTGAGCGAGCCCATGCTGGTCTGCGTGATGGCGGTGATCTCCACGACGCCCGGCAGCGGGCCCTGGGGGGCGAGGTCGGAGTGGATGGCGACGTGGACCTTGATGGGGCGCGCGCTCTCGAAGTCCGCCGCGGACGTGGGGGCGTGGGCCGGGAAGAAGTCGGTCTCGGGGCTCACCGTGACGGTGGCCCACGCGGGGGCCTTGCTGACGATGTAGGTCACGGGGACGCCGCCCAGCGACGCGTAGGCGGTGGGGTCGGCGATGAACGTGGCCGTCCCCACGACGTCGACCTGGTCGCCGGGGGCGAGGGCGTGGCGGGGCGGGTCAAGCTGGATGACGATGGCGCCGGCCTTCTGGGCGAGGGCGGCGGGGGCCGCCAGGAGGAGGGCGAAGAGGGCGACGAGAAGCGCGGCGCGCATGGGGATCGGCCTGGACCGCTCCACGGGGGGCATCCCCTTTCTGGATGCGCCGCTTTCGAGATGATGCTAGATCGTGTTTCCCGAGCCCCGCGACGTGCTGGCGCCGGTCGAAGCGGTGGGGAAGAAGACGTTGGGGAACGCGCGCGGCAGAGCGCCTCCGCCGCGCGGATGACGAGGGCGTTCTTGTGAGAGACGCCCTAGTTGCCGGTGGCGCTGGAGATGTGGCTGGCGACGTACTGAGCGTTCACGTCAACCGTGTGCCTCACGTCCTCCACGGCCAGGCCATACACGCACGAGGGCGCCGGCGACAACGGGTCAAACCAAAGGAAGCAGACGTAGGGTCCGGGAACGCAAGGCTGCCCGGGCTCCACGTAACCGCAACCGTCGGGGGGCGGGGTGAAGTTGCAATATGCAGCGTTTTCGGTGGGCGGGCACTCTCCACCCAGCTGGAATTGGCCTGTGGGGTCCGCGGTGGGAGGGTAGGGCGTGGGGGTCGAGTCCAGGGTGAGGATCGCCTGGGAGGCCGTTCGGCCGCTGAACGCCACGTAGGTGACGGCGAGCCCTTGCGCGGTGAGGAGGGTGGCCGGAGGATCGCAGAAGTCGACTTCGTAGCCCTGTTGGGGCGGGTCGCCCATGATCTGGGGGCTCTCGCCGGTCACGTCGGGGAGGTGGCCGCAGGCGCTCTGGCAGGCCTGCGCCGCCATGACGCAGGGCGGGGGCGGCACGTCCGTTAGAGTGGTCAGCCAGTATTCTTGGCAGAAGTCGGGCAGACCGTTGCAAAGGCAGGCGTCCTCCGAGTCGGACGTCTCGCACACCAGGACCTGACCCGGGGAGATGCATGTCGAGGTGTCGCAGTGCCCGCAGGCGTCGCCCGAGTTGACCACGCACGTGCCGGGATCGTCCCCACTCGAATCTGTGGCGGCCACTGCCAAGACCGGCGGGGATCCCAGGATTGCCACGAGGAGAAGCGTGCTTGCAAGAACGAACCGCGACCGGATCATGCAGCCACCGCCAACCCCGATGGCCTTGCCACGTATAGACGCAGGCAGGGGAACGCTTGCCTCGACCGCTCGGCAGCTACCAGTCAGCGAGGCTCTTCTGGCCCGCCTTGAGGAGGTCCGCCGCGCCTCGGCGCAGCTTGTCCCAGTCCAGCTCCCGGTATTCCAGCGAGAGGTCCGCGAGGTACTTGCGCGCGGTGTCGCTGACCTTGGGGGCCACGAGGATGCCGCGCACGGGCGTCTCGCCCCGCGCCGCCCGCTCGCGCTCCACGTAGCGCCGCAGCTGGTCCGCCTCCTTGACGCCCGCCGCGCGGCGCTTCACCTCGACGACGACGCGGCGGCCCTGGGCGTCCTCGCCGTAGAGATCCATGGGGCCGCGCCCCGAGGCGCGCTCGCGGCGCCAGAACCTGAAGCCCGGCTCGATGAGCTGCGGCCGCGTGGCGAGGAACGCCTGCAGGTCGTCCTCGCTGCCCGCGAGGTCCAGCTCCACGCCGTCGTCCAGGCCCAGCGAGAAGACGAGGTGGACGGCCTCCAGCGCGATGCGCACCGTCTCCCGGGGCTTCTCGCGGCTGGCGGTGATGACGAGGCTCTCGCCCTCGCGGCTCGCGCTGAACGTGCAGCCCGGCGGCTGCCAGTTGACGGGCTTGAGCTTGGTCGAGGTGTGGACGAGGAGCGTGCCGTCGGGCTTGAAGATCATGAGGCGCTCGCCGCTGCCGAGCCTGCTCTCGGCGCGCCCTTGGTAGTCGATGCTGCACCGCGCCGCGACCTGCACCATGCGGTGCCCAAGCTCGTGGCGCAGGAACTCCACCGCCGCTTCGGGCGTGAGGTCGCGCAGGACGCGGGCGCCGCTCACGAGGGGGCCCATCCCTGGGGGGGCGAAGAAGGTTTGGTCGGGCGCGGTTTCGCCTCTTCAAGATCTCAGGCGCCTACGTCAGCGCGAAGTCGCGGCCGTAGCCCACGTCGGGGGCTCGGTCGCGGAACCAGAGGGAGCCGCCGCCGCTCTTAAAGTTCGGGTCCGTCGTGCTGATCGCCAGGAGGCTGCTGGCGATCGTATGCCGCAGGACGGTGCTGCACCCGACCGCGGCGAGGGCCGAGCGGGGCACCTCGACGTGGATCAGGTTTCCATCCACGCTCGCCTGCAGGTGAGCAGGATAGAACTCCAAGGTGCCACCGATGAAGTTCGGAGACTCCTGGACGTAAGCGTCGACCCCGAGCAGGGTCCCGTTGCAGTCGAAACCCATGCTGAAACCCAGGGCTTCTGGCGACTTGAATCGGTGGGAAGCGTTGACGACTTCCCATGTGACTTCGATGGTGGTTTCGTTCATATCGAACCAGGCGGCGACGAGGTTGATCTCGGGCGCGTCCAGCGTCGTGTCCCCGCGCAGCGCGCCGTAGGCCGCGTCCAGGAGGGGTGGGCTGTCCACGATCTCAGGGTCCGCCTGCGTGCCCGCATGGACGAGGGGCAGGAGAACGAGCAGCGCGAGGACGACGACGGGGAGGCGCATGGGATCACTGGCAGAGTGTCACGAGAGTTTGCCCGTGTTGGATGCCGTCGATCTTGATCTCGGTGGTCACGGTGAGCGGCAGGCCCTGCGAGCGTGCATAGCGGCAGAGGTTGGACTCGTCCCCGTAGGCCCAAGTCGTCTTGAGGAACGTGACGGAGGTGTCGCCCGTCTTCGCGGCGAAGGGGTCCTGAACTTCAGGGACCGGCAGGAAGGGCGAGTCGGCGCAGCCCTTGGAGAAGACGTGCGTCTCGCTGGGCACGTCACCGTAGAAGCCCACCGGCGGGTTGTAGAGCACCTCCAGGCGGACGTCGTGGCACCCCATGAGCGCGACGCGCACGCTCTGGCAGATGATCCCCAGGCTGTCGCAATCGGCCTCGTGGACCAGACAGGGCGACTCGTCGACGGGGACGGTGCTGAAGCACTCCCCGCCGGCCCACGCGTCGGTCGCGGTCTGAAGCTCGACGTAGCCCTCGGATTCGGCGCCGAGGCCCACGGGCTCGTAGCCGGTGGAGGTCGCCTCGAAGACGACGCCCGTGACAGGGTCCAGGAACTCGTCGTCCGGGATGGGCGCCGCGCCCGCGCTGCCGGCGCGGGTGGCGTCGAGGCAGCGCGTGGGCGACGCGGAATGGGGCGCGACGCCCTGGTCCAGGTACGAGAGGCAAGGCGAGTAGACGAGGGCCGCCTGGGCGGGCAGCGCGACGCCGCCCAGCGTGGCGAGGATCGCGAGGGCGGCCATGAGGCGAGGCAGGAGGTTGCGAGCCATGAAGGTTTCACCGTTCACCGAAGGGGGGACAAACAGGTCCCGCCGGCCTAACACATCAGATGAAGATAACAGTAACGGAGTTTCTTGGAGGCGCCCTGTGAAATCGGGGGAATCCAGACCATCTGGGGTGCCGGTCCAGGAGCGTGATGCATGAGCCCGCGGGAAGGCGCGTGCTTCGCCCGGTCACGGAGCCCTGGCAGGCCCGCGTCGGCCGCCGGCCCGCGAGGGCGGCATGACCCACATCACGTCCCACCCCTTCTTGCGGGCGTGCATCTGGAGGCGCAGCGTGGGGTTCACCGCGACGGGGTGCCCCACGGTGGCGAGGAACGCGACGTCGGAGTAGTGGTCGCTGTACGCGTAGCTCGCCTGGAGGTCGATGCCGTTCTGCGCGGCATACGCGCGCACCGAGGCGGCCTTGTGGACGCCGTAGAGGGGTCCGTCGACGCGGCCCAGGTAGTGCCCGTCCTCCGAGAGGCGCATCTTGACGCCGATGACCTCCAGGTCCTCGCCCAGCGCGCGGCGCGCGTTCTGCACCAGCTCCTGGAGGCCCGTCGTGACGATGACGATGCGGCGGCCCGCCTTGCGATGCTCCGCGAGGACCTCGCGCATCCTCGGAAAGAGGCGCTCCTGGAGGCGCTCGTTCCAGACGCGCTCCATCTCGCGGCTCATCTCCTCGGCGCTGAAGCCTTCGAGGAAGGTGTAGCTCAACTCCACCATGCGGCTGCGCTTGAGCAGGCCCAGCACGTTGAGGCTGCGCCACGCGGCGCCCTTGGCGATGATCTTCGCGGCGTTCATCTGGACGTGCCGCTCGTAGCGGCGCCGCTCGGGGCTGCCCACGGGGAAGCGCACCGCCTGCTGCCACATCCAGTCCAGGAGGGCCCAGCCGAAGATGACGCCCGCGTCGCCGTGGAGGAGCGTCTTGTCGAAGTCGAAGAAGGCGGCGGCCCGTGCTGGCGCGGCGACCTCCTCGGCAGGCATCGGGCCCCGCGAGGGCGCTTTTCTGCTGTAAGGGTTTTCGCAGGCCAGGAGCGGGGGGTTCGGGGGGCGCAGCCCCCTGACGTCGTCTCGTCGTCTCCGCCGCGCCGCAGCGCCGCCAAAATGGGGGGTTTCAGGGGGGCGAGCCCCCCTGACGTGAAGTCCCGTTCCGGCAGACGATCAAGACGTCAGGGGGCTGCGCCCCCCGAACCCCCCGCTTGTGATCCCGGCGTCCAGAGCATCAGCTCCCGCCCTTCGGTGCGCCCGTGGAGGCGCCCCGCCGCCGCGAGGCGCTTGAGGTGGTAGTGGAGCGCCTGGCGGCTCACGCCAAGCTCGCGCGCCAGGGCCGACGCGCTCACGCGGCCCCGCTCGTGGACGAGGGCGACGACGCGCTCCGGCAGCGGCGGCGCTCCGGGCGCCGCGCCCTGCGCGGCCACGTAGAGGCGGCGGCGCTGGCCGTCCGCGACGATGCGCACCTGCCCCGCCACCACGAGGCGGTGAAGGTGGTGGTCGAAGACGCCCCGCGCGAGGCCCAGCCGGCGCTGAAGCTCCCGCATGCTGACACCGGGCTCCTGCCCGATGGCCTCCACCATGCGCGCTCGCGTCGGGTGCTCCAGGAGCTTCGAGGGGGCGAGGCGGTGGTAGAGGGCCGCGAAGGCCAGGGGCCACCGGCGGCGGGCCCACGCCAGCGCGAGCCCCGCGGCGCCCGCCAGCGCGGCGGCGATCGCCCACGGCGCGAGGGAGGGGGGCCGCGCCGCGAGGACGGGGGGCGCGCTGGCGGCCAGCACGCGGACGGGCGGCTCGACGCGCACCGCGAAGGGCGCCGTGGCGTTCCCCGCCTGGGCCCGCGCCGCGAGCGTGGCGTTCTCCACGGCGCCGGGGAGGGCGTCCACGCGGAACGAGTAGACGCCGCCTTCGCGGGAGAGGAGCGTCGAGGCGAAGCCCGCGGGGAGCGCCAGCGTCACGGGCACGAGGTCCGTCTCCACCACGGTGAGCGTGCCCGAGCCGTGGGGGGCCAGCACCAGGAGCGTGGGGTCGACGCCAAGCTGCCGCGGCGACTCCGGGGGGCGCGGCGCCGGGGGCGGCGCCTCGTCGCGGGCGGGGGCCGGCGCGGCGCCTTCCGTCACGGGGGCGTCGTCCTGCGGCGCCCCCTCCACCGCGGCAGGGGGGCCCTCGGGGGCGGGGTCCTGCCGCGGTGGAGGGGGCGAGGCGGCGGGCGCGGTGGCGTTCTCCTGGGGCGGCGGCGCCGTCGCGTTGGCGCTCTCCTTCTCAGGCTCGGGGGGCGCCTGGAAGACGTGGACGACGTAGACGACGTCGTTGGAGGTGGCGTTGGAGGCGGTGTCCTGCGCGCGCATCACGACGCGGTGGTCGCCCGCCGGGGTGGCGTTGGTGACGCCGAAGGTGACGGTGAAGGCGACCGGCCTCCCCGGGACCACGGGGGACTGGCCCGCGGGGGAGGCCGAGACGGTCACGTCGGTGGGGTCCACGACGAGGGACACGAGGGCGGGGGCGACGCCTATGTTCGACACGGTGATGGTCGCGTTGGCCGTGAGGTTCCACGTCGCGTTGCCCCCGCTGCTGTCGATCTGCGCGACGAGGGTGGGGGTCGTCTGGGCCGAAGCCCCGGGGACCCCCCAGACGAGGGGGGCCCCCAGGAGGGCCAGCACGAGCAGGGCGCGACGCAGGGGCATGGAAGGCGGTCTCCTCCGCTCACGGGGTCTTGAGCCTTGGGGCGCGCCTCACACCACGAGGAAGGACGCTTGCCCCTGGGCCGACTCGGTGGCCTCCGTCGCGTAGACGACGACGCTTCCGAAGCCCGGCAGCGCCCCGGGGGAGACCGAGAGATGGACCTGCGCCAAGGCCCAGCCCCCTTCGGGGACGTCCACGGCGCTGGGGTCCACCTGGGCCGTTCCATTGACGCCCAGGAGCGCGGCGCTCAGGTCGACGTGGTGCGTGGGGCCGGTGGTGTTGTTGCCCAGGCTGCCGGGGGACCAGCCGACGGCCACGGAGCACGAGGCGTTGGCGCCGGCCAGGAGGATGGCCGGGCACGTGACCTGCACGACGAGGTGCGTGGAGTTGGTGACGTTGCCCGTCCCGTTGCCATCCGCAAGCGCGATGCCCACGGGGAAGAGCTCAGAGACGGTGCCGGCCGTCGTGAAGGCGGGGGCGGCCAGGGCGACGAGGGCGATGCCGGATGCGAGGAGGGTTCGGGTGGTTCTCAACAGTCTCACCAACGGCCAGGTGAGCGTGGGAAGGCATGCCGAGTTCGGACCGGTTTTGACGATCCGTCGCCGGGCCAGGGCGCAGCCTTATGCGGGCCCGGGCGCGATGGCGCGGCAGGTGGTCCCGTGACGGTGCTCCTCTACGACCTGCCCATCAGCCACTACTGCGTGAAGGCGAAGCGCATCCTCGCGTACAAGGGCGTGGAGTTCCAGACGGAGCGCGCGCCCTACCACGACAGGCAGGACCTCCTGGCCGTCTCGGGGCAGGACTACGTGCCCTACCTCCTCTGGGAGGACAAGGGCGTCGCGTGGTACGACATCCCCGACTTCGTGGAGTCCAAGAAGCCCGACCCCACGCTCTACCCCGGCAAGCAGCGCAACCTCGCGCGCATCCTGGACTCGTGGGCGCACGACGTGGTGGAGGAGGCCGTCTGGAAGTGCGTCGTGTTCGACGCGCCCAAGACGTTCTCCGACCCGCGCGAACAGTGGGTCTTCGTCGAGCTGCAGGAGCGCAAGCGCGGCCCGCTGGAGGTCATGGGCCTGCGCAAGCAGGAGTTCCTCAAGGGGCTCGTCAACGTGCTCAAGCCCGCCGAGGACCGCCTCGCGGAGAGCCCCTTCCTCCTGGGCGAGAAGCCCAGCCTCGCCGACTTCGCGCTCTTCGGCGCCACGGAGCCGCTGCCCTACACGGGGAACCCCATTCCCCGAGAGCTTCCGCATCTGAAGGCCTGGCGCGACCGCGTGGAGAAGGCGGCGCCGGTGCCCAAGGCTCACGCGTAGAGGTACGCGTAGACGCCCAACGGGAGCCAGAGCGCCAGCGCGAACGCGAAGAGCGCGAGCCCGCGCCGGATCTCGGCCTTGCGCTTGGGCGCGTCCAGCGTGTAGACGGGCTTGCCGTCGGGGTCGCGCCCCACCATGGTCTTCGAGCCGCCCAGGCGGACGTGGGTGAGGCTCCAGCCCAGCGCGACGGCGCCCGCGAGGAACATCGCGTTGCCGAAGCCTAGAGGCGTCGGGCGGCCCACGGCGAAGCACGCGGCCACGACGGCGAGATACGCCAGCGGCCAGCGCGCCCAGCGGGGGATGCTATCACGCATGGCTCGCTTCCTGGAGCCGCCGCAGCACGAAGGCCGGGTCGAGGCTCGCGAGGAAGTGGCCCGCGCGGGGGCCCTTCTTGGCGCCCAGGAACGCGGCGTAGAGCGCCTGGAACGCCTTGCCGCCGGGGAGGCCGACCTCCTTGGCGCTCTCGTGGATCGCGTTGTGGATGGCCTCCGCGCTGCGCGCGCCGTGGGCGAGCCGGCCGTGGAGCGCGCGCAGGAAGCGGCGCTCGTTCTCGCCCACCTGCGCCGCGGCCTCGGGCGTCCAGTGCTCGACGATCTTCGTGCGCGCCTCGGCGGGCGCGAAGTGGTCGAGCCAGTACTTCGCGTGCTCGACGCGCGCCTTGAGGTGCTCCTCGTCGGCCTTGGAGAGGTCGCCCACCATCTCGCTGCGCTGGAGGATGGCCTTCACCTTGGGCCAGTCGCCATTCGTCAATTCCGTGAGCAGCACGAGGTGGTTGTACGGGATCGCGGGCGGCGCCTCGGCGGGCACCTGCCCCGAGGGCTGCGACAGCTCGACGACGCGGTCAAGCTCCTTGAACTGCGGGTCCTCGCGGGCCTGCGGGCCGCCGGTGAAGAACGCCTGCTCCCAGCGGTCGTATTCGTTGACCAGGTCGACGATGCCAAGCCCGGGGTCGAAGTCGATGTGCTTGGAGGGCTGATAGCGCGCGATGAGGAAGCGCAGCGTCTCGGGGGGCGTCATGCGCAGCATCTCGCTGGCGCTGATGGCGTTCCCCGCGCTGCTGTGCATGGCGCCGCCGGACTTCAATTGGATGAACTCGTAGACGGTGCGCAGCGGGGGCGCGTAGCCGAAGACCTTCTCGCTGATCTCGACGCCCGTGTCCCACGAGCTTCCGGCCGCGGCGTGGTCCTTGCCCATGGCCTCGAAGGTGACCTCCAGGAACTTCCAGCGCGCGGGCCAGTCCACGCGCCAGGGGAGCTTGCCTTCGCCGGGGACGCGGATGTCCTTCTTCCCCTCGTGGCCGCACGCCTCGCAGCGGTACTCGATGAAGGGGTACTCGTAGAGCGTGGGGATGGGGCCGTTGAGCCGCTGGCAGCCGGCGCACTGGACGTTGAAGGGGATCCAGTTCTTGGGCAGCGCGCGGCCCGAGACGCGGGTGATGATCTCGTCGACGACGTTGGTCTGCTCCAGCGCGTCCTTCGTCGCGTCGAGGTACATCCCCTTGCGGTACATCTCGTGGGCCAGCAGCACGCGCGGGCGCACGCCGAGGGCCTCCAGGTCCTTGAGGAACGGGTCGAGGAAGTGCGCCGCGTAGTTGTCGTGGCACCCGTCGGGGCACGGGATGTCGCAGAGGGGCTTGCCGACGTGCTCCTGGTAGACGCCCGCGTCGAGGAAGGGGTAGACCTTGCGGAGGGGATCGTAGGTGTCGCCGATGTAGATGAGCTCGGCGTCGCACCCCATCTTGTCGAGGCTGCGGTAGACCAGCTCGGTGGTCAGCACCTCGCGCATGTTGCCCACGTGGATGGGCCCCGAGGGGGTGATGGCGGTGGCGAGGACGTGCCGGGAGCCGCGGCCCGCAAGCTCCTTGGCCAGGACGTCGGCCCAGTGCATGAGCCGCGGAGGCGCGACCGCAGGATAAACCCTAGGGGACCCTGCGGGCCCGCGCCGCGGCGAGGTAGGCGCCGCCTGCGAGCAGCGCCGCGACGCCCGACTGCCACACGTCGCCCCGCAGCGCCGCCGCGCGCATCGCGGGGCTCCACCCCACGAGGCTGGCCGCCGCGTTGAGCGCCCAGGCCGCGGCCACCAGCGCGGCCGCCGCCAAGAGGGCGCTCCGCTCTTCGCGCGCCGCGCCCCACGCCGCGAGGATCGCGCCGCTGAGGACGAGTGGCGTCATGACGCCCCACGACCACGCCGGGCAGGAGAGGGCGCCGCCGGGGCAGCGCAGCGGGGGCTCGCCCGCGACGTGGATCGCGATGGACGCCGCGACGAAGAGCGTCGCGCCCGCGGCGGCGAGGGCGAGCGCGCGCAGGAGGGCCGGACGCATGCCTGCCCTTCGGAGGCGCGGGCGCTTGGACCTGCCGCTCCGGCCGTGGCGCGGTGCTTTCAAGGGGGGTCGCCCCACTCCCCCGCCGTGGCGACCCGCCTCCAGCGGCTGCGACGCGATGGGCTCCGGGAGTCCTTCACGTTCGCCGGCCCCGCCCTGCGCCGCGCCGCGCCCTGGCTCCTTGCGGGCGTCTTCGCGGCGGCAGTCCTCGTGCGGCTCTGGCCCGCGGTGCGCTTCGGCGTGTGGGGCTCTGACGAGGGCGAGTACCTCTACCTCACGCGCCGCCTGGTGGACACGGGGCGCATCTCCTTCGCCTACCAGGGGTGGGGCGTCGCGTATCCGTACTTCCCGGGCCTCTTCGTCGTGAGCGGCGCCGTCACGGCGGTCCTGGGCGTGGACGTCTTCCACGCGACGCTCTGGACGACGCCCGTCCTCTCGGCCATCCTGCCGGTGCTCGTGGGCCTGCTCGCCTACCGCGTCACCAGCGACCCGCGGGCGGGCCTCGTCGCGGCGGCGTTCGCGGCCGTGACCGCCGGCATCGTCGTCACCACGAGCCACGCGATGCCCGGCGCCCTGGGCCAGTTCCTCCTCCTGGGCCTCCTCGCGCTCCTGCCCGACGCGTACAAGGACCGCACGCACCTCGTCTGGCTCTCCCTGGTGGGCGCGGCGCTCATCCTCACGCACCACCTCTCCACGTACTTCGCCATCGGCATCCTCGTCTTCATCCCGTTCTGGCGCGAGCTGACGCAGGACCACTATGATGTCTTGCGCCTCCGCGTCGAGGTGCCCTTCGCGCTGGCCATGATCGCCGCGACGCTCGTGTGGTGGCTGGGCGTCGCGGGGCCCTTCCGCGACCAGATCGTGGGCGACGAGATCAAGCTCAACCCCTGGCTCACGGCGGCGATCTTCCTGCTGCCCCTGGCGGCCGTGCCCGCGCTCGTGGCGTACAAGCGCAGCCGCGCGCGCTGGTTCCTGCTGCCGCGATACCCCTCCTTCCCGCGCCAGAGGAGGCTTGTCGTGGGCGGCTTCCTCCTCTTCGCGGGCGTCGCGCTGGCGCTGGTCCTCGTGAAGCTCCCCGGAAGCGACATCGACCTGCCCTGGTCGACGTTCTGGTACACGCTGCCCCTCATCGCGTTCCTCTGCTTCGTGCCGCTGGGCATCGCGCTGGCGCGCTTCTACCGCCAGGGCACCATGATCGGCGCGTGGACCTACGCCATCCTCGCCTCGCTGGCGTTCGCCATCGCCACCAACAGCCACGTCCTCTTCCCGTTCCGCCACGTGGACTACATGACCGAGGCCATGGCGATCTTCGTCGCCATCGGCATGCTCGTGGCCTACGACGAGACGCTGGCCTCGCGCATCCCCGCGGACCGCCCGCGCGTGAGGGCCTACCTCGTCGCGGGGCTCGTGGCCCTCCTCGTCGTGGCCGCCGTCGCCAGCAACCCGCCCCGCGAGACGCTGGGCGGCTTCGAGGAGGGCATCAGCCAGGAGGAGCTTTCCGCCGTCCAGTGGGCCGCCGCGCACCATGATATCATCCCCCCGGGCGCCACCATCGCGGCGGACCATCGCGTCTCGTCGCTCCTCTGGGGGCTCGCGGACCTGCACGCGACGTGGGACTACACGCCGCAGACGTACCACGCCGAGAACCTCAGCGCCGTGAAGGGGGAGCTTGCCCACGCGCAGGTCCCCGCCGAGGGGCACGCCCGCGTGGACTACGTGTTCCTCTCTCCCGAGATCGAGCAGGGCGTGACGCTCCTCCAGTGGGAGAACAGCGCGCCCATGAGCGCCGCCGCCGTCGCGAAGTTCGCCAACGCCACCGTCTTCCCCAAGGTGTACGACGAGGAGGGCGTGCGCATCTACCGCGTGAACTGGACGGCGCTGGACGCGGCGACGTGACTCACCTCTGGTGATCGCGCATGCGCCCCCCTTTTGTAGGGGAGCGCGTTGCGGCCCCTGGATGGCCGAGGCCGCGTCGAACGTCTTCCTGCTGCTCAGCGCGGTCATCACGCTGGGCTTCCTGGGCTACATTCTCTACGAGCGGACGCGCGTGAGCGAGGTCCTCATGCTCCTGGCGTTCGGCGTCCTCGTGGGGCCCGTGCTGCACCTGGTGCCCGTGGAGAGCTTCGCCGCCGCGGCGCCTTTCTTCACGACGCTGGCGCTGGCGATGATCATGCTCGAAGGCGGCCTGGAGCTCCACCTCCAGGACCTCGTCGCCGCCGCGGGGCGCAGCAGCCTGCTGGCGCTCCTGGGGTTCGGCCTCTCCCTGGGCGGCGTCGCCGTGGCCGCGCACGCGCTCCTGGGGCTGGGCTGGCTGGAGAGCGCGCTCCTGGGCGCCATCCTGGGCGCCGCGAGCAGCGTCGTCGTCTTCCCCCTCGCCGCGCGCCTCGCCGCCAGCGACCGCGTGCGCGTCATGCTGGGCCTGGACGCCGCGCTGGGCGAGGTCTTGAGCGTCGTCTCCGCCATCACGCTCATGGAGGCCCTCTCGCTCCAGCAGGCCAACGTCGCGCACGCCGCGCAGCAGATGGCCGCCCAGTTCAGCGTCGCCATCGTGCTGGGCCTCGTCGCGGGCGTCGCGTGGGCGAGGCTCCTCACGGCGCTCGCGGGGAAACGCTATCACTACATGCTCACCATGGCGGTCGTCCTCGCGCTCCACGTGGGCGTCGTCGCGCTGGGCGGGAGCGGCCCCATCGCCGTCCTGGTCTTCGGCGTCGTCCTGGGCAACGCGTCCACGCTGCGGCGCGCGGGGCTGCGGGCCAGCGACTTCACGCCGGAGATGCGCACGTTCCAGGGGGAGATCACGTTCTTCCTGCGCACGTTCTTCTTCGTCTACCTGGGGATGACCGCGAGCCTCGCGCAGCTCACGGGCCGCTCCTTCGCCGTCGCCAGCGGCGCGCTGACGCTGGCGCTCCTCCTGGCGCGCCTCGTCGCGGCGCGGGTGGCGATCCTGCGCGGCGGGTTCGAGCCGGGCACCACGGCCCTCCTCGCCACCATCATCCCGCGCGGCCTCGCCGTCGCCATCCTGGCCGCGCTCCCCGCGGCGGAGTACGGCCTTGCGTTCGCGCGGGACTTCCCGGGCTACGCGCTGGGCGTCATCGTGCTCTCCAACCTCGTCGCCACGCTGGGGGTGCTCGCGTTCGGCCGCGCGCGGAGCCGCGAGGTGTCCGTGGCGGAGCCCGCCCCGCGGGAGGCACGCTCCAACGCCGCCGCTGGAATCCTTAAATGAGGGCAGGCCGGAACCCCGATCCATGCTTTCGCGCCCCCTCCTGGCGGCCGCCCTCGTGGCCCTCGCCTTCGCGGGCTGCGTCCAGAGCGGCGAGACGCCCGGCGCCGTCACCGTCACGCCCGCGGGCACCGGCGGCGCGCCCGCCTTCCGCCTCGTGGACGTGGCGGGCTCCTCCGACGTCAGCGAGCCCTCCATCGCCATCGACCACAAGGGGCACCTCTACGTCAGCGCGCCCACGGGCCTGCCCCACGCGTCGAGGCTCTGGACGAGCGCGGACGACGGCGCGACGTGGAAGGAATTGACGCCCAACCCGACTCCGCTGGGCGGGGGTGACACGAGCATCGCCATCGCTCCGGATGATAGCATCTACGTCACGGACCTCTGGGCCGGGAGCGCCACCATCAGCACGAGCCACGACGGGGGCGCCTCGTGGTTCGCGAGCCCCATCGCGAGCCCCGTGCCCTTCTACGACCGCGAGTGGAACGCCGTCGACAAGGAGGGGCGCGCCTACTTCCTGGGGCGCACGTTCACGCCGGGCATCGCCGCGTGGGTGAGCCGCAGCGACGACGGCGGCATGACGTGGATCCACGCCGGCAACCCGTGGATCAACCCCGACACGAGCCAGGAGAGCCAGGACGGCCCCCTGATCGTGAACCCCAGGACCGACGAGGTCGCGGTGGTCTACAGCTGCCCCGGGCCCGCGGTGTGCGTCTCCACGAGCAAGGACCAGGGCATGACGTGGGCCTCCCACGTCGCGGCCAAGGCCTCGGGCAGCGTGGGCAACGACTTCGCGGGGCTCGCCGCCGACGCCGCGGGCAACTGGTACGTCGCCTACGCGGAGTCCGTGGAGAAGGGCACCGTGATCAAGGTCGCAAGCTCGCGCGACGGCGCGACGTGGAGCGTGCCCCAGGTGGTGACCCGCGACGCGGGCACGCGCCTCTTCCCGTGGATCGTCGCGGGCTCCGAAGGGCGCGTCGCCATCGCGTGGTACGGCACCGGCGTCGCGGGCGACCCCAACGACCAGGCCGCGATGAAGGACGCCCGGTGGGACGTCATCATGGCCCAGAGCCTCGACGCCATGGGCGCCGCGCCCTCGTGGCAGCTCACGCGCGTCAACGCGGAGCCCGTGCACACCGGCACCATCAGCACCGAAGGGCTCGACCCCAGCAACCCCAACCCGCCCGACCGCGGCCTGGGCGACTTCTTCACCACCGCCGTGGGCCCCGACGGCATGGTGCAGATGGCGTTCATGAAGGGCGAAGGCGGCAAGGTGGGCCTCGTCGTCGCGCAGCAGACCAGCGGCCCGAGCCTCCTCGCGGGCCCCGTGCTGCCCGTGGCGACGCCGAGCGCCGGCGGCCTCCCGGTGACCCTGCCCACGCTCCTGGGACCGTGATAAGGTTTAAGGGGGCGAGGGAACTGCCCATCCATCCCCGTAAGGGGAAACCATCCCTGGCCGGAATGGGGTAGCTTGGTTCATCCTTGGGGACTGTGGATCCCCGGACTCGTGTTCAAATCACGGTTCCGGCCCTTGCCATCGCCGCGCGAGCGCGACTGGTTGTCGCCCCCGGAGCGCCGCGCAAGCGGCGCGGAGCGGGGCGCGCAGCGCGTATTGCGCCGCTGGTACGCCAGCGGTCCTGGATCACGGTTCCGGCCCTTCATCTCGTCATCCGCGTGGTGGTCCCTTGGCCGAGCGCGCTGAACTCGAGTCCTTGGGCTGGCTGAACATCGTCACCGGCCTGGCCGTCGTCGCCGCCACGCTGCTCTCGGCGGGGCTGGAGCCCAGCGCCTACTGGTTCAGCCTGATCGAGGGGCTCCTGCTGCTGGGCGTCGCCGGGTACGCCGCGGGGGCCTGGGAGCGCATGAGCGCGGGCCGCCGCGTGGGCCTCTCCATCCTCGCCGCGGCCATCGCGTTCGCGCTCCTCGCCGAGTGGTGGTCCGCCGACTTCCCCGTGAGCCTTCGCCGCGTCATGATTGCGCTGGGCCTCGTGGGCACGCTCGTCGGGGCCTTCGCGGCGTGGAAGGCCCGCCCCGCGGCGTGAGCTTCCCCTTGGCGTTTTCCGCACCCTTCAAACCGTTCATACCTGCGGCCCAAGGCCTCTGGCGGGGGGCTTATCCACCCCGCGCGCCAAGGGGGAGGCATGCCCCGCGCGGACCTCGAAGCCGGCTCCTGGCTCAACGTCGCCCTCGGCCTCCTCATCCTCGCCGTGACGCTCCTCTCCGGCGGGCTCACGCCCCTCCTTCTGTGGGGCAACGTGGCGGCCGGCGTCGCGATCCTCGCCCTCTCCGCCTACGAGGCCTCGCGCTGGGGCGCCCTGGGCCGCGCGCGCCTGGTGGGCCTGAGCGCCGCGAGCGCCGTCATCGGCGTCGCCCTCGTCCTCCTCTGGGCATCCTCCGCCGAATCCCTGAGCCTGCGGCGCATCCTCTTCGTGCTGGGCGCCCTGGTGGTCGCCGTGGGCGCCTACGGCGCGTGGAGCCTCCGCGCCCGCGCGCCCGCCCCCGCCGCGGCCTGAGACGCCTGGAGGTTCTCCTCGGTCTTCGACGCGTCGGGCCCAGGCCCATTCCGGAAGGCTCACATGCAGGGCGCCGCGTGCCTGTCGCATGAAGGCCTGGCTGAAGTGGACCCTCATCGTCGTCGGCGCCCTCGTCCTGCTCTACGGCGCGCTCGTCGCGTTCGCCTCCTACAGCAACGGGAACGACGTGAACGTCACGCTCAACGTCGGCGTGAGCGGCAGCTCGATGTACATGCGCTGCGACCAGGCCAAGTCCACGCCCGGCGTCTGCGGTGGCGGGGACCAGGCCACCGTCACGGTCCACAAGCGCGACCGCGTCCACCTCACCATCCACAACGACCAGGGCGGCGACCACACCCACGACTTCAACGTCCAGGGCTGGCAGTACGCGTTCCCGCCCGTCTCGCCCGAGATGGAGCTTCACCAGGCCGACCAGTCGTGGACCTTCACTGCGTGGGCCTCCGGAAGCTATCACATGCTCTGCGAGCTGACGGGCCACGACGCCGCCGGCATGCACGGGACCTTCGTCGTCCAGTAGGCAGGCGGGCAGCCGGGGGCCCAAGCGGCGACCGGGTGACGGAAAGGATATCCACGCCCGCAAGGTCAGGCGAGGCATGCAGTCGCGCATGCGCGTCGGCCGGCACCCGATCCACCCCATGCTGGTGGTGTTCCCGGTCGCCCTCTTCCCCGTCCTCGTCGTCCTGGACGTCCTCCACGGCTACTTCCGCAGCGACCCCACGTTCTGGCGCATCGGCTTCTGGGCCGCCGTCGGGGGCGTCGTGACGACGGTCCTCGCCATGATCCCGGGCCTCGTCGACCTCTCGGCGATCCCCGACGAGTCGCCCGCGCACCGCACCGCGCTCGTGCACCTCGGCGTCGGCGTCGTCATCCTCGTCCTCTACCTCGGGGCCGTCGCCGCGCGCTGGCCCGCCGGCAGCGACGACGCCCGCTTCCTTCCCGCGGTCGTCGTCGACGTGCTGGGCCTCCTCGCCATCACGGCGCAGGGCTGGCTGGGCGGCGAGCTGGTCTACAAGCACCACGTCGGCGTGCTCACGCCCTCCGAAGGGGGCGACCCCGTCACGCTGGAGGCGCGGCCGGCGCAGGGCCCGTCCTCCGCGCGAGGAGGCGCTCGCCGACCTGGCGCCGAGCGCCCTTGAGCTCCCCCGTCGCAGCGCCCGAGAGCAGCGCGTCCATCATGCGCCCCTTGGCGTCCAGCACGGCGGCCACGTCCTCGTCCACTGTCTCCTCCGCCAGGAAGAAGTGCGCCGTCACCGGCTTCGTCTGCCCGCGCCGGTGGATGCGGTCCATGGCCTGGCGGTGGTTCGCCGGGTTCCAGTCCAGGTCCGCGAAGACCGCGTGCGTCCCCGCCGTGAGCGTGAGCGCCGTGCCCGCCGCCACGAGCTGCCCCAGGAAGACCATGCACGCGGGGTCCTCCTGGAACGCCTTCTCCGCCGCGACGCGCTCCTCGGGCGGCGTCTCGCCGTGGAGCGTCGCGGGCTTGAGGTCCGCAAGCGCCTCCGCGAGGCTCGCGAGCGCATTTCGATAGCGCGAGAACACGACGACCTTGGCGCCCTGCCGCGCCAGCGAGCGCACGAACGCGACGACCTCGGGCATCTTGCCCGAGAGCGCGGCCTGCTTGAGGCGCTCCAGCTTGCCGCCCGCCTTCGCGCTGGAGAGCGACGCCGCGCCCTCCGCCTTCACGAACGACTCGAAGTCCTCCTCCAGCGCGACGTAGGCGCGCCGCGCCTCGGGCGGCAGCCGCACGCGGTGCCACTGGATCGTCTTCGCGGGAAGCTCCGGCAGCGCGACCGCCTTCTCGCGGCGGATCATGACGCCCTCCAGGAACTGCCGCAGCCGCGAGAGCACCGCCTCGCGCACCTCGGGCGTCCCGCCCTCGAAGGGCTCCTCGAAGCGGCGCTTGAACCACGCGCCGTCGCTCCACTCCTCGGGGTGCAGGAAGGCAAGCTGCGCGCGCACCTCCTCGGGCGTGTTCATCACGGGGGTCCCGCTGACGACGAGCCGGCGCGGCACCGCCTGAAGCCGCTCGCGCACGACGCGGGCGCGGCCGGACTGCGCGTTCTTCACGTAGTGCGACTCGTCCAGGATCACGAGGTCGAACGCGTCGGGCCGCACCGCGTCCCCCAGCGCCTCCAGGTTGCTGTACCCCGTGACGACGTACTTCTCGGGGCCCGAGAGCGTCGCCGGGTCCGCGCCGGGGCCCAGCACGACGGCCCGTTCGGAGGTGAACTTCGCCACCTCGCGGCGCCACACCTCGCGCGCCGACGCCGGGCAGACCACGAGCACGCGCCCCGGAAGGAACTGCGCCGCCGCGACGGCCTCCAGCGTCTTGCCCAGCCCCATGTCGTCGGCCAGGAGGCAGGTGTGGGCGTGGTGCAGGATGAACGCGACCGCCTCGCTTTGATAGCCCGCAAGCGCCGCGTCCGGGTTGAGGCCGGGGACGGCGCGGTCCAGCGCGCCGTGGAACGGCTCGCGCAGCCGCGGCCGCGCCCCCGAGAGGTCCTCGGGAAGCTGGGGCGCCCACGAAAGGTGGCGCGCGTTGGCGGGCGCCAGGCGGCGGTACGTCACGTCCGCGCCCAGCGCGCGGAGCCCCTCCTCCACGTCCACGACGCGCGTCGCCGGCACGAGGACGTGCCCGTTCTCCGCATCCACCACCGGCTCGCCCCCGAGGATGCGCACGAGCGCCGCGCGCAACGCCTCGTTCGCGACGGGGGATTCCGCGCCCGCCTCGCGCAGCCGCGCCGGGAGGCACCCCGGGTCCAGGAGCACCTCCACCGCGCGCAGCGGCTTCGGGTTGAGCGAGAGGTCCGGCGCCACCTCCGCGGAGCGCCACGCCTCCAGGAGCCACGACGCGAAGCCCGCGCCCTCCGGGAGGCTCCACATCTCCGCGGGCAGGGCGCCCGGAAAGGGCACGCCGCCCCGCGCCGCGAGCCCCGCCGCCAGCGCGAGCGATCCCTCGGAGCCCGGCGACTCCAGGCGAACGTGGATCGTCTCGCCCAGCGCGCGCTGGTGGAACCACGCACGCCCGGCGCCACCCGTGCCCGCCCGTGCGCGCAGCCCGCGCGCCGCGAGAAGCTGGAGAGCCTGCGCCAGCGTGCGCGCCTCGCCGCTCATGGCGCCCGCCTCCTCGCGGCGCCACCAGAGCCAGCGCAGCGCCTCCGCGGCCGGCTCGGGAAAGGGCCCCGCCGACGCGAGGCGCAAGCGGCCCGGGTCGCGGGGGTCGAGGGCAAGGGCGAGGAGAGTGGGGTCCGCGGGGGGCGGAGGGGGCGGCGCGGGCGCGGCCGGCGCGGGGGGCGCGACCGGGGGCGGCGGCGCGGGGGCAGGCGGCTCCGGCGTCGGGGGCTGGACGAGGATCACCGCCAGCGCGTGCTCGCAGGGCTGCGCGTCGCCGCAGTCGCACCGCGAGGCCAGGGTGGAGAGGTCGACGCGGGTGCGCACGCCGATGAGGCCGGAGAAGTTGGCGGTGGCGGTGGCGCCCTGCACGGCGCAGCCGCGCATCCAGCGCCGCGCGGCGAGGCGGGCGCGCTCCCAGCGCTCGGCGGGGACGTGGCGGAGCCGTGGGTCGTCCTGGAGCGCGGGCATCCCGTCTGGAGGGAGCCGGGGAGCGGCCTTCAACGTTCCGAACTGGGCCTTGCCAGGAGGGCGCCGTGGCGGTAGCCGGGGAGGGGCACGCCGCGCCAGGCGCGCAGGAAGCGCGGCCAGGGCCAGTAGGCGTCTCCGGGGAGGCTTGCGAGGGAGACGCCCTCGGGCCCCGCGGCGTGGGCCACGGCCCAGTGCATCATGGGGGCGCGGCGGCCCACGTCCAGGAGCACGATGGCGGGGCCGCTCTCGGCGAGGTGGCGGGCGAGGCGCGCGACGTCGCGGTGCCCCCAGACGTAGCGCGCGTCGAGGCCCAGCGCCCGCGCGGCGCGCAGGAGCCCCCAAGGGGTCGTGCCCAGGAGGCGGAAGGGCGTGTCGGGAGGGTGGGCGCGGTCGAGGGCGCGCACGTCCACGGGCCGTCCGTGGTGGTGGAGAAGGGTGGCGAGGGCGGCCTGCGCGCAGCCGTTGCGCCCCGCGGCGGGGTACGACCTCATGCCGCGACGTTCACCGGGATGCGCGTGGGGTCGCAGTCCAGGAGGGCCTGGGCCACGACGGGGAAGTGGTCGCTGGGGAGCTTCCCCTGGACGCGGTCGCGGACGACCTGGTAGTGGGAGAACTGCTGCACGTGGCGGCCCAGGATGTAGTCAATGCGGTAGAGGCCGCGGCCGGTGAAGCGGTGGAAGGTGCCGTTCCACTTGGTGGGGACCTCGGTGGCGCTGGCCCAGCGGGAGTCCACGAGCGCCGCGCCCGCAGTGCCGGTGAGGTAACGGTACGTGCCGCCGCGCTGGAGGGCGTTGAAGTCGCCGGTGAGGAGCACGGGGAGGTCGCGGGGGAGGCGCTGGTGGATGAGGAGGGCGCCGCGCTTCCTGGCGGTGGGGATGAGGTGGTCGAGGTGCGTGTTGAGGTGGAAGAAGCGGCCCCCGGTGTCCTTGTCGACGAAGGTCGCCCAGGTGGCCATGCGGGGGACGAGGTTCCCCCAGTGGCGGCTGCCCGGGACGTGGGGCGTTTCGCTCAGCCAGAAGTTGCCGGTGGCCTCCACCTTGAACTTGGCCTTGCGGTAGAAGATGGCGTTGTACTCGTCGCGCCTGCCGCCGAAGCGGGCCTCGCCCAGCACGCCGTACTCGGGGAAGTGCTGGTGGAGGAAGTCGATCTGGTCCTGGAGCCCCTCCTGCGTGCCCAGAAGGTCTGGGTGGTGGCGCGCCACCACGGCGGCGGCCGCGTCGCGGCGGGAGGACCAGCCGTTGGCGCCGTCGGACTCCTTGTCGCGCCTGAGGTTGAAGCTCATGACCTTCAGCGCGACCTCGTGCTCGGGCGTCAACGAGCGGTTGGTTGTCTGGCGGAGGCCTTGAACGTTGCTGCGACGTGCGGACCGGGCCATGACCCCTGAGGTGCGGCCTGGATGGGTGCTGGAGGTTGCGGTTTTCCACTTCCGCGGATTCGGCCCATGCGCGCGTCCGCGTCCTCGTCGTCTCGCCGGCATCCTCGCAAGCCAAGTCGCCCGGGCGGCCTCTGCCGTATCGGTGGACAACCCGTGCTGATCGCCGAACCGAAGACCGAATCCGGCCCGAAGGAGCTCCGCGTCAAGATCGGGGTCGAGTACCACCTCAAGCTGCACGCCCTCAAGCTCCTGCGGGGGAAGCGGATGAGCGAGGCGGTGGAGGAGGCGCTGGAGTTCTACTTCGAGCGCGTAAGGGCGGAGACCGAGGCGCAGCAGGGCGAGGCGATCCAGCTTCCGCCCCTCTCCGCGCTGGGCGTCGACGAGTGAGGGGCGCGTTTCGAGCCCCGATCCAGAAACGTTCTTCTTCTCCCGGCCCGCGGGGGGCGCATGTCGCTCGCGGGCCTCCTGGTGGTCGTTCCGCTCCTGGTGGTCCTGCCAGGCTGGCTGCTCGTCAATGCCCTCTTCGTGCCCCGGCGCGTCGCGCTGGGGTGGATGACGCGGGCGTACCTGGCCGTGGCGGGCGGAGCCCTGCTTCTGAGCCTGGTGGGCGTGATCCTGGGCCTCCTGCCCCACCGCAAGACGGGCTACTACGAGACGCTGGCCACAGGGGCGCCCACGGTGGAATTGGCCATGCTCGCCGTGATGGCGCTCCTCTTCTACGTGGGCCTCGTCCGGGGGGCGTACCCCCGGGTGGCGGCGCGCTTTCCCAAGCTCGTGGCGGCGCCCGAGCCGAAGAAGGACGTCGTCGCCTACGAGAGCCGCTGAACGAGGGCCACCAGGGCCACGGCCACGGCGAGGATCGCGCTCACGGTGAGCACCTCCCGGGCGGCGAGGGCGTCCTCGTCCGGCCGGGCGTCGATGCGGAGGGTCCGGGTCATCGAGGGGCCCGCAGCGGTCCCACGGCTTGAGCCTTCGGGATCGAATACTCCGCCTAGGAGTGAAACCCTTATTTGGCCGGTCGCCGGATGGGGTCGCATGGCTCCGCCCGACGTGGAGGAGAAGGCCCGTGCCCTGGACGAGCGAGGCCTGCTGGAGGCCCTGGGCCTCACGAAGTACGAGACCAACGCGTACCTCTCCCTCCTGCAGCTGGGCGTGAGCGACGCGCGCGAATTGTCGCGCGCCAGCGGCGTCCCCACGTCGAAGATCTACGAGACCATGGTGCGCCTGGAGGCGCTTGGCCTCGTGGAGGTGCAGGCCAGCCGCCCGCGCAAGTTCATGGCGCGTGAGGTGGGCGAGGCGCTGGACGAGCTGAAGAACGCCAAGCGCCGCGAGTTCGAGGGGCTCCTCAAGAGCCTCCCCTCCCTGGAGCAGCGCCTCAAGGTCCGCGCCCGCACGAGCCCCAAGGAGTCCACCTTCTGGAGCGTGACCACCTCCTGGCACGACTTCGCCAACAAGCACCTCGCCAAGGCCGCGGAGGCCAGCGAGGAGGTGCTCATCTACGTCGACCTCTCGGGCTGCTTCGGCGACCTGCTCCAGGCCATGAAGAGCGGCACGGAGCCCAAGAGCTTCAACGAGGCCGACATCCGGATCCTGGAAGCGATCCGCAACATCCGCAAGCACCTGCGCAACGAGAAGGTGAGCTTCCGCATCCTCGTGGGCGCGATGCCGGCCGACAAGGAGGCCGCCCGCGCGTGGATCAGCACCATCGGCGGGCCGCGCATGTCCACCAAGTTCCGCGTCGCGGAGCCCGGCCGCCAGCAGTTCCTCGTGCTGGACCGCGAGGGCGTCATCCTCCTCCTCATGAACCCCGCGCGCGTCGGCACGCCCCTGGGCAGCACGTTCGCGCAGGACGCGGGCCTCGCGCGGGAGATCGTGGGCGCGTTCAACGAGATGTGGGACCGCAGCGAGCCCGTGGTGGCGCGCGCGCCGGTCGCGTCGGGCTAGGGCGCCTTGGCGAGAAGCGCGGTGACGCGGTAGAGCCCCGTGCGCTCCAGCCGCGAGGCCGCCTCCGTCGTCTCCTCCTGGAGCGCGAGCCCCGCGCGCGCCGCCGCGGCCAGCGTGTGCGAGCCCACGCTGCGCAGCAGCAGCCGGCCGCCGGGCGCGAGACCCCGCGCGGCGCGGCGGAAGAGGCGCTCCAGCGCGTCGCCCTGGAGCCAGTCGGGCGCGTCGAGGAGGTCGACGGCGTCGTAGGTCTCCGGCCGGCCTGCCAGGTGCGCTGCCACGTCGCCCACCTCGACGCGCAGCCGGCGCGCGCCGCGACGCATGGCATCCAGACGCCGGGGGCGCAGGTGCGCGGGCGGCGTCGCGTAGCGGTGCAGCGTGGCCAGCTGCATCCACGGGTTGTCGCGCAGCAGCGTGTGGGAGAACACCTCGTCGAGGCGGCGCGCCAGCACGCGGTCGTAGTCGCGCAGCGCGGCGGCCTGCTCGGCGGGCACGCCGAAGAGGCGCAGGAAGGGGCGCTGCGCGACGGCGCGGGCGAGGTCCGGCGCCAGGAGACGCGGCGCCAGCTCCTCGCGCCACAGGGCGTGGCTCTCCGCCACGTCGCGGCACTCCAGCAGGCGCTCGAGTGCGGGGAGGCCGCCCCGCGAGCGCACGAACGCGCGCACCCAGCGCAGCGGGCGGCCCGCGGCACCGTGGAGGTGGAAGCTCTCCTCGAAGGAGTCCGCGCGTTCGCGCCAGTGCTCCAGCGTGCCGGGCGGCAGGTCCAGGCGCGGCAGCAGCGCGGCGAAGGCCGGGTAGCGCCCGTCGCCGAAGAGGGGCGCGTAGTCGCCCGGCGAGCGCAGGAGCGTCTGCCGCTTCAGGCGCGCGAGGTGGACCTGCGCCGGGTTCACGTCCAGGGCCAGCACGTCGGCGCCGCAGGCGGCGTAGGCCAGGGCGTTCTCGCCCGCGCTCGCGATGCAGAGCACGCGCTCGCCGGGCCGGGGCGCCAGGAGGTCCGCGTTGAGGTCGGTGTCCTCCCACATGACGTGGAAGGCGGCCTCCCCCTGGCGCAGCGCGAGGCGCTGGGGCGCCCACGTCACGCGACCGCCTCCGCGACGATGGGGCGCCACTTGGCGCCGCGGCGCGCGTGGGGAAGCTCCTCCGCGCGCACGCAGCGCACCTGCGCGCCGCCGCGCGTCGCGAAGGCGCGCTCCAGGATCGGCAGGATCTCGGCGTCGCAGTCGCGGCGCGCCACGTAGTGGAACGCGACGCGGTCGCCCCCCTCGTGGACCATCTGATATCGCTCCACGGGCGCGCCGGCGAGGATCACCTCGTAGCAGGCGTCCAGCAGGAAGCCGGGCGTGAGGACGCGGCCGCCGGGGAAGCGGAAGGCGTCGTTGGCGCGCCCCTCCAACTCGACGAGCTCGGGGAAGGGCCAGCTGCACGGGCAGTCCGTCTCGCGCAGGCGCCCCAGGTCCCCCTGCTCGTAGCGCAGCACGGGGTTCGTCCACTCGTGGAGGTTCCACCCCACCAGCCGCCCCCCGTCGTCCTCGAGCCAGACAAGGTCGGTGAAGACGTGATAGCGCCGCTCCGGGCACTCCGCCGCGACGCGGCCCAGCTCCTCGGTGCTGTATTCGTCCAGCACGGGGGCGCCCAAGGCCTCGGAGAAGCGGTCGCGCTCGGCGCGCGTCGAGGCCTCCGAGTTGGTGCTCACGAGCCTGAGGCGCTCGCGGATGCGCGCCATCTGCGCGGGCGTGGCGGCCTCCAGAAGCTCGCGCAGGTGGCTGGGGTAGGCCGCGAGGACGTGCGGGCGCGCGGCGGCGAGGCGGCGCGCGATCTCGGCGGGCGGCGTGAGCGTGGGCACGTAGACCAGGGGATAGAGGCCCAGCACGGAGCCTACGGGGTAGGGCGAGGTGTAGACGTAGGCCTGCACGTGCCAGGGCCGATAGCGGAACGCGGGGCGCCACATGCGCCGCGTCGCGAGGCCGTGGTGGGCGAGGCGAGTGGGGTCGTGGCGCAGCGTGAGCGTCGCGCCGCTGGTGCCCGACGACACGCTGGGCAGCAGGCGCTCCGGCCGCGCGCGGCGGTCCACCACCGAGGGGCCCGCGCGCAGGAGGTCCGCCTTGGCGACCCGCGGCACGAGGCGCAGCGCGTCCTCGTCGGCGCGCAGGTGGGCGGGCGAGAAGCCGTGCGCGTCGTAGTGCGCGCGGTAGAACGGGCTGCGGTCGTACGCGTGCTCGACGAGGCGCCGCATGCGGCGCAGCGCGAAGGCGCGCTGCTCGCGGGGCGGGCGCCGCAGCGCGCGGGCCTGGGATGCCGCGTGCGCGGGGGCGCGGGCGAGGTTCAGCAGCGTCTCGGCGGGGGTGAGGGCACGCATTCAGATTCCTCCGTAGCGGACGAAGATGGCGGCGTAGATGGCGGCGTAGAGGACGATCCACAGGGCGACGTATGCCGCGAGGACGGCGCGGGGGCGGCGCGCGAGGGGCCCGCGCAGGGCGAGGCCCGCGAGGCCGAAGCCAAGCGCGACGGGCAGGAAGCGCTCCAGCCGGGCGGGGACGCTCAGCAGGGCGAACGGCCCCGCGGGCGCGTGCGCGAGGCCCAGCTCGTCGGCGTATACCTTGTAGGGGATGCCGCTCGCGGGGCCGGAGAGCATCGCGGCCGGACCGCGCGCGGCGACCTCGCCGTGGACCTGGGCGATCATGCCGGCGGGGATGCCAGGCAGGCGCGGCAGGAGCGGCGCGAAGAGGGCCGGGTGCGTGAGCACGACGAGGCCCCCCAGGAGGGCGCCCGCGGTCGCGGCGGCGGTGGCGGCGAGGCCGACGCGCCAGTCGCGCAGAGCGATCCAACCCAGGAGCGCGTCGGGCACGACGAAGAGCACCGTGGCCTCGGCGAAGCCCCAGGCGAAGGCCGCGGGGAGCGCCCAGCGCAGGTCGCGCATCGTCACGCCTCCCCAGGCGATCCCCGGGCACAAGAGGATTCTGATTTTTCTACTACCTTTGGGAGTGAAAAAGGCGTATCCTTCTTCACTCGTCCAACAGCGTCGCCCTTACGGCCTCGCGCACCGCCGCGCCGCCCAGCTTCCACGCCTCCAGGTGCCCCGCGCCCTCCACGACGTGGTGCCGCGCGAGCGGGCTCGCTGCGCGCACGAGGCGCCGCGCGTGGTCGGGGGGCACGCCGTGGTCCGCGGAGCCGCTGAGGTAGAGCACGCGGTCGGCCTTGGCCTCCAGAGCATGCGCCTCCGCGGGGAGCCAGCGCGCGCCCTCGGGCGCCAGCGCGCGTGATAGCACGCCGCCCGCGCGCAGGAGGGGGCGCCCCTTCACGCGGTACTGGAGGAGGTCGGGCGCCACCTGCTCGAAGATCGCGCTGGCCACGCCGCGCTCGTCGCGCGCCAGGGCGTGGTGCGCGAAGTAGCCCCCGAGGCTCACGCCCCAGACGTGGAGGGGCAGGTCGGGGAAGCGACGCCGCGCCCACGCCAGCACGTCGGCCCACTCGCGGTGGTAGAGCCCCTGCATGGCGTCGCTCTCGCCGAAGCCTCCATGGTCGAACGTGACGACGGAGAAGCCCAGCCCGCGCAGGAACGGGATGCGCTGGTCGCGGTGGAAGTACCCCTTCGCGGGCCCGATGCCCGGGTGGCCCAGCAGCACGACGCCGCGCGGCTCCGCGCTGGGGAAGAGGAGCGCCGCGAGCACACCGCCCGCCGCTCGCGGGACGCCGAAGGGCTGCGCGCCCCACTCCGCGGGCGGCGCGTCCTGCGGCTGCGCGAAGAGGTCCGCGAGGAAGGCGCGCTCCAGCAGGCGTTGGAGGACGCGCTCGTCCCGCGGATTCATCGCGTCCCCATGGCGGCTCCGCTCACAAGGGTTTCGGGGTCGTGCGCACGCGCAGCAGCGCGTACACGGGGTCCCATTCCTTTCGAGCCGTGAGGAAGAGGTACGCCGCCAGGCCGGCCAGCGAGAGGCCGATGGGCCCCGCGCGCGGGACGCGCAGCGCGAACCAGACGACCCACGCCGCGGCGACGAGGAGCGCCGCGGCGGCGTTGCGCGGGACGTACTCCTGCTCCCCGACGTTGCGCCGGGCCTTGCGGACCATGCTCCCGTCTCGGCGCGGCCGGGCTTAAGGGACGCCCTCATTCCCGGGGGCGAGGGCCTCCACGGGCCGCCCGCCGCCGCAGTGGACGCAGACGCGCCAGGCCTGCGTCTCGCCGTGGACCGCGATCTCCGCGTCGTGGAAGGAGTGCCCGCGCCGCTCCACCGCGCACGGGCCGTCCATCTCCTCCTCGCTCAGGAGCCGCACGCGGCCCACCTCCGCGCGGGGGCGCAGCGCGCGCCAGCCCAGCCACGCCAACGCGCCCACCACCAGGAGCAGCCCGAGGCCGCCGCCCACGAGGCGCGCGAGGTCGCCGGGCCTCCACGCCGTCTCGGCAGCGTAGGAGGCGTGCGGCGCCATGATATCACCCGGGATGCTGGAGTGGCCGAAGCCCAGCGCGTGCCCGATCTCGTGCTCGCTCACCTCGCGCACGAGGCGGTACGCGACGTAGGTGCCGTCCTCGCGGCGCGCGATGACCTCGATGGGCACGGGGCGCTCGAAGGGGCGCGCGCAGCCCAGGGCGCCCGGCGCCTCTTCGCACAGGGGCCCGACGCGCCCCGCATCGCGGAACCAGAAGACGACGTCCGCCTCGCTGGCGTTGGCCACCTCGACGAACGTGACGTTCCACCGGAGGCGCCCGTTGCCGCCGGCCTCCCACCAGCGCAGCGCGGCGCGCACCTCGTCCGCGAAGCCCGCGTCCGCGCTCGTGAGGTTGGAGAAGTCGAGCTTCACGCGCACGGGCACGTGGCCGAACGGGTTGGTCGCGCCCTCGGGGAACTCGCTCCCCTGCGCCAGGACGGGCGTGGCGAGGAGAACCACGAGCAGGAGCGCCGCGGCGCGGGGCACGCGCCCGCACCGGCGGCGGGGCTCAAAGGCCTACTGCCTGTGGTGATGGCGCGTGTCGATGCCCGCGATCATGTAGACGGGGTCCACGTGGACGAAGGAGGAGAGCAGCAGGTACGCGATGGCCGGGAAGCCCGCGAGGACGAGGATGATGGTGGCGTTCTCGTCCAGCGCGACCAGGAAGGGCATGGCGGCCAGGATGGCCAGCGCGATCGCGACGCGGATGCCCTCGTCGAGGACGCCGACGTTGCCGGGCACGTTCTCGTGCATGCCAAGGTGGTGCGCGGAGGGGCCGATAAGGGGGTGCCCCATTCCCACCCGTCAAAACGACGGCGCGGGCGGCCGTCGCCAGGCCTCCGCCACGTCGTCGTGCCCGCGGGCGTAGGCCGACGCGGGGAGCGTCGCGAGGTCGTGCCACGCCAGCGCGGCGTACCAGGGCGGCGGCTCGACGCGAAGCCCGCGGGGCGCGGCCGTGTCCAGGAGGAAGCACACGTCGTGGTGGCGCTCCCCTGGCAGGCGGTCCAGCTCGTAGACGAACGTCGCGACGCGCGGCTCGCCCAGGCGGAGGCCGTCCACGCCGAGGATCTCGCGGGCCACGCGCAGCGCCGCGTCGCGCGGGTCCTCGCCCAGCTTGAGATGGCTTGCGGGCACGGTCCACCCGGTGGAGTAGCGCCGCACGCGGCCCGCGTCGAGCCCCGTGAGCGCGGCCCATCGCGAGTCCTCCGCGTAGCGCCCCAGCAGGACCTCGCCCCGCTCGTTGCGAAGGAAGAGGAACGCGGAGAGGCACAGGCCGCCGGGCGGCGCGCGGTCGAAGCCGCCGGGGAACGCGCCGGGCGAGATCGCGAGGAAGGGGCCGGTGGGCACGGGGGAGACTGCCCGTGGAGGCGCGTCAAGGCTTCGCTATCCCGAGAGCCACCCGCCGTCGACGTAAAACGCCTCGCCGGTGCAGTAGGCGGCCTCGTCGGAGGCGAGGAACGCGATGAGCGCGCCCACCTCCTCGGGCTTCCCCGCGCGGCCCAGCGGGATGCGCCCCAGCATGGCCTGCCGCGCGGCGGGGTCGCGCAGGAACGAGGAGGTCATGTCGGTGTCGATGACGCCGGGCGCCACGGCGTTCACGGTGATGCGGTGCGGCGCCATCTCCAGCGCCATGGACTCGGTCATGCCGATGATGCCGCCCTTGGAGGCCGCGTAGTGCGTGGCGCCGGGGAAGCCGACGCCCACGCCGCCCGACGCGATGGAGGCGACGTTCACGATGCGCCCCTCGCGGCCTTCGCGGATCATCTCCCGCGCCGCGGCGCGCGCCACGAGGAACTCGCCCTTGAGGTTCGTGTCCACGACGCGGTCCCACTCGGCGTCCGGCATCTCCACCATGGGCGTGGAGCCCGCGACGCCGGCGTTGTTCACGACGATGTCAAGCCGGCCCAGGCGGCGCGCGGCCTCCTCCACCATGGCGTCGACCGCCCGCGCGTCCGTCACGTCCGCCTGGAGGACGATCGAGCGCCGGCCCATCTTCTCAAGGGTCTGCCGCGTCTCCTCCACGGCCTCGGGGTGCGCAGCGTAGCCCAGCGCGACATCGGCGCCCTGCCGCGCCAGCGCGAGGGCCGCGCCGCGCCCGATGCCTCGTCCGCCGCCGGTGACGAGGGCGACGCGGCCGGTCAGGTCGAACAGGCGTCCATAAGGGTCTGCGCGGGGCATGGGCATCGGGCTCCCCATGGCGGCCCTTCTCCATGGGCGTGCCGCCGAACGCCTTCGGCTGGCGAGCCCTCAGACGACGAAGGTCATGCTCATCAGCACGTAGTCCGCGACGGGCGAGGTCCCGCTGGCGGGGAGGATCTCCAGCCAGTAGGAGACGACGGCGTTCTGCTGCGGGAGCGTCGCCTTCGCGCCCGCGAGGATGGACGCCGTGCCGCCCGCGGGGATGGTGACGAGCGCGCCCGCCGTGCCCGCCGCGGGCGCCACGCCGTTGGTGACGTTGAACTCGCTGGTCACGGTGGCGCCCAGGCGGATCTGCATCTCGCAGACGAGGCAGCGCGACGCGGAGGCGGAGGCCGACTGGAAGACGAGCCGCGCGCGCACCGCCTGGCTCCCCGGGTTCGCGAGCCGCGTGTTGTTGGACGAGGCCTCGACGACGCCGCCGGGGAGGGCGGAGAGCGTCGCGCTGCTGCTGGTGTTCGTGGAGCTGATGGTCGCGCCGTCAGGGCCCGCCGAGAGCTGGAGCGGCAGCGTCGCGAACGCGGCGAGGCCCAGCGTCTCGCGGGAAGGCGCCGGGTAGGCGACGCTCCGCGTCCCGTCGGCCGCGCCCACGGCGAGGAGCAGGACGGCGAGGGGCAGCGCGGCGCGGCTCACGCCTGGTGGCCGCCCCCCGGTGTGGCCGCACCTGGGGCCGCCGGGCGCGGCGTGAGCGCGCGCCACGCCACCAGGGCAAGCGCCATCGACAGGTAGAGCGCGTCCACCGCGAGACCCAGGAGCGAGGCGCGCAACGCGGCGTTGGCCACCATGAGGGCGACGCCCGCGAGGCCCAGCGCCAGCGCGAGGCGCTCCTGTGCGGCGCGGCGCGCAGGCATCGTGAGCAGGAGCGACGCCGCGAGCACGCCGCCGAAGGTCAGCCCCTTCATCGCGGCTTCGAGGAGGGTCCACGCCACGTCATCACCTCACGCAAGCGACAGGCTGACGTCCACGCTGGCGGGCAGGTCCGAGGCGCTCGTGCCGGTGGCAAGCTGCACGTAGGATTTCACGTACACGCTGCTCCCGGCCGCGAGGCTGCCCAGGCTCACCGAGGGCGATCCCGCGGTGAGGTTCATGGCGCCCACGAGGGAGTTGGAGCCGTAGGCGTAGAACTCCAGGCGGAAGGAGATGATCTTCGAGAAGGACGACACGCTGGTCCCGCTCACGGTCACGCTCCACGCGGAGGAGTCCTGGTTGGTGAGCGACGTGAGGTTCGACCAGGTGACGTTGGCCTCGGGCACGGGCTTGAGCGTCACGGTGTAGAACGTCGCGTTGCTGCTGAGCGTCCACGAGGCCACGAAGCCGTTGCCCGAGCTGTCGGGGCCCGCGGACCAGACGACGGGCGGGGGCTTGAGGCTCAGCGTGGCGGTGGAGGGCGTGGGGTAGGTGATGACGACGGACGCGACGGCGGCCGACGCGATCAGCGCGATGGCGACGACGAGGCCGGAGCCGGACGCGGAGAGGCCGGAGGCGCCCGCGCCCCAGGGAGGTCGCTTGATCATGGCCAAGGGTGGCCCTCCAAGGGGGTCGTTCGTTCCGCCTTTCCGGTTTCGCCGACGCCTTCGGGTGTCATACGGGGCCTGGGGGCGCGGCCCCGCTGCAATCCGGCAGGCTCATGCCGGCGCCTCCTCGATCCCCGCCCGGAGATGGCATTGATCACGCTCCCCTCGGTGAACTGGATCGCGGTCGTCGTGGCCGCCCTCGCGACCGTCGTCATCGGCGGCCTCTGGTACGCGCCCTTCGCGTTCGGGAAGGCGTGGCAGCGCGCGCTGGGCAAGACCGACGCCGAGCTTCAGGCGATGCGCAAGAACGCCGCGCCCGGCTACGTCCTCGCCATCGTGGGCGCGCTCGTGACGGCGTGGGTCGTCGCGGTCACCGTCAAGGCCTTCGGCGCCACGACCGCGGCGGACGCCATCGAGGTCGCGCTCATCGTCTGGATCGGCTACATCGTGAGCCAGACCGTCATCGGCACGATGTTCGAGGGGCGCTCGTGGACGCTCTTCGGCATCAACATGGCCAACCAGCTTGTCAACGTCCTCGTGATGGCGCTGATCACGACCCTCTGGACCTGAGTCTCCATGGCCCTCGTCGTCTTCCTGCGCGGCGCGAACCTCGGCAACCGCCGCTTCAAGCCCGCCCAGCTGGCCCAGACGCTGGCGGACCTCGACGTCACCAACCTCGGCGCGGCCGGCACGTTCGTCGTCCGCAAGAAGGTCGCCGAGAGGACGCTGCGCGCGAAGCTCCAGGCAGAGATCCCCTTCGACGCGCCCATGGTCGTCTGTACGGAGAAGGAGGTCCTTGCCGCGCTGGAGGCGGGGGCCACGGTCGACGCGCCCGAAGGCACGAGGCGCTTCGCGACCGCCATGGAGAAGGCGCCCTCGCCCGCGCCCAAGCTCCCCCTCACCGCGCCCGCGGGCTCCGCGTGGGCCGTGCGCGTGGCCCTCCTCGAAGGGCGCTTCGCCATCGGCACGCGGCGGCCCGCGGGCGAGACGGGCGTCTACCCCAACGAGGTCGTCGAGAAGGCGTTCAAGGTGAGCGCGACCACGAGGGATTGGCCCACCATGGAGAAGCTCGGGAAGCTCCTGGAGAAGGGCTGATGAAGGGCCGCCCTGTCGTCTTCGTCCCCACGAGCGACCCCAAGCGCGCGGCGCGCTGGTACGCGACGCGGCTGGGCATGAGGTACGTCGCGGACGAGGCCTACGCCTCCGTGGTGAAGGACGATGATATCACCATCCGCCTCTCGCGGGTCGAAGGCGTGGAGCCCGCTCCCTTCACGATTCTCGGTTGGGAGGTCGCGGACCTGGCGCGCGCCCTGCGCGGGCTCAAGGCGAAGAAGGTCAAGCCGATCCGCTATCCCGGGATGGCGCAGGACAAGGAGGGCGTCTGGAAGTCGCCCTCGGGGGCGCGCGTCGTCTGGTTCCACGACCGCGACGGGAACGTGCTGTCGCTGACGCAGCTTCCGAAGTGACGCCCGGCCCGGCGCGCGGCTCCTTGTCGCCACGGCCTTTGCGCGCGCCTTGGGCTCGCGCAGGCGGCCGAGCGCCCCTGAAGCCCACGGCTCCGGGAGGGCATTCCTCGTGGGGACGCGACGCCGGGGTGGCTCTCGCGCCGCCTCGATCGAGGCGAAGCCCCCTGTGCCAACGGCCACTCCGCCTGAGGGCCGCAGCCTTCGCTTCGCTCAGCCCTTGATCTTGCCCAGGAGCGATCTCGCGATGATCAGCTTGTGCACTTCCTTGGTGCCCTCGTAGATCTCGGTGATCTTCGCGTCGCGGTAGAGCTTCTCGGCGGGCATCTCGTCGACGTAGCCCATGCCGCCGAGGATCTGCACGGCCTCGTCGGCGTTCTCCACGGCGGCGCGGCCGGCGAACCACTTGGCCATGCTGCTGGCCTGGGGAGAGGGCTTGCCCTGGTCGTTGAGCCACGCGGCCTTGTAGGCCAGGAGGCGCGCGGCCTCGGTGCGGGTCGCCATCTCGGCGAGCTTGAACTGGATGCCCTGGAGGTCCGCGATGGGCTTGCCGAACGCCTCGCGCTGCATGGCGTACTGCGTGGCGACGTTGAGCGCGCCCTGCGCGATGCCCACGCCCTGCGCGGCGACGCCGATGCGCGTGTTGTTGAAGAACTCCATGACGTAGTAGAACCCCTTGCCCTCCTCGCCCAGGAGGTTCGCCTTGGGGACCTTGCAGTCGGTGAATTGCAGTTCCGCCGTGTCGCTGGCGCGGATGCCCAGCTTGCCGTGGATCTTGTTGGCCTTGAAGCCGGGCGCCGTCTTCTCGACGACCACGAGGGAGAAGCGCGCGTGGGGCTTGGGGTTCTTGGGGTCGGTCTGGACCAGCGTGATGAAGTAGTCCGCGACGTCGCCGTTGGTGATCCACATCTTGGCGCCGTTGATGACGTAGTGGTCGCCCTGCTTGACCGCGGTGCAGGTGGCGCCCGCGACGTCGCTGCCCGCGCCGGCCTCGCTGATGGCGGCGCCCGACATCATCTCGCCGCGCGGGATGGGGCTCAGCCACTTCTGCTTCTGCTCCTCCGTGCCCAGGCGGATGATGGCCTCGGTGCCGAAGTCCGCGGCGAAGATGCAGAGGGCCAGGCCCGGGTCCACCGCGTTGAGCTCCTCGGCGCAGATGGCGGACTCGATCATGCCCAGCCCCGCGCCGCCGTACTGCGTGGGGATCATGATCCCCAGGAGCCCCTGCGCGGCGGCCTTCTTCATCAGCTCGTGGGGGTACTGCTCCTTGTCGTCGCAGACCTTGCCGTAGGCGGGGAACTCCTTGAGGGCGAACTCGCGGGCCATCTGGCGAAGGGCGCGCTGCTCGTCCGTGAACGCGAACTCCATGGGTCCCGATTCCGCCCGCCGGCTTTTAAGGGTATTTCCCTCCGGGAGACTCCGAGGGGGAGAAGGGCGCGTCTGGCCCGCAACGCGCGGGGCGCCCCCTCAGGCCGCGGCGGGCGCCCGCCCGATGCCATGGCCCTCTGCGTGCACCGCCGCCACCGCGCGCATCATCGGTCTTCCGACGGCGAGGGCCCCGCGCCGGGGGCGGGGGCCATCGTCGTCCCGCGGGCCCGACGCTTCACGCGGGGCGGCCGCGCATGCGGGTGCGCGCGCCACCGGCCGCCCACACGTCGTAGGCGGAGACGAGGATCACGAGGATGCCCAGGATGACGTTCGACCAGCGCAGCGTGAGCGTGGTCGTCATCGCGAAGGGGAACACCGCGATGACGATGCCCGCGATGAGGTTCACGATGGAGACCCAGCGCATCGGCTCGCCGCGGCTCGTGGAGTAGACGTTCCAGCCCGCCAGGATCAGCACGATGGCGCCCAGGACGACGTTGGTCGCCATGACGCCGCCCGACTCGCCCGACCAGAAGGGGGCGGCGATGGTGAGGATGCCCAGGATGACGTTCGCCCACGAGGCCCAGACCGTGCGGCCAGCCGGCCGCTGCGACAGAGTGGTCATGGGTCGCCTCGCCTCGGGGCCTTCCCCTTTGGGTCTTCTGGCGCATCGCTGGGTGCGCGGGCCAACGTTGATGGCGCGCGCCCCCGTGGGGGCCTCGTGGCCGACCTCTGCCCCCGCTGCCTCATGGCGTTCCGGCACCACGTCGTCGTCCGCGCTCGGTGCCTGAAGCGGTGGCGCGGCGCGAACTTCGATGCCGCCGCCGCGCAGGGCAACGTCGGAGCCGCGGTCGCCGCCGCGCTGGGCCTGCCTGCGCGCACGTCCAAGGACCTGGAGGCCTTCCTCCAGAAGGCGGTCGTGAAGACGTACGGCGAGGGGCTCGACCCCAACCCCGCCGCGGAGTTCGACGCGGCGGAGGGGGAGGCGTTCGAGTTCCACGTGGGGTTGCGCTTCGACGCGGACCCCGGGACGCTGGCCGCGGTGGAGAAGGCCGCCCGCGACGCCGTGGCGTCAAGCCGGCGCTTCGCGCTGGCCTGAGGGCTCGAAGAGGCGGCGCGCGTCGGCGACCTGCCGCGGCGTCCCCAGCAGCACCACCGCGTCCCCCTCGGCGAGGCGCAGCACGGGCGCGGGGTTGAGGATGGGCACGCCTTCGCGGCGCAGCCCGACCACCGTGGCGCCCGTCGTCTCGCGGATGCGGGAGCCGGCCAGCGTGACGCCCGCCATGGGGGAGCCGGGCGGGACTGGCACCTCCTCCACGTGGACGCCCTCGGCGGCGCCCGCGGGCCGCTGCGTCAGCGGCGCCTCGCCGGTCACGAGGCGGCGCGCGTGGTCCACCTGCTCGCGGCCCCCCAGGAGGCCCAGCACGTCGCCCGGCTCGATGAGGAGGTCGGGCGGCGGGTTGAGCACGCTGCGCCCCGCGCGCTCGTGCGTCACGATGGTGGCGCCGGTCTTCTGCGGAAGCTGGAGGTCGCGGATGCGGCGGTTGGCGGCGCGGGAGCCGGGAGGGATGATGACGCTCTGCGCGTGCATGTCCCACGGCGCCTGCTCGCGGATGATCCGGAGCACGCGGTCGCGCGTGCCTGGCGCGTCGGCGCCGCCCAGCAGCACGACGTCCAGGGCCTTCTCGATCTGCTCGTCCAGGCGGCGCAGCGCGCCGCGCAGCAGCACGACCGCGAGCGCGACGAGGATCAGCGCGCCTGCCAGGAGCGGCAGGGGAGGGACGAACGCCGCGCCCGCGGCGAAGACGACGAGCCCCGCGAGGACCGCCAGGAAGACGTAGAGCGTGCGGCGCAGCACGGCGGCGGCTGCGGCGCCCTGCCCGCGCGCCTCGTCGGGCGGGATGATGGCCTCGGTGAGGTGGCGCACGAGGTCGCGCACGGCGCGGGCGAGGCCGTAGAGGATGACGAGGCCCGCCAGCGCGAAGAGGGCGATGCTCGCGACGCGCGCCGCGGGGGGCGCGCCGCTGGCCACCAGGCGCCCGTCCGCGTAGGCCGCGCCCAGGCCCGAGCCCACCAGGAGGAGCACGAAGACCGCGACGCGCGCGGCGTCGGCGCGGCGCAGGCCCCCTTCGAACGCCTCGGGGCGGCCGCGGCGGCGCCGCGCGCGCTGCGCCCACGAGGAGTATGTGGAGGCGAACCCGCGCACCGAGGCGGGCGCGCGCCGCGAGAGGGCGCGCACGATGTCGTCGGAACGGCGCACAAGGGGCGGCGTCACGAGGGTCGTGAGCGCGGAGACGGCGACGGCGATGGGGAGGAGGAAGCCGTTGGTCGCGCCAAGCGTCGCGCCCTGCGAGGCGATGACGAAGCTGAACTCGCCGATCATCGCCATGCCGATGCCCACGCGCACGGCCTCCGTGGCGGGGTAGCCCGCGATGAACGTCGCGCCGCTCACGGCGAGCAGCTTCCCCGCGATGCTCAGGACGCCCAGCGCGAGCACGGCGGGCCAGTGGGCGACCACCTGCGCGGGATCGAGAAGGATGCCCGTGGAGACGAAGAACACGGCGGTGAACACGTCCCTCAGGGGCGCGATGCGGTGCTCGACCGCGGCGGAGGCGCGCGACTCGGCGACCACCGCGCCCGCGATGAAGGCGCCCAGCGCCAGCGAGAGCCCCAGCCCCACGGCCATCATGGAGACCGCGAAGGCGAGGCCCACGGCGAGGAGCACGAGGATGGCCTCCACGCGCATCGTGGCGACGTAGTCCACGAGGCGCGGCACGACCGCGAGGCCCAGCACCAGCGCGACGGCGACGAAGACGGCCATGCGCAGCGCCAGCGCGCCCGCGACGGCGAGGCCTCCCGCCCCGCCCCCGCCCACGGAGGGGAGGACCGCCAGGAGCACGACCGCGACCAGGTCCTCCACGAGGAGGATGCCGAAGATGACCTCGCTGCTGGCGGCGCCCGCGCGGCCCAGGTCTTGCAGCGTCTTGACGACGAGCGTCGTGGAGGAGATGGCGAGGATCGCGCCCAGCACCAGCGAGTCCGCGAGGCCCCAGCCGAAGAGGCGGCCCGCGACGAAGCCCGCGCCCACCATGAGGCTCGTCTCCAGCACGCCCGCGGTGATGGCGATGCCGCCCACGCGGCGCAGGCGACCCAGGTGGAAGTCCAGTCCCAGGCCGAAGAGGAGGAAGACGATGCCCATCTGCGCGAGGACCGCGATGTCGCCGGGGTCGCCGATGAGCGGCACGGGCGAGGCGTGCGCGACGAGGACGCCGGCCACGAGATAGCCAAGCACCGCCGGGAGGCGCAGTCGGTGGAACGCCAGCGCGACGACGCCCGCCGTGACGAGGACGACGGCGAGGTCCCGCACTAGGGTCAGGTCCTCGGCCACGCCCCCGGTTCGCGGCGCGGCCGCAAAAGGGCGCCGGTTGGGCGGCTCCCCATCGATTCCCAAGCTTGCTTCTCCTCGCTGCGCCTCCTTCGTCGTGCATGCCTCGAACCGCATCGCGGGTCGCCCTCGCGGCCCTCCTCCTGGCCCTGCTTCCGACCGCCCTCGCGCAGGACGCGCACCCCGGCGTCGCGTGCCCTCCCGGCGAGACCTGCTCCGAGAAGGCCGCCGGCGGCGTGCGCGCCGGCCCCTGCCCCACCGACGTGAACTGCACCGGCGGCACGAAGCCCGGCTCGGGCACCTGCATGGACGGCCAGCAGGGGAACGAGACCTGCGACCCCGACGTGCGCTACCTGGGCGGCCCCTCGCCGCAGGCGGAGAGCGCGAAGAGCGTCCCCGCGGGGGGCGTCCTCGTGGTGTTCGCCGCCTTCGCGCTGGCCGTCGCCGCGGTCGCCACGCTGCGCCGCCGCTGAGCCCATGATCGCCGGGGGCGGACGCTCCGCTCCGACACTCCCTTAGCCAACAGGCGGCGCGGGGAGGCCGCCCCCGGCCTTGCCCTTCTTCACGCGGGCTTGAGGCGCAGCGTGACGTCGCGCAGCAGCGCGACCTCTTCGCGCCCCACGTCCACGAGCCCCGCCTTCTCCATGCGCCGCAGGTGGAAGCGCAGCCCCGTGGCGTCCAGCAGGATGCCCTCCTTCTCCAGGCGCGCCCGCAGCGCGGCCGGCGCCATGCGGCGCTCCCCCCTCAGGATGCGCGAGATGGCGACGCGCGCCGGATGCGCCAGCCCCTCGTGGAGCGCGGCGGCCTGCTCCGGCGCGAGGTCGGCATCCAGCGAGACCATGCGCGCCGGAAGGGTGTACGCGCGTACAGGCCTTCCGAAAGCGTCTTCCCCGCGGGGCGGCGCTTGGCGGAGCATGGACGTCATCGAGGCGCTCACGAGCAAGGACCTCCGCGCGCTGGAGGCAATGCTCCGGGAGGACCCGGCGGAGGCCGACGCGCGCACGCCCGAGGGCTTGAGCGCGCTCCAGCTGGCGTGCTATCTCCGGTTCTCGCAGGGGATCGACGCCCTCCTGCGCGCGGGCGCCCAGCCCGACGTGTTCGCCGCCGCGTGCCTGGGCGACGCGGCCCGCGTGCGCGCCCTCGTGGCGCGGGACCGCTCCCTCCTGGAGAAGCACGGCCCCGACGGCGGCGCGCCCCTGCACCTGGCCGCGCACTTCGGCCGCCTCGACGTCGTGCGCGCGCTCCTGAGCCTGGGCGCGGACCCCAACGGATTCTCCGGCGGGATGTTCAACAACGCGCCCCTCCACGCCGCGGCCGCGGGCTCCCAGGGCGAGGCCGTGGAGGTCCTCCTGGCCGCGGGCGCCAAGCCCGACCTCCCCGACAAGAACGGCTACACGCCGCTCCACGTCGCGGCGGCCAACGGCGCCGCGCGCGCCATCCGGGCGCTGCTATCAAAAGGCGCGGACCCCAAGGCGAAGGGGCCCGACGGCAAGACCGCGCTGGACTTCGCGCGGGAGCGCGGCATGGACGAGGCCGCCGCGCTGCTCGCCTCAGCTTGAGGGCAGCCCCAGGCTCCGCGCGATCACGAGCTGCTGGATCTCGCTCGTGCCCTCGTAGATCGTCGTGATCTTGGCGTCGCGCATGTAGCGCTCCACGGGGTAGTCCGTGGTGTAGCCGTTGCCGCCGTGGATCTGCACGGCCTCGATGGTGGCCCACTGGGCAAGCTCAGTGGCGAACCACTTGGCCTGCGCGGCCTCCTTGGTGCAGGGCAGGCCGCGGTCCTTCAGCTCCGCGGCGCGCAGGATCATCATGCGGGCGGCCTCGATGCGCGTCGCCATGTCGGCGAGCTTCCACTGCACGGCCTGGAAGGAGCCGATGGGGCGGCCGAACTGCTCGCGCTCCTTGGCGTAGCGCACGGAGGCCTCGTAGGCCGCGCGCGCGATGCCCAGCCCTTGCGCGCCGATGCCGATGCGCGAGGGGTCCAGCGCCTTCATGGCGAGCTTGAAGCCGTCCCCCTCCGCGCCGATGCGCGCGCTCTCGGGAATCCAAGCGTCCTCCAGGTGGAAGGTGGAGGTGACGCTGCCGCGGATGCCCATCTTGTGCTCCTTCGCGCCGAGGTTGAACCCCTTGGGGAAGGGCGCCGTGAGCAGGAAGCACGAGAGCCCCTTGTTGCCGGCCTTGGGGTCGGTGCGCGCCATGAGGATGACGTGCCCCGCCTCGTGGCCGTTGGTGACCCAGATCTTGGTCCCGTTGAGCTTGTAGCCGTCCCCCTCGCGGACGGCGGTGGTCTGGAGCCCTCCGGGGTCGCTGCCCGCGCTGGGCTCCGAGAGGGAGAAGCACCCGATGCGCTCGCCGCTGGCGAGCTTGGGGAACGCGTCGGCCTTCTGCGCGTCCGAGCCCTTCTCCAGCAGCGGGTAGACCGCGACGCTGGTGTGGACGCCGTAGGTCACGGCCACGCTGGCGTCCCAGTAGCCAAGCTCCTCCATGATGAGCGCGTGCGTGCGCACGGGGAGGTTCGTGCCGCCGTACTCCTCGGGGATGTTGGGCCCCAGGAGGCCGAGGTCGGCCATCTTGCGCATCTCCTCGCGGGGGAAGATGCGCTTCTCGTCGCGCTCCTTCGCCTTGGGGCCAAGCTCGCGCTCGCCGAACTCGCGCACCGTCTTGAGGATGAGGCGCTCGTCCTCGGAGAGGTCGAAGCTGGGCATCACTCGATCTCCACGAGCACGTCCTTGCCCTCGACGTTCTGCCCGGGCTTGACGTGGACCTTCTTGACGACGCCCGCCGCGGGCGCGGGGATCTCGTTCTGCATCTTCATGGCCTCCAGGATGAGGAGCACCTGCCCCTGCTGGACCTCCTGGCCCTCCTGCACGGCGACGTTCACGATCTTGCCGGGCATGGGGGGGCGGACCCTGGCGCCGCGCGCGCCGCCCTTCTCGCCGGCCGCGCCGGCGCGGAGGTCCGCGATGCGGAAGGCCACGTGCATGCCGTTGATCTCGGCCTTGCTCTCGCCGAGCTTCACCTGGAAGGGCTTGCCGCCCAGCGTGACGACGCCGCCTTCGCCCAGCTTGGCCTCGAAGGGGGTGCCGCCCACGTCGATCTTCACGACGTCGCCCTCGCGCTGGAGCACGCATTCGTACTCCTCGCCCTCGATCTCGATGAGGACGCGCACGCTCAGACCCTCCTGTGGGGCATGGCCCAGGCGGGGGTCTGCGCCTCGGGGCCCGCAAGCGGCTTGGGCGCGGTCTGGCGGTGGTGGACGCCGCGGATGCCGCCGCCGGGGGCGCGCGTCAGCGCGGCCACGAGGGCGGCGGCGCGCTCGGCGCGGGCGCGGGCCGCGGCGCGCGCCTCCTCGTCCAGGGCCTCCATGAGCTTCTCGCGTCCGATGAAGCCCGTGTTGAGGTCGCCGGCCTGGAACGCCTTGTTGCGCAGCACCATGCGGTGGAAGGGGACGTTGGTCTTGAGGTCGCCCTCGATGACGAGCTCGTCGAGCGCGCGCTGCATGCGCTCGATGTCGTCGTGCCGCGTCTCGGCGGTGGTGATGAGCTTCATCACCATGCTATCATACGTGGAGGGGATAGTGAAGCCCTCCTCGATGCCGTCGTCCACGCGCACGCCGGGGCCCGCGGGGCGGCGCAGCCGCTTCACCAGGCCGGGCGCGGGCGCGAACTGGTTGTACGCGTCCTCCGCGTTGATGCGAAGCTCCAGCGCGTGGCCGCGCAGCTTCACGTCGGACTGCTTGATGGTGAGCTTCTCGCCCGAGGCGACGCGCAGCTGCCACTTCACGAGGTCGACGCCCGTGACCAGCTCCGTCACCGGGTGCTCCACCTGGAGGCGCGTGTTCATCTCCATGAAGTAGAACTGGCCGTCCTTGTAGAGGAACTCCATGGTGCCGGCCGCGGAGTAGCCGACGCTCTTGGCCAGCGCGACGCAGCGCTCGCCGATCTCGTGGCGCTGCTCGGGCGTGATGGCGGGGGAGGGGCTCTCCTCCAGGAGCTTCTGGTTGCGGCGCTGGATGCTGCATTCGCGCTCGCCCAGGTAGACGACGTGCCCGTGCTCGTCGCCCAGAATCTGGAACTCGATGTGGCGCGGGTCGGTCACGAACTTCTCGATGAAGACCTCGTCCGAGCCGAAGGCGCTGGCGGCCTGCGCGCTGGCGTCGCGCACGGCCTTCTCCAGCTCCTCCATGGTGTGGACGACGCGCATGCCCATGCCGCCGCCGCCGTGGACGGCCTTCACGATGACGGGCAGGCCGATCTTCTCGACGACCTTGCGCGCGTCGCCGGGGTGGACCGCGCCGTCGGACGCGGGGGCCACGGGCACGCCTGCCTTGATGGCGTTGCGCTTCGCGCTGACCTTGTCGCCCATGGCGTCCATGGCCTTCGAGTTGGGGCCGATGAACTTGACGCCGGCCTTCTCGCACATGCGCACGAAGTCGCTCTTCTCCGAGAGGAAGCCGTAGCCGGGGTGGATGCCGTCGGCTCCGGTGTCCTTGGCCGCCTTGAGGATCTTCTCCTTGACGAGGTAGCTCTGGAGCGAGGGCGCGGGGCCCAGGAGCACGGCCTCGTCGGCCATCTTCACGTGGGGCGCGCGGGCGTCGGCCTCGGAGTAGACGGCGACCGTGCCGATGCCCATCTCCTTGCAGGCCCGGAAGACGCGCACCGCGATCTCGCCGCGGTTCGCCACGAGGACCTTCTCGAACATGACGTCGCGCGGAACCTTGGGGTGGGGGATAAACGTTGGGGGCTCCCGCGGAGGGGCGGACGTGAGCCCAGGAGCGAGACGCAAGGCGAGTGGGCCCCGACGAACGGAGCCCCCGGCGATCCCCGAAACCCTCATCAACGGGGTCCCCTTCTGCGCCGCATCCCCATGGCCAAGTCCAAGCGCGAAGAGGCCGCAGAAGCCAAGGACGACGGCTACGAGTTCAAGCTCCCCGACTTCGACGAGAAAGCTTTCGTGCGTCGCGAGGTGCTGGGCGCCCGGGCGTCGTTCATCGCGCTGGGCATCGGCGCCGGGGGCGGGGCGCTGGCCGCGCTCCTCTGGTTCGTCCTGCCCCAATCCCTCTGGTACGTCGGCTGGCTGCCCATCCTCGCGGCGTCGCTGGGCCTGCGCAAGGTGCTCCAGGCCATGGGCTACCCGGAGGACCTGACCTCGCTGCGCGCCGCCTTCGGCTCCATGACCATGGTCTTCTTCACGGGCCTCGCGGTCTGGATCCTGGGCGTCAACCTCCCCCTCTGAGGTGCGCATGGACGAGACGCGGCGCCGGACGCTCTCCCTGGCCATCCTGGCCGCGGCCGCGCTCCTCCTCGTCGCGGGCGTCGCGGTCTACCTCGTGCGCGGCGCGGAGGCCCGCTCGGCCTACCTGGCCCTCGTCGTGGTGCTGCTCCTCCTGGGCCTCGCGCAGGCGTACCTCCTCTTCGCGAAGCGCGTCGCGCAGGCCATGGCGCCCAAGGAGGAGTACCTCCTGGCCGACGAGTCGCCGGTCCTGGAGGAGGACGTCTACGACGTGAAGTGCGGAAGCTGCGGCACCGAGTTCCGCGTCCCCGACACGCTCCAGCGCCCCCTCCTCGCCCACTGCCCGGTCTGCGGCGCCGAGGGGATCGTCCCCCTGCGGAGGCCCGCCAAGGAGGTCCGCCTCCGCTGCCCCCGCTGCCAGAGGGTGAACGCGGTCGCGGACGACGGCTCCCGGCCCCTCCGGGCGCGGTGCGCTGGCTGCTCTGCCATGCTGGCCGTGCGCTGAAGCCACCCATCAACGCCAGGATCAACGGGTGATCCACAAATTCGCGCTGTTGTCCTGCGGGGCTGTGGCAAATCCTTATCCTCGCACGTTCGTTGGAGCGTTCTAGAGCGGAACTCTATGCTGGGAGGGAAGCGGAGCGACGTGGCCATCACGCTGGACATCCTGCGCCTCGTCCGGAAGGGCGAGAAGAAGACGCGGATCATGTACGGCGCGAACCTCTCCTACGAGATGCTGACCCGCTACCTGGACTTCCTCACGGAGCGCGCCTTCATCCAGGCCGACGCGGCCACCGGCGCCTTCCGCGTCACCGACCGCGGGGCCTCCCTCATGGCCGACCTGGAGCGCGTCCACCGCCACTTCGAGCCCGCCGAGCGCGGGGACGCCGTCCTCAACGTCCGCATGTAGGCCTGGCGAACGCGCGTACAACGCCTGAGATAAGCATGCCCACCCAGACCGGCGACGGGAATCGCGTGGGCGCCTCGACCCAGTTCCACGTCGTCGACAGCAAGGACCACAGGCCGCTCTCCCCCATGGCCGTCCTGGGCCGCGGCACCGCCCCCACGCTGGAGGGGCGCCTGGCGCGCACGCCCTTCGCCCGCACCTGGCCCACCATGGCGGCCCTCTTCGCGGTCATCCTCGTGGGCGAGGTCTCGCAGGTCATCCCCTTCCTGGGCGCGCGCTGGGCCGTCGTGTTCCACGGCCTCGCCCTCGTCCTCCTGGGCACGCACGCCCCCCTGGTGCGGCGCCTCAACGCGCCCCTCGCGCGCCTCGAGGTGGCCATGCTCCCGGTGCCCCTCATCCGCATCGTCTCCCTCACGAGCCCGCTGGCCACCTTCTCGTACATCCAGTGGTTCTCCATCCTCGCGGTGATCCTGTACGCAGGCATCGTCGCCTCCATCCGCCTGCTGAAGCCCCAGATGGCCAGCATCGGCCTCCGGCTCCCCGAGAAGAAGCACATCCCCATCGAGGTGGGCATCGCCCTCTTCGGCTTCGTCCTGGGCTACACCGAGTGGCACATCCTCAAGCCCGGCTCCCTGGTGCCCAGCCTCAGCCTGCGCAGCCTCGCCGCGCCCATCGTCATCCTCTTCGTCTCCACCGGGCTCCTGGAGGAGCTTCTCTTCCGCGGCCTCCTCCAGCGCTACGCCGGCCAGGCCGTGGGCGCCCTCCCGGGCATCCTCTTCGTGAGCCTCCTCTTCGCCGTCCTCCACACGGGCTGGGAGAGCTGGCTGGACGTCCTCTTCGTGGGCTCCGTCGGCCTGGGGTACAGCCTCATCGTCCGCAAGACGGGAAGCCTCCTGGGTGTCTCCATCAGCCACGGCATCACCAACGCCATGCTGTTCCTCATCATGCCGACCCTGCGGTTCTGAAGCAGTCCTCCAGAATCCTTATGATGGCTGAGTGGGTCGTCGCGCCAGTAGAGGCTGGAGCATGGCCCCTGTCACCCCCAAGAAGATGACCCTCGCTGCGACGGGCACGGCCCTCCTGGCGTTCCTGCTGATCGTCCCGACCGTCCTCGTCGCCTCGGGCGCGCTCGGCCAGAACAACCCCCTCTGCGCGGCGACGGGCTACTGCGCCACGGTCCCCTCCTCCACCGGGAGCACGGGCGCCATCACCGCCGGTGGCGGCGTCGGCAACCTCGCCGCCGGCCAGTCGGCCACCATCGTCATCGGCCAGCCCACCTCCGCGCCCCTGGAAACCGCGTCGGTCATCCCCGACTCGGTCATCAACAACCTCATCTCCAGCCCGGCCACGCTCACCGCGACGCTCAACGACCCCGCCCAGCTCCAGCAGCTCGCGACCGCGCCCGCCGCGCTCCAGACCCTCCTGGCCAACGCGGACGCCCGCCAGGCCATCCTCTCCAATGCCGACGCCCTCAACGCCATCCTCGGCTCCGGCCTGGGCGCCAGCGCGGCCCTCCAGAACGACGCGGTCCGCAGCGCCGTCGTGAGCCAGCTGGGCTCCAACGCGCAGCTCACCGCCACCGTCGCCTCCAACCCCGCGGCCCTCACCTCCCTGCTCCAGGACAGCGGCGCCGCCAGCACCCTCATCAACCAGGTGACGACCAACTCCGCCGTCCTCGACGCGCTCTCCCACAACACCGCGGCCGTGGGCGCCCTGCTCCAGAACGACGCCGCGCGCCAGGCCATCACCTCCAACGCGCAGGTCCTCAACACGATCCTCCAGAACGTCCTCAACGACCAGCACGTCAGCGCGGTGGACATCACCGCGGGCCAGGCCGGCTCCAACGTGCAGGTCAACGTCAAGGAGTACCTGCCCAACGACCCCACCCAGAGCGCGGTCAACTCCCCCGAGGGCAGCAGCCTCGCCCACATCACGCTCCAGGTCGCGACCCCCGACGCGGGCGGCGCCACCAGCTTCGCCGCCATGAAGGTGCTGGACATCAGCACGAGCCTCGGCGCGGGCGGCGTCTCCGCGGCCACGGTGACCTTCAAGGTGACCCAGGCCGAGCTCCTCGCCATGGGCAAGAGCACGGCCGACATCCGCCTGCTCCACCAGGTCAACGGCCAGTGGGTCCCCCTGCCCACGACGCTGGTCAGCGGCCCCGACGCCTCGGGCACGTACACCTTCAGCGCCCAGACGCCCAGCTTCTCCTACTTCGCCATCGCGGCCGCCCAGCCCGTGCAGAGCACGAGCGCGGGCTTCGCCGGCCTCGGCGTCGCGCTGCTGATCCTCGGCGTCCTCGCCGTGATCGCCATCGTGGCCGTGCTCGTGATGAAGAAGAAGCAGGCGTAAGCCGAACGCTTCCCGGGCGCGGTCGCCGCGCCCGCTCTTCTCCTTCTCCCAGGCTCCTTTTCTGCAACCCCTTTTGGATCCCCAGCGGGAGCCATGTCGCGTGGGGCTGGAGAGGCAGCGGGGAGGCGGCCCGGGTCACGTGACCGGTCACGTGACGCAACGCCGCGAGTCACGTGACCGGTCACGTGACCCGGGCCGCCCGTTGGGTGATTCCCGGAGAAGAGCCAAGTCTTCCTCAACCCTCCATGGCGCGTGGACCCGATCCCCGCCGAAGTCGAGCTTGCCTTCCTTCGCTCCGGCCACCGGAAGCGCAGCGTGATGATGCTCAGTTCGCTGGGCGAGGCGTCCCCCGGCCAGCTGGCCCGCTCGCTCGGCCTGCCTTGCACTCGCCAGAGGTGGATCATGGAGGGCGACGGGCGCTACTACAGCAAGGACCTCGCTCCGGTCCAGCTTGGCCTCGCGACGCTCATCGAGGCTCCGCGGCGGCGGAAGTACGTCATCACGCCCTTGGGGCGCAAGATGGCGCGCCGGTTCACGGCGCGAGAGGCGCGGAGGGCCCGCCGGGCGGCCGCGATCAAGCGATCCGATGAGGCGCACCGGAACGGCGAGCCGACGCCCGTGGAAGAGGGGTGAGCGGGCTTGCGCCAGGGTCGCGCGACCCCGTCCTGTTTCCTGCGCACCTTGGCCCCGACCAAGAAGCTGGGATCGCGACGGCGGCTCCCTGGCGCAGCGCCCCCGCTGGGGCTCCAGAAAAGGCTGCAGAAAAGGGGTTCTTGTTCTTGGCGCCGGTCTCAGAGGACCGAGGCGACCTTCGTGATGACGATCATCGCGAAGATGAACATGAGGGGGATGATGGCGACGTTGAGGTTGGCCGCGTAGAAGCGGGCCGCCTTGGCCTTCCAGGTGTGCTGGACGCGGTCCTCGGCGGCGTAGGCCAGGAGGAGCTCCTTGGCGACGAGGAGGCCGATGAGGAGGAGCGTCGCGAAGACGCCCAGGGCAACGGCCTGCTGCACGGTGATGGCGGCGACGACCGCCGTGGTCGTGGTCGCCGTCGTGGCCGCAGCGGTGGTCGTGGTCATCATGGGGTTCGGGCCTCGGGGGTGGGTATCCTATACGTGCGATAAGCTTTGTGGAGGACAGGACCAGCGCTCACGTCCAGCCCTTCTTGGAGCGGACCACGACGACGCCACCCACCACGAGGGCGCCGAGGCCCAGGAGGGCGAGGGCGGGGAGCTCGGGGAGGGGGACGGTCGCGCTGCTGGCCGAGGTCGCGCCCAGCGTGCCGGCGGAGGTGAACAGGCCGTTGCTGTTGCTGGAGATGACCTGGATGGCGGGGTAGGAGCCGCGGGGGAAGGCGCCGTTGACGCCGCTGATGGTGGCGGTGGCGCGCCCGATGTCCAGGCTCGTGCCCGTCCGGGGGAGGGTCTGGCCGCCCACGAGGTTGCGCGACGCGGCGGCGACGGTGGTGGGCTGGGACGCCTTGAGGGCGCGGAAGTGCCAGACGTGGGTGACGGGGTCCTGCTCGTAGTCGCCGAAGACGACCTTCACGCTGCCCACGTGGTTGGCGAAGTAGAGGTCGAAGGCGAAGGCGCCGTTGGTGAAGGCGACGCCGGTGGCGAGGGGGGTGGGGTAGACCCAGGTCACCGCGCCGTTGGCGGGGAGGTTGACCGCGCCGGAGCCGGCGGTCGCGGCGTTGGCCAGGGCGAGGGTGCCGCCGATGGGGGCCGCCGCGTTGACGGTGGGGGTGAAGGCGTAGCTCTTCTGGGAGGCCGCGGCGGCGGACGGGGCGAAGCCCGCCAGGAGGGCGAGCGTGATGGCGAGGACGAGGGTGCGCATGGGACTCCCTGGACGTGAGTCACCCCGCGGACCGCTATAACAAACCCAGGAAGGCGGCATCTAGAGGTGTCCTCCATGTGGACCGATTCCAGATAGTCGATCACCAAAAGGACCATAGGGGGCGATACGGTCGATGGGGCCTTTGGCTGTGCCATCGAGGCTGTCCCGATGAGGTTCGCTCCGCTTTTCGTGCTCGCCGCCCTGCTGCTTCCCTTCGCGGTCGCCGCCCCGGTGCGCGACGACTCGTCCTACACCTTCCACGGCTTCCCCTCCCGGAACCAGCCGGCGGACACCTACTACGTGTCCCTCTGCCGCGACTACCTCCACCAGGGCCCGGCCGTCGAGTTCTTCGACGACTGCTTCACGTCGGGCATCTACAAGGAGACCAACGGGCGCGCCGGCCTCCAGGTCCGCGCGGGCGTCGACGACCTGGGCATCGCCTACGCGGCCGACACGCTGCTCGCGCCGGTGCTGCCCCAGCTGTAGACCGGTGAGCGCATCGTGGAGCCCGCCCACCCCCTCGTGAAGGCCCCCGGGCGAAGCCCGGCGGTCGCGCGCCGGGTGGCGGGCGCCTTCGTCCTCCTGGGCGTCCTTCTTCTCTACCGCGCTCCCGCGCGCTTCGTCTGGAACGCGTGGCTCAGCGACCCCTACTACGCCCACGGCCTCCCCGTCTTCGCGGCGGCGGTGGCGCTGGCGGCGTGGCGCCTCTGGAAGGCCCCGCGCGCCGAAGCGTCCGTCCCCGCGTGGGCGCTCCTGGGCCTCCCCCTTGCGGGCGCGCTCTACCTCGCGGGCCTCCTGCGCGCGGACGCGTACCTGCTATCATGGAGCGCGCTCGCGCTCGCGGCCTCCGTCGCGCTGGCCTCGGGCGGCTGGCCCCGCCTGCGCCTCGTGGGCGCGCCGCTCCTCCTCGCCGCGCTGGCGCTGCCCACCCCCTGGACGATCCAGGTCTGCGTGGCGCTCCAGGACGGCGCCACCGCCGCGACGGGCTTCCTGCTCTCCCTGGCGGGCATCGCGCTGGAGCGCGGCCTCACGACGCTCACCGCCGGGGGCCTCTCCTTCGAGGTGACGCCCGCGTGCAGCGGCTTCCAGTCCGCCGTGAGCCTCCTCGCCGTGGGCGCGGGCATCGCGACAATCTTCCCGCGCCGCGCGGGCCTCGTCCTCGCCCTGGCGGTCCCCGTGGCGCTGGCGCTCAACGTCCTCCGCCTCGTCCTCGTCGTCCTCATCGGCCTCGCGTGGGGCCCCGGCGCCGCGGAGGGCTTCTTCCACGGCCTCTCCGACGCGCTGATCTTCGTCGCCGAGACGCTTCTTCTCCTCGCCGTCGCGGGCGCGCTCTCGCGCCCCCGGGGGCGGGCCGCATGAGGAGCGAGGACACCTGGCGCGTCGTGGGCGGCGCCGTCGCGCTCCTCATCGTCGCGGGCCTCCTCCTCTCCACGCCCAGCATGATCTTCGTGCGCAAGGTGGACATCGTCGACGCCGAGCTTCGCGACTCGGGCCACTCCCACGCCGTCCTCGCGCGCATGGACCTGGGGGACCCCAAGGCCCTCAAGGCCATCCCCAGGACGCTGGGCGCGTGGAACGAGTCGCGCGAGTATGACTACGACAACGTGGCCGCGATCCTCAACACCAACGTGCTCCTCAGCCGTGACTACCAGCGCGACGACGTGTTCCAGCCGGTGAACCTCCTCGTCATCGAGAGCGAGAACGTCAGCTCGTTCCACCCCGCGCCCGTCTGCTATCGCGCGCAGGGCTACGACGTGCCCGCCGACGAGGGGGCCGTCGTCACGGTGCCCGTGCCCAACGAGACGTGGGCCCAGGAGCGGTGGCTCAGCGCGCAGGAGCAGAACGTCTTCGCGGGCAACCTCAGCGCGAAGCTCCTGGAGGTCACGAAGCCCGGCCCCAACGGCACGGTGGCCGAGAAGCGCGTCGCGCTCTACGTCTACCTCAAGCGCGAGGACTGGCGCGTCACGGACCAGGTGACGTGGGTGCGCCTGGAGATGGTCGTGACGCCCGACACCCGGGGCGCGGACGTGCTCCCCATCCTCGGCGACATGATGAAGGAGGTCGTGCCCAACCTCTTCCTCTTCAAGGTCACCGAGGAGCGCACGCTGGGCGAGAGCCTCGTCGACAGGTTCGGCGTGGGCGGCGCGGGGCTCGTCGCCGCCGCGGTCGCCATCCCCTGCTGGCCCATCGCGATGGCGTTCTGGCGCAGCCGCCGAGGTTGATTCGTCTTCGGCGCCAAGCCCAACGTTCATCACCCTCGTGGTCATGGCAGCCGCGGGCGGACCCCGCCCTGCGAAGGAGGCATTCCCATGCAACTCTACGTCAGACTAGCCCTTGCCATTGCCCTTGTGACCGTCGCCATCCCCGCCGTGCCCACCGCGTCCGCGACGTGCGTCGATTCGATCTGCTTCTGCACCACGCCCGTGGGGCCGTGCGTCCTCTGTCTCGTCGAAGGCGAGGGGACCTGCTGCACGAACCTCACCACGTGCTACCTCCAGCCCATCGAGCAGCTCGTGCCCCAGGTGAAGAACGTCCAGACGACGACCAACCCCGACGGCACCGAGACCGTGAGCTTCGACGTCTGCTTCGGGAGCGGCAGCTGCACGCACGTGGCCGAGACCATCCCCACCGCGTGCCTGGCCTACAACCCCGACGCGCTCACGAACCTCTGCGTCACGACGGGCTCCCAGCCCGAGGGCGTCTCCGTCCCCGAGCCCACCGTCGGCTCGCGCACCATCACGGTGCCCGTCCCCACCGTGGGCACCACGCCCGACCACGTCTGCATCGTGGGCCCCGAGTGCGTGGACGTCCCCGTGCCCGGCGTGGGCACCAACCCCACGCCCGAGACGGTCCCCGACGTCGGCGTCTCCTGGCAGACCGTCGTCGTCAACGTCCCCACCGTGGGCGGCTACGTCGAGGCCACCGCGCTCTGCGGCCTCAACGTCCCCTGCAGCGTGACGCTGTAGGCTCCCTCAGAACTCCCAGCTTTTTTTCCTGTTCAGGTGCCGCGTCAGCAGCCGCGCCGTGTCCTCGTCCACGACGTCGAGGCCCGCCTCCACGGCGAAGCCTTCGCGCATCACCTCGTTGAGGTGCTTGCCCAGGTCGTACTCCAGGAGCTTGGCCCGCAGCAGGTCGTCCGCGCGGCGGAACTCGCGCAGGCGCTCCACCTTGAGGCGCCCCTCCTCCTCGTACACCGGGCTGCGCGCGTCGCGGTGGCCGCTCCACGCCTTGCGGAACCTCTCGGCGTGCTCCTTGCTGCGCACGGGAGGACCCGTGTGGGTCACGGTGTCGGGCAGGCGGATGCGCGGAAGCTCCAGGAGGATGAGAAGCTCGCGGCCGCCCACCTCGTAGCTCGCGCGCTTGAGGTCGAACTCGTGGCGCTCCAGCAGCCGCTTGACGGCGTCCACCGCCTTGCGCATCTGGTCGTGCAGGTGGTCCTCCAGCACGTCGGGCGCGCGCGTGCGCACGAGGATGAACTCGCTGCGCCGCCGCCGCACGGCCAGTTCCAGCTCGTCGGGCGGGCGCGGCACCAGCTGGCGCGGGAAGAAGAACTGGAGCCCCTCGCGGCGCAGGTACGCGCGGCACGACTCCGCGAAGTGCGCGAGCGTCTCGCTGGAGACGGCGCTGGCCGCGTTGCGCCGCGTGTCCACGGGGTCGAGGAACACCAGGGGGTCGTTGAAGCGCGGGGTCCCCTCCAGCATGTCGAGGACGAGGAAGGTGCCCGGCTTCCACCCCTGCCCGGCTTCCAGGACGCGGCGGAAGCTGCCGTACTTGAGCACGAGAAGCTCGCAGAGGTAGCCCGAGAAGCCGTGGGTCTTGGCCTCCGCGCCGTAGACGCCCACGCCCTTCATGAACGCCTTGAGGAGGCGCACCTGGTCGCGCTGCTCGCGGGACATCCTCCGCAGCACGAAGCGCGTGTGGAACGGCGTGCGGTCCACGGCGGTCATGCGCTGGCTCACGTCCGCGATCTCGTAGGCGGGCACGACGTCGGCCTTCACGCCCTCGAAGAGGCCGTGCGTGTACGGGTGCTCCGCGTACTTCTCCTCGGGGTCGTCCAGCGTGGCGCGGCCCAGGTCGAGGCCCCACGTCTCCAGGCTCTCGCGGGGCACGTCCATGGGGAAGAGGACGAACGCGTCGAGGTCCACGTTGCTGCGCAGGTAGGTGTCCTTGGCGACGCTGCCCACGAGCATCGGCTTCCCCCGGAGCTTCCGCTCCGCGAGCGCGTCGCGCAGCCTCCCCAGCAGGCGCTCGGCGCGCTCCACGGTGTGCTGCGCCTCCTCGGGCGTCGGCTTCACGCGCTGGAGGGCGAGGCGCTCGGTGCTGATGAAGCGGCTCGTGAAGACGGCCACGACGCCCGCGACGAGGAGGCCGCCCAGCACGTCCACGATCCAGTGGATGTTGAGATAGAGCGTCGCGAGGACCAGCGCGACCGCGTAGGCGTAGGCGAAGATGCGGAAGTTGCGGTTGCGCGAGTAGCGCGCCGCGTTGGCCGTGAGCACCGCGAAGGCGACCTGGAGGGAGGGGAACGTGTTGTTGACGGTGGTGAAGCTGTAGTAGATGTCCGCCAGCTGCGGGAAGAGGTCGAACACCGGGCTCTGCACGTGGTGGTACACGTACACGTTGTTGATGGGCATCAGCAGGTAGAAGGGCAGCGCGATGACGTAAGCCAGGGGGAACATCAGCAGGTTCGCCTTGGCGGGGCGCTCCTCGTCGCTGAGCACGTAGAGGAGGATGGGGAAGTAGAGCATCCACGGGTGGATGGCGACGTAGACGATGCTGAAGAAGTAGTCCAGCGGCGGGTTCCAGAGGTGCTGGAGGCTGGGGACGGCGCCGCGCTCCAGCGCGTCCACCTGCGGCGTGAGGTCGTGGTAGGGCAGGCGCGACGTGATGGCCGCGTCCGCCTGCACGAGGAGCAGGTGCACCAGCAGCACGGCGCCCGCGGCGAGGAGGAACTTGCCGTACTTGTCCACGAGGCGCGGCCCCTCCTTGCGGCCCACGGGCACGGGCGTCTCGGGGAGGAAGAGGATAAGCCCCGCGCCCAGGAGCAGGAGGTTCACCAGCACGACGACGACCCAGACGGGGAGGTCCATCTACACGCCCTCCAGCCGCGCGCCGTGCAGCGTCTCGTGCCTCGCGCCGCCCGGGCCCAGCACGCTGCGGTAGAGGTTCACGACCTCGACGCGCACGGCGGGGAGGGGCTCGTCGCGGCGCGACGCGAGCAGCGCAGGAAGCCCCGCGAGGCGGCCCCCTTCGCGCACGCGCGCCAGCGTGACGTGCGCGCGGAAGGGCTTCGCGTCGTCGGGCGGCAGCGCCTTGCGCACGCGCTCCGCCAGGGCGTCCAGCGGGGGGCAGGGGCGCGCTCCGGCCCACACGACGCGGGGCTGCCGCGGGTTGGGGAAGGCCCCGATCCCGTGAAGCTCCAGCGTGAACGCGGAGACGCCCCGCGCGGTCTCGTCCAGCGCGGCGGCCATGCGGGGCGCGGCGTCGTCGGGCGCGTCGCCCAGGAACGAGAGCGTGAGGTGGAGGTGGGCCGGGTCCGAGGGCTTCAGGTCCGCCCCGGTCGCCCGCAGGGCGTCCAGCGCGCCGGAGAGCGCGGGGTCGGGCGGGAGCGGGATCCCCACGAACGCCCGGAACGCCATCGGGGCGGGACCGGCCCCTCGCCGACATAAGGGTTCGGGCCCGCGCCGGCCGCGCTCCGGGGCCGCCCGGTTTGGGCGCAGGCCGGGGCCGAAGGTAACACCTCCGCGCGGAAAGGGGTGGGGTTTGAAATGGACGGAGCGAGGAAGCCGGCTCTCGGTCCCTTGATCGCCTCCCTCCTCGTCGCGGCGTTGGGCACCGGGGTGGTGGGGGTGACCTACGCCTGGGTCGGGGCCCGGCTCGCGCGCCGCCAGGTCCGCGACGCCGCGGACCGCGCCGCCCTGCGCGGCTTCGCCCTCTGGTGGCTCGCCATGGCGGCCACCCAGGCGCTGGATGCTGCGCTGGACTCCGCGGCGGCCCTCGGGAGCGCGGGCCCCGGGGCCGTGACCATCGAAGGCATCCTGGAGCGCCTTCTCGTGGCCTCCGCGCTGGCGGGGCTCATGGTCTACCTGCTCTACATCGTCCAGGGGCGCCTGCGCCTCGCGGCCGTGGGCGCGTTCTACCTCGCTTACTTCACGGCGTCGCTCTACGCGTTCCACTGGCGCGGACCGCAGGGCGTCCACGCGGGGGCGTGGCGCGTCGAGGCGGCGTTCGCGCGCCCCGCGCCGCTGCCCGCCGAGGCCCTGCTGGACCTCGCGCTCCTGGCGCCGCCGGTGGCCGGCGCGCTGGCGTTCGGCCTCGCGGGGCGCCACGCGGCGAGCCTCGCCCAGCGCGCCCGCGTCGCGGCCACCTCGTGGGGGCTCCTCCTCTGGTGGGTCCTCACCGTGGCCTCCTCCTCACCGCAGCTCCTGGACGCCTCGTGGCTCCAGGCGGGCGCCCTCGTGGTGGGCCTCGGCACCTCGCTGGCCATCCTCCTCTCCCACGCGCCGCCCACGTGGGTCCTGCGCCGCTGGGCGGGCCGCGCGGAGCCCGTCGCAAGGTGAAGGTATTTCTCGCGCGCCGCGGCTGGCGCCACGATGCGTTGGGCGGCCCTCGTCCTCGCCCTGCTCTCCGCGGGGTGCGCGGCCTCCACGGTGCAGCCCGCCCTGCCCGCGGGCGAGCCCCAGGCGGCGGTCCCCTTCGCGGGCGAGCCCCTGGTGCAGGACCACGACCACAACGACCCCTCGCTGCACAACGCGTCGCTGAACCTGCGGCTCCTCTCCCGCGTCATCCCCTACGGCAACGGCACCGCGTGGGGGCAGGGCTCCATCAACGAGATCGCGTTCAGCGGCAACCTCATCTTCGTCTCGCGCAGCAACCCCGAGGGGGGCTTCGCCGTCGTGGACGCCACCGACCTGCGCCACCCGCAGGTGATCGGCGACTTCCACGCCGAGGGCGGGGCGGACATCGAGGTCACCAGCGACGGCGCCTACGCGCTCCTCATGACGCAGCGCACGACGCCCGGGGCGCAGACGCTGGACAGCCCCGCCACGCGCGAGGTGCGCGGCATCGACGTGGTGGACGTGCGCGACCCGGCGCACCCCTCGCTATCCAGCTTCCTGCCGCTCCCCACCAACGGCCCGCACACCGCGAGCTACCGCCTGCTCCCCGACGGGCGCGAGGTCGTCGCCATCGAGACCTACGACCTCGTGACCGACCCCACCACGGGCGCCATCGCGGGCGCGAGCCCCGCCACGCAGCGCGTCTACCTCGCGCTCCTCGCGCGCGACTCCCTGGGCGCGCACCTGCAAATCCAGGGCGTCTACCAGGTGACGGACCCCGCGCCGCCGGGGAAGCTCTACTTCCCGCACGACTCCTTCATCGAGCCCCAGAAGGACGGCCGCGTGCTGATGTACGTCGCCTACTGGGACGCGGGCGTGCGCATCGTTGATATCACCGACCTCTCGCAGCCCAAGGAGATCGCGAGCTATCGCGACTTCGCGCCCAGCGCGCTGGCCCAGATGCACGACGTGAGGACGTTCCCCGCGCCCGTCGCCGGCAAGCACGTCCTGGCCGCGGCGCCCGAGATCATCACCGCCCCCGAGACGGGGCAGGTCACCTTCGTCGACGTCACCGACCCCGCGAAGCCGACGAAGCTGGGCCGCTGGGGCATCCCCGGCAACCTCACCGTGGACAAACCCTACGACTTCAGCCCCCACGTGTTCGACACCGACGCGCGGGGCCGCCTCGTCATCGGCCACTACCACGCGGGCGTCTGGCTCGTGGACGCCAGCGATCCCACGGACCCCGTCACGCTGGGCTTCTACCTGCCCCACGAGACGCGCCCCGGCTTCACCGGCATGGTGCCCGACGTGTGGGCGGCCAAGTTCTTCCACGGCCACGTCGTCGCCAGCGACCAGGGCACGGGCCTCTACATCCTCGAAGCGGCGCCGGGCCTCCTCGACCCGCTGCCGCCGGGCGTGATCCCCTGACGCGCCTCCAGGGCCCCGTCGACCTCGCCGCGACGCTCCAGGGCGGGCAGGCCTTCCGCTGGACGCGCGAGGAGGACGGCGCCTTCGTGGGCGTCGTGGGTCGGCGCGTCGTGCGCTATCAGTCCGCGGGCGCGGGCGTCGAGGCGGAGGCCTTCCCCCGCGCCACGCCGCGCTGGCACGCCCGCTACCTGGGCGCGACGCCCGAGGACGACGCCGCGCGCGGGCGGCTGCGCGCCGACCCCGTGCTGGCCCCCGCCCTCGCCGCGCACGAGGGGCTTCGCATCCTGCGCCAGGAGCCGTGGGAGACGACGGCCGCGTTCCTCGTGAGCGCCAACAACAACGTCCTGCGCATCGAGGGCATCCTCCGCGCCCTCGCGCGCCGCGGCGACGCGCTGGGCTCGCCGTGGGGCGAGCGCCACGCCTTCCCCGACGCCGCGACGGTCGCGCGCCTTCCGGAGTCCCGCCTGCGCGCGCTGGGGCTGGGCTACCGCGCGCCCTTCCTGCGCGCGACGGCGCGCCTCGTCGCGTCGGGCGACGTGGACCTCGATTCCCTCGTGGGCGCGCCGCTGCCCGAGGTCCGCGAGGCGCTGCTCGCGCTGCCGGGCGTCGGGCCCAAGGTCGCGGACTGCATCGCCCTCTTCGCGCTGGAGGCCGGCGGCGCGTTCCCGGTGGACCGCTGGGTGCTGCGCGCCGTGTCCGAGGCGTTCTTCGCAGGCCGCGAGGTGAAGCCCCGCGAGGCGGAGGCGTTCGCCCGCGCGCGCTGGGGCGACGACGCGGGCCTCGCGCAGCAGTTCCTCTTCCACGCCGTGCGGACGAGGGCGAACGCGCCCGGCGCCCGGAGGCTTTCTGCGACGCAGAACGACCACCAAGGCCAAGAGCGGGTCGCGCGATCGGCCCCTTCGTGGACCCGTTCATCGCCGTGAGCGTCGGGCTCGTCCTCGCGGTGCTCGCGCTCGTCGTCACCGTGCGCATCTACAACGACCGTCTGGATCGTCTCCGCGAGGAGCTTCGCAGCGTCGCGTCCTCGCGCCAGTCCCTCGCCGCGTCCCACGACCGCCTCACGGCCCAGTGGGCGCCGCTCCTCTCGCGCTATCCCTACGACCCGCGCCGCTTCCGCTTCGTGGGCTCTCCCGTGGACGGCGTGCAGTTCGAGGAGGACCGCGTCGTCTTCGTGGAGTTCACGGAGGGCGTCGACCTCGGCCCCGAGCAGCAGCGCGTGCGCGACCTCGTGCGCGCGGGCCGCGTCGAGTGGCTGGAGGTCCCGCTGGAGGCGCCGCCGACCCCCGAGCCCGCGCCGCCCGCGACGGACCCGTGGTCGCACACGCCCTGATCAGGCGCCCTGCTGCGCGCGCCGCTTCGCCAGCTCGCTCGCGAGGGTCCTGCGCTCCGCGGGCGCGCCCTTGGGCTGCACCACCAGCGCGAGCACGTCCTCCGGCCCCTGCGCCCACACGCGCAGCGGCTCGCCCGCGGGCGCGAACCCCCAGTGGCCAGGCTCGACGCGGAGCGCGTCCCCGTTCTGCGCGAAGAGGAGGCCGTGCCCGCGCAGCACGAGGATCACGCGCTCGCTCTCGGGGCCCGTGTCCAGCCTTCGTCCTCCTGCGATGGAGAGCGCCGCCGCCAGCGTCGTCGCGCTCTCGTGGAGCGGCCGGAACGCGTTCCCGCGCAGCAGCGGATCGACCACGACCTCGCGCCCATCGCCGGGCGCCGCGCGGCTCGCGTAGGCGAAGCGCGTCGCGTCGGGCAGCGGCATCACGATCTCGCACCCCTGCGGCGCGGCGCCGCCTGCGGGCAGGTGATAGCAAAGCGCGGCGGGCGTCCCGAAGGCGGGCGCCGTCGCGTCGGGCGGGGGCAGCGGGCGCGCGGCGGGGAGCGTCTCCACGGCGGGGGCAGCCCCGGCGCGGGCCTAAGGGCTTTTCCCCTGGGCGCGGCTCCAGCCTCGATGAACCCCGAGGAGAACCTCGCCAAGCTCGGCCTCGCCCTGCCCGCGCCCGGCAAGCCCGTCGCCGCCTACGTGCCCACCGTCCGCACGGGGAGCCTCGTCTACGTCGCGGGGCAGCTCCCCTTCGTCGAGGGCAAGCTCCCCAAGACGGGGCGCCTGGGGGAGAACGTCAGCATCGAGGAGGGGCAGATGTTCGCGCGCCAGTGCGTGCTCAACGGCCTCGCGGTTCTCAAGGCCGAGATCGGCGACCTGCGCAAGGTCAAGCGCGTCGTGCGCGTGGGGGCCTTCGTCGCGTGCGCCGACACCTTCGCGGACCAGCCCAAGGTCGCCAACGGCGGCAGCGAGCTTCTTCAGCAGGTCTTCGGAGAGAAGGGGCGCCACGCGCGCGCCGCCGTGGGGACCAACGCGCTGCCGCTGGGCGCGCCCGTCGAGATCGAGTTCCTCTTCGAGGTGGAATAAGTCAGACCGCCGCGCCGCAGCGGTCGCAGAACTGCGCGCCGGGGCGCGCGACGCGGCCGCACGCGGCGCACGCGGGGCCCGAGCCCTGCGGCCGCGCGTCCTCGGTCCACCCCTCGCGGGCGGCGCGCGCCGAGACCTCCAACGCGGGGGCCGTCTCGCGGGCGACGTAGCGCGAGGCCGGACCCAGGTAGGCCCACCACGTGGCCTGGAAGCCGCCGCCGAGCAGCAGGATGCCGAGGAAGATCGCGGGAGTGACCCCGAAGGCCGGGTCGTTGGTGAGAACCGGCGCAGGCTCCGTGGCCGCCTGCACAAACCGCACGAGCACGTAGCCGAAGCACAGGACGCCCAGCGCCAGCAGGACGGGGCCAACCACGCGGAGGACGCGAGCCCCCTGGGGGGATGCCATCGGCCAGGCAAGCCCCGGACGTAACAAGAAGGTGCGCACGCCCGATGGGGCCGGCCCCCGCCCGTCCTCACAGCCTTTATCTGCCTCTCCTGTGGTCGCGCCGCGACGATGGCCGCGACGCAGCAGGCTCCCGCCCGGGAGCCGGACCGGGAGATGCGCGCCTACATGGCGATCACGCGCAGGCTCCCCAAGGTGTTCGGCGTCGGCGCGTTCGCCAACGTGCTCAAGCGCCTCTACGCGCGCAAGCCGCGGGCGCCCGTCGTGTGCGAGGTCCACGGCGCGCGGATGCTCCTCGACCCCAACGACGAGTTGGACCGCGAGCTGATCTTCACGCCGCAGCTCTACGACCGCGAGATGCTGGACTTCCTGCGCGCGGCGCTGAAGCCGGGCGACGCGTTCCTCGACGCGGGCGCGCACGTGGGGGGCTTCACCGTCGTGGCCGCGCCCCTCGTGGCGCCGGGCCGCGTGCTGGCCGTGGACGCGGACCCGCACGTCTTCTCCATCCTCCGGCGGAACGTCGAGATGAACAAGCTCTCCAACGTCGCGCTGGCGAACGTCGGGCTCTCGGACAAGCGCGAGCGGCTGAGGTTCCACCGCGGCGACGAGGGGCTGCGCGGCGTCTCGAACTTCATCGACGGCACCGGCGAGAGCGAGCTGGACCTCAAGCCCCTGGCGGAGGTCGCGGCGGAGCACGGCTTCGAGAGCTTCGCGGGCGTGAAGATCGACATCGAGGGGTTCGAGTTCCGCGTGCTGAGGCGCTACCTGGAGGACGTGCCGCGGGAGTGCTGGCCCCGCTTCTTCATCGTCGAGCGCCTGCCGCACCTCGTCGAGAGGGCGGGCGGCGACGTCGTCGAGCTTCTCCGGTCAAAAGGGTACGAGGTCCGCTGGAGCCGGGCGGCGGACCACGTCATGGCGCTGCCCTGAGCGCCTCCGGACCCCGGGGGCGACGGGAGCGCGCCTCAGCCTCCGAGCGCGCGGCCCGGGCCCCCGGGGCGGAGGGCCTCCGATGGCAACACCTTCAGCGTCAGTTGAGCGCGGCCTCCACGTGGGCCACGACGCCCAGGCTGGCCACGCGGGCGCGAAGCTCGTCCCGGCACGCGAGGCACGGGGGCGACGCGCCGCCGCAGAGCGGGCAGCCGGACACGCTGCCGATCTCGCCGGAGCGCGGCCCGCGCCGCAGGAGCGAGAAGGAGGCGAGCGCCCTCAAGCCCGCACCCCCGAGGCCGCGCGGGCGCACAGGTTGCACAGGGCGCCGCTCCCCCCGAGGCCGGGGCAGAAGGGGCAGGAGGTCCGGGCCGCCGCGCGGGGGAGGAAGGGGTTGTGGAACGTCATCGAGGACGGACCACGGGGGGAGGGGGTATAGCCTGGGTTGAACCCCCTTGGACGATGTCCGCGACCGTTTCGCGAGAGCGTATTCTCTCGTGGAACTGCGAGGGCGGGGGGCCCTTCCAGCCGCAGGCGGGCGAGGTGGTCCCCGCAGACATCGGCTTCTTATCGGGGAACCCGATTGGCAGCGCCATGGAGTTCGCCATCACCGAGGAGCAGAAGCTGCTCCGCCAGACGGTGCAGGAGTTCGTCGCCAAGGAGATCAGCCCCCACGTGGAGGCGTGGGAGGAGAAGGGCGACGTGCCGGACTCGGTCTTCCGCAAGCTGGGCGAGATCGGCCTCCTGGGCGCGCCCATCCCCGTGGAGTACGGCGGCGCGGGGCTCGACGCGGTCACCTACGCGATGCTCACCGAGGAGCTTGCCAAGGGGTGCTCCTCCCTGCGGACGACCATCAGCGTCAACACCTCCCTCTTCGGGATGAACGTCCTCCTCTTCGGCAGCGAGGCGCAGAAGAGGTTCTATCTGCCCAAGATCAGCAGCGGCGAGAAGCGCGGCGCGTGGGCCCTCACCGAGCCCCAGAGCGGCAGCGACGCCGCGGGCCTGCGCACCACCGCGCGCAGGAAGGGGGACCACTGGGTCCTCAACGGCCACAAGATGTGGATCAGCGACGGGGGCAAGGCGGACTACCACGTCGTCTACGCGCGCACCGACGAGTTCGATCCCAGGACGAAGCGCAACCACATCGCGACGTTCGTCGTCCACAAGGACGACCCCGGGTTCAAGGTGGGCAGCGTCGAGAGCAAGACGAAGCTGGGCCTGCGCGCGAGCCCCACGGCGGAGCTTCTCTACGAGGACTGCACGATCCCCGCGGACCGCATGCTCGGCAAGCCCGACTCGGGCTGGGAGCAGGCGAACAAGATCCTCAACGGCGGCCGCCTCAGCGTCGCCGCGGGCGCGGTGGGCATCGCGCAGGCCGCGCTGGACGCCGGCATCGCCTACGTGAAGAGCCGCGAGGCGTTCGGCAAGAAGATCGGCGAGTTCCAGCTGGTCAAGGAGCACGTCGCGTACATGACGCTGGAGGTGGAGACGATGCGTCTCCTCGTCTACAAGGCGGCGTGGATGAAGGACCAGGGGCTGGACAACCGCCTCGCGGTCTCCCTGGCCAAGCTCCACGCCGGCGAGGCGTGCACGCGCGTCACCGAGCGCGCCGTGCAGCTTCACGGCGGTAACGGCTTCTCGGGCGAGTACCCCGTGGAGCGCTACTGGCGCGACTCCAAGATCATCGGCATCTACGAGGGGACCAACGAGATCCAAAAAATCATCGTCGCGGGAGAAGTGCTCGATCGCTGAGGCGATCTCGCACTTCTCCCGTCGACGGGCTCAGCCGCTTCGCGGCTGAGGTACTGGCGCCTTCGGCGCCAGGGCGGCCCGGCTCGCTTCGCTCGCCGCTGGCAGAATCGCCCTTAGGGGGCGCTCCGGCGGCGCTTCGCGCCGCCTCCGGCCCCCAGCAAGGAATCCATGCGATTCTGCCAGGGGACGACGACGAGGCTCAGCCCAGCCCCAGGAGGGCTTCCGCGAAGTCCGCCATCTGGGCGCGGCTGGCGAAGCGGACGTACTCGGCCTCCAGCTCGTCGCCCTTGCCCCCCTCGCGGGCCAGCATGAGGAGGAGAAGCTCGCCCTCCTCCCCGGGGGCCACGGTCGCGGCGAGGCGGAGCTTGCCGTCCGAGGGGCCCTCCACCTCCGCGAGGCGGCGCTTGGACTCCAGGGCCTCCAGGAGCGACTGGGCGAAGCCCGAAAGGGCCTCCCGGGGGGCCGCGAGGCGGTAGGGCGCTTTCAGGCCCGGCCGCTGGATGGCCACCTCGTAGCCGGCGGGCGCGCCGCGCACGGTGAGCGCGCTCTCGTCGTCCTCGTGGGTCAGCAGGGGGTCGTTGCCTGGCACGCGTCCACAACGGACCCCTCCGGGATTGCCCTTTCGGGAATCGCCGCCACCTTCAAGAACGACCTGCGGGAGAGGGCGGCAGCATGGCAGAGACGCCCTCCTCCCCGAAGGACGTGGCCGACATGCTCGACGCGCTGGCGAAGCGCATCCGCGCCGATCCCAACTTCCGGATGACGCCCCCGGCCCGCGGCATGCAGGTCGCCCCGGCGTCCGCGGGCGTCGAGATCAAGGAGGACGCGGAGGGCCCCCAGATGGGCGCCGTGGACGTGTTCCGCGACGAGCGCGCCGTCACCGTGACCGTGGAGACGCGCAACGCGGACGCCGCCAGCGTCCACGTGAGCCTCGCGGACGGGCGCCTGCTGATCAACCTGGGCGAGGGGCCCCACGCGCTGCGGCGCGACCTGGACCTACCCGCCGCCGTGGATGAGGACGCCGCCTTCGCGACCTTCCGCAACGGCATCCTCGACGTCGTCCTGCCCCTGCGCGGCACCGTCAAGCGCTGAGCGCGCCTCCGCGAGGCGCGGCAGGTACACCTTCTCCAGGCTCGACGTGCGCTTGCGCTTGCGGCGCTTGAACTCGCGCAGCGCGATGGGGCAGCTCACGTGCGCGCAATACTTGTGCCCCAGGCTCGTCTGGTTGTAGGCGCCGCACCGCTGGCACTCGACGCCCAGGTTGTTGCCGAAGAAGACCACGTTCTCCCCCGCCGTCCGCACGCCGACGCGCAGCGTGAGGGGCGACGGGAGCATGGAGGGCGCGCTGGCCATCAGCTCACCGCCAGGGGCTCGACGGGCGCGGCCAGCGGCGGGGCCACGGCCCCGAACCTCGCGGCGTCCTCGGGCGAGAGGCTGATCTGATAGCGCGCCAGGAGGCCGCGGACGAGGTCGGGCTCGCTGAGGGCGTAGCGCCCCTCGGGGCGCCCGCCCGTGCGCGTGACCACGCCCTCCACCACGAGGCGGTTGACGTGGAACGAGAGCGTCGAGCGCGAGACGCCGATGACCTGGCAGAGCTCGCGCTGCGTCATGCCGGGGCCCGGCAGCAGCGCGTAGACGATGCGGCGCGGCGCGTCGTGGCGCAGGAGGCTGAGCACCTCCTTCTCGCGGCGGCCCACGCCCGCGTGGGTGAAGTAGCGCTTGTAGCGGCCGTCGCGGCGCGCGACCACGAGGCCCGCGCGCTCCAGGCAGTCGAGGTGGTACAGGGTGGTGCCCAGCGGCATGTCGCACCGCCGGGCGACGTCACGGAGGTGTGCCCCCGCGTGGGCGGCCACGCAGTCGTGGATGGCCTTGCGGGAAGGCACGCTGAGGATGGCGTCGTCGTGCATGGTATCCCCTCCTTGCGAGACCGGATGGCGCTTCACGGGGAAGCCGACGCACCGGTTCCGGCCCCTTCCCCGGAGCCGCTTTGGGGCTTCCCGTTCCACCGGGGGGAGTGGTCGCTCGCCTCGCCCCGGGCGAAGCTTGATGGGAGCGCCCGGCTGACCGCATCGCGATGGTCCGCCAGGTCCCGGGCGCCGGCTTCCGCGCCTCCGACCTCCCGCCCGGCCGCGTCGCCGTGCTCTTCTGCGCCGACTGGTGCGGCTACTGCCACCGCTTCCTGCCGCACTTCAAGCGCGTCCGCGAAGGGTGGGTCGTGGACGTGAGCGACGAGGACGACCCCCTCTGGGACATCCACGCGCTGCGCGTCGTGCCCACGGTCATCGTCTTCCACGACGGCGAGCCCGCGAAGCGCTGGGAGGGTGTCCTCGCCGCGCACCACGTCGAGCAGGTCGAGGCCGCGCTGCGGGCCCCCTGAGGCGGCGTCGGCTGGGATGGCTTTTTCAGGCCCGCCCGCCTTGGCCGGAGCGATGCGGGTCATCGCCTTCACGGGCATGCCCGGCGCCGGGAAGGGCGTCGCGGCCGAGGTCGCCAGGAAGCAGAACATCCCGGTGCTGCGCATGGGCGACTTCATCTGGGAGGAGGTGCGCCGCCGCGGCCTGCCCATCGACTCGGGCAGCGTGGCCGAGGTCGCGATGCAGATGCGCACCGACTTCGGGCCCGGCGTCTGGGCCGAGAAGACCGTGGACCGCATCCGGCAGCTCCACCCCAACATGGCGGTCATCGACGGCGTGCGCAGCGAGGCCGAGCTGGAGGTCTTCCGCCACAGGCTGGGCCACGACTTCACGCTGGTCGCCATCCACGCCTCCCGCCCCACGCGCATGAAGCGCCTCCTGGTGCGCGGCCGCGAGGACGACGTCAAGGACGAGGGCGAGTTCATCGCCCGCGACGAGCGCGAGCTTGGCTGGGGCCTGGGGCGCGTCATCGCCCTGGCGGACGTCATGCTGGTGAACGAGGAGACGATGCCCGACCTCGCGCAGCAGGTGGAGCGGATGATCCGCGGCGAGCCGGTCTACAAGGGGCTGCGCTGAGGGTCGGCTCTTCCCGGTCCTGCCGCCTCCGGCGGGGAAGCCGCGAATCGCCGAACCACCGCCGAGAAGCGCGGGGTGGACGAAGCGATGCCACCCGTCCTTGAGCCGGGGCGAGTTGAAGTTGACCAGGATTCCCACCGGCTTTCCCGAGGCCCTCAGATAGCTGACGATCTGGCTGCGATGGATCGGGAGCAGGGCCTCGACGGCCTTGATCTCGACGGGGACCTCGCCCGCGACCAGGAAGTCGACCTCCCGCGCCCGCTGGACGTGCAGACCACGGTATTCGACGTCGAACTCGAACTTCTCCGCGAACGCGATCCCGAAATGGCGCAGCCCATGGGCAAAGAGGGTCTGGTACGTCGCCTCCCGGTAGCCTGCCCCGACGTGCCGGTGGAGGTCGAACGCCAGCTCGCGCACCCGATCCACGATCGACTCCACGTCTGGGGGGACGGAATCCGGCCCATGCGTCATCGCATCGTGCGTTGGCGAGCGAGACGTAACCCTTCTTCGGGAATCGCACGACGTTCCCAAGCCGGAGATTCGGCGATTCCGAGATTCGCGGCTTCCCTGCCGGAGGCGGCGAAACCAGGGAGGAGCTCAACCAAGCGTGCGCGCGAACTCCACGAGCCCCGCCTTCGTCCCGCCCAGGTCCCGGCTCTTGGCGAACGCCACGTTGAGGCGCCCGTCGGCGGAGAACGCCACCGAGAGGTAGTCAAGCTCCTCGCGGTCGCTCGCGCACGCCGCGCCCTTGGGGCACATGGGGCCGGTCTTCACGGGCTCCAGGCTCACCTTGTCGACGCCCCACGAGGCGTTGAGGGAGGGGCGGTGCGCGACGTAGGCGAACCACGGCGAGTCCTTGGGGGCCTTGGTGGGGTCGCCCGTGGCGATGCCTCCGTACCAGCCCACGGCGATCTCGCCGTCGCCCCGCGCCGCGACCCACGGGAGGAAGTTCAGCCCCTCGGAGCGCAGCGCGACGGGCGCGCTCCACGACTCGCCCAGGTCCGTGGACTCGCTCTCGAAGACGGTCATGGTGCGGTCCGTGCGCGCGGCCCACGCTACGGCGACCCGGCCCGTGGCGTCCACCGCGCCCTGCACGGCCCACAGGTTGTCGAACCCCTGCGGGACTTTGGCCACCGTGCGCGAGCGCCACGACGCGCCCCCATCGGTGGAGACCGCGAGCCGGACCTCGCTGGGGTTGTGCCAGTCGTCGGTGCCCTGCGTCCAGTCCACGAAGCCGTAGGGCATGACGTAGGTGCCGTTGCCCACCCAGCGCGGGTGCGCGATCTGGTAGTCGCCGTTGCTGGCGGTGGGGACCACCGTCACGGGGTTGCCCCACGTCGCGCCGTGGTCCGTGGACCAGACCGACTCGATGGACATGAGCGCGTCGGCGCGATAGCTGGGATCGCCCGCGCTGCGGATGGCGTTCTGGACGCCGTGGAAGTAGGCGTAGAAGAGGCCCACGGTGCCGTTGGGGCCCGCGACGAGCCACTGGCGGTCGACGCCGCCGAGGCTGTCAAGCGTCGTCACGGGCGCGCTGGTCCACGTCTGGCCGCCGTCGCCACTGGCCTCCACGAGGTAGCTCCCGTAGCGGTTGTTGGGCGAGAGGCCGTCCACGGCAGGGACGGGCGCCACGGCGGGCGAGCCCCAGTTCCACCAGTCGGTGGAGTAGACCCAGCCGTCAGGGGACGCGACGACATCCGCGTCGCTGCTGCCGAAGGGCCTCCGCGTGCCCTGCACGCTGCCCAGGGGCGTGTCGCGCTGCGGGCTGCGCAGCGTCTCCCACGAGGAGCCGTTGTCCTTGCTGCGCCAGAGCCACGCCGCGCCCTGCATCTCGTTGGGCCGCTCCTGGCTGCCCGCGACGGCGGTGATCCAGAGCGTGCCGTCCGCCGCGACCGCGACGTTGGGCTCCGCGCCGTTGGTGGGCTGGTCCATGGCCTTCGGGGGCGAGAAGACGAGGGGCGAGCCGTCGAGGCGCGCGACGCTGGCGGCCTTGAGGTCGCCGCCGCCCACGCTCGCGCAGCCGGGCGCCAGGATCGCGAGGGCCAGGACCAGGGCCAGCCGGGGGGACACGGGGCGCGAGTGGCCGGCCCGATTCAAAGGGTTTGTGCAGGCCCGCTTCATCAAGCGCGCCACAACGTTGATGGCGACCTTCCCTGGCTAACGGGGCATGCTGTGGAGGCTCCTTGTCCCGCTCATGCTCGTCGCGGCCGCCCTGGCCGGATGCGCGACCTCTCCCGACACGCCCGCCGCCGTGGCGCCCGCCTCGGCCAAGACCAACCTCACGCGCCCGGACGTGCAGCTTCCCAAGTTCCTCCCGCCCGTCGACATGGGCACCGTGACGCTGGGCAGCGAGCCCTCCGTCGCCGTGGCGCCTGACGGCACGGTCTACGTCGCCTCCCCCAGCGTGGGCGCGTGGCGCTCCGACGACCAGGGCAAGACGTTCAAGCCCCTGGGCAAGTCCGCGTGCGGCTTCGGCCTCCCCGCGTGCCCCGTGACCCAGGAGAACGACGGCAACGGCCTGGACGACCCGGGCGACGCGAGCCTCGCCGTCGCGCCCAACGGCACCGTGTGGAGCGCGGGCCTCTCCGGCGTCGCGGGCAGCGTCCCCGTGCAGTCCTCCAGCGACAAGGGGCAGACGTGGCCCAAGGGGTACGACGTCGCCAAGAAGAACAGCAGCGACCGCGAGTGGATCGTCGCCAACTCCACGGGGAGCGTCTTCGTCTCGTGGCGCGACTTCGGCAGCAGCAAGGACCAGACGTGCACCGACCCCGTGGGCATCTCGTGCAGCTCGCTTCCCTCGGGCGTCTTCATGGCGCGCCTCGACCCGGGCCAGCCCTGGAGCGAGCCCCTCAAGGTCAGCGACGACGGCCACGAGGGCCCCATCGCGGCCGACCCCGCCAGCTCGTGGCTCTACCTGCCCCACGCCATGGGCGAGAAGAGCGTCTTCATGGCGCGCTCCCCCGACGGCGGCCGCACCTGGCAGGACGTCACCGTGGCGCCCCTCGTCATGGACACCTACGACTTCCCCATCGCGGCCGTCGACGCCGCAGGCACCGTGTACCTCGTCTGGAACACCGACGAGAGCGAGCCCAACGACATGAACGGCGGCCTCGTGGCCAACGAGGCGGCGATCCCCACCGTGCACCTCTCCGTGAGCAAGGACCACGGCGCGACGTGGAGCAAGCCCGTCGTCATCTCCCCCGCCGGCGTCCCCGCCCTCTTCCCGTGGGCCGCGGCCGGCAGCGACGGGCGCCTCGTCGTCGCGTGGTACGAGGGCACGACGCCCACGCCCGGCGACCGCCTGCCCAACGTGTGGCACGTCGCCGTCGCCATGAGCACCACCGCGGACGCCGAGAAGCCCACGTTCAAGGAGGCCTTCGTCACCGCCGCGCCCAACCACGTCGGCGCCATCTGCACCGAGGGTGGATTCTGCACGCTCAGCGGCAACGACCGCAGCCTGCTGGACTTCTTCGAGATCCGCCTCCTCCCCGACGGCAGCCCCGTGCTGGCCTTCGTGGGCGACGCGGACGTCCGCATGGCGACGGTCCACGTCTACGCCAGCCGCATGACGGAAGGCACGAGCATGCTGGGCTAGCAGCGTGGGGTGATTCCCGGAGAAGGGCTTTGTCCTCCTCCGGGCTCTCCTCCTCCGTGGCGGGTCCCGACTCCGCGGCCCTCGACCTCGTGCTCACGGAGTGGCGGCGCTATCTCGAGGCGACCGCCGCGCTCCTGCGCGACCTCGACGGCAAGGCGCTGGAGATCGTCAAGCTCGACGGCGTGATCCTGGGCCTCGCGGCCGCCGCGGGCGGGCTCCTCGCCCGGAGCGCCCCCGGGCCGCGGCTGGGCGCCATGGCGCGCCTGGGCGCGGCCGTGGGCGTCGCCGGGCTGGCGCTGCTTGCAGGCTCGATCCTCGCCGCCGTCCTGGTGGTGGGCCGCCGGAACGCCGCGCTGGGCATCGGCGCGCCGCCCGGGCAGCTCGCGGAAGGGCTCTCCCGCGACGACGCCTGCCGCTACGCCATCGAGACGTATGCGAGCGCGACGGAGACGAACCGCGCGCTGGCCGACCGCAAGGGCAAGGCCGTGGACTGGGCCCTCGTGCTGCTGGCGCTCGGCGTGCTCCTGCTCGGCGTGGGAGGGTTGGTGCTTATATTGGAGGTGATGGAATGAAAGGATGGATGGAGCGACTTCGGGCGAACCCATTCCGCGTCGCGACGGTCAAGCGAGGCATCGAGGACGACGCCCCCAAGCCGCACAAGGCGCCTGCGCCGCCGGAAGCTTGATGGAGGCCTGGGCCCGCTCGCGGCCCATGCTTGGGCGGCTCCTCATTCCGATCCTTCTCGTCAGCGCCGTCGCCGCGGGCTGCATCCAGGCTGCCAACGTGTCGCCGGCGTCGACGGGCGCGGGGCTCGAAGGCACGGTCAGCGCGACGCGCCTGCCGCCGCCGGACAAGGACCTCTCGGGCGCCATCGTGTCGGACCACGGCGCGCCGTACATGCACGCGATCCCCAACCTGCACACGGGGAGCTATCGCATGGACCTCGTGGGGTACAACCCGCTCCAGGACGATCCGCTCACGGCGAACTCCGGCTACACGGCCATCACGGTCTTCCACCACGTCGCGTGCGTGTCGCACTTCGCGGGCACGGGCGGCTACGGCGGCGCGACGCTGGTCAACTTCAGCGACCCTGCGAAGCCCGTCGTCGTGAGCAGCATCCTCTCCACCGCCATCGGCTCGCGCTGCCAGTTCACCGAGGACGGCAAGTACCTCCTCCTCGCGGACTACGGCGGCCCCGCGCCGGGCACGCCGCTGCCCGACCCGCTGGCGGACGCGGCCTCCTACGGCGTCAGCGTCTACGACGTCTCCGACCTGAAGAATCCCAAGTTCCTCTTCCACGACAGCCAGGGCCAGCAGCCCGGCGACGAGGCGGACGTCTCCTCCAGCGAGTACCACAACGTGGGGACCGCGCTGATCAACGGCACGAACTACGTCTTCCAGACGTACACCGGCAACATCCTCGCCCTGGCGGCGGACGGCAAGTCCATGAAGATCGTCGCCCACGTCGAGGCGACGGACCACGACGTGTGGGTCGGCCGGCACCCCATCACGGGGGAGTGGCTCCTCGTCTCCGGCAAGGGGCAGGGCACCGTGTTCTACGGCCTTGACGACCCCACGCATCCGAAGCTCCTGGGCGTCTACGAGGGCAACGCGAGCTATCAGGGCTGGCACCGCCAGTGGCCCCTCATGGAGACCGTGGAGGGGCGCGCGCTCATGGTGGTCGCGGGCGAGGAGTGCGGCAACGGCAAGTCGCTGCCCTACACCGTCCTGGACTTCACGGACCCCACTGATATCAAAGTGCTGGGCCACTGGCAGATCCCGGGCAAGCCCGAGATCAAGGAGCCCGGGCAGCTTTGCAGCATGAACAGCCACGAGTTCAACACGTGGAACGGCTACGTCGCCACCGGCAACTACCACGCGGGCGTCTGGGTCTTCGACGTGGGCACCCTGGCGCGCGCGGCGGACCCCGTGACCATCGGCTACTACGAGCCCCACGAGAACCCCCTGGACCACGGCGCCACGCGCTACTCGCCCTTCGCGTGGAACCCGGACACGTGGGGCGCGTACTTCGACGACCGCGGCTACGTGCTCACGGCCGACTGGGCCACGGGCTTCTACGTGCTGAAGGTGCCCGGCCTCACGCAGGAGACGCCGGCGGCTCCGGCGTCGTCGGGCTGAGGGACCTGCGCCACGCGGCGAGGTTCTGCGCGCCGAGCGCGCGAGCATGGGCCGGCCCGCCTTCACGCGCGGGAGGCCACGACAAGGACGAGCCCCAGGCCGAGCCCGCCCACGCGCCCAGCAGGGCGATCCGCGCGGGAGGGACGAAGAGCGACCGGGGCGAGGAGGCGCGCTCCTACGTGCACTCGGGGCCCAGGAGGTCGCGGAGGGTCGGGGGGAGCGGCGGCGGGGGCGGGCAGTCGCAGACGGTTCCGCTCTCGGTCTGGTGGCAGGGGGCGGCCGACGCGACGCCCACGGGCGAAGCGGGGGCGGCGCCGAGGAGCAGGACGGCGAGGGCGACGAGGAGCAGGGTTCGCAAGCGGATCTCCGCCGCGGCACCTGGCGCGCGCAGGCATAAGCCTCGCGGAGGAGCACGGCGACGGGTGCCAGGCCGCTACCGCCTCGGGTTGGGCACGCTGGCCATCTGCGCCACGACGCCCGTGAGGTCGTGCGTCGTGCTGCGCGAGAGGTCCTCCGGGATGGGGTCGCCGAAGCGGCGCACGACGATGGAGGAGCGCGCCAGCATGAAGCGGCCCAGCTCGTCGGGGTAGCCCTCGTCGTAGACCACCTCCGCGATGCGCGCGGCCATGATCATCTTGGCGCAGGTGACGCAGGGGAACGTCGTGGTGTAGAGCGTGGCGCCCGCGATGGCGACGCCGGTGGTGGCGGCCTGGATGATTGCGTTCTGCTCGGCGTGGAGGCCGGTGCAAAGCTCGTGGTGCGCGCCCGAGGGGACGTTGAGCATCTCGCGGATGCAGCCCATGGTGGCGCAGTGCTCGAACTCGGGCGGGTTGCCGTTGTAGCCGGTGGTGAGCACGCGCTTCTCCTTCACGAGCACGGCGCCCACGGCGCGGCGGTGGCAGGAGGAGCGGCGCGAGGCGAGGCGCGCCATGTCCATGAAGTACGTCTCCCAGTCGGGCCGCTGCGCGAGCATGTCCACCGGGGTCAGGCGCTTCTCCGCCATGCCCTCCGATGCGCGGCGCCCCACGAAGGAGTTTTCACCTTGGGTTCCGCTGGAGAGGGGCCTCGGCTCTCTCCGCCCGGGGGCTCCGCCCCTTGAATCCCCGAATCTCCGAATCGCAGAATCTCAGGTGGAGATTCGGAGATTCTGAGATTCGGGGATTCAAGGGGCGGAGCCCCAGGCAAAGAAGAGAGAGGAAAACCAGGTGCGCGGAGAGCGCCTCAGCCGGGCACGTACTTGTTGAGCGCCGCCTTCACGTCGATGAGGGAAAGCTGCACGGCCTGGCACGCCTTGTAGCCGCAGCCGACGTAGGCGTCCAGCGCGGGGCCTTCGCCGTTGGCGGCGGCCAGGAGGGTCTTGCTGTTGTCGCTGGCGGTGAGGTTGCCCAGGTCGAGCTTGGCCGCGGCGACGGAGGCCTTGGCGGCGTCGACGCCCGCACGGTCGAGCTTCGCGGCCACGAGGTCGTTGTAGACCTTGGTGAGCGCGTCGTGCTGTGCGTTCATGTCCGCGATGGCCGGATCGACCGGGGCGGCGGAGCCCTTGTGGAGGAGGTGCGGCGCGCCGAAGGCGAGGCCCACGAGGACGACGACCAGCGCCACGCTCACGACGTTGTTGGGCAGGTCGAAGAGGACCTGCTCGTACCCCTCCTCGGGGCGGTCCGCGCTCCAGAGGAAGAACGACCCCAGGAAGCCGACGGCCGCGAGGAGCGCGCCCGCGACGGCCCCGATCCACCAGCGGACCCCGAAGAAGGCCAGGGCTCCCACGGCGAGGAGGCCCAGGAGGGCGCCGAGGGCCACGCGGACGAAGTAGCGCACGCGCGGGGCTTCTCCCCCACGACCTATTTGAACCGAGGAGCGGCGTCCGGGACGCCCTTGCGACCTCATGCCCAAGGACCCCTCCACAACGCTTATCCGGCCACGTCTGGCCTGGCGGCCGAGGCTGCTCCCTTTGCGCGCCGCGCCCCTGCTCCTCGTCGCCGTCCTCCTCGCCGCCGGCTGCCTCGGCGGGTCCAAGGGTCCCGCGGCGCCCGACGCGGTCAACTCCACCTCCGCAGGCAAGGGCAACCTCACCGCGGCGCCCGTGGACGACGGCAGCAAGGCCGCCGTCGCCGACACGGCCCACATGCCGCACATGCACGACTACTGGAAGGGCAAGGAGCGCGTCACCATCTTCGACGGCGACCTCTCCCCCGACGCGGAGAACACCACCTTCGCCACCATCTTCCAGTTCCTCTCGGGCCAGCGCGTCGCGGCGGGCGGCATGCTCTGGAACCTCCCCGACGGCCAGATCGTCTACGAGGGCACGGGCAAGCTCCAGATGACCGCCTCGTGGTCCGACCCCCGCATCACGGGCATCGGCTACATCTACCGCAGCGCGGCGGGCCCCGACTGGAAGGACGGCGGCTCGCTGCCCAACGGCAAGGCGGCCGACCTCGTGGTGACGCCAGCCATGACCGACGCGCCCCACACCAAGGTCAGCCGGTGGCAGTTCGGCTTCGGCCCCGACCAGAGCCCCGGCGCGCTGGCGGGCCCCTTCCACCTGCGCGTCGACCTCGTGCGCATGAACGACATCATGCTCTTCCCCGCGCACCCGGACTTCTGGCGCGGCAACCACTCCCTCGTCCTCACCGATGTCGACCACCACGGCCAGGTGGACAGCTACGTGAAGCGCGGGCCCCAGCTTGCGACCCAGGGCGGCCAGTTCACCGAGGACTACGTCTCCTTCCCGCGCCCCGTCCCCATGGAGACGCTGGGCGTCCGCTTCACCGTCACCATCAAGGACGCGACCTCGACGCCGGGCAAGGTGGACGCCTTCGGCTTCTTCTACCACGGCGCGGACACGACGACGCCGTACCGCTGCAACGTCCAGGCGCTCAACGCGACGCTCCCCGCCACCCTCACGTGGGACGTGCCCGCCAACGCCGACATGGCCGACAGCCCCTACCTGAACGCCTCCCAGTGGCAGTTCCTCGTGGAGCCGCAGGCCGTCGCCGCGGACGGCGCGCCCGAGATGGGCGGCATGACCGACGTGAGCTACGACTTCCACGTCACGGCCACGGCGTTCGACACGCCCTTCGAGAAGCCTGCGTCTTGCGCTCAGGACCAGGGCTGAGTTTTTTTCTCCTTGCTCAGGCTCCTCGATGCAACCCGAACCACCGAACCACGGTTTTCACTGTGGTCAGGTGGCTCGTTGGTTCGGGTTGCATCGTGCAACTTGACCAGGAGGAATGCTATCGCAGCAGCCGGCGCATCCGCGCCTCCCAGTCGGCCCATCGCGCGTGCTCCAGCGCCAGGGGACCGACGGCGGAGGGTGATAGCACGCCCGCGTCGGTGGCGAAGCCCTTGACCAAGGGCGCCTCGGTGCGGTCGAAGTAGATGTTGCGCACCTGGACACCGGGCGGAGCGTCGGGCCACACCTCGCCGGGCGCCTTCTCCTCCAGGGGGATGGACGCCACAGGGCTGATCTTGAAGCGGTCCGCCGCGGCATAGAGCGGCGTGCCGGCGCGCTCGCACGCCATGGCCAGGAGGCGCGTGCCCACCTTGTTGACCACCGCGCCGTCGGGCAGGATGGCGTCCGCGCCCACGAGGGCGACGTCGGCCTCGCGGGCGTGGAGGCCCAGCGCGGCGTCGACGACGAGGAGCGTCTCCACGCCCTCCTCCGCGAGCGCGCGGGCCAATTCGCGCCCTTCGAAGCCGGGGCGGCCCTCGGCCACGACCACCCGTGATAGCGTTCCAGCGCGGCGCGCGGCGCGCAGCGCCTTGGTCACGGTCTCGCTGGCGGAGTGCGTGAGGACGGTGCCGCGCGCGAGGGCGGCCGCGGCGCGGGCGGCGCCGCCGCGCGCCTCCAGCGCCTGCGCGCGGGTCGCCGCGGTGGCGCGCTCCGCGCGGGGCACGGCCTCGGCGGCGCTCCCCGCGCCGGCCGCGTCGTGCATGGCGAGGTTCACGAGGTTCGCGATGGCGGGCATGGAGGGGCGCGCGGCGCGCAGCGAGCGCGCGAGGTCCGTGAGGGAGCCGAGGCCCTCCTTGCTGCGCGGGGCCTCCGCTGCCGCGCGCTCCAGCAGCTCCAGCGCGTCGAGGGCGAGGAGCGAGGCGCCGCGCTCGCGGTCGGCCACGATGGACGCGAGGCCCGCGGTCCACGCCTGGGGGAGGGGCACGATAGGCTCATGCGGGGGCCCCGCTTGAAGGCTGCCGTGCTCCGCACGACCGTCCGCGCCCCGGTGAGGCCCACCGAGGACCCCGCGCTCGTGCGCGCGGCCGTGCTGTCCATCTTCCCCGGCTCGGAGGTCCACGAGGCGCCCGGCCGCGTCGTGGCGCAGGTCGCGAGCCTCGACCGGCTGCGCCAGCTCATCGGCTCGCAGCGCATCCCCGACACCGCGCGGGGCGTCATGCTCGCGGGGCTCTCCTTCGACGCGCCCGAGGCGACGTTCCTCCTGGGCAAGCAGGCCGCCGCGGCGGGGCGCGCGCACTTCGGGCCGCTGCGCAGCCCCCTGGGCGACCTGGAGGTCACGATCCAGGGCGAGGACCTCGACGAGGTGGAGCGCGCGATCTACTGGCTGGCGCCCGACACGACGGTCCCCGAGGAGTGGGCCGAGGTGCCCGCGCGGCTGCGCCCGCAGGACGTCCCTCAGAACGGCCGCTCGCCGTAGACCTTCTCGTGGCGCGCGAGGGCCTCCGCGAGGGTGGGCTGGCCAGCCTGCGCGCCCACGGCCTCGACGACGAAGGAGCCGCACACGTTGGCGAAGCGCGCCGCGCGGCCATAGTCCGCGCCGCGCTCCAGCGCGAAGAGGAACCCCGCGCGGTGGGCGTCCCCCGCGCCGGTGGGGTCCACCGCGGCCGCGGGGACGCCGGGCGCCGCGAAGCGCCCGCTGGGCGTGTGGACGAGCGTGCCCTCCGCGCCGCGGCTCTCGACGACCGCCCCCACGCCCGCCGCGAAGATGCGCGCGAGGTCGTGCCCCGCGTCCTTCTCCAGGCGGTCCCGCTCGTGGCGGTTGAGGAAGAGGAGGTCCGTCTCCGGCAGGCAGGCGGTCACCTCCGCGAGGTCGCGGTGGAACACCTCCTGGCCCGGGTCGAAGGAGACCCACTCGGCGCGGCGCATGAGGGACGGGTAGCGCGCGATCTCGCCCGCGCAGAAGTGCGCGCGGCCCGGGGCCATCTGCGCGTCGGGCAGGTCGCGCGACGCGCCCGCGTGGAAGAAGGTCACCTGGCGGCCCTCTGAGTCGAAGAAGACGTAGGCCCGCGCGGTGGGCGCCCGCGTCGCGGCGAGGCCGGAGAGGTCGACGCCGGCCTCGCGCAGCGCGGCCTCGACGCGCGAGCCCTCGAAGTCGGGACCCACCGCGCTCACGAGGCGCGGTCGCGCGCCCAGCCGGGCCAGCGCCATGGCGACGTTGCCTGCCGTGCCCCCGGGCAGGTCGGGGTGGAGCTCGAGGATGCCAGCCGTCGCCTCGGGGTCTGGCAGCGTCCTCACGCGCGCCAGCGTGTCGAACGCGACGGTGCCCACGACCTGCACGCGGGCGAGTCGTCCGCCGCCAGCATAAGGCGTGCGGGTCCGTCGCGGCGGATCCAATCGACCGTTGTGCCAGGAGGGTTATCATCGCGCGGACGGCCAGGATGCTCGGGAAACCCCGTGAGCGTGAAATCGCCCCCCGATGGCCTTGACGAGGTGCTCGATGCGGTCGACTCCGCGACCCGAGAGCACGTCTCCCGCGCCCCCGCGATGGAGATCATCGAGGAGCCGAGCAGCTTCGTCCTCGCCTGCGAGATGCCCGGCGCCGAGCGCGAGGACATCCGGGTGGACGTGAGTCCCCACCGGGTCGTCGTCGCCGCCCTGCCGCGGGCCGCCCGCGAGGCGCGCTCCCGCCCCGGCTCCGGCGCGCCCTACCAGGACTTCGAGCGGGCCGTCCCCCTGCCCGCCGAGGTGGACCCGGAGGGCGCCGAGGCCCGGCTGAACAACGGCGTCCTTGAGGTGATCCTCCCCAAGAAGCGCATGGGCGGGTCGGGCGTCTACCGGCTCCCCGCCCTCTAGGTCCCCTTGGGCCCCGGCGCAACGGAGAAGCCCAGCGGGCACCCAGACGCCCGCGAGCAGTGCGCCCCGCGCGGTCCTGCTCCCGGGCGGCCGACCTTCCTTCCCGGCCGCCCCTCCCCCTCCCTTGCCCCTGCTCGCTGGGGTTCAGATTTCCTTGGCCAGGCCGGGATTTTGCGAGGATTTCTCCAGAACTCCGGCGGGTGACGACAGACCTGCTATGCGGCACCTGACGGGCTTCGCGGCCCGAGTCCAGGAGGCATGGCGTTGGTCCAAGGTCGTTCCCCCCGCCCATCCACCCGCACGCTCCCCGGCCCCTCGGAGGCGACGGCATGAAGACGCGCCTCGTCGCCGTGGCGATCCTCGCCACCCTCGTCGTCGCGGGCGTCGGCGCCAGCGCGACGCTCTACGTGGCCGCGGGCACCCCGGAGCAGGTCGTGGAGGGCCACACCGTCTTCGCCGTCATCTCCAACGTGGGCTCCAACACCACGACGGCCGCGCAGTTCGGCGCCGCCGTCGCCGTGCTGGTGCGCGACATCGAGACCTCGGGCACCGTCACCCGCTTCCCGGGCGTCCTCTGGTTCAACGACCAGTACCTCGTGAAGCCCTCCGCCGGGGCGCCCCCGTCAGATTCGGAGCGCGGCCCCTGCACGGGCGCCGTCCTCGCCGTGAACGCCGGGGACAGCGACCCCCGCCTCGACTTCCAGGCCGCCACGCCCGCCTACGTCGAGTCCTACCAGGTCACGGACCCCAACGACCACTCGTGGGTCGTCGACAAGTGGTCCAGCGGCGGCGCCACGCCCCACCCCATCTGGGTCGTCGGCGTGGCCAACACGCAGTCCGGCGGCACCGTCTCCGCCGGCATCGCGACGCCCGACGACGGCACGAGCAACTGCTCCCCCTACTCGGACAACCCCTGCGGCGGCCCCGACGTCCTGCCCGTCGTGGAGGACGGCAAGACCCCGGTCTACAACGACTCGGGCTCCGCCGAGAGCCGCTCCCGCTGCTTCCTGCGCCCCAACTCGCCCACGGCAGCCCCCGACGTGAGCAGCCACAAGACCACGGGCGACAACGGCTACGGCTACCCCTGCGGCGGCAAGGACAGCGAGACGCCCCCCGCCTCGTGCGGGGCCCTGCGCTACAACGCGCTGCTGTTCTTCTTCCTGGACGACCTCACCCAGGCCGGCACGCCCAAGGACCACACCAAGGGCAGCGCCGACTGGAGCGGCGACGCGAGCGGCTGCCAGTCGCCCACCACCGACCAGGAGCGCCGCAACTCCGGCGTGGAAGGCTACCCCTGCCCCGGCGGCGACGACAACCGCGAGGGCAACAGCCACCCCTACAACCCCGGCAACGCCTACCCGCTCACCACCTACGACGGGCGGGGCAACCACGGCGGCAGCGCCGACTGCACGGGCGACGGCGTGAACGACGCGAACTGCCACGCCACGCGCAACGTGGACATCTACTACGGCACGGCGGCCAACCCCGCGAGCCGGACCTTCCGGTTCCGCGACGTGGAGGGCAGCACCGCGCCGTACTACTGCGAGCCGGGCACGGTGCGCTGCAACCAGGACGACCTGCCCGTCGCGGTGTCACCGTAGGGACGCCCGCGGGCGTCCCGAACCCCTTTTTCACAGTCTTCCTCCACAAAACGTTCCTTCACCTCGGGGTCTGCGGGCTTCGGGAGCGTCTGTGCGAGTCCTTGCGATCCTGGCGTGCGCCCTCCTGTTGCCGACGGTGGGCGCCCACGGACCCGGTTGCGGGGACAGCCGCGTCCACGTCTACGTCTCCACCCCGCTGGTGGCCAGCCGCGGCGTCGACGCCTTCGCCGCCCCGGGCTGCCCCTCAGGCTCCGACCCGGCCTACGGCACGGGTGGAGCCTTCCTCCCCGCGGCCCACCACGGGGACCTCATCTGCGTCGCGGACAGCGTGGTCGCCCACGTGAGCTTCTCCATCGGGCGCGACCTGGACGGGGACGGCGTCATCTCGCCGGGCTCCGGCGACCAGGTCGCGGGCCCCTTCGACGCCACCTCCTGCGCCAAGGCCCCCTGGGAGGCCGGGGTGGACGGCGGATGGTGGATCATTCTCGGGTCCGAGGCGACCCAAGGGACCATTTCCGCCTAGGACCCTCCTAGACCACAAGCATTTCACAATTTTCCTCCGATAACTTCAACCCCCGACAAACGGCATCGTTCGCTTGTTGCTGAGCCGGACCGGAGGCTGTCCGCGTGAGCTTGCACGCTCCCCCTTGTGTGCGCTCGCTGCGGTCCTCTTCACTGTAGGGCCCCTCTTTCTCTCGCCTCTGGCGGGGGCCCAGTCCGCACCCTCCTCCAGCGTGCCCTCCGACCCCACCCTGCTCAAGGCCCTCGCCCCCTGGATCCTGGGCGACAACGCCACCCGCGGCACCCCCCAGTCCGTGGACGCCCTCCTGGCCTCCCTGGGCAGTTCCGCCCCCCTCCTGGGGGCGGGCGGCGGGGGGTGGCCCGCCTACTTCAAGGCCTACGGCCTCCAGCCCAGCGCCTCGGACCAGGCCGCCCTGAACCGGTTCGCCCTGGACAACCCCTCCCTCTCCCTCATCGTGGAGCGGCTGGCCGGCGACCTCGCCGCGGCCAAGGACGCCCGCGACGCGGCCATCCCTAGGCTGGCCCCCGCCGACGCCGACCTCCTGCTGCGCGCGGCGGTGGCCCTCTCGGCCGGCGACTCCAGCTCCGTCTCCCCCCAGGCCGCCGCGCTCCTCTCCCAGGTCGACCTGAAGCGCCTGGACGACGCCGCGCTGGCGCTGCGCAACGAGGGCGTCGCGGCGCGCGACCTCGTCCCGCAGGCCAAGGCCGCCGACCAAAGCTATCAATCCGCCCTGGGCGCCCCGCTGCGCTCTGCCCTCGGCGCGCGCGACGCGGGCGCCGTGCTCGCCGCGCTGGGCGACGGCGCCGAGCCCCTCCACACCGACCTCTCCTTCCCGCAGATCGTGGCCGTCTCCGCGCGCCTCCACGGCCTGCCCACCGCGCCCGCCGTCCCCGCCCTCTCGCCCGACCTCGACGCCCCCCTCGCCAACGTGATGGCGGCGTCCCTCCTCGCGCAGTCCCAGCCCGGGAAGGCCTCCGCGCAGCGCCTCACGGCGACCCTCGCCGTGGAGCTTCCCCACCTGGTGCGCGCGGCCTACAACCTCAGCCTCGCGCCCCCCTCCACGCTCTCGCGCCTCTCCGGCTCCGCGACGCCCGCGCTGGGCGCGCACGGCCGCGACCACTCGATGCAGACGCTCCTGGGCGGCGTCCTGGGCCCCGCGACCCCCACCCTCGCCTCCGACGCCACGTTCACCAGCGGCGCGCAGGCGCTCCACGCCGCCATGGGCTCGCCCCTCACCGACCTCGCCGCGGCGCAGCGCGCGGAGTCCACCCTTGGCCCCACGCTCTCCCACGCGGTGGGCGCGCTCCTCGTGGCGCAGGCGGACTACCAGCGCGACCTCTCCCCCTCGTCCCCCGTCCCCGCGCGCGCCCGCGCCGCCGACGCGGCCGCGGCGCCCCTTCTCGCCAAGGGGACCCCTCTCTCGTCCCGCGACCTGCAGACGCTTGACGACGCCGTGAGCGCCCACGACGCGCTGCGCGCCCTCGTCGCGCTGCGCACCGCGGACGTGCTCGCCGCCGCGGACGCGCTTCGCGCGCTGGACGGCGCGTCGGTCCCCATGCAGGCCTCGACGCCGTTCGTCTATCGCGACACGATGATCGTCGTCACGGGCCCCGAGCAGGACCACCTCACCCTCCGCGACGTGCCCCTGGCCCCCATCCTCTTCGTGGACCTGGGCGGCGACGACATCTACGACGTGCCCCTGGCGGGCGTCAACGGCACCGCGCTGAGCCCCGGCCTCCCCCTCGATTCCACGTCCACGCGCACCTCCGTCGCCGTGGACCTGGGCGGCAACGACCTCTACCGCGCCGTGGGCCCCATGACGCTGGGCGCCGCGGCCGGCGCGGGCGAGGCGCCCACCCTCGCGCTCCTCGTGGACGCCGCCGGCAACGACCAGTACCAGGGCGGCCCCCAGACGCTGGGCTGGGGCTTCGACGGCTTCGGCCTCGTCCTCGACGCCACCGGCGACGACGACTACAACGAGACCGGCGCGCCCCTCGTCTCCGCGGGCACGGACCTCGTCTCCGCCACCGCGGCCGGCGTCCTCGTGGACGTGCAGGGCAACGACAGCTATCATTCCGCGGACGGCTTCGTGCGCCTCCTGGGCGAGAACGCCTCGCAGGCCAGCCTCGCCGCCCTCGTCGACTACTCGGGCCAGGACCTCTACGACACCGTCTGCCCCAAGTCCGCGAAGGACGCCTGCTTCGTCACGCCGCGTCCCGACGCGCCCGGCTTCGTCACCGGCACGGGCCTCTTCGCCGACTTCAACGGCAAGAACGCCTACCCGCGCCCGGGCGACCCGTACCTCCCCTCCTTCCAGCAGGGGAACAACAACTACGCGTTCACCACCGGGGAGCGCACCGCCATCGTGCAGTCCGGCCCCCCCGACTCCACCGGCCTGCTCTACGACAACGACGGCGACCTGCTGCCCAACGTCATCGACAGCACGCTCCTCAACGGCGATCCCGACAACCGCTGCAAGCCCGTCTGCTCCGTCGGCCTCACCGACTCCGACGGCGACGGCTGGCCCGACACCGCGGAGACGCTCCTGGGCACGGACGCCCACAACCCCAACGAGTACCCCGCGCAGCTCCCCTCCGTGCAGGAGCTCCAGCCCGGCTCGCTCCTCCCCTCGGGCACCCCCGGCTCCCAGGCGGGGAGCAACATGCTCCTGGACCTGCCCGGCGACGTCGCCATCGGCCTGCCCGGCGCCACGACCTACGTCAAGGACTACCGCCTCATCGTCGACCTCGGCCTGGGCCAGGCGGGCGTCGACCAGGTGAGCACCGAGAGCGGCTCCGACGTCTACCTGGACAACGTCTCGTGGAACGGCGTGACCGTGGACCTGGGCGGCGACGATCGATATCAGCCCCCCATGGTGGACGGCAGCCAGATGCCGGGCATGGCCGCCAGCACGGGCTTCCCCGCGATCCTCGTGGACCTCCAGGGCAACGACCGCTACCTCGGCACGTCCCGCAGCGAGGGCTACGCCACCGGGCAGGACTCCTTCGCGCTCCTCCTGGACGGCGGCGGCAACGACCGCTACGAGGCGCCCGCCGGCCTCTCCCAGGGCACGAGCGTCGACGACGGCTCCGCCTACCTCATCGACCTGGGCGGCGACGACACCTACCTCTCCCCCAACCAGGGCTACGCCGGGACGGACGTCGCGGTGGGCTCCGTGGCCGTCTTCGCGGACGCCGCGGGCAAGGACACCTACGACCGCGGCACGACGCCCACCACGTGGGCCGACGTCGACAGCTACCAGGGCGTCTCGCCCGTCGCGACCAGCGTCCCCGTCTCCACGAAGGGCGCCAGCGCCCAGCCCAACGCCAACACCGTCGCCGCGTTCCTCGACCTCGCCGGGCTGGACACCTACCGCGCCCGCGACGAGGGCGGCGCGATCCTGGACTTCTCCGCCCACAAGAACGACCGCATGATCGCGCGCCCCCTGCAGGACCCGCGCGGCGGCCCCGTCACCGTCTTCCTCGACACCACCGTCGTGGGCGCGGCGGGCCCCGCGGACAGCGACGGCGACCTCTCGCCGGACGCCGCGGAGGCGATCGCCGGCACCGACAGCCAGAGCAGCGGCTCCAACCCCGTCGGCGGCACCGTGGGCTTCCTCCTGGACCTCCCCAACCTCGGCATCGGCGTGGGCAGCCAGGTCGACACGCGCTTCACGCAGGACTACGCCCTCAGCGTGGACACCGGCGGCCGCGACACGTACCTCAACCACGCGGGCGCCAGCACCCCCCGCTGGGGCGTCGCGCTGGCGGTGGACGCGGGCTCCGACGCCGACACCTACGCGTCGTCCGGGCTCACCAACCTCTCGGCGTTCCGCCCCCTCATCAGCCTGGGCGCGGGCGCCAACGTGGACGGCGGCGCCGTCGACGCGGGCTACGGCGCCGCGCAGGGCGCCGGCATCCTGGGCATCGGCATCCTGGAGGACGCCGGCGGCGCCAACACCTTCGACGTGAGCGTGGACGCGCCCACCTGCTCCGCGTGCACGGTCCCCGTCATGGGCTTCGCCGCGTCGCAGGGCGCGGGCATCCTGGGCGTGGGCGTCCTGGAGGTGGGCGCCGGCGGCAACTCGTTCCACGCCACCGCCACCGCGCACTCGCCCCCCGACGACAAGGTCGTCCCCTCGGCCGTCGCGCGCACCGTCTCCCAGGGCGCGGGCGTCCTGGGCATCGGCATCCTCGCCGTGGAGGACCCGCTGAAGGGCGACTCCTACACCCTGGACGCGCGCGCCGACGGCGCCACGCCGCAGAACGTCACCAGCGGTCAGGGCTACGGCCTGCGCGGCGTGGGCGTCCTCCTTGACGACGGCGGCAACAACGTGTTCCACGCCGGGCAGATGGCGCAGGGCGCCGCGGACGACGACGAGGCGACGCTTCCCCTCGCCACTGGCATCAACCTCATCACCATCGGCTGGACCCCGGACCAGCTGGTGCGCAAGTCGCGCGACAGCGTCGGCCTGCTCCTCCTCCCCGGCGCGGGCGACGACACGCTGGACGCCGCGTCCCGCAGCCAGGCCTACGCGGGCTTCGGAGGCCTCGCCGCCCTCGTGGACGCCAACGGCGACGACGTGCGCACGCTGACGCCCGACGACGGCACGCCCTCCATGGGCCAGGCCGCCGCGCGCGCGAACGGCATCGCCATCCTCCTGGACAACCGGGGCGACGACCGCTATATTTCCCGCGCGCAGCACGCGCCCGACGACGCGCAGGCGTTCAGCGACCAGGGCGTCGCGCTCCTCGTGGACGCCTCGGGCTCCGACACGTACTCCGCCACCGACCAGGCGCAGGGCATGATCGCGCCCAATCCCGTCCTGGTCAACGGCCTCGCGACCCCCGCCACCGCGCTCCTGCCCAGCGACGCGTTCTTCGTCGACCGCATGGGCGTCGACTCGTACCAGATGGGCTACGGCAACCTTGGCCAGGGCGGCGTCCGCGCGCCCAGCGCGCCCACCACCAAGGAGGGCGTGGGCGTCGCCCTCTTCCTCGACCTCGGAGGCATGGACGCCTACGCGGCCGCGCTGCGCGGGCAGACGCCCCTCTCCGAGAAGCAGGGCTCCACCGTCGTCGTCGGCCCCACCAGCCGCCCCTCCGACGGCAACGACTGGCGCTGGACCAGCGCCTCGGGCACCAACGGCGAGTACCAAGGCCTGGGCGTCGACGACGAGAGCGTCGGCGACGGCGTCGCCGCCCTCACCTCCGCCCTTTCGACCACCGTGGGCGTCGGCGCGGAGGTCGCCGTCAAGGACCCCGACACCGGCGCGAACGCGCCCTCGCCCCTTCACGGCAACGTGCAGCTCGTGGGCCACCTGGGCAACGGCGGCTCCGCGCTGAAGTCGTCCGCCCAGGGCGTCGACCGCGTCGAGTTCCGCCTGGACTCCCTCCCCCTGGGCCGCGCGACGATCCCCTCCGGCGACGACTTCAAGCTCGCCTGGAAGTCCAACGCCACCGACATCAACGGCGACCCGCGCTACGCCGACGGCGAGCGCACGCTGCACGCCTACGTCTACCTGCGCGCCGGCACGCCCGCCGCGGCCGACAGCACGGGCCGCCAGCAGGCCGTCGACGCCGAGCCCATCCCCACCGAGGCGCAGGTGCTCATCGACAACCCGCCCGTCCCGCGCGTCCCCGCGATCCCCAGCGTCCTCTCCACCTCGCGCGGCGAGATCGAGATCCCCCTGCGCGTCGACCGCGACCTGGAGACGCACACGCAGTGCCCCGCGTGCGACCCCGCCTCCGTCGCGGCCGGCCCGGACGACTGGGCGCCCGCCCCCACCGTCGACCTGCTGGGCGACGCGCGCGGCGAGGCGTTCTGCCTCGCGGAGGACTGCGCGCCCACCGGCGTCACGGCCGTCCTCGCCCAGGGCAAGGTCTACCTCAACTGGACCGCGCCCGCCGAGGACCTCTCCTCCGTCAAGCTCTACCGCGTGTTCCGCAACGACTCGGGCGAAGCCCGCCTCATCGGCTCGGTGGACGCCCGCGCGCCGCAGATGCGCTTCCTCGACGCGACCCCCGGCCCGCAGTACCGCGTCGAGGCCGTGCGCGAGCGCCCCGTGAGCGCCGGGTCCAACGCGCTCCCCTGGACCATCACCGAAAGCCCGTGGACGAACGCGGCCGCGCCCGACCTCCCCGGCCCGGTCACGGGCCTGCGCGCCTTCGGCGCCGAGGGCGCCATCCGCCTCGCGTGGAGGCCCGCCCCCGGAGCGGAGGGCTACGTCGTGCTGCGCAACCTCACCGAGGACGCCTCGACCTTCGGCGCCGTCGGCTCCCCCCTGGGGCCCGACGCCACCACGTTCCTCGACCAGGTGGACGGCGCCGGCACCATGTCCGACGTCCGCTACACGTACCAGGTCGTCGCGACGGACTCCCTGGGAAGCCGCAGCCTCCTCCCCTCGCTCCCCGTCTCGGCCCTCGCGGCCCCCGGCGAGAAGGTCACCCTGACGCTCCAGGGCGCCACCGCAGACTACGGCATCGTGGACAACCTCTCGCTGGGCGGCGCGCAGGTGGGCGCCATCCGCTGGGCCACGCCCTCGCAGGTGCCCGACGGAAGCTATCTCCTCACCACGCGCCTGGAGGACGCGCGCCACGCCGTCGCGCAGACGCAGACGCCCGTCCTCCTGGATGGCACGCCGCCCGTGACCTCCATCGGCCTCCCCGCCCTCGTGGGCAACGCCCGCCAGGTGGCGGGCGGCCTGAGCGTGCCCCTCACCATCAAGGAGTCCGGCAGCGGCCTCGCGGCCGTCGCGCTCTACGCGCAGGTGGGCGACGGCCCCTGGAAGACCGTGGGTCCCATCAGCCCCTCGCAGTTCCGCTTCGACGGGACCGCCTACGTGGGCGACGCCGTCGTGCCCGGGATCATCGACGGCCAGACCGTGCGCCTCATCGCCGCCGCGCAGGACGTCGCCGGCAACGTCGAGGGCCTGACGCGCGCCGTCCCGTGGACCCCCGACGTGACCGACGGCCTGGACGACCTCCTCGCCGCGGGCGCCGCGACCACCGTCCGCACCGACTTCCAGGTCCCCAGCGGCAGCGCGTCCCCCATGCTCGTCTTCGTCCGGCCCAACGCCACCGTCCACCTGGAGATGACGGCGAAGGACGTCGGCAGCGGCGTCGCCTCCGTCGTCGCCGACATGGGCATCGCCACGGTGCACCTCGCGCCCCACGGCAGCGCGTGGGGCGGCAACTTCGTCGCGCACGACACCTGCCAGTGCCCCGTCAACTTCATCGTGCAGGACCAGGCCGGCAACACCGCCAAGGTCCCCGGCGGCATCATCGTCGTCGACAACAAGGCGCCCAACCTCACCGCCGCGCAGGTCTCCTTCCCCGGAGGTCGCGCGGTGGGCCTGCCCGGCGACATCGCGACCGTCCTGCTCTCGGTCGTCGACGAGAACGACAACAGGATCCCCCAGGGCGGGATCAACGTCACCCTCGACGCGCGCGCGTTCTCCAGCGCGGGGAGCGTCTCCGCGACCTACGACGAGTCGCTGGGGAGCTACCGCGCGCAGTTCATCGTCGACCGCGCGCCCGCCGCCAACGCCACCCTCGTCGCGCGGCTCACGGACCCCGCGGGCAACGCCGCGAGCTACCCCATCAACCTCACGGTGAACGCCACGGGCGTCCCCTTCTCCTCGCCCGTCGCCGTCTCGCCCGGCAGGACCTCCGCGCGCTTCACGTGGACGACGCAGGACACCGCGCGCGGCCGCATCGAGTACGGCGCGGGCGACCAGTTGGGCGCCACGGCGGACGAGCCCGCCGACGCCACGCAGCACGACATCACCATCACCGGCCTCGTGCCCTCCACCAACTACACGTTCCGCGCCATCGTCGTCTCCGCCGCGGGCGTGCAGACCGTCTCCGACGTCTCCACCTTCGAGACGCTTCCGGGCATGAACGTCACCCTCGGGCGCGCCTCCTACCTCTCCAATGGGGCGCTCGTCGTCCCCGTCCACGTCGACACCTTCGGCGCCGAGGGCCAGCCCGCCATCGAGCTGACCCTCGTGCCGCCGCGCGGCTCGCCCACGGTGATCGCGGGCGCCCATGGCGTCGACGCCGCGCCCACGCTGGACCTCACCTCCTTCCGCGACGGCGAGTACCGCCTCTTCGCGACGGCCTCGATGAGCGGCCTCGCCGGCCAGAGCGCGACCTCGCGCCTCGTCCTCGACCGGACGCCGCCCCTCGTCTCGCTCAATAGCTCGCAGGTCCTCGTCGCGGGCAAGCTCCTCTCCTTCCAGGCCGTGGAGCGCGGCTCGGGCATCGACATCCTCAACGCCACCGTGACCGTGGGCGGCAACGACTGCCTGCCGTTCCTCCAGGGCGACACCGTCTCCTGCCGCGTCCCCGCGCTCCCCTCGGACGACTTCGCCGCCGTGGCCGTCCACGTCCCCGACCTCGCGGGCAACGCGCAGGACTTCGAGGTCCGCCTCCCCGTGGACTCCGTGGCGCCCGCCCTCGCCAACGCCACCCTCGTGGGCGACGGCGGCACCGACGTCATCCGCCCCGGCGGCCAGGCCACCATCGGCGTGGACGCCAGCGACCTCACCCTGCGCAGCGTCGTCGTGGACCTCACGCCGCTGGGCGGCTCCGCCGCGGAGCCCATGCTTCCTGTGGGAGGCCACCACTACCAGGCGACGTTGAGCATCCCGCCCACGCTCCCCCTGGGCTCCCTCGCGTTCGTCATCCGGGCCACCGACGGCGCCAACGGCACGAGCCAGGCCACCGTCCTCGCCTCCGTCGACGCGCTGGCGCCCAGCGTCGTGGGCACCGAGACCGTCACGGCCAACCAGGAGCCCGGCGCGGCCGTCCTCCAGGTCGCGGCCTCCGAGCCCGTGCGCATCGAGGCGCAGGCGCGCGGCGCCGAAGGCCCCATCTGGCTCAACGTCAGCGGCTTCTCCTCCCGCCTCTCGCTCCCCCTCACAGGCCTGCGCCCCGGCGCGCCCACCGACGTCGCGCTGACGCTCGTCGACCGCGCGGGCTGGCGCACCGTCGCCGTGGCCTCCGTCGTCGCGGCCGCCGACACGCAGGCGCCCGACATGCCCCTGGGCCTCCGCGTCGAGGACCAGGGCGACGGCCGCCTCGTCGTGGCCTGGACGCCCGCGAGCGACGACTTCGGCGTCGAAAGCTATCGCGTCGTCCGCACCGTCGCGGGCCAGGCGCCCGTGCTCCAGACCGCGCAGGACGCCCGCCTCCTGGACAAGGCCCCCGTGGGCGTTGCCGTGCAGTACGCCGTCTCCGCCGTCGACTACGCGGGCAACGAAGGCCCCAAGGCCGAGGTGCAGGTCGTCCCCGCGCCCGTGCCCCACCTCTCGGGCGGCGCCGTCACGCCCCCGCTGGGCGGCCCCGGCCTCTTCGTGTTCACCGTCAACGTCACCGACGTCTCCGCGCAGCCGCCCGACGTGGAGGTCGTCGTCGACTCCGTCGCCCACGCCATGCATACCGACGCCAAGGACTGCCGCGCCGGGTGCGTCTACACGGCCGAGGTCAGCGTCGGCGCGGAGACCCTCACCTCGGGCGCGCACCACTATGCGTTCCGCGCCTCCCACGGCACGCTCCACGTCTCGTGGCCCGAAGGCGACGCCCTCGCCGGCCCCGACGTCGTCGCGAGCCTCGCGCCCAGCGTCGGCGCGCTGCGCGGCATCGCCCGCGCCCCCGGCCTCACCGTCTCGGCCGTCCTGATCACCCTCGTGCTCGTCGGCGCCGCGGGCACGTACCTCCTCCGGAGGAACCGACGATGAAGATCCCAGCCCACCGCTCCGCCCTCCTGGTGCTCGCCATCCTGCTCCTGGAGCTGGTGCCCGCGACGAGCCTGGCCACCATGACCGACCCCGCGGGGGTCGTGCCCGTCCCCACGACCGGGGTCCCCATCGTCGACTCGACCCGCGAGGACATCCTCGCCCGCGAAGGCGCCGCCGTCGCCGCCCTCGACGCGCTCCTCGCGTCCAAGAACCTCTCCCCCGACACCGACCACCTCCCCACGAGCGCGTCGGTCATGGACGACCACGTGGACCCGGGCCAGCGCACGGGCGGCCTGGGCGACTGGCGCGTCCTGGGAGCGGGCTGGCGCGTCGGCGCCGGCGAAGGCTGGAACGGCACGAGCGGCTGGACCATGACCAACGCCTCCACCGGCAAGTACGACACCGTGTCCTCGTGGCTCATCTCCCCCGCGCTGGACCTCTCGGCCTACCCCCTCAACACCGGCACTTTTCCCCCTGCCCTCGACCCCGGCAACCCCAAGGGGACGCTGGACGCCGCGCTCAACCAGCTCTGCATCAACGCGCCCGTCTCGCAGGTGTCCATCCCCGCGTTCTGCGCGCCCACGAACGGCGCAAGCTCGGAGCCGGGCCTCCTCTCGACCCTCATCACCCTCGTGATGCGCCACCGCTACAACTTCCCCGGCGACCTGGACGGCGGCCGCGTCGTGCTCTTCGACGCGGAGCCCTTCAGCAGCGGCGAGCCCCAAGTGCTCCTGCCGCTCCAGGGATCCTACGACCCCAATGGCGTCACGTCGCTGGGCGGCACCCTCGCCTTCTCGGGCTATCACGACTGGACCAACGAGTCGTTCGACCTCACCCCGTGGGCCGGCAAGAAGGTCTGGATCGGCTTCCAGGTGGCGACCTCGCCCCTGGCCTCGGCGGACCCCGACCACTTCTTCAACCCCGACAACTTCGCCCACGAGGCGCCCTACGGCTGGCAGCTGGACGACCTCCAGGTGCTCGCCCCCGCCTACCCGTTCAACCTCCGCGTCGAGTCCGCGCAGGGCCCCGCCTTCTCCGACGGCCTCGTCCCCACCTTCGCGCCGGGCGAGCAGGCCAACGTCAGCCCCTCCATCCTCTACGCCGGCGCCTCGCCGCGCATGACGCGCGCCGAGCTGAGCGTCACGGGCCTGGGCGACCCCATTGATATCAAGATGGAGAAGGTCCTCCAGCCCGGCGAGGTCTGGAAGCCCACCGTCAACGGCACCGTGACCGACGAGGGCAGCGTCACGCTCACCGTGAACGCCTGGAACGTCGGGCCCGACGGCAACCTCGTTCTCCCCGACCCTGCGGGGCCCACCGGAGGGGACAGCTCGCGCAGCTTCACCTTCCCCGTGAAGCTCGTGAGGGACTTCGCGCTCAACGTCTCCACCGACCGCGCCGTCGTGGACGAGGGCGCCGCCGTCGTCGCGAAGGCCAACGTCACCAACCGCGGCAACGTCCCCCTCAGCATCACCCTCCAGCCCGACGAGGAGGGCCAGCCCCTCTCCGCCGTGCCCTTCTCGCCCCGCGTCCTCACGGTCCCCGTGGGCGGCTCCAACGAGACCACCTGGACCACCGCGTCGAGCACGCGCGGCGGGCACCTGATCCACGTCAACGCCACCGACGAGTCCGGCCTCAAGAAGCGCAGCGACGTCACCTACTACGTCCACGCCTCGCCTCCCCCCGTGTTCGACGTCCCCCCGTGGCCCGCCCAGGGCTGGGACGACAGCCTCACCACCTTCCCCGTCCCGCCCACCGACTCGTGGATGTGGGTCGCGTCGGCCTACTCCCCCTCCGGACAGGGCACCGACCCGGTCCTGCGCGCGCTCCCCCTTCCCGGCGCCACCACGAGCGGCGGCCGCTTCACGGACCTGCGCCTCGACGTCCGCTACATGGCGACGCGCAACAAGGGCCCCGCCGCCATCGAGCTTGCGCAGCCCGAGCCCATCCAGACCAGCCGCCCCGCGGGCGTGGGCGTCAGCGTCACGACGCCCGCCTTCTGGTCCACGACGCTCCCCGTCCACGACCCGATCAACGACGTCTACCTCTCCAGCGACTCCAACATGAGCTGGCAGGAGGCCCACCTCGCGGTGGACCCGCAGGAGTCCGCCGGATACGCCGGCGTCTGGTCCGCCAACGGCCCCGAGCTGCGCGTCATCCCCAAGATGGACCAGGGGGACAACAGCAACTTCAGCCGCTTCTTCCTGGACGACCTCGTGCTCAGCGGCGTGCCCCTGGGCGGGAACGAGGCCGACCGCGTGGCCCTCGTCCACATCACCGGCGCGGAGCCCTACGTCTCTCCCAGTTCGACGCAGACCGGCACGAGCCTCACGAGCTCCAGCGTGACGCCCGCCCAGCCGAGCATCTGCGGATGGGAGAACCCCCCCGCCGGCCGAACGCCCTCCAATTGCTGGCGGCCCATGTCCAGCGACTCGGCGTTGGCGGCAGACACCGCGCCCACCGATCTCCATTGGCGCAGCGCCACCGGGAGCGGCGCGCAGTACCTCCTCCCCGACGGCACCCCCGCGCTCTTCTCCTACCAGGCGCCGCAGGGCTCGCCCCAGCCCAAGGCGGAGCGGCTGGTATCGCCGCCCATCCCCCTGGGCCGCATCGACGACCCCCTCCTCACCTTCGACCACGCGTACTACTTCCCAGGCTATCCCGCCGACGGCCAGCAGACGATCCCCGGCGGGTACGACATCTTCCAGGTCGGCTACGTGGAGATGCAGTACCAGCTCGACGACGGGACCTGGTCGCACTTCTATCGCCTCCAGCCCGAAGGGGGCTACAAGTCCCCCCTGGGGACCGGGCTCCAGGGGCAGCAGCGCCTGGCGCTGCCGACGAGCTATCAGGACACCGACGGGTTCCACTGGCCCGGCCCCTGCCTCACGTCGCTCTGCGACAGCGGAGGCTACTACGACAACCGCGACGCCGCGGGGCACAACCACTGGGTGACGTACCAGTACCCGCACCAGACGCACTCCATCTTCCACCTCTCGCAGCTCGACGGCGTGAACCTCACCGGACGCACCGTCCGCTTCGGGTTCCACACCACCGCCTCCATCCAGACCGGCTCGGCCGCGTTCACCGGCGCCGTCTGGAGCGTCGGCAACGTCCGCGTCACACCCGTCTCCCGCTTCGCCATCGACGGCGCCATCGAGAGCGTCTCGCCCGTCGTGCCCTACGACTGGCAGGCCATCGGCGTCGGCCCCGGCACCAAGGTGCCCGTGAACGTCACCGTGCGCAACGCGGGCATCTTCACGCAGCACTTCGTCGTGAACCTCACCACGAGCCTCTTCAACGGCGCCGACCTGCCCAGCCAGCCCCCCGTGGACCTGGGCTTCCTCGCCCCCGGGGAGGAGCGATCCGCGCTCATCGACTGGGACGTGCCCCTGGGCGAGGGCGTGGCCTACCAGCTCAAGGCGAAGGTCGTCCCCGCCGAGGAGTCGGTCCTCGACGAGAACCCCTACAACGACCGTCTCATCCTCGGCTCGGAGGGCAACCTCGTCGCGAAAACGCACGCCGACGTGGGCCTCTCCACGCTGGTCTTCCCCGCCAAGGGCCGCGCCTCGCTGGCGCGCTACATCCCCATCGTCGTCCAGAACAACGGCAACGTCCCCGTGGACGGCCTGCGCATCACGCGCCAGCTGGAGCGCATCGACGGCGGGAGCCACCAGCTCCTCTCGCAGACCACGTGGAGCCTCGCCGACCCTCTCCCCCCCGACCCGGCGGGGGCGCCCTTCCAGACGCTCCACCCCTCGCCCGCGGTCCAGCTCGCCGACCTCTTCGTGACGCCCGGCGACACCGGCGACTACGTGGCCACCCTCACGCTCGAGACGGGCGCCGCCGACGACGCGAACCCCGGCGACAACACCCGCGTGCTGAGCTACACCGCGACGGAGCCCCTCGCCTCGGACAGCTTCGAAGGCTCCACCCTGCGCTGGAACGTCAGCGACCCCAACGTCTGGGGCCTTGGCGAAGGCTTCCGCAGCGCGCAGGGCCTCGAGGCCGCCAACAAGACCAGCGGCGCCATCCCGCCCCTCACCGACGCCTGGGCCGTGAGCCCCCCCATCCCGCTCTCGCGCGCCAAGAACGCCGTCGTCAACCTCTTCGCCAAGTACGACCTGGAGAAGGGGTACGACGGCCTCCGCATGGAGGTCAGCAACGACAACGGCACGACGTGGTACCCCGTCGACCCCATGAACCCGGACGGCACCCAGGGGAGCTACCCCGGCAACGTCTCCAGCGCGAACCCCCTCTCCACCGGGCCCGAGGACCAGCCCCAGGTCTTCACCGGCGACTCGCACGACGCCCCCGTCTCGCTGGACGGCTGGGTCCCCCTCTCGTTCAACCTCCTGCGCGTCCCGCAGCTCTCGCAGGCGGTGAGCTTCCGCGACCTCACCCCGCCCGACCCCTTCCTGCCCACCGACCTCGTGCACACCGGCAACGCATACGTCGCTCCCTCCATGGTCCTCGACCCCTCCATCCCGGATGGCGGAGGCCAGTGGGAGATCCGCAACGAGACCGGCCAGGTCTTCGCCCAGCACGGCGACCTCTGGTGGAGCGGCAACGCGACGGGCGTCGCCAAGCTCACCCGCGACTTCACCGTCAGCCGGCTCGATCCCCGGGACAACCTCACCCTCCAATGGTGGGACTGGCGCGCGGGCACCCACGGCTCCTCGTGGAAGGGCGTCGGCGCCAACTACGTCGTCAACGCGACGCAGGAAGGCAGCGACGGGCCGGGCAGCTACGTCGTCGTCGCAGGTGACATCACCCTCCTGGGCACGAGTGGGGACTGGAACCATCTCCAGCTGCAGATCAAGCCCGAGCTCCTGGACCGCTCCAAGACTCTCACCATCACCTTCGAGATGGACCCCACCTTCCGCGGCGACGACCGCGGCTGGGCCCTTGACGACATCGCCCTCCTGGCGGGGCGCATCGAGAACGGCAAGCTCGTCACCGAGGAGCCCTTCACCGGCCCCAACGAGGACAACGACCACGTCAACTGGGACAGCCACGGTACGTGGACCCGCAGGCAGTCGCTCCTCGACGCCCCCGCCCCCTGGCGCGTCGAGGTGGAGACGGGCCCCGGCGGCCGCCCCCAGAACCAGTGGAACCTCACCCTGCCCTCCAAGGCCGGGAACTTCGACACGCGCCTCGTGACGCCGGTCGTGGATCTCACGGAGCTCGTGGGCGCCCGGGCGGTGCTGCGCATCGACCACAAGTTCGACCTCGCCTTCAACGAATTCGCCAACAGCTATCAGGGCGGCGTCGTCGAGATCCAGGTCAAGAACCGCACCGGAGCGTGGGACCCGTGGAAGCAGCTCTTCGCCGAGAACGGGGCGCCCTCCCCGGACCTGCGCATGCGCTCTGACCCTGCGCACATGGACGCGTTCCCCTACAACGCCACCTTCCCCGAGGTGGGCGACAGCTTCCAGCGGTTCACCCGGTGGAGCGACCAGATCTTCTTCGTGGGCGGCAACCCCAGCTCGCCCCTGTTCTTCTTCCGCAACCAGACCGTGAACACGTCCTACGTCTTCACCGGCAGCTCGCAGGGCTACCGCGAGGACGACTTCGACCTCTCGCCCTACGCGGGCCAGGAGGTCCGCTTCGCGTTCCACGCCTGGAGCGGGCCCAAGGACCCCGCGTTCAAGGACCGCTACTGGACCATCGCCGGCGCCGAGGTGCTCGGCTACGTGCTCAGCACGCCCGACGCCCGCGTGCGCTTCCACCTGGGCACGGACCAGAGCATCCTCGCGGGGAGCGCGCAGATCGACCAGTACGAGGTCTCCGGCACGCCCTACACGCACAGCATCGGCCTGCGGGTCGACCCCATCCGCGCCTCGGTGGGCCCCTCCGGCGTCGTCACCGTGAGCGGCAACCTCACCAACTACGGGCCCGACGAGCGCAAGCTCGTGGGCGTCTCGCTCCTCAACAGCACGCCGACGCCCTTCCGCCTCGTGAAGACGCTCACGCCCAAGCCCGGCACGCCCCTCGCCGACCCCATCGCGGCCCTCAGCGGCCCCTTCGACCTGGGCCCCGCGGGTTCCCCCACGGACACGGTCCCCTTCCGCTTCCAGGTCTACGTCGGGGACGTGGGCAACACCTACGACGTCCACCTCCAGGCCGTGGAGTTCGGCTCCGGCGTCGCCGTCAAGACCGGCGCGCTCGCCGACGACGTGCCCGGTCGCGCGCGCTTCACTGCGCACCTCAAGGTGGAGGCCTTCGACCAGACGACGCTCGACGCGCCCACCATCGACCCGCCCAGCCTCCCTGCGCCGGGCTCCATCGTCGTGAGCGGCACGGGCTTCGTGGGCGGCACCGGGGACCTTGACGTGACGGTGGGCCTCGCGGTGAAGCTCAACGGCGCCTCGACGCCCTTCCAGGCCCACGTGGGCCTCGTCCCCGCCGGCCACGCGTTCTCCTACCGCTTCGACCCCATCCCCCTGGGCTCGACGGGCAACTACACGCTCTCGCTCACGGCGACCGGAGGCGCGAAGTTCGACCGGATCTACCGCGTCGGCACCAACGAGACGATCCTCTCGGAGAGCTTCGAGGACGGGCCCGCGGGCTGGAAGCTCCTGGGCGCCACCATCGCCACCGACGAGGCGAAGTTCGGCTCGCGCAGCATCCTCCTGGGCCTGACCGACGCCGAGTACGCGGCGGGCAGGCGGCTCGTGCAGGGTTCCGGGATGACGTACACGCCCGACCTCGACCTCTCGGGCGCGGGCCCCTCGCCGGTGCTCACCTTCTGGAGCAAGCCCCTCTTCGACGGGCCCGGCACCGTCCTCGTGAACATCAGCCTCTCCGACGGCAACGGCGGCGTGATCGCGCGCTGCGCCGACAAGACGCTGGCCATGCCCAAGGCGGGCAGGGCCTCCGACTGGAGCTTCGTCGAGGTGCCTATCCACGACGACTGGGGCTGCGGATTGCTATCAAGCAAGGTCCGCTTCACGTTCACCATGCTGAGCGCCTCCGGCCAGGGGTGGCGCATGGACGGCGTCACCGTCCTCGCAGGCTTCCCCTACGCGCGCCCCGCGAACCTCTCGGGCGGCCTCGTCGACAGCGCGAGCAAGGTGTACCGCGTCTCCGTCACGAACCCGTCCCTCTCGCCGCGCAACCTCTCCGTGGGCATCGACGCCAACGCGTCCAAGCTCTCCCCCGTGGAGGCCAGCTGGCTGCGCGTGGACCCGCCCAGCATCTCGCTGGCGGCCGGCGAGACGCGCGAGGTCGACCTCCGCGTGTCGGCCCCCTCCGCGCGCGGCGCCTTCCCGCGCGACCTCCAGGCCGTCTTCGCGCTGCGCGACCTGGCCGACCCCTACGTGCAGCACCTCGTCAACCTCTCCCTCGCGTTCCGCCCGCTGCCGCGCCAGGACCTCTCCGCCGCCGTCTCCGTGGACGGCAAGGCGCTGGACGCGCAGCGCGACGCGCTGGAGGAGGCCGTGCCCCACGAGATCGACGCCGTCATCACCAACCAGGGCACGCTGGCCAGCGCGCCCGCGGACGTCCGCATCCAGGTGATCGACGACGCGACGGGCGACGTGCTCTTCACGCAGACCTCCAGCATCCCCGCGCTGGACCCCTTCACCTCGGCCGAGGTCACCGCCGTCGCGTCCGCCTCGTGGAAGCCCGAGTTCGGCCACCGCGGCAACGTCACGCTGCGCGTCGTCGCCGACCCGGACCACCGGCTCGTCGACTACGACCGCTCCAACGACGACCTCTCGTTCCCCCTGGAGGTCGTGCGCCTCATCCGCCCCGACCTCGTCATCGAGCGGAAGGACTTCACGGTGGGCGACTCGGCCGGCCGCGCGCTCCACGAGGCCACGCCCGGGGAGCTGCTGCGCATCTCGGCCGTCGTCGAGAACCAGGGCTTCGCCGACGCGCACGACGTCACCATCCGCCTGCTCGCCGACGGCGCGCTCCTCAAGGAGGAGACCATCCCCCTCCTGCGCGCGGGCGACCGCTACACGCTGCGCGCCAACCAGTTCGCCTCCAACGCCAGCACCACCTACAGCGTGCTGGCCTTCACCGGCGACCTGGAGCTTCAGCCCGACAACAACGCGCAGACGCTGGAGCTGGCCATCTTCCCCGCGGAGATCCTCCTTGGCGCGGAGGGCGCCTCGCTGACGCTCCCGCCCGGGACCAACGCCACGGTCCCCATCTCCGTCACCGACAACGGCCCCTACCCCGTCGCGCTGGAGATCGCGCTTCCGCCCGGCGAGCGCCTGGGCAGCGTGGACCCCGCGCGCCTCGCGCTGGGCCCCGGCGAGAACGCCACCGTCACGCTGCGCCTCGCCGCGTCGGCGACGGAGCCCGCGGGCGACCGCTCCGTCGTGGTGAAGGTGCGCCGCGACGGCGAGGTCGTCGCGCAGCGCACCGTGGACGTCTCCGTCGCGGCCGCGCCCTCGGCGCTGGTCATCCCCGGCGACGCCCGCGGCCGCCCCGACGCGCTCTCCGTCGGCGTCGACATCGTCAATACGGGGAACGTCGCGTTGGCCCCGGTGGTCAGGCTCGTGGACGACCGCGGCTCCGTACTGGGCGAGCAGACCATCGACCCCATCCCCCTGGGCCGCAGCCGCTTCGTGAACCTCACCGGCGCGCTGCCCGCCGGCACGCCCCCGGGCCGCCTCGAAGGCTCCCTCGTCGTCCTCCAGGACGGCGCGGCCGTGAGGACCACCCCCGTCCAGATGAACGTCCTCTCCTGGAGCGCGCTCAACGTCACCGTGGGCCCGCCCGTCGCCGCGCCGCAGGGCTTCGCCTACGACCTGCACCTGAGCTATCAGGGCAACGCGCCCGGCGAGCGCCGCCCCGTCCTCCTGGGCCTGCCGCCCGGCGTGCAGGCGCGCTTCAACGTCAGCGACCTTCAGCTCGCGCCCGGCGAGGCCAGGGACGTCCAGGTCGTGCTCAACGCGTCGGCGCAGACGCCCACCGGCCTCTACGTCGTCGAGGCGAGCTTCCCCGACTCCTCCGCGCAGGGGGACGTCCTGGGCGACCTCACGCCGCTGAGCCTCGACGTGCGCGCCGCGCGCGCCGCGTTCGCCAGCGTGGCGCCCTCCGCCGCGGATTCCCTCGCGGAAGGGAGCCTCCTCTCCATCGACGCCCGCGTGCAGAACGTCGGCGACGCCGCGTTCCAGTCGCTCCCCGTGCAGCTCTTCGTGGACGGCGTCCTCGTCGACGCGGCCCAGGTGTCGCTGGAGCCGGGCGCCACGGGCGTCGCGCACCTCTCGTGGCGCGGCGTCGCCGGAAGCCACGGCGTCATCGTCGCCCTCGACGCCTTCGGCCCCCACGCCCAGGACGCGCCCGCCTGGTCGCGCACGCTCCGCGTCGTGCCCTCGCTGGTCCCCGGCGCCGACGTCGCGCACCGCGTCCCCGCGCCGGACCTCACGCTCTCGCTTGCGGCCCTCGCGGCCGTCGCGCTGCTTCTCGCCTGGGAGGGACGCCGACGAGGACGATAGCAGCGCTGCTCCTCGTGGCGCTGCTGATGCCGTGGCCCTCCGCGACGGCGCAGGACGCGTCGGGACCCTACCCGCAATGGTGGGGCGACCCGCAGTCGCTCCTCGAAGGCTATCACGTGAGGATTCCCTTCTCCGTCGCGAACCCCGGCGCCGAAGACCTGCTCAACGCCGTCGCCGCCACGGACGTCGACGTGAAGAAGGCGCTCCTCGACGCGGGCTGGGCCTCGGGCAAGACGGGCGCCGGGGCGCAGCTCCAGGCGTTCAGCCTCGACGAGGCCTCTGTGCGCGTCATCGAGTACCGCGCGCTGGCCACTGGCACCTCCATCGACGGCCTTCTGGCGTCCCAGCCCGAGGTCCCCTCCACCGTCGCCCTGGGCTTCTACGACAAGCCGGGCGCGTACAGCGCGCGCAGCGAGCCCGACCTGCACGTCGAGTGGGTGATGCCCGGCACGACGCCCGGCCACGCCACGCGCTACTTCATGATCTACCTCGACACCGACGCCAACGGCCCCAAGCCCGCGGCGAGCTACGGCGAGGCGGCCTCCGCGCCCCTGGTCGCGCGCAACTGGATCTCGCGCGGGACCACGCTCCTGGGCCGCGCCTCCTCCATCAACGTGTTCGGCATCGAGGACGGCACGACCGTCACCGTGGAGGGCATCATCGGCGGGCACCCGCAGCCGCTCCAGGGCGGGCCCGCGGGCAGCGGCCTGGAGAACCCGTTCCAGATCGACCACGGCGCGAGCAAGGTCCTCGCCCTGAGCAGCGACCCGCTGCTCCTGAGGATCAAGAGCGACAAGCCCGTCATCGTCGCCGGGTTCGGCAGCGGCGCGGGCGACACCACCGTGGGCCCCGCCCCCTCCGCCGACGGGGGTCTCCTGGGGCGCCACTTCCTTCTCCCCGGAGGGCGCCCCTTCGCCCTCCTCGCCACGCAGGGGGGCGGGCACGCCTCGATCTCCGTGGACGGCGGGACGCCCACCAGCTACGGGCTGAGCGCAGGCTCCCCCATGCTGAGCATCCCTCCCCAGGGGGGGAACGTCGTCGACGTGAAGTCCGACACGTCCATCCTCGCGTTCATGTGGCCTGCGGGCGACGGCAAGTCCGAGTACGCCTCCCTCTGGGGCGCGCCCGTGGGCTCGCGCCTCGTGGGCTGGCCCTTCGCGGGGCGCGTGTGCACTGGGGTGAGCGGAGGCGGCCCCGCCCCTCCCGCCTCCTGCAACGTGCGACCCCCGTGCACGAACGCGCAGCTTGACGTCGAGCCGGGCGAGCTCCTCGTCCTCGCGCCGGAGAACCGGACGTGGCTGCGCGCGCGCAGCTTCGCCACCGGCGCGGTCACCGTCCCGCCGCCCGACGACGCCAAGGACCCCATCGCGTCCCCCACCGCGGCGTACCGCACGCGCGTCGGCACCAGCGACCGCTGCCCCGAGCTTCTCCACGCGACGCCGCCGGGCAGCGACCACTTCGCGGACAACGGCACCCTCGCCGCCTTCGGCGGCGGCAACGGGCACGTCAACGCCATCCACGACCCCGTGGGCGGGAAGGCCGGTCTCCTCGTCCAGGCGCCCGCGCGCGTCGACGTCGTCGCCCTGCACAACGCCACCACCGTCTCCTCCAACGGCCCCGACGGCCCGCAGACCGTCGGCCTCGCGGCGGGGGACGTCACCGGGATCAACGCCGGGCCCGACTCCCTCGCCACCATCCATGCGGACCGGCCCATCGTCGCGCTCCCCGACGCGCCCGGCTACTTCTTCGCCGGCATCGACGAATCCCTCGTGGTGCGCCAGGTGGGGACCGCCACGTTCGCGGGCTACCTCGTGAACGTCCGCCCCGAGACCGACGTGCCCGAGCCCCTCGTGGGCCTCGCCGCGCCGGGCCGGCCCACCTCCTACCGCCTCGCGGTGGAGAACCTCGCCCGCGACTTCCACGGACGGCCCGTCGCGGACGAGGTGGACCTCCGCGTCCCCGACCTGCCCGGCGGCTGGAAGGCGAGCCTCTCGGCGGCCGATATCAAATTGGCGCCCGGCGGCCGCGCCAGCGTCGTGCTCAACGTCACGCCCCCCGCCGACGCGGGCGAGGGCGCGAGCCTCACCCTCGCCGTCAGCGCCACGTCGCGCGGCAACCCCCGCGTCGAGGACCACGTGCAGGCCGTCACGCTCGTGCGCGCGCAATACGGCGTCGGCATCTGGTTCGAGCAGGAGGGCGGCGCCAAGACCGAGACCATGGTGCTCGACTCCGGCGCCTCGTCCTCCGTGGACGTGATCGTGAAGAACACCGCGGTCATCCCCGACTCCATCCTCGTCACCGTGCGCGCGCTCTCCCCCGACTGGACCTGCACGCTGGGCGGTGGCGCCGTGCGCGACCTGGAGGCGTTCGAGGCCGGCGCCACGCGCACGCTCGCGCTCAAGGTCAAGGCGCCCGCCACCAACGCGTCGCAGGGGCTCTGCGAGGTCACGGCCACCTCCACCTCCGACTCCTCCGCCGCCGCCAAGGTGGCCGCCTCGCTGAGGATCCGCACCGACGTCCGCATCGCCGTCGACGCCGCCGCGCACGTCCTCGACGCGCCCCCCGGCGCCACGCTCACCTTCCCGCTCACGCTGCGCAACCTGGGCAACGACGCCATCGGCGTGCGCTTCAACAGCTCGGGCGCGCTGCCCCCCGGATGGGAGCCGCCGCGCATCTTCCACGGGCCCGATGAGCTTGACGAGCTGGAAGGCCTCGCCCCCGGCTCCGCCACGAGCCTGCAGGTGGTGGAGACGGTGCCCGCCGACGGCCTGCGCGGCGACCGCGCCGACCTCCACGTCACGTTCACCACGCTTCCGCAGTTCGCCGGCGACCAGCCCGTCACCGAGGACCTGGACCTGCTGGCGCTCGTCGCGGCGAGCCACGACCTCCGCGTGAGCGGCGTCCCGCCCGACGTCTCCGTGGGCGACACGGGCCAGTTCGACGCGCGCTTCCAGGTGGCCAGCCGCAGCAACGGCGACGAGACGCTGCGCGTCGAGCCCGCCGACCTGCCCCAGGGCGCGACGCTGGCCGTCCCCGCCCCCGCGGAGATCGCGCGTGGAAGCGCCTCCACCCTCGTGATCCGCGGCGCCATGGAGAGCGCGCTGGCGCCCGGCGCCTACCCTGTGGGCCTGCGCCTCGTCGCGGACGACGGGTTCGTCACCAACGTCACGCTCAACCTCACCGTGAACCCCGCGAGGCACGCGCGCCTGGCGACCATCCAGCCGCCGGTCCTCCTCGCGGGCTTCTCCACCAACCTCACCCTGGACGTCGCGAACCTCGGCAACGTCCCCCTGGAGCTTCCCCCCGTGGTCAAGCTCCCGCCCGGATGGGCCATCCAGTGGACGAACGCCACCGGCTCGGTCCCGCCCGGAGGCGACCGCGTCGTCGTCGCGACGCTCGCCGTGCCCAAGGACGCCGCCAGCGGCGCCTACGCCCTGGCGCCCGCCCTCTCGTGGGCCACCGCGGAGAGCGTCGGCGTGCAGGCGAAGCGCGTCACCCTGCGCGCGACGGACCTGGGCGACGGCACGCTGCGCGTGTTCAACGACGGCGACGGCGACGCCACCGACGTCGTCGTGGAGCTGCGCGACGGGTCGTCCACGCTGGACCGCGTCGTGCTCCACCGCATCCCCGGAGGCTCCAGCGCCGTCGCCGCCCTCGTCCCCCAGGGCGCCCCAGCGGGCAGCGCCAAGGCCGTCGTGGACGTGAACGGCACCTACGGCGCCCCCATCGCGCTCTCGTGGACGGAAAGCGCCCGCAAGGTGGACGCCCCCGGCGTTACCCTCCTCGTCGTCGGGCTCGTGGCGCTCGCCCTTGTCGCCCGGCGGCGCTAGAAAATTCACATCTTTCCTCCAAACAACCTAAGGTCCGTTGTTGTTTCTTCCGGCCCGGAGGCTATCCCATGAAAACCCCCATGTTCGTCATGCTCGCCGCCGTCGCCATGATCGCGACCCCCCTCGCGAACGCCGGCACCGCCGCGCACCCCCACACCCACACCTTCGTCGGCGTGTCCGCCCAGGACGCGCAGATCCACGTCGACTCCAACGGCATCGCGTTCGACTCCGCCGTGGACACCGCCGTCGTCGGCCTCTGCGCCGACGTCACGCCCGTCCTCTCCGCCATCACGCCCCCCACCGTCTTCCGCGACGGCGACACCGAGACGGGCATCGGCGGCGGCTGCTTCGCCTTCACCACCGTGTACGGCAGCGACGCCGGCACGACCGTGACCGTCTTCGGCCAGGACATCGTCGGCAGCATCAACACCGTCTACGTCGCGTGCGTCGACGTCAACGGCGACGGCCTCTGCACGCCCGACCTCGGCGGCGACCAGTACAACCTCTGCGAGAACGGCGTGTCGCTGACCCACGGCGGCAGCTGCCAGGTCTACGAGGACCCCGCGGCCGCCAACCCGTACGTCTACGTCCTCGTCCTCGCGGGCGTGACCGTGGACGCCAGCGGCGTGACCCCCACCGCGGCGGTCGCCGGCTTCCTCTTCCTGAGCAACTAAGCCGGTCTCGGGGTGGGGCCAACAAGGTTCCACCCCAATCCCGATATTGTTTTTCTAGAGAATTGTTGTGAGTTTCAGTTCCCCATCTCCCGTCTGGAGAAACGTTGATGGGAACTCGCCCGGATGCGCGGGGGCGGCCCGAAAGGGTCGTTTGGAGGCTATCCATGTTCCGCGCCAACCGCTTCATCGTGCTCGCTCTCCTCCTCGTGCTCCCCTCGGCGCTCGCCGGCTCTGCCGCGAGCCCTGAGGTCCGCGACGCCTCTGGCGACGCGGCCGGCCCCCTCGACGTCGTGAGCGCCTGGGTCACCAACGACGGGAACTCCGTCGTCTTCCACGTCAAGGTCACGGACCTCTCCCAGCCCAGCCCCATCCTCGGCAGCAGCGGCGACCGCTACTACTACCGCCTCGACTTCGGCCTGAGCACCTCCGCGGACCACTGGTACGCCGAGGGCCAGATCCAGAACGTCGACACCAGCAGCACGGCGGGCGTCAGCGGCACGGGCGCCCACGGCCCCATGGGCGTCTTCGTCGGCACGGGCTTCGCCGGTGGCAGCGTCCAGACCCAGGCCGCCACCATCGGCGGCTCCACCACCGTGGACCCCGCCAGCGGCGTGGTTTCCGTGTCCGTGACCCGCGACGCCCGCATCCCGCTGACCTCCGGCGCCATCGTCACCGGCCTCAAGGTCACCACGTACTCGGGCTCCACCCCCTACGAGAGCCAGTTCGGCTCCCAGATCACGTCCGTCACCGGCGGCGACCGCACGGTGGCCGACACCACGGCCTCCGGCCTGAACTACGTCGTCTCCTGAGCAAGTCCCGCGGGGCGATTGCCCCGCTTTCTTCTCTCTCCTTTTCACAATCTTTCTCGCCTCACGTTCCGTGCAACCTCCCTCCTGCACAGGAGGAGCTTCACAAAGTTCCTCCACAAAACGTGTGCATACCTCACGCATTGGGGCCCTGCCCCGATCGGGTGGCAACGCTCGATGGGAGGCAAAAACAGAGGCATTACCATGAACAAGACTTCGATCCTCCTCGGCGCGCTCCTCGCCGTCGCGATGGCCCACGTCGCCGTCGTCAACGCGAACAGCGTCTGCCCCGGCGCGAACCAGCCCGTCCACACGTACGGTCTCCCCGGCTCCGTCGGCGCGAACTCGAACACGCTCTCTGAGCAGACCGGCAGCAGCCCCGTGGGCTCCATCGGCGGCGCCAGCGCTGGCCTGACCACGGTCCAGGACACGAACACGGCCGACTGCAACGGCGACGGCCAGCCCGGCGACTTCGACGGCGACCTCGACGTCGGCGTCGGCGGCGCCTTCTTCGGCTCGTCCACCGCGTGGGACGACGCCTTCGGCTGCGGCTACGACCTGAACGTCCACGCGACCAGCGGCACGGCGACCGACGTCACCGGCCTGCCCGTCAGCGGCAGCTACGGCGTCGACGATGTGGCGGGCCCCGTCGTCGTGACGGACCCCACCACCGGCGCGACCGTCTCGTGCCAGACCGACGGCGGCATCACGCCCGACACGGACGGCAACGACTGCCTCAACGCCTGGGTCAACACCTGGTCCGCTGGCGCCTGCGCCAGCACCGGCGGCGACGACGGCTACTGGCTCTTCCTGAACACCCAGGTCAGCGAGGACGGCGGCGTGGTCACGGCCCAGACGGCCACGACCGGCACCCTCGCGGCGGACTCCTAAGTCCGTCCCCGGATCGATGAGCCGCCCCTCGGGGCGGCGAGATCCTCGTTTCTTCCTTTCACTTGTTTTCCTCGGCGGGTGCTGCGCTTCGCGCGACCCGGCCTTGAGCCCAACGACTCTTCTTCCCCTGAGCGTGCCGTCGCGCGGAAGGGGCCATCCAACACCTCTCCAGGGGCGAAGCTGCCCGCGGCGCTACCGCTGGCCATGCAAGCGCGCCCACAGAATCCCGCGGCTCCATCGGAGGTCTTGGAGCTGAGTTGCGGAGGTACGGAGGCTAGGCGTGGCGACCGCGGGGCGATGGGCGCGGTTGATCCATCCTGTGTCATGGCTATGCCATTGTTGGAGGAAAAGTCGCAAGAGGGCCTCAGTGCGCGCGCAGGTCACCGTTGTAGCCGCGGACGTTGCCCCGGCGGCGGTGGTAGCTCAGCAGCGTGTGGACGCGGGCCAGCGGCAGCCGCGTCTGGCGCTGGATCGCCCGGGCGTCGCGCGCCCCGCCGCGGATGGCCGCCAGGACCTGGCTCGTCTGGGAGGGCCCCTTCCGACGCGCGGCAGTGGCCTCGTCCTGGCGGGGGTGGCGATCCGCATGCTCGTGGGCGCTGGCCCGGCTCGCGAAGAGCTGGTAGCACGTCGTGCAGACGAACGCGGTGACCTTCCGGACGGGGCGCATGGTCGAGACTCCCATTCGGGGAGTATTAGATGATTCTTGTGAAATTCAGTCTGGGCATGGCGCGTCCGCTGGACGAGAGGGTTTTGCTCTTGGAGAAGGAGCCGCTCTGGCTCAGTTCGCGCCCTTGCGGAGTGCGTCGCGCACGAGGCGCTGGATGGGGGGCGAGGCGCGGAGGCGGTCGAACGTGTCGTCCAGCTCCACCTCCATGGCGAGGGTGGGGGTGCGGCTCAGGGCGCGGCCCAGGAACTCCGCCACGCGGGCGGCCTCGGCGCCCGTGGACGCGAGGAGCGTGGCCGCGACGAGGTCGGCCTCGCCGTCCTCGCTGAGGCGCGAGGCCTCGCGGTAGCAGGAGAGGGCCGCGTCGATCTCGCCCATGGCGGCGAGGCAGTCGGCCTCGTCGAGGCAGAGACGGCTGCTGGTGGGCGCGAGGTCGCGGGCGCGGCGGATCCAGTCCAGGGCCTCGGCAGGGCGGTTGGACTCCATGGCGAAGTCCGCGAGCTGGCGCAGCGCCTCCACGGAGAGCGTGGGGTCGGCCTCCACGTGGCGCCGGCGCGAGAGCGCGACGACCGCGCCCACGGCGAGGCCCACGGTGACGAGGGAGACGGGGAGCCACCACGAGGGGATGCTGCCCGGGAGGAGCTTGGACTGCCCCTGCACGTGGGGCGCGAGGTTGGTGTGGGCCAGCGTGCCCTGGACGTCGAAGGAGGAGGCCACGCCCTGGAGCGTCTCCTGGGGGTGGAGGGTGCCGCTGAGGGTCCCCTCGAGGTAGGCCTCCGTGCCCTGGGCGTCGTAGGTCCCCGAGCCGGTGGTCAGGGTCCCCGAGGCGTCGGGGAGCGTGACGCCGCCGACCCAGGAGAGGCGCGCGAGCCGGCCCGCCGCCTCCAGGGGGCCGCGGGTCTTCAGGGTCATCTCGCCGGCGTCGAAGACGATGGTGAGCCAGGTCTCCCGGACGCCACGGACGGGGGCGCTGGAGGAGAGGTGGCGACCCGTGTTCCAGGTGGTCGTGTTCTCAAGGGCCGTCAGGGTCACGGAGGGGCCGTCGAGCTTGATGGCGCCGGCGCCACGGAACTCGGCGGCGCCTTCTCCGTTGACCACGATGGCGGAGCCGTTCTGGCAGCAGCTGTAGGTGGGCGTCCAGGGGTTCACCTGGTCCTCGGGGATGGGGGAGCCCATGCGGGCGTTGTCCACGGCGCCGATGGTGGCCGGGCCTTCAAGCCCGAGGTCCAGGGAGCCTTCGGTGGGATAGAGGCCGGCCTGTCCCGCGACGGAGCCGGCGACCAGCGTGACGGTCAGGTTGGTGAGGTCGTACGAGGACTCGGGGGCGTTGAAGGCGTTGCAGTAGTTCAGCACGGGGGTGGAGATCTCGGTGCAGGAGCTGTCGCGCCGGAAGACGTGCGCGTGCGCCGCCTTGAGCTGGAAGGCCGTGAGCTGCTCGGTGTGGTCCGCGAGCAGGCCCATGGGGGTCATCTCGACGACGCCACCCGAGTCCAGGGTCGCGACGCCGTTGAAGGTGAAGCTGCCCTGGTCCAGGGCGAGGGCCCCAGGCGTCGCTAGGAGCGCGACTGCGAGTGCGACGGCAAGCCGCCATCCCCAAGGCACGCGTGCGGGAAGTCGCCGGCGGCTCTTGTGCTTTGCCTCACAAACGCGGTGAACACAGCCCGGAATCCAGATCCGAACACGGTAAAACTAGATGATTCTTGTGAAAAACCGTGCAGGGGTGCGTCATGGTTATGGTCGGCGAGGAAATGCAGCCGGGAGGCTTCCCATGCGACAGATGATCCTGCTACTCGCGATCACCGCGATCGCGCCCGTGATGAGCGCAAGCTCTCCCCCGCCGCCGCCCATGAGCGTCGCGGCCATCGTGGTCGACCCCGCTGCCACGATCGTCTCGTGGCTCCCCCCGCCGACGACCAACGTCGCCCTGACCTACCACGTCTATGGCGTCACCACGAGCGGCCCCGTCCTCCTCGCGTCCACCGACGGCACGGCTGCGGTCGTGTCCAGCGGGTACGAGGTGTACGAGGTCCGGGCCCTCATGGATGGCCAGGAGAGCTCGCCCGCCTCCACGGGCGAGGCCTGCCTCGAGACGACGCTGACCCCCCCACCCCCCAACGCGTGGCTGAACCCGGCCTGCAGCCCGGACGCGGTCTACCTTCACGTCATGGTGCCCCACCCGTGAGTGCTCTCGGCTGCGGGGTGGAAATGGTTAAGTTTGGCTTGACCAAACCGGGCGTGGAGGCTGAGCCATGCCCTTAGGAGGACTCGCCGCCGTGGCGATGGATCAGCTTGCGCGCATCGGCCTCACCATGCCGATGATGGGCAGGCACGGCGCGGGGCGAAGCGAGGCCCGCGTCCTCGAGTCGGCGCTGCGCCGCCAGATCGTCGATATCATCCGCCAGGAGCCCGGCATCGCCATCGGTGGCCTGCTGGAGAAGCTCCCGGTGGGCTGGGGGACGGTCTACCACCACCTCTCCAAGCTGGAGCGCGGCGGCATCGTCCGCTGCGTGACCTCGGGGCGCCGCCGTCTTCTCTACCTCGTGGAGCAGGGCGCCGCCGGGCAGGACCCGCACCAGCGCTCGCTCCTGGGCGGCCACACCGCCCGCACCATCGCGACCATCGTCGCGGAGGGGCAAGGGATGAGCATCGAGGCCATCGTGGAGCGCAGCCACGAGACGCCGCGCGTCGTCTACTACCACCTCAAGCGCCTCATCGAGGCGGGCCTCATCCAGTCGGAGTCCGCCACGCGATATCGCGGCCTCGTGGCCAGCGACCGCCTCCGCGAGCTTCTCGCCGAAGCGCGGCAGCGGGCTGCTTAGGGCGGCAGGGATTTGGGGGCAAGGCCTCCAGACGTTTTTCGTCGGCGAGCCCCTGAAACCCCTGGTTCTATCGTCTCCGGCGCAGCGCCAACGCCACGAGCACGGCGCCCAGCGCGGGCACCAGCGCGACGCCGGGCGCGTTCTTGGTGTGCACGGTGAGCACCCACTCGCGGCCGTCGGGGTAGAAGTCCTTCATCGTGCCGGTGTCGGGGCCGTCCTGGGCCTCGATGCGGTACGTGACGTTGGTCGCGTGGCCCGAGCCGTCGATGCGCTGGAACTCCAGCGGCAGGCGGAAGGCGGCCAGCGAGACGTTGGTCTGCTGGAAGGCAATGGTGCCGTTGGACGTGTAGTAGGCGGTGAAGTTCTCGCCGGTGAGGTTCACGCCGCGGCTGTCCCGCACGCGGAAGACCGAGGTCTTGAGGAGCTGGAAGTTCCCCATGGCGCCCGCGTTGGCGGGGAGCACGGGCAGCGTGTCGTTGCGCGGGAGGTCCGTGATGGCCGCGCCGAAGCCCGTGACGCCGGTGAAGGTGACGTTGGTGAGGTTGAACCCCGCGCTGGCGACGCGCAGCGCGTTGCCCGCGATGGGGCCGAGCGCGCCGTCGGCGAGGGTGAGGTTCTTGCCGCCAACAGAGAGGACGGCGGAGTCGACGGGGCTCTCCGTCCGGATGGAGAAGTGCTTGAGGTGAAGCTCCGGCGTGCCCTGGTTGCCCACCTGCGCGGGCTCCAGGTCCACGGCGTGGCTCGTGAAGTTCGTGCAGGTGAAGCCGTCGAAGTCGAGGATGTCGCCCGCGATGGCCAGGAAGCAGGTGGCGCTGTCGCGCACGTTGACGTCCCGGATGTGCAGGATGCTCCCGCGCACGGTGAGCGCGGTGCCGGCGCCCTCGAAGGAGAGGTTCTGCATGCGGACGGGGACGCTGGGCACGGTGACGAAGAGCGTGCCGCCCGCGCCGTGGAAGTCGACGTTGGTGAAGTTGCCCGTGGCGCGGCTGACGAGCGCGGCCACGCCGGAGGTGGAGTTGAACGTCGCGTGGTCCGCGTTGAGGGTCCCCCCCTCGCCCGCGAGGAAGCCCGCGGAGTAGTTGGTGACGATGACGTGGCTGAGCGTGCCCGTGCCGTCCAGGAGGGTGAAGCCGCCCTGGAAGAAGATCGTCTGCCCCGACTTCCCGGTCTGCCCCCGCAGGCCGTCCAGGACGACGGGATCGCTCTCTGTGCCCACGAAGGAGAAGTCGCCCTCGACGCGGGCGCCCCAGCCCGGGCCGTCGCCGCCCACGAAGCGCGCCGCGCGGCCGGGGAGGCTCTCGACGATGAGCTTGCTCCCCGCCTCGACGTTGACGCTGGCGTTCATCAGGGTCACCGTGATGCCGCGGATTGTTAGCGTGGCGTTGTCGGTGACGTTGAGCACGCCGTCCTTCACGACCTGGTCCTGGCCGTCCCAGACGGTGTCGTGGTCGATGGTCGTCTCCTGGGGCCCCGCCTGGGCGTGGGCACCTGGGATCAGGAGGCTCACGACGAGGAATGCGAGGAGAACGCGGGGGGCGCGCATGAGGGCCGGCGCACCCCGTTGGGGCCCCATGACCTTGTTGGAGAATTGTTGTGAATTTCCGCGTCCCCGCGCCGGGTGCGACCAAACGTATTTCACCCGGGGTCTTCACTCCGCCTCGTGAGCGGGAAGGAGCCTCGCGGACGCCGCGGGCGCGCCGCACGTTGGCGTCCCCAGCACGTGCGCTGGGCCTCCCTCGCCCTGGCCGCCCTGGCGGTCTGCCTCCTTCTCGGAAGCGCCCTCCTTCTCCACCTCCAGCAGCCGACCCTGCCGGCGGCCGCCTCGCAGGTGTCGGCCCCCGACCTCGACCACGACGGCATCCCCGACGCGGTGGAGAACGCCATCCTCGGCACGGACCCCCACGCGCGCACCACCGTGGGCGCGCTCCCGGGCGCCTGGGTCGCGGACCACGCCCTGGACATCACGGACCCGAACCTTCCCAACGAGACGGCGCCCTACCCGCGCCCCCCGGACAGCCCCGCCGTCTACGGCCCCGCCGGCCTGCCCGCGGAGTACCGCATGACGCTGGCGCAGGTCTACGCCTACGGGCGCCCCGCGACGTGGGACGAGACCAAGGACGGCCTCTGGGGTTCCGGCCTCGACCCCAAGCGGTGGGACGTGAACGGCACCGGCGTCCCGTACTCCTGGCTCATCCACTTCGGCCTCGACCCCAAGGACGCCACGCTCCTGGACAAGGTCCCCAGCGCGCCCGGCGTCCACTGGACGCCCCGCGAGGCGTACCAGCGCGGCCTCTCCCCCGTCTCGGCCGACGGCGACGCGGACGGCCTGCTGGACGAGGCGGAGCTCCAGCGCGGCACGAGCCCGCGCCTCTACTCCACCACGGGGAGCGGCATCGCCGACGGCTGGCTCGTCCTCCACGGCTTCGATCCGCTGGACCCCGCGGTGCCCTACCAGGACACCGACCACGACGGGCTCACCAACCTGGAGGAGTTCCAGGCCTCCATGCGCCTCGACGCCAAGGGCACGCTGGAAGGCAAGGGGCTTGACCCGCGCTCGCAGAGCACGGGCGGCAGCGGCATCCCCGACGGGTGGCTCGTGAAGCACGGCCTCAACCCCCTGGAGCCCGGCGTGGGCGCGCGCGTCACCGAGGCGGAGACGCTCAAGCGCGCCAACGGCACGCAGGAGCACGTGGAGTTGACCGTCAAGGACGAGTACGCCGTGAACCGCCCTCCCAGCTGGAACGAGTCGGTGAACGGCCCCTGGTGGGGCGGCACCGACCCCACCAAGAGCGACACCGACGGCGACGGCCTCACCGACCTGGAGGAGATCCTCGGCTTTGACATCCGGGTGGGCCAGGCCACCAAGCACGTCGTCTCCGACCCCACCAAGGGCGACACCGACGGCGACGGCCTGCCCGACCCCGCCGAGGTCAACGGCCGCTTCCGCAACGTCACCTTCTCGCCCACCGACCCCTCCTCGCCCGACACCGACGGCGACGGCCTCACCGACGGGCAGGAGCTTGGCATCGAGCCCTACCAGGGCGTGACGCTCCCCGTCCTCAACCCCAACGAGCCCGACTCGGACCACGACGGCGTGCGCGACGGCGAGGAGGCCGGCTACTGGATCCACCGATATCAGGACGCCAAGGCGGCGCCCACCGCGCCGTATCCCGGCGGCCCGCCCGACGCGAAGACCACGCTGCGCGACGTGTTCGCGAAGCCCGGCGAGGGCGACTCCGTGTGGATCGCGCGCTTCATGCCCGGCGGCGACCTGGACGGCGACGGCATCCCCAACCTGCTGGACCCCGACTCCGACGGCGACGGCCTGCTGGACGGCTGGGAGGTCCACCCCGAGCAGTACCGCTCCACGCAGTTCGCGTCCGACCAGCCGCGCTCGGCCAGCGACCCCGCCAACGCGGACACGGACCGCGACGGCCTGCCTGACGGCTGGGAGGTCCAGTACGGCGCGTTCGACTCCTCGCTCCACGGCTGGAACCTCGACCCTGCCAAGTGGTCCTCCTTCGGCGATGGCGCCTCCGACGCGGACAAGGACCTCGACGGCGACAGCATCACGTGGTACTCCTACGCGCAGACCCCCACGGGCATGAAGGGCACGGCGCACCAGTTCGTGGCCTCGAACCTCGTGGAGTACAAGGCGGGCTCCGACCCCAACCGCCGCTCCAGCAGCCCCGACGGCATCCCCGACGGCTGGAAGATCTTCTGGGGCAGCGCGTACATCGGCCTCTCCCGCGAGGACCGCGGCGTCGTCTACCCCGGCGCTCCTGGCGACTTCTCGCTCCCCTCCGGCGTCGCGCCCCCGCGCATCGGCGCCGACGACCGCCGCCCCGGCGACACGCTCACCTACCGGCGATATCAGCCCGCCAACGCCACCGACCGCCTCCCATGGGAGACCGTCGTGGACACGCAGCCCGCGTTCAAGGACGACGCGGGCAACCCCGCGGGCTATCGCCTCCTCGCCGGCACCGTCACGAAGGACTACGCGGGCTCCGCCGAGAACGGCACGAACCCCTACGTCCCCGACACCGACGGCGACGGCATGCCCGACCTGTGGGAAGGCGTGTGGGCGCGCCTCTCGCTGGCCAAGGACCACGTCAGCCCGGTCGTCCCCGACGCCAGCGGCGACCCGGACCACGACACGGTGAAGAACCTCGACGAGTACCGCGCCGGCACCGACCCGTACCGCGCGGACTCCGACTTCGGCGGCGCCACCGACGACGTGGAGATCACGCTCCATCTCAACCCCATGCTGCCCGGCGACGACGCCAAGGCGCTGGACTCCAAGACCGACACCGACGGCGACGGCATCCCCGACGTGCTGGAGCGCCTGGGCCAGGTGGGCGCCGACGGCCACCGCATCGTCACGGACCCCAACGACATGGACACGGACCACGACGGCCTGCTGGACGGCAAGGCGTGGTCGCAGGTCCACGGCCGCGTCCTGCGCCTCGCCAACGCCGCCGACAACGCCACCGCCAAGGCCCTCGCGGCCCGCGGCCTCACCGTGATCGTGGCGGGCGACGGCACCGCGGACGTGCCCGGCGAGGAGTCGGTGGGCTCGGACCCCACGCAGTGGTCCACCTCTGGGACCGGCATCCCCGACGGCTGGGCGGTGCAGCACGGCTTCTCGCCCCTCCAGCCCGGCGACTGGCAGGCCGCCTACGGCTACGGCCGCCCCGCGTGGTGGAGCGAGCCCCTGGACGGCGTGTGGCACTGGGGCCTGGAGCCGGGCCAGACCGCCACGCGCGACATGGACAAGGACGGCCTGGACGACTTCAACGGGGAGGACCCCATCCCCATCGCGAACCCGCACAACGTCCTCCCCCTGGGCGACCCCACGGAGCCCGGCATCAGCGCGCTGGACCGCCTGATGCGCTCGCAGGCCTACGGCGAGCCGCGCAACGCGACGCCGGTCCCCGACCGCATCGGCACGACGCTCCAACTGGACCCGCTGCCCCCCTCGCTGGACACCAACGGCACGGCCCTCTTCTCGGGCAATCTCACGACGACGCGCAACGAGCCCGTGGCCAACGCCACCGTGCTCCTCTCGCTGGGCACGCGCGACCTCGTGCTGGGCGTCGCCATCACCAACGAGACGGGAGGCTTCCGCGCGCCCGTCCTCCTCGCCACCAGCCTCCACGCGCCGGATGATAGCAACGGCATCCCCGTCTTCGGCCGCTCCGACGGGCAGGGCGTCCACGACAACGACGCGAAGCTCCTGGGCGCCAGCGACCCCACGCGCAGCGCGACGCTCTTCGCGTGGGCGTACAACGTCTCCCCCTTCGAGGGCGGCCGCCAGGGCGCGGCGCACCACCTCACCGACAAGACCACGGCGCGCGGCGTCCTGGGCAGCCAGAGCGCGTCCCAGACGACGCGGCTCAACCTCTCCACGACCCTCGCGCTGGTGACGCCCGCCGAGGTCCGCGCGGGCGACGCGGCCGCGGTCAACGCCACGCTCCTCGACGGCCTCGGGCGGCCGGTCCCCGGCGCGCTCGTCGACGTGGAGCCCGTGGGCGCCACGGCGCGCACGGGCGACAACGGCACCGTCAACCTCACCGTCCTCCCGCAGGGCCTCGGCCCGTGGAACGTCTCCGTCTCCTTCGCGGGCGACGGCGGCCTCCTCCCCAGCAGCGTGAACGGCACCATCAGCGTGCGCGAGCCCACCCTCCTCTCCTTCACGCGCGGCTCCGCCCAGTCGCGCCCCGGCCAGACCCTCGCGCTTCCCGGCATCCTCCTCGCCCTCAACGGAACGGCGATCCCCAACGCGCCCGTGGACGTCTCGTTCGACGGCGAGCACGTCGCCGCGACGACGAAGGCGGACGGCAGCTTCGACGCCTCCTTCGACGTGTCCCCCGGGGCCGAGCCCGGCGACGCCCTTGCGCGCGTCTCCTTTGGAGGCGACGACCTCCTCGCGCCCTCCGCGGCCAACCTCTCCATCCAGGTCGTGGGTGTCCCGACGTGGCGCGTGCAGGACGTGGTCGCTCCCGCCTCCGACCCCGGCGACCTCGCGGCGCGCCTCGTCGACGCCTCCGACCGGCCCATCCCCAACGCCAGCGTGACGCTCCTCGTGGAGGGCCGCCTCCTGGCGAACCGCACCAACGAGGGCGGCCTCGCCATCTTCCCCCTCGCGGACCTGGGCCTCGCCGCCGGCACGCACACCCTGGTCCTGGGCTACTCCGACCCCGTGCAGGGCTCCGACGACGCGCCCGTCACGGTCACCCTCTTCTCCCCCACCACGCTCTCCCTCGACGCGGCCACCCTGGTGCGCGGCGCCCCCTCGCCCATCGAGGGGCGCCTCACCGCCGGGGGCGCCGCGGTGCCGGGCGCCTTCGTGCGCGTCTCCCTGGGGGACGCCTCCGTGCGCGCCCGCACCGACGCGGACGGCCGCTTCGAGGCGCCCCTCCTCCTGGGCAACGAGACGCCCCTGGGACCCGCCCTCGTGGAGGCGAGCTACCCCGGCACCGCGGACGGCATCCTGCTCTCCACCAACCTCACGCACGCCGCGAAGGTGGAGGACGCCGCGACGCTCACGCTCTCCGACGCCTCGGTGAAGCTGCGCGCCCCAATCCTCGAAGGGAAGGTCAAGACGCTCCTGGGCGACGCACTCCCCGACCGCTCGCTGGGCCTCACCCCCGCGGGCGGAGGCCGGACCGAGGCCGTGAGCGCCACCGACGGCTCCTTCGCCGCGCGCCTCAACGTCTCGCCCGCCACCCCGCTGGGCCCCCTCCAGATCGCCGTCTCCATGCCCTCGGAGGACTCGCTCGTGGGCATCGACCAGGAGGTCGCCCTGCTCCTGCGCGACGACGGCACGATCAACGCCTCGGTCCCCGCCACCGCGACGCTGGGCGATCCGCTCCCCTTCGACGCGCAGGTCGTGGACAGCGTGGGCCGGCCCGTCCCCGACGCCAAGCTCCGCGTCACGCTGGACGGGGTCCCCATGGGCGTGCTCGCGCCGGGCGCGCAGCCCCTCGCGCTCCCCAAGGGCGCGACGCTGGGCCAGCACACCCTCCAGATCGCCGCCGTCTCGCGCCTCGTGGACGCGCAGCCCGCGAGCTTCCCCCTCCTCCTCCGCGAGGCCGCCGCGCTGCGCGTCGTCTCGCTGGACCCCGGCGTCTCGGGCGGCACGGGGCGCGTGACGCTGCACCTGGCCACCGACGCCGCGCCGCTGGCGGGCCGCAGCGTGCTCGTCACCGGCGTCTCGCAGGCCGCGCTCAACGTCACCACCGACGCCCACGGCGACGCCGTCGTCACGCTCCCCGCGGGCCTGCGCCCCGGCTCCGTGCTCCAGATGGCCTTCGGCGGCGACGGGGGCGCCAGCGCCGCGGTCGTCACCGCGCGCGTCCCCGTCGCGGGCAGCGCCGTCGAGCCGGCGCGCGCCTCGCTCCTCGTCCCCATCCTCGGGGGCGCGCTCCTCCTGCTCGTCGTCGCGGCGCTCCTTCTCTGGCGCTACCGCGCGACGCCCGCCGAGCGCGCGCAGCGCGTCCTGCGCGAGACGGCGCGCGCCCTGCGCGACCCGCGCGCCGACATCGCGATCCTCCACCAGAGCTACAAGCGCCTGCTGCGCCTCGCGGGCCTGGACGAGGACTCCGCCGAGCGCCTCACCTTCGCCGACATCATGCACCGCATCGCGCCCTCCACCGACGGCGCGCGCGGCGCCATCCTCACGCTCACCGAGATCTACAACCACGCGGTGTACGCGCCGCACCTCGTCGATCGCGAGAGCCTCGTCGCCGCGGCCGACGCCTTGAGCCAGATCGCGGCCGAGATCGACCCCACGCAGGGCCCGCTGCCCCCTGAAGGGGCTCCGGAGGTGGCCCCGTGAAGGTCGTGGCGATCGTCCTTGCCGCCCTCTGCCTCCTCTCGGGCGCCTACGTCGTCGCCGCGCAGGTCGCGGCGGCGCAGCGCGCGCCCACCGCGCTGGAGCAATCGCTGGGCTCGGGGGGCCTGCGCGTCGAGCGCGCGGTGGCGAGCCCGCTCCCCGTGCTGGAGCGCCCCAGCGGCGCGCCCGAGGTCGTCGTGCTCGCGGGAGCGGGCGCCATCCCCGCCGCGGAGCGCGCGGGCCTCGCCTCCTTCGTCAAGTCCGGCGGCGAGGTGTGGGTCGTCGGCTCCTCGCCGCAGCCCGCGCAGCTTGGCGCCGGCGACGCGTGGGCGCTCCAGGTGCTCGCGGGCCAGATCGTCGCCTCCGACACCGCCGCGCCCGCGCTCGCCACCGCCTCGGGCGCCAAGGTCCACGTCGAGGGCGCGCTGGCCCTGGGCGCCGCCGGCTCCGCGTTCTCGCCCTACCTGCGCGCGCCCCTGGAGTCGTTCCGCGACTCCAACGGCGACGGCCGCCTCAACGAGGGCGAGCCCTCCGGCCCCTTCCTCGCGGGCGTCACCGCCAAGCTGGGGCAGGGCCGCCTCGTCTTCCTCCCCTCCGACTCGCCCGCGGGCGTGCTCACGCCCGACCTCGTAGGCGACCTCCTCAAGGGCCGCCAGGGCGTGCGCGCACTGGTGGTCGACCACTCCGCCATCGCCGCGTGGCAGGTCCCCGCCGCCACGCTCCTTGAAGAGGCGGCCACGCTGGGCCAGCCCTGGATCGGCGTCGCCCTCCTCGCCCTGGGCGTTGCGGCCTCCCTGGGCCTGGTCCTGGCGCGCGTCGCCGCCTCGAAGGAGGAGGACAAGGCGGCCCTCCTCATCCAACGCCTCGCCTACCCTGACGCTTCCCCCGACGAACCTGGAGACTCATCGTCATGACCGCACCCCTGCCACGCCCCATCGCCCCCGCCGCGCCCGCCTCGAAGCCCAACGTGGCCCTCGTCCAGCGAACCGTCGAGGGCATCCTGGGCCAGGTTCGCCAGGTGATCGTCGGCAAGCATCAGGTGCTCCGCTACGTCGCCGCGGGCATCGTGACCGAAGGCTGCCACATCCTCTTCGAGGACATGCCCGGCCTCGCCAAGTCCGTCATGGCCAACGCGGTCAGCCAGGCCGCGGGCTGCGAGTTCCGCCGCATCCAGTTCACGCCCGACCTCCTGCCTGGTGATATCACAGGCACCTCCATCTACAGCGCCCAGGAGGGGAAGTTCAGCTTCCGCGCCGGCCCCATCTTCTGCAACTTCCTGCTGGCGGACGAGATCAACCGCGCCTCGCCCAAGACGCAGTCGGCGCTCCTGGAGGCCATGGCCGAGAAGCAGGTGTCCGTCGAAGGCACCACCATGCGCCTCCCCGTGCCCTTCATGGTGCTCGCCACGCAGAACCCCGTGGAGCAGGAAGGCACGTACCCGCTCCCCGAGGCGCAGCTGGACCGCTTCATGCTGAAGCTCAGCATGGGCTACCCCAGCCGCGACGAGGAGAAGGAGATCCTCATGCGGCGCGCGAAACGTGGCAAGGACAGCTTCGAGGTGAAGCCCGTCTCCAGCCCCGAGCAGCTCAAGCAGATGGCGGCCATCGTCGAGCAGATCCACGTGAGCCCCGCCATCTACGACTACATCGCGGACATCATCGACAAGACGCGCACGCACCCCGACCTGCACGCCGGCGCCTCGCCCCGCGGCAGCCTCGCGCTCTTCAAGCTCTCCCGCTCGTGGGCCGCAATCCACGGCCGCACCTACGTCACCGCCGACGACGTGCGGGACCTCATCATGCCCGTGCTCGCGCACCGCGTCATCCTCCGCCCCGAGGCGCGCCTCGCGGGCAAGAACGGCAGCTCGGTCATGCGCGACATCATCGAGTCGACGCCCGTCCCGAAGTTCACGGTGTCCCCATGAGGCTCACGGGCGGCGGTCGCGCCGCGTTGGTCCTGGGCGTCCTCGCATGGGGCGCCGCCTTCGCGCTCTCCAGCGTCACCGCCGCCCTCGTCGCCGCCGCCGTCTCCCTCGCCTTCGCCTACGCGCTGGCCACGCTGCGCCCTCCCCGCGTCGAGGTGGAGCGCAAGGTGGAGCGCGCGCGATATCAGGAGGGCGAGCGCGTCTCCGAGACGCTCACCCTGCGCGTCGTCTCGCCCCGCGCGTTCAGCGCCAGCGTGGAGGAGCGCGCGAGCCCCGGCCTCGTCTCCCCCGACGCCAGGTGGCGCGCGCGCCTGCGCAGCCGCGAGCCCCACGTCCGCACGCTCGCCTGGGAGGCGCGCACCTGGGGCGCCAAGACGCTGGGGCCCTTGACCGTCGTCGTGCAGGACCCGCTCCACCTGCTGGAGCTGGAGGTCGTGGAGGGCGTCGGCCAGCCGCTTCGCGTCATCCCCTCGGTCCACTCGCTGGGCAAGTTCCGCCCCCGCGCCGGCAACCCCGAGCCCGCGCTGGGCGTCCACAGCGTCAGCAAGCCGGGCGACGGCTTCGAGTTCTTCGCGCTGCGCGAGTACCAGCCCGGCGACAACATCCGCCGCATCAACTGGAAGGCCAGCGCGCGCAGCAGCAGCACCGTGGTCAACCAGGTGACGCGCGACAGCTTCGCCCGCGTCGTCCTCGTCCTCGACGTGCGCGACAAGGAGGCCCTGGGCGAGCACGAGGCCAGCGCGCGGGTGCGCTCGGGCCGCGCCGCCGCTGCGGTGCTGGGCATGCACGACCGCATGAAGGACCACCTCACCGTCCTCTGTGTCGGCGACTCGCCGCGCAAGCTCTCCATGGCCGCGAACCCGCGCCTCAACGACCTGCTGAACGAGCTTTCCGAGGCGCCCCTGGGCGGCATGGGCTCCCTGGAGGAGGCCGTGCGCCAGAACCTCACGCGCTTCCGCCCGCGCTCGCCCGTCTACCTCGTCACGAGCGGCGTGCTCGACTCCGAGCTCGCCCGCGCCATCACGCTCATCCAGGCGCTCCGCGCCAACCCCATCCTCATCAGCCCCGCGCCCGAAGGCGCGCTCTGCGCCGACGCCGCGCTGGACGAGGCCGCGAAGCGCAGCCGCGAGGACGCCCTCGCCAAGGCGCGCTCGCTGGGCATCCGCGTCATCGACTGGCCCGCCGGCCAGAGCCTGGAGGTGGCGCTTGCCGTCGCGTGAGCGCTGGATCGCCGGGGGCACGGCCCTCGCCGCGGCCCTCCTCGCCGCCTACGCCGGCCCCAGCGCGGCGAGCCTGCGCGGCCTCGCGGGCGTCGGCGCCTTCCTCGCCCTCGCCATCGTGGCGCTCGTCCCCGCCGCCCCCGCGTGGGCGGGCGTCGCGCTGGCGGCGCTGGCGTGCGGCCTCGCCGACGCGCCCCTTCCCTGGAGCGGCGCCCTCGCCGCGCTCGCCCTCGTCTCGTGCCTGCACCTGGGCGAGCGCGCGCCGCGCCCCCACGTCGCCGCGCTCCTCGCGGCCCTCGTCATCGTCCTCGCGCTCCTTGCGGCGCAGGCGCTCTCCCGCCTGGCGGACGCCCTCGCTCCCGCCGCCCTCGCTGCGCTCTCGCTCGCCCTCGTGGGCGCGGGCCTGCTCGTCGCGCACCTGCGCGGAACCCTCCCGGAGGCCACTCCATGAATCGCCGCGGCCTGATCCTCGTCGCCCTCCTCCTGATCCCGCTCCTCCCCGCCTCCAGCGCGCAGGTGGGCATGACCACCGACGTGCAGGCCGTCTCGCTGGGCGTCGGGCAGCAGCCCATCGTGAACCTGGAGAGCGTCGTGGGCCTCCTCGTCTCGAACCCCGGCAGCACCGACTCCTACGTCAGCGTGCGCTTCAGCTACGCCGACGGCACGCTCCTCAACGGCACCGTGCAAGGCAGCACCAACGCGCGCCTCGTCCCCGCGGGGAGCCAGGTCAACCTCACGCTCTTCTGGACGCCCGGCCCGGACCGCGCGGGCAAGCAGACCATCCACGCGCAGCTCTCCGCCTCGGGCGACACCAACAGCAGCAACGACGCGATGGACCTCGACGTCTTCATCCAGGCGCCCGCGTGGTCGCTCACCGTCGAGAACGCGACGAGCAACGCGACCACCATCCCCTTCGGCACCGCGTTCCTTCGCTATCACGCCAAGAACCTGGGCAACTCCAACGACACGCCCATCATCACGCCCATCTCCTCCAACGGCTCGTGGAACGCCACCCTCCTGGGCTTCCCCGTCCCCGTGCCCCCCGGAAAGGAGGCCGTGGGCGACATCCTCCTGCTCGCGAGCACGGACAACGCGAGCTACAACGAGTCGATCAACGTCACCCTCGTCTCCGCCCTCGACGCCAACGTGCAGGTCAAGGCGCAGACCTCGGACATCCACGTCGACCAGAACGCGACGCGGCTCCAGCGCTCCTTCGAGCTCACGGGCCTCCCCGCGCAGTCGCAGATCTTCCCCGGCGAGAGCCTCAACCTCACGGGCACGCTGCGCAACACCGGCGCCGTGGACCTCGTGCTCGACGTGAACGTCTCCAACATGACGAGCCCCGGCTGGAGCGTCGCGGTGGACGCCTACAACGGCTCGTGGGTCCAGCCCAACCAGAGCATCCCGCTCAACCTCTCCGTCGCGCTGCGGCCCGGCGAGTCGCGCGACCTGCGCTTCACCGTGAACGCCAGCGCGGCCAGCGGCGCCTCGGACGCGCTGGACCTCAACGTCACGATGCGCGACGCGCCGCTCCTGCTCGCGATCGTCCCCGAGGGCACGCGCGTCCGCGCCACGGTGGCCCTCGTCCCCTCCATCGACGACGTGCGCGTCGCCAACGTCAGCCTCCCCGAGCCCGTCTACCGCGGCGACGACATCCAGGGGCGCATCCTCGTGGAGAACCACGGCCGCGCGCCCGCCAACGCCACCAACCTCACCGTCGTCCTTTCCGACGAGCTTCGCACCCTGGGCCAGTGGACGCTCCCCGTGCCCGCCCTGGCGGCCGGCGCCTCGGCGTCCATCCCCTGGTCAACCTCCGACGCGCAGTTCTCCGGCGACGTGACCCTCGCCGTGCGCCTGACCGGCGTCAACAGCAGCGCCCCCGAAGGCCACGCCACCGCGCACGTGCGCGACCCCGTCCTCGCCGTGCAGGCGCCCGAAGGAATCGACGTAGTGCCCGGCGGCCAGCTCAACCTCACCGGCGCGCGCGGCGGCCTCCTCGTCCACCTCAGCGGCGACCGCCCCGAGACGGTCGCGGCCACGCTCACGGGCGGCGAGCCCTGGGTGCAGGCCTCCTGGACCGTCGACGTGCCCGCCGGCGGCGACGTGGTCCTGCCGCTCCGGCTCGCGGTCCCCGAGTTCCCGCACACGACGCACGTCGACGCCACGCTGAGCGCGCAGATCGTCGCGCGCCCCCGCGTCAACGCCACCACGGCCCTGGAGATGGTGGTGGACGACCAGGAGGGGCCCACCCTCGCGCCCGCGCCGCCCGCCAACGGCACCGCCATGGGCGCGCCCGCGCTCCTTGCCGCCACCGCGGACGATGCGACGGGCGTCGCCAGCGTCGAGGTGCTCGTGAAGACGCCCTCGGGGCAGGCGACGCTCCTCCTGCTCGCGCGCAACGCCAGCGCGCCGGGCCGCTACGAGGCGCCCTACACCCCGCAGGAGCCCGGCGCGTACACGCTGGCCTACCGCGCCGTGGACAGCACGCCCGAGGCCCACGCCACCGCGCTGGCGCCGCTGACGTGGACCGTGAGCGGGCCCTCCTACGCGGGGTTCACCCTCCAGCCGCCGCCCAACTCCACCGTGGGCTCGCGCGTCGTGCGCGCCCTGGAGGTCGAGCCGGGCACCACCGCCAGCCTGGAGGTCGACCTGGGCGCGGGAGAGCAGCCGGTCTTCTTCCCCTACGACATCCACCTGGACGGCTGGAGCGACGGGCGCCACACGCTGACGCTCCACGCCAGGAGCACCAAGGGCGAGGAGTGGCGCGCGACGTGGAGCCTCACGCTGGACACGACGCCCCCCGTCATCACGGGCCACAACCTCTCCGCGCAGCCCGACGGCCGCCTCGACGTGACGCTCTCCACGTTGGAGGGCGCGAACGCGTCCGCCAAGTTCCACACGCAGTCGGGCGACGTCGTCGTGCCGCTGGACGTGCGCGGAGCGGGCCGCTTCGAGGCCATCGTCGCGCCCCCCGCCGGGTGGAGCGGCGTCTCGCTGGTCGCCCAGGACAAGGCCGGCAACGTCGCCTCCGTGGACGTCGATCGCGAAGTCGCCAAAACGCCGGGGCCCGGCCTCCTGGGCGTCGCGATGGCGGTGGCCCTCGTCGCGCTGCTGCTGCGGCGGCGCTGAGGGCGACGGAGCCCCCGGGGCCAGAACATTCATCTCGCCCAAGCCAGAGAGCCCTTCCGCATGCGCTCCCGCCTCAAGGGACCCCCGCTGGTGTTCGTGGGGGGCCTCTCCCTGGTGGGCTGGGGCATCAGCGACGAGACTCCGCTCCTGTGGGGAACGGGCCTCGTCGTGGCCGCGCTGGGGCTCGTCCTCCTGGCGAGGCTCAGCCGGCGCAGCCGCTGATGGCGTTGCTCCAGAGCGTCTGGATGGCGAAGGTGCCGGTGCTCAGCACGATGTTGTGCGAGGCGCCGGGGCCCGAGCTGATCCACGCGCACTTGTCGCCGTTCTCCTGGCCCGACGCGTCGGCCCAGCCGGAGGTGGGGACGGGGTCCGTGACCGCCTCGGCGTACTCGTGCCCGCCCACGATGCTGACGCCATCGAGGTTGCCCGCCGCGCCGGCGTTGACGAAGTTCTGCCCGCAGACGCCGCCCTGGGCGTCGGGGATGTAGGGCAGGTCCGTGTACGCGACGGGGCGGCCCAGCGTGTCGGTGGTGGAGCTGTGCCAGGCGCAGTAGCCGCCGGGCACGCCGAACTGCGCGTCGTTGTGCAGGTGCGGCGTCGCGATGATGTAGTTCGCGTCCTTGTCGTAGCCGAAGTGCGTCGCCGCCTTCAGCGCCTCGCTGCCGATCTGCAGGTCGGGGACGGGCGGCACGGTGCACGAGTTGTCGGCCCACACGCCCTTGAGCTGGCCCGTGGGGTTGGTGATGGCGCCGCGCGCCGTCTCGGTGTACTGCGTCTGGGGCTGCATCCAGGCGCTGCCGCCCACGCCGTTGAAGAAATTCTGGAGGTAGGGCGCCTCGCTGGAGGGGTCCGCGCCGTTCCAGCACCAGAGGACGATGTAGACCTTGGGGATCTTCTGGATGGAGCCGCCGCCGTAGACCATGTTGTTGGACGCGGCGGCCTGCGCGCGGAGGCTGGGCGCCGCGACGCGCGAGGCGTCGAAGACCGGCATCGCGTGCTTCACGGGCGCGGCAGGGGCCTCCGGCGCGCCCAGCGAGAGCGCCGCCGGGATGGCGAGGGAGGAGAGCAGGATCGAGAGGGTCAAAAGCAGCGCCCGGTGCGACATGCGGCCCCGCCACGGGCCGCGCGCCGTATGGCGTCCCTCGGCCGATGTTGAATCTGGGCCTCTTCAGCAGGAGACGCTTCGCAGGCATCCTCCTCTGGCGAGAGCGTATGAAGGGGTCCTTCAGGACGAGGCCCTCACCACGGGTTGCTGCGCCACTCCTCCTCCATCTGGAGCACGTGCGCGTCCAGGTCCCTCATCACGAGGCGCGGGAAGCTCCGGCGCATGAAGAGGCCCACCACCTTGCCGATGCCCTTCCAGCCGGGCGTCGCCACGGTGCGCAGCACCGTGCCGGTCCCTTCGGGCGTGAACGTCATCTCGCTCTCGGAGCGGTAGAGCGGGCTCTCGAAGACGTACGCGATGGCGTTGGTCCCCTTGAGGCGCACCGTGGCCTTGGTGGGGGGCCCCGCGCCGTAGTCGTCCTCCACGACGACGGTGTCCGCGCTGCGCGAGAGGATCCTGCGCGGCGCGCCCCTGCCGCGGTAGAGCGGCTTGTGGTGATGCCCCATGTGGTCGTCCTCGCGGAGGTCGAAGTACCACGCGCGGGCCTTGGAGGGCGGGACGCTCGTGACGCGCTCCCAGCGGATGGGGTCCATGGATCGACCTCAGGACGCCTTGTGCCCCAGGCGGCGCGCGTGGTCCACCATCTCCTGCCGGTCGTGGAAGACCTTCCCGCAGGAGCAGGTGAAGTGCTGGTGGCCGGCGTGGGGGTCGTGCGCCATCGGCCCTCCAGCGACGCGCCGCCGCATGGCCTTTCGCCTGGTCAAGCCGCGTACCGCATCTGACCTCCCCCGGGGCCGGCGAGACCCGTCCATGCCCCTCGTGCGCCCCGACGCGCGCCTCGCCGACCTCGTCGTCCTCGACGTCCTGGACCTCCGCCTCGACGGCGCCTACGCCCTCAACCGCGAGTTCCTGGAGGCCTGCCGCGCGGCGTTCGACGCGGAGCCGGGCCGCCTCGACGGCGTCGTCTCCGACCTCATCCTCGCCCGCGCCATGGCCCGCGGCTACGCCGGCGCCGTGGACCTGCAAGGGCTGACCCTCGCGGCGCTGGAGATCGGCGCGGCTGAGCCCGAGGCCTAGGCAGGTCCAAGGGCGCGCCCGCCCCTGGCGCCCAGCGTGCATCCCCACGCGGCGCTGATCCAGCGCTTCTACGAGCGGTTCGGCGCGCGCGACGCCGAGGGCATGGCGGCGTGCTATCACCCCGACGTGGTCTTCCGCGACCCGGTCTTCGGCGAGCTTCGCGGCCCCCTCGCGGCCGACATGTGGCGCATGCTCGCGGGCCGCGCGAAGGACCTCTCCATCCAAGCGAGCGGCGTGCAGGCCGACGACGAGCGAGGCTCGGCGCGGTGGGTCGCGACCTACTCCTTCGGCAAGGCGGGCCGCCCCGTGCGCAACGTCATCGACGCGCGCTTCCTCTTCCGCGACGGCCTCATCGTCCGCCACGAGGATTCCTTCAGCCTGTGGCGCTGGGCCGGCATGGCCCTGGGGCCCGCCGGCCTCCTCTTCGGGTGGGCGCCCCCGGTGCGCCGCCGCATCCGCCGCGAGGCTCGCCGCGGCCTGGACGAGTTCGTCGCGAGGCGATAACATTCCACCGCCCAGCGGGCGCCTCCAGCCGACACGGTGATACCGGGCGCTTGCCCTGGTGCCCGCATGGCTCGGGCTGTCTCCTTGTCATTCGGAGTGACTGCGCTGTTGCTGTTGGCCGCGATCCCCGCGATGACGGGCCTCACCGGGGCCTCGTCCGGGTCGGTGGAGGGCGTGAAGCACTACATGCCCACCGTCCCCCAGGCGCCCAGCGCACCCGTGGTCGCCGCGTCGCCCCAGGTGAGCAACCTCATCAACCACGGCGGGCCCGTCCAGACGACGCCCAAGGTCTACATCGTCTACTGGGGCTGGGGCGGCAGCGACCCCTCCGGCGAGGCGCCCTACCTCCAGGCCTTCTTCAACGGCGTGGGCGGAAGCAGCTGGGCCGCCATCCAGACCCAGTACTCCGGCATCACCAACCCCACGGGCCAGCTGAAGGGCGTGTGGGCCGACGACTCGGGCACCTACCCCGTCGTCCCCGACGCGTACATCGGCAACGAGGCCATCCGCGCCGCCGCGCACTTCGGCTTCGACGCCAACGCGAACTACATCATCGCGACGCCGCACCTGCACAACGACGCGCAGTTCGGCGTGCCCGGCGGCTACTGCGCCTGGCACAGCAGCGTGACCTCGGGCGGCCACGTGATCGCCTACACCGACCTCCCCTACATCCCCGACGCGAAGTTCGGGAGCTGCGGCCAGAACTTCGTCAACGCCGGCGCCGCGGGCAACCTCGACGGCGTCAGCATCGTGGGCGGCCACGAGTACGCCGAGGCCGTCACCGACCCGCACCTCGACGCGTGGTACGACAGCAGCGGCGCCGAGAACGGCGACAAGTGCGCGTGGATCAGCTCGGGCCCCGGCGCGGCGCGCGACATCACGCTGAGCACCGGCACCTTCGCCGTCCAGAGCCTCTGGAGCAACGCGGCCTCGGGCTGCGTCACCAGCTACCCGTAGGCGCGCCCAGCCGGCCGCCCGCGCGCGGCCGGCTCCTCTCTTCTCGCTCCCCTTCGCGCAGCGTCCTCGCGGTCGGCGCCTGCGCGCTCCGGGCTCGCGGACGCCCCACCCGCGGCCGCTAACAAACGTTCCACCCTTGCGAGAGAAAGGGTATGGGGGCGCGCGGGAGGGTCGAAGCGAGTGACCCGCGATGCTGCGAAGGAACCCTCCGTCCCGAGAAGCGCCCGTGGAAGCGGCAGCATGCCCGTCTGACCCTGCCCTGCTCTCCGCGGCCAGGCCAGCGGCCGCCATCGCCACGAGCGGCGACCTCACCCTCGCGGAGGGGGCCGTCGTCCACGAGTCGCTGCACGCGGACGGCCTGCTGCACATCGGAGCGCGCGTCGTCGTGGAGGGCTCCGTCGCCTCCCACACCGCCGCGGACGTGGGCGAGGGCGCGCGCATCGCGGGGTCCCTGGACGTCTCGGGCCCCGTGGTGTGGGGCACGGGCGCCAGCGCGGGCCGCGCGTTCGTGCTGGGCCCCTTCGTCACGCGCGGCGGCGTCGTGAGGACGCGCTCGCTGGACGCCCGCGCGGGCGTGCACCCGGCGGTCGCGAGGCAAGAGGGGGCCGATCCCGCGTGACGGGCCTCTTCGACGCGGGCGTCTCCCTCGCCCGCCTGCTCGTCCTCGCGGGGGGCCTGGGCCTCCTCCTCGTGGCGCTGGCCAGCCTCCCCCACATCCTGCGCCGCCTGAAGGCGCGCCACGCGGACGCGGACCCGCTGGCGGAGGCCGTCCCCACCGACGAGCCGGCCGCCCTGGTCGTCGAGGGCAACCTCCTCGTGCGCGGCGACCTCGCGCTCCCCACCACCGCGCTCGTGCGCGGCTCGCTGCGCCTGGCGTCGGACGCGTCGCTGGACGCCGACGTCGAGGTCATGGGCGACCTGGAGCTTGGCGCCCGGGCGTCCTCCTCGCGCCCCATGGTCGTGCACGGGGACGTGCGCCTCTGCCGCGACGCCGTGGTGCGCTCGACGCGCGTGGGCGGCGACGTCGTCCTGGAGCCCGGCGCGCGGGTGGAGGGGACGCTGCGCTGCAACGCGCTCTACCTGCGCGAGGAGGAGACGCCCCAGCCCATGTGGACGGAGATCGTCACGGTGGCGGACGCGACCGCCTCCGGGGAGCCGCCTTGAGGCCCCCCTTCGGCGGTCCTCGCCGAGGGCTGGACCCCCGCGCCGCGTGGCGCGCCGTGGGGCACCCCGCCGGGAGGGCGCGCCGCGCCGGGATGGGCTGCGGAAAGGCCGCAAGCTCCTTGCTCGCGGGCTGCCGAAAGGGGGCCATGGAGAACCCCACGGCGCATCGCCAGGTCGATCGGAGGGACGGTCGCCTGGAGGGCGCGCAGGACGACGAGCCCGACGCCAACGCGCCCGAGGCCGAGCGCGCGATGAAGGACGCGCAGCGCGACCTCACGAGCCTCTCGGGGCCGGTCACTCGGGACCCTTCACGCACGCCTCCCTCACCAAGCTTGCCTCCCCGCCGCGGCCCGTAAGCCGGTGGACGCGCGAAGGGCCCGCATGAGAGCCACGTGGGTCCTCCTTGCCGCCTCCCTCCTGCTAGCGTCCCTCTCCGTCGCCGCCGCGCGCCCCCTGGGCGATCCCGACGGCTCCATCTTCGTCACGCGAGGGGCCTCCATGTCCACCCAGGAGGCGGACGCCCAGGCGCAATGCCAGGCGCAGATGCAGCGCGCGGTCGACGCCCTTCGCCAGGTGGGCGAGCCCCAGGGCGCGGGCTTCGAGTGCAACATCCACTGCTCTGCCCTTCAGGCCACGCAGGCCGGCGTGCGCATCGACCAGGCGCCGCGGTGCGTCGTCATGTTCGAGCAGCGCGCGTCCTCCGTGGAGCCCGTCGTCGACCAGACGATCGCGGACCAGGCCGCGGTGCTGGCGACGCAGCCCTACGTCCCGTGGTGGGTCGAGATGGGCAGGGGCTTCTGAGCCTCAGCCCACCTTGGCCTCGAAGGCGATGGGCGCGCCCGCCCGCACCGTGCTGCCCACGCTGCAGTACTTCTCCACGGAGAGGCGCACCGCGTCGTCGAAGGCCTTCGCGGGCACGTCGCCTTCGACGCGGAAGAGGAGCTTGACGTCCTGGAACGGCTTGGGCGTGCCCTCGTCGGGGCGCGCGCCCACGCACTCCACGCGGAGGCCGGAGAACGTGAGGCGCTTCTTGCGCAGGATGACGTCCACGTCCATGAGCGCGCACGCGCCGATGGACGCCAGGAGGTGCTGCATGGGGGACGCGCCGTGGGGGCCCCCGTCGCCGTCGAACGTGATGACGGGGCCCTGGGGCGTCGCGCAGTCCAGCGAGCTCCCCTTTCCGGTGTGCGTGACGGTGAGGCGCATCTCGGCCATGCCGTCGGCAGACGGGCAGCGGCACTTGAAAACTGCGCTCGTAGCCCTCAGCTTCTTGCATGGCACGCCCCTTGGGCCCGAACCAGGTGAACCGACATGGTCGCTGTTGAGAACGTGAGCACCATCTACGTCAAGCTCGAGAACCGCCCCGGCGCCATCGCCCGCGCCGCCAAGGCCCTGGCCGACCACCGCATCAACGTGGACGCCATCTCCCTGGAGACGGTGGGCAGCGGCGGCTTCGCGCGCATCGTGACCCCCAAGGCGCGCGAGGGCGTCGAGGCGCTCCGCTCCCTGGGCATCGAGTCCTACGAGAGCCCCGCCATCCTCGTGAGCCTGCCCAACCGGCCCGGCGAGCTGAGCCGCGCGGCGCACGACATCGCCGCCGGCGGGCTCAACGTCGAGGGCATGATCACGACGCAGGACGGCCGCCTCGTGCTGCGCACGAGCGACAACGACCGCGCCGCGCAGATCCTGAAGAAGCTGTAAGAAGGGCGTCGGCGGCGCCAAGATGGGGGGTTTCAGGGGACTATAGCCCTTGTGGGCCCATGCGGGACCCGTGACAGGCCCGCCTCGGGCCTGCTACGGGAGTCCGACCAGAAGGGTTTCCAGCTTCACGCGCCCCCCGATTCCGATTGGGCAACCCACCGCGCCGCTCGGGGGCGGGCCAGGATCAAATGTGATGCAGGGAAGGTTCGCTGTGAGCGCCAGGATTGCGGGTGATTCGGCGTTGCCGGTGATGGCTGACACGGAGTAGCCCGCGAAGCCCGCGGACACCTCGGCCCGGGGCTCGGCGTTTCCGCTGACGGTGGCGAGGAGGGAGGGCGCGTTCGGGTCGTCATACCCATACACCGCGTAGTAGTCCGGAGCTTGGGCACCCGGGGTCCACTCCACGAGGGTCACATCCCCCGACTTGACGGCGAAGGCAACGGCGGGCGTTGTGGGATCGGGGAGAAGGCCTGCGGCGGGGGAAGCTCCGACCGTGGCGAGGAGAAGGCCAAAGGCGAGGAGCAAACGCAAGCGTGCGGACATGGTGAAGCCTCGGCCAGAACCGGCACGAGGTCCCTTAACCCTGTTGTCCGACCAGGGTACTCCCGTCCTTGAAGGTAGGAAATAATCTCCTGCCGATGATTGCCCGGTGCCGATTCTGTAGAGATTTGTTGTGAAACTCGGGCCCCCGGAGGCTTCCGGCGCATAGGCTATACGTTACCCATCGGTTCGTTACGGGACCGTCATGCGTTCTCTTGCGGGCAGGCTGGCCGCTGGATTTGTTCTCATGGCGCTTCTTGCGCCTCTCGTTGCGGCGGACGCAAGCGGCGATATCGCCACTCAGGGGCCCGCCACGTTCGACGGCCCTTCCGGAGGTCGCTATCAAGCAAGCGCCTTCTTCTTGCCCGACGCCTCGGCTCTCGCCTCCTTGTCGGTCGTCGGGTCGGCTCGCCTTTGCCACAACGAATGGACCTTGCAGGAGGTCCAAGTCCCGCAGGCGAGCAGCAATCCGCTCTATCGGCAGCCCACGGACAAGAAGGAGGGTTGCTTCGACACGGACGCCATTACTCTCTCCCTGGGACCCGGAGCGATGGGAGGTTGGCTTGGGGGCCGCTTCTCGGGCCCTGGCGCGTTCGACTTCACGGGCGCGGGGCCGGTCGTCGTCCAGCCTTCGGCCTCGTCCACCATGGCGAATCCAGATGCCTACTATGGGACCACCAATCCCACGCAAGACAGCCCCGACAAACCGTGGTTCTTTGAGCGCACGGTGGGACCGCACCTGAACATCACCGCCTCGGGCACTGCGCGCTATCACGGCACGGGCGAAATCAAATTCATGGGCCTCTCGGTGACGGTGACGACGCCCGCGAACCGCACGGACTATCAGACCGGCGACACCGCCGGGACCGGCCCGCTCCATCAGCGGGAGTGGCGATGGATGACCGTTGACTTTGTGGGCGATCTGGTCCTTGAGAGCCCCCGCGCCGCGCTGGAGGTCCAGGCCACCGCCGCCTCCGTCTCCTGGGAAGGCGTGGCCCGGTTCGTGGCCGAGTCGGGGACGCTCACCATGGACGGGCGCTCCTACCCGCTCGCGGCGGGCGAGCCGGCCACGCTGGAGGGCCGATTCTCCGCGGACGTGAAGCCCGAGGGGTCGGACGGGAGCGCGCTGCGCGTGAGCCTCGCGGGCGAGGCGCGCAACGCGGCGCTGGGGAGCGTGCGCGTCGCCACGGTGCCCGGCGGCCCCGCCTTCCCGTGGGCCACCGTGGCGGGCGTGGTGGTGGCGGCGGTCGTCGTGGGCGGCACGACCGTGGCCGCGCTGCGGCGCCACGCGCGGCCCAGGCGTGCGTTGCAGGCCGAGGCGTTGGCGCGGGAAGCCGGGCGGCTGGCGGAGGAGGGCGGCATGGCGCGCGAGGCGTTGGCGCTCTACCAGGCGGCGATTCGGCGTGCGCCTTCGGCGGCCTATTTCCTGGCCTCGGGTCACCTCTGGCGCGAGTTGGGAAAGCCGCGGCGGGCGCTGCGGTGCTTCGCGCGGGCGGCCAAGACCGGCAAGGGCGGGGCGGCGGAGTACGGTGCGATCATAGCGGCGCTCGATCTTGGCGCCGAGGACGCGGCGGCGGGGTTGGTTGTCTTGGCGTTGCAGCGGGGCGACTTGGAGCCGCGGCTCTTGAGCGTGTTTGCCACGGACGCGGGCTTTGCGGTCCTGCGCGAGCGGGAGCCCGTGAAGGAGGCGTTAGAGGCCGCGAAGCAGCGGCAGGAGTCGCGGGGCTGGCCGAGCTTGCGTTAGTGCTTCTTCTCGCGCTCCTTGCGCTCGCGGGCCTTCTTGGCCCACTCGTCGGCCTGCATCTCGGCATCCGCGACCCGAAGGCCTTCCGGCGTCAGGTAGGTCCAGACGTAAGGGACCTTGTTCTCATATCCCTCTTCGACGCGCAAGAGTCCGACGGCCTCCATTCTCTCGCGCCAAACGGCGCCCATCTCGATAGAAAGCTGCATGGCGTCGGCATTCTCGCGGGCGCTCAAAGGCTCGGGGTGCTTCTGCCGGTGGGCGATCAGGGAGCGCCTGACGCGATGACTGGCTAGGATTTCCTCCAAAGGCGCTCCCCCGGCTGACGGGAGCAAAGCCGCTGCACTCAGGAAACCCTTTTGTTCATGTAGTCGAATCAGGTCGACTGGTCGAACCATGGCGGATGATCGAATCGGCTTCCCATGGTCCGGCCCACCAAGGAGCCGGGCGCGCGGGGGTGGATCGAAACTCCCGCACAAATCCAGCGTGAAGCCTCCCGCGGGGCCCTGCCGCGCGCCCCTGGGCTCCCTGAAGCGACGATGGGCGGCAATCCGGGGCGCACTCCCCACCTTCAGAACCAGCCTCCCACGCCCGCCCCGCTTCAGGGAGCCCGCGGCCCTCGATGGTGCTCCAAAATCTTCCCCCGCTCCCAACTGGAATCCTCTCCAAAGCCCCGAATCTGCCGTCATGCAAGGCCAAGCTGCGATATAGCCTCTCAAGCACGAAGGAAAACGTGCAATCAATGCGTCTGGTCAGACTAGGCTTTAATGAAAATTTTTCCAGTTCAATATTCGTAACACGGAAGAATCTAAGTCTGTGAAGTTGTTACAGGCTTAGGGAGTCTGTTGAGTCTTGCCGGAGCGCATCTGGCCTGGATCGCAGGTCCCAGAGTTGAACACGATGAAGACAGCATTCGCATTCCTCGTGGTGTTCGTCACCATGAGTGGGATCGCCGCCGCTCAGAACATCGAATCTCTCAAGGGCCCCGAGATTTACGCGGTGGGCGTGCCCAACGTTGACACGGGGCCGGCTTTGCAGGTCATCAGTTCAGTTCTCGCCAGCGACCCTGACAAGGCGTGCGAGAACACCGACGCGAAGGCGGCCCCCGCCTGCAACTTCCACTGCGCTACGGGGGATCTCCTGTACGTCGACGCCAGCAGCACGGACACGCCCCCGGGCATCGCGCACGTCTACGCGGACGCCGACTGCGCGGGTATCGGTGCCCACTGCGACGGGGACCTGCACTGCGAAGGCACGTCATCCGCCACGGTCCCCACGGACGGCCCGGGGCACTGCTCCGCAAGCACCGACGAGCCATGGTTCTCCAAGGACTCGGCGACCGTCACCTGCTCCTCGGCCCCCGCGAAGAATACCGGGGACATCCTGACGCTCTCGATGGGCCTCCAGGGGAACCATCTCGTGAGCGCCGTCTACACGCTCGTGCAGCCCGACGGAACCGTGTTCATCTATCACGTCCATATGTAAGGACGTGACCGCGGCGGGGCTGAGCCTCGCCGCCCTTTCTTCTGCTGACGTGGTGCTTATGCGACCCTCCTCCGCTCCAACTGTTGTGCGCGCCCCATGGCTCCTGGCGTTCATCCTCCTCCTGTCAGGTTGTGCCAGCCGCCAACTGGAAACGCAAAGCCCCGTCGCTATTCCTTCGCCTCCGGCGGAAATCGCGCCTTCCACCATATCGCAGTCGTTTGACCTCTTGGTAACAGAAGTCGACGCGCCATCCGCTGTGAACGGGCGGGGGGAAAGTTGCGTGCATTTCACCTTCGGGTCCGACGTGTCGATCCTGAATGGATCGGCGCGGGCGGAATGGTCGCCCGTCCTGCCGGCTTCGGGGAAGCTGAGCCTCGGCTTCATCGTCTTGACGGAGGGCCCTCCGCGGACTTCCGTTCAAGGTGGATCGCCTCTGCAAATCGCGATCAATGCCTCAAACTTCACGCCGAAGTCGCCATATACTGCTATCTTTGTCGGCGCTCCCCGGAATTCGGCCAGCGTTCAGCAGCCGGTGAAACTCGATGTTTCCCTCACCTACCGCGGGAACCTGACCCTTGAAAAAACATCATGCGCTATCTCGGGATAGCTTACGTCACAACATCGCACTTCACCATCAGCAGGTCCCGGGCCCAAGGCATCTCATTCGTGCTGGCCGAGCAAGCTCCGGGCCCGTCGGCGGGAATGCGCGCGCTTTGGTCATGGCAAGCCAACGCATGATCGGTGCAGTGGGCACCGACACCCGCGCAATCTGCTGCGCCTTGAACATATGGGAACCAAGACCCATCGGCGCTACGCACTTCCACGGAAAGCCGCGCGCCCGCCGGGCATACAAAATAGCACGTCACGACGCCATAGCCCTTCGCTTCGCAGCTTTGCGTCCCCTCGCCCATTCTTTCGACGGTGGTTGGAGCGCGCCAGGAAGCGGCGACCGGAGCGCCGACCACCAACAGGAGGAGAAGCGTCGCCACCAACAGCGCCTTCTTCCGATGCACAGCCGCATAGCTGGGGCGGAGGGAAAATCCCTTCCTCCATGGGTCAGGTTGCCCTCGGGCCCCGGAAGACGCATAGAGCGCCGAGCGCGCGAGGTGCGGGGCGCGTTTCGCCTGCGCCGCCGCGGCCCCGGCGCACCGGTGCCACGATCTGCGCGACGACGCCCGGGCGCATCAGCTCGCGGAGCTGCGCGCGGACCGGCGGGACCCGTGGGACCGACACCGGGCACCCGGCCCGGAAAGTGTCTCTCTCCGGCACATCTCTATTCTTTCTTCCATCACTGGGGGGAAGCCAGCGGCGAGGCCCCCCAGCATCGTCACCATGACGGAGGGCAGCGGGGATGCCTCCCGGGTCGTCTTCGTGACGGGTCGGACGCGGCGCGCGCCGCACTCCCAGCCAGCCCCGCGCGTGTGTCCAGCCTCGCGTCGCGCACCGTTCTAGGCTGGCGCGTCCGGACGCCCGAGCGTTGGCCTGTGGCGATTAGCGGGAAGCAGAGGCAGAAGACCCACGAACCGTTCTAAGGCCCGCGCGCCCGCGCCCCGAACTGCTCGCCAATCGCCACCCGTTGCGTGCAGTTCTGGACGCCCGCGGGGTCGCTCCAAGGGCCACGCCATCCTGCGCGCCTGGGGCGACAGGCTGTCTTCTTCTTCCGAAAACCCCCCGCACCGTTCTAAGGTCCGCGCGTCCGAACCTCGGACGCCCTGCCCGTGACCATTAGCAAGCGGCGGCAGTGGAACCCCCCCACTTCGTTCTAGGTTGGACTGTTGTCCCCCCTAGATCGACGGGCAGGAGGCTGAAGAAAAAAAAGGAAGTCGGCCCCCCGCTTATGGGCCGGCCCTTTTTTGGGGCTTCGGGGTCGGTCCTGGGCGTCCGGCGGGTCCCTCCGGCGAGGCCTCACGTCCCGCCAGGGCCACAAGGCGCCCATGACGACCCGCGCCCCCTTCACCACGCAGCCCCCGGGCGTCCCGGTGGCACCCCTTGCGGACCCCTGGCGCCCCCGCCGAAAGTCCAAGAGCCACCCCACGCACACATTCCCCGTGCCTTTCCTCGTCCTCGCGCTCGCGGCAATCCTCGCGCCCACCGGGAAGGAGGCGGCCACCATGGAGCCTGACGGCCTCGCGGCGATCCTCCCCGATCCCGAGGAGCGCCGCCGCTACCTCCACACCCTCCACAAGCTGACGCACCGCCCCATCAGCGCCCAGCGCCTCGCGGACCGCGCCAAGCTCAAGCACCGCCGCGCCGTCATCCTTACCGCGCTGCGCGCCGATCCCCGCTTGCAGCGCATCCGCGAGCCCACGACCGGCCCGGAACGCTACGCCTGGCGGCCCGAGTACCGCCACGGCGTGCCCGCGCGGAGGGCCCCCGCGTGACGCGCTACCGTCACGCCCTGTGGGCACCTTCCGCGAAGTGGCCGCACGGCTACCAATGGGGCGCGCCTGTGACGATCTTCCGCGAGCGGTTCCCCGAGAAGGTGAAGGAGTTTGGGGCGCCCTTGCGCGTGTGGGAGTCGGAGAGCGGAGCGATCGAAGAAAATTCAGCACCGGGCATGAGTTCCTAGCTCTGTCGCGTGAAGAAGCGAGGACATGAGGCACAGCGACCGCCCAGGCCGTAGTTGTATTCCACGTTTTCAACGCGCACGGCAAGAGCTTCGGCTTTTCGTTGCAGGGCTTCCCAATCCGACCGGAGCTTGTCGAAATCGCCGCGGGTCTTGAGGTCGTCGCGGATCGCCTCAAGCGTCGTCTTGGACCCTTCAGCGTTCTCTTTGGTCCCCAACGCTTCGGTTCCCTGGTGCATGATAAACGCCCATTCCTCGTCGCGATCGTTCTTGCGCTCCACGCGGAACGTCAGGCGTGTGGAAAGCGGCTCATGATATTCTTCTGCCAGCCACGGGAGAAGCGCCGTCACGAATATTCGGATGCCCATTTTTGGAATCTTTGGGTCATGATAATTCCACTTGAGCGGATGGTTTCCTTGCTCGATACGTTGCTCAATCCGAAGTGCCACATCTACGATTTGTTCCTCAAAGGCAGCCACGTCCACCTGAAGGGCGTCCCATTCCCGGTGGAGTGCAGGCCAATGCTGCTTGCTGCGCTCCCACAGGGCGCCGCGCGGGTAGAAATTCCTGTCCGCATCACCAAACAGAGCGGGGACCTTGGCGCGAAAGGGGAAGTCCTTCTCATAGGCGGTATTGACCCACCTGCGAAGCCCGCTGTGGAGCTTCCATCCTGCGTAGCTCCGCAGGTGGGCCTTCCAAGGGCGGATCACTTCTGAGAGAAAATCTCTTCGGTGTTCGGCCCGAAGCTGGAGAACGTGCAGATAGCGATTTCCGGCGAGTGCTGCAATGACGCCAAGGAGGCCCACCAAGAGGGCAAGCGCGATTTGCGAAGCGGCGGCAAAAGGGTTCGGCCCCTCAGCCGTGGCATTCTCCAACGCAAGGAGCATCGGCGCTGGGTAGCCTCCCCCGCTGCATGAAACCCCCCCAATCTTTGACGGAAAGGCTATGCCCCCGCCTTCACGGTCCGGATCAGTCCCGCCACTGTCTGCGCGCCCTTGCGCGTGGGCATCAGGCGATTCCAAATCTCGCGCGCCCCCACCACGGGCATACACCGGTCGTACCAGTAGCGGGCTTCCGGCTTGCCTTCCAGTGTGCCCAGCTTGGTGTAAATTCCCTGGGTGGGGTCGGGCGTCAACTCGCTTCGGGTGAGCAGGCTGTCGCCGCGCAGGACGGCGACGATGTGCGAGGGGCAGCCGCGGCGCTTCAGGACGCTCGTGAAGCCCCGCCGGTTGGTGTGGCCCGTGACGTTGGACTCGCGGCTCGTGATGCTCTCCGCGAGGGAGCTTGCCTGGACTAGGCACTGAATCTTGTGTTGCGCGGTCTGCATCTTGATGTGGCTGCCCTTCTTCTGACCGGGCCAAAGCCACGGATTGCCGGGATGGGTCTTCGCATTGCGTTCGCACTTCAGCTTCAGGAAATACTCCAACTCCTCGTCAAAGTAGACCTTCAGATAGGTTCGCTTGGGGTGCGCCTCCAGCGTGATGATGCGCTCACGCCAGTTGATCTTGTCAACGCGAATGGTGATGGCCTCGCCCAGGCGCACGCCCGTCTTGAAGAGGAGCAATTCCAGGAGGAAGCTGTCCAGGTCTTCGGCAGCCTCCAAGAGGATTGCCACGTCGTGTTCGTCTACGGCGCGGTAGTCGGGGCGAAGCTCGGCCCGGTGGTTCTTCTTGAAACTCTTCTGGAGGTCGTGGAAGGGGTTGCCCAGGCAGAGGCTCCGCACGCGAGCCAAGTAGTTGTAAAGGCTGCTCGCGCAGATGATGTGCGACAAGACCGTGCCCGCCTTCAACGCGGCCTTCTTCTGGCGCCCCGCATAGGGGCCCGTCGTGACCCACTTCACGAACGCCTGCGCCTCCGGGCGCTGGAGGCTGAGGAGGTGGAGCTTCCTCGTGGAGACGTATTCCAAGAGGTGACGGGCGTTGCGCTTCCAGTTCTTGTTCCCGCCCATCCCCTCGTCGTCCAAGTAGGCGAACCAGTCGGAGACGAGCTTCTCATTCGGGTACTCGCGGCGGGCGGCCTCCGTGATCTTGACCTGAAGCTCGCGCGTCAACTCCTCCACCGTGGGCGTCGCAGTGGGGTGACTCATTCGGTCTCATCTCCCGCAGGACTCGCCAGGCTGTAGCGTGCATCCTTGCCCTTCACGATGAGGCCCAGGCGCGCGGCCCCCGCAATCGCGCGGCTGGCCTCCTGCTCGCTTATCCCCGTCTCCATGAGGCGGGCCTCCAAGTCCTTCCTGGCGAGCCTGGGCGCGATGGTGAGCGCGCCCAGGATGGCCCGCGTCGGCCCCGGGACCTCCTCGTACTCCGTCCCCGCGCCCATCATGCGCTCGCGGTTCGCTTCGTGCGCGCGGTGAAGCTCCACCACGTGCCCCGCCAACTCGTGCGCCCGTTCCTGGCATTCCGCCAACCTCCGCTCCGCCTCCTCCGCTCGCCGCACGGCATCCGAGCGGTCCCGCTCCGCCAAGTCCGCCCGGTTGGACAACTCAGCCAGCGTCTTCTCAAGCTCCACGACGCGGCCCGCGTCGTTCGGGTTCCCCAGGAGGTGCTGCGCGAAGGCTGGGTCCCGCAACCGGCACAACTGGAGGAACAAGAGGGGATCGGCGCGGCTCTGAAGGATGAACCGGGCATACCCGCTGGCGCTCTGCGAATGGCTGCCCGCCTCCCGCTCGAAGGCCTCCCGCTCCGGAGCCGTAAGGTAGACCTTCAAGGGCGGGACCTTCGCCGCCTCCACGACGGGGACGGACGCGGGCGAGGCGATCAGGGCAGGGCGGGGGGTCTTGGAGGGCATGAGGTCTCGGGCTCCGGGCCATGCCGAAGCCCACGCCACCTGGGCGCGTGCCCCTCGGGCTTGCCCTTCCGAAAAGGGCTATCCGAGGGGACCCAACCCGGGTCGGTCGCGGGCCCCGCACGGGCCCGCACAAAGGATAGACTCAGGGGGGCTCGCCCCCCTGACGTTTCGTTTCTCTGATCAGACGACCTCACGTCAGGGGGCTGCGCCCCCCGAACCCCCCGCTGGTGCGCGCGCTGCGGCGCGCGCGAAACGACTCCTACGCGCACCGCCAGCCCGCCACGTCGGCGGCGCGGCCCGCCACGACGGCCCGGGCGATGGCCCCGGACCGCTCGTGGCGCAGGCGGATGGAGCGCGCGTCGTAGGCCCCAAGGTGGGGTGTCAGGATCACGTTGGGCAGCGCGGCGAAGCGCGCGAGGTCCGCCTCCGGCCGGGGCTCCCCGGGCAGCACGTCCGCCGCATAGCCCGCGAGCCGCCCGTCGCGCAGCGCCGCCTCCACCGCCGCCTGGTCGACCACGTCGCCGCGGGCGGTGTTGACCAGCAGCGCGCCCTGCCGAAGCATCGCGATCTCCCTGGCGCCGATCATGCCGCGCGTCGCGTCGGTGAGCGGCACGTGGATGGTGAGCGCGTCGCTCCCGCGCAGCAGCTCCTCCAGCGAGGAGGCGAAGCGCGTCGGCTTCCCGGGCGCGAGGTCGTAGCCCAGCGTCGGCACGCCCAGGGCGCCCAGCATCGCGGCGACGCGCGAGCCGATGCGGCCCACGCCCAGGATGCCCACGGTGAGGTCGGGCAGGTCGCGCGCCTCCAGGCCCGCGCGCTCCCACGTCCCGGCCCGGGTGCGCGCCCGCGCCTCGGGCATGCGGCGCGCCAGCGCGAGGAGGAAGCCCAGCGTCAGGCGCGCGACGGCGTCCGCCGCGTAGTCGCTCAGGTGATAGCCCGCGACGCCGCGCCCGCGCATCCACTCCGCGGGCATGTGGTCGAAGCCGTCGGAGCGCGTGACGATGGCCTCCAGCGCGGGGAAGCGCTCCAGCGTCGCGGGGTCGAGGCGGTCCGCGTAGGAGACGCTCAGCACGCGCACGTCGGGCGCCGCGAGGGCGTCCGAGAGGGGCGCGTCCACGATGCGGCCGCCCGGAAGCGCCATCTCCGCGAGGACGCGCTCCCGCGGCGGGACGGAGGTCGCGAGGAGGGTGGCCATCGGGTGCCGACCCCGCCGCTCCCGGATGGTTTTTCCGCCTGGGCTCCGAGTCCGGGGCATGCCCGAGGGGTCGTTCAAGGAGCGGGTCTTCCACGCGCTGGAGGGCACGCCGCACGAGCCGGGGAAGCACCACGCGCCCGTCGTGTTCGTCATCACCGCGGTCATCGTGCTCAACGTCGTGGCCATCGTGCTGGAGTCCGTGCAGGCGGTGCGCGACGCCGCGGGCCCGGTCCTCGTGGCGTTCGAGTGGGCCTGCGTCGCCGTCTTCACCGTGGAGTACGCGGCGCGGCTCTGGTCCTGCACCGCGGACCCGCGCTTCTCGCGCCCCGTCCGCGGGCGCCTGAGCTACGCGCTCACGGGCTTCTCCCTCATCGACCTGCTCGCGATCCTGCCCACCTACGCGACGCTTGCCTTCGGCTCCGCGGGCGTGGACTTCACCTTCCTGCGGGCGCTGCGTCTCTTCCGCCTGGTGCGCGTGCTCAAGCTGGGCCGCTACTCCACGGCCGCGCATCACCTCTCCACCGTGCTCCACGAGCGGAGGCACGACCTGGCCGTCACGGCGGCGGTGGCGGGCGTCTTCCTCCTCGTCTCCTCCAGCGTGATGTACGAAGCGGAGCACGACGCCCAGCCCGACAAGTTCTCCAGCATCCCCGAGGCCATGTGGTGGGGCGTCGTGACGCTGGGCACCGTGGGCTACGGCGACGTGTACCCCGTCACGACCCTGGGCAAGGTGCTCGGCGGCGTCAGCATCGTGGCCGGCATCGCGTTCCTCGCCATGCCCACGGCCATCATCGCGTCGGGCTTCCTCTCGCAGCTGGAGAAGTCGCGCGCCGCCGCGAAGCCGTGCCCCCACTGCGGGAAGCTGGAATCCGAGCCCGTGCTGTCGCGCTCCGTGGCGGTGGATGGGCCTCCGCCGCAGAAGCCCGCCTAGGCTCTGCCCTTCGCCTCTCCTGGGGGCTGCCGCCCCCAGACCCCCGCGAGACCCGAATCTCCGAATCTCGGAATCACCGGACAAGAGACGCTCGTGCGTCGTTTTCTGCGGTGATTCCGAGATTCGGAGATTCGGGTCTTTCCGGGGGGAAAGGGGGCGGAGCCCCCAGCGAGAAAAGGAAAAGAGATCAGATCCGCTCGGGGTCGTCCACGAGGTAGATGGTGGGCGCCTCGAGGACGCCGGCCCGCTGCATGGTGGCCTTGAGGTCGGCGCTCGTGAAGAACGCCTTCGCCTTCTCGATGTCCCCGTAGCGCATCACGACGACGACGTCGTTGGGGTCGGCGAGGCTGCGGTGGACGCGCTCCTCCTTGAGGCTCGCCGCTTCGCGGGCCCCCTTGTGGTTCTGGAAGAAGGGCAGCCACGCGTTGTAGTCCTTGACCTTGTGCTTGACGATCGCATAGACCATGGGAGACACGCTCCGACCATTCCAACGCCCTCGACGACCTCAAGGCGCGCAGGGGCCCGCGCCGCGCGATCCCACCCTCCACGGGCGGGCGCTGCGATTCTGCGGAAAGCGGCCCTCCGAAAACGCAATGCGCGGGGGCCGGCGTGGCCCCACCTGTGGATTCCCTCGACCACGCGATCCTGCGCGAGCTGGCCCGCGACAAGGTGCTCCTCTGGGGCGGTCTCGACCCGCGCGTGTCGGCGGCGAGCCTCGCGGACGCGGTGGGCGTCGACAAGAGCACCGTGCGCGCCCGGCTGCGCGCGTGGGGCAAGGCGGGCTTCCTGGGGCGCTTCCACGTCATCCCCAACCCGCGCCTCTGGGGGATGGGCTGCGCGGCGGGCGGCATCTTGGTGAAGGATCCCGCGGACAAGACGCGCGTGCTGGAGGATCTGGGGCTCGTGGACGGCATGCTCACCGCGCAGGAGCACGTGGGGGGCTGGATCGGCCTGGGGTTCGTGGACGACGGCCCCGCCGCGCTGGAGCGCCGCGCGCGGCTCCTCTCGCGCCTGCCCGGGGTCGTGGAGGTCCAGCCGGTCTTGCGCTGGGGCGCGCCCTCCTGCTCGCGCGCGCCCACGCCCCTGGACTGGCGCATCATGCGCGCGCTGCGCGAGGCCCCCTCCGCGCCCCTGGGCGACCTCGCCCGCGCCGTGGGCGTGAGCCCCAACACCTTCCACGCCCACTACGAGGCGCTCGTGGACGGGGGCGCCATCTGGAGCCTGCCCGACCTGGACTTCACGCGCTACGAGGGCGTCGTGGTGGCGCGGCTCATCATCACCTTGGCGCCCGAGGCGAAGCGCGACGCCACCATGCGCGCCGTGCGCGAGGCCGTGCGCGACCCCGTGCTGGAGACGACGCAGCCCGAGGTGCAGGCGCCCGACGGCACGCGCTACCTGAGCCTCATGGTGCAGTCGCCCACGGTGGGCGCGGCGGAGGAGGCCGAGATCGCGGCGCGCGCCCTGCCCCACGTCCGCGAGGTGGAGACCCTTTTCCTGCGCCGCTACCGCGTCTACACGGCGTGGGCCCAGGAGCAGGTGGCCCGCATGGCATCGACCTCGGGGCCAGAAGCGCGAAGGTCGCGCGGCGCCAGCCGCGACGCATGAGGGACCGGAGAGGGGCAAGCGCGACCGGGGGCAACGCGGGCCCGGAGCGCGTCGGCGCGCCGGATGCTGAGGGGTCGGACGCCTTCATGGGCACGACCTCCGGGCGCGGGCCGACGTTCGGGAAGAGGCGCCACGCGGGCAAGCCCGGGAAGGGATCGCGCGGCGACGACCTGCCCTAGAGAGGGCGATAGCAGATCGTGTGGTCGACGTAGATCATGCAGTACCAGCCGAACGACGTGTGGCAGTTGAAGCCGTAGAGGTCGTTGCACAGCAGGCTCGTCGTCGACACGTCCGTCGTGACGGGCAGGCCGTAGGGGAAGAGGCGGCACGCCATCTGGCTGGGCGGGGGCGGGCACCAGAGCGCGCAGAGGTCGTCCGAGGGCGCGCAGCCGGCGCTGGCCACGGGGACGAGCGGGATCAGGAACGACAGGCCGAGAAGAGCGGCAAGCGGGAGATGGAGCTTCATGTGCCCAAGCCTCCCGCCTGCCACGCCAACGAGGAAAGATGAGCCTTGCGTCTCCGAGGCCGGCCGGCGGAGGGCCCCGCGGATCGTGGCGGCGGCGTAGCCGCCCTTTTTCGGGCGGTCCGGACATGGCCCCGCGTGATGCGCCTCCTCCTCGCGCTGGCCCTCGTCGCCCTCGCCGCCGGGTGCGCCGCGCCCGCCACGACGCCCGCCCCCGCGGGGGCCCCGGACGCCATGGCCCCCCTTGCGTTCAGCGCGCCGGCCATCCTCGACCCCGTGCGCAGCGGCGGCGAGCCCGTGATCTTCGAGACGCCGAAGCACACCCTCCTCATCGCCGCGCACCCGGGCTTCACGCACGTCAAGGCGCCCCCGGGGCCCGAGGTCCTGGAGCCCGCCAACGGGCAGAGCTACCTCTACCGCTCCGCCGACGGGGGCGCGTCCTGGAGCGTCGTCACGGGGCCCTCGGGCACGCCCAGGAACGACGCGTGGGGCATCAGCGACCCGGACCTCGCGGCCAACGCCGACGGCTCGCGCCTCGTCATGGCGGACCTCCAGGCAGTGAGCGCCTCGACCGCCGCGTCCACGGACGACGGCGCCTCGTGGCCCAGCGCCGCCCCCATGGTGACGGACCCGCAGGACGGCAGCGTCGACCGGCCGTGGCTTGCCTTCGCCGACGGCCACTTCTACGTGCTCTACAACGGCGACGGCAACGGCCACTGGCGGCTGCGCCAGAGCGACGACGGCGTGACGTGGAGCGACCTCTCCACGCCCGGCGACGGGAGCTACCCCGGCGCCATGGCCGCGGGCAAGGACGGCAGCCTCTACGTGGGCAACGGTGACAAGGTGTGGTGGAGCGTGGACGGCGGCAAGACGTTCACCGCCTCCAAGGTCCCCGCGCAGAAGCCCATGACCGGCATCGTCGCCCAGCGCCCCGCCGTGGACGACGCGGGCACCGTCTACTTCGCGTGGTCCGAGGAGAGCGCCATCTACTACGCCGCGAGCCGCGACCACGGCAAGACCTGGGGCCCCGCGGTGCTCCTCAGCGCGGGCCTCCCCGGCACGCACGTCTGGCCCTGGCCCGCGGCGGGCGCCCCTGGCAAGCTCGTCGTGGCGTGGGTCGGCACCACCGAGACGAACCCGGACCCCAGCGCGGTGAAGGGCGACTGGCTCGTCCACGTCGCGGTGGTCACCGGCGCCGACACGGACCACCCCACGGTGCAGGCCGCGCCCGTCAAGGACGCCAAGGTGACGACCGGAGGCATCTGCATGGACGGCACCGTCTGCGAGGCCGAGGCCAAGGACCGCCGCCTGGGCGACTTCATCACCGTGATCGTCGACCACGCGGGGCGGATCCACGTCGCGTATGGCACCACCACGACGGGGCACAGCATCTCGTCGCCCGCGTACTTCCGCGAGACGGACGGGCCCCGGCTGAGGTGAGCGCGCGACGCGCCGGGTTTTTGCTGGGGGCTTCTCTCAAGCCGGACCTCCGAGGGCGATCCGGGGCTCGGGCCTGAGGCGGCGTGGGCCCCAACGTGCTGCGATTCCCGGATAAGGCTCACGTCAACCTGCGCCCTCTTAGGGTGCATGGTCCTGGAAACAGACCTTGAGAGTGCCTTGGGAACCTTGGAAAATGCCTTTACCATGGAAGAGGTGTCCATCCATTGCATGGAAGAGACCACCTTGCTCTCCAGCGGCCAGACGCAGGTCCCGGCCCGGGTGCGCGCGAAGACGCAGGCGAAGCCGGGGGACAAGCTCGTCTGGGAGGAGATGGAGGACGGCAGCTTCCGGGTGACGCTCCAGCCCCGCACGGGCCTCGCCGACATCGTGGGCCTCGTGGACGGGCTGCCCCAGGGCGGCGCCGTGGAGGCCAAGCGGTGGGCGCAGCGCGGGGGCCGCTGATGCCCGTCGTCGTGGACGCCACCCACTTCATCAGCCTCGTCAACAAGGGGGACCGCCACCACCGCGCGGCCAAGCGCAGCCAGGAGCGCCTGGGGGGCAAGCACAAGCTCTACACGACGCTCCTCGTCCTGGGCGAGGTCAGCGCCGTGCTGGGCCCTTCGCTGGGGGGCAAGCTCACCAAGCGCATCCTCGACGGCATCCGCGCCGACGTCTCCGTCCTCCACCCGGGGGCGGCGGAGCTTGACGACGCCATGGGCTTCTTCCTCAAGTACGACGGGAAGCTGAGCCTCAGCGACGCGCTGCTCCTGGTGTACGCGCAGCAGATGCAGGCGTCCATCCTCAGCTACGACGCGGGCTTCCAGGGGAAGGCCGACCTCTTCTGATCAGAGGTCGCCGCCCTCGGCCACCAGCGTCTCCACGCGCAGGACGAACTCCTTGGTGACGGGCACGTAGGCCTTGGTGTAGACCGCGCCGCGGTGGCGGCTCTTGGCCGGGCGGCTGTACTCCAGCACGGTCATGCCCTGCTGCTGCTCGGTGGTGAGGCGCTTCTCGTCGTCCCACGTCTCCATGGCCATGAGGGGCGCCTCGGCCTCCAGGGGCTCGTCCTGGAAGTCCTGGGAGAGGGGGGCGGGCTCCTCGGCGGCGGGCTGGGGGCGCGGCCCCCGGCGGCGCAGGAAGAAGGGGATCTCCACGACGATGGCCACGAGGAAGAGGAGCGCGCCCCCCAGGGCAAGCTGCTCGTTCGTGACGCCCTGGACGACGCGGTTCGTCGCCGCCAGGAGGAGGACGGCCGCGAAGTAGAGGACGCAGATCGCGGCCAGCGTGAACGCGAGCCACGCGCGCCGGATGCGGAAGGGCCGGGAGTCGTCCGCCATGACAGGCTTGGCAGCGGGAGGGAGCGATAAGAGCGTTTCCAAACCAACGGCCGCAGCGAGGACCCTGCGAGATGGTATAAGAAGGCGCGGGCCGCGAACGGGGCAGGTGGCGTCATCCACCAGCCGGGGGGAGGAAGCCGGAAGCCCCTGCCCGGAGTGCAAGGTGGGCCGGCTCGTCCTGGACCCTGCGCGCGCCGAGGTCACCTGCGACCGTTGCGGCCTCGTCACGCGCGAGAACCTCATCGACACGGGCCCCGACTGGCGAAGCTTCGCGGACGACCCCCGGGGAAGCTCGCCCGAGCGCGCAGCGCCCCTCTCCAGCCTCCAGCACGACTACGGCTTCGGCACCGTGATGTGGGGCAGCACCGACGCGCATGGCCGCTCCGTCTCCTCCAACAGCATGCCGCAGCTGAAGCGCATGCAGAAGTGGGACCGGCGCAGCAAGTTCCGCCGCGGGACCGAGCGCAACCTCGCCACCGCATTGACCGAGATCCGCCGCATGTCGGCGAGCCTCGACGTGCCGCGCAGCGTGCAGGAGGTCGCGGGGCGCTACTACCGCTCCGCCGCCGAGAAGAACCTCATCCGCGGCCGCAGCATCGACAGCGTCGCCGCCGCGAGCCTCTACGCCGCGCTGCGCACGAGCGGCGTGCCGCGCAGCCTGGAGGAGATCGCGGAGGTCAGCAAGGTGGACCGCCGCGAGATCGGCCGCGTCTACAAGGTCGTCGCGCACGAGCTGGGGTTGACCCTCGCGCCCGTGACGCCGCAGTCCTACATCCCGCGCTTCGCCTCGCGCCTCACCCTCCACCCCGAGACGGAGGCGCTGGCCCTCGCGTTCGTGAAGCAGGCCGTCCTCGCGGAGGTCGTGAGCGGCAAGGACCCCAAGTCCGTCGCCGCCGCCGCGCTCTACATCGCGTGCATCCTGCGCGGCGAGCCCCGCACGCAGCGCGACGTGTCGGAGGCCACGGGCGTGACCGAGGTCACCATCCGGAACCGGTACAAGGAATTGGTGGCCTCGCTGGGGATCACGTTCGACTTCAAGGCGTGAGGGCCGCTACCCCTCTTCCGCCTCGCGCACCGCGTAGGCCTCCGCGAGGTAGCCGCTGGTCATGACCAGCGCGACCGCGCCCAAGGGGAGGAGCACGTCGAGCAGCAGCCCCAGGACGTTGAACCCGCCGCGGAAGAGGAGGATCGCGTTGTAGACGCCCCACGCGAGGCCGAAGAGGGTGAACGCGTGGTACGCCAGGGGAAGCAGGAAGAGGAGGCTCACCGAGAGGAGGAACCACGCGACGCCGGGCAGCGAGATGCCCAGCACGTTGCTGCCCGTGGGGAGGATGAGAAGGGAGTAGAGGGCGCCCAGGGCGGCGCCCACCAGCGCGCGGCGGGGGATCGCGTGGCGGAAGAGCGCCAGCCGCTCACCCGCTCCGCGGCCGGTCCATCAGGAAGAGCACGACCTCGGCCGCCACGATGAGGATGAGCAGGCCCACGACGACCACGAGGATGGTGGCCGTGGCGTCGGGCGCGAGGAGCACCGTGAGGAGCGCCACGAGCACGCAGGCTCCCGCCGCGCCGCCCAGGCCCAGGAAGACGTTCCTTCGCATCGCTGGCTCCACGAGCATCACCCCTTGCGCTTGACGACCACGAAGATGGCGATGGCGATGCCCACGACCGCAAGGAGCGCCAGGAGCACGAGGAGGCCGGCGTAGGTGGCGAAGACGTAGGCGGGCGTCAGCTTCGCGCTGAAGCTCGCGGCGTTCACCAGCGTCGACTCCTTGGTCTGGCCGTCCTCGCTGTAGTGCGCGACGATGGTCACGCTGTAGTCGCCGGAGGACGAGACGGGCACGCGCGCCGAGTAGATTTGGTCGTTGGCCGTCTTGTCGCCGTCCTTGCCGTCGTCGTGCATGACGTAGGAGTCCACCAGCGCGCCGCCGCGGTAGAGCTGCGCCTCCACGGTGGCGCCGGCCTTGCTGATCTGCGCCGTGATGACCACCTGGTCGCCGGGCACCACGTCGTCGACGTGCCCCACGGAGCCGATGGCGCTGCCGGCGTTGATGACGTTGACCGTCGTCTCGTCGAACTTGGCCGTGGTGCCGTCGCTGGCGGTCACGCGGAAGGTGTACTCGCCGTCGCCCGCGAGCTTGGAGGTGTCCAGCGAATATTTCCTGGCGCCGGTGGCGTCGAGCTTCGCAAGCTCGGTGTACGCGTCCTTGCCGGGCGCCTTGTAGAAGAGCGTGAACGTCAGCGGGTCCTGGTCGGCGTCGCTGGCGTCCCACGTGAGGTCCACGACGCGGCTCACGCGGCTGCCCACGACGGGGCTCGTGACCTTCACGACGGGGTCGTGGTTCGCGACCTTCAGCGAGCCGTAGGGCTGGCTGGGGCTGCCGAAGCTCTCGCTGCCGTCCGCGTTGTTGTCCACGTTGTCGACGGCCTGCACGTAGTACGTGAGCGTCTGGCCGCGGTGGCCCTCGGGGAGCACGCCGCGCCACACGTCGCCCACGGCGTCCTTCACCATGGGGTAGGGCTGGTAGGGCTCGTTGTCGGCGCGCGCCCAGATGGTCGCGCTCTTGACGCCCGTCTGCTCGTCGACGATGGTAAAGTTGAGCCACCGGTCCTGGATGAGGGGGAGCGCCAGGTGCGGCGCCGCGTCGTCTAGGAAGAACGAGTACTGGTTGGGGCGCGTCGCGTTGGAGTTGCCCACGGCGTCGTAGGCCCACACGCTGATGGTGTAGACCGTGGCGCCCGCGTAGACCTCCTTGTTGTCCGCCAGCGAGAAGGGCCCGTTGTAGGTGGCCGTGACCGCGCGGCCGCCGCCCACGATGGTGTAGACGACGCGGTCCACGGGCACGGGGCTGTCGTCGTCGGGGCTCGCCGTGATGGTGAACTTGGTGCTCAGGCTCACGTTCCAGAGCTGCGAGGCGCCGCTCTTGTAGCGCGGCGCGAAGTCGGTGATGCGCGCGCTGGGCGGCTTCGCGTCCACGACGAACGTGAAGTTGAGGTAGCTGGGCAGCGAGGTCTTGCCCGCCTGGAGGCCCGTGAGGTCGAAGACGCTGAGGTTCACGGGGACGACCTGGCCGTCCTGGAAGCGCTGCCCCTCGACGTTGGCCACCGTGTATTGGAAGAAGTAGCCGTTGAGGCCCGCGGGCGCGGGCGACGTGGTGACGCGCCCGTTGACGGTGGCGCCGTCCACGCTGAGGTTGAACGACTTGTCGTCGACGCCCTGCGCGTCGTAGACGAGGAAGGTCAGCGTGGGCGCGGCAGGCGCGTAGAACTGGCCGTTGATCTTGACCGTGGGCGACTTGACCTCGATGCGCGGGCCGAGGTTCTCGCTGACGCTGAACGCGCCGCTCAGCACGCCGTGGGAGCCGTCGAGGAGGCCCTGCGACGAGAAGGCGCGGATGGTGTAGGAGTAGGTGCCCGACGTGTTGAACGTCGTGGTGTAGGTGAAGTTCTCGTCGTTGCCCAGCCCGTCCGTGACGTTCATGGGCTGCGCGTCCACGATGACGGCGTCGTTCTGGTCGGTGACGGTGACCTCGACGCGCGGGTCGTAGAGCGCGGACACCTTGGCGTAGAAGGTGACGGGCTGGCGGAGCTCCTGCTGCGGGGGGTCGACGCCGCGGTCCGTGATGGTGGGGTTCGTCGTCTCGTTGAGCGAGAACTCCACGGGCGGGGACGCGCCCCAGTTGCCGTTCACGTCCTTCGCGACGAAGGTGACCTCGAACGTGCCCGAGGCGTTGAGCGCGTGGCCGCGCCCGACGGCGAAGGTGTCGTTGAAGATGCGGCACGTGCGGCTGCTGTCGCCCGTGAGGCACGGGGCCGTGCCGTTGCGCAGCGTGAAGTTGAACGTCGGGTCCGCGTGCCCCTTGCGCGTCCAGACGGAGTAGACCTCGCTGGGGGGCGTCACCGACGAGTCGTCCGAGACGTTCACGTGGATCTGCACGGCGTGGCCCGGGACGCTGGAGTTGGTGAAGTGCGCCTTGTCGGTGACGTCAGAGACCGACAGGTCCTGGAACGCGGGGAGCTGGTCCTGGAGCGTGAGGTTGCGGAAGATGTGGCGCGTCTCGCCGCTGATGTCGGTGATCTGGATGTCGACGCCCCACGTCCCGGGGCCGTCCTCGGTGGTGGAGATGGTGGCGCTCGTGAAGTTGTAGCGCGAGGACGCGCTGGTGCCGCAGCCGGCCGCGGTCGTCCCGGCGACGCCCACGGTGCCGTTCCACGGGTTGCCGTCGGGCGGCGTCTGGCCGACGCCTCCGCCGGCGTTCTTGCAGTCGGACCCGCCGCTTGTGAAGCCCGAGGTGATGTTGCGGCCGTGGCGCGGCGGCGAGAGGACCAGCGCGAGGTTGTCGACCTTGCTGACCTGGTCGCTCTGGTTGCTGACGTTGTCGATGTAGCCCGTCCAGTCGCGCCAGACCTGGATGTCGTAGTAGGGCGCGATGGAGGTGAAGGGCACCGTGTAGTTGAGGTCCTGCGGCGCGGTCGTGTTCCGGACGCCGTTGTACTTGATGCCGCGGAGGATGTCCGTGTCGTTCACGGTCTGGATGGGCCACTTGGCGAGGTGGAACGTCTGGTTCCAGGACTTCTCCACCGTCTGGTTGAAGGCGTCCACGGCCTCGATGGTGAGCTTCCAGTCCTCCGAGGAGCCGTTGCCCACGTAGCTGAGGTTGTCCACGACGCGGACCCACTGGGGCGCCGACTGGTAATTGCTCGACGCCTGGTAGACGAGCGGGATCCTCTGGTAGATCGAGCTGTTGGTGGCCAGCGTGAAGTTGGCGGTGACGACGAGGTCCTGCGTGTCGGCCTGGCTGTCCTTGGGGCCCTCGGTCACGTCGACGTTGATGGTGAAGTTCTGGTGCGGGTGCGCGCCGGTGATCTGCGGGTTCGTCGTGGGATCGTAGGGCTTGACCTGGGCCGTGAGCCAGGGCCCGTCGTTGAACGTCGGCTTGACGCCCGACTTGACGCCCACGTAGAGGGGGATGCTGGCGACGTTGTTGCTCTCGTTGGACTCGATGATGGAGCCGTCCCCCGCGACGGTCGCGTCGTCGGCCTCGACGTAGAGCGTGTGGATGCCGGGGCCGAGGTATTGGGGCGAGTCGGGCTTGTCGCTCTGGGCGGACTTGGTGAAGTTGAACGCGAGGTAGAGCGTGGGCGTGCTCCAGTTCCCCACGTCGCGGAACCCAAGGGGGTTGTCGGTCCCGTCGCTGAAGTTGTAGGTGAAGTCGCCGTTGCGGTCGTCGATCCAGGCGCGCAGGTGCACGGCGTCGGGGCCTCCGGCGTGCGCGGGGCCGTTGTTGCGGATGCCCACGTGGCCGCCGATGACGAGGCTGCCGAACTCGGCGGGGTAGGCGTGCGCGCCGTCGTACCCGAAGTCCGTCGCGTTGATGCTGGGCGCAAGGTCGTACCACGCCACCTGGACGTGCGTGACGTTCGTGCGGTTCGCGGCGCCCGCGGGGCTCATGCCGGCGACGGCCTTGGCCAGGGCGTTGTTCGCGTTGAGCCGCAGCGTCGCGGTGTAGTTGCCGATCTTGCCGTTGAGGTCGAAGGACCCCATGAGGTAGGCGCCGGAGTGGTCCGCGATGGCCGGCTTCGCGGTGGCGTCGGCCAAGGCGACGTTGGCCCCGGCGACCGTGGCCGTGTAGGGGATCTGCCAGGCGTTGCCGCGCGGGTCCGCGTCGCCGGTCCAGTTGCCGAAGTTCTGGATGGCGGCCTCGAAGAACGTCATCGTCTTCGTGGAGGCGGTGACGTTGAACGGGCTGGAGGCGGTGAGGTTCAAGCAGTCCTTCACCAGGGGCGGGTCGCCATCCGCGGTGAGGTCGCCGCGGCACCACGAGGTGCTGGTGATGCGGTAGTCGATCTTGAGGTCGCGGACGAAGCCGATCCACGCGGCGTGCCGGGAGAGGTCGTCCGCGGGGGTGATGCCGTTGGTGGCGCTGGGGCCGGGGTCCGAGGCGCCCACACCGCTGTTGGTGGGGTCGTTGACGTTGCCGTGGTACTCGTAGCTGGCGTCGTGGCCCTGGCAGGGCGCGTAGCTGAACGTGCTGTTGGGGTGCCGGTTGACCCAGATGGTCGCGTTCCACGCGTGCTTGTTCACGTCGGTCGCGTTGCTGGGCACGTGGAAGGGGAAGGAGATGGGCGTCGTGGCGGCGCTGTTGCCGCTGGCCGCCGCGATGGGCACGAGGATGCAGGAGTTGATGGACGTGCTGGTGGTGGCGTCCAGCGTCAGGTAGACGGGGACGGTGGCCCCCTCGGCGCCGCTGTTGCTGACGGTGACGCGGAACTGGGCCGAGGCGTTGGCGTCGAAGAACTGCGTCGCGACGCCGCCGTGGTCCATGTCCACCAGCTGCGCCGAGCCGGAGACGATGGAGAGGGACATCTGGGTGGGCAGCGTGCTCTGGGCCTGGGCGGGCGGGGCCGCAGGGAGGAGCATCAGGACGCAGACGAGGAAGGCCGCGACCGCGACGAGGCGGCGCGGGGGCGGGCTGGCAACCATGGGGGGCCCCTCGGCAGGCGCAAGGACGTGTGGCTGCTTATAAAGGAACCGAATACGACCTCGTGTCGGAGCGCCGCTCCAGGCCTCAGGGGAGGCCGGTGGAGGGGATCATCTTGTCCACGGGCGGGGCCTTGCCGGCGTAGGAGGTGTCGGCGTGGTACCAGAGGACGCCGTCGGAGCCGACGCAGTCGCTCATCTGGAGGCCGGGGACGTTGTTGGACTCGGTCCAGAAGCCGGTGTTGCTCGGGTCGCCCACGACGAAGTAGACGCCCGGGGTGAGCGGGTAGACCGCGGTGGAGTCGTCGGAGGGGTGCGCCTTGCAGGCGGGGACCTCCGCGCTGCCGATGGGGGCGGCGAGGAGGAGGGCGAGGAGGGCGAAGGGGGCGGCTCGGGGCAACATGGGGACGGTCTCCCTGGCCCGCCGGCAAGCGGGCACGGGGCCCGTGGCCAAGGCCACGCATAAGCGGACGCTTGTCACCCGACGGACGCGCGCGCGGCCCCCGGCGCCGTCGTGAAGAAAGATTATGCCCCGCCCGGCCGTGGGAAGCCTGGAGGCGTAGAACCCCCATGCGCCACGTTGCCCTCGTTGCCCTCGCGCTCCTCGTTGCCCTTCCGTCCATCCACGCGGGAAGCACCGTTCCCGACGACTGCGCGGCCGCCGGCATGACCGGCTGCACCGCCGTCCCCGTCCCCGACTCGCCCGCCGGCGGCAAGACGACCTACTTCGTCTACACGGCCGTCGCCGGCTGCGCGCCCGACGTCAGCGACGACTCCTGCATGGGCCGCCCCAACGCCGGGCCCCTGGACCTCGCGGGCGTCGTCTACCAGGACACCAACCCCCTTCCGGGCCTCCAGCGCACCATCGTGATCATCAACCACGTCACGTACCAGCCTGACGAGGCCGTCCTGATCTGAGCGGCATCGGTCGCAGCGTTCATGTAGAAGCAGGAATCCTGAGCCCTGGCCATGCGTGCCACGCTCCTCGCCCGCGTGCGCGACCTCCTCGCCCGAGCGGGCTACTGCCTCTCCGTCGAGACCGCCATGAGGCCGCTCGCGTTCGACGTGGTGGCGCGCCGCGACGGGCAGCTCCTCATCGTGAAGGTGCTCACCAACGTCGATGGCCTCAGCGAGCCCGTGGCGCAGGAGCTTCGCCTCGTCGCGCGCTTCCTGGAGGCCGTTCCCCTCGTGGTGGGCGAGCGCAGCAGCAGCCGCCCGCTGGAGCCGGGCGCCGTCTACGCGCGCTACGGCGTGCACATCCTCGCCTTCGAGACGCTCCAGGACTACCTGGAGGACGGCGTCGAGCCCCTGGTCTACGCCGCGCCGGGCGGGTTCTACGTGAACCTCGACGGCGTGCGCCTCCGAGCGTTGCGCGAGGCGCGAGGCCTCTCGCTGGGCGACCTCGCGCAGGCGGCCGGCGTGTCTCGCCGCGCCATCGGCATGTACGAGGAGGGCATGGGCGCCATGGTGGAGGTCGCGCAGCGCCTGGAGGAGTTCCTCGACGAGCCCCTGGCGCGCCCCCACAACCCGTTCCTCCCCGCCAAGCCGGAGGGCCCGGAGCAGGCCGCGCCGCAGGAGCCCTTCCCCGACACGTTCGAGGGCGTCGTCCTGCGCGCGCTGGCCGAGATGGGCTTCCGCGTGGCCACCACCCAGAAGTCCCCCTTCGCGGCCATCGGCCGTGACGACGAGGCCGTGGTGCTCACCGGCTTCGCCGACGGCTCCCCCGAGGCCCCCAAGCGCGCCGCCGCGACGGCCAACCTCAGCGAGGTCACCGAGACCTACGGCGTCTTCTTCGTGGAGCGCACGACGACGCGCGTCGCCTTCGAGGGCACGCCCGTCGTGAGCCGCGAGGAGGTCGTCCGCTTCGCCGACCCCGAGGACCTCCTCCGCCTCCTCACCGAGCGCAAGGGCCGCGCGCGGTGACGCGCATGGACCCCGTCGTCATCGTGACGCTCGTCATCGCCGTGCTCATCCCGGTGACGATGATCGCCGGGGGCATCTGGTTCGTGTCGTGGTACATGCAGAGGAAGATCCGCCGCGACCTGGAGCGCGAGAACGCGCGGCGACGATAGCCCTCCCGCCCGAAACGCTATATCCCCCTTCGGACAGACACGCGAGACCATGGCGCTTCGCTCGACGCCCGCCGAGCGATTGAGGCAGTGGGTTGGCAACCTCATCATCGCGTGGACCGTGGTGGCGAGCCTCGCCGCCGTCATGGGCGCGGCGTACTACCAGCGCACGGGGGACAAGTGGATCCTCTGGGGCGTCATGGGCGGCGCGGGCGCCGGCTGCGCGGTGCTCATCGGCTTCGCCGTCATGGTGGGCATCATGACGAAGGCGCGCAGGAGGCGCGGGCCCCTGGTGAAGATGCCCCACCAGAAGCGCAGCGACCGCGAGCACACCTTCATGGCGCGGCGTTAGCGCCGCCGCGGAAAACCGAAAGTCTCGTGACCCTTCAGGCCAAGCCTGGCCCGTGGACGACGCGGCCGCGCTCACGCTGTCCGCCGTCACGGACGTCGCCGTGGCGCTGGGCTACGCGCTCGTGGGGCAGGCCATCCGGCGGCGCGACGGGCCGCCCGCGGCGCGGCGTGCCCGCCTCGACCTCGCGCTGGGCTTCTGGGGCATCGCCGCGACGGGCGTCGCCAGCGCGGCCCTGGACGTCGCGGTGCTCTCCGGCTCGCGCGACCTCGCGTGGCTGGGCGCGCTCTCCAACCTCCCGCTGGCGACCTTCGCGGTGGCCAGCGCGGGCTTCGCGGCGTATCTCGCGGAGGTCTTCCTGGGCTGGGGCCGGGTCCGCCCGCTCCTCTTCGTGGCCTACGCGGCGCTGGCCGGGTGGAACCTCGCGGCGGCGCTGCGCTGGCCCGCCTCGCGCATGGAGATCGTCGCGTGGCGCCCGGTGCTGATCTCCCCCGACGGCCAGGGCGTGACCATGGTGGCGACGGCGGCGCTCCTCGTGGCGCCCATCGTCGTGGGCTCGCTGGCGTGCCTCGTCCTGTGGGGCAAGACGCCCGCGGCCCGCGCGCGCTTCCGCCTCGGCCTCACCTCCGCGGGGCTGGCGCTCTGGAGCGCCGCCAGCTTCGTCATCACGCTGGGGGCCACCGACGCGGCGCAGGCCTCGGGCCGCGCCCTCGTGCTATCATCTGCGGGCCTGCTCCTCGTGGCCCACGCGCCGCCGCGGCCGCTGGAGGAGCGCCTCGCCGTCTGGGAGCGGGGCGACGCCGCGCGCGAGCTGGCGCGCCACGAGCGGGAGGCGAGCCTCGGCTCGCGCGTCCGCGAGCTGGTCTGACCTACTTGGGCCGCTCGTCGCTCCAGAGCTTGATCCAGCCGAATTCCCAAGGGTTCGGCTTCTCAAGCTCTGGAGCGCGGAGCGGCCTCGTTCGCTTCGCTCACTTCGGCCGCTCGTCGCTCCAGAGCTTGATGGGGCCGCGGGGCCGCGCGATGCAGGTGAGCACGTACTTCTTCTGCTGGTCGGGCGAGAGCGCGCTGCCGGCGCTCTGGTCCGCCGCAGTGCCTTCCCAGCGGGCGCTGCACGTGTCGCACGAGCCCGCCTTGCACGAGGAGGGGAGATCGAGCCCGGCCTCCGAGCCCGCCTCCAGGAGGTTCTGGTTCTTGTGGACGGCGAGGACGACGCCCTCCTTCACGAACTCCACGCGGTAGTGGTCGGGCGGGATCTCCGGCTCGGCGGGCTTCGCGGGCTCGGCGGGGCCGGCGACGGGAGCCGCGGCGACGCCGCCCGCGGCGGCCTTCATGACCTGCGTGAGGACGACGTGCAGGTCCTGCACCTCGACGGTCGCCTTGGCCTTCTTCGCGGTGGTCTTGAGCTGCTGATAGCAGCCCGGGCTCATGGTGAGGAGGACCTCGGCGCCCGCGTCCTGCGCGGCGCGGACGCACTGCTCGGCCATGCGGCTGCTGAGCGTCTCGTCGAGGAGCTTGAGCCCGCGGCCGTGGCCGCACTCGTGGTGCGGCAGGTCGACGATCGTGGCGCCCGCGGCCTTGGCCAGCTCCATGACGGCGGCGCGCTGCGCGGGGTTGAGCCCCTCGGGCGCGTGGACGGCGATCTTCTTCGCGAGCTTCTTGGAGGCGTCGATCTCCAGCTTCTTCGCCTTGAGGAGCTCCGCGAGCACGGTGCTCGTGTGCTGGACCTCGGGGACCGCGACCTCGTTGGCCTTGCCCACCAGGGGCCAGTCCAGCGCCATCACGCGCGCGGCGTTGGCGTCCGGGGTGACGACGGCCTTCACGTTCTTCTTGGCCAACGCCTCCAGGAAGGGCGCCACGGCCTCGGCCGCGGCGGCGCGCTGGCCCGTCTCGAAGAGCGCGGCGGCGCTGCCCGCGTCCGCCTTCCCCATGTGGCCCACGGGGTAGCCTGCGTTGAGGAGCGCGAGCGCGGCGCTCTGCGCGACCTCGGGAGCGTCGTAGGCGGCGACGTCGTCCGCCACGAACATGGTGCTGCTCACGGGGTCGAAGCCGACGTTGACCCAGGCGCTGCGCTTCTCGGCGGGCTTGCCCAGGACGTTGCCGCTCTTCTTGACGTTCTCCGCGAGGGCGAGGTGCTCGGGGAGCGCGCCGTTCGCGCTGACCGCGGCGCCCAGGAGCAGGTCCGTCACGCGCTGGATGGGGATGGCGACGGGGCACACCGCGTCGGCGTTGTGCTCCAGCGCGGTCCACGCGACGTTGCGCTGCGTGCGCGGGGAGATGGTCGCGCGGCCCTCGATGACGGCCTTGGCGAGCTGCACGCGGCCGCGGGGCTGCGCGGACTCCCAGGGGCTCGTCTGGCCCTCGGGCGCCACGGCGTTGCACATGCCGCAGAAGATGCAGGTGGTGACCTCGGTCGCAAGCTCGCCCAGGTCGCCCGCGTGCACGCGGCCCATGGCGCGCTGGATGGCCGCCTGGTAGGGGTCCTCCTTGTCGCCGCCGGGGTACTCGAACCAGCCGCGCTGGAGCTTGAGCACGGGGCCCGCGAGCTTCAGCTGCAGCGGGAAGTCGCGCACGGGCAGCGGCATGAGGCGCGTGCGCGCGCCCAGCACGGGGCCGGGGTTGAACACGCTGCGCTTGTCGGTCGCCTTGCGCCACTTCTTGAGCATCTTGAGGCGCGGCTTGCCCAGCACGGCCTTGCTCTCGTTGGACGCGAGGACGCCGGTGGCGTAGCTCTGGCCGCCCTCCTTCTTCACGGCGTCGATGACCGCCAGCGCGTTGCCCAGCGCGGTGGGGTACGTCGCGCGGCGCTCGTCGTCGAGGCCGTAGTAGATGATATCAAAGGTCTGGGGCGAGACGGAGATGGCCCAGATGCAGGAGCGCTCCATCTTCTGGGCGCTCCACGCGGCGCTCCAGCCCTCGTGCAGGCGCTCGGCGTGGATGGCCGTCTCGGCCACGACGACGCTGGGGCCCAGGCGCTTGAGGTTGAGGTGGTTGAAGCGGTTGTCCCACGCCTTCTGCGCGTCGGCCTCCTTGGCCAGCGCGCCGCCCTCGGTGAGGACGACGCCCTTCACGATCTCCACGGCGCGGGGCTCGTCGGCGCTCTCCAGCGTGACGAGGAGGCCGTTCTTCGTGGGCAGGAGGCGCGAGCCCGCGGCCTTGTTGACGAGCTCCGCGTACTCGGGGCTGAAGACGCTGAGGCTCCAGGCGCCCGACTCCAGGGCGAGGCGGCGCGCGGCGCGGTGGCACTTCGACTCGTCGTCGAACGTCGCGAGGTAGCTGAGCTCCTGCTTCGCCTCGCGGACCTTGAGCACGACCTCCAGGATGAAGCCCGTCGTGCCGAAGGCGCCGTTGACGAGGTCGAGGTCGGGGCCCTTGAGGGCGTGGAGCGTGCCGTCGGGCGCCAGGAGGAGCACCTCGACGACGTCGCTGGAGAAGGGGCCGTACTTGAGCGAGCCCACGCCGCCGCCCCCCTGCGCGACCCAGCCGGCGACGGTGGCCGCGTGGAAGGAGGTGGGGTACTGGCGCAGCGCGAGGCCCTGCTTGCGCAGCGCCTTCTCCAGGTTGGCGAAGGTGACGTTGGACTCGACGCGGACGAGCTTCGCGGCCTTGTCGACCGAGAGCACCTTGTTGAACGCGCGCAGGTCGACGACGACGCCGCCCTCGGTGGGCACGCTTCCGCCGTAGCCCGACGTGCCCGAGCCGCGGGGCACGATGGGGATGCTGTTGACGTTCGCGTACTCCAGCAGCTCGTAGAGCTCGCCGCGCACCTGGGGGCGCACGACGGCCCACGCGTCGCGCTTGAGCAGCATCTTCAGCGTGCCGGGAGGCGTCGAGGCGTCGCGGCTGTAGAGCACGCGCTCGCCGATGTCGTCGCTGGCGCGGTCCCCGAAATAGTACTCCAGCTTTCGAGCCTGCCCGCCGGGAAGCTCCTTGGTGAACGGGCTCATGCGCAGGGACGCCTTGCGCGGGTTGAGGAGAAGCTCGGGAAGATACATGCGACGTCCCCGGGGGTCTGCGGCGCGATTGGGACCCCTCTATTTGAGTGCTTCGCGCTCGCTCGTCGGGCCGCCGTATGCACAGTATGGACTCTTTGAGCGCGCCAGCCAAGTGCGTGCGCCGCCACGGGAAATCCCGGTGAGAACGCGCACCCGGTGCGGTCGCTCGGCACGGTTAAATATGGCCTCTGGAATGGGGGCGCCGTGAGCCCCTTGAGGCCGGGTCGCAAGCTCTCTGCGCTCATCGTCTTCGGCACGATCCTCCTCGCCGCGCTGCTCAGCGCCGCGGCGGGCGTCGACGCGCAGGACCAGGCCGCGGCCGCTCCCCGCCAGGTCTACCTCGCGCCGCAGGAGGACAACTCCAAGTGCCCCGGCGGCAACGGCCCCTGCTGGGACATCCCCGTCATCCCGGTGAACCCGGGCGAGAACCTCCAGATCGTGGTGGACCTCAGCCACGCGAGCCAGCCCCACGACTTCCACGTGAAGGACGCCGGCGGCACGGAGCTTGGCAAGGTCCCGCCCTCGTCCACCATCGGCGGCGTCTACTACCTCAACATCACCGTCCCGCAGAACCTCAAGGGCTCGCTGGACTACTTCTGCAGCGTCCACCCGAAGACCATGGTGGGCAAGCTCACCGCGGTGAGCGCGCTCGGGCAGTCCGAGGCGCCCGCCGTGCCCGAGATGGGCGTCCACTTCCTCGCGTACTGGGTGGGCACCATCGCGTTCATGCTGCTCTTCCTGGTCTACGGCCTCACGTTCTTCCTATTCAAGTACAACGAGACCCCCGCGACGACGGACCACTGGGACCGCGTGGGCGCCGAGGGGCAGACCGAGAACCCGCGCCTGCGCGGCGGCATGGCGAGCCTCCTGGCGCTGGGCCTCGCGGTCGTCCTCATCGTGGTCGTCGTCCTCGTCGCGCGCTACCTGAGGTGAGCAACCTGGCCAAGAAGTCCGGCGCGAATCCCGGCGACGTCGTGAGGTACGTGCCCGCCACCGAGCCCATGGTGGCCGCCCTCGCCATCGCGATCCTCACCATCCTCGAGGTCGTCTTCGCGGTCCTGTTCATCTTCCTCCTCGTCACCAGCGGCCCCTCGTTCCACCCCGTGAAGTGGGCGCTGCCCAACGGCCAGAACCTCGCGTTCGAGGGCAACAGCGTCGAGGTCCAGCAGGCCGAGGCGTTCGCGCTGGGCGGCGCGCTGCTCACCCTCGCCGCCATCCTGTCGCTCTATCGCAAGTTCTTCCTGCCCGACGTGATGATCGTCAAGAAGCGGAAGCTGAAGTACGAGGATCTGATGTGAGGTTGCTCCCGTGAACCGCCGATCCTTCGTCAAGACCTGCGTCGGCGTCGCCGGCGCCGGAGCCCTCGCCGCCAGCGGCCTGAGCATGGCCGCGGGCCTCGCGATCCCCCGCCGCGCGGGCGGCGCGCTGATCCGCTACTACGGCGCGCACCGCGTCGGCGGCCCCGCGCCCCGCGGCGTGCCCCTCGTCCCCATCACCGTGGAGAACGGGAAGTTCGTGGGCAAGACCTCCATCCCGTCGTTCAAGAACGGCCAGGAGGACCCGTCGACCCCCATCAACGTCCTCGAGTGGTACAAGTACTGCGGCCACTCCGGCGCGCCCGGCCTCGTGCCCAACTTCACCAACGACAACTCGCTCCTCTACAACGAGAAGGACCTCTACAAGGTCGTGAAGCCCTGGTTCGACGGCAAGTACGGGCAGCCCGTCTCGCCCGACGACTTCCCCGCCAACAGCTTCGGCGCCGCGTTCCAGTGGCGCAGCAAGGGGCAGAGCGGCGTCAACGTCCTCTCGGGCGTCATCATCCGGGCGAACCCCGACGAGGTGAAGTACGTCACGGCCACCGTGGCGCCCGCGAAGCCCCTCGTCTCGCAGGCCGAGTACGACTACGTCGTGAAGAACGTCCACTACGTGGACCCCGACACGAAGAACCACTACATCGCGGTGTCCACCTTCTGCACGCACTTCTGCTGCGTGCCCGGCTACAAGGAGGCCGAGGCGCTCGCCCGGCCCCGCAACGCGTGGGACAACATGTTCTGCACGTGCCACAACTCCAACTACAACTACCGCCAGCCCGTCGCCTACACGTTCTCGCCGGAAACGACGGCGACCTCCAACGAGGGCGTGTTCGACCCGCTGCTGAAGTCCCAGACGGCGTGAAGTGATATCATGGCAGTCCTCCCCGGCGAAGCGAACGGCGAGATGGCCCCGAAGCGCGTGACCGGCGGCCAGCGCGCCGCGCTGCGCGTGTACGGCTGGCTCGACGAGCGGTTCCGCCTCCGCAACGTGGCGGACAAGGTCGGCAGCTTCTACATGCAGATCAACATGCAGCTGCCCCGCTCCCACACGGAGAAGTACAAGCTGCGCTCGATCTGGTACTGGTACCCCATGTACACGCTCGGCAGCCTCGCGCTGCTGAGCTTCGTCATCGCCGCCATCTCCGGCATCCTGCTCACGTTCTGGTACGTGCCCTCCACGGCGGAGGTCGCCACCACGCAGTACGGCAACTTCGGCCTCAACCCGTCGGAGGCGTGGGTCAGCGTCGCGCAGATCATGACGCAGATCCCCTTCGGCTTCATGATCCGCGCCATCCACTTCTGGAGCGCCATGATCATGGTCGCGGCCGTGTTCCTGCACATGCTGCGCACCTACTTCACGCAGGCGTACAAGAAGCCCCGCGAGCTCAACTGGCTCATCGGCGTGGGCCTCATGCTCGTGACGCTCGCGCTGGGCTACTCGGGCTACATCCTGCCCTGGTCGCAGCTGAGCTACTGGGCCGGCACCATCGGCAACGAGATGGCGGCATCGTCGCCGCCGGCCATCTTCGGCAGGGTGGTGTCCGCCATGCTCTTCGCCAACGAGTACGGCACGCAGCAGACCATCACCAGGATGTACGTCCTGCACGTCGTCCTCCTTCCCATCATCGCGGGGGCGCTCATCACGCTCCACATCGTGCTCGTCTGGATCCAGGGGATCGCGGAGCCCCACTGAGGTGTCGACATGGCCCAGCAGGAAGCGACGTTCTCCGAGATCCTGAAGGAGTACAGCACCGAGGCCGCGCAGATCGAGCGCGAGCGCCGCGCCGCGAAGAAGCTGCGCCCCGTCGAGGGCCACCCGTTCTGGCCCCACGAGGTCGTGCGCGACCTCATCATCATCTGCATGTTCACCGCGGTCGTGTTCTTCGCGTCCGCGTTCCTGCCCTACTTCCTGGAGAGCCCCGCGGACCCCCGCGGCCCGCCCGCGGTCATCCTCCCCGACTGGTACCTGCTCTTCGCCTACGGCGCGCTGAAGATCACCGAGGACCTCACCGTGCTGGGCCACCCCATCCCCACGCCGTTCCTCGACAGCCAGTACAACTTCGTCGCGAGCCCCAGCGCGTGGGGCCCCGTGAACGCGAAGCTCCTGGGCCTCATCTTCAACCTCGTCCCGGGCATCCCGTTCATCATCGTGCCCTTCGTGAGCTTCGGCAAGAGCCGACGCCCCGTGGAGCACCCCTTCGCGGCGAGCCTCGGCATGGCGACCGTCGTCTACATCGCCATGCTCTCGGTCTACTCCATCGACACGGTGATCAACAAGGAGTTCCCGTTCTTCGGGCGCGAGTACGGCACGTTCCTGCGGCCCTACTTCACCATCTTCCGGTTCGACCTGCTTAGCTGGCTCACGCACCTGCTGCCCCTCATCACGTTCTTCATCATGTACATCCCGCTGAAGATCGTGCAGCGGCAGCACGGCTACGAGGCGAAGCTGAACGCGTCGTACTACAACACGCGCTAAAGGGGGGTTCGGGGGGCGAAGCCCCCTGACGTCCCGTGTCGTGGAGGTGGTGCCATGAAGAAGCTGAAGGTCCGCGAGCGCTCCTTCAAGCGCCTCGCGTTCTTCAGCACCCTCGGGGGCCTTCTGCTCATGGCCGTCGGCCTTCAGCAGATTTTCCTGCCCGGGGGCCGCTTCCTCGTCTTTCTGCCGCTCTTCGTCGCGGGCTGCGCGCTGGCGCTCCTCTCCGTCGTCGTGGAGCCGCTGCGCGAGCCGGGCTTCACCGTGACGCTCTACACGCGCGAGGGGTGCTCCCTCTGCGAGGAGGCGCAGGCGTGGCTCGCCGCGAAGAAGGACGAGTACGACTTCGCGCTCTGGCTCGTGGACGTGGACCGCGACGCGGCCGCCAACGCGCGCTACTCGGACTGGGTGCCGGTCGCGACGCTGGGCGAGGAGGAGCTCTTCCGCCTCCAGGCGGACTACCCGCGGCTGGAGGCCCGGCTGCGGCGCGAGGCGGACAAGCGCGTGCGGCGGTAGGGTCGTCGCCCTCAGGCCACGCCCGCGCTCTCGGGAACGTAGCGGTGCAGCGAGAACGCCAGCGAGGCCCACAAGGGGTCGCTGAGAAGCTCGTCGGGCCCGCACTCCTCGCCCAGTTCCAGCGCGACCTCGGCGAGGTCCGCGACGAGGTCGGGCTCCGCGGCGAGGCGCAGCGTGGCGATGCGCGCCTCATCCGCCACCAGCGCGGCGAGCGCGTCGCCGTAGGTCGGGTGGAGGAGGCCCAGCTTGCGAAGCTCGCCCAGGGGGCCGTGAAGCTCCAGGTGGAAGGCGCCTTCGGGCGCCACCATGGCGCCCTCCTTCTCCAGCTCCAGGGCGGTGAGGTGCGCCTCGTCCTCGGGGAGCGTGATGTCGATCTCGCCGGTCAGGCGCAGGGAGGTGCGGCCCCCTTCGCCGTAGCGCTCAGGCATGCGTCTCTTTCGCATGGCGGGGCCCTAAAGGTTGCGACATTTTCTGTTTGGTCCTTCAGTGGCGCCACGCCGGCTCGCCCTGCACGAGGACGAGCGCCTCGGGCTCGTACTCCTCGAAGGTCAGCGCGGCGCGCAGCCACGCCTGGTTCTCCACGAGGTCGTCCGGGGTGGGCTCGTCCTCGCTCGCGCGCGCGGCGGCCGCCATGCGGCGCAGCAGGCGGGGCGAGGCGTGGAGCTTGAGCACGGCGGGCGTCGCGTCCTCCGCCGCCTCGGCCTCGCGCACGAGGGCGTGCAGCGGGTCGCTCGCCAGCGCGAGCTTGCGGATCTCGCCCAGCGTCCCGCCCACCGTGAGGTTCAGCGGCCCCTCGGCGTCCCGGAAGCTGCCCTGCTTGACGATCTCCAGGTCCTCGACGCGGAACTCCAGGGCGGGAGGGCAATGCACCTCGATGTCCGCGGTCACGTGATAGCGCTGCTCGCGCGCGCCGGACGGCACGGAGGGCCTGGGGAGGGTCCCGAGCTTGAGCATTTGCTGCGCTGAGACGCAAGGATCCGGGAAAAGCTGCGCCCTGGGGCGCAATCAATCGTCTATCCGAGACAAGACGGTCCCCTCGAATCCACCTATAAGAACCCTGCGGTGCGAAGACTTTTCGCGGGGAGCCCCCATGGCGCGGCGTGGCCAAGGGGCGTCTCTCGGAGAACGTGGAGATGTACCTGGAGACCATCTACGTGCTCACCGAGCAGGGGGCCCTGGCCCGGACGCGGGACATCGCCCAGGAGTGGCACGTGAGCCCCCCCAGCGCGACGGAGATGGTCCAGAAGCTGGCGGCCGCCGGGTTCGTCCACTACGAGCCCTACAAGGGCGCCTCCCTGACCCCCAGCGGCGCGGAGATCGGCCGCCTGGTCATCCGGAAGCACCGCCTCCTGGAGCGCTTCCTGGTGGACGTCGTGGGCCTTCCCGCGGCCGAGGCCGAGGGCCCCGCGTGCAGCATGGAGCACGCCATCCCCCCCGCCATGGAGCGGTGGGTCTGCGAGCTGCTGGGCCACCCGACCACCGGCGTCGACGGGCGCCCCATCCCGCCGGGCGCGTGCTGCGGGGCCGAGCCCCGAACGTGAAGCTTTATCCCGGGCCGGACGTAAGAGTGTCCGACATGACCGACGCCCCGCCCGCGCAGGAGGAGAGCGCCCCCCGCGCGAACCCGGCCCTCGAGAAGCTCGAGCGGGACGTCCTGCGCCTCATCGAGACCATCAACGACATGGGGAAGGCCGGCGAGAAGCAGACCCTCCGCGCCATCGCGGAGAGGAGCGGCCTCTCCAAGGACGAGGTGAACCGCTACCTCAACCCCCAGGTCAACGAGGTCTACAACTTCGACCGCCTGGTGGGCGTGCGCGGCCGCAACCGCCCCCTCTACAACCACCTCATCGCGTCGGGCCCGCCCCACGTCGTCGAGGCCAAGTGGGCCGGCATCAACGCCAACACCAGCAAGTTCGTCCTGTTCAAGGCCGTCGCCCAGCGCTTCGGCTACGAGGTGCGCTTCCTGGGCGCCAGCGGCCAGATCGTGGACCTGGAGTACCGCGGCATCGAGGCCATCGCGGGCGACCGCATGGGCAAGGCCTTCGCGACCCAGGAGCCGGTCCTCCATCTCTGATGGAAGCTTCAAATAGCTCGGCTGGAATCGCCGCCCGATGGCGCAGCTCACCGTCCACGGCACCTGGAAGAGCGTCGTCGCCCTCGCGTGCCTGATCGCCTTCATCGCGATCGTGGCCTACGCCGTGGCGGCGGGCCGGAGCCTGGGCATCTGGCCCTACGCGCTGGCCATGGCGACCATCGTCTTCGGCTTCTGGAGCAAGGAGGACCACGTCGCCATCGGCGGCATCATGGGCATCGCGCTGCTCGTGGTCCTGGACGTCATGCTGCGCGTGGGCGTGCTGGCCTTCAACCAGTGCCACGGCAGCTTCAGCATCCTCACGGGCTGCTGATATCAAAAGGAAGGCGAGGGGCGCGCGAGGGTGGGGTCGTTCCCGCGCGCCCGAGGATGGTTCTCTCACTCGTCGGAGCCAAGCTGGAGGACCAGCTCGGGCGAGGCCGCCACGTTGGCCTCGATGCGGCCCAGCATCGTGGCGTCATCCTCCTTCATCTCGCGGAAGTAGGCGTCGAGCGCCTTCTCCACGGTCTCGCTGATGTTCTTCTCGGTGAAGAGCTTGAGCGCGTGGAGCTTGATGTGCTGGCGGATGGGCAGCTTCACCTTGATGCTCTTGCGCGCTTCCATGTTCTTCTTGGGCGTCGTGGCGTAGAGGCCCCAGTTGGGGTGGTCGGCGTTGCTCAGCTTCGACATGGTCCGTTCTCCTGTGGTTCGCTCGATCAGTGGGAATCAGCCCTTCTTGTGGCGGCGGTAGAGCAGGACGCTCTCCGCGATGACGACGGCGCCCAGCGCGAAGGTGGCGTACATGTACGCGCCGTTCGCGGTGGCGGAGCGCTCGCGCAGCGTGACCGTGTGCACGCTGAAGTGCGGCACGCTCACGAGCACCTGCGCGCCCGCGTCGCCGGCCAGCACGAAGTACTCGGCCTGGCCGTGGTCGTCGTCCGGGTTGAGGACGTCGGCGTAGCTCGACGCCTCGCGCGCCGGCTGGCCGTCGAAGAGGATCTCGGCGTCTCCGGTGGCGAGGCCGCCCACGGTCTTGCCGTCCAGCGAGACGAGGATGGTGCGGCCCTGGGGCGAGGACGACGAGACGGTGACGTCCACGCGGTCCTTCGTCGCGGCGGTGACCATCTGCACGTCGCTGTAGTAGCTCGTCGTCACGGCGGCGGTCACGAGGCCGGAGCCCTGCTCCGCCGCGCCCACGGTGACGTCGCGCGCGTCGCCCGACGTGCTCTCCAGCGCGCGGGCGGCGGCGCGGGCGCTGGAGCCCAGGCCCGCCTGCGTCTGCACGAGCACGGCGCCCGCGACTCGGCCCTCCGCGATGGCGCGCGCGATCATGGCGCGCTGCGCGGCGGAGAGCTCGTTCTCGATGCCCACGTGGGCCTTGAAGAGGACCTGCGCGCCCGCGTCGAGGCGCGCGCTCACGACGTCCTGGCCGGACTGCGCGAGCCCTCCGGCGCCGCCCAGGACGAGGCTGCCCAGGTCGCGGCCGCCTTCGGTCACGACCTCGACGACGCCGTCGCCGCGGCTCTCCGCGTGGAGGCCCTCGGCGAGGCGGAACGCGACGGTGGTGGGCGCCTTGGCGACGACCTTGGCGAAGCCGCTGGTGGTGTCCGCGAACTCCAGGCGCGCCTCGCGGCTCTCCAGGAGGAGCGTGCTGGCGCCGTCGACGCCCTGGCTCGCGAAGCCCGAGGCGCCCGCGGCGATGCTGGCGAAGACGGGCTGGCCCGCGGCCACGAGGGTGTAGCCGCTCACGGCGCCCGCGGCGGCGTCGACCTTGAGCGTGACGAAGCTGCCCACGGCGGCGCCATCGTCGAAGAGGTGGAACGTGCCGAAGGCGTCGGTGTTGGACGCGGCGCGCGCAGCGGCCTCGGCCTTGCTGGAGACGACGACGTGCGCGGCGTGGCCGGTGGCGGCCGCGGTGTTCACGACGACGCGCAGCGCGCCATCCGCCGAGGTCTCGGCAAAGTAGCGCGCCTGCGAGCCGCGCGCGAGGGCGTCGGCGAGCGTCGCGGCGGAGAGCGCGGGCGCGCCGTCCACCGTCACCTGCACGTCGGCCGAGGTCTTGGCGGCGAGGCCCGCGCCGCGGGCGTCGAGGACGAAGGCCTGCGCGAGCGCGGCGTTGGAGAGGTATTGCGCGTCGACGGCGCTGCGCTGCGCGTCGGCGGAGACGGTGACGAGCGCGTTGTACGCGGTCGCGCTGGCAGCCGTGGCGGCGCCCTGCACGCCCGCGAGGACGTGCGCGCCCACGCGCCCGGCCGCGATGGCCTGCGCGAGGGCGTCGTCGCTGGGGAACGCGTCGGGCGCGCCGCGGAAGACGAGGGTCGAGCCCGCGTCGAGGCGGATCGAGACGAGCTGCGCGGAGTCGGCGCGCAGCGAGCCGCCGCCCACGAGGATGATGTCGCCGGCGTGCCCCTTGGGGCCCTCCAGCGCGATCACGTGGTCGCCGCGCGGGCGCGCCTGCACGTCGGCGCCCGTCTCCCACGAGGCGTCCACGGGGTGGCGTGCCTCCAGCGTCAGCGTGGCGAGGGCGTCGTCTACGAGGCGCAGCGTGGCGTCGGCGCCCGCGAGGGAGAAGCGCTCGCCGTCGGCCTGCGCCTGGGCGATGGCGCCGCCGGAGACGGTGAGGTTGCGGAAGACCTCGGCGCCGCTGCCAAGCTCGGTGTAGCCCCACATCTGGAGCGCGTCGCGGCGGACGATGCTCGTGGAGAAGCGGCCCGTGAGCTTGCCGTTGTCCGAGAGGTCGAAGCCGCCGTAGGCGCGGGAGGACTCGTCGCCCTGCCGCTCGGCGTGGGCGCCCGACTCCGTGGAGGCCTGGGCGCGCGCCTGGAGCGAGAGCGAGTGGTCCTGGCCGTCGCCCAGCGCGGGCGTGGAGACGAGGACGTCGACGCGGCCGTCCTGGGCTTGCGCGAAGTAGGAGGCGACCAGGTCGCGCGCGTGGGCGACGACCTCGGCGGGGCTCGCGGCGCGCAGCGCGAGGCGGCCGTCCGCGTAGAGCGCGACCTCGGAGGGGGAGCGCGCGGGCAGCGCCTCGTAGGCGAGGTCGTAGGCGAGGAGCGCGGCGCCCTGGCCGCGGGAGGCGAGGGTCGTCTGGAGGCCGCCCGGGATGGCGGCGCTGCGGGCGAACACGTCGCCGCCGAAGGTGGTGAGCGCCGCGGCGGTGGCGCCGGCGCGGTAGTCCACGACGTCCAGCGCGGCGAGGCTCCCCTGCGCGAGGCCTTCGACGAGGGAGGCGTGGAGCGCGTCCGCGCCGCCCAGGAAGACCAGCTGCGTGCCGGCCTTGGCCTGCGCGGTGATCTCGTCCTGGCCCACGGCGAGGACCTCGCCCCGGGAGGCGGGGCCGTCGTCGCCGAACGCGACCAGGGTGCCCAGGAGGCGGCCCGCGTCGTCGCGCAGCTCGACCACGCCGCGGCGCTCGCCCAGGGCGCGGGCGTGCGCGTGCTCCGCGGGCTTGAGGTGGACGGTGGTCGCGTCGAGGGCGTGCACGGCGAGGAGCGTGCGCGTCGTGTCGGTGAGGGTGATGATGGCGTTGCTGCCGGAGAGCGTCACGCTGGAGGAGCCGACGCCCTGGATCTTCTCGGCCTGGGAGAAGCCGTCGACCGCGACCTGGTCGAACACGTCCTCGCCCAGGGCGAGGCTCGTGAAGCCGGAGACGACGCCCTGCGCCTCGGAGAGGTGGGCGGCGAGGTTCTGCCCGCTGGCGAGCCCTTGCGCGTCGACGAAGATCGCGCCCACGCTGCCGGCCTGGGCGGGGACGCCCGCGGCGCCGGCCGCCGGGGCCAGGGCGGAGAGGCCGAAGAGCAGGATCGCGGCGAGGGCGAACGGGCGGGGCAACGCAGTTCCTCCTGCCCGGGCCGCGAGGACCAGGGCACGCGATGACCTCGTCCCCTGGGCGCCATAACCCCGGGAGCTTCCGGGCGGGTCCCGAACCGCCCCGAGGGGCCCAGGGCCCCAGGACCCCACGCGTCAGTACGAGCGGCGCAGGCGCCAGTATCCGACGCCCAGGATCGCGGCCGCGGCGGCGATGAGCAGCGCGGCGACCAGGAGCGCCAGCGCGGGGAGGCGCCCCGCGAAGGGCTCCCGCGCGACGGAGAAGGAGAAGAGGCCCGAGTCCGAGCCGCCCGCGGCGAAGCGGCCGTTGGCCAGAAGGGCGTCGCCGTTGGCGCCCGCGAAGACGACCAGCGTCGTGCCCTCGGCGCGATAGCTCCAGAGGCGCGCGCCGTCCACCATGCGGTAGGCGCCGATGCCGCCGTGCAGCGTGCCCACCGCGACGGTCTGGCCGTCGGCGCTGAGCGCGACGCCGCCTCCCGCGTTGGCGTCCCCCTGGGCGAGGCCCCCCTCGACGACGCGGCTCCAGCGCTCGCGCCCCGTGTAGGCCTCGTAGGCGTGCACGACGTCGCGGGGGGGCGCGGTCTCCGCCGCGATGGCCCAGAGGCCCGCGCGGTCCAGGTCGACGTAGCCTACGCCCGAGGTGGTCTGCTTCGACCACCGCACCGGCTGGTCGCTGAGCAGGTCGACGAACGCCACCATGCCGGTGAGGTCCCCCTGGAGGAGGCTCGCCCCGCCAAGCACCATGGAGCCGCCGTCGCCCGCGAGGCGCAGGCTACGCACGGAGATGGAGAAGGAGCCGTTGTAGAGGAGCGTGCCGTTGAGCGCGCCCTCGATGCGCACGCTCCCGGCGCCGGTCCCCGCGGCGAGGCGGCCGCCGCGCATGTCCAGCGCGTTCACGAAGTCCGGGAAGCGGTGGACCATGGCCTGCGTGCCGTTGTCGTAGACGACGACGGGGTTGTCGGGCGCCGTGAGGGCGAGGGCCACGCGGGGCCCCTCGACGGCCATGGCGCGGGGCACGCCGGCCAGGGGGACCTGATAGCGGACGGCGCCGTCCTTGGCGTAGAAGGTGAGGAACGCCTGCGGGAAGTCCGTGGCCAGGGCCACGCCGTCGTCCCCCGCGACGAGGAGCGCCCGCGTCGCGTTCAGGGGGCTCTCCCAGAGGAGGTGCCCGTCGCTGCCGCGGCGGGCGTCCAGCGCCGTGATGTTCCCGTGCCCGCGCACCAGGGCGTACACCGCGTCGCCCGAGGGCGAGAGCGCCGCCTGCTCGGTGTCGGCCCCCCGGACCTGCCAGGTCGGGTCGTGCCCCCGGTCGGTGATGGCCAGGATGAGGAGGGAGCCGGCCAGCAGCACGACGAGCAGCCCCACGACGCGCCAGCGGCGGCGGGCGTACGTCGCGAAGCTGGGGCGGCGACGGGCCACGGCGCCTGCACGGCTCCAAAACGCTTAAGCAATCCGAGGGGCCCTGATTCCACGTTGGAATCCGTCGACGACGCCCCCTTCTCCCTGGATTCCCCCGCGCCGCCGAAGCAGGGCGACGCCTACGAGCGCTACCTTCTCAACTGCTCGGACTACCTGCGCCGGCAGATGATGATCTACGAGCACTGGCCCCAACGCAAGTACGACGTGCTCGGGTACCGCAAGGAGAAGGTGTTCACGGACATGAACGCCTAGGGCGGGGGTTTCGGGGAGTCGTTCGGCCGCGCCGCAGCGCGGCGATCCGAGGGGGTTTCAGGGGGCGAAGCCCCCTGACGTTTTCGTTTTTGATCCGACGATCAAGACGTCAGGGGGCTTCGCCCCCCGAACCCCCCTTTAGCGCGCCTCGTAGGAGGTCGCCATGGCGGTCACCTTGAACGGCGTGCCGCTGCTCCCCACCACGGGCACCGTCACCGGGACCTGCGGGCCCGAAGCCCCCGAAACCAGCGTCACGGTGACCGTGTAGGCCCCCTGGCCGGCGGTCGCGTTGGCGGGCTGCGTGCCGTTGGCGGGCACGGGCGCCACGGGGAAGGACACGCGCACGGGAGCCGAGCCCTGCATGGCGCGCACCTGGCCCGAGGGGTCCTTCACGCTGAGGTTGAACGTGCCGCTGGAGGCGTCCAGCACGAAGTCCAGCCGCGTGAGGTTGGCCTCCTTCACCGCCACGGTGGAGAGGTACTGCTGGTTGGGGGCCGCGTTGCCCTCGAAGCCGCCCACCGTCTTCGCGGCCGCGAGGCCGTACAGAGGCCCGCTGTCCACGTTGGCGGACTCGTAGCGGAACACGCCCACGAGGGCGACGAGCAGGATGACGGCGCCCACCAGGCCCACCACCGAGTCGCGCCGCACGCCGTTCTCCTCGGCCAGCGCGAAGGAGGCGGCTCGCTTTAAGCGTTGGGCGCCTTTTTCCAGGCTCGGACACGACCCTTTGACCCCAAAGCCAGGAGATTCTTATAGTCGCGGGGCGCACCCCGGGCCGATGGAGATCCGAGGCGCAGCCCACGCGCTGGTCCAGGCCTGGGCCCGCGCCCAGGAGGCCCGCGACGTCGAGCGCCTCTCCGACCTGTTCCTGCGCGACCCCCAGCCGCTGGTCACCTTCTCCGACGGCGAGCGCGTGAAGGACTGGCTGGACGTGCGCGTCCGCCTCCAGCGCGACATCGAGCGCCACCTCATCGACCGCGTCGAGGTGCACGACGTCCTCGTGGAGCCCTTGGAGGGGGGCACGGCCCTCGTGACGTTCGCCTACGACATCTCCGTGCGCGACCTCTGGGGCACCGCCGTCACGGCCACCCGCCTCGCCAGCGTCGTGCTGGTGGACACCAAGGACGGCCTGCGCATCGCCATGGCCCACTTCTCCGCGCCGCGCTGAGCGGGCAGAAGCATTTAGGACCGGCCCCCGCCTCGCGCCGCTGATGACCGAGGAGACCGCGGAGCAGCGCCGCGCCCGCAAGGCCGCCGAGCGCGAGGCCAACGCGAAGCGCCTGGAGGCCGAGCTGGAGTCCGAGTACCTCCGCCCCCTGCCCGAGCGCATGAGCTTCCTGGAGATGCAGGCCGAGCACGGGCGCCTGCGCACGAAGATCATGGAGTTCCAGGGGCTGGTCATCCAGGGCAAGCTCGACCCCAAGAAGGCGCAGGAGTTCGAGCGCCGCATGGTCGAGCAGATCCACGCCGTCGAGGAGAAGGCCCGCGGCGGGCAGACGGGGCACTACGTCCCGAAGCCTGGCGAATGATCTCTTTTTCTTGTCGCTGGGGGCTCCGCCCCCTTTCCCCCTGGGAAAGACGCGAATCTCCGAATCTCAGAATCCCTGTCGGAGATTCGGTGATTCGGGGGTTGAAGGGGCGGAGCCCCCCGGCGCAAGAAGAGACTAGCACTGCGCGCGCGCCACGATGGGGAAGCGCGTCGCGGGCGCTCCGTTCACGGGAAGCGGCGCCACGCCGGCGTAGCGTCCGTCCTCGGTCCAGGCCTGGAGGGTGAGGTCCGCGGGCGTGGGCGCGACGTGCAGGGTGAACGAGCCGTCGTCGGCCGTGCGCGCGGCGCCCACCAGCGCGCCCGTCGCGTTGCGCGCCACCACGTCGGCCGCCAGCGCGGCGCCGCTCTGCGCGTGCACGCTCCCCTGCACGCGCCAGCCCGTGGCGTTGCCTTCCGCGAGCGTGAGGTTCGCGGGCGCGGCCACGACATCCACGTAGGGCACGTCCAGGGCCGCGACGAAGGAGGCGGGCAGCACGCGGGCGGGCGCGATGCGGAACGTGCCGTTGGCGTCGGCGGCCGCCAGTTGCGGGTGGCCCGGCGCGTCCAGCGCGACCACCGTGCCCGGCGGCGCGGTCCCCTCCACCGCGGCGCTGGGATGCAGCACGACGGTGAGGTTGCCCAGGTCGCCGCGCGCCTCCGCGGGCCCGATGAACGTGACGTTCTCCGCGTAGCCGGGCGCGTTGACGTGCAGGAAGTAGGCGAAGTCGTCCGTGCGCGGACGCGGCGCCTCGGCGGGACCGAAGCGCCCCTCGAAGCCCCCCGAGGGCAGCGCGTCCTGCTGCCAGAGGAGGCCCTCGTTGCGGCACGGCACGACCGCGGCCAGGTCCAGGTGCGCCTCGGCGTCCGTGACGGGCGCGCCGCTCAACGCGTCCACCACCGTGCCGCCGAAGTGCAGCGGCGGGAAGTGCGGGTCGTCCCCCGGCGTCGTGCTCACCGGCGTCGAGCCCCCCACGATGGGATGGTCTCCGCCCAGGGTGCAGCCGCTGAGGGCGACCAGCACGAGGAGGAGCGCGGCGCGGCGCACTCTTCTGGGTAGGCGCCTTGGGTCTTGGGGGTTGCGTTTGGGTCTTGGGTCAATGGTGTCTTTTCTTGCCTCTCTGGTCAAGGGTCCAAAGAACGCGATGAGCGCAAAGAGCGCCAAGGTCGCGACGGGGGAAGGGCACGACTGTTGATCCTCCGGTGGATTCCGGCTTTCATCCGCGAGACGTGGAAGTTGAGCAGGTAGCCCAGCGGGTGTTGGCCGAGGCGCAAGTACGAGACGAGCTGGGCCATGTGGACATCTGCGAGGGTGTCGACCGCTTTCATTTCGACGACGACCGCGCCATCCACGAGCAGGTCGATCTGGAGCACCCGCTCGATGATCTCCTCCTCGAACGAGACGTCGACCCAGACCCTCTCCTCCACCTCGCGGCCGCGCTTGCGGAGGCCGAGCGCCATGCACTTCTGGTACACGCTTTCCAGCGCGCCGGGCCCGATGGCGGTGTGGACCCTGAAAGCGACGTCAAGCACGTCGGCTCCCGCCGCTTCGATCTCCGCCGGCAGTTCGACGTCCGCGTCCTGGAGCCAATCGCGGGGCACCGCCCTGCGGGCGCAAGCCGGATCATAAGTCGTTCCCCGCTCGTCGCGACCTTGGCGCTCTTCGCGCTCATCGCGTTCTTTGGACCCTTGACCAGAGAAAAAACTCGAAGGCGGTGGCCAAGAAGCCTATCCCTCGGACACCTTGACCTCGCGCGTCTGCGTGATGGGCCACTTCTCCTGGGGCCCGGGGAAGTGGCACGCCGCGAGGTGCCCGGCCTCCTTGGCTTCCAGGGGAGGGTCGATCTCGCGGCAGATCGCCTGCGCGCGGGGGCAGCGCGGGTGGAAGCGGCAGGCCTTGGGCGGGTTCACGGGGCTGGGCACGTCGCCGGTGAGGATGATGCGCTTCGCGCGCGTCTCGGGGTCGGGGATGGGGACGGCCGAGAGGAGCGCTTGCGTGTAGGGGTGCTGCGGCGAGGTGAAGACCTTCTCCACGGGGCCCTTCTCGACGATGCGGCCCAGGTACATGACGGCGACCTCGTCGCAGAGGTGGCGGATCACGCTGAGGTCGTGGCTGATGAAGAGGTAGGTGAGGTCCAGCTCCTTCTGGAGCCTGCTCAGGAGGTTGAGCACCTGCGCCTGCACGGAGACGTCCAGCGCGCTCGTGGGCTCGTCGAGGACGATGAAGTCGGGGTTGAGGGCGAGGGCGCGCGCGACGCCGATGCGCTGGCGCTGGCCCCCGGAGAACTCGTGGGGGAAGCGGTTGGCCTGCTCCGCCGTCATGCCCACCGTCTCCAGCAGCTCCACGATGCGCTTGTGCGCGGCGTCGCGGCCGACGCCGTTGAGGCGCAGCGGCTCGGTGAGGATCTGCTTGATCGTCATGCGCGGGTTGAGGCTCGACATCGGGTCCTGGAAGACGATCTGCATCTTGGGCCGAAGCTCGCGCATGCGGCGCCGCGAGAGGGTGGCGATCTCCTGGCCGCGGAAGCGGATGCTCCCCGCGGTGGGGTCGGTGAGGCGCAGCAGCGTGCGGCCCACGGTGGTCTTGCCGCAGCCGCTCTCGCCCACGAGGCCCAACGTCTGGCCCTGCGGGATGTCGAAGGACACGCCGTCCACGGCGCGCACGTGGTTCACGTTGCGCCGGATGAAGCCGCCGCGGATGGGGAAGTGTTTCTTGAGGTCCTCGACCTCCAGCAGGGCTTCGCTCACGCCTCCGCCCTCCCGCCGAGGTCCGACTCCTTCACGGTGGGGTTGGGGTTGAAGCCGTCCGCGCCGGGCGGCCGCAGGTAGACCGAAGCGTCCTTGTTGCGCAGCGCCGCGGGGACGGTGATATCAGGGTCGTAGAGGTGGCAGGCCACCATCTGGCCCTCGGCCTTCTGAAGCTCCGGGACCTTCACGCGGCAGCGCTCGAACGCGAACGGGCAGCGCGGGTGATAGCTGCACCCCGCGGGCGGGTTGAGGAGGTTGGGCACGGTGCCCGGGATCACGGGGAGGTCGCGCCTGCGCCGGCTCCGCTCCTGGGCGGTCTGGACCGCCGGAGCGCCCGCATCCGCTCCGTCCGCTCCGCCCTCTTCGCTTCCCCCCTTGAGGTCCGGGATGGAGTTGAGCAGGCCCAGCGTGTAGGGGTGCTTGGGCGCCTTGAAGACGTCCACGGCGGGGCCCTCCTCGACGATGCGGCCCGCGTACATGACGGCGATGCGGTCGGCCATCTCGGCGACGACGCCCAGGTGGTGCGTGATCAGGAGGATGCTGGCGCCCACGCGGGTCTTGAGGCTCCGCATGAGGTCCATGATCTGCGCCTGGATGGTGACGTCCAGCGCGGTGGTGGGCTCGTCCGCCACGAGGAGGTCGGGATCGCACGAGAGGCCGATGGCGATCATCACGCGCTGGCGCATGCCGCCCGAAAGCTCGTGGGGGTATCGCTCCATGAGGCCTTCGGGATCGGGGATGCCGATGTCGCGCAGCATGCCGATGGCGCGGGGCGCGGCGCCCTCCAGCGCCTTGCCGTAGCGGCGCGTCTTGAAGCCGCGGCGCAGCCAGAAGCGGTCCCACGCGCGCAGCTTGACGCCCACGTCCTGGTGCTGGACGATGACCTCGCAGATCTGCTCGCCGCACGGGAGCACCGGGTTGAGGCTCGTCATGGGCTCCTGGAAGATCATGGAGATGTCGTTCCCGCGGATGCGGCGCAGGTCCGGCTCGGGGAGGCGCAGGATGTCGATCCACTTGCGCTCGCTGCCCCGCCCCACCTTGCGGTGGTAGAGGATCTCCCCCTGCGGGTACTCCGCGGGCGGCTTGGGCGTGAGCTGGAGGAGCGACATGGCGGTCTGGCTCTTGCCGCAGCCGCTCTCCCCCACGAGGCCCAGCGTCTCGCCGTGCTTGATGGCGAGGTTCACGCCGCGCAGCGCCTTCACGGTGCCGCCGTAGGTGTGGAAGTGCAGGTGGAGGTCCTTGATCTCCAGGAGCTTGTCGTCGTCCATGCTCACTTCCTCAACCTCGGATCAAGCAGGTCGCGAAGGCCGTCCCCAAGCAGGTTGAACGCCAGGACGAACCCGAAGATGGCGAGCCCGGGGATCGTGACGACCCACCAGTGCCCCAGCATGTAGGATTGGCCGCGGGAGACGAGGTTGCCCCACTCGGAGAAGTTGCTGCCGCTGGGGCCGAAGCCGATGAAGGAGAGCGCGGCGGAGAGCAGCACCACGGAGCCGATGTCCAGCGTGGCCTGCACGAGGATGGGGGAGAGGCTGTTGGGGATGATGTGGCGCAGGATGATGCGCATGTCGGAGGCGCCCACGGCGCGCGCCGCCTCGACGTACTGGTTCTCCCGGATTGATAGCACGGTGCCGCGCACGAGGCGCGTGTAGCTGGGCCACCACGTGAGCGCGAGCGCGAGGCCGATGTTGAAGAGGCCCGGCCCCAGGGCGACGGTCACGGCCATGGCCAGGATGAGGATGGGCATGGCGAGGAACACGTCGGTCAAGCGCATGATGGCCTCGTCGGTCTTCCCGCCGAAGTAGCCGGCGAGGCCGCCCAGGATCGTGCCCACGACGGCGCCGAACGCCGTGATGGCGAGGCCCATGACCATGGAGATGCGCGTGCCCCACACGACGCCGTGGAAGAGGTCGATGCCGTTCTCCCCCGTGCCGAAGGGCTTGCCGTGCCAGCCGGGGGGCTGGAGCCCTTCGGAGAAGTGGAGGCGCATGCGGTAGTCGTCCAGCGACCCCGCCTCGCTGGGGGAGATCAGCGGCGCGAAGAGGGCCACGGCGACGTAGAGCACGACCAGCGCGAGCCCCACGATGGCGAGCTTGCTCTGCCAGAGGCGGTAGAGGCCGTACTTCCACTCCCGCAGGCGCGGGGCCATGGCGGCGCGGAAGCCCGTGAGGCGGACCTCCTTCTCGGTGAGGGCGACCATGTCAGTCCAGCCTCACGCGCGGGTCGAGGTAGGCGTAGATCACGTCCACCAGGAGGTTCGCGAGCACGTAGATGAGCGCGGTGAGGCCCACGAAGCCCATGATGGCGGCCGTGTCCACGGAGAGGATGCCCTTCGCGGCCCAGTAGCCGAGGCCGGGCCACTGGAAGATCGTCTCGGTGAGGACGGCGCCGCCCATGAGGCTCCCCAGGGAGAGGCCGATGACGGTGGTGGTGGGGATGAGGGCGTTGCGGCGCGCGTGGCGGTTCACGACGACCTTCTCCTCCAGCCCCTTGGCTCGGGCGGTGCGCACGTAGTCGAGGCCCAGGACCTCCAGCATGGAGGCGCGCATCATGCGCGTGATGATGGCGAGGGTGACGAAGCCCAGCGTGAAGCCGGGGAGGACGAGGTGGCGCACGACGTCGCCGAACGCGACGAGGTCGCCCGCGAGGAGCGTGTCCACGAGGAGGAAGTGCGTGGGGCCGTTGAGGAGCGAGGGGTGCGAGCCGGCGAGGATGGCGTCGTAGCGCCCGAAGAGCGGGAACCACGAGAAGCCCTGCTGCGAGAGGTAGTACGAGAGGAACAGCTGCAGGATGAGCGCCAGCCAGAAGACCGGCACGCTCACCCCCGAGAGCGCGAGGAAGCGCGTCACGTGGTCGGCGGGCTTGTCGCGGCGCGTGGCGGAGAGGATGCCCCACGGGATGCCCAGGAGGACGGCGAAGACCATGGCCACGAGGGCCAATTCCACGCTGGCGGGGAACTTGCTTTTGATGACGTCCAGCACCGGGTCGTTGACCGATGTGGAGAGGCCCAGGTCGCCGTGCAGCACGTCCTTGAGGTAGAGGAAATACTGCACGTAGGCGGGCTTGTCGAAGCCGTGCTGCTGGATGATGCGCTGCACCTGGTCCTCGTGCAGGCGGTCCGACTGGCGGAGGTATTGCACCTCCAGATGGCCGTGCGTCGCGAACCAGGCGAGGCCGAACGTGATCACGCTGATGCCCAGGAGGACGGGCACGAGGAGCACGAGGCGCCGGGCGACGTATTGCCAGAGGGCCATGCCAAGGGACCTTTCACGCTTCGGACCATGAACGTATTGACAGGATAGCAGGGGGAAGGGCGGGAGGCCCCACGGGAGGCCTCCCGCCATGGCGGCCTATTGCTTGGAGACCGTCGAGAAGTCGCCGACGTTGGGCGCCCCGTTCTGCATCGGGTTGAAGTAGAACCCGTGCACCCAGTCGCGCTCGACGTGGTACGCCGACGCCTGCGCCAGGAAGATGTACGCCGCGTCGTCGTTGAGCATCTTCGTCACCTGGCTGTAGCCCTGCTGGAGCTTCGTCTGGTCCGTCTCGCGCAGCAGCGAGTGGAGCAGGTCGTCCATGGCGGGGTTCGCGTACCCGACGCGCTTCGCGTACACGCCGGCCTGGCTGTCCGCGAAGGGCGTCGTGTAGTCGTCGGGGAACGCGTAGTCGGGCGCCCAGCCGAGGTAGAACACGGGGAGGGCCTTCGCGCGCTGCGCCGCGAGGAACGCCGTGCTGAAGTCGAGGCCCTTGGTGTCCACGTGGATGTTGGGGCCCAGCTCGGCGAGGTTCTGCGCGAGCAGCTCGGCGGTCTTCTCGCGCACGGTGTTGCCCGTGTTGTAGAAGATCGTCAGCGTGAAGCCGTCGCTGTGGTTCGACTTCGAGTAGTAGTCCTTCGCCTTGGTCATGTCGCGGTGCGGCACGGGGATGGACGAGTCGTAGCCGAACATGCCCTTGGGGATGACGCCGTTGAGGAGCGACCCGTGGTGGCCCAGGATGTCGTTGATGTACTGGTCGTAGTCGAACGCGTTGATCCACGCCAGGCGCATGTTCTTGTCGGCGAAGAAGTCCGTGTCCGGCGCGCCGTTGGCGCCCTTGGGGGCGTTCACGCCGTTGGTCGCCATGCACGTCGTGTACGCGGTGAGGTTGACGTTCTTGTCGCCGCAGAAGTGCTGGTTGAACCCGATGAACGCCACCGTGAAGGAGTCGTTCTCCACGATGCGGAGGCCCGACTTGCCCTGCAGGTCGCCGGCGTGGTCCACGGGGATGTAGACGTCGTCCGCGTCGCCGCTGAAGAGGGCCAGCTCGCGCGTGTTCACGTCGTCGACCTTCTTCACGATGACCTGGCTCACGAGCGCCTTGGTGCCGAAGAACTGGTCCCAGCGCTTCATGGAGAGCTGCTGGCCCTTCTGCCAGCTGTCCAGCATGAAGGCGCCCGTGCCCATCTCGTGCTCGTCCATCCAGGGATCGCGGGTCTTGCCCGGGGGCGGGAGGCAGTCCGCGCCGAAGTCCGCGCCCTTGTGCGCGCAGACGTAGCTCTTCTCCACGACGCTGCCCAGGGTGAAGGCGAGCTTGTAGAGGAGGGCGGGGTCGGGGTAGTCGAGCTTGATCTTCACCGTGTGGTCGTCCACCTTGGTGATGCCGCCGGCCGCGAGGTAGGTGGTGCGGGCCGCGGCGGAGCCGTCGCCGCCGTTGTAGGCCGTGGCGCCCGCGACGCTGTTGAGGATGGCCGCGGGGCCGTCGGGGTCGTTCATGAGGATGACGCGGTTGAGGGAGAAGACCACGTCGTCCGCCGTCATGAGGTTCCCGTCGTGGAACTTCGCGTCGGCGCGCAGGGGGATGGTGACCTCCTTCTTGTCCGCGCTGAAGTTGGGCATGGCGCTGGCGAGGACGGGGACGAGGTCGGTGGCGCTGCTCCCCTTGTAGAAGTAGAGCGTGTTGTAGACGTTCTGGAGGATCTGGCCGCCCGCCGACTCGTAGTCGTAGGCCGGGTCCAGGGACTCGGCCTCGCTGATGGTGAGCGTGGTGAACACGTCGGGGTTCTTCACGCCGGTTCCGCCGGAGGTCGGGCTTGTCGTCGTCGTGGTCGTGTTTCCTGGGTTGGTGCCGTTGTTCGTGGCGCAGCCCGCCAGGGCCATGCCCAGGAACACCGCGGTGATCGCAATCGTGAGCGTTCGTCTGATCATCGGTTCCACCACAACCCGCCTCGATAGCGGACGAGGAGAGGGTTTCGTCGAAAGAGGCCCGGGTCCATGTTTGACTCTTTCGCTAGGTCGCACGCATTGACGGCGTTCGTTCGGTCGCGGGGCGCGACCCGAGCGTTTCCACTGGAGTTTTCACTCTGGTGTGAAGTTGGCGCTGACCGCTCCCCGCGCAGGGTCATGGTATAAAGGTGCGATCGTTTTCCGCTGATATCGCGCGAACGCCGGAGCCGGCCCCGCCCCGCGGCGCCCTGAGCCCCCGTGGGCAACGCATTTGAAGGGCTCCCGCGGTGGCGCACGCGTGGCGAAGGGCGTCTCCCAGTTCGATTCCCCCCAGGAGAAGGAGGCCTACGTGCAGGGGATGTTCGACAGCATCGCCCCGCGCTACGACCTCCTGAACCGTCTCATGGCGGCGAACCTGGACCAGCGCTGGCGCCGCCGCGCCGCGCGGGAGGCCGTGGGAGCAGGCCGCGGGCCCTTCCTGGACGTGGGCGCCGGCACCGGGGACCTCACCTTCGCCCTGGCCCGCGCCGCGCCCCGCGCCCGCGTGCTGGGCCTCGACCTCGCCCGGGGCATGCTCGCCCGGGGGCGCGCCAAGAAGGCGTTCGACCCCCACCGGATGGGCATGGTCCACGCGTCGGGCCTCGCCATCCCCGCGCGGGAGGGCGCCTTCGAGGGGATCACCAACGCCTTCGTGCTGCGCAACCTCGCGGACCAGGGCGCCTTCTTCCGCGAGGCGCTGCGCGCGCTCCAGCCCGGGGGGCGCCTCGTGAGCCTGGAGATCAACCGTCCCCCCGGCCGCGTCTTCGGGCCCCTGTACCGGTTCTACTTCCTGGGCGTCATGCCCCGCGTCATGCGCCGCCTCTCGGGCAACCCGGAGGCGTATGGCTATCTCGCGGACTCCGTCGCGCGCGTGGACCCTCCCGACGTCATCGCGCGCCGCATGGGCGAGGCCGGCTTCGCGCACGTGGAGGCGACGCCGCTCCTGCGCGGCGCCGTGGTCCTCTTCGTCGCGGAGAAGGCCGCCTAGGGCCCGCAGCGCGCGCTCAGCCCGTGCACACCGGAGTGCCGGAGCAGGTCGGGAGCCGGGCGCAGAACTGCACAGGCGTGACGCCGGTGGGGAGCGGCACCTGGAGCACCTGCGCGCCGCCGGCGGAGACGCCGAGGCTCGGGCCCACCGCGGCGGTCCCGCAGCCGTCGTTGGAGACGGCGGCGTTGACGCCACTGGTCCCGGCGGGGATGCCGAAGGTCTGGGGCTGCGTGAGGAACGTCCCCGTGCTGCCGCAGATGAGCGTGATGGAGGCGCCCTTGTCGTTCACGGTCGCGTAGGTCCCGGGGCCGGGGTTGCCCGAGCTGGGGTAGTAGTAGACCTGGTTGCCGGCGTTGTCGAAGTAGAAGCAGCAGCCGGCGGACTCGCGGTCGCTGTGCACGGGGGCAAAGAGGGGCTTGAAGTACGTCATGGTCTCACGTCGCAAGGCGCTTGATGGCCCTGCGCCGGAAACAATCCTGGGGGGCGCCATGACCCTATGCAAGGAAAATTGTGAATCGCCGCGGCGCGCTAACAGACGCGGCAATCATGAATCTGCGGATGATGCCTGGATGCCTAGGCCCCGGCGGCGCGCGCGTCCGCGGCCCGCGCCCGGCGGCGCTCCGCGAAGCTGGCCGCCACCATGCCCAGCACGTAGAGGGTGGTCACGGGCACGGCCACCAGCAGCTGGCTCACGACGCTGGGGTCGGGCGTGACGACGCCCGCAACGACGACGATGATCACGATGGCGTGGCGCAGGTAGCGGCGGTAGGTGCGCGCCTGGACGAGGCCCAGCCGCGCGGTGACGTACATGAGGACGGGAAGCTCGAAGGCGAGGCCGAAGGCGACGATGACCACGAGGCTGAAGCTCACGAGGTCCCCGATGACCAGGAGCGCCGTGGCGCCCGTGGAGGGCGCGAAGCCGTAGAGCGTGCGGATCATGAGCGGCGCCATGACGAGGTAGCCGAAGAGGGCGCCCACGACGAAGAGGGCAGAGACCAGCGGGATGCTCCGCAGCGCCATCCTCCGCTCGCGGGCCTGGAGCGCGGGCCCCACGAAGACCGCAAGCTCGTAGAGGAGGACGGGCAGCACGCTCACGAAGGCCAGGAAGAGCGTCATCTGCACCTGGGCCAGCACCGCGTCCGCGGGGCGCAGCACCACGAGCTGGACGCCGGCCGGGACGAGGCGCTCGGAGAAGGCCTCGAACGCACGGGAGGCGAGGCTCGCGTCCACGCTGAAGGTGGGCGCCACCAGCGTCACGCCCTGCCAGCGCACGAGGCGCAGCCCCGAGGCGAAGTACCAGAAGTTGAGGAACGCGAAGACGAGGACCGGGGGGAGGAGCCGCTGCTGAAGCTCGCCCAGGTGCTCCAGGAAGGTCCGCGCCGGGCGCCCGTCCAGGGGGGGCCGAAGGCGGTGCCAGAGGAGGATGCCCGCGAAGGAGAGCCCGGCGACCACCGCCACGGTGGCGAGGATGGGAAGCTCGCCCACGCGGTCGGCGTCCACGAGTCGCACCTGGAGCGTGTCCCCTGGGCGGGGCGACTCCAGGCTGGCCCGCCAGAGGCCGTCCGGCCCCTGCGCGAACCCCAGGACGGCCTGCCCTTCAGGGGCCTTCACCTCCACATCCACGCGGGAGGGCGAGTCGGGGGCCGCGTAGGCCAGCGACGCCAGGGGCCCCACGCGCACGTCGAAGGAGACCTGGACGGCGGTGGCGTTGGCGGGGGCCTCCACCCGGAGCGACGACGCGCCGGAGGCCCGCCAGGGGGCGCTCACGTTGCCCGAGGGCGTCACGGCCTCCACGGCGTGAAGCCGCGCGTCGGGGGGCACCCACACGTCGTAGAAGCCCGCCCCGGATGCCGCTCGCTGGGAGAGGCCGTTCTCCACGTCGCCCGCGGCCTCCAGGGAGACGCGGGCGCCCCCCGGGGCCTGGGCCGCCGCCAGGGGGGCCAGAAGCAGGAGCGCGAGGAGGAGGGGGCCCCCGACGCGGCTCCACGCGGCCATGCCGGGGCCGACGGGCGGGTCCTTCATAAGCGTTCCGCGGCGGGGGTGGAATCTTCCAATCCGTTCAAGGTTCGGTACATAATGCATTTTATACCGGGTCCCGAGTCGCGGCCAGAGAACGGAAGCTGGTTCCATGCGCTCCGCCTGGCTCCTCACGATGGCCCTCCTCGCCGCGAGCTTCGCGGCCCCCGCCGCCAGCGCGGCGGGCGCGTCCAAGCCTTTCCTCCAGGACGGGACGGGCGACACCACGTTCAACGTCGCGGGCGCGCCCACGGGCGTCCCCGTCGGCAACCAGGCCGTGGCCAGCGCGGACCTCCTCTCGCTGGACCTCCAGGAGACCGACATGGCCTACGACATGACGCTCCAGGTCGCGGGCTTCTCCAGCAGCGTGGACTTCAGCCAGTACCAGGTCCACTTCGACTTCCGCAACATGAGCTACACCGCGTTCGTGACGCGCCAGATCCTGCCCACGGGCGACCACTACGTGGCCGGCGACCTCACCGCCGTCTCCAGCGACGACAAGGGCAACTACTACTCCAGCTACGGCTCCTACGTCGCGAGCCTCGTGGTGAAGGAGGACGCGGCGAACGCCAAGCTCTCCTTCGAGATCCAGAAGGCCTACGTCCTCGACGGCCTCAAGCGCCTGCCCAGCCGCGGGGACAACTTCACCAACATCTACGTCGAGTCGCAGGACAGCCTCTTCTGCACCGGCTGCGGCAGCGTCGAGGACCGCATGCCCGACGCGGACGCCGTGCGCTACACCGTGCAGATCGGCGACGAGAGCCACGGCCACCTCTCCCTCTCCAGCCCCGACCGCATCCGCGTCTCCAACGGAGGCGCGGCCACCTTCGTCTACACCGTCACGCTCTCCAACAACGCGGACTCCACGGACACCGTGGACCTCGCGCTGCGCGACATGCCCGCGGGCTGGAACGGCACCGTGGAGACCCCCATCAAGGTCCCCGGCCACGGCCTCAAGACGTTCAGCGTGCTCGCCTCCGTGCCCTTCGCGCACGTCCACGGCGGCTTCAGCGCGTTCAACCTCTCGGCGCAGAGCCAGACCGACCCCAACTCCAACGCCGTGCTGCGCATGGGCATCCTCCACACGCCCATCCCGCAGCCCGCCGGCCACCACAGCGAGATCTACATCCACCCCGACTTCTCCAACTCGGGCGTGAGCGGCACGGTGTTCCCCTACACGACGGGCGTCATGAACACCGAGGCCCCCAAGCCGGAGGAGGCGTCCCAGCAGCTCTCCATGGGCTACACCCCCGACAACGCCAACGGCTGGTACATCCCCCTCAACCCGCAGCTCCAGATCGGCATCGACATGGACCTCGCCCGCACGGGCTCCATCGCGGGCAACATCGTGGGCCACACGGTGGGCTCGGCCACCGTCAGCGCGAAGCTCGTCCTCGTGCGCACCGACAACGGCGGCTCCAAGCCCCTCGTGCTGGCGAAGTCCAACAGCCAGGACGTCTCGCTCTCCCTCAACACGGCGTCGCCCTTCAAGCTCCAGATGACGCCGACGCCCGAGTCGGACTACATCCCCTTCGACTCGCACCAGAACCTGGGCCTCATCATCGACCTGAGCCAGTCGGGCGCGACGCCCTACTTCTGCTGCATCAGCAGCAACGAGGAGCCCACGCTCCAGGTGGACGGCTTCAAGATGGTCCTGCCGCTCAACGAGTACGCGGACCGCCTCACCGGCATCAGCGAGGCCGCCAGCGCGGTGGACCTCAAGGCCGACGGCCCCGTGGAGAAGGCGGGCCGCCCCGGCACGCTGCTCACCTACACCTTCGACCTCCAGAACACCGGCTTCACCGACGACACGTTCGTCCTGGAGACGGCGGGCACCGACGCCAAGCGCGGCAACCTCGTGCCCAACGGCGAGGTCACCCTGGCCGCCAAGGAGACCAAGCAGGTCACGCTGGGCGTCTCCATCCCGCCCGACTTCAAGGACGGCCAGAGCCTCGAGGTCCTCGTCTTCGCCCACGCCAAGAGCGACCCCTCCAAGATGGCCCTCGCGCGCACGAAGACCACCGTCGCCACCACCGGCAACGCCTCCAGCGACGAGACCAAGGTCTTCCTGGCCGCCAAGAACGACGCCAAGAAGTCGCCCGGCCCCGACGCCATCATGCTCCTGGGCGCGGCCGGCGTCGCGCTGGTCGTCCTGGGCGCGCGCCGCCGCCGCTGAGGTCACCGCGTCGCGAACCAGCCCAGCGCCAGCGCGACGAGGAGCGCGCCGAAGGAGAAGCGCGGCTCGGCGACCACGTAGAGCCCCGAGACGAAGCCCAGCGCCACGGCGACGAGCCCCAGCCACCCCCCGCGGCGCCAGATCGCCGCCAGCGCCGCGACCAGGAGCGCCAGCGGGATCGCGGTGAAGAGGAACTCCACCGCGCCGTTGGCGCCCGCGAGGCTCTCCACCACGCCGCGGAGGATGGAGAGGAACTCCTGGCCCGGGTTCACGCCCACGGCGATCCACACGCCGTTGAGGAACCCGAAGAGGACGACGAACTCCTTGAGGAACGCGCCCGTGCGGCGGGGCATCGGGATGCGCGATGGGTGATTCCCGGAGAAAAACTATTTCGACCTCGCCCATCCCATGGGGCGATGATGCGATTCACCGTCTCCCTGGTGGCCGACCCCGATGGCGGATTCACCGCCCAGTGCATCGAGGTCCCCGGCGCCATCTCCGAAGGGGACACGCGCGAGGAGGCCTTGGCCAACGTCCAGGAGGCCATCGCCCTCGTCCTCGAGGTCCGCCGCGAGGAGGCCCGACGCCTCCAGGCGAGCTTCGAGTCGGTCGAAGTCGATGCCTAAGCTGCCCCGCGGCGTCTCCCACGACAGGCTCCTCCGATTCCTGCGTCATCACGGATGGAGCGTCGTGCGCGAGGGCGCCAGGCACACCGTCGTCGGCAAGGACGGGACGCAGGTCAGCGTCCCCCGGCATGCGCGCCTCAGGACCGGCACGGTCGCGGCGATCCTTCGCCAAGCGGAGATCGACGACGGCTCCCGTCAGGACCTCTGAGCGGCCAGGTCCTTCTCCATCGCCTCCGCGAACCCGTCCCACATGCGCGCGACCTCGCGCTTGATGGCGGGCCTCGCGAGGTTCAGGAGGAGGAGCCCCTTGAGGCGCCGCACGCACGTCTTGTAGTGCACCTCCAGGCGCGCGTGCCCCGAGGGCGTGGGCGTCAGGCGGTACGTGTAGACGCTGCCGCGGCCGTTGCCCGACAGGATGCGCGCTTCCCAGCGGCGCTCCTCGGGGAAGAGGCGCACCTCGGCCTGTCCTCGGGCGTGGCGTCCCAGCGTGACGTTGTGCCCCTCCAGCAAGACGACGTCGCCCTCGCGGCGCAGCACGGTGCGGCGCTGCACGATGGCGCCCGCCCGCTCGTGGTCGTCGTCCCGGTAGTCCGTGAGCCAGGCGTAGACGCGCGCGACGTCGTGGGGGAACGTGCGCCGGTACGCGACGTCGACGAACGTCTCCTTCGCTTCGCCACCCCGAGGTCGCGGAGCATGGCCTCCTCGTAGCCGTCCCACATGCGGTGCAGGCGGCGGCGCGCGAGGGGCTTGCCCGCCGAGAGGAGGAGGCGCTCCAGCGCGGTGCCGAAGGTGAGGTGGTAGTCGATCTCCAGCCGCGAGCCGCCCTGGGGCGTCGGCACGAGGCGGTAGTCGTTGCGGCTCCCCTTGCCGGCGCCCTCCACGATGCGCGAATGCCAGGTGCGCGTCGCCGCGTCGAGGAGGACCTCCTGGATGCGCTCCTGCACCTTCCCCGTGGGCGTCGTGACGAAGGTCTGGAGGAGCGCGCGCCCCTCGGAGCGCTCCAGCACATTGCGGGCGTGGACGACGTCGCCCGCCAGGTCGCCGTCCTGCTCGCTGTAGTCGGTGAGCCACGCCCACGCGGCGTCGACGGGGACGGGGAACTCCCGCGCCAGAGGGATGCGGACGAGGCGGGCCACGGGCAGGGAGACGGCCCTCCCGCCATGAAACTTCCAGTGATCCCGGGACAAAAGGGATGTCGACGCAACGCCTCCGGGGGGCGATGACATCCTCCCCCTCGCTGCCCAGGGCGCTGACCTTCGCGGACGAGCGCGCCGAGCCCGCCCTCCTCGCCGCGCCCGAGGACCTGGTGCGCCGCTACGTGGAGCTGACGCGCAAGCGCCGGGAGATCGAGGACCAGCTTGCGTACCTCCGCGCCGAGCTGGAGCTGACCGCCAGCGCGGCCCTCACCCGCGAGGCGCCCCGCGGCCGCTTCCGCGCGGGCGACGCCAGCGTGATCGCGCGCCTCCAGCCCTCGTGCGTCTTCGACAAGGCCCTGATCGCCCGCGAGCTCCAGAAGGCGGGGCGCCTCGCCGACGTGGCCACCATCACCGGGCCCGGCCTCGCGCGCTTCCTCGCTGGGGAGCCCGTCCTCGCGGCGCGGCTGGGGGAGCACGTCCGCTATCGCAACAGCGTCGTGCTCATGGCGACGCAGGACTAGGGCTCCCCCCTGGGGCCTGAGGAGCCTCATGCCACAAGACCCAAGACCCCCTTCTCCAGGTCCGGAGGCATGCGTCGTCCCACCCTCCTCGCTCTCTCCCTTGGGGCCGTCCTCCTCCTGGCCGGGTGCGCCAGCAAGGGGGAGCCCGCCCCGGAGAACGGGCCGGAGACGACGGCGGCCACGAACGAGTCCGCGAGCGCCCCCGTGAACGCCACCGCCGGGACGAACGCCACGGCGAACCAGACCGCCCCGGCCAAGGACCCCAGCATGCCCGACGACCCGAGCTCATGCATGCGCGGCATGGACATGCCCGGCTGCACCGCGGCGCAGGCCGAGGCCTACGCCAAGGCCCAGGAGGCCAACGCGGGACCCCGCCCGGACCAGGCCCTGACGCCGGTCAAGATCGCGCTCAACCTCCAGGGGACCGACCAGAAGGCCACCGTCGCCCTGGACGAGGGCACGATGACGCTCTTCGCCACGGTGTACGTCAACGACACCGGCCAGGGCCCCTACCTGGCGCTGGGCCCCGGCGGGCAGGGCGACGTCACGCTCCAGATGAAGGGCGCCAACACGACCAAGACCTTCACCCTCGCCGGCAGCGGCAGCAGCGTCGGCGTCGATCCCGCGGCGCCGCTGGCGAAGAAGTACACGGCCGCCCTTGAGATGCCCGAGAGCGGCGCCTGGACGATCACCGTGGGGGGCCAGGGCCAGGCGGTCCAGGTCGAGGTCGACCTGCTGGAACGCTTCGTCATGTAGGGCGAGCGCGAGGCCCGAACGCGCCCCGGCTTAACTTTCGGCGCGCCCCCCTGAAAGGCAATCCCTCCCGGCGCCCTCGGCCGGGAGCGGGGATGCACCCTGGCCGTCCTGGCGCCACCCAAAGAGCCTGAGAAGCCCGCGCTCACCGAGCTGCACGGCGTCGGCGACGCCCTGGCCGAGCGCCTGGTGAAGGAGTTCGGCAGCGCCGAGGCCTTCTACCAGGCCGCCCGCGAGTCGCAGGTCGACCGCATCGCGGCGGTGGAGGGCATCTCCGAGCGCAAGGCCGTGGAGCTTGTTCTCTCCATCCAAGGTCGCGCCCCCTCGGACTTCCTCCGCACGCCCCGCGCGGAGACGCTCTACGAGGACGTCCTCGCGCGCATCTCCAGCTTCGCCAACACCTCCCACGCCCGCAACAAGGTCAGCCTTCTCGTCCCCCTCCCGCAGAAGGAGGCCAAGGAGCGCCTCGCCTTCGTCCTGGACGCCCGCAAGCGCGTGGCCTCCCTGGACCGCGCCGCCGTGGCGAAGCTCCTGGGCCGCGTCGCGCGCCCCCGCCACCCGCGCCCCAAGTTCGACAGCAGCGTGTGCGTCGTCGTGGACACGCAGGCCGACTACGACGCCCTGGTGAAGGCCGGCGTCGACCGCGTCTGCCAGGTCAGCACCGCCGAGGACGGCACCCCGGGCAACGAGGTCCTTATCTACGCCTACTCGCAGGGCCTTCTGGACTTGACGGGCGCCGAGAACGTCATCCAGGTCCCCTTCAGCCGCCACGTCGCGGACCTCGTCCCCGACGCCGCGCTGGCGTACTACCGCGAGAACCGCGCCATCTGGGAGGCCGCGCTGGAGCTGCAAGGCATCCTGGGCAAGCCCAGCGTCATGCGGAGCATCCTGGACACCCTGGACGGGCTCCAGCAGAAGGAGTTCAGCTTCGAGGCCGTGGAGAAGGGCGTGAACGACGCGGTGGCGTGGATCAACGCCGAGATCGCCGCGCGCACCAAGTCGCTCTCCATGAGCGGCGACGAGGTGCTGGAGATGATGGCCGGCAAGACGCCGCGCAAGGTGCGCGACCTCCACGCGGCGGTGCTCCGCGAGGGGCGCGAGCGCATCCTCAAGGAGACCGGCGAGGACTTCACCAGCGTCTTCACCGACGGCTTCCCGGTGAAGGTCGACGACGAGGCCATGGAGCGCAAGCGCCAGGAGCTTGAGGCCCGCAAGAAGCGCGTCGCGTTCCGCGGCAAGGTCGACGCCGCCCGCAAGCTGGGCGGCCTGCGCGAGAAGGCCGAGGCCGAGGTGCTCTCCCTCCTGGAGTTCGACTACGCCTTCGCCCTGGGCAGCTTTGCCCTGGAGTACGGCCTGGAGCCCGCGGCCTTTGGCAAGGAGCTTCGCGTCGAGGGCGCCGTGCACCTCAACCTCGCCCGCGTGGGCGGCGTGCCCATCGACTACCTGCTGGACAAGGAGAGCCAGGTGGCGCTCCTCACCGGCGCCAACTCCGGCGGCAAGACGACGCTCCTGGAGACGCTCGCGCAGGTGGCCATCCTCGCGCACCTGGGCCTCCCCGTGAACGCCAGGAGCGCGACCGTCCCCGCGGTCGAGGGCGTCTACTTCTTCACGCAGAAGCGCAGCCTGGACGCGGGCGCCTTCGAGAGCTTCCTGCGCGGCTTCCTCCCCATCGTCACCAGCAAGGGCGCCAAGCTCGTGCTGGCCGACGAGCTGGAGGCCATGACCGAGCTGGAGGCCGCCAGCAAGATCGTGGGCACCTTCATCGAGATGCTCAAGGACACCGGCAGCTTCGGCGTCTGCGTCACCCACATGGCCGAGCAGGTGTCGCAATACACCTCGGTGCGCATCGACGGCATCGAGGCGCGCGGGCTCGACGAGCACTTCAACCTCGTCGTGGACCGGAGCCCGCGCATGAACTACCGCGCGCGGAGCACGCCGGAGTTCATCCTGAGGCGTCTCCAGAGCAAGGCCTCCGGCGCCGAGAAGAAGGTGTACGACGTCATCCTGGCGAAGTTCGCCGAGTGAACGAGCCGGATCTTGCGGGGAGAGGCCGGGCCCTCGCGGCGGACCCGGAGGCTCCCCGCGCGGCCCGCCGGCGATGAGGGCCCTCAGCGCATCTTGCCGGACTGCTGAAGGGCGGCGCCCTGGATCGCCTCGTGGGCGTACTTCTGGATGCCCTCGCGGACCTCCGCGCGGCTCAGCTTCGAGGCGAGGTCCTGGATGGCGAGGCCGATGAGGATGTCGCGCGTCTCCGGGCGGACGTTCTCGGGCACGGGGTCCCAGAGGGGGAGATAGACGAGGCGGCCGTTCTCGTCGTAGCCCCAGGGGCTTCCGGGGAAGAGGGACGTGCCGGCGCGCTGGTGGGTGGTGGTGGGAGTGGGGGTCATGGCGGAGTTCAACCTCCCGCGATCGCGGGGGCGCTGCTAGCCCGCGCCCGAGGTTAATTTGTTATGGCGGAGGCGACAAGGCTCCACGTTGGATGTTACGTGGGCGGGCGAAGACCATGGTGCCCAGGCCGAGCCACGCGAGGAAGCCCAGGTGGATCGCCAGCGGGAAGGTCGCCACGAGCGCCACGCACGCGCCGGCCGCGAGGAGGGGGACCCACGGCGAGCCGGGGCAGCGGAAGGGGCGGGGCGCGTCGGGGGCCGCGCGGCGCAGCAGCGGGACCGCCAGCGCGATGGCGGCGAAGAAGAGGAGGTTCGCCTCGTTGGTGAGCGAGACGAGGAAGCCCAGCGGAAGGAGCGCGGCGCTGAGGGCCGTGGCGCCGCCCACGAGGAGCGTCATGCGGTTGGGCGTGCCGTGGCGCGCGTGGACCTGGGCCAGCCACGGCGGCGCGAGGGCCAGGAGGAGGAGCGCCAGCGCCGCATAGACCGCCGCCGCAGCGCCCACGGTCCAGAGCATCGCGCGCGGCACGTCGCGGGCGGGGTCCTTCGCCTCCTGCGCCGCGGCGCTCACCGTCTCGAAGCCCAGGAACGCGAAGAAGACGAGCCCCGCCGCCGCGAGCGCGCCGCCCGCGCCGTGGGGAGCCACGGGCTGGAGCGCGGCGGGGCGGCCGGCGAGCAGCGCGATCCCGACGAAGACTGCCAGGATCGCGCCTCGCGCCGCCACGAGGATGGCGTTCTGCGTCGCGCTCTCCTTGACGGGGCGCAGCAGGAGGACCGTGAGGCCCAGCACGGCGAGGAGGGCGGGCGCGTCCACCACGCCGCCCCCCGCGGGCGGGGCGGAGAGCCACGGAGGGAGCCGCAGCCCCGCCGAGGCCAGCGCGCCCTAGGCGTTGGCGCTGAAGCTCGCGGCCACCGCGCCGTTGCCGATGACGTAGGAGAGCGCGACGGACCATGCCACGAGCCACGCCGCGAGGGGCCCCATGGAGGCCAGCGCGTAGGAGTAGGTGCTTCCGCTCACGGGCAGGAGCGTCGCAAGCTCCGCGTAGCAGAGCGCCACCAGCGCGCACGCCGCGGCGACAAGCGCGACGGAGAGCGCGACCAGGGGGCCCGCCGCCTGCGCCGCGAGGCCCAGGACCGAGAAGGCGCCGGCGCCCACCACGGCGCCCAGGCCCAGCGCGAAGAGGCGCCCCGCGCCCAGCGAGCGCCGCAGGGGAGAGGCCTCCGCGGCGGCACGGAGGTCCGCGACGCGGGGCCGACGGAACCACCGCTCGCGCCAGCCCGCCACGCCGCGCCATCCGCCGGGAGGGCTAAAGAGCCAACGCCGCCATGCGCGCCTCGATGGCCGCGGCCTTCGACCGGGAGGAGTACCACGTCGACGCGAGCATCGCGCGCGCCCTCACGCTGCCACCCGCGGCGTTCGTCGACCCCGCGTTCCTGGACCTGGAGCTGCGGACGATCTTCCGCTCCTCGTGGCTGCTGGTCCCCGACCGCACGGCGGCCGAGATGCGCGACGACCCGCGCTCGCTGGCCGACCTCGTCTCGCGGCGCGGCGCGCGGGCGCCCGTCTCGCTCCTCGACGCGCCCCTCTTCCTCCAGCGCGACTGGGAGGGCGGCCTGCGCGCGTTCCCCAACGTCTGCACGCACGCGTGGCACACCCTCGTCCAGGGGCCCGACCGCGCGCGCACCATCACCTGCCCGCAGCACGGGCGCCAGTTCGATGCGCACGGCCGCTTCGTGACGCAGCCCGGCTTCGAGGATTGTCCCGGGTTCCCCGGCGAGCGCGACCACCTCCAGCCCTTCGAGGTCGCCGAGTGGTCGAAGCTCCTCTTCGCGTGCCTCGGCAAGCCCGCCGTCTCCTTCGACGACGCGCTGGGCCCCGTGCGCGCCTCGCTGGGCCGCCTCCCCCTGGACGCGCTCCAGCGCCAGCCCCTCGCGGGCGAGGTGCGCGAGCTGGACGGCAACTGGAAGCAGCACGCGTGGAACTACATGGACAAGTTCCACATCCCCTTCATCCACCGCAAGCCCGGAGGCCTCGCCGACGCGCTGGAGCTATCAAGCTATCAAACCGAGATCCACGGCGAGGCCGCGCTCCAGTGGGCCTACGCCAAGGACCCCGCCCACGGCTTCGACCCCGCGCTGCTGCCGGACCGCTTCCGCGACGCGCGCGGCCGCCGCGTCTTCGCCCTGTGGTGGCTCGTCTTCCCCAACCTGGCGCTCAACTTCTACCCGTGGGGCCTCTCGGTCAACGTCTACATGCCCGTCCCCGGCAAGCCGCGCCGCACGCTCTTCCTGTGGTACCACCACGCCTGGGACCGGGAGAAGTACGCGCAGCGCGAGAGCGTCTGGATGAACACCGACGTCGACCTGGAGGACGTGGACGCCATGACGCAGGTGGGCCGCGGCGTGGCCTCCGGCTTCGCGCCGCGGGGCCGTTTCGCGCCGCGCGAGGAGGAGGGGCCCCACTGGCTCCACCGGCGCATCTACGAGCGGACCCTCGGGGGGTAGGCGCTTCCTGGAGGGCGGCGATCACGCGCCAAGGCGCGCGATATCGTCCGACTCCACGACGCGGAGCCCGGGGCCGCCCTCCTTGGCGCCGCGCGCCATGGCCCGCGCCACGACCTCGGCCGGCACGCCGCGATATCGCCTGGGAATGAGCGGCCGCAGCGCCTTCGCCACGGCGATGCCCGCGCGCTCGCCGCGGCGCGGCTCCTGGCGCTCGCCCAGGAGGAGCGAGGGGCGGTAGACGCGCAGCGTCTCGAAGCCCAAGGCCGCGACGTCGCGCTCCATCTCGCCCTTCACGCGGTTGTAGAAGACGCGCGACTCCGCGTTGGCGCCCAGCGCGCTCACGACGTGGAAGGAGGAGACGCCCGAGTCGCGGCACGCGCGGGCGAAGCGCAGCACGAGGCCGTGGTCCACCGCGCGGAACGCCTCCTGCGAGCCCGCGGCCTTGATGGTGGTCCCCAGGCAGCAGAAGCCCGCGTCGGCGGGCGGCATCTCCTCGGGCTCCAGCGTCGCGAGGTCCAGCACGCGCGCCTCCACGCGGGCGGGCGCGTCGAAGGGGCGGCGCGAGAGGGCGGCCACGCGGCCGAACGACGCGTCGGCGGCAAGCTCCGCCAGGAGGGCGCGCCCCACGAGCCCGGTCCCGCCCGCCACGACCGCATCCATGCGGCGGCCATCGCCGGGCGCACGGATAGCTCCTTGCGGCGGCGGCGCGATGCGCGGGCATGCGTGAGGAGATGCGCGCGGACGCGGCGGGCGAGCGGCGCGAGGCCGTCGTGGCGACGCTCGCGGGCCTCGCCGCCCTGGCCCTCGCGCTGCGCCTGCTGGGCACGCCCTACGCGGCGGCGGGCATCCCGCTGGCGCTGGTCGGCGCGGCGCAGGTGATGGGCGCCGCCGCGCACTTCGCCGCCGCGGGGCGGCGCCGCGAGCGCCTCGCCGTCCTCCTCGCGCAGGACCCGGGCCGCTTCCAGCACCAGGAGGCGGCGCGCGTCGGCCACGCGCTCTCCGCGCTGCGCTTCACGCTGGGGTTCGAGGCGCTCCTCCTGTCCGTGGGCGCCGCGCTGGCCATCGCCCTGCGCGCGTCCACGCCGTGGCTCTCGGTGGGGCTCGCGCTCGCGGCCGAAGGCGCCGTGCTGCTTCTCCTCGATTCCTGGTCGGGCCTGCGGGCGCGGGCGTACTTCGCGCACCTGCAGCGCTTCCTCACCGACGCGGGCGCGCGCCCCACCGTGGCGGAGACTGGCGACGTCGCCCACGAGTGAGGGGGGTTCGGGGGGCGCAGCCCCCTGACGTGAAGTCCCGTTCCGGCAGACGACGAAAACGTCAGGGGGGCGAGCCCCCCTGAAACCCCCCATTTTGGCCGCGCTGCGGCGCGGCGGAGACGACGATGTCTACTCCTGCAACGCGCGCCAGACGTCGACGTGCGAGAACGCGAGGCGCTCGGGCGGCTTGTCCATGGCGAAGAAGGAGAGCTTCTCCGTGTCGGGCGTGGGCTTCAGGTCGCCGGGCGCCTTCGCGCCGTAGACGAACAGGACGTACCACCGGCTGTCCTCGGGCCCGGTGGCGGGGAAGGAGAGCACGCGCTCCAGCCACACTTCGGAGGGCGGGACCTCGAACCACGAGCGGGCGACGCGCGCCACCGCCTCGTCGGGCGACTCGTTGAAGCGCATCGTCTCGGCGGGGAACGCCCACCCCTCGGTGTCCTGGAGCTTCGCCAGCGCGACGCGGTCGTGCTCGTCGCGGATGAGGAGGAAGCACTGGAGGCGCAGCTCGGCGGGCGCGTCGTGGAGCGTGAACTTGGCCGGCAGCTCGTTCCACTTGTGCGCGTCCGCGTGCATGGGCAGGGGCATGGGGGCGCGAGTCCGGGCGGGGAGCATGAAGCTTTCATAGGCCGGGGCCGATCCAACGGCGTGAGGATCCAGCGCGCGCGGCCCCGCGACCCCGAGGTGGAGGCCTACGTCCAGGAGCAGCCGGGCGCCCTGGGCGAGACCACGCGCTGGCTCGTGGACCTCGTGCGCGGCGCCGTCCCCGCATCCACCGAGGCGATCCACCACGGCAGCCCCAAGTTCTGCGTCGGCGAGGGCGTCGTCTTCTGCTACGTCGCCGCGCACAGCCGCCACGTCAACCTCGGCTTCGTGGAGGGCGCGCAGATGAGCGACCCCGACGGCCTCCTGGAGGGCACGGGCAAGGGGCTGCGCCACGTCAAGGTCGCCGCCGTGGGCGCGGTCTCCAAGGCGAAGCTCGCGAGGCTCGTCAAGCAGGCGGCGAAGCGCGCGGCGGTGAAGGTCGCATGAAGCACGGCCGCCGTCACAAGACGCTCAAGGAGCAGGCCTACGTCGCGCGGCAGGACGCGCTGGGCTACAAGACGCCCTACCCGCCCATCGACGTGGCCGAGCCCACCGCGCCGCCGCCCCCGCCTCCGGAGGACCTGCCCCTCGCCGCGCGGCTCACGACGAAGGAGCGCAAGAGGCTGAAGCACGCGGGCGTGGACGCGACCCTCGACGGGCGCGACGAGTGACCCTCTCCCGTCCCTAGAGCCCCAGCGCCTTCGCGATCGTCCAGCGCTGGATCTCGCTCGTGCCTTCCGGAATGCGCAGGAGGCGCGCGAACCGGAAGATGCGCTCCAGCCCAACCTCCTTCATGAGGCCCGTCCCGCCGTGGACCTGGATCGCGCGGTCCGCGGCGCGGAAGAGCATCTCGGTGCAGAACACCTTGACGGCGCTGCTCTCCATCACCACGTCCATGCCCTGGTCGATGCGCCAGCAGGTGTTGAGCACCATGTTGTCCGCGGCGTACAGGTCGATCGCCGTGTCCGCGACCATGGCCTGGAGCTGGCCCTGCTTGCCGATCGCGCGGCCGAACGCCTTGCGCTGGCTGGCGTACTCCACCATGCGCGCGAGGCACGTCTCGGCGAGGCCCACGCACTGGCCGCCGATGGTCACGCGCGTGTCGCCGATGTTGCCGATGGCCAGCGCGAAGCCGTCCCCCTCCTCGCCCACGCGGTTCTCCGCCGGCACGCGGCACCCCTCGAAGACCCACTCGCACTGGCCGCCGTCGTCCATGATGCTCTGCTGGACGCGCCCCCTGCGCGCGCCGGGCGCGTCGGCCGGGACGATGAAGCACGAGAGGCCCGCGAGCCCGGCCGCGGGGTCGGTCTTGGCGAACACCTGGAGGAAGTCCGCGTAGGGGCCGTTGGTGACGAACGTCTTCGTCCCGTCGATCACGTACTCGTCCCCCTCGCGCCGCGCGGTCGTCTCCAGCGCCGCGACGTCGCTGCCCGCGCCAGGCTCGGTGAGGCAGAACGCGCTGCTCCGCTCGCCGCGCACGAGGGGCGCAAGCCACGTCTCCTGCTGCTGCGGCGTCATCCTCAGGAAGAGCGGGGTCGGGCCCTCGACGAAGGAGAGCGTCGCCATGTTGAGGCCCGGGCCGCGCTTCATCACCTCGCGCCACGCGAGGTACGTCGCGACCTTGCTCACGCCCGCGCCACCCACGCTCTCCGGCATGTGCATGGCGTACCAGCCGGCCTGCGCGCTCCTGCGGCGGATGCGCTTCACGGCCTCCACGACCTCGGGGCGCAGCCGGCCGTCCTCCGCGAGGGCGTGCCGCTCGTCGTCCAGGAAGCGCGCGAGGCGCCGCTCCTCGGGGACGACCTCCTTCTCCACGAAGGCCGCGACGCCCTCGCGGATCATGCGGACCTCGTCGGGGAGGGCGAAGTCCACCACTCGGCTCACCCGCTGGCGAGCTTCGAGAGCGCCGCCTCGATGGGCCCGTTCCCGGGCCACGCGGCGCCGGGGACCTCGGCGACCCAGCGCTCGGCGACGGTGCCGTCGGGCGCGACGAGCATCCAGCCGCGCTTGGGCACGCGCGCGACGCCGGCCACGTCCTGCGTCTCCCAGAGGGCGTCCACGACCTCGCGGTTCGCGTCGCTGAGGATGGGGAAGGGGAGCCCCTGCTCCTTGGCGAAGGCCGCGTTGGCGTAGGCCGAGTCGCAGGAGAAGCCCACGACTTGCGCGCCCAGGCCCGCGATGGCGCCCAGGTGGTCGCGGGCGTCGCACATCTGCGTCGTGCAGACGCGCGTGAACGCCAGCGGGAAGAAGCTGATGACGACGGGGCCCTTGGCGAGGAGCGAGGAGAGGCGGACCTTCTCGCGGTGCAGGTCGGCGCGGCCGACGGGGAGCTCGAAGTCCTGGACCTTCTGGCCGACGTGGATCATCTCTTCAACAAGCCACGCAGAGGGATTTTCCTCTTTCGGTGTTCGGGTCCAAAGAACGCGACGAGCGCAAAGAGCGCCAAGGTCGCCAAGTTTTCTTTCGTCGCGTCCTTTGCGCTCTTTGCGCTCGTCGCGTTCTTTGGACCCTTGACCAAGGATCAGTGCTTGTGGGTGTGGAAGGGCTCCAGCGCCTTCTGGATGGGCTCCAGGCCCGACCAGACGGCGGGGTCTTCGCTGACCCACTTGGCGGCGACCTTGCCGTGGGGGTCGACGACCATCCAGCCGCGCTTGGCGCGGCGCGCGACGCCGCCCACGGTCATGGTCTGCCAGATCTTGTCGAGGACCTCGTGGTTCGCGTCGCTGTAGAGGCCGTGCCACATGCGGTTCGCGTGGGCGAAGGCCGCGTTGGAGTGGGGCGTGTCCGCGCTGAAGCCGACGACGGTCGCCTGGAGGTGGTCGAGGTGCGCCTGCGCGTCGCGAAGCTGGCAGTTCTCCGTCGTGCAGACGCCGGTGAACGCCAGGGGGTAGAACGCGATGACGACGGGGCCCTTTCCCAGGAGGGTCTTGAACTGGACCTTCTCCTTCTTGCCGTCCGCGAAGGCCAGGGGGAGTTCGAAGTCAGGCACCGTGTCGCCGACGTTGAGCATGGGGATCAACGGGCGATCCCGGCCTTCTGCCATAAGCCTGATGGCGACCCGGCGCGGGCGATGCGGCCGCGGACCCACCACGCGCCCAGCGCGAGCGCGACGGGCGCCAGCACCCACATGACCAGGAGGATGCCCGCGAACGTGGCGGGCGTCATCCATGCGGGGAGCGCGGCGCCGGAGAGCGCGGCCTTCTCCAGGTAGTCCATGAAGCCCGGCCGCCAGAGGATCAGCACGCCGCGGTACGCCGTGAGCGGCGAGAGCCCCTGCGACACCCAGAACCACGTAGGGAAATCCCCCGACGCCAGCGGGTCGTAGCCCACCTGGCGGAAGAGGATCACGCGGGTCCAGTTCTCGTAGACCAGCGTGAAGAACGCCCAGACGCCGAACGCGGCGGCGACGGCGTGGCGCGACGCGACCGCGGCCGCGAGGTAGCCCATGGAGAAGAACGCGAGGGCCAGCAGCGACTCCGCGCTCCCGAAGGCCAGGAGGGCGGCCGGCGGGCTGCGCGCCGCGCCCACGAAGGCGATGAGGGCCGCCAGGAAGGCCGCGACGACGAGGAGCGCCGCGTCCGTCGCGAGGGCGGGCAGCAGCGTCCGCGCCGGGTCCTCCCGCGGGTCGCGGCCGCGCAGCGCGGTGGCGCCCAGGAGGAGCGCCGGCAGCGTGCAGGCCAGGACGATCTCGGTCCGCACCATGGCGACGCCGTTCTCCAGGCTCGCGGGGCCGGGCCACCCGAAGGGGCGCGACTGGGAGGGGAACGCGTTGCTGAGGTTGGCGCCGACCACGACGACCGTCCCCAGCCCGAGGGCGAGGACGAGGGCATAGGGCCAGGCGCGACGCAGCTCGGCGCGCATCGCTTCCAGGCTGGCGGACATGGCTCGAACCGAGGGGCGGAGGCGCCTTGAGGCTCGTGGATCAGGGCTGGAAGGATCGACGAGCCCGCGGGAAGGCCAAAGCCGTGCGCAGCCAGCCTGGGCCTATGGATTGGCGACCAAGCCCTTGGCGCGCGGCGCTGACGCCCGAGGCGGGCTTCCCCGAGGCCATCGTCGTGTGGCTCCTGAGGGGGCTCCTCGCCTGCCTCGCCGCCTACAGCCTCGTGGTGACGCCGCGCTACACGACGCGCCCGCTGCTGGTCGTCTCCGCGCTCCTGGGCCTCGCGTGCAGCCTGGGCTTCGCCTTCGTCCCGACGCGGCGCCCCCGCACGCTGAAGGCCGCCGAGGCGACCGTGCTGGCGCTCTTCCTGCTCCACGTCATGGGGCACGCGCTGGGCTTCTACGCGCAGTTCGCGTGGTACGACAAGGCGCTGCACTTCGCGGAGCCCCTCGCCCTCGCGTTCGTGCTCTTCGCGCTCTCGCAGTCCGTGGACTGGATCTGGCAGTGGCGCCGCGTGACGCCCGTGGAGGTCGCCATCTACTGCTTCTCCATGGTGCTCGCCCTGGGCGCCCTCTGGGAGATCCTGGAGTTCGGCATGGACACGTTCTTCCACACGCAGGAGCAGAACGGCAACACCGACACGATGCTCGACCTCCTCATGGACGCCGCGGGTGGGCTCGTGGGCGCGGTCTCCGTCGCCTTCGCGACGGCATACGGCCGCAAGCACGGCCAGGACAAGGTGGCCGAGCGGCCGAAGAGCGAAGCCCCGCGGCGCCTCTTCCGGCGCGAGGACCTGAGGCCCTAGTGCGCGGTCTCCAGGAACTTGCGGTACGCCGCCGCGTCCATGAGGCTCGCGAGGCCCGCTTTGTCCGCCACCTCGATGACGCAGAACCAGCCCTTGCCGTAGGGGTCCTGGTTCATGAGCTCGGGCTCGTCGTCCAGCGCGCCGTTGACCTCGACGACCTTGCCGGCCAGGGGCGCGAAGATGTCGTTCACCGACTTCACCGACTCGACGACGCCCATGGAGTCGTGGTGGCCGAACTCCTCGCCCACGTCGGGAAGCTCCACGTACACGACGTCCGTGAGCGCCTCCTGCGCGTAGTCCGTGATGCCCACCTTGACGCGGCTCCCGTGGACCTCGACCCACTCGTGGTCCTCGGTGTAGCGGAGGTTGTCGGGGATCTTCGTCGCGCCGGCCATGGGGGTGTCCCGGCGGGCAAGCGGGGGTTCCGTTCTTCAAGCTTTGGCCGCGAGGTCCTCGACGGTCTTCGCGATGCGGCGCGCCCGCGTCTCGGGCCGCTTCGCCTCGTCCACGTAGCGCAGGTGCTCGCGCCGGTGCGACGGGGGCAGGCGCTCCCAGCGCTCCCGGGCCTCGGGGCGCTCCGCCAGCGCCGCGGCGAGGTCGGGGGGCGTGGGCGGGGCGGGCGTCTTCGCGGGCATGAGGGTTTCACCCGCGCATGCCCCCTTGGGGATTGCGGGGGTCCCCAACGCCGCTTTCCGAAGCTTCATATCCGCCGACGCGCCGAGGCCAGGTTGCATGACCCACGCGGTCCACTACCACCACGCCTGCCGCCAGGGCGGCCCCCGCGAGCTTCCCGTGACCTGGGACCGCGTGTCCGGTGGCGCCCGCGTCTCCTGCCCCATCTGCGGCGTGAGCCGGCTGACGGCCACCATCCGCGGCAACACCATCTGACGGAACGCTTTAGGGCGAAGCCCACGCTGGGCGATCCGTGCAAGTCCCGCTCGCGGCCTACCGCAGCATCGTCAACGACCGCCAGCAGGTCGACGTCTGGGCGGCCAACGGGCTGGAGCGCGTGCCTGCGCCCTTCCTTCCCTACTGCTTCTCGAAGCGCCGCCGCGACGTGCCCAATGCCGCGAACGTCCGCGAGGTGACGCTCAAGCCCGTCTCGTCGCTGAAGCCCGAGACGTGGTACCAGTACGACTTCCCCACGGTGCGCGGCGTCGCCGACATGAACCGCGAGGAGAAGCCGCTGGAGATGGCGGACAACCACAACCCCTACGTCGAGCGCGTCCTCATGGACGAGCCCGACTTCTTCCGCCGCTTCCCCCTGGGCCGCGAGCCGCGCCTCATGTTCATCGACATCGAGCAATTGACCTCCGGGAGCGGCTTCCCCACGGAGAAGGACCCGCTCATCGCCATCGGCTGGACCGTGGACGACCTGGAGCCGGAGGTCGCGCTGGGCGACGGCAAGTCGGACGTCCCCATCCTGGAGGCGTTCCTCGCGGCCATCAAGAAGCACGACCCCGACGTGCTGGTGGGCTACAACGTCACGGGCTACGACCTGCCCATGATCATCAAGCGCCTCAAGCAGAACGGCATGCAGGCGAGCCGCCTGGGGCGCGGCAACCGCACGCCCGACGAGGAGGAGGACGAGATCGTCCTCGACGGCCGCCTGGTGTACGACGTCTTCACCAGCGTCAAGCTGGACCAGACGCTCCACGGCATCAAGGACCTCAAGCTGAAGACCGTCGCGGCCTGGATGAAGTTCCCCGTCGTCAAGGAGGACATGACGGACACGCGCAGCCTCGTGGGCACGCAGCGCCTCGCGGACTACAACAAGAACGACGTGCGGCTCACGCGCAACCTGGCGCGCATCTACTGGAGGAACTTCATCGCGCTGGCGGAGTTCTACGGCGCGCCCCTCAACGTGGTCCTCCGCAGCACGAGCATCTTCCACACCAACATCCTCCAGGGGCGCGTCTTCAAGAACGCGAGCCCGCGCATCGTGAGCGACGGCACCAACGAGGAGCGCTACAAGGACCTCTTCGGCCAGACCGGCGGCGTCGCCTTCGTGGGTGGCATCGTGGAGATCTACCAGCGCGGCCTCTTCGAGCCGCTCTGGAAGGTCGACTTCTCGTCGATGTACCCCAGCATCATGGTCTCCCTGGGCTGCGGCGCGGACAACACGCGCTTCATCGGCACCGAGGAGTTGACCAAGTCGCTCAGCAGCCGGCGCGACGGCGCGAAGCGCATCTACAGCATCCCCGACGAGAGCCGCGGCGTGAACCTCCTCGTGGAGGTCGATGGCGTCAGCCCCATGGCGCTGGAGATGCGGCGCCTCCTGAAGCTGCGCCTGGAGCTGAAGAAGAAGGCCAAGGAGACGACGGACCCCGACGAGCGCGACCGCCTCGTCGCCCAGCAGAACGTCATCAAGGTCGTCCTCAACTCCATCTACGGCAACATGGCCAGCGGCTTCTCCCGCTACGGCTCGCTCCCAGTGGCCGTCGCCATCGTGGGCGTCGCGCGCCGGCTCATCCGCGTGTGCGAGGAGTTCATCGGGGACGGCAAGGTCGAGACGGACACCGACGGCATCTACACCGCGAAGCCCATCGACGTCGAGGGCATCAACCGCGTCGTCGAAGGGTTCGTCTCCCACGAGCTGGGCGGCGAGAACTTCATGCGCCTGGAGATGGACGCGTACAAGGCGGGCTACTTCCACGAGCGGAAGTCGTACCTTCTTCTCCACCACGACGGCCGCATCGAGAAGCACGGCGTCGCGTTCAAGGCCTCCTCGCAGTGCGGCGTGTTCGACAAGACGCTGGCCGCCGTCTCCGACGCGCTCCTCACGCGCCGCGCCGACCCCAAGACCGTGGGCCGCGCCGCGTTCGACCTCGCGCAGTATCCCAACGAGGACTTCGTCATGCGCGTGCGCCTGGGGAAGTCGCTCTCGGACTATGCGGCCGAGAACGCCGTGGGCGCCCAGGTCGCGCGCAAGTACCAGGAGAAGTACGGCCGCGAGATCAAGAAGGGCGAGCAATTGGAGTACGTCAAGACGAGCCAGGGCTACGAGCCCCCCACCGAGGAGGCCTTCAAGCGCCTCGACAAGGAATACTACAAGGGGCTCATCGAGACGGTGCTCGATCGCCTTGACATCGATTGGCGCCCGACCAAGCAGGTCAAGCTGTTCGACTTCTCTTGAGCCGCCTCCGGCGGGGGGATCCACGAATCTCCGAATCGCCGAATCTCCGACGGTGATTCTGAGATTCGGAGATTCGCGGGTTTCCCCGCCGGAGGCGGTGGGAGCCGTCACGCCCGCGCGTACCCAAGCTCGCGCGCCGCGGCCAGCATCTTCATGGCGTGCGCCTCGGGCCTCAGGTGCGAGTCGAACGCGGCCGCCACGCGCCCGTCGGGGCCCACGAGGTAGCTCACGCGGCGGGGGAGGCCGCCGAGCATGGTGGCGCCGTAGTCGTCGTGCATGCGGCCGCTGCCGTCGGAGAGGAGCGCAAAGGGGAGCTTGCGGTGCTCCACGAAGCGGCGGTGGCTCTCCAGGTCGTCGCGCGAGACGCCGATGACGAGCACGCGCGCGTCCTGGAAATCCTCCCACGCGTCGCGGTACGCGCACGCCTCCACGATGCAGCCCGGCGTCTCGTCCTTGGGGTAGAAGTAGAGGACGAACGCGCGGCCCCGCAGGTCGTCCAGCGTCCACGTGCGGCCCGTGGCGTCGGGCGCGCGGAACGGGGGCGCTTCCTCGCCGACGCGCAAGGGGCGGCTCATCAGGGGTGCGAGACCCCTCCTTCCCATGAACCTTCCCGCGTCATCCTCACCGGAGGTAGCGGGCGAGGAACTCGCGCGTGCGGGCGTGGCGCGGGCTCGCGAGCACCTGCTCGGGCGGGCCCTCCTCGACGACCTGGCCCGCCTCCATGAAGACGACGCGGTCCGCGACCTCGCGCGCGAAGCCCATCTCGTGCGTCACGACCACCATGGTGAGCCCCTCCTCCGCGAGCTTGCGCATGACGCGCAGCACCTCGCCGGTCAGCTCGGGGTCCAGCGCGCTCGTGGGCTCGTCGAAGAGGATCGCCCGCGGCCGCATCGCGATGGCGCGCGCGATGGCGACGCGCTGCTGCTGGCCTCCGCTCAGGCGCCCCGGGTGCTCGTCGGCCTTGTCGGCGAGCCCCACGCGGGCGAGCACGTCCTTCGCGCGCGCGTCCGCCTCCTCGCGCGGCAGCCCGAGCACCTCGCGCAGCGGCAGCGTCACGTTCTCGCGCACGCGCAGGTGCGGGAAGAGGTTGAACTGCTGGAAGACCATGACGAACTGCTCGCGCACCTTGCGGATGTCCGCGCCGGGCGCCATCACGTCCTCGCCGCCCAGCACGATGGTGCCCGCGTCGGCGGCGACGAGGCGCGTGAGGCAGCGCAGGAGCGTGCTCTTGCCGCACCCCGAGGGCCCGATGACGCAGACCACCTGGCCCGGCTCCACCACGAGGTCGACGCCGCGCAGCACGTCCACCTTGCCGAAGCTCTTGCGCACGCCGCGCGCCTCGATGAGCGCCGTCACGGCGCGGCCCCCAGCCCGAGCCCCGGGATCGCGAGGCGGCGCTCAAGATAGCGAAGCGCGGTGGTGATGGAGTACGTCATGACGAAGTAGATCAGCGCGACGCCCAGGAACGCCTCCAGCACGATGAACGTCTGCGCGGAGAAGATGCGCGCGACCTGCGTCAGCTCCACGACGCCGATGACCGAGACGAGGGAGGTGTCCTTGAGGAGCGTCACGAACTCGTTGCCCAGGGGCGGGATGGCGAGGCGGAACGCCTGGGGCACGATGATGTGGCGCATCGCCTGGAGGTACGTCATGCCCAGGCTGATGCTGGCCTCCATCTGCCCCGTGGGGATGGCCTGGATGCCGGCGCGCATCGCCTCCGCCTGGTACGCGCTGGTGTTCACCGTGAGCGCGAGCCCGCCGGCGATGAGGATGGGGAGCTTCAGGCCCACGAAGGGGAGCACGAGCCACGCGATGAGGATCTGGACGAGCAGCGGCGTGCCGCGGATGACCTCGATGTACGCGGCGGCAGGCCAGCGCAGGATGCGCCATCGGCTCACGCGCATGAGGGCGAGCACGACGGCGAGCACGAAGCCCAGGATCGTCGTCACGACGGCCAATTCCACCGTGAAGGTTGCGCCGCGCAGGAACGCGTCGCGGATGCCCCACACCTCCAGGAGGCGCGTGAGGAACGTCGACTTCACGACGACGGGCTCCAGGAACGTGTCGTTGCGCCCCTGGTCGTCGGTCACGCGCAGCCGCACGTCGTAGGCGGAGGCGACGGCGAAGACGTGCGTCTCGGTCACGTTGCCCGGGACGAAGCCGGGTCCTCCGGGCTCGCCCCAGTCCCACTCGTAGGAGACGATGCGCGTGGCGCCGCGGCTGGGCTGGCTGAACGTCGCGTTCACGACGATGAGGAGCCCGCCGTTCTGCGGCTCCTGCCGCGCGATGATGAAGTTGGCCTCGGGGCGCGCGCCGATGACGAGGAGCGTCTGGTTCACGAACGCGACGCGCCCGGCGCTGTCCGTCACGCGCAGGCCCACGACGTGCAGCCCGCCCTGGGAGTACGCGTGCGGCTCGGTGAGGTTGCCCGCGACGTAGGCCGCGCCCTCGTCCCAGCGCCACGCGTACTCCGCGATGCGGGCGCCGGAGGACGCGATGGACTCGGAGGCGTCCGCGAGGACCTTCTCCCCCGTGCCGACCTTCGCCTGGTCCAGGGTGAAGTAGGCCAGCGGCGCGTCGCGCTGCGCGCCCGCCAGCGGCGGCGCCGCGAGGAGCGCCGCGAGGAGGACGAGGCTCGCGCGGCCGCGGCGCATGGGCGCCTACACCTGCCACTTGTCGGCGAGGGTCTGGAGCGTCCCGTCCTGCTTCATGGACACCAGCGCGCCGTTGATGGCGGTCAGCAGCTCGGGCTTGCCCTTCGCGATGGCGATGCCGAACTGCTCCTCCGTGGGGACCTCGAAGGCCTTCTTGAGCTGCCCGTTGGAGCTCGTGATGAGCGTGCGCACAACGGCGCGGTCGATCATCATCGCGTCCACGTCGCCGCGCTCCAGCGCCGGCACGCAGTCGGGGAAGTGGTCCTCCAGCAGCATCGACTCGTTCTTCTGCCCGTGCGCCACCAGGTAGTCGTAGGACGTCGTGCCGGTCTGCGTGCAGACCTTGTGCGCCTGGAGGTCCTCGGGCTTGTTGATGTCCGCGCTGCCGGAGCGCACGCCCACCATGAGCGAGTTGTCGTAGTACGACACCGAGAAGTCCACCTGCTGCTTGCGCTCGTCGGTGATGGTGAACGCGCTGATGCCCGCGTCGAACTGCCCGCTCTGGATGGAGGGGATGATGGCCGTGAACTGCGCGTTCTGATAGCTCACGTTGATGCCCGTCCGGTTTCCGATCTCCGTCATGAGGTCGATGTCGAAGCCCACGATCTTGCCATCCGGCGTCGTGTCCTCGAAGGGCGGGTAGTCCGCCTCGGTGCCCACCTTGATGCTCCTGATGGTGAGCGTCGGCGAGGTGGGCGTCGTGCCCGCGGGCGTGCTGGCGGCCGGCGTCGAGCCGGACGGGGTGGACGTGGAGGGCGTCCCGCCCGTGTTGTTCGTCGCGCAGCCCGCCAGGACGAGGACCGCAAGAAGGACGAGGGTGAAGAGGCTCCGGCGTCGAGTCATCGGGACGACCTGCCCGCCCCCAACGCCGCCAGCCAGGGAAAAACCCCCCGAAACGCCGCGGCCAGGAAGGGGCCTTCCACCCGAAACAAGGGAAGGCCCGCCGGGTTGGACCGGCTGGGCTTAAGCCTGGAGCGCCGGCTTACGCCTCCGTTCCCCCTCGGGGGAGAGAGTGACCGTCCCATGGCCAAGACCAGCGCCAAGAACAACAAGGTGTTCACCAGCCTCCCCGCCGACAAGGCCATCTTCCAGAACGAGGAGCGCCCCTACATGATGTACGTCGGCTCCCGCAACGACACCAAGAAGGGCTGGAAGAAGCTCACCGAGATCCCCAAGGACCGCCAGCTCATGCAGACCGAGACTGGCATGTTCGTGCTGGGGAAGAAGTGAAGCGAAGTAGCTAGCCCATCCCGCGCTTAAGAGCGAATTGCCCGACCCGTAGAAAACCCTTGCGGGTCGGTTCACGACTCCTTTTTTCTGTGGAAATCCACGGCTTGGGTAGCCCTGCATAGCCCGGTGAACCGGACGCTCACCAGGCCGTCACTACCACCCGACTCAGCCGATTCCGAACTCCGCAATCCCGACGCGCGTCCCCGCGGGACGCCGGGACGCCCGGCTGGGCGGGGCGGCGCGCGACCTGCAGCCGGCAAGGGCCGTGACGGGCAACCAAAAAGGCGCGAGGCGTCGGAAGCCACGACCCCGGGTTGCCGTCGCCTCGATGATGGCTTCCCTGAAGCGGAACGCGGCCAGACCTGCCCACATGGGGCTCAAGCTTGGTGGAGACAGACCTTTATCCCCGATTGCCCCGTCGCGCCTTCGTGAACAGCTTCGGCCAGCGGCCCTTCATCCTGGATGATCCGGCAGCCTCCCTCGCCTTGGAGACCTTGGGCAAGTTCCTCCTGCGAGAGGGGCGCGCGACCGAGGACGCCCCCGGCATCGTGAACCTCCGTACGAGGGTCCGGTACGCAGGCCGCGAGGTCGTGGTCAACGAGACGGTTGCGGGGCCGTTGTCCATGGTGATGGATGCCTACGACGCGGCGGACGACTTCGCCGCCGCTGTCGCGCTGGCGGATTGCGTCCTCCACGGGGAGCCGGTTTTCATCCTGGAGGAGCGCAAGGGCGCGCGCCCTGTCGGCCTCCGCCTCGCGTGGGTGGCTGGCAATGCCCTCGTCGCGTCCGACGTCATCCACCGCGTCCGCGAGGGGATCGCCAAGGAGGGCAAGAAGCACCGCGAGATCGTGGTCCCCTTGACTAAGGAAGTCCTTCTGGAACGTGCGAGTCCCTACCTTGCCTCCGTCTCGCCAGCCACCTCGGTCCCGCGGTGAAGGGTCACGGGTGCATCTCGGGGAGAAGCGCGAGTCCCGCTATGTGCTCGTAGCGTCGGTCTCAGTGAGGATGTGGCTTGCCAAGAGGGCCTTGAGCATCTCGTAATGGCTTTCCTGGAGGCGGAGCATGGCCAGGGGAACGCTGATCGTCCGATTCTGTATGACGACGGTCAGCGTGATGTCGTACATCTCTTCAAGTAGTTGGGCGAGTTGGGCGTCGAGTTCGTCGAGTTGTTTCGCTGGCGGAAGATCCGCGAGCTTGACCTCGACCCTCTCAAGCTTCCTTGAGTTCCTGGCGACGTGGGGATCGAGAAGGGCGCCGCCTCGACGGCCCTCCAGGAAGCGTTGCTTGCTGACGACTTCAAGCTCGTACTGCTTGCGTGTCATCTTGCTCCACTTGATGCCGGACGAGTCGAGGCCGCACTTCTTGTAGAGCACGGCGAGGAGGCGTCGCTCCTCGGGCGTGAACTCGCTGAGGATTCCTTCGATGTAGGTTCGGAACTCGTGGGAGGAGAGGTTGAGAAGGGAGGGTTCAGATCGCACGGCGTCCACGATCCGGATCTGCTCCTCGATGGGCAGGCCCTGGACGAGGCCGGCGAGCTTCGCTTGGTCCTCGGGGCGCTCCTTGAAGCCGTAGGCGAGGCGGACTGCGGCCTTGAACCCGATGGTGCGCGAGCTGACGAGCTTCTGGGTTTCGGGGGCCAGGGTCAGGATTGTCATGTAGTCGGCGATGGTGGGTTCGGCCTTGTGGAGGCGTGCGGCCAGGGCGGCGCTTGTGGGGAAGATGCGTTCCCCGCGCTCGTTGGTTTGGGCGAGCATTTTCTTGTAGATGAGGGCGGTTTGGATGGCGTCCGGGTCCTTGCGTTTGTCGTTCTCGTTGTGCGACTCGATAAGGGCCTCCTCGTCGGTCATCGTCGCGTTGATGGAGCAAGGCACGCGCTCAAGCCCCGCGGCCTGCGCCGCAGCGAGGCGGCGGGCCCCGCAGACGACTTCGTAGTGTCCAGGCTTTTTCTTGGAGGGTCGCGTGGTCAGGGGTGTTCGGATGCCGTGGGCGCGAACCTCGGCGACGTCCTCGTCAGTGAGTTCGACGGGGAAGCCGTAGCGCACGTTGAAGGGGCTGACGAAGAGGACGCTTGGGGAGAGGTATTGGACGGGCCCGATGTCCCGTGGGGCGGCGGGGCTCGTCATGGGACCTCGCGCGGGGGTGGGTTGGCTAGTTCCATGTGGCTCTCTCCTGCCACGCGCTCAGGGGGCGATGGTCGTCGGGGCGGAGGTCGAGGTCCATGGGGAGGCGACGTAGGAGCTCCACAGCGGGAGTCTCGCGGAACATATCGGCGAGGGCCTCTGCAGGCGGCCACGCGGGGCACTCTTGCGTTTCGGGGACGAGGCGGAGGATCGCGTCGCGTTCTTCGTGGGCGTCCGCGACGGCGAGACAGAGCGCGTCAAGGCGGGCCATGCGGGCTTTGTGATCGGCGAGGGCGACTTCGCCGGCGGCTTCCATGCGCTCCAGGAGCGAGGGGGAAGCTGTGCGGAGGGGGACGATGATTAGGTCATTGGCGTGCGGCAGGGGCTCAGGAATAGGATCCATGGGTGACGTGGGTGCAGGGCTTTGGGCAGGTGCTCGGCGGATCGACGCGGTGAGGCGTTGCACGAGCCGGAACTTGAGGGTGAGAGCCAGCAGGAGGCTGGCCCACGCGAGGGGCCAGAAGTTCAGATCATCGCCTCCAGCGTGCTGGAGGCAGACTTGGCGTGGTTGTCGGTTTGCATGGGAGTCCCTTGGATGCATGGCTTTGTTCAGGGACTGGAGGGCGCGCGGGGTGCCCTCGGAGCAACCGTGGGCGAGCCGGGCCTTAGAAGTTCGCATGAAACCCGCGTCGGGTTCATATGGGTCGCGTTGCGCCAGGCGTTCGGCCAGCCGGATTAGGTACGGTTTCTACGAGCCATCCTGAGAGAGGGACTGGCGGGCTGGCCTGCCCTGGGCGGCATGGGCGCAAGAGCGTTTATGACCAAGTTCTTGCTTGTTAGGCCCCCACGGGGGTGGGTCGTATTCCGGAGTCCAAGGCCATCGTGCTCGTGCCTTTCGTTTGCCCCATCTGCGCCGCCTCGCACGGCGTTCACCTCATTAGCGTGACCCGCGCTGGCGGCACGGCCTGCCCCTCTTGCGGCAAGTGGCTGCGCCTGATGGACGTCGTGCGTGCCATCCATGACCCCCGGCGGGCAAAGCACGAACTTGCGAGCCCGTGAACGCAGTCGGTCCCACCTTCGATGCGTCGCGGAGAAGGGCTTGATGGGCACCGTGCAACCGGAGGCCCATCCTGCGGAAGGAAACGTATGATTCCCGCGAGCGACTACTTCTTCCAATGCGGGTGATCGCCCTTCCCCAGAGGCGAGTTCCACGGGCATGCGGTGCTCGCGTCATAGTAAAGGACATCGAGCGGCTCGTACGGGAGCAGCGCCGTGGTCGCGATGGCCTCGCGCCGGGCGCGCAGGTGTTCGACGCGTTTGACCAGGTCCTCCTTGGGTTGAGCTTCGTAGAGACGGGCGCCCACGAAGATGCGCCGGATGGCTGCGTTTCTGGCGATGGCTTCGAGGATGTGATCGTCCTGCGCGGAGAAGGAGAAGCCGAACGTCACAAGATCACCAGTGACGCCTTTTTGGAGCCGGTCGTAGCAGAAGCGGAGGTAATTGTTGGCGCGGATGCGTCCCAGCTTGCGTTGGCTGTCGCCCTCCGAGACGAAGAGGGGCAGGTGACCCCTCTCGATGGCCGCGACGATGTCGCGGCGCAGGTAGTCGAGCTTGAACTTGTGGCCCATCAATTCGGCGGTGCGGACGCGACGCTTCCACGCCACACCGTCCTGCTGGAGCAGATGCAGGGCGCCATGCAGGAAGTGGAAGCCGCGCTGGGGCGTGCCCTCCTTGGGGTGGAGCATGACGCTGCGTGCGAAGGCGAGAGCGTCAGGGACTTGCCCCTCGAGGCAGAAGCCGTCCTTGAACAACTGGATCAAGGCGCCTTCCTCGCCGGTGCCCAGGAGCTTGTGCTTCTTGTTGGAGATCCAGTAGAGGAGGAGATCGTAGTTGGTGGTGAAGACTTCCTTGAATTGGCCCAGGAAGAAGGCGCACGAGGCGATCTCGTGCTCACTGAAAGCGACATGGGGTTCCAGGTGGATTTTCTTGAGCGCGGTGATGAGAGCCAGCCGGACGCCTTGGATGTCCTCGTCGATGTCTTTGTCGCGGCCGCGTTGGGTTTCGAGCGCGGCGAGGACCGTCTCGAAGTTCGTCGTGCCCAGCTTGGCCGCCAAGTCCTTCGCGCGGGGAGAAAGGGCGCCGGCTGCGCTGGCAACGTTCCAGAGTGAGTCGTAGTGGAACGCCGAGTCGCGGTCGATGCTGAAGCCGTTCCCCAAGAGGAGAATGCGTCCCCCTTCCGTGGGCCACGGGGCCTTGGGCCCTGTGGGCAGGACTTCTTTGAGGTAGTCGAGGACGTGGACCGCCACAGATTCAGGCCCCCTCAGGACTCGCCACGATCCCGCACTAACGAGGCCATATATAGCCCGGCGATTCTGTCGCGTCGTGTGCCTGCTTCGGGAGGTTGGACTTGGACCCTGAACATCGGGCAGGAATCCGTCCAACCAGACCCTTCTGATGTCGTGGTCTTCCTCGACGAGAGCGGCCACGAGGTTCCCACGGCCTCTGGCGATGGATCGCCCGTTTTCTGCATGGGCGCGGTCGTCACCACCGTGGCCAACTACCTCGCTCTCATCCGTGGGCCGTGGCGCCGCATGAAGGAGGAACACTTCGGCAGGGCTGACACGCACCTGCACGCCAAGGACCTCAACGGCGCCCCACGCGATCTCCTCGACCCGATCCGTGACTTCTTCCTGCACAGTGATTTCAACCGCGTTGGCCGCGGCTTCACCCACGCCACAACGCATCCAGGCCAGCAGCTTGTCGAGGCCTCAAGCGACTTGCGCGGGAACGACGAGCTCATGGCCTCCTTCGCGCTGGCGCTCATGCCAAAGATCGCCGAGGCGATTCCCACGACATCGTACGCCCGCGCGTTCATGATCTTCGAGGCCACCGACCGGCTGCGCGCCAGATACAGCCGCGTCTTTGGAACCTATCACTTCGCCATCCAGAACGATACTGGGCTGCACCCCATCCCGACCGAGAAGTTCTTCTCGCCCAGCAAGCTCGCCGAGCCTGGCGTCGAAGTGGCCGACTTCGTCGCCTACGCTGCCGGCCGACAAGCGCGCGCGAGCCTTGCGGGCCGCCACGCGGATGTTCCGGAGTGGGTCCGCGCCGTCTGGACGCCGCCCCAGGGCCGCTTCCTCAGCGTCTCCACAATGCAGCTCGACCCCACAGAAAGCCCCAAGCCGAGATAACCCGCGGCTGGAACGCTTCACGGCGCACGTTCATGGACGGTGATTTCGGTGGGCGACACTGGGATCGTGACCGTTCCCTTTTCAGGATGCTGGTAGAGGAGCGTGTGCTTGAGGCTGTGGACGGTCTGCGCCGGGCTCAAGGGGCTGCCGTCTCCGTTCACTTTGAGCTGGACGTGGCGCGCATCCTCCTTACCGTCTGTCACTTGGTCGATCTCCACGGCGAGCTGGAGCCCATCGAAGATGGGCCAAGGCTCCTGGATAGGGTCTGGGTTGGGCTCGGGCGTCGTCGAGGTGTCGGTGTACGTGCCTTCGAGAACCATGATCGGCCGCAGCGGTCCCAGGGGGAGGTCCAGGCGCTTGGCGAAGAGTTCCGAGGATTTGGGGACGCCAGCCTCGCGGAGGATGGCGCGCCGTACGTAGCCGTAGGCTTTCAGGGTGGCCTGGTCGGCGTGGCCGCGGATTTCATCGAAACCGGAGAGGCCGTGTTCGAGCTTGTCGCTGGCGTCGAGGAGCTTCTTGTAGCAGTCGCGGTCGCCACCAAAGACGTGAGTTTCACGGACCCAGGCGTCATACCGATTGAGGTGGGAGCGGTCCTTCTCGTTCGCGGGTTGGAAGCCGTGGGCGATGGCGAGCTTGTGTTTGCTTTCGCCCGTGTCGGGTAGCCCGCCGGCTTGGAGCAGGCGTTGGTGGACGACGCGGCCGAGGTTTTCCACGGCCATGTAGAGGTGCTCCGCGGCCATGATCCAGTTCCCTGGATCGAGCTTGTCCAGGGCGAGGCTGTAGTGGGCCATCGCTCGGTGGAGCCGGTCCTTGCGGGGGTGGGCTTCGACGGCTTGGCTGAACTCCTTGAGGGCGTTCGCGTCAAGCTCCCGCCTTACCCACGGCGACCACTGGGGCTGGATGGGGCGCTCCACGACGAAGGTGCCTGTGTCAGTCGGCATTCGAGGTGGGGCGGAGGCCATCACCTCGAATGGTTCGCTGATCGTCGCGTTGGCCGCGATGGCCGCCAATTGAAGGTAGGGCGAGGCCAGATTGGCCAGCGTGGCGACGGCGGCCTCGGCACTGGCATACTCGCCCGCGGCCTGGGCCAAGAGTCCCATCGCTCCATCCTGACCCTCGCTACGCCAGTTCCGCAAGCGTACGCCGCGGACGGGCAGCGACGAATCGGGGCCCGCCTGCACGTAGAGGATGGTATCGTCCTTGAGCCGAATCGAGGACGTCGCACGGATCGTCACGACCCACAACCGAGGACTTGTGGATGACATGCCCGCCGAAACCCGCAAGACCCTGATGAAGGAACCGCCGTTCCAGGCTCGGGTCATTGACTCATTTTGAGGGGCTTGGATGGTGGTCATCCCATGCGACGCGTGCTGGGAACCTATCTTCTGCTCCCCAAGCTGGTGCGGTGTTCGATCATCCAGAAGAGAGCTCCGAAGGTCTGTTGCATGCCTAGTTCGACATCCGCTTCGGAGGCGCGTTTGCCTCCGTGGGCGCCCTTTGCGCTAAGGAGTGAGTAGAGCTTGCGTAGCAAGGCGCCAACGTCGGGGTCGGCGACGCGGAGGACAATCTCGCGCCAGTCGCCTTTTCCCGTCAGTTCGCGCCCCAGGGCTTCCAAAGCGCGTCGGCAGGAGCCGAGCGCTTGTTGGCGGCCATCAGGGGCATCCCCGGAGGCGGCGTGGATGGCGCCCTCCATGATCTCCCGCACGGCGGGGTATCCGCCCAATCGGCTCAGGAGGGCTTCGCGGTTGGGGAACTTGATCGAGACGAAGCCGGGTGGCAAGTCGGAGAGGTCCACGTAGCGCAATGCCCGACGTTCGCGTTCCTCGTGCCACGTTCGGATTTGCTCCTCCTTGATCCGCGCCGGGATGTGGGCGTTGTAGACGAGATCCGCCTCAGAAAGGCGGCGCAGCACGCGATTCAGGTTCCGGATTCGAGTTAGGAGCTTGACGCCATCGTTCGCCTTGGCGAGTTGACGTACGAGCTCAGCGCTGTTGCCGCCGATCTTGATCGATGGCTTGTAGACCGAGACCTGCCCCAAGACGGAACGAGCTTGGGTGTAGAGCGCGTTGCAGCGAGCCTCGAGTTCGGCCTGTCGCTCCTTGAGCTTGCCGTCAAAAAAGAGTCCCGAAACGGTTTGCGCGAGGGGTGGCAAGCTCAGTTCACGGGCCGCGGCACGGCCGAACTGCCCCACCACCTTCCGGTCCCGCGGCTTCATCAAGCCGGCGACGTCCCGCTCCAACTGCTCCCCTTGCGCGAGAAGTTGGGCAACACTCGACCGCGCGTCCACGGCCACCACATCCGAATTGCCCCGGAATAGTCATTTAGACGAAGCAAAGGTTCTGGTGGGCGGGACGAAAGTAGTCCCTTCGCAGAGCCATGGGAAAGCAGGGGCGTTCGTGGGTCGAGCACCCCACTCTTCTTGGGATTCTTCTGGGAACGTTTATGATTCTCGTTTTGGGTGAAGCGTCGTGATCGATGGATCCGCGCCGACTGAGGCCGCGGGAGAAGCCAGCCCCGAGTTGGCAGTCATGGAGCATCCTCAGTTCATCTCGGTCGTCCCGGCGTTCCGATCGCGACGGCTCAGGCCTCGCGCGTGGGCTTGGAGTGGTACGTCACTCGGGTCGTCGTCCGCGATCCGGCCCAGCGAGGCCGAGGCCTTGGGGAGCGCATGGTCAAGCGGCTCCTGGAAGCCATCCGGCGGCAAGGCCCTGCCGTGGTTCTCGTGGAACCGGGCGGCTATGCCGCTGACCTTGAACGCCAGCGAGCATTCTACGCCAAGTGCGGCTTCCAACCCGTGAGCGGGTCAAACATCATGAGAATCGAACTCCCCTGAGGAGCATCGTGGGATGGGCCGCCGGCGGCCCATTCTTTGGAGGTTGGTTTGCAATTCATCACGGCTCGTGATGGGGCGGTTAAGCATGCTGCATTCTTTGCCCCATGGCCCGCGCCGCGAAAGCGCGGGCGTTACGGGTTGCCGCGAGAGAAGCTTCCCCAAAGCCGCGCGGCAACCCTCCAATCCTTCATGCAGAGGCGGTCGGGTCCGACGAAACACAGCCACGGGCCCAGCTACCCGCTGGGGTCGCGGGTCGCGTCAACAATTGGGAGCTTGCCTCGGGGACGGACACGTCCCGATTCAACCGAACGCGGGAGGAGCGAATGTGACCGGGTCAAGTCCTGATTGTTGACTCGGCGTCCCGTTGTTAATCCGAAGCTCTGCGATTGGCTTGATTTGGCTGGGCGGGGGCGCGTCGTCAATCGAGAACAGGAATGACTCAATCCCGTGGGGCGGGAGCGTGAAATGGTAGGGATCGACCGTGTCAGTCACGATGGCGCCGTTCGTGGCGTTGGCGAAGAAGGCGATGGCCTCCTCGTGAGTCCAGAGGGGTCGCTGGGTGGTTGCGTCGTGGAAGGAGACGTCGAACGTCTGCGTGGTGTTTGAACCGTTACAGGCGACGTAGGCGTATCGCGCGGCGTCGCCCACGAGGGCCGCCTTGGCTCCCGAGCTTCTCACGATGCCGACGGCGCCTTGGCAGGGGTCCGTGTTGGCGGGGACGACTTGGAACGTCCGCTCCTCGCCGTGCCCGACCTCGGTGCCGTTCTCGTCGAACGCGAGGCGCACGTGCACAAGATCCGGCGCATCCATGGGCACGTCGACCGGGACGACCTCGAACTCAACGCTGCCCAATGGGATGGGGAAGGGCACGCGCACGTCGATGCCGAACTCGGGGATTTGGGCATGAAGATCGCCCGAGAAGTCCGCCGTTCCCTTGTTGCTGGCCAGGAGAATGAACACCGTGAAGCCGCCTTGGGATGCGGGTGGGATCACGATGGGGTCCAAGGCGGGGTAGGCTCCTGTCGCGCGGGTCATGAGGGGCCCCTGCGTGGGGTCGAGATTGGACGGGACGCCTTGCGCCTCTCCCAAGGAGGGCATGAGGAGGGGAGAAAGCAGGGCGAGAAGGATCAGAGCGCGGAGGAGGAGTCTCACGGGCGTGGAGCGTAGAGCACGTGCATCGACCTTTGGTGGAACCATCCACACTCAGTTTGGCTCGACGGCCTTGGTGGACACCGCCCTGCCGGCATAGTAGGAACGGCCCCCTGATGGAGCGACTTCGATGCATCAAGGTTCAACGAGGGCTTTTCCGCTGTGGCCCTCGCCAGGACCGAGAAAGGACTCGAAGATCATGGTTCGCGATGTCCACGTCGAAGGCTTCGGGATCGAACGAGTCCCCGACCCACGTTTTCCAACTCTCGTGTTCCGCATGCGCGGGGTCGCGAAGGGCCGAGAGCATGTGCAAGTAGCCGCTTGGGCCTCCGCAGTCGTCGGGTGGAGCAGCTCGTCCCCCGTCCACGCAATACGGGTAGGTGGCGTCCGACTCGGCCGGGAATCGGTTTACGAGCTGGATCGTGTGACGCCAATCATCCCCGAAGTCCCAGACGTAGATGAACCAAGATCTTCGGCGCAGGCCCAAGTCGAGGAGTCGGACTTCTCGCGAGTCCAAGACGTCCTCGTTGTCCTCGGCTTCCTCGTCGGGCAGGCCAATGCGTTGGTCGCGGGCCCAGAACTCGTAGAGGTGCGCGCCGTTCCAGGGCATGATCGCTTGGATGAGATCGTGGAGTTGATGGAGCGTGGCGTCGGCCGGCACGTGAACCAACCGCCACACGGGCGGGTCGATACCCCCCAAGGTGATTCGAAGTTCGTAGATTTCCCTGACGATGCGCTTGATCCTCGGGCGCACGAGTGCCACCACGCCGCTTCCTTGCCGGAGCGGCTTGGAGCGAGCAGGGCCCACGGGGGCGGGCACACTATCCGGGTTGAAAGCGCTTCTGCAATACATGGGCGGGTGATGCTTGGCGCCGCGCGAGCTGGAGGATCGCCTCCGCGTGCCAACAGCCTCGCCGGCCTTGGGCCTCCCCTGATGGCCCGCTATGGCTCCCGGCGGGAGCGCATGACCAGGGCCAACGAGGCGAGACATCCGAGGGCGAGCCCGGCCCCCAGCCCGTCGGCCTTCTTCTCGGGAGGGGCGAACCTCCTGCTTGCCGCAAGATGGTGGCCGCACCCGAGGGCGTGCAGCCCGCCAAACCTCATCCCTTGCGTCCCGGCTGGCCCGCCCGTGGCCGCCTCACCGCGGGACCTCGCGCGCACGCGCTTGACGGAGGCAGAGGCCATCGTGGAGAAGGCCGGCGCCCTCTCCCGCGAGGCGTTGGCCGCCAACCGCTCTGACGCCTTGGAGGCCGCCACGGAGGCCGTCAGGCACGCCGTCTTCGCCATCCAGGACGCCGAGCGCGCGAGTATGGACCTCGCGGAGCCCACGAAGCGCGCCGAGGCCGCCACGTGCGCCGCGATGCTGGCTTTGGAGCGCGCGATCAGGCTCCTGGCGAAGTAGTCCCCGACCGCATGGACCGCATGCCGATGGGCGTCACGTCCAGGAGACTTCTCCTTGGCGCGCTTCGTCAAGACGCGCAGAGCGTCTACGGGGTCGCTGGGCTGTCGGCGACCCACCGGGTCAGGCGCGCCTGGATGGTGGGCTTCCATCCTTCCAGTGAGGCCGGTCGAGGCTCCGCAGGCTGAGTTGATGCCGGGATCTGTGGCTTGGGGGTACTAGCCAGGGCCGGTGGGGTAGAGGCACTGGCCTGGACTGTGGGACCGGCACGGCGGGCCGCGTGGGTCTGGGTTGGGCTCAGGCCGGGGGCATCCCACGGCTTGCCGTTGTCGATGCACAACAGGAATGGCGGAGCGTGGCAGTCCGGGCAGAAGCGTTCGAAGGGCTCGGTGCCGATGCGGAAGCCCAGGCTGATCCAGCGCTGGATCTCCTCCCGGAGTTCGACTTGGCGCGGCTCCCACTGGTCGGGAGTCGGCGCGATGCTCAGGAGGGCATCGCGCCGGGCGGCGTAGGCCTCCATCGTGGTGCGGGCCAAGAGGTGTCGGCGGGCGGTATCCTCACCCAGGGCCCGCTGGCCATCGCAACGTGCGCCTGTCGGCGTGTCGTGCGCGACGAGGTTGCCGTTCGTCCGTTGTCGTAGGTCGTCGCGTCCGCATGTGGCGCACGTCGCGGTCTCCGGCTTCGCGACCGTGGGGCTGTCGGGCTGGGTGCCTCGCGCCTGTGTGAGTTGGCCATTCCATCCGACACAGGGCGGGCAGCCAGCCTCGAAGCGGGGCGCGTGTAGCTTGCCGCCCTTGCAAGTCACGTGGGGCGGGGCCGCGCAGACGCAGCAGGCGACCTCCAAGGCGAGTTCGACGGCCTCTTGGCATTCGGCCTCGGTTGGAGGCCGCGTGTACATGAGCCGCCGGCCCGTCGCGATCGGCTTCAGGCGCGTGGCCTCCTCGGTGCCCTTGATGGCGTACTCGCGACCCATCCCGTCGGGGGTCACGACGCGGAAGCGCGCCGCGCCGTGGACCCGCGCGAACGCGAGGCAGGCAGGAAGGATCGTTTCGAGAAGGCTCCGATTGCCCCACGCGAAGGGAGGACCAGATTTCCGGACGCGGCGCTCCCCGAAGATGGCGCGGAAGACGAGGAAGTGGCGCTCCGCTGCTTCGCGCACCATGACGAGAACCTGACCCTCGGCCTCTCCGTCCGAGTGTTTCGATGTCGTCGTCGGTTGCGCTAGCGGCTTTCCGATGAGGGATGCTTGGGCGGCCAACCGAGCGAACTCTGCCTCTGCGTCGGAACGCTCCGCGTGGGCCTCAGCGAGGAAGGTGCGGCGCGCCCTTGCTTCGGCCTCGTCATTCTCGGGTCGTCCGGAGTCGAGGCCGAACAGTTCCACATCGCGGAGGGCGTCATGCGGACCCCCTAGGCGCGGCAACGCCTGCTCATGCGGGAGCGGGGCGAGCGCCTGGCGCCCTCTGGGCCCGCGTCGTAGAGCTGCGCGCAGTTCGGGCCCCGCAGGAGTCCAGACGACGGCGCTGTCCGCGGGCAATGGGATGGGTCTCCCGGTCTTGGGGGGCCGGTCCTTCTTGACGAAGAAGCGTGTCGTCGAGGTGCGTCCGTCATCCATGGTGACGGTGTGCTCCAGGAGCACCCAGCCCTCGGTCTCGAAGGGCGCTTCGGCGGCCGGCTTGTCTGTCTTGGGGGGATGCTGCGGGTCTTTCAGGTGCTTCTTCGTGGTTCGCTTGGGCTTCAGGGGGAGTGGGTCCGTGCCGACGCGCTTGGCGAAACAGGGGCCGCACAGCAGGCGCCCGATGGGGAGGTCGGCCTTGTGGTTCTCTTCGCTGTCGGCCACGGCGGCAACGTAGTGCCCGACGTCCTCGTCGTCGTGGGCTGGCCCGTCGGGGGTGCTGCAATCCTGGCAGATCAGGCCCACGAGGCTGACGCGTTCGGCCAACGCACGTCGGGCGGCGTGGAAGGCGCCGAAGCCCGCTCGCGTGACGTGCCCGCTGGGGCGAAGGCACGGATGCGGGGGCAGGGCGTAGCACGTGCTGCAGGGCACGGCCGCTGCGCCGTGGATGCCCGCGTACGGGACGTTGTGGTTGTTCGTCTCAATCTGGGCGATCAGGCGCATGACCTCGAGGGCACGCTCGGAGTCGCGCTCGATCTTCTTGTGACGTTCGGGACTGGCTCGTGATTGTCGTGTCATACAAGTTTGCATGGGGCTTTGTCCAAGGGGATGGAGCGTCTAGCGCAGCTCGCGCTGGCGTCGGGTCGTGGTGGGCAGGTTGAGCGGCCGGGGCCGCAGACGTGGGCGACGCCGCTGTTCACGCCGCGTGCATCGCGTGCACGCCTTGACCCGGACGCGACGGCCGCCGCCCAAGTCGTAGGAGAACGTGAACGCACGACGCCCGGAGGTGCAAAGCTCACAGTAGGTGGCGAGGAAACTCAGGTTGGAGTCCATGGGTGGTGTCCAAGGGCGGTTTGTTCAACACGGCGCGGCGAGGATGCGGCGCCCCGGAAGGATTATGGCCTGTGCGTCGTCCTGGCGGCGGCATGGGCCAGGATGGGGCTGGATTGGGTCGCGCGAAGCGGATCGAGATTTTCCTCGACTTCGCGAGGCGCCAGGGCGGACCCGTCTTCGGCGAGATTCACCGGACCATGAGCGCGGCGCACGGGCCGGGGCGCGCGATCGACGATGCACGCTTGGCTGACGTGCTATGGACGGAGACGCGGCGGGCCAAGCTCCTGGTTGGCGATGCCTGGGACGCCTACGCGGCCGCCAGCGCGGCTGTGCGCCGGGCGATGCCGAACGCCTCCGCGAGGGGGCATTGGCGAGGCGTCGCGTACCGCCCATCCGGACGGACGCGGGCCATCGAAACGAATTTGCGCCTGATCGTGGACGAGCCCGTGAACCACCAGAACGTCTTCGCGGTCTTCACCGGTCTGGAGTTGCTCAACGAGCTGCTCAACGACATGGTGAAGGTCTCGTGGGATGAAGCGCTCAAGGATGCGCAGGTCCGGGCCGCGCGCGAGCCCGAGCGCCTCTGGGCCCACTTTTGGGACCTGGGGTGGTACCACGGGGGCGCGTGGTCGCTCACCGACATGCGGAACGGGTGGTCCCACGGATACGCCCTGATCCAAGGCACCGGCGTGGTCTTCCAGGAGCCCTTCAAACTGGCCGGCCGGACCCTGTCAGTTCAGGAAGCTTGGGGGTACGTCGAGGCGGGTTTGGCGACGTACGATGCGTTCCTCCTTGGGTCTGCGGCGGGCGAGGCCTGGGCCGCAGCCGGCCGCGCCCCGTAGCTCGACGATGTTTCGAGTTGATCGGCCTCCCGCTGGAGTCCCGCGCAGCTTGCGCCGTGTCTCCGCTGGTAGTGGAGGTCTTCGTGCAACAGGGCTGGATCGGATGTGTCGATGAGCCGGGGCACCCGGCGATCGCGCTCAGGATGGGGTGGCGCTCGCCGTGACGGCTCGGGCTTCGGCCGCCCAGATGGCGATGGACTCAGGCGTCACGCCGGGAAGGGTGCTAGCGAGGTCGGGCTCGATGGCGGCAAGCCGCTGCGCGCGGAGATCCTCGTAGTATAGGTCGGCTCCGACGAAGGCGCGACCTGTTTTCTTGGCGACGGCCAGGGCTGTCCCGCTTCCGGAAAAGACATCGGCCACGAGATCGCCGGGCATGGTGTAGAGAAGCACGGCGCGTCGGGCGAGCTCCTCGGGGAACTGGGCGGGGTGGCCGGTTCGCTCCTTGTGGTTGTGGCCCAGGTGGCGGATGCGCCACACGTTCGTGGGGTGGGCGCCGAAGGGGTTGCCGCTCAACTTGCCTTTGTTGGGTCCTTTGAAGGCGCGCTTGTCGGGTTCCTTCTGGGGCGTGCGGGCGGGCGTGGCGTTGAAGGTCTTGGGCGCGCCCTTGCTGAAAATGAGCATGACTTCGTAGCGCTCGGCGAGCCGGTTCTTGGGCGTGAGGCCGTGGGGGAATTCCCAGACGACGCGGTCCTGGTAGGTCAGGCCCATGGCGCAGAGGTGCTCGAAGAGGACGCAGTCAAGGGGGTAGCGCGCGCCTTGGTCCGTGTGCGTGTTGCCCACCTGGAGACAGATCACCCCGCCCTGCGCCGTCGTCCGGGCCAGCTCGCTGACGACTTGGAGAAGCCAGCCGATGTAGTAGTGGAAGCGGTGCTTGTCGATCAGGTGCGCGTCGCCGTACGGCTTGCCCACATTATAGGGAGGCGACGTGATGTGAAGCGCCACCGACTCATCCGGCAGCCCATCCAGGAAATCCAGGACGTCGCTCGTCGTGGACGCGTTGAGGAGCTCCTGAAGGAACTCTTTCCGTCGCCGGGCGCGTGCGGCTGCGCGTTCTTGGATTCGTGCTTCGTTCTTTCTCGCGTTGTGGCGGAGGGCGAGTTTCCAGATCTTGCCTCGGCTGATGCCATGCTTCGCGGAGACCTCTTCATAGGACATTGTAGCGAGGTCGGCGAGAACATTGGCTTCCCAGAGGGCGATGGAGGGACTAGTCTTCTGGGCAGGTGGCAGAGCGCCTAGATGCGTCTGGAAAGTCTGGTGAGGAAAGTGGGAATCAGGCTTGCTGCTGGCGTGTCCTTGGACTACCATGAGAATGCCAAAAGGGCTTGGTTCAGGGGGCACAGGTGCGCCTGAGGGGGCGCTGTGCGGTCGTGTCAGGAAAGGGTGCTCCGCTCCGGGAATTCACGCGGGCGGCGTGGCGTTCTCCCAGAGTGTGTTGAAGATGCCTTCGAGTTCGAGGCGGTGACGGTGGTCGACGCGGACGATGAAGGAGTGCGCGCTGCCGATTGCGTTGAGCGAGCATCCCAGGACGTATGCAGACTCGGCGGTGATCAAGAACCGGTCGTGGATCTCTTTGGGGAGCGTGCGCAACTCCGTTGCCTGCTTGCGAAGGTCACGCTGCCGGATGGCTGTCAACTCTCGCCATTGCCGCGAGCCCATGAGAACCCGAAGCTTGCGCGTCTTGCCAAGGTAGGCGGTGATGCTTTCGGGCGATGCGTAGGGATCGCACAGGGCGATGGGGCCGTCATCGGACTGGAACCAGAGACGTGCCATGGCAAGGGCTTGAGGGTCGCTTCTTGCAGGGATGTAGAGGAGTTGGGCATCAGGCGAAAAGCCGAATTCCGGAACGCGCGTCCGCCAAGGCTGTTCGGTTGCGATGGAGCGTAGTTCGCTGATCAATGCGTTTGCGTCGCCGGCGGCGAACGACATGCGAATTTCGCCGATCAGTCCTACGCTCGCGGAGGAGAGATGGTCCCCGCCTTGAGAGAGGTCGAGTCGCATGTCGCGGGCGGATCGTGTGCGGAAGCGTGTTGGCCTGCGAACGTGGACGTCCCATGTAGGCGTGGCCGCGTGAATCGCGGCGAAGGTCTGCTCGCACTCAGCGAGCTGAAGGTGTAGGTTGTGGTCCTCGTGGTCGGCGTCGTGCGCGATGCGGACGGGGGTGCTGCTCGTCGAGAGGTGGACGGGGCCGTCCATGAGCGTCTCACTGAGGACCAATGGCTGGGCCTGCGCCAGGCCGCCAGGCACCACCAATTCATGAACTCCCCTCAGGAAGGGCCGCTTCCGAGGGAGGACCACAATGGTGGAGCCTGCGTAGCCGGGTCGAGGTCGGAACCCGCCCGTGGGAAACGCGACGTCGGCTTGGACCCAGGCGGCGTGTTTGGCGGCGAATTCTTCCGGACGAGCCCAGAACTCATAGACAGCGCCTGGGAGAAGGATGCCATGATCCTCCATGCTGGGAATGTCCGGCGTCCAGCTGATGATCTCGGGTTCGTGCCTGCGCACCTCGATGAAGCGCGAGGCATCGATGGTTGCCTCAGCCTCGCCTCGGCTCAGGAGCCGCGTCTTGAGGGCGTAGCTCGGTGCCTTGCGGGTGCAGAACCATGCGGGGAGCGGCGAATCGTCCCAGCCCAGGATCATCCGGTAGACGCTGACGTCGTTCACCAGCATGTCGAGGAGGTGAAAGGTCGTACAATCGGCTGCGTCCTGCTGAACGGCCTCGTTGAGTTCGCGGGCTTCGTGTTCGTCCATCGGCCCTCAGAGCCTCGGAAGTGCATCTCAGCGCATGAAGAAGGGGATGATGCCCAGGACGAGTCCCAGGATCCCCACGAGCAATCCCAGGACCAAGGAGATGAAGGCGAGTCGGGCAGCAACGCGGTACGCCGGATCGGTCGCGGACCATGCCCAACGCCAGGTCCCAAGAATGCGGGGTTTGGAAAGTTCCAGGCTGACTGTGATGCCTTTGGCCAGGCCGAGCTTCTGGCGTGTTGCGTCATCGATTCGGATTCTGGGAGGCACCAGGCCTTTTCCCTCTTCGTCACCGCGGAGAATCACGAGCGCTCGCTTGCCTCCATGGACTCTGACCCGCGCAATGGTTCCCTCCAGCATTGGCCTGCCTCGTCCGTCCTTGCGCGCCGACTCGTGGATTCTGGCGAAGTCGCGGTAGACGTCGGCCTCGCGGGCTGCCACAACTTGGAATTCTCGGGTTTTCACAGACGGCATTTTGACTCCTTGGCAGGGGGATGGGTAGATGGGTGATACAGGCCGACTGCTTCAAACGCTCGGTGGAATGCGACCTGGGCTCTTGCGAAGCGATGCGGCGCCTGCCGCTTTCAAGGGTCTGGAGGCCAGAGGCGCTGCTCCGTGGCCATCAAGTGCCCTCCCGGGAAGGGGGCGTGGCGGGCGCGGCATCCAGCCCGAGGATCTTGAGGAGGGAGTGGTAGCGCTCCTCGTTGAGGGCGCGCGTGGCGCGGTTGGCCTCGGCCACCGCGCTCTCCAGCCCGTCGTAGATGTTGGCGAGGCGAGCGAGGAAGGCCTCGGCCCAGCATTCCTGACGCTTCGCGATGCTCTTGAAACGGCGCGTGAGCCGGTCGTATTCGAGGAGGTTCCGGGGGTCGAGGTCGCGCCAGATGTCGTGTCAGACCCAGTCGAAGATGATGCCCGTTGGGGGGCGACCACGTCCACGCGTCAGCCACGTGCCGCCGAGCGAGGCGAACGTTGCCGCTCACCCCCTCTGGGTGGTGGACTTGGTAGGGAAGCCACCAGGGATTCTCCATCGCCTCCTTCAGCTTCGCGCGCGTCGCGGCGACGTGGTCCTGGTCCAAGAGGGAGCCGAGCAGGAGGAGAGCGCCAGCGTGGTTCGGGGCAGTGGGGTTGTTCGGGCCTGTCGTTTGGTCGGAAGACATGGAATGGTTCTCAAGGGGCTTGGTTCAGGCGATGAGAGACGAGAGGCTACTCGTGCCGCGCGCCCGAGTAGAAGAAGGGGCTTCCTTCGGGGACGAACTCCAGCCAGTGGATCTTGCTGGGGTGGAGTGCGACACGGGTCTCGCTGGCGAGCCAGCCGTGGCGTCGGGCCACGTGCGCGAGATCAGGGAGGTTGTCGAGGTTCCAGTCGTTCGTGAGGAGAATGCACCCCTCCGCGTCGGCGCCGTAGGTGCCGAAGAGGGTTCGGCCGTCGCGCAGCTTGACCAGGGCGTACCATGCGGGGTGGCCCTCTGCCTTTTCCAGGAGACGCACTCTCTCGACCAAGGCGGCCTCATCCTCGGGGCCCTCGACGGAAAGGCGGATTCGCATCAGGCCTTCCTCCTGAGGAGAACCGAGCGGGCCCGGTTCGGTGTCGGCGGAACACGGGACGTGTCTTGCGGACTTGAGGTGGAGACGGCTGGGGATTCGGTTGGGATCATGGTTGTCAACAGGAGTCTTCGGACACGTGCAGCGCCAGCTCTCTCATCGCAGGAGCGCTGTTGCGGCGGGAAGGGGCGAGTGCCGAAGGCTTAGACGCGGCCTCGGCGAATGGTGGGCGAGCGCGGGCGCAGCGCTGCAGTGGTGGGGGTCTTGAGCCCTCCGGCGGTTCGAGGGAGGGGCCACCGGCACTCTCAAGATACCTCCTGGTCACGAGGAGCGCATGGTTGAACCTGCAAGAGACCTGACGCCTGAAGAGGATGCGCGGATGATGGCCGACATTCGCTTCGTCAATGCGGAGGTCGAGATCGCCGAAGGAATCGTCCTGCGCCGGGATGGCGAGGACTGGCTCCTCGAATCGACGACGGGGAACACGGGCGTGAGCTTCGTGTTCACCAGGCCGCAAGTGGAGGCGCTCGTCGAGACGATCCGGGTCAAGCTCGCCCGGGAGCACGACCTAGACGCCTTCGCGGCCCGACTGCGCGCCCGCGAGGCAAGCGCGTAGCCTGAGGGCGGGGACCGCTGGCTCAGTCGAGGTTCATGGCCTCTTGTTGCTGCCAGAGGACGGGCGCGCGTTGGGCCAAGTTCCTCAGGAGGCACGTCCCGCATTCCAGGTCGCCCCGTTGCCGCGCCTCGGCGTCCAAAGCGCCTCCACAGGCAAGGCAAGCGTCGCTGGCCCAGGGAGAATACTTGGGTCCCTTCCCAGCAAGGCGCGCGTGGATCTCGTAGAAGGCAAAATCCGAGAGCAGCATGCCGTCTTTTGGCTCGCATCCGTGTGGGCAAGGAAGGCTCGGGACTGCGCCGAAGGCGCGGCACACGAGGGGGCGCAGGCGGTAAACTCCGCAGCGCCCCTTTGTGGTCAAGAAGGGGCATGTTGGGCCCTCGACTTGGACCGGGCCTACGGCGCTCTCCAAGATGCGGCCCTCGGCTTGGGTCGCGCTCCAGGCCCGGCAGGAAGCCTGGCAGAGCCCCTTACATGCCACTTCAGGAATGCTGCGCCAAGCCTCCTGGACGTCTGCTGGGACTCGGATCCGGCCCAGCGCTTGGGGCGTGGGCCACCGGGCCTTCCCCTCAGCGGAGGGGGTGTTCCTCGAGGAGGGTGGCGGCGCCGTCATGCCTGGCCTCTGCAAGGGGGTGGGACCCCAAGAAGGCGTCGTGCCGACGGGCCTATGCGTTTGAGGTGGGCGTGGGTTCCGGCTGGGGCGTCAGGATGGCGTAGCCCCGGAGGTTCCACAGCTCGGTCCAGCTCGTTCTGCAGGCAGGGCACGTGCCGACGCGCTGGACGCTGCCGGGGCTGGCCTCGACGAAGCTGGCGGATTCGCGGCCAGAGAGATTGAGCCAGCAGTGCGGGCAGGCATCTCCATCGCGCTGGACGAATTCGTCAAAGGGCATGGAGGGCACTCCCGCGGCCTCCAAGGCGGCCTCAAGGGCACCGTGGAAGCTGTCGCAGACGTCGTCGAGTTCACCACAGGGGTCGTTGGGATGGATCAGGGCCCACCAGCGGTTGGAGGAGACCTCCCAGGGCGTCTCCTCGCCAGTCTCGTCCGGGAGACGACCCGTGGGGAACGCGCGGCGGAGTTCGTCCGAGTCTCGGATCTCCTGGCCCGTTTCGTGGTTGAGGACGCGGAGTTCTCCTTGGGCTTCGATGTCAAAGCTGCCCTTGGGGCCTCGGATCGTGGCCAGGATTCCGGCTGGGTAGAAGCAGGCGTCCTCATAGGGCGTCTCGTAGGGGGAGTGCAGAATGGTCTCGGTCTGGTGGCTCATGGTTTTCTCTGTCGGGACTTGGTTCAGACTGGCGGTTCCAACGTGCTCTCGGGGTGCGCAGTCTATGAGGGGGAGTCGCGTGCCGCCATGTGGTGGGCCACGAGGATCAGGAACGCCGTTTCCTCCAAGGCCTCGCTGAGCATGTCCATGGGTTCTGTGTCGAGGATGTCGCGTCGCCCGCTCCGCTCCAAGACGGCCAGGAGAGCCAAGGCCCGAGCGAGCACGTCGAGGTAGCCTGCGCGCAGGTCCGCGGCCAGCGCGGCTGGGGGGTGCGTCAGGAGGGCGGCCGCCTTGGCCTGGGCTTCGTCGAGGTAGGCCGAGAGGCCCACGTCGATGGGCGTGGGGACGCCGGCGGCCTGGACGCGGCGGAAGTGGTGAGATCCCTGAGGGACACCGACGCACACCTCTCCCTCCCGGCTGGGACAATCTGGGCAGGGCACGCTCGTGATGCGTCGGTTTTGGTCAAAGGAGAATACGATGTCGCTGATCCATTCTGTCATCTGGGGGTTCCTGGGAGGCTTCTTCCACGGGTCCGTGTCGGCTGAATCCTGCGCCGCTTGCGGCTCACGAATCGGGGCGAGGGCTCCTGGGAGAGGAGATCCTCCTCGAACGTGACGCGGTCCGCCAGGTGGCGTTGGACGCGGACGAGGTTGCGTGCTTCTTGGGCCCGCTGGTAGGTGTGGGCGCGGCCGAAGGCGCTGCTGTCGACGCTCGTGGCGCCCACGCGTATGGCCCAGGCAATCCGCTCGACACGGCTGACCCGACCCACGTGGCAGTAGGGATCGGGCTCGTAGTCGTTGGCCCGGCGCGCCACGAAGCGCACCAGGCTGGGCGTCATCTCGTCCTTGAAGGCGTCGCTGCCGCCCACGAAGATGCCCGAGAAGGGGCACTCCAGTTCCAGGGCATATTCCCAGGCGTAGGCGATGTCGCGCAGGCTCATGCCGTCTTGGGCCGCGAAGAGCCATGGGATCTGGCGCGGAAGGCGGTCGATCCAGCCGAGGCTGAAGTGGAGACTCTCCCGACCGCCCATGACGATGTCGGGGCAGACGCCGAAGTCGGGCCAGGAGGCGAAGCCCGTGTTGAGGGGCTTGCGGCGGGGGTTCTTGACACTGCGCAACGTGGCGCCCCAGAGGCCCATCTCGATCTTGCCCACCCCCACCGTCTCGTCCCAGAGGCATTGGGTGAACTCGCGCTCGGGGAACACGGGTGTCTTGCCCGTGCGCAGGGCCTTCCTGTAGGCGTGGTAGGCACCGTTGTCGAAGCACCACGGAATGCGAGGCTCCGGGTTCTTCCAGGCGGTGGCGGCGATCAAGCGCCCCATCTGGAACTTGATGAGCTCCCGGAGGGCGTGGAGGCCGGCGACGCTGCCGGCGTAGACGATGAAGGGGCGCCGACGCAGGCGGGCCACGCGCTCATCCCTCCGGGCTCCTGACCGGGCTCAGGCGGAGGTCGGCTCGTCTGCGCGCCAGGGCGGCGTGGAATTGGTGGGCTTCTTCCCGCAGGTTGGCCAGCGCCGTGGTGTCGTGGCCCAAGGCGCGCAGGAGTGCGTCCTCGTGCTCCTCCGCACGCAGCTCGAAGGCGAGGCTCAGGTCGCGCAGCGTTTCGGTGGCCTGCTCGTGGAGCGAGCGGTTGGTGCGCAGGCGCTCGACGAACTCCTCGCGTGAGATGAGACGCGGCCGACGCTCCAGGCGGCGCCGGATGGCCGGCATGAGGTCGGGGAGGGAGACGTCCAGCAGGCGTGCGACTTCGTCGGAGGCCTCGAGAAGATCGTCGATGGCCGCGCTCTGCTGGGCCGTGATGGGGTTGGGTGGCCTCATGTCGCCTCCGGCATCGGGACTTCAGGGAGGTCGGGGAGGAACTCGTCGGGATCGGGCCGCAGCACTCGGGGGGGCGACCGGGGAGCGCCGCGGCATGCGCGGCACACCGCCTGGGTGGGGAAGCCGTAGGCAGGCTTTCCACATCGAATGCAGACAAATGGATCGTTCATTCAAGCAACGCAGAAGGGCTTGGTCCAAGCGCGAGGTGTCCACAACAAGTTCAAGTTCGATGAGCGTGCGCTGGTGATATCACGCCGCGTGTTCATCGCTTCAACTGTTGCGATGCGCTCAAACGCGCTCGTGCCGACGGAAAGATGTCCTCGCAAGGCGTTACGTTCACGGTGATATCAACGCCCAAGCAGCGCCGCGCCGCAAAGAAGACTCCCGAGGAACGCCTTGCTCTCGCTGAGACGAAAGTTCGAGAGTTGGCTACGAAGATCAAGCGTCTCACGACGCTCATGAAGAGGCATGAGCGCAGCGCTCGCGCGCTCCGGCGCGTCGTGGAACGCCGCGCCGCCGAGCCCCCGCCTGAACCCGTGCACGAGCCTGCCACGCTTTTCCAAGCGTTGGAGGAGCAGACGAGGGAGACTGCGGAGGCGGACGAGGCCGCGCTCTTGGCACGCCTCCAACGGGAGGCCGAAGCTTTCGCGACGACGCTTGGCGTCGTGCGTCCGACCGTGCGTTGGGCGGGCACGCCGGGCGCGTGCGCGCGAGTCGTGCGCGCCCACGTGCACACCCACCCGGTCGGTTACGCGCCGGGCTGGCGTCGCATCAAGGGCGAACTGGTCCACTTGAAGCGCAGGCGCTGGGTCCACCATCGGGGAGACATCTGCGTGTCGCGCTCCTACGTGGACCACCTCATGCGGCGGCATCCGGTCACCGAGCCCGCGCGCTTGATGGCGCACGAAGTCAGCCACCTGAGCCGCTCGCACAAGCGCCGAGGCTACGGGAACGCCCATGGACGGGGATTCTACGAGAATCTGTCCCGTCTCCTTGGCACCTCGCCCGAGGAGGCGCGGCGCCATGATCATCACCAGGACGACCCGACGTCCACAACCCCGGGCGGTTAGGCGTCATCCGCCCCAGTTGGTCATGGTGCAATGGCCGTGGCTCATTTTGTACTCGTGAAGCTCCGCGTCGGTCATGTGGCCGTGCTGCGCGAGGGCTTCGTTGAGTCGTTCGCGCAATCGCTTGTGGCCGTACACGCCATGGAACTCCGCGAGTGGGATGACGCGCAGCCCGCCCTCGCGGTCGGGGCGGCCCGCGGCATCGCGCTGGATCTTCGCCTCCTCAAGCTGCTCCCATTCGTGGAACTTGTCGGGATGGAAGCGCCAGAGCCAGACCAGTTCGATGGGACTCTGGTAGTGGCAGCGCATGCAGTTCGAAGGAGGGGGAACCTCGCAGCCGTACCGCTTGATGATGGCCTGGGCGCCCGCGCGGTCGATATCCTCCTCGTAGAGCGGGAAGCACTGGTCGATCCAGTAGCCCCACAGGCTCGGGTTGTTTCGCGCGGCGCGCTCCTGCGGGGTGAGGGGTTTCTTGGCCCGGCCCCGCGTGAGGGCGAGCGTCTGGTGTTCGGGCTTCCGCTTCTCGTAAGGGACGCGCTTTGTCTCCTTGGCGGCCATGCCCAAGAGGACGCGGATCTTCCCATGCTCCCGGCCGAAGGCGTGGATGGCCCGCTTCTGGCCGCTGGGATACCCGTAGGTCTGGCCGATCCAGTCGTCGAGAAACTTGTAGATGGGCGCGATCTTGAGCTGCTGCGTGCACGCGCCGGAGAAGCCGTGGACTTGGACCGTCTCGTACTCGCGGTAGTGAGTGATGAGGTCCCTCCAGGAGGGTGCGTGATACCCTCGGTCTTTCGTGATGGTCTCGAACGCGATGTTCTCCTTGGCGCACCAGGCGCGCGTGCGCTCGATGTGGGCGTACGTCTCGGGGTGCTCGTCTCCGGTGTCGCTGAACACGACGAGGAAGTCCCGTGGTGCCCAGCGGGCGCGCCAGGCATCGTCGTAGCGGTAGAGGTAGAGCATCGCGGTGGAGTCCTGACCTGCTCCGAAACTCAAGACGGTCAGCCTTGGTTCTGGGCGGAGATTGCGTTTTGGAGGAGAGGCGTAGCTCTCCAGGGTCGTCTGTGGCATGAGAAGAAGCTGAAGGGCGTTGTTCAGTGGGGGATGAAGGCGACGTGGCCTTGCGTCTCGCTCTCGCCGGGTGTGCGGGAGAAGCAGAACTGGCAGGCGGCGCAGGATGGCATCTTCCCGACCTGCTGGGGGCAGACCAGGGGGCTCGTGCCCGGCTCGATCTGGGTGGTCAGCAAGGCGACGCGCCAGCCGAGGGGCGCGCCGTAGCGAGCCGCCAGGTCTTGCGCATCGGGGTTCACGATCGGCATACTGGGATCGATGCTGGCGAAGAGCTGCATGTTGGGCAGCGCGTGTAGGCGTTCCAAATGGGGGAGGAGAGCGGGGACGCGGTACGAGCGCGTGTACGCCCAGAAGCGCGTGTGCGGGCAGGCCCGCACAATGCGCACCCAAGCGTCCGCGTACGCCTCGCCGAAGAAGTCTCCCGCGGCGTGAAGGCGGACGATGCCAACCGCCCGTCCGCGAATCTCCGCGACGACGCCCTTGACAAAGGCATCGAGACCTTCCTCTTGGATGCGTTGGAAGTTGGAGGCGTAGCGGTTGCGTACACTGGGCCAGGCTTGGCGGCCTCTACGGGCGTAACATCTTTGGCCGCACCAGGCAGACGCGCCTGGGCACGTCCCCCCCGCCACCTCCGCGGGATCGCCAGGCAGGAGATTGAACGTGGGTGTCCACGCACCAACTTTGGCGTTGCCGAGGGTCAGCCATGATTTCGGTCGCGGTTTCTGCTTCGCAGACAACGCGGAGGTTCGCTTGCTTGCGCTCGGTGAATGGAGTTTCAACATGGCTTCAAGGCTGTGGGCTTGGTCCAAGGGGGGCGCGAGGATGAGGCGCGATCGTGCGGACGAACGTTCGGCCCCGTCTGCGGTTTGGTGTCCAGGAGTGCCTAGGGGCTGGATGGATCGAGGCGCCTAAGGGCGTCTTCGAGAGTGCGCAGCGTGAGGTCGGGAGTCTGGATCACGACGCTCGTATGCTTCACGTTGAAGCGCCACGCAGCGTCCTCGGGGCTCACGTGGAGGAATTCCAGCTCGCTCGCGTAAGCGAATTCGTCGCGCGAGGCAGCGTCTTCGAGGATGGGCACCTCACCGGGCAGAAGGAACCAGGCGTCGGTCTCCGCGCTCCACGCTTGGCCGAGGAGGTCGAGGCCCTCGAACGCTGGCCGTGTCGCGGCGTCCCAATCGGCCTCCTCGTCGCACGTCCAGGGCTGGAGTCTGATGGGATTCCAGATGCGGATGTCGTGGAGGCGGGCGGCGTGCGCGTTCTTCGCCAGGAGAGGCCACGTGGCAAGGCTCGCGCAGCGACGCATGGTGTCGAGAAGCGCGTCCGCCCATGCGTGCGTCAGGTGGATTGTGACGTGGGTTCCGGCATAGACTCCGCCCTCGTCGTCCAAGGCATGGGTCTTGCCGATCAGCGTCAAGACGATGGGCTCTTGTGCAATCATTCAGACACCTCTGGGCTGGACGCCGTGACGAATGTGCGGGAAGGACTGAGATTCAGAGCTTTGCTGTGCGACATGAGTGTTCTAAGGCGGGGCTTGGTCCAATTTGAAAACCTGCGGGCATGCTCGTGCCCGAGGATTGGGTCATGGAGGAGGGAGAGTTGCGCCTTGAGAGGCGCGGCTCATGACGGAGCGAAGGAGTTTTTCTTTCGGTGAGAGGGCCACCCTTCCGTATGCGTACCCTTGATACGGGACCACGCCTCGCCCTGGCGATTCGCCCTCAAGGTTCTCCGTGCGCGAGGAGAATCCGCATAGACCAACACGACGTGCGTCCGAACCGTTATAGCAGACCCGCCCACCTTCCGCCGCAGCGGGGCTGTAGCCTTGTCCAGCCGTGGATCGTTCGTCGCCACCGTCATTGTACTCACGCTCGTGGCGCCTCTCCTTCCGCCCGCAGCTGCGCAGGGAACGGTGACCGTCAGCCTCGTCACGCCCATGGGGTTCCAGGCCAACCCGCTCCTCCTCGTGACGGGCGGCGGCTTCGGCGCGAGCTATCCTGGGCCGGGGACCCAGCCCTTGGTCAGCCT
>Ga0070741_10000180_pt1 | contig 236319 bp, 230 predicted proteins | sample Coa_R1_4_FD_66440 | JGI IMG/M metagenome (GOLD analysis project Ga0070741, IMG submission 66440) | Surface soil microbial communities from Centralia Pennsylvania, which are recovering from an underground coalmine fire - Coalmine... | ecosystem: Environmental > Terrestrial > Soil >... | reverse complement strand
CTCGGAGGCGAAGGCGTTGAGCTGGTCCACCATGGTGTTGATGGTGTTCTTGAGCTCGAGGATCTCGCCCTTGACGTCGACCGTGATCTTGCGCGAGAGGTCGCCGCGCGCCACGGCGGTAGTCACCTCGGCGATGTTGCGCACCTGCGTCGTGAGGTTCGCGGCGAGCAGGTTGACGTTGTCGGTGAGATCCTTCCAGGTGCCGGCGACGCCCGGAACGACAGCCTGGCCGCCGAGCCGCCCTTCCGTGCCGACCTCGCGGGCCACGCGCGTCACCTCCGCCGCGAACGAGCGCAGCTGGTCGACCATCGTGTTGATGGCTTCCTTGAGCTGCAGGATCTCGCCGCGCACGTCGACGGTGATCTTCTTGGAGAGGTCGCCGTTGGCCACGGCAATCGTGACGTCGGCGATGTTGCGCACCTGATCGGTCAGGTTGCTCGCCATCGAGTTGACGCTCTCAGTCAGGTCCTTCCAGACGCCGGTCACCTCGGAGACCTGGGCTTGGCCGCCGAGCTTGCCGTCGGTGCCGACCTCGCGGGCCACGCGTGTCACCTCGGACGTGAACGAGCGCAGCTGCTTGATCATGGTGTTGACGATGGTGGCGGAGCGCAGGAACTCGCCCTTGAGCGGGCGTCCGTCGACGTCGAGGCGCATGGTCACGAGCAGGTCGCCCTGAGCCACAGCTTCGATCGCCCGCGTCACCTCCGCCGTGGGCCACAGCAGGTCATCGATCAGCGCGTTGACGGAGTTCTCCATCTCGCCCCAGGAGCCGGTCGCAAGGCCGATCCGCACCCGCTGGCGCGTCTTTCCTTCCTTGCCGACGATCTGGCCGATGTGCTCGAGCTGCTGCGCGATCTGCCGGTTGAACGAGACGATCTCGTTGAAGGTGTCGGCGATCTTGCCCATGACGCCGCTCGCATCCCCCGACATGCGCACGGAGAAGTCGCCCATGCGCATGGCCTGCAGGGCGCGGAGCAGCTCGTGGAGGTCGCGATCTCCCGTAGAGCCGTTCGGCAGGGGGTCGCCGTGCTCCCGGACGGCGAGCCCCGCTTCAGTCTCACTCATGCGTCCACCTCGAGACCGTCGGTGCCCGGCGACGAAAGGGGGCCGGCCGCACTGCGCGCGGAGCGCAGCCACTCGCCCCCGGAGGATCTCCAGTGGTGTGCTTCCCCTACGTCGCGCCAGCGATAGTTGTCGCCAACCCAGTCAAACGCCCGAACGGAGCATCGGTTCCTTGGGACGGAGCATTTCTTTCAAAGGTGGGGCAGGGCTCCCGCTCCGCGCCAAGACAGGGGAGCTCCGTTGGGTCATCCGGCTGGCGTGGGCCTGTCCGTGGGCAGCAGTCCGCGTGCCACCGAGTTCCGTTGGGGGTGCGAAAGGGCGGGCCTGTCCAGTGGGAGGCTCGCCAGCTCTACCGCAGCCGGCCGCTGGCGTGGGCGAGGAACAGGTAGACGCGACCGGCGTCCGAGACGAGGTGGTCGTGCACTGCACGCGGGCTCTTCTGCTCGGTCTCGCGCACGAGCCGCTCGAAGTCCGCGAGGAAGCGATCCACCGTGCGGCGGAAATCGACGTCCCGCCCGTAGCGCTCGGATACCTCGTCGAAGCTGGTGCGCCCCTCCGCCGTGTAGATGCTGCGCACCATGATGCCGCGCTGGCCGGCGCGGAAGCGCGACCAGATGGCCGAGGCCGTCGTCGGATCGAGGGCGCGCGCGATCCCCTCGATGTCGAGAAGTGGGGCGCGCGTGGTTCCGTCATCGTCGCGGGAGGCACGGGCAAGCAGGTCGCCCAGCGACCAGCGCTCGCCGACCTCCGGCGCTCCCATGGGCTGCTGCAGGGGCGGGGCCGGCGGCGGCACGTGCATGCCGTGCGGCGGCATGCCGGCCTGCGCCATGTAGTGCCCGGTGAGCGACAGAGGCGAGGCGCCGGGCGGGGCAATGTCGCGGCGCTCGCGGGACGCTAGGCTCGAGAGCTGCTCGAGCGCGCGCAGCTGGTCGTTGAGCGCGGTGCGCATGGCCTCGGCGCTCTCGCGCGTGGCGATGGGCAGGCGCTCCGGCTCGCCTCGCAGATTGGCCGCGTGCTGCGCGGCCTCCTGGGACATGCCCGGGCCCTTGGACCGCAGATCCTCGATGGTCCGCCGGGTCTGTGCCTCCGCCTCCGCCCGCAGGCGCTCGAACTCGGCAACCACCGCCTGGGACTGTGCGTCGGTCTGTGCGCGGATGCGCTCGAAGGCGGAGACGACGGCCTGCGAATGCCCATCGCTCTGGAGGCGCAAACGCTCGACCTCCGCCACCGCGGCGTGCGCATGCGCCGTGGTGCCTTGGGCCAGCTGATGGATCAGGTGGCGGGCGCGGGCCTCGGCGTCGGCAAGCGTGCCTTCCATGGTGGCCGAGTAGCCGCGGGCGATCTCGTCGAGCTGGCTCGCCTTGCCCGACAGCCGCTGCAGCGTGGTGTCGATGCGCGAGTTGGCCTGCTCCAGCGCGCTTGCCGCACTTGCGATCGACTGGCCCTGATGGTCGAAGCGGTTGCTGACGCCGCTCATCTGGTGGACGAGGTTCTCCGAGACGCCTTTGAGGACGCTTGCCTGGCTGGACAGGCCTTCGATGGCCTTCAACGACTGGTGCGTGATGCTGTCGCTGGTGCGGCGCACGGCATCGAGCCCGGAGAGCATCGAGTGGTCGATATTGGAGATCTGCCGGCCCAGCGTCTCGGACAGGGCCTGAACATGGTTCTCCATGGCCGCGGTCAGTGCGCGGGCCTTCTCGCTGACCGCGTGGTCGATGGCGGCCGTCGAGCGCAGCATGGAGTCGTCGAACAGTGCCAGCCGCTCCGAGAAGGCGGCGTCGAGCGCGCGCGTGCGCTCCACGAGCTGCATGTCGAGCGCCTCGGCGCGATTGGCGAGCGTGGCGTCGAGTGCCACCGTGTAGTCGTCGAGGACCGCCTGCAGCTGCTGCGTGCGGTTGGCGAGCGCGGTCTCCAGGCTGCCGCTGGCCGTGGTGAGCTGGTTCTCCAGCGCGATCAGGTTCTGTCCGGCGCCCTCGATGATCTTGGCGAGCTTGATCTGCTGCTGGGACAGCTTCTCGATCAGCGATGGCACCTCACTCCCCATCGACTTCAGCGTCTCGGCGACCTTGTCCGTGGTGCTGACCAGGGCATGGCGCTCGCCGACCAGCTCCTGGATCAGGCCTTTGATCTTGTGCTCGTTTTCGTTGTAGGACTTCTCCAGCGCCGCCACCTCGTTGTGGACAAGCGCCTCGAGCTCCCCGGCACGTCCGAGCGCGCGCGAAATGGCCTCGTTCATGAACGAGACCTGCCGGCGCACGGCCTGGCCCAGTGACGCGGCCGACTGCTCCGCGGCGCGGTCAGGCTCGGCCAGGCGCACGGCTACCTCGGTCATGGCCGAGGACATGAGCTTCAGCTCCTGCGCGCGCCAGGCGAGCAGGGCGAGGAACCAGAAGAGCGCAATCGGCAGGCCGATCGCGGCGACCGCCACCAGCAGCGTCGAACCAGAGAAGACGGCGGTGCCGGACGCATGCGTGGCCCATGCGAGCAGCAGGCTGACGAAGAACCAGACGCCCGACGCGGCAGCGGCTACCTGGAACGGGCGATTGCTGGGCCTTTGCTGCAGGGAATAGATGAGGCCGCCGATGGAGGGCGCGTCGTCGTTGGCGGCGATCTTCGGTCGTGCCGGCCCCGCCGGACGGCGCTTGGCCGGACGGCGGTTGGGACGTTCGCCGGCATCGCTGCTGCCGGGCTTGAGCGCACCCAAGCCGTTGTTGGGAAAGGGCGAAGGCGATCGCGTCGTGTCGTCGGGAGTGTTGGGGCTCAGCGGAGGCGGCACCACCAGCTCGAGCCCGCCAGTGCCCGGCGTGCGCTCAGCGGCTTCGCGCTGCGTCTTTCCGTCGTGAGCCATTCCCCGTTCCAATTTCGGCGCACGCGGTGCGCCGAACCCCTCGACCCCGACACATATCGCATTTCCCGGTTGCGGCACAGGCCGGCCAACGCGGAAAACTGGTGATCAGCGAACGTGCAAGCGGCGGCGCGGCTCGTTGTCCCCCCGCGCCTTTCCCCTCGAGTGCCCTGCTAAGGAGGCAATTGGGCAAAACAAAGATTTCCCTGCAGGCGAAGGCGCTTGGCCGAGAGCAAGGATTTACCATGGCGGGCGGTCGTCCCGCCGGCTTAACGCAAGGTTATGCACTCGGTTGCAGGATGAATACTGTAGGGCTGCCAGCTTTCCACTAGCGGTCCTGCCTTGGCGGGGAAGTCTTTCGGTTCGCGCAGGCAAGCTCTGGGGAGAAACGCGCGTGGGGAGAAAACCGGCACATGTTGACGCACGGGCGGGGGAAGCACACCGCGACAGGCTCGCAGGCGATCCCATAGACCGGGTGCATCTTGCCCGCTTCACGCTGGGCAATGCCGCGCTCGAGCGCGAGGTGCTGGAACTGTTCGCCGAGCAAGCGCCGCTCTACCTGGAGCGGCTGCGGAACGCCTCTTCCGGCAGGGAATGGAGAGAGGCCGCCCACACCATCAAGGGCTCCGCCTCCGCCGTCGGCGCGTGGCGGCTCGTCCGTTTCGCCCAGATGGCCGAGCAGGTGGACGTGGAGAGCGGCGCAGCGCTCGGCGAGGGGCACCGTGACGAGGCAATCGCCGCCATCGCCACGGCCACCGACGAAGCCTGCCGGCACATCGCGCGGCTGTTCCGCGGCGCTTGAGCGCCGGCCGGCTTCCGCAAAGCGCATTGCGGCCTCTCGTTGCCGCGCGAGCCCATGCAACGCCAGGCTTGAATTTGCTCAGCCTGCCCGCTAACACTCCGCCGCCCACCCGCTGGCGACGTCGAGCGTCCGGCGTGCCGCAACCAAGTATCCTCGCCCGTTCATGGCCAAGATCACGTTCATTCAGCCCGACGGCACCAAGCAGGTCGTGGATGCCGAGGCCGGCATGACGGTCATGGAGGCGGCCAAGAAGCACATGGTCCCGGGCATCGAGGCCGAGTGCGGCGGCGCCTGCGCCTGCGCAACGTGCCATGTCTATGTCGACGAGGCCTGGCGGGAGAAGACCGGCGAGCCCTCGGAGATGGAGGAGGACATGCTGGACTTCGCCTTCGACGTGCGGCCGACCAGCCGGCTCAGCTGCCAGATCAAGGTGACTGACGCGCTGGACGGTCTCGTCGTCGAGGTGCCGGAAAAGCAATTCTGACAGCCGGGCGCGTCACTTCCGGGGGCAGCCCCTGCGGCACGCGGTGCCGGTAGCCGTCTCTGCTATCTGCCCGCCGGAATCCCGCCCACGTCGCGGGCGAGGCTGGCGGGCGGGCTGGTCGACAGCATGCGATCGAGCATCTCGCTGATTCCGGTTGCCACCTGCGTATTGCTCCAGGAGCCCTTGGGTGAGAACCACTTCGGCACCCAATTGATGGCGCCGAGCATGAGGAAGATCGTGAGCTTGGGGTCGCAAGGGACGATGCTGCCGTCGCGGATGCCCTCCCGCACCAGGCTGCGCAGCTCGCCCTCGAAGGCGTCGCGCTGCTCGATCAGCTTGTTGCGCTCGCGCGGGGTGAGCGCGTGCTCCTCGGTGAGCAGCAGCGACTCGCTCAGCTCCCCCATCATCGTCTCGAGGTAGCGCCGGAACATCAAGATGAGCTTCTCGCGCCCGTTGCGGCCCTCGCGCTTGGCGGCAGCGAGGCTGTCGCGCGCCATCTCCATGGCCCGGTCGAAGCAGGCGGCGAGCAGTGCGTTCTTGGTGGGAAAGTAATAGTAGAGCGCAGCCTTGGTGACGCCCAGCTTGTTGGCGATCTCCTCCAGCGAGGTCTGGCTGAAGCCCTGGCGGTTGAAGGCCGACACGGCTGCGCGCAGGAGCGCCTCGCGCTTGAGCTCGCGCTGGGCCGAACGGCTCGGCACGATGTTGTTCCAGGCGGCCCCGGCCGATTTCGGCTTGGCGGCTACCGGTGGTCGCTTGCCTGCTCGTGCTTTGCTCATGCTCTTCATGCCTGAAGGCCACTGGGTGAAAGCCGGCGCCGACGCGGCGGCCTGCATCTGCTAGCGAAAGGCAGCACGCGAAGCAAGTTGGCGCCAAGCGGCGCGCTTTCTCCTATAGGGCGGATATTCCCCCGGTCATGCTGACGGCCTGACCGGTGATCTTGGCGGCGGCAGGCGAAGCCAGGAACACGGCAAGCCCGGCCAGCTCGTCCTTGGTGACGATGCCCAGATGCGCCATCGGCACGGCCTTGGCGAACATCTTGCCGGCAAAGGGATCTCCCATCACGCGCCCGTAGTGGTCGGTGCCGCTCACCAGCGAAGGCGTGAGCACGTTGGCGCGAATGCCGTCACGCTTGCCTTCGATGGCGAGCGTGCGCGTGAACATGACGATGCCGGCCATCGCGGCGCCAATCACGCTCTCGCCCGGGGTCGGCACCTTGGCGGCGTCCGAGGCGATGTTGATGATGCACCCGCCCCGCTCCGCGCGCATGTGAGGAAGTGCAGCGCGGCAGCTCAGGAGCTGGGCGAGGAGACAGCGCTCGAGGATGCGCGGCACCTCCTCGATCGGCGTATTGTGCAGCAGCGCCGGGACGTCGTTGCCGCCGGTGGAATTGACGAGAACGTCAATGCGGCCGAGCTCGCCGGTCGCAACGGTGATGACGGACTGGGCGTCCGCGACCTCGGCCATGTCGCCCAGCGCCAGTCCGACGCGCGCAGCGGAAAAGCGGGCGGCGATCTCGTCCCGCGCCCGCTCGCCCCGCTCGCGCGTGCGCCCGTTGATGACGACGGCGTCCGCTCCGGCGACCAGCATCGCCTCTGCGCACGCCCGGCCGATCCCCGACGTGCCGCCGGTGACGAGCACCGTCTTGCCCTCGAGCAGGCTCATGCCGACCGCGTCCAGGTTGTGTCCGGCGTCAGGCCAGCACGTAATAGAAGTCGGTGGCCTTGCCCTCGGGCTTGTCGACCCATTTGACCTTGACCCTCGTACCGGGCTTGATGCGCGCGCTGGCGGTCTTCAGGTCGCTCATGTCCAGCTCCTTGATGAAGTTGACCATGGCGGTGCTGACGCCGTCGAGGCGGACGTAGGCGATGCAGTAGGGCGGCTTGGGCAGGTTCTCGAACTGCGCGGAGACGATGGTTGCGGCCTCCAGGACGCCCTCCTGGCCGGCCTCCACCCATTCGTCGCATTCGGCGAACGAGCGCTCGCAGTAGGCGCGCGGCGGCAGGTAGGTGAGCTGCGACTTGCTGCACCGGGTCGCCAGGATCTTGCGGTCCCTGAGGCCGTCGAAGTATTTGCCCGCCACCTTGCCCACGGAATAGTTGTAGCGAACGTGCCATTCGCCCGGGATGATCCCGTGCTCCTCGGCCTTGCCTGCCTTGGGCTTGCTGCCAGTCGGACTCGCCATGCTTCCTCTCCTCAAATCACGTCTGCGCCAAGAACGCTGACCGCGTAGAACTGCGCCGAGCCGCCGACGGCCGTGGCCAGCGCGCGCTGGACATTCGGCACCTGCATCGCGCCGGCGCGTCCCATCACCTGCTTGGCGGCGTCGGCGACGCGCACCAGGCCCGTCACACCGATCGGATTGGTGCACAGGGTCCCGCCCGACGGGTTGATGGCGACCATTCCGTCCATGTCGAAGGCGCCGTCGTCGCTGAGTCTTGCGGCCTCGCCCGGCTTGCAGAAGCCGAGCGCCTCCAGCTTCGGGAACTGCATGCTGCTGAACGGGTCGTAGAGCTCCGCGACCTGGATGTCTTTGGCAGGGTCGGTAATTTTGGCATGCGCGTAGCATTCCCTTCCGGCCAGCACGAGCTCGCCGAACACGCCGATCTCGGTGTCGGCATAGGGGCCCATGCGATCGCCGAGGAAGACCGTGTTGGCGACGCCGCCGATGCCGTGCACGAAGGCCGGCTGCGAGCACTTCTGGCGTGCGACCTCCTCGGTGGCGAGCACGACGGCGCAGGCGCCCGCCGAGCGGGGGCAGATGTCGAACAGCTTGTAGGGTGTTGCGACCGGACGGGAGTTCATCACGTCGTCCACCGTGATCTGGCCCTTGAGGTGCGCGTAGGGGTTGTTCAGCGCGTTGCGCCGGGCGCGCACTACCACGCGCGCGGCCTGCTCCTCGGTGGAACCGTGCAGCATCATGTACCGCTGCGTCATCAGCGCCGTCATGGTGACGGTGTTGAGCGCGAAGTCGTGCTCGTAGAAGGGGTCCCAGATCAGGTTGAGGACATGCTGGGAATCCGGCGTCTCGGCAACGCGGTCTGCACCGACGACGAGACAGGTCCGCGCCTGGCCGGATGCGACGTTGACCCAGGCGGCGTGGAAGGCCGACCCGCCGGTGGCGCCGCCGGTGTGGATGCGCATGAACGGCTTGCCGGCTGCCCATATGTAGTCGACGGCCCACTTGTCGGCGTCGTTGACGCCCATGAACTCGGTCGGCGCCATGGAGAAGACCACTGCATCGATCTCGCCCGGCTCCATGTTCGCGTCGCGCAGCGCGGCCACCACCGCCTCTTGCGCGAGGTCGACATAGGTCTTGTCCGGATGATGGCTCCGGAACACCGTCTCCCCGGTGCCGATGACGGCAACGTTCTTGTTCATCTCAGACCCGCTCCACGATGGCGACGACATTGCCCTGCTGTGCGAACCCATGTTGTCCGTGGGCGGCTGCGAACTGCGTCTGCGGCTGCTGGGCGGGCCCCGCCTTGCCCCGCACCTGCTCCACCGCCTCGATGAGATTAACGAGGCCCGTGCAGAAATAGGGGTTCTGCGCGAAGGCGCTCCCCGACGGGCAGAAGGCAGCAGAGCCCATCAACCCGAGCACGCCCGCGTAGGCCAGCGCGTGATAGGCGGTCTGGCAGTCCGCCTCCACGGCGCCGATGGCGGAGACGGACTTGATGCCTGCCTGCCGCAGGGCCCCGTCCCATGCCTGCCTGAACGATGAGAGCTCCGCCAGACGTGCCGCGCCCAGGTAGTAGTGATCGATGCTCGAGCCGATGCCGGCGAGGCGTGCCAGCGGCTTGGCCCGCGGGTTGCGCTTGAGCCAGTCGCCTGAGGCCAGCACGATCGAGACCGCCCCGTCGCTCACCGGCGCGCGATGTCCCTCGCGCAGCGGCGTTGCAACATAGGGCGAAGCCGCGACGTCCCTCTCGCTGGCAGCCGTGCGCCGGAGGCCGCGCGGGTTGGAGGCGGCAGACGCCTGCAGCCTGGCGCTGGCAGCCGAGGCGAGCGTCTCGCTGGCCCTGCCGGCATCACACTGCGCTTGTGCGAAGAGCGCATCCGCAATCGCCGCGTTGAGGCCGATCGGACGCGTGTAGAACGGCTCGCAACGCATGCGCATGACGTCCTCGAACGGAGCCTTCGAGGACTTGTTCCAGCTCGCCAGCAAGCCGAGGCCGTAGCGTCCGGTGGCGATGCGCATGGCCGCCAGATGCAGCCCGACCATGCCGGCGTCCGTGGCCTTCAGCTCGTCCTTCAGGTAGCCGCCCGCCGGCGCGGCCATCAGCATGCTCGAGATGCTGCGACCGTCGAGCTCGTCACACGTGGCGAGAGTGATGTGGTCGAGCTCGCTTCGCTCGACGCCGGCCGAGCGCAAGGCCTGCGCGCTCGTGTCGTAGACCATCTCCTCGAGCCGCTTGGACAGCACCTTGTCGGCCGGGGGATGCGAGGCGTATCCGACTACGTAGACATCCATGCGCGACTTCGCGCCTCCCTGTTGCCGTTTTCTACCCTCAGGTAGAATTATTGACTTGTCATACATAGTCAAGACTGGATGGTTGCAATTTTGTGCGGGCGGGCTTAGCCTCGCTCCTCAGCGCACTATGCGAGCCATCCGATGGCGCCCTGGGCAAACGCGGTTCCGAGCAGATCTCAGCAGATCGACCTCAAGCGCACCTCGATCCTTCGCGAGGCGGCGAAGTCGTTCAATCGCTCGGGCTTCCACGGCACGACGCTCGACGACATCGCCGAACGGCTGGGTGTCACCAAGGCGGCGCTGTACCGCTACGTCCCCAACAAGCACGACCTGCTGTTTGCCTGCTTCAACCTGGCGATGGACTCTGCGCACGGCAATCTCGACCGCGGCGAGCGCGAGGGGAGGAACGGCCTGGAGAAGCTCCGCATCGGGCTCAGGGGCTACGTGGAGGCCATGATCGGCGAACTCGGCTACCCGGTCGTGCTGCTGGAGGAGAACGCGCTTCCGCCCGACCATGCCAAGGCCATCATCAAGCGGCGCGACTTGATGGAGCACCGGCTGCGCGCCCTGGTCGTCGAGGGCATGGAGGACGGCAGCATCGCGTCCTGCAATCCGAAGCTCGTCGTGTTCGCCATGCTGGGCGCCGTGAACTGGGTTCCGAAATGGTACCGCGCCAACGGCGAATGGACTGCGGCCGAGGTCGCGGACGCCCTGCTGGCGGTCGTTGCGCGCGGCATAGCGGCCGATGCGGACGAGGTGGCGATCGATGCACCGAAGGCGCCGCCGCGGACCTCTGGAGCCGGAAGTAGAGGCAGGTTGTCCAAGAAGACTTGATTCCGGCAGCGCGTCGAGAGCACGAGCCGGGCGAGAATGTGAAGCTCACAGTGGAGGAAACGTGATGAAAGAACGTCTTTGGCACTATGGAGCCGCCGTTGCCGGCATGCTCCTGTCGCTCTCCCTGACGGCAGGCTCGTCCGTCGCCGAGCCCGGCGTCACCGGCACCACCATCAAGATCGGCGCCTACGACGCGCTGACCGGCCCGATCCCCCTGACGGGCAAGCAGATGTCGACGGGTTGGCTCGCTGCCGTGAAGGCCATCAATGATGCGGGCGGCATCAACGGCCGCAAGATCGAGCTGATCGTCGAGGACGACGGCTACGAGCCGACACGGGCCATGGCGGCGGCGAGAAAGCTGGTCGACCGCGACGAGGTGCTCCTCGTCACCGGCCTCGGCACGCCGACGAGCGTGGTGGTTGCGAAGTATCTCGACGGCGCCAAGGTGCCGCTGCTGTTTCCGATGGGTGCGAGCTCCACGCAGCTCAACCAGTCGGGCTTCAAGCAGCTCTTCATGATCCATCCCGCCTACATGACGCAGGCCGAGATCGTGCTGACCTGGATGCTCGACAATGCCGGCGTCAAGAAGCCCTGCATCATCTACCAGCTCGATCCCGCGGGCGAGGATCACCTCGCGGGATTCAAGAAGGTGCTCGCGGCGCGCAAGATCGACCTGCCGGCGGCCGAGCCCGTCGAGCGTGGGACGACGGACTACTCGGCCCCTGTGCTCAAGCTCAAGAATGCCGGCTGCGACCTGGTCTACACCGGCCTCACGCTGGAGGCCGCGGCGCGCATTGTGACCGCTGCAGACCGCATCGGCTTCAAGCCGAAGTTCGCCGGCTTCACGACGCAGGCCGACGCCACGCTGATCAAGCTGATCGGGCCGCTGGCGGAAGGCTTCTACGCTGCCGACATGCTGCTCAGGCCGGATTCGGACGACCCGGCCGTCAAGGCCTATCTCGACAGCCTGCAGAAGTACTCGGCGGAGGCGACGCCGACCTTCTTCACCAACTATGCCTACGCGGCCATGCAGCTGATCGCTGAAGCCATCAAGGATGCGGGCCCCTCCCCGACGCGCGAGAAGGTGGTCGCCGCGCTGGAGAAGTGGAACCCCAAGCAGTCGCCGCTGATGGGGCCAGTTTCCTTCGGCGCCGACAACCACGACGGCAAGCGCTCGCTCTACATGATCCAGGTGAAGAACGGCAAGTGGGAGAAGGTCTCGGACTGGATCGGCGCGAAGTAGCGCCAACAGCGCGATCCGGCGAGGCCCGAGGGCGCATTCCGTGGATCAGGCGATCATCAACGGCCTGGCGGAAGGCAGCGTGTACGCGCTGCTCGCCCTCGGCCTCGTGTTCATCCATCGCATCACGGAGGTCGCGAGCTTCGCCCATGGCGAGGTGTCGGCGATGGCGGCCTTCGTCGGCTTCTCCATCTGGCAGAGCACGGGCCTGCCGTTCTGGATGGCGATTGCCGGCAGCGTCGCCACGGGTGCCGTGCTGGGAGCGGTGATCGAGCGGGTGGCAGTGCGCCGCGTGCAGGCGAGCGGCATCTTGGCGACGACGGTCGTCACGCTGGGCCTCTACTTCGTGCTGCACGGAAGCGTGCGTGCCGTCTGGGGGCCGGAGGTCCGCCCTTATCCCTCCATCTTCGGCGATGCCACCTTGCGTGTCGGCGGCGTCGCCGTCTCGACGCAGCACATCGGCGTGATGGCGACGTCCCTACTCATCGCGCTCGGGCTCTCTGCCTACCTGCGCTTCACCGAGACAGGGCTGTCGCTGCGGGCGATCCCGCAAAATCCCTATGGCGCTGCCGTGATGGGGCTCGACATCCGCCGGCTGCGGGCGGTGTCGTGGATCGTCGGCTCGGCCGTCGGTGCCGTCGCCGGCGTGCTGATCGCGCCGCTCACCTTCCTCAATTCCAACATGATGACCTCGCCGCTGATCAAGGCGTTCGCGGTGGCGGCCCTGGGCGGGCTCGACAGCCTGCTCGGAGCGTTCGTCGGCGGCCTGCTGCTCGGCGTCGTTGAGAACGTGGTCGTGCTCTATATCTCCAGCTACCTCAAGGACAGCCTGGCCTTCGTCTTCATCCTGCTGGTGCTGCTGGTGACGCCCGAAGGGCTGTTCGGGAAACCCAGGCGGGAGAAGGTATGAGACGGCTCGGACTCCTGTCGGCCATGGGTGTGCTGGCCGCCGCAGCGATCGTGCCGCTGCTGGCCGGCGGTTACTGGCTCTACCTGCTGTCGCTGATGGGGGCGTACGGCATCGTTGCGCTTGGCCTCAACATCCTCACGGGGCTGAGCGGACAGATCTCGCTCGGGCACGCGGGCTTCGTCGCCATCGGCGCCTACGGCTCGACGATCGTGACCGACCAGCTCGGCCTCTCCTTCCTCCCGGCAACCGTGTTCGCCGTCGCCATCGGTTGGGTGGTGGGACTGATCGTCGGATTCCCGGCGGTGCGGCTGCGCGGCCTTTATCTCGCGATCGCCACGCTGGCCTTCGGCATCAGCGTGGAACGCGCCATCTACCACTTCAAGGCGCTGACCGGCGGGCCCTACGGCCTGTCCGTCAACCCGCCTGTGATCCTTGGCTACGCCTTCAACAGCTCGGCCAAGCTCTACTACCTGATCCTCGTCATCGTGGTGCTCGCCGTCGTGCTGGCTGCCAACATCATCCACTCGCGACCGGGCCGCATGATGGTCGCCATGCGCGACAACCCGATTGCGGCGACCGCGATGGGCATCGACATCCGCCGGCTCAAGGTGCTGGCCTTTGCATTCAGCGCCGCCATGTCCGCCCTCGGCGGCGCGCTCTATGCGCCGGTCATCAACTTCATCGGTGTCGAGCACTTCACGCTCTGGCTGTCGATCTCGTTCATCTCGATGATCGTGGTAGGCGGGCTCGGGTCCATCGCCGGCTCGTTTCTGGGCGCCGCGTTCGTCGTGGTCGTGCCGGAGCTGCTGCGCGAGTTCGGCGCCTACCATCAGATCATCTATGGGCTGGCGATGATCTTCGTCTTCGTCTTCTGGCCGAAGGGGCTCGTGGGGCTGCTCCACGGGCTGGCTGGCCTGCTTGTCAGCGGCGTGCGCGGCCGCAGGCCGGCGCCCGCACCGGCGCTGTGAGGAAAGGTCTCGAACCATGAGAAACTATCCGCTGCGCGAGCGGGTGATCGGCCAGCTGGTGGCCGACAAGGCGGCGTTGCACGGCGACCGCATCTTCCTGCAGTTCGAGAACCGCAGGTTCTCCTATCGCGACATGGATCGCCTTTCCAACCGGATTGCCAACGGGCTCGCCGAGCTGGGCGTGAGCAAGGGGACACACGTCGCGCTGATGCTCGACAACAAGCCCGAGGTCATCCTGCTGTATTTTGCGCTTGCCAAGCTCGCGGCGGTGGCGGTGCCGATCAACACGGCAGCCAAGGGCGAACTGCTCGCCTACTACCTGAACCAGTCGGACTCGCAGCTCGCCGTCGTCGATGACCCATTGCTGGCAAGGCTCGCAGCGGTGCTCGCCGACACGCCCAAGCTGCGCCGCGTGGTCGCGATTGCCGAAAACGAGGGCGCCACAGGCGCGGCCGGCAAGGGCCTGCCGGTCCCCTCCCACGAGTTCCGGACACTGCTGGCGGCGCCGGACACGCGCCCGGCGGCGGACGTCCGTTTCTCCGACCTGCATTCGATCCTTTACACGTCGGGAACGACGGGACCCTCCAAGGGTAACATGTCGACGCACTGCCATGCGCTGACCTGCGGATTCGAGCTGGCCAAGACCTACGGCTATCGCGCCGACGACACGATCTACCTCTGCCTGCCGCTGTTCCACGGCAACGCTTGGCTGTGCAGCGTGATGCCCGCTCTCGTCTCGGACGCGGGGCTCGCCGTGTCGAAGCGCTTCTCGGCCAGCACGATCTGGGATGAGCTGCGCCGCTACGGCGCGACGCAATTCAACTCGCTGGGCGCCATGACCAATTTCATCTGGAGCCGCCCGCCCGATGCGCGCGACCGCGACCACAAGGTGCGCCAGATCATGGTGGTGCCCACGCCGCGCGAGTTCTACCACGACTTCGAGAAGCGCTTCGGCATCAAGTTCACGTCCGTCTATGCGCTTTCCGACTGCGGCATGGTGACGGCGCGCGGCCCGGGCGATCCGCCCGAGAAGTGGGCCTCGGGCGGCAAGGCCTGCGAGGACGTCGAGATCCGCATCGTCGACGAGGAGGACTTCGAGCTGCCGCCCGGGGAGATCGGCGAGATCGTGACGAGGACCAGGGAGCCGTGGATCTACGCGCAGGGCTACTACAACATGCCGGAGGCCACCGTGCGCGCGAACCGCAACCTGTGGTTCCACACCGGCGACCGCGGCTACCTCGATGCCGACGGCTACATCTATTTCGTCGACCGCAAGAAGGACGCCATCCGCCGCCGCGGCGAGAACATCTCCTCCTACGAGGTGGAGCAGATCATTCTGAAGCATCCGGCCATTCTCGACGTGGCCGTGTTCCCGGTGACGTCCGAGCACAGCGAGGACGAGGTGATGGCAACCGTGGTGCTGCGCGAGGGCCAGACGCTCGTACATGCCGCCCTCATCGACTTCTGCCAGGCCAACATGGCCTACTTCATGGTGCCGCGTTTCGTCGAGTTTGCGGCGCAGCTTCCCAAGACGATGACCGAGAAGGTCGAGAAGTACAAGCTGAGGGCCGCGGCCGAGCAGCGCCTCGGCGAGATCTGGGACCGCGAGAAGGCGGGCATCAAGGTCACGCGCTGATGGCGGAGCCGCTGCTCATCGTCGAAGGACTGTCCATGCAGTTCGGCGGCCTCAAGGCGCTGGACGATGTGAGCCTGAAGGTCGGCAGCGGGCAGGTGGTGGGCCTGATCGGTCCCAACGGCTCAGGCAAGTCGACGCTTCTGAACATTCTCTCGCGCATCTACGACCCTGTCGCGGGCCGCGTCCGCTTCAACGGCCGGGATCTCATCGAGGTGCCGGCGCATGGCGTTGCGGCACTCGGGATCGCGCGCACCTTCCAGAACGTGCGGCTGTTCGCGTCGATGACGGTGGAGGACAACCTGATCGTAGGAGCTACCTCGCGCACCAGGGCCGGCTTCATAACGTCAGGGCTGGCCTTTCCTTCAGCCCGCCAGGAGGAGAAGGCCACGCGGCGCGCGGTGAAGGAGCTGGCGGGTGTGCTCGGGCTGACGCCCTACCTGGACCGCATCGCCGGGGATCTGCCCTACGGCGCCCAAAAGCTCGTGGAGCTGGGGCGGGCAATGGCGACCGAGCCGCGCCTCGTGCTCCTCGATGAGCCGGTGGCGGGCATGAACCCCAGCGAGAAGCAGACGCTGGTGGAGGTGCTCAAGCGCATACGCAGCGCGCGCGACGTGTCGTTCCTGCTGGTCGAGCACGATATGAGCTTCGTCATGAAGCTCACCGAATACCTCTACGTCCTCGACTTCGGTCGCCTGATCGCAGAGGGCCCGCCGACGGCGATCAGGGAGGATGAGCGCGTGATCGAGGCCTACCTCGGGAGGGCGCATGCTTGAGGTCAGCGGCATCGACGCCGGCTACGGCGCCTCGCGCGTGCTGCAGGAGGTATCGCTCAGCGTCGCCGAGGGCAGCCTGACAGCGGTGCTGGGCGCCAACGGCGCCGGCAAATCCACGCTGTTGCGCGCCATCTCCGGCGTTGTGCGCACGCGCAGCGGGCAGGTCGCCCTGCGCGGTGAGCGCATTGACAGCCTGGAGCCGCACCAGATCGTGCGGCGCGGCATTGCCCACGTGCCCGAAGGGCGGCAGATCTTCCCGGAGCTGTCCGTCGCCGAGCACCTGCAGCTCGGCGCCATGGTATCGGGGCGCCAGGGCAAGCGCCATGAGCTGCAGGCCTTCGTGTTCGAGCGCTTCCCGCGCCTCGAGGAGCGCCTGCACCAGTCGGCCGGAACCCTCTCGGGTGGCGAGCAGCAGATGCTGGCGATCGGCCGCGCGCTGATGGCCGAGCCGCGACTCCTGCTGCTGGACGAGCCCTCCATGGGACTGTCGCCGATCCTCGTCGAGCAGGTGCTGGACGTGGTGCGGCAGCTCAACAGCGAGCGTGGATTGACGGTGCTGCTGGTGGAGCAGAACACGCGCCTGGCCATGAGCCTCGCCAACGTCGTCTACGTGCTCGAGAACGGGCGGATCGCCTTCACCGGATCGCGCGAGGAGGCGCAGTCCTCGACCCTCATTCAAGACCTCTATCTGGGGCGCAGAGGCGATGGCGAATAGGCGGGCCGGCCCGAAGCTCACGACCTTGGCCGAGGCCGCGCGGCTGGTGCGGGCGGGCGACGTGCTGGGCGTCGGCGGGATGATGCTCTACCGCAAGCCCATGGCGCTCGTGCGCGAGATCGCACGTACCGGCGTCGGAAACCTCACACTGCTCACGTTCACCGCCTCGATCGAAGCGGAGCTGTTGGCGCTGGCCGGTGCCTTGCGCACGATCCGTGCCTGCTACATGGGGCTCGAGTTCCTGGGGCTTGCTCCGGCGCTGCGGCGGGCGATCGAGAAGGGCACGGTCAAGGTGGTCGAGGAGACGGAATACACCATCGTCTACGGCTTGCAGGCAGCCCTGATGAGCGTGCCGTATCTGCCCGCGCGCGACTGCGAGGTGGGCACCGACTATTTCAAGATCCGCCCCGATCTCAAGCGCGCGCGGTGCCCCGTCACGACGGAGATGCTCACCTGGTTTCCCGCGATCGCGCCGCGCATCGCCGTCATCCATGTGCCGATGGCCGACGCGCACGGCAACGCCTGGCTCGGCGGCCAGCACGGCATCGATGCCCAGCTGGCGATGGCGGCGGAGGTCGTCATCGTCACGGCGGAGCGGATCGTGGCGACGGAGCAGATCCGCGATGCCCAGGGGGGAGCCGGCCTCGTCTCCTTCATGGTCGACGCGGTGGTGGAGGCGCTGGGCGGCGCGCATCCCACGAGCTGCCATCCGGACTATCCCACCGACGTCGTGCACATCGCCCGCTATCTCAAGTCATCACGGGCGAAGGGTGCGGATCGGTATCTGGAAACCTTCATCGCCGGCGCGCCCACGCTGCCGGAGTACCTCGCACGCGTGAGGGAGGACCATCATGCCGGAGGCTGAGATCGCGGCGGCTGCAGAGCACATGGTGGCCGCCATAGCCCGCGAGATCGAGGACGGCGATGTGCTGCTGGAAGGCATCGGCACGTTCCTGCCGACCTCCGCCTACATGCTGGCGCAACGCACACATGCGCCCGCGGCCGTGCGCCTCTGCCCGGTCGGGAACGTGTTCGTCGGCGAGGGGCACCGTCTGTCCTGTGCGGGCTACGAGGGCGAGACGCTGAGGCGGGGGCTCTTTCGTTTCGACTACTGGGACGTCAACGGCTCGTATCTGCCCACGTTCATGCCGGGCCGCAAGGGCAGGTGGAAGGAGTTCCTGCGGCCGGCGCAGGTCGACGCCACGGGACGCACCAACAACGTGGCGATCGGGCCCTACGCGGCGCCACGCGTGCGGCTGCCGGGAGCCGCAGGCCTGCCCGACGGCATGCCCCTCGAGCCGGCGCTCTACATGTACGTGCCGCGGCACGATCGCAACGCGTTCGTGGAGCGGGTCGACTTCGTCAGCGGGCCCGGGCTGCACGAAGGGGCGCATCCGCACGTGATCATCACCAACCTCGCCATCATGCGCTTCGCTGCGGACGGCGTGCTAGAGGTGGAGGCGCTGCTGCCGGGCGCGACGGCGGAAGAGGTTCGCGACAAGACTGGCTTCGGCCTGCGCTTTCGCGCGCCGCTCGTGCCGTTCGTGCCGCTGGACGAGAAGCAGCGGCGCGTACTGCGCACGGACATCGATCCCGACGGCCTGCGCGAGCTCGAGTTCCACGTCGGCTCGGGCCGGCTGGACCGCATCGAGCAGCTGGCCCGCCGCGATCCGGCCCACGCGCAGCTCCAGGACAAGCTCGCACAGCTCGCGGCGGGTGGCGGGTGCATGGCATGACGGCGAAGCCTCGTCCCGTGCCCCTCGAAAGCAGCGCAGATTGGCAAGCTTATTTTTCGGCACTAGCCCGTCACGCCGGCATCGACGCGGCCGGGATCACGCCGCCACAAATACGGTTTATGCGTATCGGTTCATTGCGGTTCCGCTACCTCGACTGGGGACGAGAGGATGCGCCCGCGCTCGTGCTGCTGCATGGCGGCGGACAATGCGCGCACACCTGGGACGCGTTCTGCCTGCTGGCTTCGCCCCGCTATCGATGCCTGGTGCTCGACCAGCGGGGCAGCGGCGACAGCGAGTGGCCGGCGGATGCTGCCTATGCGATCGAGGACCATGCGGCCGACGTGGCGGCGTTCATCGAGCGCATGGGCTTGGAGAGGCCTCTCCTGGTGGGCATGTCGATGGGCGGTGTCAATGCCACCGCCTACGCAGCGCGGCATCCTGACCGGCTGCGCGGCCTCGTCTCGATCGACGTGGGCCCGGAGATGCAGGTCGAGCCCGTGCGGCGGCTGATGACGAGCATGGGCGCCATGTGGACGTTCGCCAGCATCGAGGAGGCTGCCCGCAAGCTGGCGAACATGGGCGCGCGGCGCGACCTCGCGCTGCTGCACCGGACGCTCGCCTTCAACATGCGCCAGCAGGACGATGGCCGGTGGATCTGGAAGTTCGACCCGAGGCCCCTGTTCGGCATCAGCGTGGAGGAGCTGCTGGGCCCTCGCCGCAAGCTGTGGAGCGTGCTCGACCGCATCACCTGCCCCGCGCTGGTCGTGCGCGGCGGCGAGAGCGAGGTGTTCTCGGCCGCCGATGCAGAGGCATTTGCGCGGCGGCTGCCGCAAGGGCAGCTGGCGGTCGTGCCGAATGCCCGCCATTCCGTGCAGACCGACAACCCGCGCGGTCTGGCCGACGTCGTGCTCGCCTTCGATCGCGGTCTGCACGCGGTCCCGCAAACAGCTTCGTGAGGCGCGGCGCCGCGCCCGTCACGTCGACGGCCCGCCGTCGGAAGATTGACCCGTCGCCGTGAAGCCCTTGGCGGCGAGCGTCTTGTCGACCCAGCTGCGATCCCAGGCGCCCTTCGCGATTTGCCGCTTGGCGGCCTCTTCCTCGGCCGCTTTCTTGCGCGCGAGCTCCAGCAGCGCCGGGGCATCGCGCTGGGGGATGGCGACAACGCCATCCTCGTCGCCGACGATGATGTCGCCGGGCTCAACGACCATTCCGCCGATGCTCACGGTCACGCCGATCTCGCCGGGGCCATCCTTGTAGGGGCCGCGGTGGACGTTTCCGCGCGCGTAGCAGGGAAACGCGTCGAAAGCGGCCACGTCGCGGATCGCACCGTCGATGACGAAGCCCACCACGCCGCGGCTGGCGGCATAGAGCTGCATGAGCTCCCCCACCAGCGCGTTGTCGACGTCGCCACCGCCGTCGACGACGAGCACGTCTCCCTTCTGCGCCAGGTCGAGGGCCTTATGGACCATCAGGTTGTCGCCCGGCCGGGTCTTCACCGTGAGAGCCGCGCCGACGAGCTTGCCGGTGCGGTTGTATCGCTTCAGCCCCACGGCACCATAGTGCCTTCCCATGTTATCGCTCAGGTGCGAGGTGATGATCGGCTTGAACTGGGCGAGCAGCTCCTCCGACGGCCGCGGCGGCTGCGGGACGATGCGGAAACCTGGGCTCGTCATGGCGGATGTCCCCCTCATGCTCAATCGGATTGCGTCACTCGCGGACCACCGACATTCTAATGCCCGAGCGATCGTGGCGCGAGGAGATGGACGGCCGGGCCCGAGACAGTCCAAGGCCGTCCGTTTCTGGAACCCCGCCCTGGCAAGGGGGTTTGCATGGAATGGACGAAATGTGCCCCTCGGCGAGATTGATAGGGGGTTGGGTTGGCCTGCTGGCCTGCGGCGCGGCGTTCCTCGTGTGTCCGGCTTCCGCGGCGAGCCTGCAGGACATGATCGGCACATGGCGCTGGCAGGACTTCACGATCGAGGTGAGGGCGTGCCAGACGGACAGCGTCTGCGCGAAGATTGCGGCAGGCCCGAAGAATGTGGGGATGGAGGTGTTCGCCTCGAAGCTCATCGACAAGGGCGGTGACTGGTTCGGCCAGATCACGCATCCCTCGACCAAGGAAGTCTACAACACGCGCTTCCAGCAGAAGGACAAGGATCGCTGGCACCTGGATGGCTGCACGACGTCAAGGGTCTGCCTGAGCGGCGAGTTCGTGCGCGTGAGGTGAGGTGTTGGAGCTCCACGCCGGGAGCGACGATCAAGGCGCCAGTCGCCGCGACCACAGAAGGCATCCCCCGCCAATTGCTGCGATCGCGATGCCGATCTGCCAAAGCGGGACCAGCACGAACTCGAACTTCGCGGGGTCGCCGAGGTTATAGCTGGCGCTGTACCCGAGGTAGCCCAGGACCAAGTTCGCGCCGATCGCGGCCAAGCCGATCCCGAGAAGCGTTGAGCCTGCCCAGAGGCACAGTTTTCGCATCGATGCCCTCCCCCGCATGCCGTCGGCGAGAGCGTGGCCCGCTCACGGCCGCGATGTCAGCACATCACACGGCGACTCGGCCAGCAAGTGACGCGCCAGGTGTCCGATGGTGACGGTGCTCGCCAGTCGTCCCTTGCTGTGCGTGCCCATGACCAGCAGATCCGGCCAGGCAAGCTCGTTCTTCATCACCAGATACGGGTTGTTCTCGACCATGTCGATGGTGACGACCGCGGACCGCGTGCCCCCGGCCGGAATTGCCTTCGTCGCCGCCTCCTCGATGAGGGATTTGAGCCTCCTGTTGTCCTCGTTGATCAGGTCTCGCGCGGCGTCGCTCTCGCCCAAGGAGACATGCGGCGGCCACCACGCATGGACGACGCGGAACTCGGCGCCGGGCGCGATTGCGAGCGCCATCTGCAGTCCGCGTATGGCGCCTTCGGAGCCGTCGAAAGCGACCAGGATGCGCCGGTAGGGCTCGCCGGGGGCTTGCTTGACCATCAGCACGGGCTTGTCGCTGAACCGGATCACGCGCTCGGCTGTCGTGCCCATGAAGATATCGGCATAGCGGTGCTTGCCCGGTGCGCCGATGATGATCAGGTCGGCCGAGCGATCGATCGATTGGGTGAGGATGGTGCTGAACGGATCCCCGGTGCAGACGATGATCTCGCTCACGGCCTGGGATCCTCTCCGTGCAGGCTCCTTCGCCATGCGCGTCCTCAAGAAGGCTTCGGCACCCGCCAATTGCTGCTTCGCAAGATCGGGCGGCAGCCCTTCCGCTACCACATGCAGGAGCGAGAGGTGCTTTGCCTCGAGCTCATCGTAGAGTTGCAGCGCTCTGCCCAGCGCGCGCTCGGACCGGTCGGTCAGATCCGTTGCCACCAGCATCTCCGACGTGCTTGCCGCGGGGGCGGGATCGCGGGATCGGGAATGCTGGGTGGCGCTTGTCGAATGCATGGAGTCCATTGCTGCAACCTCCGCCTGGGACCTTTCACCGGCCGCGGGTGCGCCGACCCGGAGCGCGCAAACCCGCCTCTTCACGCAAGGAGCGACGAGGCTCCAATCAGCGCTGGCCAGGGGTGAACCACGATGTCGGTGGGAATGCCGGCGAGATAGGTGCCGAGCCTGCCTTTGCCCTCGAACCTCGCGCGGAATTTCGACTGGCAGATATACTCCTTCAGCTTCGGGACGATGCCCCCGGCAATGTAGATGCCTCCGCGCGCGCCCAGCGTGAGGGCGAGGTTGCCGGCGACGCCGCCGAGCATCTCGCAGAACATGGCCTTGGCTTCGCGCGCGTGGACATCCTCCTCGTCGATCCGCGGGTCGGTGATCTGGGCGGCCGTGAATGCGGCAGCGCGCACGCCGGACAGCTCGCACAGGGCATTGTAGAGATTGACGAGCCCCGGCCCGGAGAGAACCCGCTCCGCCGAGACATGATCGAAGCGCCGGCGCATGATCCTGAGCACCGCCTCCTCGCGTGCGTTCTCGGCTGCCATGGTCACGTGGCCACCCTCGCTCTCCACCGCGACACGCTCCTCTCTCGCCTGGATCAGGGCGCTGACGCCAAGGCCCGTCCCAGGCCCGAGGATGCCGATCGGGGCGCCCGCGACAGCGGCCCCCGGGCCGATCTGCAGGCGATCGCTGTCTACAAGGTGAGGAATGGCGAGGGCGCAGGCGACGAAGTCGTTGACGACGTGGAGTTTCTGAAGACCGAGCTCGCTCTGGAGCGAGCGGGTCGAGAAGCTCCATGGACTGTTCGTGAGAGTGACCTCGTCGCCGACGATGGGCGAGGCCACCGCCAGCACCGCTCGCTCGGGCCTCACGGAGACCTGCTCATCCGCCAAGTAGGCGGCGATTGCATCCGCGAGGCTCGCATATTCGTCGGTCGGGAGCACGCGCGGGCGCGTGAAGCCGCCGCGCTGCTCCACGAGCGCAAACCGTGCATTGGTCGCGCCGATGTCCCCGATCAGGCCGAGTGCAAACATGGTGTGATGCGTTCGATAGTACCGGTGGCGAGGCCGGCAGCCGGGCCTCCGAACATCATATAACGCCGGACCAGGGGCCGAAGTTCCGGCACCTGAAAACGGTCCATCAATCGATGGTCAACGCTTCGTCCAGCGCGGCCCCATTTCGACAACGTGAACACGACTAGGGCGAAAAATGCCCCACAAGCGCGCCGCCGCCTCAGAAGAACAGGAATGGCAGGAACGGCAGGAAGAATGGGCTGCCGCCCGGCTCGCGTGCGTACCTCCTCGGCGGGGGGCCTTCCTCGCGCCACCGCGACGGTCTGCGGCGAATGTCACCGCTCTCGGCTGCCTCCCTCGCAGGATGCCGACGGTAGTCTCGCGCGTGCTTGCGAGCACGCTGCGTCACTTGCGCCTTGTCCGACGGCTCCTCCGGCGCAGTTGTCGTCCGTTCGGCGTTGCTCGCATTCTGATCCTCCGGCTTGGGAGTGGCATCCCTCCGCGCCTCAGCGTCGAGGCGGTCACGCTCGCCGGCCGTCGTAGCTGTGCCCGGATTGAGCAGAACGACGGAAGGAGAGGGAGGGCTCGGCGCCGCGGGCGCCTGTGCCGCCTCGCCCGCCGGCGGAGACGCTTCCCCCTGCGCTTTGGGCTCGTTCCCCTTTGCCTGATCTTGGCTGGCAAGCCCGGCCGGCGGTGCGTGATCGTCCTGTTGCGGGAGGCTGGGTTTCGCCGAGCCTAGCGCACGACTCCCGGCGCCAAGCGTGGTCGAGCCCCGTCTCGGCAGCTCGGCCGTACCTGCGCCCGGCGTCGTCTTGGCTGTCGCGTCAGGGGCGCGCGGCGGCTGGTGGGCCCAGTGCGATACCCGTCCGGCCAGCAGGCCAACGAGCCCAAAGCCGATGACGACCAGAACTGCAGGAATCAGTCGGATACGCCGCCGTGGAGCGCCTTCCATATCGACAGGCTCCCTACATCATGGCGCCCCCTGCGAGCAGCCACGTGGAAGGAACGGTCGACGTAACGGCTGGTTCCGACTTGGTGTGGAGATGGAGGTGCTCTCGGCCGTGATTCGCGTCGCGCACCCGAGAGCGGACGCACCGGGGTCTGCACCCTCAGGCCGTGCGCTCCCTCATCACCCTGAAGTAATGCTCGGCGTGCTGATAGCAATTTTCCATCTCGACCGTGTCGCCGCTGAGTGCAGCTTCACGCGCGAGTGCCAGGTATCGCTCATAGTTGCGTTGTGCGTTCGCCGGCGAGTTGTTGTGCCGGGAGGGCTGGCCCCCTCCTTGACGCTGCCGCTGGCCGGGTGCCGCCCCTTTGCCTCTCCGGTTGGCCACGTGGCGTGGCTGCTGCGGGCGGAAGTTGCCGTTGCGGTTGGAATTCATGAGAGCGCGATCTCCGTATTTGCGCGCGAGCCCCGTGCCGGCGTCCGCCAGCCCATATCACGAGTATGCGAGCTGTAACGTGGCCGTATGAAGAGAGGATGGTGGGTGGGCGCCAACCCCGACATTGAAAGCGGGGTCGGCGCCCCGCATGACGCGCATCATTGACATAGTAAGCCTCGCCCGAGTCGCAAGGGGCAGACAAGTCCCCCTGCGACAAAAACTGTCAATGATTCCTGCAGCTTCCGGACCCGATCCTCACTTTCCCGCACTCCCGCCGATGTGTCAGGAATGGGGTGGTGCGCCTGCTCCGACGCTGGCATCTGCCCAGCCTGCGTGGCACGCTGCAGAATCATGAGCATCGACGGCCGGCCATGACGCAGGCGCTGTGCAGGGATTGCTGCGAGATCATCGACGGCGAGCCAACGTGCGGCGGTTGCGGCAGCCGCCGCCTCCTGGAGCACCCCGAGATCGTTGGACTGGGCATTGCCCATGTCGATTGCGATGCGTTCTACGCCTCGATCGAGAAGCGCGACCGGCCGCAGCTCGCTGCCGAGCCCGTGATCGTCGGGCATGCCGGCGGACGCGGGGTGGTGCTTACGGCCTGCTACGTGGCGCGCGCCTTCGGCGCCCGGTCGGCGATGCCGATGTTCCAGGCGCTCGAGCTTTGCCCGCACGCCACGGTCATTTCACCCGACATGATCAAGTACAAGCGCGTGAGCCAGGAGATCCGCGAGATCTTCGCGGCCGAGACCGAGCTTATCGAGCCCCTGTCGCTGGACGAGGCTTATCTCGATCTGACGGGCGAGGATCGCGCCTATGCTCCGCCGGCAGCCGCAGCGCTCGCCAGCATCGCCCGCAGGGTCGAGCAGGAGGTCGGCATCACGGTGTCGATCGGACTCTCCTACAACAAGTTCCTGGCGAAGCTGGCCTCCGAGCTCGAGAAGCCGCGGGGCTTCTCGGTCATCGGCCGCGCAGAGTCCAAGGGTTTCCTTGCTCCCCTGTCGGTACGCAAGATCCATGGCGTCGGGGCGGTCACCGCGCGGCGCATGGAGGAGAGCGGCCTCAGGACCATCGCCGACCTGCAGGCGCTCAGCGAGCGGGAGCTTGTGGCGCGGTTCGGCAGGTTCGGACATCGCCTGGCGCTTTTCGCTCAAGGTGAGGACGACCGGAGAGTAACGCCGCACCGCCCGGTGAAGAGCATTTCCGCCGAGACGACCTTCCGGCAGGATACTGCCTCCGGCGAGGAGCTGCGGCGCGTAGCGGAGGACCTCTGCCAGCGGGTCGCCGGCCATCTCGTGCGCAAGGGCGTGGCGGGCACCAGCATCGTGCTGAAGCTCAAGACCTCTGATTTCCGCATCCTTACGCGGACTCGGCGCCTCGCCCATCCGACCCAGCGCGCCGCCCTGATCTTCGAGAGCGTTGCAGCGCTCATCGACCGTGAGGCCGACGGACGCACGTTCCGGCTCATCGGCGTCGGCATCGGCGGCCTGGGCTCGCCCGCCGCTGCCGATCCCACGGACCTTTTCAGCTTCGCCGCTGCCCCGAACGGGGAGAGCCTCCCGCGCTGACCGCGTCTCGCATCATGCCCGCCGAGGGGAAATGACGGACGCCCTGTGTCCCGTTCCGGTGTTGCCCGATTTCGGCTATAAGCGATTTGTGTCCGCGAAGAGTGCCATCGGGGCGCAACCGAGGGATCACGGATGGTGCGACGGCTCGTCCTGGCGGTGTTTGTCTGTGGGCTGGCGGTATCGCCGGCCGCCGCACAGAGCGATTCCGGCCTGCTGCGCGGGCGCGAGGCGGCCTCGGCGCTCGTGCGCGGCAACGTCGACCAGGCCCTCACGCTCTATACTGAAGCGCTGGAGGACAAGACGCTGCCGAACGATCGGCGCGCGACGATCCTCAACGATCGGGGCGTGGCCTATTCCCGACGCCAGCAGCCGAAGGAGGCCATCGAGGACTTCAACAAGGCGATCCAGCTCTATCCGGAGTTCGCGGCCGTCTACAACAACCGCGGCAACGTGCTGCTGGGGCTCGGCGCCGTGCGAGAGGCGCTCAAGGATTTCGACCGCGCGCTGCTGCTGGCGCCAGGCTATGCCGCGGCCTACAGCAATCGCGCCGGCGCCTACATGAAGCTCGGCCAGGTCGAGCGAGCGATTGCCGACTACAGCAAGGCCGTCGAGCTCACGCCCAACAGCGCGGCGGCGCTGAGCGGGCGCGGGCGCGCGAACCTGGCCGCGTCCCGTCCGCACGGCGCCATTCGCGATTTCACGCGCGCGGTCACTCTGGATGCCCGCTTCAGCGCCGCCTATCGCAGTCGCGCCGAGGCCAAGATGGTCATCGAGCGCTACGAGGAGGCCATCGAGGACTACAGCCGCGCCATCGCCTTCGAGCCGCGCAGTGCGGAGCTTTATGCCCTGCGCGGCGCCGCCTACGACGAGTCCGGCAACGCCGCGTCGGGCGTCAAGGACTTTGCCAAGGCCATCGAGCTGAGCCCGAATGTGGGTGCCTTCTACGCGGCGCGCGGGCTCGCCTACGCCAGGGCCGAGGCCTACGAGGACGCGCTCAACGACTTCGCGCGTGCGATCGAGCTGGAGCCCCGCTCGCCCAAGTCCTACGCTTATCGTGCCTGGACCTATCGCCAGCAGCAGCAGCCCGAGCTCGGACTGAAGGACATCGAGCGGGCGCTGAAGCTCGACGACAAGAGTGCTGATGCCTACTGGGCGCGCGGCGAGATCAATGAGTCGCTGGGGCGCGCCGAGCTGGCGGTGGCAGACCTGCGCAAGGCAGTCGCCCTCGACCCTCGCCTCAAGGCGGCGGTGCGTGCGCTGGAGCGTCTCGGCGTCAGCACGCGGTCCACGGAGGAAGAGGTGGTCGACGCGGGCCTCGATCGCTGGCGCGTGTTCCGCAAGGGGACGCAGTACATCGCCATCAACGACGAGTTTCCCCGCATCACCATCAACCTGGAAATGATGGGCAAGGGCAAGCCCCGCATCCTCGAGTGGGACGTCAAGAAGCCGCCGTTCGCGGGCATTGCCGTGCTGCGCTTCTATGCCGGAACCGTCAATGGCCCCAAGGGTCCGGAGGAGGTCGAGCAGGTCGCGATCATCGATCTGCAGTCGAGCACTGTGGTCGCTCTGGAGGCCCAGAGGCAGGGAGACAAGCTGGCGCAGTGGACCTGGGATGACGGCAAGCTGGTGGTGGCGGCGGCCGATGGCCTCACCGACGAGTTCCAGCTGCGCCAGGGCAAGCCCAAGGAGCCTCCGCCGCAGGCCCAGGCCAAGCGCGAGCCGCGACGCGCCAAGACGCTGTTCGAGCTGCTGTTCGGGTTCTAGGCGTACCCCTGCACTTCCGCGGCCCGCCCAGCGCCTTCACGGCTTGCTTGCGCCAGGCGGTGGCGCGCCTTGTCGCGGCGGCAGCATCTTGAGGTATGACGCCATCGCGTGCCGATCCTCTGCCGTGAGTTTCGAGGTGTTCTGGATCACCTCGTCCATGCCCGAGCTGACCGCATAGCCGTCGGGCGTAAGGCCCGTCGACAGGAAGTATTCGAAGTCGCTCACCGACCACGCAGCCAATCCATCCGCATGGGGCGTGATGTTCGGCACCCAACCCTTGCCCTCCAGGGCGGCACCCCCCGCGAAACGCTGCGATTGCTTGATGGCACCGAGGAGGTTGCGGCCGCTATGGCACTCGGCGCAGTGGCCCGGACCCTCGACCAGGTAGGCGCCGCGATTGTAGACGGCGTCTTTGGCTGGGTCGGGCGCGAACGTCTTGCCGTCGAGAAAGAGCAGCTTCCAGCCGCCCAGCAATCTTCGCACGTTGAACGGGAAGGGCAGGAGGTGAGGCTCGGAGGGGCTCGCATCGGGCGGCAGCGTCTTGAGGAAGGCGAAGAGGTCGCGTGCGTCGTCGAGGGACATGCGCTGATAGGAGGTGTAAGGGAACGACGGATAGAGATGCTCGTTGTTGCGGCCGACACCTTTGAGGACCGCATTCACGAATTGCAGCTCTGTCCACGCACCAATGCCGGCCTTCGGATCGCTGGAGATGTTCGGCACCTTGAAGGTCCCGAACGGCGACCGCAGAGCGAGACCGCCCCCGAGCCTCAGCCGGTCGCCCTGGTTGGGTGCGGCGTGGCAAGAGGCGCAGCCGCCGATGTTGAACAAGGTCTCGCCGTTGGCGAGATCTGCGGTCCTCGGCTTCAGGGCGTCCGCCGGCAGGGTCGACGGAATCGTCGCCACATAGAATGCCACCGCCCCGATCGCCGCCAGGGGCGCGACCACTTTGCCAAGGAAGCTCAGCCGCATTTTCGCCCACCCCTGTTCGCAGCGCCGCAGCGCAGCGAGCGTGTCGCCTGCCGGCCGCCGCGATCGTGTCGCTTGGCGCGAGCCGCCCGCCCGTCATCCCGCCACGTCCGCCGGCGCTTCGCGCAACAGCACGCGAAGCACCGGGACCGCCCTGTTGGCGCGGGCAGACCTTGGAAGACGCCTACTGCTTCAGCCTCTTGAAGCTCTCGGCCAGGCTGGGCGCAAAGCCATCCGTCGTCTTGTGGCAATTGCCGCAGCTCTTCGCCACCTTCGGGTACTCGGCTTTGAGGGTCGCCTCATCCTTGATGGCCGCCGACGCCGACTTGATCTCGGCGAGAAGCGTATCGGCCGCTTTCTCGAACTCCGCTTTTGCTTGCCAGATCTTGGCCGATGCAGCGGTCTCGCCGCCAGTCTTGGAGTCGCCGGGGAACAGGCCTTTGAACTTTGCCGCCTCCTCCTGCATCGTCTTCAGCCTGGCTTGGACCTTGGCAAGATCGAATGGCACCTCACCTTTCGACATCTTGAAGTTGCCGCTGCTCGACGTGGCGATCGCCGCCATCACGTCCCTGCGCTGCTTGATGACACTGAGGTTCTGGGCCATGACTGCGGTCGCCCCGACGGCGAGAGCCGCTACGATCGCCACGACACGAAGCATGTGAGTCCTCCTCCTATTCGTGCAGTTGCCGATGAGCACGCGCTTGGACGGAAGGCCGTCGAGGCCCTTTCTGTCCGCCTCCATCATTTCCCTCGCGGCGCAGGCCCGTACTCTCGAAGATACCGGTCGACGGAGGCCTGTAAATATTCCTGCACGCACGTTATTTTGATCGGCTGGGAGGGGCTGCCGGGCCTCTTCGGAATAAGTCGAGCCGTACGGTCGTTTGCCAAACGTGTGTTTTGACCTTGCCGCGAGAAAGGGGGAGCGCGCGTGGCCACTCGCCGGGATGCCGTTGCTGCCGAGATCCCGAGGCTGCGCCGCTATGCGCGAGCCCTCGTCGGCGACAACGGCGAGGCCGACGATCTGATTCAGGATACGCTGGAGCGGGCGCTGGCTCGCCTCGAGCAGTGGCGAGAGGGCGAGAGCCCGCGCAAGTGGCTGTTCTCCATTCTGCACAACCTGCACGTGGACGGGCTGAGGCGCAAGTCGCGTCGGCCGCCGCACGTCGGCCTCGACAGCGTGGGCGTGGAGCACTCGGCACCGGCCGCGGACGGCGCCAGCGGCCGGGACCTCGATCAGGCGCTGCGGCTCCTGAGCGTCGAGCAGCGCGAGGTGGTGCTGCTGATCGGCCTCGAAGGGCTGAGCTACGCCGAGACTGCCGAGGTGCTCGAGATCCCCGTTGGCACGGTCATGTCGCGGCTGGCGCGCGGGCGCGGTCGGTTGCGCCTGCTCATGGATTACGAAGGCACCGACAAGGGTGGCCGGGCGGCGCTGCGGAGGGTGAAATGACCGCCGAGCGCAGCATCAGCGAGGCGGAGCTGCATGCCCTCGTCGACGGCGAGCTGGCACCGCAGGAGCGCGCCGAGCTCGAGGCCCTGCTGGCTGCGTCTCCCGCAGACGCGGGCCTGGTGCGCGAGGTGCGCGAGCTCAACGAGGCGATCCGCGCCCGCTACGCCGACCGTCTCGAGGCTCCCATACCGCCCACAATGCTGGCGATGCTGGAGCGCGCAGAGCCTCGGCGCGCAGTGTCGATGAGGCGGCAGAGCGCGGTTGCGGCGGTATTGCTCGTCGCCATCATCGCCGGCGCGGCGGGCTACCTGGCGCGCGGCCTGGTGACGGACCGGGCGCCTCGGTCCGAGCTGTCCTTCGTCGCCAACGCCCTTGGCGCACACACTCTCTACGTTCCGGAGGTGCGCCACCCGGTCGAGGTGAAGGCCGCCGAGGAGCACCTGATGCGCTGGCTCACCAACCGCCTCGGCGCCCCCGTACGGGCGCCTTCGCTGGCGGATGTGGGCTGGAAGCTGATGGGAGGGCGGCTGCTGCCAGACCGGGGCATGCCGGCGGCGCAGTTCATGTACGAGGACGGCGGCGGCCGCCGCTTCACGCTTTACCTGCGCAAGGAGGCGGGCCTCAACACGACGTCTTTCCAGTTCGCCGAGCGCGACGGCCTCGGCGCCTTCTACTGGGTCGACCGGCCACTCGCCTACGCGCTGGCCGGCAAGCTGAGCCGCGAGGAGCTGTTGGCGCTTGCCAGCGCGGTGCATGCCCAGCTGGAGAAGCCGTAGGACCGCCGCGCCCTCAGCGCGCGGGGAGATGCCGCGGGTCGATGACGGCGCAGTTGCGGTGGCCCGCCTCGATGCATGCCAGGGTCTGCGAGTAGACGCGCAGGCGCTCGATGAGCCACGCGCCCGTGACGACGAGCACAACGACAAGCGCGATGGCCGCCAGGTTCTGCTGCATGCGCCGTCGTTCCTCGGCCGCATCCTCCTCCGAGGCGCGGTTTGCGGACTGCGGCTCGCCGCCCAGCGCGGGCGGCGGCTCCACCGGATGGGAGAACTGCCGATGCGGCGGCCGTCGGAAGGGGATGACGTTCATGGGTTCGAGCCCGGTGCCGGAGCGCACCGATCTTGCCAGACGCCGCTTTCGTGCTCAAGGTCGGGCGATGGCGCGGCTGGACCAATGGCGCAGTGCGGCAGACTGTGCACGATGCCGGTTCTACCGGCGCATGGCGCTGGCCTTTGCTGTCGCCGCGATCTTCTCGTGGATGTTGTGGTGATCCCATGTTCGAGGTCGATCTCACGTACGGCTTCGAGGAGCGCGACCGCGAGCGGATCGTGACGCTGCTGCGCGAATACGAGACCGATACCGGCATCTCGCTCTGCTTCCAGAACTTCGAGGCGGAGCTTGCGGCCCTGCCGGGCGACTATGCATTGCCCCGCGGCACGATGGTGCTGGCGCGCCGCCGGGGAGCGCCGGACCTCGTGGGCTGCGTGGCCGTACGGCCGGTGCCAAGCCAGAGTAAGCTCTGCGAGATGAAGCGCCTCTATGTGCGCCCCGCAGGACGCGGCACGGGCCTTGGCCGCAGGCTGGCGCTTGCCGCCATGGCCGAGGCGCGCCGGCTAGGCTACACGCGCATGTGCCTCGACACGCTGCCCAGCATGAGATCGGCTCAGGCCCTTTACAGGTCGCTCGGATTCCGCCAGACCGGCGTCTCCGCATCCGAGCCCGCCGTGCTGCTTTACGAGCGGGAGCTGGGACCCGGGCCGTGAGCGAGGGTATGGCCGGCCAGATCCTGCGCCTCGCTGATGGCCGGTCGCTCGGGTTTGCCGTGCTGGGAGATCCTGGCGGCTTGCCCCTCCTCTTCCTGCACGGCACCCCTGGCTCGCGTCTTCAGTTTGTGATCGGCGATGCGGCGGGCAGAGAGCTGGGACTTGCCATCGTCGCGCCCGACCGTTGGGGCTACGGCCTGAGCGATACGCCCGATACGCCATCGCTGCCGGCGTTCGCCGACGACATGGCGTCGCTCATGGATCACCTGGGGAAGCCGCGCTTTGCCGTCGCCGGCATTTCGGGCGGCGGACCCTATGCGGCCGCTGTCGCTGCGCGCCTTGCCTCGCGCGTCACCGCGCTCGCGCTCATCAGTCCGATGGGGCAGGTCGCAGAGCCGGACGCGATGTGCTCGCTCTCGCCCTTCCACCGCTTCTGCTTCCAGGTGCTGCCGCGCTGTCCGGCGGTCACCCGGGCCGTTTTCCGCCTCTTCCGCGCGAGCCTCGATCATGCGCCGCGTCTTGCGGCCGAGCTGGCGACGCTGCGCGCCGGTCCGCGGGACAAGGCCCTCATCGCCAGGCCCGACGTTGCCGCGTGGCTGCTCGGCAGCTTCCGCGAGGGGCTGCGCCGCGGCGTGGCAGGCCCCGCGTTGGATCTGCAGTTGTTCTCGCGTCCATGGGCCGTGGATCTTTCCGCAATCCATGCGCCGGCGCGGGTGTGGATTGGCACGGCAGATACTGCCGTACCCGTGAGCGCGGCGCGGCGACTTTCGCAGTCGATCCCAGCGTCCGTCGAGACCGAGCTCGTCTCGGAAGGCCACTTCTGGGTGGCGACCCGCTACAGGGAGGTTCTCGATTGGATCAACGCCGCGGTGCACGGCAGCGCATGACACACGCCATAGTGCCCGCCGCAACAGCGGAGTAGAGCGCTGTCACGCCCAACAGATGTGCCGGTCAGGCTGTCGCGCGCAACCCGAGAGCGCCGAGCGCGCCCTTGAGACGGTCGGTGAAGGAGGAGGCCACCCTCGCTGTCGCGTCGATGGGGTCGGCCTGGTTGAGGAGGATGGCCTCGCCGGGACGCCACCCGCCTTCTGGAGTCTCCTGGGCCTTCTTCGTCTCCTCCGCGGGCTCGTCCGCCGCCATGGCGAAGCCCGCAGCCCGTGCAGCACTGTTCAAGGTCTCGATACTCATGGCACAAGAACTCTAGAGCCCAAGTACGTGTTCCAGGATCGGTTCCCGGGCCCGGCAATTTTCTTGTCCCCGGACGAAGATACTCCGCGCGGGTCGCATTGCCTTTGACGTCATTTAGGGGCGGGCCCCGTGATGACGTCAAGTAAAATCTGGAAACATCGTGTGATCGTGGCGATGCCGATGATCGAAGGCGGATGATGCACTGCAAGATGCGCCGTCGGTCGGCCGCGGCTGCCTCGCTCAGGTCGTGGCGCCTGCCAGAAGCGCGAGCCGAGCGACGCACGCGGACATGCGTGCCGGCCGTTAGCACTTGCACTCGCCCCTGCGCAGGTTCACGATACCGTCACGCGCCCCAGAAGCTCAGGCGCGGGGTGCGCGAGCTTCGCATTCCCCTGCCTGAGCGGATCATTGAGGAGGAACTCATGGGGCAGAATGGTGGCTCGGCCGCCCGCAGCTCCCGCTGCATCGCACTCGTCGGGCCTTACCTCTCCGGCAAGACGACACTCCTGGAAGCCATCCTCGCCCGCACGGGCGCCGTCACACGACAAGGCAAGGTCGCCGACAAGAACACCATCGGCGATGCCGCGCCCGAGGCCCGAGAGCACGGCATGAGCGTCGAGCTCAACGTCGCTGACGTGACATTTCTCGACGACAGCTTCACCTTCATCGACTGCCCAGGCTCCATCGAATTCCAGCACGAAGGCGCGCTGGCGCTGACGGGCTGCGACGCCGCCGTCGTGGTGTGCGAGCCCGACCCAAAGCGCGTGCCGGCGCTGCAGCTCATCCTCAAGCAGCTCGAGGATCGAGGCATCCCCCGCTTTCTGTTCCTGAACAAGATCGACTCCTTCGACACCGGAGTGCGCGACATCCTGCCCATCCTGCAGCCCGCGAGCGCCAAGCCGCTGGTGCTGCGCCAGATCCCCATCTGGGAGAACGGCGTGGCGTCCGGCTTCGTCGACCTGGCGCTCGAGCGCGCCTTCGTCTATCGCCCGCAGGCCCAGTCCGAGGTCGTCGAGATGCCGGCGAGCATCAAGGAGCGGGAGACCGAAGCGCGCTTCAAGATGCTCGAGCAGCTGGCCGACTACGACGACGAGCTGATGGAGCAGCTGCTCTCCGACATGCAGCCGCCGCGCGACAAGGTGTTCGCCGATCTCGTCAAGGAGCTGCAGGATGGCCTGATCGTGCCGGTGCTGCTGGGCTCGGCCGAGAACGGCAACGGCATCCTGCGCCTGCTCAAGGCGCTGCGCCACGAGGTGCCCTTCGTCGATCGCACGGCTCGCCGCCTGAAGCTCGAGAACGCCAAGTCTGCCGGCCATGTGCTCAAGACCCTCTACACTCCGCACGGCGGCAAGCTGTCGATCGTGCGTGTGCTGTCGGGCGAGTTCGGCGAAGGCACGGTGGTACAGGGCGCGCGATCCGAGGAGCGCGCGGCGGCCGCCTTCTCGCTCCTGGGGCAGGAGGCCAGGAAGCGCGGTCCCGCCAGGGCCGGGGAGACCGTGGCCCTGGGGCGGCTCGAGAAGATCTACTCGGGCGAAACCTTGTCGGCGGAGAAGGCCGGGGGAACGCAGGTCAAGGCCCCCGAGCCGCCGGAGCCGGTGTTCGGCGTCGCCATCGGCGTCAAGGATCGCAAGGACGAGGTGAAGCTGACGGGCGCACTCGCGCGCTTGATGGAGGAGGACCCCTCGCTCAAGCTCGAGCACGCCAAGGATACGCACCAGATGGTTCTGTGGGGGCAGGGCGAGATGCACCTGCGCGTCGCCCTCGAGCGCCTCAAGCGCAAGTACGGCGTGGAGGCCACCTCCAAGCCCCGCCAGGTGCCCTACAAGGAGACCATCCGCAAGGGCGTAGAGGTGCGCGGCCGGCACAAGAAGCAGTCGGGCGGCCACGGCCAGTTCGGCGACGTCGTGCTCGACATCAAGCCGCTGCCGCGCGGCTCGGGCTTCCAGTTCGACGAGAAGATCACGGGCGGCGTGGTGCCGCGCCAGTTCATCCCCTCGGTCGAGATCGGCGTGTCGGACTTCCTGCAGCACGGCCCGCTCGGTGGCTTTCCGCTGGTCGACGTGGCCGTGACGCTGACCGACGGCTCCTATCATTCGGTCGACTCCTCCGACATGGCCTTCCGCCAGGCCGGACGGATTGCCATGGCGGAGGGCATCCCCAAGTGCAACCCCGTGTTGCTCGAGCCCATCATGGAGGTGGAGATCGCCGTCCCTTCGGACGCGACGGCGCGCATCAACGGCATCATCCCGCAGCGGCGCGGGCAGATCCTGGGCTTCGATGCGCGCGAGGGCTGGCCGGGCTGGGACGTGGTGCGCGCCCAGCTGCCCGAGTCGGAGATGGCGGATCTGATCGTGGAGCTGCGCTCGGCCACCGCCGGCGTGGGCACCTTCACGTCGAAGTTCCACCATCTGGCCGAACTGACGGGCCGGTTGGCGGACAACGTATTGTCCGCGCACAAGGCGGCGGCCGAGTGAGATGTAGGTCGGGTCATCGCTGGCGCTTGACCCAATCTACCCCCGCGGTCGGGATATCAGCGGCTGGCCGATCGCATGCTGCCTGGCAGCCGAGGCCGTAGTTGTGCCCGGCCGCAGGTTGCCAATCGCAACGCGCGCCATTGTCGCCGGCGCGAGCAATCTGGTCGGGGGCATCATCAAGTTGGCGACCTGGATGAAGGTGCGCGCGAGCCCGACATCACGCGCTGCCGCACGGTTCACCTTGCCGAGATACCAGTTGAGGAACCGGTCGCCGAGCGACCGGCGATGCGCCAGCCGTGGATGGCGCAGATCGCCGCCCGCTGCAATCTGCCAGGGGATGTCGGTGATTGCACTCGCCTTCGCATAGAACCGGGCTGCCAATTTCTCGGAGCTTTCCGCAAGACAATCACGCAGCGCGAGCGCCTGCAGGGCGGCCGCCGTCATGCCTTGGCCGTAACGTGGATTGAAGCTGCAAAGGGCATCGCCGATCACGAGATAGCCCGTGGGCAAGCGCGACAGACGCTCGTAGCGCCGGCGCCGGCTGGCCGGAAACTGGAACGCCGAGAAATCCGAGATCGGCTCGGCGACCGTGAGCAGATCGGCAACCTCGGGAGCCGGCAAGGTGCGCGCAAATTCGAGGAAGTCGCGGTCCTCCGCGAGCGGCTTGTCGCCGAAGTAGCCGCCGAGCGTCACGATCCAGCGATCGTCTTCCTGGGCGAGGGCGACGCCGAACCGCCACGCAGGCGGCTCGGCTGAGATAACGACGACCCGCTTGCCTGCGAGATGCTGCGGGCGCCGGCGCAAGAGGCGGGTGGTGTAGGCGATGTCGACCTCGAGCGTTTCCTCCTCCGGTTTGGCATATCCCAGTTCCTCCAGCCACTGCGGCGCGCGAGAATGGCGGCCCGAGGCGTCGACGACAAGATCGGCGAGCATCGTCTCGCTCGTTTCGCCCGGGGCCGGCGCAGCCAGCGCAACGCCGAGGACGCGGCGCCGCGCGACGTCTGCAAGCAGCCCCTTGACCTGCGTACCCTGCAGCAAGCGTACGCACGGGTCGGCGACGAGCCTGCCGCGCACGTATCCTTCCAGCATGGGCCGGCTCAGCAGGATTCCGGTCAATCCGCACGGCGCCGAAGCAAGGTAGACGCCATAGTTGAACCAGGAGGCATCTGCGAGCAGGTCGCCGGCCACCGCCCCATCCGCGATCAGATCCTTCGTCAGTCCGGGAAACAGCTGCTCCAGGCCTTCGCGGCCGCGGGCGAGCAGACCGTGGGCATGGCGCCCATGCGGCACGCCCCTGCGCGGCTCGGCGTTGGCAGGGAGCGAGTCCCGCTCAAGAACGGTGACGCGATCGCAGTGCGCGCTGAGCACCCGCGCGGCCGCGAGCCCCGCCATGCCGGCTCCGATGACGATGGCATGTGAAAACGAAGTCGATTTCATTGTCGTTTTCTCCCTTCGAGCGTCCTGTTACGCGGCGCAGTTGCAGCTTCGGGAACCGACCGATGGCGACCCGGCTGTGCGCGCGATTGACGTGGGAGGAGATGAACGACGTTCAATGCCGCTCGCAGGCAAGTGATGAACGGTGATCAATCGGGAGCGCGGGGAACGCTGCGATCGGCTCAGCTCAAGGCAGCAGATGCATCGCCCGGCGACGCAAGAAGACGCATCACCGCGCCGCCTTGATGCGATCCGGCAGATCCAGCCCCACGCCGACGAGGTCGCCGAACAAGTCGTGGATTTTCGCGACGTCGGCGGCGGGAAGGGGTGGGCGGAGAATCGAGGCGATGTTGGAGCGCAAGTGCGCCGGATTGCCGGTGCCGAACAGCACGACATCGATGCCAGGCTGGTGGCGGGCGAAGCGGTAGGCGGCGTCGACAACGCTCTCCGCCCCGCGCTCGTGCACGAGGAAGCCAAGCGGGTTCTCCTCGGCCGCCAGTGCCGCCGGCACTTTGCCCTCGGCGGCCAGCTCGGCAAACGTCCGCTTCAGCACCCCGGGCTTGGAGAAGATATTGCGCACCGCGAACATGCACAGCGTGCCGATGCCCTTCTCGCGCGTACGCGGCAGGAGCCGCCGGCGCGCGTTCTGATGCGTCATGCTGAAGCCCAGCATGAAGACCTCCCACATGCCCTCCTCGACGGCACGCGTGAGCATGATGTGCTCGGGATCGCGCGGGCCGGTCTCGGAGACGGCGAGATGGCGGAGCTTGCCCTTCCTCTTCTCGCGCAGCAGCGCCGGCACGATGTCGGCCATGGCGCCGTCGTAGGCCGCGGGACCCAGGCCGTGCAGGTGGAAGATGTCGACATAGTCGGTGTCGAGCTGGCGCAGCGAATTGTCGAGATTGGCGAGCACAGTCGACGCCGAGCTGGCGTGGCTCTTGGTCGAGATGACCACGCTGTCGCGCGGGCGGCCCTTGATTGCCTTGCCGACGATGCCCTCCGTCTCGTAGGCGTTGGCCGTGTCGAGGAAGTTGACGCCGAGGTCGAGTGCCTCGCGCACGAGCGCGACCGATTGCGCCTCGCTGAGACCCGTGCCCAGACCGATGCGGCTGTTGCCGCCGCAGCCGAGACCGGCGACGCTCACCTTCAAACCCGTCTTGCCGAGCGTGGTGTAGTCCATCGCCTGTCTCCCACAGATGCGTTGCGATCTGGCGCTCGACTAAGCCACGAAGCCGCGGTTGTGCGCAACCTGGGTGGTAAGTGGGCCTTCTCCCACCCCCTCAGTTGGAAAGCGCGCAGGGCCAAGCTCCTGACATGCGGCTGGCAGGAGGCCCGGGGTATGCTGCTGCGCCGGAGGTGATGGTGCAGAAGCAAATGGGGAGTGCGGACATGGAGCTCGTCGGAGGGTGTCTGTGCGGCGCTGTGCGCTACAGGTCTACGGGTGAGCCCTATCGGCAATTCGTCTGCCATTGCCGCGACTGCCAGCGGTCGGGCGGCAGTGCGTTTCACATCGGGATTGCCGTGCCGAGGGCAAGTTTCGTCATCACCAGAGGAGAGCTGCGGGCGTTCTCGTCGAAGGGTGATTCAGGCCGCACCGTCACGCGCAAGTTCTGCCCCGGCTGCGGGTCGGGCCTCATCAACGAACCGGAAGTGTGGCCGGATCACGTCGTGATCAAGGTCGGTTCGCTCGACGATCCGACGCTCGCTGCGCCCGCGCTCGAGCTTTTTGCGCGGTCTCGCCTTCACTGGGTGTCGATCGCCGGCCGGAAACAGCCATAGGCTGGGTCAAGGTCTTTGCCCACGCTTCTGCCCAGGCATGCAGGGGAAGAAGCGTCGCCAGCAGCTCCCGGCCGAGCGGCGACAGCGCATAGCCATCGCCGCCATGCTCCACGAGGTGCGCCTCGCGCAGCTCCTTGAGGCGCAGGTTGAGCACGCTCGGGTTGGTCGCCGCTGCCGTCTGGAGCTCGCGGAAGGTGAGGGATTTGCCGCGCAGCTCCCACAGGATACGCAGGGTCATGCGCCGCCCCAGAAGATCGAGGAGCACCATGATCGGCCGGCCCGTGGCCGAGCCCCGCACGCGCCGACCGGGCTTGGGGGTTACCATGCTATTATTTCCATAGCATCGGTCTCGTCTCTATGCTATGAAAACAATAGCACGAGGAGGAGGCTCATGTCTGCATCTCCCCGCATCGCCCCGGCATCCGCGCCCTATCCCGCCGAGATCCAGGCCCGCCTCGACGCGGTGATGCCGCCGGGCGTCGCCCCGCTCGGGCTGTTTCGCGTGCTCGCCCGCGACGGGCGCTTGTTCCAGCGCTTCATGGGCGGCGGCCTCGTCGACAAGGGACACCTGACGCTGCGCCAGCGCGAGATCGTGATCGATCGGATCACGGCCCGCTGCGGTTCCGAGTACGAGTGGGGCGTGCACGTTGCCTTCTTCGGCCGACGGGTGGGCCTCGATGAGGCCCAGCGGCGCTCGCTGGTGCACGGCGGCGCCGGCGATGCCTGCTGGAGCCCCGAGGACGCGATGCTGATCCGCTTCTGCGACGCGCTCCAGGAAACGTGCGATCTCGATGATCCGCTGTGGACGGAGCTGGCGGCCCATTTCAGCGACGAGGCCATCCTGGAGCTGCTGCTGCTGGCCGGCTTCTACCGCACCGTCTCCTATCTCACCAACGCGCTCAGGCTTCCACTCGAGACCTACGCAGCGCGGTTTCCGGAGCCCTAGACGCACTCTTGCGCCTTTGCGTACTGGTGCGCTGTCGACACTCGGGCATAGCCGATGCTCTCGTAGAAGGCGTGCGCCTGGGCGCGGTCAATCCGGGTGCTGAGGCCGAGTTCGGCAACGCCCATCGTGGCCGCCCAATCCTCGGCCGCCTCCATCAGCGCGCGGGCGAGGCCGAGGCGACGGGCCGAGGCATCGACGACCAGAGACTGGACGGTGACCTGCGGCGGCTTCTCGATGGCATCGCGGCGAAACGCATGCAGCAGCCCGACCGGCTTGTCGCGGTCCCCTGTTGCCACCAGCAGCAGATGGCCGTCGTTGCCCATGAGGCGCGACACGCGCTCCGCGAGCGCCTCTTCACCGACATCATATCCGAGCTGTCCGAGGAGACCGCGGATTGCCGGCACATCCCGCAACGTTGCGGTGCGCACCCTGGGAAACGGCGCATTTGGGACCATGGCCACACCTTTCGTCGGACGCGGCAACCTACTGCGTCAGCATCTGCCGGGGCCTGGGCGGTCGCCGGATCTGCCTCGGCGCTCCTCGAACACGCCGAAGATTGCGGTCATAGCCATGAACGCTGCCGCCGCGCCGAACACCCAGCGCGGCTCGCCATGGTCCATCAGCCAGCCGAACAACACCGGTCCGACGATGCCGCCGATGTTGAAGCCGGTCGAGACGATGCCGAACACGCGGCCCGCCGACCCTGGCGGCGCGGCCCGGCGCACCAGCATGTCGCGGGCCGGCTGGACGAGTCCGAAAATGATGCCGGAGAACCCCATGGCGAGAACGACCGCGGGTGCCGACAGGCTGGCGACGGCGATCGGCAGCATGACAATGGCCGAGAGGCCGAAGCCGATCGCCGTCACGTGGCCGTGTCGCCGGCTCCTGTCCGCCAGTGCGCCGCCTATCAGCACTCCGATGGCGGTGCAGCCGAGATAGGCGGTCAAAGCCACGTTGGCCGCCGCGAACGACATCTGCTGGGCGGCAATGAGCGCCACGACCGTGAAGTTGAATACGGCCGCGTTGGCCAGCGCAAGCAGGCTGAAGAAGCCCGTAAGCGCCAAGACCGTCGGGGTCAGGACGCTGGCAAGGCTTTGGCCTGCGGGCTCCGTAGCGGCGCGCACGAGCCGGGCGGCGTGCGAGCGGCTGCTGGAGGCCTGTGCGCTCGGCAGCAGGAAGAGGACGGCCGTTGCCGGCCCCATGAGGCCGGCTGAGATGAGTGCCGCCTGCAGGCCGCCGAAACCGGCAAGCGCGAGCAGGATCGCCGGGGCAACGGCATTGCCGACGAACGCGGCGAAGGTGTGCACGGAAAACGCCCTGCCCATCCGATGCTCCGAGATGCCGTCGGTGAGCATCGCGTAATCCGCGGGGTGGTAGACGCAGTTGGCGAGGCCGGCGATGAGAGCGACCGCAACGAGCCAAGGATAGGTCGTGACGAACGCCAGCGACAGGAACGACAGGCCACCGAGGACCAGGCCGGATACCAGGATGGGTCGCGCGCCGATGCGGTCCACCAGGAAGCCCATGGGCGCCTGGGTGAGGCCGGTGACTACGCTGAAGGCGGTGAGTGCGAAGCCGATGTCGAGAAAGCTCACGCCGAGCCGCTCCTTGAGCAGCGGCATGAGCACCGGAAGCACCATCATGTAGAAGTGGCTGACGAGATGCGCGACCGATACAGACGTCAGCGTTTGCGTCTCGCTCGCGGCAGCGACGGCATTCCCCAGCCTTTGGGTCGTATCGGCCGGCATCGGGGCCCTTTTGGACGCAGTCTCCTCCTGCGTCACCTATCATAAGGTCGCGGCGACGGGTTATGAGAATGCAGACGAGCTGGCATGGGAGATCGACGGTCGTCGCGGGCCCTCGACGCCGGTTCGGGGCCGTCGATCGCGGCCGATGCCGATGGCTTTGCCCCGTCAGAACCGGTTGGCGATCCTGAGCGCGTCGGCCTCGAACAATTCGATCGCAAGCTTCTGCGCCAGCATCACGTCTCCCGCCACCAGATTGCCCTGAGGGTAGAAGCACCAGCCGCACACGCGCCTGCCGTTCCTGTCGAGCTGCTCGATATTCATTTGCCGGCCGTGGCGGATGCGATAGCGCTTGCCTGTCTTGCCGCCGACGACGTCGAAATAGCCGTGCTTCTCGTACTGCTGGCGCTGGACCGGGGCGAGATGCTCCTTGAGCAGCTGGATGCCGCGCTCCTGCGCCCGCTTGCTGCCGACCTCGGCCGTCAGGCCCTGGCCATAGAAGGCGTTGCGGGCATACTCGTGCCTCTGCTGGGTCCACCACTCGAGCAGCCTGCGCTGCGTCTCCTGGCGGCGTGGGGGCGCATCCCCCAAGGGTGGCGGATCGAGTTCGGCGCTCGGGCGGCGCGCAAACACGCGCCCGCGGCCATCGGCACGGCGCCGGAAGCGGTCCAGCAGGGCAGCCGCCATCCCTCTGCGCTCGCGCACGCGGGCGAGCTCGGCCCAATGCTCGGCGCACATGCGCGCGTAGATCTCGTGGCTCTCCTGGAGCAGGGCGTGCCGCAGGCTCGGCAGGTCCCACGCCAGATAGCGCTCGCAGAACGCATAGAAATCCTGCGCCCGTACCGGCGCCCATGCCCGGTAGCCGTTGGTGAAGTGCACCCACAGCCTGGGCTCCAGGCGCCCCGCTGCCGGCTCGATGGTGATATCAGCGAGCGCGGGCACGTTGCGGGCGTGCTCACTGAGGGCCCTGCGAAGCAGGTCCCTCAGGATGCCACGGACCTGCTCCATCAGCCGCCTTGCAGTTGCGGGATGAAGAGGGTCTGTTCGACGTTCGGGTCGAACTTGTTGATCAGGTTGCCCGGCTTGCCGTCGCGGCCGAGCGCGACGGCGCGGAAGCCCTTGCCCGTCAGCTGCCGGAACCGCTCCTCTGCGAGCGCCACGGCGTTCGAGTCGGCAACATCGAACTCGTGCCGCGTATCGCCCGTGCGATCCATTACGATCTGGGTTGCCATTGGTTGCGCTCCTTCTCACTCACTAGACAATGAGCCTAACCACACAATTCGGGCAAAGCAATTGGGGTTCGAAGTCAACAAGTTGTGCTCGACGCGAGGTGAACGCGCGAGCAGCGCGAAGGGCAGGCGGCGCAACGCTCAGCGTTTGCGATTGACGTAGGCATTGATGGCGTCGACCGTGGAGCCGCTCAGCTCTCCGTCGATCTTGCCCGAATAGAGGCCGGCATCGCGCAGCTTGCGCTGCAGGGCGCGCCGGAAATCCGGGCTCCAGGCACGCGAGTTCTTGGTCATCTGCTGCAGCGTAAACTGATTGCGAAGGTCGAGCGCCTGCAGCACGAGACTGGCCGCCTGCTCCGGATCCTTGCGCGCGACGCCCCGGCCGCTGTCGAGCATGGCGGCGAGGTTATGGATGCCCGAGGGGTTGCCCTCGCTCGCGGCCTTGCGGTAGAGCGCGACCGCTGTCACGTCATTGCGCTCGACGCCTTTGCCCTGCTGGTACATGAACCCGAGGTTCACCATACCGATCGAGCTGCCGAGATCCGCCGCCTTTTTGTACCAGAGCGCGGCTTTGACCGGGTCAGCCGTCACACCCTCGCCGGTGTTGTACAACAGCGCCAGGTCCAGCATCGCCGGCACGAAGCCGGCCTCGGCTCCGCGGGTGAGCAGGCGCATGCCTCCGGCCGTATCCTTGCTGAGGATCTTGCCTTCCACCTTGATGACGGCCAGGCGATACATCGCCTCCAGATTGTCCTTGTCCGCGGCCAGCGTCAGCAGGCGCAACCCTTCCTGCTGATCCTTGGCAAGACCGCGCCCTTCGAGGTAGGCGACGGCAAGCGCCGTCGTGGCGTTCAGGTTGCCGGCGGCTGCACTCCTCTGGAACCAGCGCACGGCCTCGGCATCGCTGCGCTCAGCTCCCAGCCCGAGGACATGCAGCCTGCCCATACGGAACATCGCATCGGCGTTGCCGTCCTCCGCGAGCCGGCGCAACGTGCGCACGAAGCCCCCGTCGTCGGCGCCGACGCGCCAAATCTCCAGCTCGGCGTCGCTGCCCGGCGCCAGCGACGCAATGCGCTGGCGAAGGTCGCTCGCATCGGTGATGCTGCGGCCGTTAACGCTGCGGACGACGTCGCCGAGCCGCACGCCGCCCTGCGCCGCGGAGGTGCCAGGCGTTGCCTCGAGGATGATCGCGCCACCGGCGTCCGGAAGGCCAAGCGAGGGGGCCAGCGCCGGGTCGAGCGCTTCGGTCCTTAGGCCGATCGATCCTCTTTGGGCATCGTAGGGCAGGCTGCCGACCTTCACCGACACCTTGAGCATGCGTCCTTGCGGAGCGGCCGGCCGATCTGGAGCAGGTTCCGGCGCGGGAGGCGGGGCCGCCGGCGGCTGGGCAACGATGGGTGTGGGGGGAGGCTGGCTTGTGGGTGGGCGCGGCGGCATGCGCACCATGCTGATGCCGGAGTCCGCTGCTCCCGTTGTCCCGGGAGCGCCGGCGCCTGAGGCGACGATCAGGAGCAGAGCAACTGTGCGGCCGCCAGCACGCCAGCGCATGGAGTGGGTCACCCGTGTTCGTGCGTGAAAGCGAGATATAGTGACCGCGCACGGATCATACAAACACGGCCTACCGACGTTCTGAGCCGGCTGCCTGCCGGGCTTGTCGGGGGCCTCGGCGCCGCAGGCCTTGCGATGCTCGGCCAGCCGCTACGTCGCCTCACCGGGACTGGGTGGCAAGGGGGTCCAGGTTCCGGAAATCGCGCTTGGCACCTTCGGGGGTAGGTGCGGTTGGCGCCGGAGTGGGAACTGCGGGCTTCGCGCGCTTGCGGTCCTGCTCGCTCGCTGCGGCCGACTTGGCGGGCGGAGGTGCGCTCGCGGCCCTGTCGCCGCCCGGGCGTACTTTGGGCACGGCGTGGGCGGCCGGAGACTTCGGCTGACCCGAACGGACGCGCCCCGGCGTCGCTTCCTCTCCCTCTGCCGCCGGATCGGTGCCGGACGGTGCGGACGATGGGGGAGTGGCGGCGCTGGTACGCGCAGCGGGGCTCTCCTCGCCCTTTCTGCCGGGATCGCCCGGCGGCGTCCCCGGGGCCGCAGAAGACTTCGACGGGCTGCTGCGCGCGCCGCCCTCCTCGCTCTCCCCGGGGAGCCTCGCTGGCGCTGCGCCGGCAGCCGGCGGCGCTTTGGAGACACCGGAGCGCACTGCGCTGCCCTCCTCGGGCTCGTCGCCAGACCTGCCGGCCTTGGCCGGAGGCGCGGGCGGTGGCAGTGCCGATGATCGCGATGGGCTCTGTCGCGGCGCCGAGCCCTCCTCGTTCTCGCCTGCCGGCTTGCCGGGTGGTGCTGACGGAGCCGTGGGCTGCGCACCGGCGTCGCCGGGTGCCTTGTCGGGGGCGGCAGGCCGTGGGGGTGTCGACGCCCCCGGCTCGACAGCCGCCTTGGCGGGGGTCGGCGTCTGCAGGGCATCGGGTCCGGTCGTCGCGGTCGGCGCAGTGGTCACGGCCGTCCGCAGCGACGGCAGCGCGACCAGGACTGCGGCCGCGGATATCAACACGACTGCAGCAGTCGCCAGCCAAACCGCCGCCTTGCGGCTGCGCCCGCTGGCACGGACAGGCCGGCTGACGCCGATGCGGCGCGTCCGCAGGTCCACGTCCTCCTTCTTCGAGGTCGCAGGCCGCATCATGACCCGCGTCGTGACGTCGTCGGCCGACTTCGCCTCCTCGACGCGCACGGCCACCACGGTGGCGTTGTCCTGATCGACCACGCCCTTTTCCGTCACCGCGGCGATCAGGCCCTCGGCCATCTCTTCCGGCGTCGACTGGCGGTAGCGGTAGACGACATCGGCGATCTCGTCTCCCTCGAGCGAGCAGATGCCGTCGCTGGCGAGCAGCACCCAATCGCCCGGCCGCAGCTCCAGCGGCTCGGCGCGCAGGTCAATGAGATCGATCTTGGAGCCGGTCAGCGCCGATCGCAGCGCGTTGCGGTTGCGGTTCCTGCGCGCCTCGGAGCGCGAGATGCGGTTCTGGCGCGCCTGCTCGTCCAGGAACGAGCCGAGCGAATGGTCAGCATTGAGGCGGATGACGTCGGGCACCCGGTAGAGGAGGAGAAGCGAATCCCCCACGCTGGTCCAGCGGATGCCAAGATCGTCGATCCAGGCAGCGACGAGCGTGCAGCCCATACCGCGCAGGGCCGCGTTCTGCTCGACGCCTTTGGCCAGGGCCTCGTTGCTGGCTTGCAGCGCGGTCTTGAGGCGGGCATCGACAGGGGTCGTGGCGGCGGAAAAGACTTCCGCGAACGTCTTGCATGCCGTCTGCCCGGCGATCGCGCCGCCCGTATGCCCGCCCATGCCGTCGGCGAGGACCGCCAGCAGGCCGCCGCTCTCGGATTTCGGCGGGACGACACCTTCGGCTGGCCACAGCCGGAAGGCATCCTCCTGCCCCGAGCGTCCACCCACGGTGGCGCGGGCAGCACTCGCCAACAGAAGCGTCATGCTTCCTGGACCTCTTCAGTCCACGAGAAGTCAGGCCCGCAAAACGGAACGAACAGCAGGGTGGTCCGGCCGATGCGAATAAGGTCGTTCGGCTTGAGCTCGGTGGGGCTCAGAACGGGGGCCGGCCCCAGGCGCACGAGGTTCGACTTGCCGCCGTGCTGCAGGTAGAAGCAGCGCTGCTCCTCGTCGTAGGTGATGAAGGCATGCTCCTGGCGGGAGATGGACTCGTCGCCGAAGTTGAGGCTGATGCGCTGGTCGGCATCGCGGCCGACAGAGTTCATGCCGACGAAGACGGGACAGAAGTTGCCGCGGCCCGGCCCCTTGATCACCACCACCCAGCCGGCGACCGGATCGGTCTCCACGCCCACGCCGCGAACATATTCGGTCTTGGCTTGTCCCATCCTCATCGTCGGCGAGGCGCCCCGCCCGCCGTCTCCTTCCAATGGCGGCTCGTGACCGCCGATGAGGCGTGTCCGGCCAATGACGGTTCCCGCCGGCGCCGGCTCAGGCTCTGCCGGCTTCTGAATTATTTCCTCTGCCTGGCGTCCGCCCCCCGACGCGGGAGCCGACCGGGGAGGTGCCGACAGATCCACAACATCCGATCGGGGCACGACACGCGTCTTGCGCCCTTCCAGATCGTCCTCGCCACCATTGCCTGGATCGTTGCTCATGGCAAGAACCCCTTTTCGCGATGCTTTTCGCTGCAACCTCGACCCGTCAGGCCGTATCGACCGTACTTTCCGTTCCCGGAGCCCACGGGCCGCATGGCGCCCATGAGCCAACCCGTTAGCTCACCGCCTCGGTGTTGGCGCGGAACCGAAGCCGGACCTCGCCCAGCTCCACGAGATCTCCATCGTTCAAGTCGTGCGACTTCTGTCTGACCTTGTTGACGATGACGCCGTTGCCTCCGCCGAGGTCCGTGATCACGAAGCGGCGGCTGTCGGCATTGTAGTGCAGGAGCGCGTGCCGCCGGGATATCGAATCGTTGAGCAGGCAGATGTCGTTGTCGCGGTGGCGGCCGATGCGCACATTGGTGGTTTGCAGGGGATAGCAGGATGCGTTGCCATCGAGCATGTCGAGCCAGCCGTAGACGACGCCATCCGCAAGCGCCCCCTCGGCCAACCGCGCCTTGCGCGCGGCATAGCTGCTGACAGCGAACAAGGCGAGACCGATCGTTCCCAGGCCTACCGCCACGCCACTGATCAGCGCCGCGGCCTTGTTCTCGCGCGCCCACGCCATGAGCTTCTGATGCCAGGCAAGCGGCGGCTCGGACGGCGCGCTCGGGGCCGGCTGTTGCGCAGCGGCGGGTGCCCGCGCCGGGGGCGGTGCCGGCATCGTTATGGCATAATCCAGGGATTCGGACCGGCCGGTCGCAAAGTCGGCGCTGAAGACGAGCGTCAGCGGACCCGGCGGCTCCTTGAGGCTCACCCTGGCGGTGCCGCCGTTTTCCAGCGCTTCGGGCACGAACTGGCTGCCAATCGCGTATTTCTGCGTGGCCCCGACCCTGACCTCGCGGCGTACGCCGCCCGTGTCCTCCGCCAGGCGCCGGATGTTCTGGAACTTGGGGAGATCGGCGGCTTCGGCAGCAAAGCCCAGAGCATGGATGATCACCCCGGCATCCCTCGCAGCCTTGACCACCTGATCATGGTCGTAGCTCGTGTCGTCGGAGTTGCCGTCGCCGAGGATGACAAGCGCCTTGCGGTCCGCGCGCTCCTTGGCCAGCTTGGCAATGGCCTCCAGCGCTCCCTTGTAGAGCTGTGTCGGCAGGGCGGCGCCTCGCACGGCGCGCACCTGCTTGTCGAAATCGCTCTTGGAGGCGCCGAAGTCGGCGATCAGGTTGAGATCGTTGGCGACGGTGTAGGCGGCGAAACGGCGCTTGCCCTCGCGCGGCTCGGCGACCTTGATTACGGTGTCGACCATTTGCGTCGTCACCGAGCGCCGGGCAGGATCCATCAGCTGTATGAGAAACAGGGCGGCCAGGGACTGATTGCGAGGCTCGAAGCGCACCTCCAGCGGCTCGGAGCGACCTTTGACAGTGGCCTTGACGCCCTTGAATGTCACCGGGTCGGCGGCCCACACGTTGCAGCTGACCGTCGCCAGCGGTCCCGAGGCTGCGCTCACCGCAGGATCATCGCTGCCGCCGGGCGTCGCCGCCGGCGCTGCGAGCTGCGGGCTGGCACATTGCGCCAGAATGCGGACGTCCTCGGCGCGGCCGGCGCCGGAGGCCAGGCCGGACAGCCACAGCGCAACGCCGCATGGCACCACCCAATGGCGGCGGAATCCGAGCATCCGCGTCTCCGATTCACAGGAAGGCGCTTGCATTCTATGCTGCCGGAAAGGAGCGTTCAACCTGAGCCCCGGGTTAACGTCAAGCATTCGGCCCAATGAGCAACTACCAACTTCCGGCATGGATTCGAAGGCTTCCGCGGCCCCCCTTTCGCGGCGGCGATGGTAGGCTTTGGGCGGTATTGAGTCGGCGGCAGCGAACGGCGTGGGACGCTTGATGAACCACCAGGACACCTCGACGCTCACGCCGGGCACGAAGATCGACCAGTACGTCGTCACCAGCGTTCTGGGCCGCGGCGGGTTCGGCATCACCTACCTGGTGCATGACGAGTCCCTGCAAAAGGATTTCGCCTTGAAGGAGTTCTTTCCGGAGGATCTCGTCATCCGGGAGGGATCCGCCATCCGCTTCACGGCCAAGCCGCACAGCGAGAGCGACTACCGCTGGGGCCTCAAGAAGTTCTACGACGAGGCGCGGCTTCTGGCGCAGTTCAATCACACCAACATCGTCAGTGTCCGCCGCGTCTTCGAGGCCAACAACTCGGCCTACATGCTGCTCGATTTCGTCAAGGGCAGCACGCTCGAGAGGTGGCTGAAGAACCTCGACAGTCCCCCGACCCAGGAGGAGCTGGACCTCATCACAGCTCCGTTGCTGAACGCGCTCGAGCTGGTGCACGCCAACCGCGCCTGGCATCTCGACATCTCGCCGGATAACATCATGATCCGCGCCAGCGACGGCGCGCCGATCCTGCTCGACTTCGGCGCCTCCCGGTTCGAGATCAAGCAGCATTCCCAGCTGGTGTCGGCGCTGGTCTTCAAGAGCGGCTACTCGGCTCCCGAGCAGTATACCTCCAACGCCGATCGCTATGGCGCCTGGACCGACATCTACGCCTTCGCCGCCACGCTCTACCGCGCCATTTCCGGCAGCCGCCCGATCGAGGCGACCTCGCGGCAGCTGCAGGATGAGCTCAAGCCCGCGGTCGAGGTCGGCAAAGGGCGCTACCGCGAGAGCTTCCTTGCAGCGATCGACTGGGGCCTGGAGCTGCCCCCCAGGGAGCGGCCGCAGTCGATCTCAGAATGGCGCAAGGACCTGCTGGCGGGAGGCACGGGTCCGGTGCCGATGGCCAAGACCCGGGTGCTCGACGGGCGCACGAGGATCATCGACGACGCGAGCTACGCTCCGTCCATCGAGCCCGCATCGAAGCCGGGCGCCGCGCGCCCGTCGCCGCGCCGGCCCTACGACCGGCGTGCGATCGGCGCCACCATCACCGCCGCGTGCGTCCTTCTGCTCGGTGGGGGCATCGGAGTGGACCGCTACGCCCCGGACCTGCGGCTCAATCCCATCACCTACGCCAAGGCTCTGGTCCGCTACCTGACAGGGGGAGGCTCGGCACCAGGCGCGCAATGCGGCGGCGACGCCTGCTGGGGCGTGATCGTGGAGAAGAACGGCGGTGTGTTCGCTCGCGTCAAGGAGCCGACCAAGGAGGAGGCGGAGAGCGTGGCCATGAGCCTGTGCGCGCAGAAGGTCGGTCCGGGCGGATGCCGCGTCATCGCCACGCTGTCGAAGAAGGAATGCTGGGCGCTGTTCGAGGTGCCGAGCAACCCCGTCGATTGGCGCGGCGCCGCTGGCCCAACGGTGGAGGAGGCCAAGGCCAGCGCCAGAACCGTCTGCGAGAACAACTACGGCTACTGCAGGGTGGCCATGACGGTTTGTGCCGACGGCAGCAACAGGGCCGGCGGCACTGATTGAAACCCTCGCAGCCCGTATGGGCGTTCGCCTCAGCGGAAGAGCCGCGACAGCCTGAGCTTGGCCGCGCCGAAGACGATCTCCTGCCCCGTGTCGCTGAGTGCGATCGTGCGGCTGCCGAGGGGAGCGCCGTCGACCTTGGTGCCGTTGGTGGACCCCAGATCGCGCAGCGTCAGGCCCTGCCGCGACTCGTAGGTGATCTGGGCGTGTGCCCCGGAGACGCTGTCGTCGTCGATGACGAGTTGGGCCCGGTTGCGATCGCGACCGATCGTCCAGGTCTTGGCGTCGATGGCTCGCCCGTTCTCCGCCTGCGGACGCAGCTCGAACTGCAGCGCACGCCCGGCGGTATCGAAGCCCGACAGCATCCAGCCAGGCGAGGCTGATTCCACGCCGTTCGCCGCTGGTGCGGTTCCGGCGGCCAGGCGGAACTCGGCGCTGCCGAACCGCAGCATGTCTCCTACCTGCGCCTGCGCCTCGCTCACGCGTTTGCCGTTCAGAAACGTGCCGTTAGACGAATGCAGGTCGGCGACGGTCACGCGCTGGCCACGCAATTCGAGGCGGGCGTGGGCGGACGACACCGTGTCATCCTCGATCACGATCTCGCACTGGCGGCCGCGACCGACGACCACCGCGCGCCCCACATCGAGCGAGAAGGTGCGCCCGCCTCGCGTAGGCTGCAGCGACAGTGTGGCCGCCGTCGTCGCCAGATTGAGGGCCGGCGTAGGGGTGGCCTCGCGGACCCGGAGATTGTCCGGTGCGCGGCCGACCCCGTCCTCGCCGCGACCACGCAGGCCCGTGAGCCGGCGGCTCATGTATTGGCCCACCGCGCCGACGGCAGCCCCGCCGCGCCAGGCGAACACCACGGCGACGACGGCCAGGGCGATCGCCATGCCGATCATGATCGGCAGCATCAGGCCGCCGCCACTCGAGAATGATGCCATGAGGCAGCCGTGGCTCACCGAGGTGTAGGGGATGTTGAGCTCGCGCAGGAAGCGGGTGACCTCCCCGGAATGGATGGAGAAGAAGACACCCTGCGCTCCTTTCGGGGAGAACGAGTTGACGCCGACCACGGTGCCGCAGTTGTCGAGCAAAGGCCCGCCGCTGTTGCCGGGGTTGATCGGCGCATTGTGCTGGACGGTCCGCGCATTGATCACCTGCGTCTCGGTCAGCTGCGTATTGGTGGCCGAGTAGATGCGCGACACCATGCCCGGAGTGATCGTCGAATCGAAGCCGCTCGGCTCCTTCATCGCCGCGAAGCGCTCCTGCGTGGTCCGCCACGCCTGGCCGGCTTTCACGTCGGCGATGCCCGGGAAGCCCACGGCGACCACGTTGGTGAGCTTCTCGGGCTCGTAGTCGCCGAGCGTCAAAGGTCCGCCGGGCAGATCGTCGTAGGTCTCGATGACCGCCAGGTCGATGCTGGAGCGGCGGTCGATGACGCGCGCTTCCACCAGCTTGCCTTCCCGGCCGTCGCGGTAGCCCACGTAGAACTTCTCGCCGTTGGCCACGACGTGGAAGTTTGTGACGAGGGTGCGATGGCCGTTGACCAGGAAGCCCGTGCCGGTGCCGATCCCGTTCTTGCGCTCGGTGTAGATCTTGTAGACGCTGGGCTCGATCTTCTTGACGTCGAAGGCCGAGGCTCCGCCGGCACCCTGCGCCAGCGCGGCGAGCAGCATCCCCGCAACCAGCATTGCGCGGCGAATGCTCCCCGCCCGCCGCAATCGTGGCATGTACAGCATTCAATCCCCCAAGGCCCTATGCTCGGGCAGACCCCGACAGGTGCTTGGCTCGAACACGGTCGCGCCGCAAATCATACCAGCTGCGGCAGCGTTTGACATCCTGTCCGCAGGCGCTGCTGGAGACTGCGAGTAACCATCTGCGCGCGTCCCGAGGCGGGACGCATGCGCGCACGGCTACCCTCGGGGGCGGTGATTGGCTAGGCTGGTGGGTGGGGTGCCTGTTCTACGCCGGAGGGGGGTTCGATGCGTGCACCGGTCCTGAGGTCGTTACTTGTCGCCGCACTGATGGTTGCCGTCGGCCCGTGGCCGGCCGATGCCCAGTTCGGGCTGCCAGGAATGCCGCGCGTCGGCCGCGTTCCGCTGCCGGTGCCGGGTCCGTCCCCGCACATGTTTCGTGTGCTGCCTGGCATGCACTTCGGCAAGTTCCGGCGCGCCTTCGGCATCATCGGCGCCGTTGCCGTGGGCTCCGTCATCCTCGGCAGGCTGAGCCGCCGCGAGGGTGCGGAGGTGACGCGACGTACCCGTGTGGTGCTCGATCGGGACCCCAACCAGGAGGTCGTCGACACCTACCGTACGGCCGACGGCAGCAAGGAGGTGACCATCACCGCCGGGCCCGCGCAGAGGATGACCGACTTCAAGGACGATCCCGCCCTGCGGCAGACCGCCGAGGTGGTCCAGCAAGGCAACGAGCCGGCTGCCAAGGGCAGGAGCAGGAGCGAGATCAAGGCCGAGAGCGACGTGGTCAAGCTCGACCAGCTGCCCGAGGACGCTCAGTGCCGCAAGGTGACGACCGAGATGGAGATCAAGAGCGCCAGGAAGAAGGCCGAGCCCATGGCCGACAGCAAGACGGCCAACGTCTCCATCCTGTGCCATGTCGGCGACGACTGGAAGCCGGCATCGATCTAGGCGCGCGGGTCTGCCGATCACATCGGCCGACGGCCGTCGCCTCCGGGCAGCGACGGCGGCGCTCAGTGCCGTGCGAGCCACTCGCGGGCGCGCCGCTGCGCTTCGGCGATCTCGGTCCTGGACATCTCGCGGGCGATCTCTATGCGGTAGCGCTTGGCATCCGCATTGCCCCGCATGGCCGCCAGGTTGAACCACTTGTGCGCGCTGACCAGATCGAGCCCCACGTCGCGCCCTGCGCAGTACATCAGCCCGAGCTCGAACAGCGCGTCCGGCGTACCGCCTGCCGCTGCAATCTCGCCCGCCTCATATCCCGTCATTTCCAGCCGAGCCATGACACCGTCCTATGACACCATCCTATCCCTACCGCCTGCTGATCTCGGGGAGCGCCTCCTCCCGCGTCAGAGAGCGGGTTATCACGCCGCCTGCGCTTTGTGAAAAAGCCTCTCAAGTCGTGGATTAAATCTCGTAAATTTCGAAGCAAATGTCGCGGGACCGACCAAACATCAGGGTAAAGAATTCATCTCGCATGCGGCCGCTTTGAGCCGCTTCCCGAACGGCGATTCGGCGTGGTCGGAGAGCAAGGTCCCGTTCCGGCGGTTGACCCGAGAAGCGACTCGACGGCGCGACATCCCCTCTCGTTCGAGGTCAGGAAGGCTCGCGCCCGCGGCTGTGCATCGCCGCCCACTTTGGGCTTGCCACGCCCTTGGCGCCGGGTAAGCTCACCCGGGCCATGCGGTTGCGACCGCTGGCAAGGGGATGAAGAGGGGCTGACTCGATGCTGTCGCGAGGAGGGATCCTCGTCGTCGCAGGCGTGCTTCTGGGCGGCTGCGCCAACAGCCAGCCGCTGGCAACGGGCTTTACGGCGCCGGCGCAGGCGGCTGAGCCCGATCGTGATCCGAGCCGCAAGACGCTGGCCTCGAAGGTGCTGTCGGCCATTGCGCTCGAGCGCGTCACGGGGCGCAAGCCCGATCCGGCGAGGCTCAACGAGGTCAACTGAGTTCCTGTCGGCGGTGCGCGCCGGGGAGGACGCAGGCGCACGCCTGGGGGCGTGCCCCGTTCGCTGGTACCGGGGCCCGACCGGAACTGGTGCGGTGCGGCCCGCGCGACGACCACTTGCACAATCCGGCGCCGCGGAATACTTAAGCGGGCCGGCAGCGAGCATGCCTCGTCCGGCTTCCCGACAACACTGGGGCCGTAGCTCAGTTGGGAGAGCGCGTGAATGGCATTCACGAGGTCAGCGGTTCGATCCCGCTCGGCTCCACCAATGAAATCAAGCACTTCGTGAATTTCCATCGGCGGTAGGACCCCCGCCCGGTACGTTCAAGCTGGCAAGCTCAAAGGGCCGCCGTCTCCCCGTCCGTCCTGAGGCGCGGACGGCGCATTGCCTTGCCGGACCGGCCATGGCAAGGACGCGTCCGGAAGCTTGAAGCAGTCGCGCTCTCCTCGAGGTCAGTTGCCGTTGCCAATGCCCGAGCCACAAATCCTCGCCCGCTCCGAGCCGCTCGGTCGGGCACGCCGGCGGTCGCTATCAGTGGTCGTGCCAGTGCTCAATGAGGAGCGGGGGCTCGAGGCGCTCGTCGGCCGGCTGCGGCCGGTGCTGGAGGGGCTCGGCGTCGACTGGGAGGTCATCTTCGTCGACGACGGCTCCACCGATGGCACGCTCGCGGGGCTGAGGGCTCTCAATGCTCGGGAGCCGCGCATCAAGGCAATCTCGCTCAGCCGCAACTTCGGCAAGGAGCTCGCCATCGCCGCGGGGCTCAAGTACGTGAAGGGCGACGCGGCCGTGCTGATGGACGGGGACCTGCAGCACCCGCCGGAAGTGATCGGCGATTTCGTGCGGCACTGGCGGGAGGGCTACGACATCGTCTACGGGCAGCGCCTCGACCGCACTGCCGACACCTTCGCCCATCGCTGGGCCGCGCGCGCTTTCTACGTCGCCTTTCAGAAGCTCAGCGGCACGACACTGCCCGAGGGGGCCGGCGACTTCCGGCTGCTCGATCGCAAGGCAGTCGATGCGATGAACCGCATGCGCGAGCGCGTCAGGTTCAACAAGGGGCTTTACGCGTGGGTGGGCTTCCGTTCGATCGGCGTGCCCTTCCACGTGCCCCCGCGACGTGGTTCGGGCGGCTCCCGCTGGCGGCCGCGGCAGCTGCTTCGCTTCGGCCTCGACGGCATCGCCTCGTTCACCACCATTCCGCTCAGGGTATGGTCGTACTTGGGGCTGATGATCTCCGCCTTCGCCTTCTGCTACGCCATGGTGTTCCTGATCAAGACGTTGCTGTTCGGCACCGACGTGCCGGGCTTCCCCAGCCTCATCATCTCGGTGATGTTCTTCTCCGGCGTGCAGCTCCTCTCGCTTGGCGTGATCGGCGAGTACCTGGGGCGCATGTACGAGGAGGTGAAGGGCCGGCCGTTGTTTCTCGTGTCGGAGGAGCTCGGCATCGAGGCCGATCCGCCGCACGCTGACGGGTCCAGCACTGGGGAGACGCGCGCGCCATGAGCGCGCAGCAGGGACCACAACTTCCGCGTCAGGACCCGGCTGGCTCGGGCGCTGCAGCGGGCGTCGTGATCCTTTGCGCCGACGACTATGCGCTGACCGAGGGCGTCTCGCGTGCCATCGGCGAGCTCGCAGCCGCCCAGCGGATCTCCGCAACCAGCGTTCTTGTCACCTCCGCGCATTGGCCGGCCAGCGCGCCGCGACTATGCGCACACCGTGGCCATCTGAGCGTTGGATTGCATCTGGACCTTACCCTCGCCGGCCCACTTGGGCCCATGCCACGGCTGGCGCCGGCGGCGACCTTTCCCGGCTTGCGCGGCCTCATCGCGCGGGCCTTGCTGGGTCTCCTCGATCTGAAGGAGATCAGAGCGGAGATCGAGCGCCAGCTCGACCGCTTCGAGCGCGGCATGAACGCCCAGCCCGACCACATCGACGGTCATCAGCACGTGCACGCTCTCTCCGGCGTGCGGCAGGTGCTGCTGGAGACCGTGCGCCGTCGCTATCCGACCACGCCGCCGCTGATCCGCAACCCCTGGGACCGCCTCGGCGCCATTCGCGCCCGCAATGTGGCCGTGCCCAAGGCCTGTGTGGTTGCCGCCCTGGCGCTGGGTTTCGGGGCCGCGGCGCAAAGCCTGGGCCTGCCGGTCAACGACAGTTTCGCCGGGTTCTCCGATTTCGATCTCGACAAGCCCTATAGCGACGAGCTCGGTGCTGCGCTGTTGCAGGCTGGACAGCGGCATATCGTGATGTGCCATCCCGGACATCCCGACGCGGAGCTGGCCGGCCTCGATCCGGTCGTCGCGCGGCGGCGCATGGAATACGAGGCCCTCATGCGCCAACCCGACCTGCCCGCCCGCATCTGGCGGCCCGCGCGCAGCGCCAACGGGCCGCCCATCGCCTGGCCGGACGTGCGAACCTGATGGGGGACAGCGGCAACAGGCTGACGCCCGGCAATCTCTCGCTCGTTCGTCACGGGCTCGGCTTCCTGGTCTCGGGCAGCGTCGCCTTCGCCGTCGATGCGGTCGTTCTCGAGACTCTGACGGCGCTTGCCGGTCTTCACCCCATTGTTGCGCGTTTCGCGGCGATCTCGCTTGCCATGGTGGCCGGCTGGCTTATGCACCGCAGGCTGACGTTTGCCGTTCCGACGTCTCCGAGCGTCGCCGAGTTCCTGAGGTACGCCGGCGTGGCCTGGACTGCAGCGGCTGTGAACTACGGCGTATTCGTGCTGATTGTCCTCGTGCGGCCGGTTGTCGAGCCGCTGCTTGCGCTCGTCGTATCCTCGCTGGCTGCCATGATCTTCGCCTACCTCGGCATGCGCTTCGCCGCATTCCGTCCCCGCGGCGACCGCACCTGACGGCATGCACAGGCGACCGCGGTCATTGGATGCTGTACCCTGCCCGACAATTGTGTGGCAGAACCTCCAGCGCAGGATCGGTAAGAGCCTGAGCACGCTCGATGATCTACTTGTGGATTGCCCTCGGCAGCGGCATCGGCGGCATGGCGCGGTATGCCTGCTCGGACGCCGCGGCGTGGCTGCTCGGAGGAGCATTTCCCTGGGGTATACTTTTCATCAACGCTCTGGGCTCCTTCGTCATCGGCTTCTTCTTCACGATCACCGGCCCGGAGGGACGGCTCCTGGTAAGCTCAACCACACGCCAGTTCGTCATGACCGGGCTCTGCGGGGGATACACCACCTTTTCGGCATTCAGCCTCGATACGCTGAACCTGATGCGCGATGCCCGGCTGCTCGCCGCCGGCGCAAACGTCCTGTTATCAGTGATGGCCTGTCTCTTGTTCGTCTGGGCGGGGCACATGATGGCGGCCGAGCTCAACAAGCCCAGGAGGCGCTAGGCAGCGTCGCTGCCCAAGCGCTCTCCTTCAGCGGATGAGACATGCCTGGCCGGCCTCGTCCTGAGCTTGTCGAAGGACGGGCCCTAAGCAAGCCGCGCTTCGACAGGCTCAGCACGGGGCTGGAGCGTGTGGCAAGACACACTAGGCGGCGGGCCAAGCCTTACGCTCATAGGTATTCCCCCCTGGACGGTAGTTGGATTGACCATCGCGACGTGGTTGCTTAAATTGGTGGTCAGACTGAGTGGGGATGGAGTTCCCCGAAACCGCCCGTGAGGGCTGATGACTCCTACCGCAAATGAGCGCGGTAGGGGTGTGTGTGGCCCGCCGCGAGGCGGGTTTTTTGTTGCCCGTCTTTCCACACATCACGAGGGCTCGCCGAGCCCCGCCGGATCGGCTTCTTGACGATGCGACCTGCAGGGTCATGGTCGTCATGCCGCCCGGCGAGGTCGGCTGGGTCCCGGCGGGCGAAGCTCGCTGAACGAAGAGGTATCGGTGTGGAAAGCTATCTCTTGATCATGCTGGGCAGCGCGATCGGGGGCGCAGGACGCTACTGGTGCTCGGGCCTCGTCGCGCGTCTCTTCGGCGAGACGTTTCCCTGGGGCACCTTCGTCGTCAACGTGCTCGGATCCTTTGTCATCGGCTTCTTCAATAGCCTGTCGCAGCCGGACGGACACTTCCTGGCCGGCACGTCGGCACGCCAGTTCGTCATGGTCGGCATTTGCGGCGGGTACACCACCTTCTCCTCGTTCAGCCTGCAGACCTTGAATCTTGTTCGGGATGGGGAGCTGGTCAATGCTTCTGCCAACGTTGGCGGCTCAGTGCTCGCCTGCCTGATCTCCGTCTGGCTCGGCCACCTCGCGGCCAGCGCTCTCAACCAAGGCAAATGGGTGTAGCCATGCAAATTCCACGCGATGCGCTCCTGCTGCGCATTTTCATCGGCGAGAACGACAAGCACGAGCATCTGCCGCTCTACGAGGCCATCGTTCTGAAGGCACGGGAGATGCATCTCGCCGGAGCGACGGTACTGCGGGGCCCCGTGGGCTATGGCCGATCGAGCCGGCTGCACACCACCAAGATTCTCCGCCTGTCCGAGGATCTCCCCATGGTGATCGAGATCGTCGACGCGGAGGGCAAGATCAACGCCTTCCTGGCTGTGCTCGACACGATGATGGGCGGCGGTCTCGTCACACTGGAAAAAGTGCAGGTCCTCCAGTACGGCACGGATCGCATTCGTCCGTGATCTAGGGGAGACGGGAGCGCCGGCGGTGCCGAGAAACTCCCGTGCGCTCCAATGATCAGCGGAAGCTCTTCGGCGGATGCAAGATGAACGTGAACGACTGCGGCTTCGCCAGAACGCCCAGAAAATGAGGAACAAACTCTCGCGTGATGCGCATAGCCGCACCCTCGGCGAAGCTGTTTGCACGCGCAAGACAGAGTGAGTGGTCCGTCGGGCAGATGAAGAGGACTCCCTCCTCTTCCACGTCGCGAGAGCTCACCCAAGGCGTGTTCTCCGGCTTCTCGGAGTCGAAGTAGGCGGGCGCATCCGCGCTGTAGAAGGTGGCGGCGGTGGCAAGCCGTTTCTTGCCGGCCACAATTCTGAGCGGCCGGCCGTAAGCCGCCCGCCAGTAATCAGTTGCGGCCGCGGCCACGGCCTCGCGCGGCTCGATCCTCGTCTTTTGCTTGTCCCCCAGCGCGTGGGCCCCCAGAAGCGGCGAAACGACCGCCACCGGCAGCCAAATGGCTGCAGCGCAAATGGCAAATCTGCGGAGGGCGATGCGCGTGAGCACGATGCCCGACAGGACCAGGGCGACGACGGGAAAGGCAAAGAACGCCGGGATGAGGAAGCCGCTGGTGATGCGGGCGTTGAAGGCAAAGTAGGTGAGGATCGTCAGCACAAACGGCCCAAGGGCCAGGCAGACGAGCCAGGCTTTGTCCCGATTGAGGTTCGCGCCCTTCGACCGCCCGATGCCACGGCGGGACGCGCCGCCAATCGATGCAAGAAGAGCCGAGAGGGGAACACCGAGCAGGCCAAGGCTGACGGAGGCCGAGGTGATGACGTGGCTGCGAGCGTCCGCGACAGAGTAGTGCGTCTTTGAGACGGCGTATTCGACGGTAGGGAAGCCGCTGGCAACGGTCCAGTAGACGTGCGGGGTGACCAGAAGAAGTCCTACCGCCGCGGTTACATAGGGCGCCGGGGAGCGAAAGTAGCGGCGCCGCTCTGGGTGAAGCAGCGCAACCAGGAACAAGGTTCCGAACAGGGCGAGCGCATAGTACTTGGTGAGCAGGGCCAGCGCACCCACAGCGCCTGCCCCGATGGCAAAGCTCAGGCGCCGCGTCTGCAGCGACTGGAGGAAGAAGTAGGTCAGCCACGGCCACGTGCTCAGGAGGGGAGCGTTGGCGTTGAAGCGAAGCGCCCACACGCTGAACGACGGCGTCAGGACCAGAAACAGCACCGCCGCCCAACGCCCCCGCTTGTCGAGGAACAGGCCCGCCAGAGTCCACACGCCGGTCAGCGCGACGGCGATATTGACCGTGGACAGCAGGTAGAAGTTGGACTGGGTCCGCGGGAACACTGTGAACCACGCGCCCGCAAGCCAAGCGGACAGGGGCGGGTGCTTGGCATAGCCCAGCTGAAACTCTTTCCCCCAGGCCCATGCCTCGGTCATGTCGTGGTGCAAGGGACCTGCCCCCAGGGCGAAAAGCGCGAAGATCATCAGCACGGCACTGTAGAGGAGCAGGAACTGCGCGAAGCGCCAGCTGGCGGTGGTGGCAATGGCGGGTGCGGAGCCGATTCTGGGGACGAAGGCACCGGAGATGGAGGATTGCTGCATTGGACGGACGCTTGCCACTCCTGGAGTAAGCTGATGATCAGACAACGCTGTGAGATTGCTTGGTACTTCGCTCGGCGGTTAGCTATTGGCATCCCACGCTGACGGGCGGCTGATGGCCCGCTGGGTCATTGGCTCACCAGTTGCGCCAAAGGCACAGATTTGCTTTGGCCAGAGAGTGTGAAAACAGCATCCGTTTGCACCGGTGTTGTGATGCGTGGTCGTGGCGGGTGTCAGGTGGCGGACAGCGGCTGCAGGACGATGCCGTGGAGCACCTGGCCCTGAGGCTCCCGCACTGCCCGATTGACAAGAGTGAGAGGTAGCCTGAAGTTCGCCGTTGCGGCTGACAGGAAGCTGACGGCGAAGCCAAGTCAGGGAGATCTGAGAAAGATCGTCGACTTGGTCCGTGCTAGGTATGAACGCGTCCCGCGTGGGGCGTCAGATCCGGGAAGACGTTCGCAATGTTCTGCGGGGGTGTCGAAAACTCGCACGTGGTAGGGCAAGCTCGCAGGGACTTGCGGTGCGCGTCTTGAGCCGGTCATATGCGTGCAGCATTCCTGTGGGCCTTTGCAACGGTGGCGAGGGCTCGCCTCGCGGCTCGGGGAAACGGTAGCTGAGCATCGATTGGGGGCGTGCGAGGCGTCGGCCGAAGGCTAGGAGGGAGGCACAGTCCGGTGCGTCATGGCTTCCTTTTCGCGGGGGCCCTTGCCCTTGCGCTACTCGCAAGCTGGCTGCTGGTGCTGCGCGGATCGAGCCACAGCCGAATAGAGGTCGGCGACCTCTGGGTCGCCGAGACAAGCGCCTCGCGCGCGATGATACACGGAACGATTGCCAACCGAGGCGCCAGCGGCGACCGATTGCTCCGCATATCCTCCGGTGCCGCGAGCGGGGTTGCAATCCTGGACCAGTTTGGGCGCGAGATAGAGGCCTTGAAGGTGCCTGCCGACTCTGAGCTGGTGCTCGGCGGTGAAATGCTGCGCATCCAGGCGACCGGATTGAGGCGGCCCATCAGTGCCCACGGGACGGTCCCTTTGGTTCTCGTCTTCGAGCGCGCCGGCGAGTTGGCTGTTGACGCGCGCATTGAGCCTGCCCTGCCCGGAACACAGTAGGGCCAGAACGGCTTCGAGGACGGCGCCGTCATGCGCCGAGGCCGATTGCTTCCTTCAGAGAGCGAGGAGCGCATTGCGCAGCGCCGCGTCGTCGCGGAGCTGCGCCGCGGGTCCCGAGTGGCGAACGGTGCCCTTCTCCAGGACGTAGACCCGATCGGCGAGAGAGAGCGAGAAGTCGACCCCCTGCTCGGCGAGCAGGATGGTGAGACCTTCGCGCTTCAGGCACTGCACCTGATCGAGCAGGTTCTCGACAATGACGGGCGCGAGACCCTCGGACGGCTCGTCCAGCAGCAGCAGCTCGGGGTTGCCCATCAACGTGCGAGCGATGGTGAGCATTTGCTGCTCCCCGCCCGAAAGCACGCCCCCCATGCGGTTCCGGAGCTCGCCGAGCTTCGGGAAGAGGTCTGATACTGTCTGCGGCGTCCAGCGCCCCGGCCGTCTGGCTGAGCGCGCCGCGACGTCGAGGTTCTCCCAGACCGTGAGGTCGGCAAAGATGCGGCGGTCCTCCGGAACGTAGCCGATGCCGCTGCGCGCCAGCCGGTAGGGAGCGGCGCCGGTAATGTCTCGGCCCTTGAAGCGCACCCGGCCTTGCGAAGGCGGGGTCATGCCCATGATCGAGCGCATGGTGGTGGTCTTGCCCACGCCGTTGCGCCCCAGGAGACACACGCACTCGCCCGGCTTGATGTCGAGGCAGATGCCGAACAGCACGCGGCTCGTCCCGTAGGCCGTGTGTATGTCCTCGACCTCGAGCAGGGGGTTCAATGCATTCCTCCCCCGAGATAGACGCGTCGCACCTCGTCGTTGCGGCGCACCTCGTCCGGCAGGCCGGCAGCAATGATGCCGCCCTGGTGCAGGACGGCGATTCTGTCCGAGATCGAGAACACGACGTCCATGTCGTGCTCGGTGAAGAGCAGGGTAAGGTCCTCCTCCTTGGCGATGCGGGCGAGCAGCTCGATCGTCTCATGCGTCTCCTGTGCGCTCATGCCGGCGGTCGGCTCGTCGAGAAGCAGCATGCGCGGCTTGCCAGCCAGCGCAATGCCGAGCTCCACCTGCTTTTGCGCGCCGTGGCTCACCTCCCCGCTGACCGAATGGGCGATGCCGTGCAGCGCGAGGTGCTCGATCATCTGCCAGGTCTCATCTCGATACTGGCGCTCCGAGAGACCCCACATGTCGAGGCTCTTGCCGCCATGGGCGATGAAGGCGGCCTGAATGTTCTCGAACACCGTGAGCCTGGGGAAGATGTTGGTGCGCTGGAACGAGCGGGCCATTCCCATGCGACAGATCTTGTGCGGCGGCCTGCCGGCGACGTCGCGCCCCTCGAAGACGACCTCGCCGCCATCAGGCCGCAGGTGCCCCGTGATCAGGTTGAACAGGGTCGACTTGCCGGCACCGTTCGGCCCTATGACCGCGGTGATGGAGTTTCTGTCCACGGTCAGGCTGACGTTGTTCACGGCGACGAAGCCGGAGAAGGCCTTGTGCAGCTTGCGGCACTCGAGCATCAGCCGCGCCCTCCGACGAGAGTCCGCGAGCGGCGGATCAGTCCGTCGATCGCACCAACGACGCCTCCGGGAAGGCCGAACAGCAGGAGCAGCAGGATGAGCCCGAGAACGAACGGCCAGTACTCCGTATAGGACACGATGTACTGGTTGAGCAGGATCAGGATCGCGGCTCCGACCGAGGGGCCCCAGAAATGGTGGATGCCGCCGAGAATCGTCATGATCAGCACCTCCGCCGACTTCGGCCAGTAGCAGAAGTCGGGAAAGACGCCGCGGTTGAAGATGCCGAAGAGTCCGCCGGCGAGACCCGCGAACCCACCGGCCAGCGAGAACACGATGAGCTGATAGAGACGGACGTTGGTGCCGATGAATTGGGCGCGCTCGGCGTTGTCCCGGATCGTGGTGAGGATGCGGCCGAAGGGGGAGTTGACGATGCGGCGCATGGCGGCGATCGAGAGGGCCGCAAGAATGAGCGTGAGATAGAAGAACTTGTGATCGATGCGCAGATCTCCAACCCATGGGATCCACTCGAGCCACGCCATGCTGGGCATCGGCACGTTGGGGTATCCCTGCTCGCCGCCGGTCACGTCGTTCCACTTGAAGCAGATGGCCCACACGATCTGCGCGAATGCCATCGTCAGCATCGAGAAGTAGATCGACGTCAGGCGCACACAGAAGAACCCGAAGATCAGCGCGAACAGCGCGCCGCCGACTCCGCCGAACAGCCACGCCGGCAGGAACGGCACCCCCAGATCCTTCATGAATATCGCGCACACGTAGGCGCCGATCCCGAAATAGGCGGCGTGACCGAAGGGGACGAGGCCCGTCACTCCGAGCAGGAGGTTGAGGCTGGTCGCGAACATGGCGAAGATGACGACGTCGGTCGCCAGGAACGTGTAATACCGCGAGCCGAGCGTCGGGATCAGCGCCGCGGCCAGGAACAGCACGAGCGTCCAGGGAATGCGCTTGGCGCGGTTTGGACCCTTCACTTCACCGGCCTCCCCATCAGGCCCCACGGCCGCACGATCAAGACGACAGCCATGATCACGAATGCCGCGAAGATCGAGAAGCGAGGGAAGATCAGGATGCCGAACGCAAGGGTCAATCCATAGATGAGAGAGCCGAGCAGCGTGCCCCACAGGGAGCCCAGTCCACCGATGACCACGACGATGAAGGCCTCGATGATGATCTCGACGTCCATCCCCGGCACGACGCTCTTGATCGGCGACACGAGCGCGCCCGACAGGCCCGCGAAGAATGCGGCGAGCACGAACATGCCCGTATAGAGGGAAGAGACATTGGTGCCGAGCGCACCGAGCATCTCGCGGTCGAGCGCTGCGGCGCGGATGATGCGCCCATGGCTCGTACGGTTGAGCAGCACCCAGAAGCCGAAGGCGATCGCCGGGCCCAGCAGTATGATGAAGAGGTCATAGTGGGGAAAGCGCACGCCGTAGAAGTCGAAGCTGCCCGCCAGGATCGGCGGGCGCGATACCGAGTGCGGCTGCGTGCCCCAGATGTACTTGCAGGCGTCCGAGAAGATGAGAACCAGGGCGTACGTGAAGAGGAGCTGATAGAGCTCCTCGCGCTTGTACATGTACCGGAGCAGGAGCCGCTCCACGAGCCCGCCGAGGACGGCGACGCCGAGGGAGGCGATGACCACCGCGCCCAGGAACCCGATCGAGGTTCGCCCCAGGATGAGCGTCATGTTCCAGGCGATATAGGCCCCGATCATGTAGAGCGAGCCGTGCGCGAAATTGATGATCTTCAAGACACCGAAGATCAGCGACAGGCCCGACGCGATGAGAAACAGGAACATCGCGGTCGTCAGTCCCGATCGCAGCTGGCCGAGCAGGAAGAACGGATCGAGCAGCTCAGACATGCCACACGTCCTCGGGCGCGGCTGGCACAAGGCCCGTCAACTGCCGGCTCCCAGGGGCTGGAGTGCGCAAGTGCGCCGCTCGGGACAGCGAGCGGCGCACGACGCAGGCGGCGGAAGCCTCACATGAACGGCCTGGGGTCGATGTACTTTACCTCGGTCATGGTCGCGCTCCCGTCCGCACCTTTGACCATCTTGCCGTAGAACTGGCCGCGGTCGGCTTGGTGGTCGGAGGCGCGCAGGGTTTGTTTGCCGATCGGCGTATCGATCGTCAGATCGAGCAGCGCCTTTGCCACCTTGTCGCTGTCGACCGATCCGGCCTTCTTGATACCCTCGACCAGAAATTGCATGGCAACGTAGGTGGTCACCGGCCATGTCGAAGGCGGATTCTCGTTCGTGAACGCCCTTATCCTCTCAATGTACTTCTTGTGAGCCTCCGGCTGGCCGTCATAAGAGGCGAGATCATAGGTGTTGGCCCAGATGCCGAACGGGTAGTCGGGCCCGAGCGCGCGCGTGGCCTCGACGGAGCCGGCCTCGCCGCCGTTGACGACGCGGTTCTGAACGAGGTCGAAGAAGCCGAGCGGCTTTGCCTGCTTCGCCCATGTCACGAAGTGACCGCCCCACATGGCGGAAAACACGGCATCCGGTTTCTTGGCCATCTGGGCGTTGATGAAGGGCGTGTAGTCGGCCTCGCCCAGCTTGGGCCACTGCTGGTCCACGACCTCGATGTCGGGGCGCAGCTTCTTGATGTGATCGACGAAGGCCTTCGCAACGTCCTGCCCGTAGGCGTAGTCGTGAGCGATCGTCGCGACCTTCTTCACGTCCTTCCACGTGGCCATGATCTCGGCCACGGAGCGCCCCTCCATCGTCGTGTTGGCTGCGGTGCGAAAGACATAAGGATGGAGGTTCTTCTCGGCGGTCAGCTGGTCGGTCTTCGGGATCGGCGCGATGAGAATGATCTTGTTCTCCTTGGCGATCGTGGAGACCGCGGGACCCTCGGCCGACGTCAGTGTGCCGACCAGGAACTGGACATCCTCCTTGAGGATCATCTCGCGCGACACACGCACCGCCTCGTCCGCCGAAGCTTTGCTGTCGCGCACGATAAGCTCGATCTTCTTGCCGAGCACGCCCCCTGCCGCGTTGGTCTCCTCGACGAACATCCGCATACCCTTCACGGCTGGGTCGCCATAGAGAGCGGCCGGACCGGAGAGTGGCATCGGCACGCCGACCTTGATGGTGTTCTGGGCTATTGCGGGTGGGCTGAGCAGGCAAGCCGAAGCAAACAAACCGAGCGCAAGACGCCTCATTGGTTTCCTCCCTGTAAGTTCTGTTTGTATCGTTGGATGAGACTGTCGGTGAGCGATCGACAGAAGTCAATTCGGAGTCGAGTGGTACCCTCGATTGCGGCTGCTTCGCGGACTGGCCGGGAAGCCGCCTGCGCGCATCCGCATTGAGCATGGCCCGGAAGATCTGGGCGCCGCAGCATTCATGAGCTTCCACGTCACCCACCGCGCTGATGGCCTCGCGACGGGCAAGGTTTGACCGAGGTCCAGGGCGGTCGTGATGGGCGGGACAGGCCTCGACCCACGCAGCTCCTCCGGCAGGACATTCGGCTATGAATTGGCGGCCGCAGCGGTTAGGCTCGCGACGCGATGGAACGAGCGGGCTCTGACCGACTGCCCGGTGAACGCAGCCGGCTCGAATTGGAGGAGGAACGAACCCAATGCCACGCCTGGCCGGGAAGGTTGCTTTCATCACCGGTGGCGGTGGCGGCATCGGTCGCGCCACGGCGGAACGGTTCGCTCAGGAAGGCGCCAAGGTCACCATAGCCGACATCGACACGCGTGCTGGCGAAGCTGCGGCCGGCTCCGCGCGAGCGTTGGCAGCCAATTCCGGCGGCGCTGCGGATTTTGTGCGCTGCGATGTAACCGACCGGGCCAGCGTCGAGGCCGCCATTTTGCAGACGGTTGCCCGTTACGGCAGGCTCGACATCCTGCACAACAATGCCGGCGGCTCGTCCCTGCAGGACGGTCCGGTAACCGAGGCGCCGGAGGAGGAATTCTGGCGCGTCATCAAGCTCGATCTCTACGGCACGTTCCTCTGCAGCAAGATCGCGATACCGCACATCATCAAGGCGGGAGGGGGCTCGGTGATCAATATGAGCTCCAACGTGGCCCTCATGGCGCTGCCGGGGCGTGATTGCTACACCGCGGCCAAGGGCGGCGTCGCCTCGCTGACGCGCTCGATGGCTGTCGAGTACGCACCCCACAAGATCAGGGTGAACGCCATCGCCCCGTCGGTCACGCTGACGGATCGGGTGAAGCGGCTGCTGCAGAGCAACAAGGACGTCAGCAAGCTGGCCTCGTCCCACTTGCTGGGGCTGGGACAGCCGATCCACATCGCCGACATGGCCGTCTATCTCGCCTCGGACGAGTCGGCGATCACCACCGGACAGGTTCTTTCTGTCGACAGCGGCGTCACCATATACTGAGACGGATCCGAAGGAGGAAACGATGGCCGACAAGAATTGGCACTTCGTGCACAACGCCGCCAGCGAGGCGAAGTGGACGCCGGGTCTGCGGGAGATCTTCGAGTACCGCGATCTCGGCATCAAGGACGGCACCAAGGGAGATTTCGTCGCTCACCTCATCCGCCACAACGGCAAGAAGATGAAGGACGAGGTGCAGAAGTGGCATGTCCACGACTGCACGTTCCAGTTCGTTTACGTCATGAACGGCTGGGCCACCTTCGAGTATGAAGGCCAGGGTCAGCGCACGATCCGCAAGGGCGATGCCATCCTGCAGACGCCGGGCATCAAGCATCGCGAAATCGCCTGCTCGGACGACTTCGAGGTTCTGGAGATCGTCTCTCCGGCGAATTTCGCAACGCGCGTCGTCGAGGCGCCGCAGGCTAAGGCCGAGGCGGCGGAATAGTTCGCGACCGCGGCCGTCAGTCGGCGTAGGAAGGGTCTAGGCGATCGAGCTTGCGGCGCAGTGCCGGCCACTCCAGCAGGCCATAGCCCGACTGGTTCTCTTGCGCGCCGGCCCTGACGTGCGGATTGGTGCTGCCTTCGTTGTCGAGGGTGATCTCCGTGCCCGCCAGCGCTTGCGCGGTGCTTTCGACCACGTCGCGCGAGGGCATGCGCAGCGGCCGGCCACAGCTCAGCACATCGATCTGGATTTTGCACGCTTGCTCGAGCCAATAGATCAGGTTGAAGGCCTGCGGAATGGAGGCGCCGCACGCCAGCAGCCCGTGATTGCGCAGGATCATGGCATTCCTGGTGCCCAGATCGGCGACCAGGCGCTCGCGCTCGCCCCTGTTGAAGGCCGGTCCCTCGTAATCGTGATACGCAAGGTGCCCGGCAAAGCGCATGGCTGTCTGCGACAGCGGCATAAGCCCGTCAGCCAGCGCGCTGACCGCGGTGCCGGCGCGCGTGTGGGTGTGGATGACGCATTGCACGTCGTGCCGTGCCGAATGCACCGCACTGTGGATGACGTAGCCCGCCGCGTTGACCGAATAATCATGGTCGGGCTGCAGCACGGTATTGCCTTCGAGGTCGATCTTGATCAGGCTCGAAGCCGTGATCTCCTCGTACAGCATGCCGTAGGGGTTGATGAGGACGTGATCCTTGGTCTCGGGAACACGCGCGGTGATATGGTTGTAGACGAGGTCCGTCATGCCGTAGACGGCGACGAGCCGATAGCAGGCGGCGAGGTCGACGCGCGTCTCCCATTCCTTCGCCGACACTCTTTCGCGCAAGGGGGAATTCGAGAGCTGCAGCACGCGGGCCATGGCGCTCCTCCGCAACAAGTGTTGTTCTCTTGTTGCGAAAAATCTCGGTCAGAAGTGCAGCCGGGTCAAGCGCGCTTTGGTTCGTGCTTCGCACCCACATCGAGCGAGGAACCGTGAAGATCATCGACGTCCATTCGCACTGGGGCACGCGTCGCGGCTACCCGCTACAGACGGAGAAGGAGCTCGCCCAGCAGCGCGCTACCTGGAACTCCGAGACCCGCTACCACACGGAAGCCGAGATGGCGGCCTACTTCCGCGACAGCGGCGTGAAGGCGATCCTTGATCTGGGCTACGCCAAATATCGTCCGCTCGAGGAGATGCGCGCCCTGCACGACTACGCGTTCGACACCGAGGCTGCCCATCCCGACGTGATCCTCGGTCATTGGATCCACGTCGATCCGCATCGTGCCGGCCCCGATGGCGTCAAGGAGCTCAGACGCTGCATCGAGCGCAGGATCGGCTTCCTCGGCTATGCCGTATCGGCCTCGCTCTCACCGCCGGCCAGTGATCCCGCCTATCAGCCCTACTACGATCTTTGCATCGAGGCTGGCATCCCCGTACTGATTTTTGTCGGCACGACCGGGCTGGGCGCCGGCCTGCCCGGCGGCGACGGCGTCATTCTCGACTATTGTCATCCGCGCCACTTGGACTGGGTCGCGGCTCACAATCCCCGCCTGAAGATCGTTGCCGCGCGTCCTGGCTGGCCGTGGCAGGCCGAGGTGATCGCGGTGCTCATGCACAAGCGCAATATCTGGTACGAGCTGCACGGCTGGTCGCCGAAATATCACACCCCCGACCTCAAGCACGAGATTCCGCGGCGTCTCAAGGATCGCATCCTGTTCGGCGGCGACTATCCGCTGTTCTCCTACGAGCGCCTCGTCAAGGACTGGCACGCGGAGGGTTATCCGCCCGAAGTTCTGGAAAAGGTCTTTCACAAGAACGCCGAGCGCCTCCTGGCCGAGGTGGGCGTGAGGGGTGCGAGCTGACATGGACCTCGGGCTGAGGGGTAAAGTGGCAATCGTCGGCGGTGCGAGCATGGGCATCGGCTACGCCATTGCCCGCACGCTCGCAGAGGAAGGCGCGCGCGTCGTGATCACGGCGCGACGCGAGCCCGGCCTCGGCAAGGCTGCCGAGTCGCTCCGCAAGGAGACCGGCGTGGAGGTTCTGCCCCTATCCGCCGACTGCCGCCGGGCCGAGGACTGCACGCGCGTGGCAGAGACAGCCGCTCGCGAGCTCGGCGGCATCGACATCCTGGTCAACAACGACGGCGCGCCTCCGATTGGCGAGGTCGCGAGCTTCGATGATACGGCTTGGAGCAAGGCCGTCGAGCAGAACTTGATGTACGTGGTCCGCATGGCTCGCGCCGTCGTGCCGCAGATGCAGGCCCGCGGCGGCGGCAGCATTCTCAACATCACCGCCATTTCGGCCATCCAGCCGATCCCGGGCTTCGGCCTCTCGGTGGCGACGTGGGGTGGCGTGATCGGCTTCGCCAAGACGCTGTCGCTGGAAGTGGCTCGCGACAACATCAACGTTAACACGATCTGCCCCGGCTACATCGAGACGCAGCGGCTCGAGAAGGTTTTCGCGGCGGGCGGGCAAGACCCGATCGCGATGCGGCGCAAGCTCGAGGCCGAGGTGCCGATGGGGCGCATCGGCAGTGTCGATGATATCGCCGGCGTCGTCGCCCTGCTGGTCTCGCCGCGCGGGCGCTACATAACCGGCACCGCCATCCAGGTCGACGGCGGCCTGATGCGCGGTGTTCGCTGACAGGAGCAAAGGCCATGGGCTTCACGACCGTCACCGCGCCGCACCTTGCCGACCGCTGGCGCCGGGAAGGGCATTGGCGGGACGAGACGTTCTTCGACATCCTGAGTGCGCGGGCCGAGGCGCATCCCGATCGGGAGGTTTTCGTCGACGCGAGCGGTCGCATCACATACGGCGAGCTCAAGGAGAAGGTGGAGCGGTGCGCGGCCTTCCTGCGCCGCATCGGCATCAACCGTGGCGACGTGGTCACCATCCAGCTCCCCAACCGCATCGCCTTTCCGGTTGTCTTCTTTGCGCTCGAGCTGATCGGGGCCATTGCCAACAAGGTCAACCCCGACTTCAGGGTGCGCGAGCTCGACTACATCTTGCGCTTCTCCGGCAGCCGCGCCTTCGTCTGCCCCTCCTCGTTCAAGGGCTTCGACTACGTCGGCATGGCGCGCCAGCTGCGCGAGGCCATCCCGGCTCTCTCGCATGTGATCGTCGCCGGCGAGGAGGTCCCCGGGGAATTCAATCTCGAACGGGGGATAGCCGAGACCCCACCGCTTGCCGCGGAGGAGAGGGTGCGCATGAGCGCCGACGAGGTCTTCCGCATGGCATTCACCTCCGGCACGACCGGTGATCCGAAGTGCGTGCTCCACTCCTTCAACACCACTCTGCCAGCCGTGCGCCAGCTCAACGCCGACATGGGCGTGAGCGAGCGGGACGTCCAACTCGTCTACCTGCCGGTCTGCCTCAACTGGGGCTATCTGTGCCTGCTGCAAGCCGTCGTGAGCGGGAGCCGGGCCGTGCTTCTGGAGCGCTTTTCCGCGAAGGCGGCGCTCGACCTCATCGAGCGCGAGCGGGTCACTTATATCGCGACGGCCCCTGCCTCTGTCGTTGCCATCCTCAACGAGCCAGATCTGGCCAACCGCGATGTATCCTCCCTGCGCGTCGTGATCACCGGCGGGGCGTCGGCTGCGATCGAGACGATCCGCGACTACCAGGCTCGCATGCCCGGCCACCTGATCGAGCTCTACGGCATGCTGGAGACGGGCTACCACACCCACACGCGCTTCAGCGACGATCCGGCCAAGGTCAACGGCACCATAGGTCGGGTGGTAATGAGCATGGATCTGAAGATCCTCGACGAATCCGGCCGCGAGGTGCCGCGCGGCGAGGTCGGTGAGATCGCAGCGCTGGGCCCGAGTGTGCACCTGGGTTACCACGCCAACGCCGCCGCCAATGCAGACGCGTTCACGGCGGACGGCTGGTTCCGCACAGGCGACCTCGGGCGTGTTGTCGATGCGGCGGGCAACGTCGAGATCGTTGGCCGGCGCAAGGAGATCATCAACCGCGGCGGCAAGAAGTTCTTCCCGCGCGAGGTCGAGGAGATCCTCTACACGCACCCCAAGGTCATGCATGCGGCGATGGTCGGTGTCGCCGACGCCCGTCTCGGCGAGCGCAACTGTCTGTGCGTCATCCCCAAGGCCGGCCAGACGGTGACGCTCCCCGAGATGATCGGTCACTTGAAAGGTCAGCTAGCTGACTACAAGCTGCCCGAGGAGCTGCACATCGTCGATGACCTGCCCTTCACGGCGACAGGGAAGCTCCGCCGGCACGTGCTCGCCGAGCGCGTCTCCAAGGAGCGGACGAGCGCCAAGACGTAGCGCGTGCGACAGCGATATGGCATTGCCGGCCAGCGCTCCGAGCACCTGTGCGCCCGTGACTTGTTGCCTGACCGCTGCGCCGCCGCTAGCTTAGATACCGGAGCCGCGCCGCAAGAGACGGCACTTCAGGGAGTGAGATGCCATGACTACGAAGCTACGTGTCACGCGCCGAGCCGTGCTCGCCGGCGCGGGTGCCGCCGTTGCCTCCCCCAACGTGTGGACCAGCGCCCGCGCCCAGGCGGCCGGCGCGATCAAGATCGGCATCCCGGCGGCGCTGACGGGCCCGCTCGGCACCGTCGGCCAGCAGACCAAGCGCGGCGCCGAGTTCTACGCCAAGGTCCAGAACGCCAAGGGCGGCATCCTCGGCCGCAAGATCGAGCTGCTCATCGAGGATACGGCGGGCAACCCGGCGAACTGCGTACGTAAGGCCCAGGAGATGGTCGAGCGCCAGGGCGTCAAGATTTTGACCGGGCTCACCCTGTCATCGGAGGCACTGGCAGTGGTGCCCAAGCTTGCGGAATGGGATGCCATCTTCATGTCGGGCATCAACGGCGATGGCCGCCTGACGGCAGACAGCTTCGTGCCGAACTTCTTCCGCGCCAACATCTCCGGGCCGATGGGCGCCCGCGCCGTCTCGCTCTACCTGCGCGAGGCCAAGTTCAACAACATCTATGCGCTCGGCCTCGACTATGCCTGGGGCCACAACAGCGTGCAGGTGTTCGAGGACGAGATGAAGCGCGCCAAGAAGAACTTCATCGGCAAGGTGTTCGCTCCGACCGGCACCAAGGACTACTCCACCTACATCACGAAGATCCGCCAGTCCGGAGCTGACGCCTGCTATCTCGTGCTGCAGGGCGACGACAACAACGCGTTTCTCTCGCAGTCGCGCCAGTACGGGCTTCCCGACAAGGTGGCCTTGCTGACCGAGATCGTCGATCTCGCCAGCATCAAGGCGGTCGGAGATGATTCGCTGGGCCTGATCGGCTCTTCGCGATACTCCTTCAGCTACGATCATCCCAAGAACAAGGAGTTCGTCGAGCTCTGGCGCAAGGAGCACGACGGGGGGCTTCCCGACACGTTCGAGGGCGAGACGTGGCAGGCGATGCAGGCGATCCAGGCCGGGATCGAGAAGGCGAAGAGCACCGACACCGAGCCGCTGCGCGCCGCCCTGACGACGGTCGAGCTGGAGAGCATCAAGGGCAAGATCAAGTTCCGCGAGTGCGACCATCAGGCGGTGCAGCAGGGCTTCATGGTCAAGGTCGTCAAGAAGGACGGGTACAACACCCCGATCCCCGAGGTGATCGCGACGTTCCCGGGCGAGCGCACCACGCCCGGCTGCAAGAAGACGACCTACGACGACTAGGGCGCGGCGGACGCACCATGCTGGGCCTCGCTCGTCTCTACGGGCGAGGCCATTCCAACCCAGGCCTCGCTTCCCTCCGCCGCCCCATGAGCACGCTCGCATTCCTTCTCAATCAGAGCGTCAATTCCCTGTCACAAGCCGCCCTGTTGTTCTTCCTCGGCGTCGGCCTGACGCTGATCTTCGGCATCATGCGCATCGTGAACTTTGCGCATGGGGCCCTCTACATGCTCGGTGCGTTCATCGGCTACTCCGTTGTGCGCACGAGCGGCAGCTTCTGGCTGGCATTGTTGCTGGCGCCGGTGCTGGTGGGCGCGGCCGGTGCCGCGTTCGAGCTCGTGATCCTGCGCCGCCTCTACCGGCGCGATTCGCATGCCTTCCTGATGGTGACTTTCGGGCTTGCCCTGGTCGTCAGCGAGGCGGTCCGGCTGATCTGGGGGCCGGACGCCCTGCAGGTGCCGCCGCCCAAGCTGCTATCCGGCGTCGTCTTCATCCTGGGCGAGCCGTTTCCGGTCTATCGCCTGTTCCTGGCCGCATCCGGGATCATCGTTGCCCTGGTCATTTGGCAAACGCTGGAGCGGACGCGGCTTGGCCTGTTGGTGCGCGCCACGTCGCAGAATGCCGAGATGGTGCATGCGCTCGGCATCGATATCAATCTGGTGCGCGCCGGCGCCTTCGGGACCGGCTGCGGGCTGGCAGCGCTCGGCGGCGTGCTCGCCGCTCCCCTGGTGACGGCTTCGCACGGCATGGCGGGGACCGTGATCATCGATGCGTTCGTGATCGTCATCATTGGCGGCATGGGCAGCTTCCTGGGCTCGCTCATCGGCGCGCTTCTCGTCGCCTTCGTCCAGGTGTTCGGCAACTACTACTTTCCCGATCTCGCGCTGGCTTCCATGTATCTGCTCATGCTGCTGGTGCTCGTCGTGCGGCCCGGCGGGCTGCTCGGCAAGGAGGCATGAGGGATGCGCTTGTCGCTCGTGCTCGGCCTCTGCGGGCTCGCGCTGCTGATCGCGGCGCCGCTGGCATTGCCGCCCTTTGCCATGACGCTTCTCACCGAGCTCGTGATCCTGGGTCTGTTCGCCATGAGCCTCGACCTGATGGTGGGCTATACGCGGCTCGTTTCCTTTGGGCACGCGGCCGCATATGGCATCGGGGCGTATGCCTCGGGATACATCCTGCTCAACTCGTCGACGCCGCTGCCCTTCGTCGTCATTCTGGCCGCGCTGCTGACCGGCTTCATTGCCATCGGCGTCGGCTGGGTGTGCACGCTGGCCACCGGCGTCTCGTTCTCGATGCTGACGCTGGCGTTTGCCCAGCTGCTCTACGCGATAGCCTTCAAGTGGACGTCCGTTACGGGCGGCTCCGACGGACTAGCCGGCATTCCGCGCAGGCCGGGCCCCCTCGGCATCACATTCTTCACCGGCAAGGCCGGGTTCTATTATTTCGCGCTGGCGTGCTTGATTGGAGCCTACGTCATGTGCCGCGGACTGGTAGCCTCGCCCTTCGGGGCAGTGCTTCGCGGTATCCGCGAGAACGAGGCGAAGACGCTTGCGCTGGGCTACAACACGCGCCTCTACAAGATTGCCGTCGTCGCGATCTCCTATGCGCTCGGCGGGCTCGCCGGGGCGCTCTATGCGCCGTTTGCCGGCTTTGCGAATACGGAGCTCTTGTTCTGGCTCCTGTCCGGTCAGGTGCTGATCATGGTGATCGTCGGCGGCTCGGGAACGCTGATCGGTCCGGTCGTGGGCGCCGCGCTATTCATGCTGCTCGAGCATCAGCTCTCCTCCTACACCGAGGCCTGGGCGCTCTTCCTCGGCCTCTTTTTCATTGCCGTTGTGCTCTTCGCGCCGGCGGGCATCTGGGGCCTGGCCACGAGCTGGCTCGGGCGCGCGCGCGCCCGAGCCGAGCCGGAAGGCGTGCGCCATGGTTGAAGCGGAGGCTGCAACCGCACGGAGCGAGGGTGCATTTGCGCAGACGCTGCTGGAGGTCGACAGTCTGACCAAGCGCTACGGCGCGCTTGTCGCCATCGACAACGTCACCATGCGCGTCAGCGATGGCGAGGTACGCGCCGTCATCGGGCCCAACGGCGCGGGCAAGACGACGCTGTTCCACCTCATCACCGGCGTCGTGAAGCCGACCGCCGGACGCGTGCGCTTTGCCGGCCATGACATAACGAGGCACGCCGCCCACGAGATCTGCCAGCGCGGGCTCTCGCGCACCTTTCAGCTCACCTCCCTGTTCCCCGAGATGTCCGCGCGCGCGAACGTCATGTTGGCCGCACAGGCCACGCATGCGCGACGCTGGCAGCCATTCGGCGGCGGCAGCGTGTTTGCGCGCGCGCGACGCACCGGCGATGCGGTGCTCGAGCAGCTCGGTTTGACTGATGTGGCGAGCCGGCCTGCCGGCCTCCTGAGCCATGGCGACCAGCGCCTGCTCGAGGTGGCCATGGCGATGGCCCAGAGCCCCAAGGTGCTGTTATTGGACGAGCCCACCCAGGGGCTCTCGGTCGAGGAGACGGCAGAGGCTGTCGAGACGTTGTCGCATCTCCTTGAGCGCGCCCGCATCGCGGTGCTGCTCATCGAGCACGACATGGAGGTGGTGTTCCGGCTGGCGCACAGGATCACCGTGCTGCATCGGGGCAGCGTCATTGCGGACGGGGCGCCGGCGGAGGTCAAGGCGGATGCCCGGGTGCAAGAGGCCTATCTCGGAGGCATCGAGTGATGCTCAGCCTCCAGGGCCTCGAGATGCACTACGGTGCCAGCCACGTTCTGCAGGGCGTCGATCTCGAGCTGCCGAAGGGTCGCATCGCCGCTGTGCTCGGGCGCAACGGCGTCGGCAAGACGACGACGGTCAAGACGATCATGGGCCTCGTGCCGGCGAGTGGCGGAAGCGTGAGGCTCGATGGCACCCCAATCACGGGTTGGCCGCCGCACAGGGTGGCGCGAGCGGGCGTGGCATATGTGCCGGAGGGGCGACTGCTGTTCCCCGACATGTCCGTGCTCGAGAACATTCGAGTCGCGCAGCGCAAGCCCGCCAAGTCCTGGCCTTTGGAGCGGTTGCTCGAGCTGTTTCCCTCGCTGCGGGAGCGCCAGCGGAACAAGGGCTCGCAGCTCTCGGGCGGCGAGCAGCAGATGCTGGCCATTGCCCGCGCGCTGGCGAGCGATCCGCTGGTCCTGCTTCTCGACGAGCCGAGCCAGGGCCTCGCACCTCTCGTAGTGCGCGAGCTGGCGCGCGTCATCCGCCACCTGCGCGACGCCGGTGTGACCATCCTGCTGATCGAGCAGAACATGAAGCTGGCGCAGGTGGTGGCCGACGAGCTCCACATCATGGTGAAGGGGCGCATGGTCTACAGGGCCGATCCGCAGCGCTTCCGGGCTGAGGAGCAGGAGGTGCGCAACCGCTTCCTGACGGTATGACGGCGCCGACCGTCAGACCAAGTGGCAAGCCACCTTGTGGCCGGTGCCGACATCCTTGAGTTCCGGCGCGCGCTCGCGGCAGGGCGATTGTGCAAGCGGGCACCGGCTCGCAAATGCGCATCCGGAGGGCAGGTTGATGGGGCTCGGGGGTTCTCCCGCCGGTACGCCGGACGGCGAGGTCCTGTGTTCCATTGTCGGTGCGGCCGCCAGCAGCGCGATGCTGTAGGGGTGACGGGGCTTGCTGAAGAAGGAGCTGCGACTCGCAAGCTCCACGATGCGGCCGAGATACATGACGGCGACATCATCTGCCATGTGCTGCACGACGCCCAAATCGTGGGAGATGAAGACGTAGGCCAGGCCGAAAGTTTCCTGTAGGTCCCGCAGCAGATTGAGAATTTGTGCCTGCACTGCCACATCCAGCGCCGACACCGGCTCGTCGCAGACGATCAGGTCGGGCCGGGTGCTCAAGGCGCGCGCGATGCCGATGCGCTGGCGCTGGCCCCCGGAGAACTGATGCGGAAAGCGCGCTCCCGCGGCCCGTGCCAGGCCGACGGCATCGAGCAGCTCATCGACACGGCGCCGCCGCTCTGCCGCGGTGCCAATGGCGAGAATGTCGAGAGGCTCGCGGATGACGTCGCGCACGCGCAGGCGCGGGTTGAGAGAGGACTGCGGGTCCTGGAAGATCATCTGGATTCGGCGCCGCGTGTCGCGAAGCGCCCGGCCGCCCAGCCGCGTGAGATCCTCTCCCCGCAGCACGACGCTTCCGGACGCGATGGGAACCAGACGCATCAGGGCAAGCGCAAGCGTGCTCTTGCCCGAACCGCTCTCGCCGACGATGCCGAGGGTGCGGCCCGACCCGAGGGTGAGGCTCACATCGCGGACGGCATGAAGAACGGTCGGGCGCCCGAGGAGACCTTTGCGAGGAAGGTCGAACGTCACGACCAGCCGGCTGACCGAGAGCAGCGGATGCGCTTCCTCCAGCATCAGCGTCTCTCTTCCAGCCAGCACGCAACGCGCCTCGCGGCGGACCCGAAATAGGGCGGCGGCGCGTCCCTGCAGGCGGGTACGGAGCGCGGGCAGCGCGGCTCGAACGCGCATCCCCGCGGGAGGCGCTCGAGAGGGGGCACCATGCCCGGTATCTCGGGCAACCGGGAGCGACGCGCGTCTTGCGCTGCCACGCGGGGCGCGCAGGCAATCAGCGCGGAGGTATAGGGGTGGCGAGGATTGCCCAGCACGTCCGACACTGCACCCGTCTCGACGGGTCTGCCGGCATACATGACGATCACGCGGTCACCGATCTCGGAGACGATCCCCATGTCGTGGGTGATCAGCAGGATCGCCATGCGCGATTGCTTCTGGATCTCCTTGAGAAGTTGCAGAATCTGCTTCTGCACCGTGACGTCGAGTGCTGTCGTCGGCTCATCCGCTATCAGCAGTTTGGGACGGCAGGCGATGGCCATCGCAATCATCACCCGCTGGCGCATCCCGCCGGACATCTGGTGGGGGTAGGCGGCCGCTCTCTCCTCGGCTGCGGGGATGCCAACGGCGCGGAACAGGTCGACCACCCGAGCGCCCGCCTGCTTGCTCGTGAGACCCTCATGCTGGCGCAAGACCTCGGCAACCTGGGAGCCGACCGTCAGCACCGGGTTGAGGGAGCTCATCGGCTCCTGGAAGACCATCGAAATCTTGGCGCCACGCACTCCTCGCAGGGCCTTGCGCGGCATCCCCGACAGCTCGCGGCCCTCCAGGCAGATGCGACCGCCTGTTATGGCGCCGGGAGAGGGAACCAGTCCGAGTACCGCCAGCGCAGTCATGCTCTTTCCCGAGCCCGACTCGCCAACGATGCAGACGGTCTCGCCGGCCTCGACATCAAAAGACACGCCCTTGAGCACCTCGACGCTGCGCGCGCGCATGGCGAACGTCACGTGCAGGTCCTCCACGGCAAAGAGCGGACCGGTCACCATTGGCGCAGACTTGGGTTGAGCGCGTCATTGAGCCCGTCACCGATCAGCGAGATGCTCAGGACCGCGAGAAAGAGCGCTGCACCGGGGATGGTGGCAGCCCACCAGGCGTCGAGCATGTAGCCCCGATTCCCGCCGATCATCAGGCCCCAGCTCATCACATTTGGATCACCGAGGCCAAGAAAGCTGAGGCCGCCCTCGAACAGGATCGCGATGCCCACGGTGAGGGTGCCAGCCACCATCAGGGGTGGCATGGCGTTGGGCAGGATCACGCGCCAGATCAATCGCGCGTCACTGGCGCCGGCGGCCCGCGACGCACGCACGAAATCGAGCTCGCGGATCCTGAGGAACTCGGCGCGCGTCAAACGGGCGACGCCTGTCCAGCTTACCACGCCGACGACGACAGTGATCGTCGCCAGGGAGGGGGAGAACAGCGTAACCAGGGCCATAGCGAACACCAGAGCAGGAAGCACCTGGAAGAACTCGGTGAAGCTCATGAGCAGCTGATCGACCCTGCCGCCGTAGAAGCCGGCAAGGGAGCCGATCGTGGTGCCGAGCGCCATGCTGATGACGGCGGCGAGCACCCCGACCATCAGACTGACGCGGCCGCCCTGGAGCACGCCGGCGAGGATGTCACGTCCGATGTAGTCGCTGCCGAGAGGCAGACCGTCGGTGCCAGGTGGAAGAAGAGGCGCCGCCACCACGTCGAAGGGATCGACACCGTAGAGCGCGGGACCGGCGAGCGACGCAGCGACGATGAGGAGCAGAATGCTCAAGCCCAGCATGCCGGACCCGTGCCGGACAAAGAACCTCGCATGCTCGCGCAATGGGCTTGGCACGCCGTCAAGCGGGTCCGGCTCGGCCGACACCGTCATCGCGACAACCTGATGCGAGGATCTGCGAGCCGATAGGCAAGATCGGTGAGGAAGTTGACGACCACGACGAGCAGCGTCGAAAAAACGAGAATGCCGAGGATGGTCGGATGATCGCGCCGCAAGATCGAGTCATAGGCCAATCGGCCCAGGCCGGGCCATGAGTACACGGTTTCGACCAGCACCGCGCCCGACACCACATGTCCAAGTTGCAGTCCGGCAATGGTAATCACCGGCAGCATGCCGTTGCGCAGCCCGTGCTTCCAGACGACGATCCATTCCGGCATGCCCTTGGCACGCGCGGTGCGAATGTAGTCGGCGGAGAACACGCCGATCATGCTTGCGCGCGCGATGCGGGCGAACTGCGCCAGGTAGAGGAGGCCCAGGCTCAAAGCCGGCAGGACGAGATGGTGGCCCACGTCCGCCATGTATTGCAGGACGGAGGCGTGCGGACGGCTGTGATCCACGATGTCCGAGACCGGAAAGATCGGCAGCTTCGACGCAAAAACGATCACCAGGACGAGGCCGGTCCAGAACACGGGCGCCGAGTAGCCTACGACGGACATCACGTTGACCGTGTGGCTGAGAAGCCCGTCCGGCTTGCGCGCGGAAAGGACGCCGAGCGCGGTGCCCAGGACCATCGACCAGAGCAGGGCGCTGAGCACCAGCAGTGCCGTTGCCGGCATGCGCGCCACCACGAGGTCGAGCACCGGCGCGTTGAAATAGAAGGAGCGTCCGAAATCTCCCCTGAGCACCTGCTGTACGTAGATCCAGAACTGGGCAAGGAAGCTTTTGTCGAGGCCATAGAGCCGGCGGAGCTCCTCGAGCACCTCGGGCCGGCTGCCGCCTGCCTCTCCTGCTATCGTAAGCGCCGGATCGCCTGGCGCCATATGGATGAGGAGGAAATTGAGCAGAATAACCGCAGCCATGAGGAGTGCGGCCCGCAACAGCTGCTTCAGGGCGGGACGCAGAAGCTCCATGTGCGCTCACACGAGATCGCGAGGCATGTCGTAGGACCAGCGCCGGCTCCAAACGGATGTGTCCCCCTCGAAGGCCTCGATGGAAAGATCGCACGTGAACGCGTCTTTCGAGGCGCGAAGCTCGGAACGGGTCTCGGTCCTGAGTTTCAGGGGCCCGCGCTCGTAGGCCCACGACGCGCGCATGCTCATGCGCGCCGTCAAAGGATCGTTGCCCGTGATGCGGTACACCTCCTCGGTCGCCGAGGAGACCTCCCAGTCGATGTCGTCGAGCCGGTAGCGGCCGTTGTTGTCGGCCACTGTCAGGACGGTTTCCCCTGTGACCTCGTCGTGCGTCACCCATCGCCTGCGCTCTGGGGGGATCACTTCCGTGCGGCGCAGCGACGATCCGACCGCCGGATCGCTGCGGAGCGTCACGGCGGCCTCTCTTGCGGTTGGCTTGCGGACAGGCAGCTCCAGACGGCTGTGCCCGCGATAGACAGTCAGAGTGACCGGGCTCGGAGAAGGCCACACCATCGGCCAGTAGGTGGTCGAGATCGCCAGCCGGATCCTGTGCCCGGCCTTGAATGTATAGCCCTTGAAATCGAGCGGCAGTGCCAGGCGATAGCGCCGACCCGGCTCGAGCGCGACCGGCTCTCGGTCGCCGGCGACGCGCGTGAGGTTGTGCAAGCCGAGATTGACCCGCGCGGAGCTGCCGTCCGGTTTCACGTCGCAGATGCGAATGGCGAGAAACGCCGCCGGCTTGTCGACCGAGAACTCGAGATCGAGTGCCGGTGCACCAAGCGTCAACAGGTCCTGCTCGAGCGGCTCCGTGTCGAAGCAGAGCGATTGGCCATCGTCGGGACGCTGATCGCCGGGCAGCTCCGGCCCGGGCGCATAGGCAAACCAGGGCATCAGCTCGCCCGAGCACAATCCTGCGGTCTGGGGCGAGCTGAAGGTGCATTGCGAGGGGGCGGGCGGTCTGCCCTGAAGCGAGCCTTGCCCGAGGAAATACGTGCGCGTGTCGCTCGCGATCGGCCATTTCGTCTCCGCAATCCAGCGGCCGGGCGTCGTCGCGTAGAAGGTTTGCGTCGGCAAGTCCTCGGCAATGAAGGCATGCACCGCCGGCTCGCGGTCGGCTCCGTTGTCGTCGCCGCGCAGCCAATGGCCGAACCAGCGCACGGCCTCTCCTAGGAAATCCGTCGCCGGACCCGGCATGGCCTGATGCGGATACCTGTGCCCCCACGGCCCGAACACCGCGCGCCGCGGTCCCGCGACGGAGTTGAGAAGCTTCGGGAGCGTCTGCGTGTAGTTGCTATCGGCCCAGCCACCCGTGATGTAGAGCGGACAAGAGATGCCCTTGGCATCCGCAATCCGGTGCTTGTCCCAATACGCGTCGCGCCGCTGGTGCCCCAGGTAGTTCGCGATCTCGGGCTGCAGCGTCTCCAGTCTGCGCATCCAGAGGTCGCGCCAGCTGTCGCCGATAATGGCTGGATCGGGCGGACGACTGCACAGGCCGGCGACAGCTGTCGCCCACACGAAGTTCCGGTTGAGGATGCAGCCGTTCTTCCACAGCATCCCGTCGCTGAGGCGATCTGAGCTGAACGAGCTGGCAACGACCGCTTTCAATCCCGCCGCGTGCCGATCGGCCGCCATGATGGCGTTGATGCCGCCCCAGGACAGGCCGAACATGCCGAGCTTGCCGGAGCACCATGGCTGCTCGCCAAGCCAGCGGAGGATCTCGATCACGTCATCGTAGGTCTTGTGCGCGTCGAATGCTCCTTCGGAGTCTCCCGAGCCTCGCATATCGACGCGACAGCCTGCGAAGCCCTTCGCGGCTAGGTAGGAGTGATTCTGGAAGTCGCGCGCCGCCGTATGGTCTCTCTTGCGATAGGGAACGATCTCCAGGACGGCGGGAACCTTGGCTGTCTCGGATGCAGCAGCCGGCAGCCACAATGTAGCGGCCAGGCGCACGCCATCGGACGTGGTGATCCAGCAGTTCTCGACGTAGCGGAACCCCCCACCCCCAGCCCCCGATCCCATTACATCCTCACTTCGCAAAGTAGACTGCATCCATGGGCTGCAGATCGCTGAAGGCGTTGTGCGAGACGCCTTTCACGCGCGTGCTGTAGATGGCATAGAACTCCTCGGTCGTCGTGAAGACGAACGGCAAGTCCTCCGTTATGATCTTCTGCCAAGCCTCATAGTCCGCGGCTCGCTTGGCGGGGTCCATCTCCCTCGTTGCCGCAGCCAGCGCCGCATCGGCCCTCTCGTTGCAGTACCCTTGCGTATTGGACCAGATCACGCCCTTCGTCTGGTTCGCGCAGGTGTAGAGCCTGTGCACCCCGATCAGCGGATCGGGATAGTTCCAGGCGGAGTTCATGGTGAGATCGTACTCGTAGTTGCTGATCCGCTTGGCCCAGGTCGCGAAGTCAGGTGTGGGCCGCCGCTCCACGTCGATGCCAATGCGAGCGAGCTGAGGCTTGAGGAAATCGGCGACCAGCGCGAGACCGTCCGGGTAGAACGGCGGCGCGTCGAGCGTGACGCTGAACCGCTTACCGTTGGGCCCGACAGGGAAGCCAGCCTCGTCCAGCAGTTTCTTCGCCTTCTCGAGATCGTAGGGGTAGGTGTTCACCGTCTTGCTGGCGTAAAGCGTGTCGGGATGGATCGGCCCGTCCGCGACCTTCGACCATCCCCCGTGAAGGTTCTTGACGATGGTGGGCTTGTCGATCGCGTGGGCGATGGCGCGACGCACCCTGATGTCGTTGAACGGCGGTTTGCGGAGGTTGAACTCCAGGTAGTTGACTGCGCCGAGGCCCACACGCGTGCGGGCCACCACGAGGTTCTTGTTGGCCTTCAGCCGATTGAGATCGCGATAGCGCACGCCGGCGGGGACGAAGTCCAGCTCGCCGCTCTCGAGCTGCAGCACGAGGCTCGCCGGGTCTTCCACCACGCGGGAGACGATGCGATCGAGCAAGGGCCGGCCCTTGCGGAAGAAGTCCTTGTTGCGCTCCAGGATGACCAGCTCGCCGGGCTTGACCTCGACGACGCGAAACGGCCCCGACCCGATCGCCTTCAGGTTCGCCGGGTGCGTGAGAATAGGCTCCGTGGAGTACACGTGCTTGGGAATGATCGGCATGAGCTGGGGCGCGAGCGCCATGAGGAGCGCAGGATGCGGCGCATTCAATACGAACACGGCCGTGCGCGGATCGGGAGTTTCCACCCGTTCCACTGGTCCCATCGTGGACCTGCCGAACGTATGGTATTGCCTCACGGTTGCAACCGAGAAGGCGACGTCCTCGCTGGTGACCGGCGTGCCGTCGTGGAAGCGCGCACCTTCGACAAGGTGGAAGGTGTAGCGCAGGGCATCCGGGGAGACCGTCCAGCGTTCCGCGAGGTAGGGCTGCGGCTGATTGTTGGCGTCGAGCTCGATGAGACCAGCAAAGATCTGTGCGCCGGGTACGCCGGTGCCACCCCCGGATTGGATGGCGGGGTTCAAGTGTCGGAAGCCGGTCTGCGCCATCCGCAGAGTCCCACCGGCCTCTTGGGCCTGAGCCGTGATTCCGGGGGGCAGCAGCGAGAGAAAAAGCCCGAGGACGGCATTCCGCAGCGTCGTGCGCCTGGACACATATTCAGCCATGTACGCGATCCCCTCACCGCGCCGCTTGCAGACCTGATGGCGGCGGACGGCGTGAAAGCCTGTTACGATCATCTTTCCCTAGAAGAATATGATTCACAATTGTGAAAAAGTATAGCATGATTTTCACGACCGGAAGTAATGAGTGCTTCCGGGGTTGGCAGCTGGGAGATGCGCCGTGGGCGAATTTCTGCAACGTGCACAAGCAGTTATAATCGGCGGAGGCATTGTTGGCTGCAGCGTCGCCTACCATCTCGCCCGCCGCGGATGCACCGATGTGGTGCTGCTCGAGCGCAAGCAGCTGACCTCGGGCACGACTTGGCATGCGGCAGGCTTGGTGGGGCAGCTCAGGGCGACCCACAACCTCACGCGGCTCGCTCAGTACACCACCGAGCTCTATGAAACCCTGGAGCGGGAGGCCGGCCAGGCAACGGGTTTCAGGCAGATCGGCTCGCTGGCGCTCGCAACCAATCCATCCCGCTTCGAGGAATTGAAGCGCGGCGCCTCGATGGCGCGCTGCTTCGGCTTGCAGGTTGACGTCCTCTCCCCGAAAGAGGCCCACGATCTGTGGCCGCTGATGCGCCGCGACGATCTCGTCGGTGCAGTCCACCTGCCGAGGGACGGGCAGACCAATCCGGTCGACACGACGTTGGCGCTGGCGAAGGCCGCTCGGAACCGAGGCGTGCGCATCTTCGAGAACGTGAAGGTGACAGGCATCGTCGTGCGTGATGGGCAGGCCAGAGGAGTCCGCACGGAGAAGGGTGACATCGAAGCCGAATTCGTGATCAACTGCGCCGGCATGTGGGCGCACCAGCTCGGTGCGTCCGTGGACGTGACGATCCCGCTCCATGCGGCGGAGCATTTCTACATCGTGACCGAGCCCATTGCCGGGCTCCCCGCCCATCTTCCTGTGCTGCGCGACGCTGACGCCTGCACCTACATCAAGGTGGATGCCGGCAAGCTGCTCGTCGGGTGGTTCGAGCCGGTGGCAAAGCCCTGGGGAATGGACGGGATACCCGATAGCTTCTCGTTCGATTCCCTGCCGGACGATCTGGAGCACATCGAGCCGCTGCTGAAGGCGGCAATCCACCGCGTGCCTGCTCTCGGCAAGGCGGGCATTCAGCTCTTCTTCAATGGTCCCGAGAGCTTCACGCCGGACGACCGCTATCTGCTCGGCGAGACACCAGAGGTGCGCAATCTCTTCGTCGCCGCCGGCTTCAACTCGATCGGCATCCAATCGGCCGGCGGCGCCGGCAAGGTGCTCGCCGACTGGATCGTCGACGGGCATCCCCCGATGGACCTCTGGGACGTGGACATCCGTCGCGTCATGCCGTTCCAGCGCAATCGCCGCTATCTCAAGGACCGGACCGTCGAAGCGTTGGGGCTGCTTTACGCCATGCACTGGCCGTTCCGGCAACCGGAGACGGCGCGCGGCGCGCGGCGCTCGGTGCTGCACGACCGGCTGTTGGCAAGGGGCGCCTGCTTTGGCGAGGTCGCCGGCTGGGAGCGGCCGAACTGGTATGCGCCTGAAGGCGAGGCTGCGGAATATCGCTACAGCTACGGCCGGCAGAATTGGTTCGAGCACTCGGCCGCGGAGCACAAGGCCGTCCGCGAGGCCGTCGGGATCTTCGATCAGTCCTCCTTCGCGAAGTTCGTGGTTGAGGGAGCTGATGCCGAAGCGGTGCTCAACGCCATCAGCGCCAACAACATCTCCGTCCCCGTGGGACGGATCGTGTACACGCAATGGCTCAACGAGCGCGGGGGCATCGAGGCCGATCTCACAATCACGCGCGAGAGTGAGACGCGCTTTTTGATCGTCAGCGCCGCTGCCACGCAAACGCGCGACTTCGCCTGGCTCCAGCGCCATATCCCGGAAGGGGCGCGCGCTGTGGCTTTCGACGTGACGTCGGCCTACTCGGTGCTCGGTGTCATGGGGCCGGGATCGAGACGCGTGCTCTCGCGCATGACCGATGCGGACTTCTCCAACACCGCTTTCCCGTTCGCAACGTCGCAGGTGATAGATCTCGGCTATGCCCGCGTTCGCGCCAGCCGCATCACGTACGTCGGCGAGCTCGGCTGGGAGCTTTATCTGCCGACGGAGTTCGCCCAGGGCGTGTTCGACCTGATGATGGCGGAGGGCGCATCCATGGGTGCGCGCCTGGCCGGCTATCATGCGATGAACTCGCTCCGGATGGAGAAAGGCTACCGCCACTGGGGTCACGATATCACCGACGAGGACACGCCTCTCGAGGCCGGCCTTGGTTTTGCCGTTGCCTGGTCGAAGCCCGACTTCATCGGGCGCGATGCGCTGTTGCGGCAGAGGGAGGAGGGACCGCAGCGCGTCTTGGTGCAGATCGCCCTCGATGACCGGGACAGGCTGCTCTATCACAACGAGCCCATCTGGCGGGATGGCGTTATTGTCGGGCGCGTAACGTCTGGCATGTTCGGCCACACGGTGGGCAAATCGCTTGGAATGGGATACATCGAGAACACGAACGGGCGGGCAGACGCCGAGTTCGTCCGCAGCGGCCGCTACGAGGTCGAGGTGGCCGGAGATCGCATTGCCGCGGAGGTGGCGACGCGTCCGTTCTACGATCCAACTGGTCGGCGCGTGAAGGGGCTGGAAGAAGGCGTCCCTCATCTCGCCGCCGCATCCTGAAGCCCGATCATGACTGCCCGGTCCTCGATCAAGTCCGATGGGTTGGCGGCAGGGCCGACCGCCGGCGCTGTCGACACGGAGGCGGAGATCGGGGGGCAGATCCGCGAGCTGCGCAAGGTCAAGGGCCTCACTTTGCAGCAGGTGGCGCACGAGGCCGGAATATCGGTCGGCTATCTCAGCCAGATCGAGCGCAACCAGTCCAAGCTGCCGATCGGCGTCCTGAAGAAGATCTGCGACGTGCTCGGCGTGCACATGAACTGGTTCTTCCAGGTCAACGTCGGCGGTCCGCCCGAGGAGCGGGACGTCGTCGTCCGCAAGGAGAATCGCCGCAGGCTCACGTTCACCGGACTCGGGATCGCGGAGGAGCTTCTTTCTCCCAACCTGGCCGGACCGCTCGAGGTGCTGATGAGCACGATCGAGCCCGGTGCAGACAGCGGCGATTACAGTCACGACGGAGCGGAGGCCGGGCTGGTGTTGTCGGGGACCCTCGATCTTTGGGTTGGCGGAAAGCAGTTCCGGCTGAGGGAGGGAGACAGCTTCTCCTTCAAGAGCACCGACGTGCACCGGTGCGCCAACCCCGGAAAGATCCCGACCAAGGTCGTGTGGATCATCACCCCGCCGCATTACTGAGCGAGCCACGAGCTATCGCTCGGGGGCAGGCGCTCGCGCGCAAGCTCCCCTGCGATGCCCGCAAGTACGGACTTTGCGGATGAACGAAGCCGCGACGGTTACTGGTCGGGGAGGACGGCGTGCACCCGGGTGCCCCCTTTCGTCGGCTGCCTGATGCGCAAGCGGCCGCCGATTTGATTGAGCCTCATCCGCATGCCTCGTATCCCGACCCCCGACCGGGGCCGCCTGTAGCCGCAGGCTCGTGACTTCGCGTTGATGCCAAGTCCGTCGTCGGTGATGATGAGGTGCAGCCAGGAGGCGAACCGCCGAAGCTCAACCGAGACCTCAGACGCCGACGCGTGCCGGTAGACGTTGGCCAAGGCCTCCTGGACTATTCGGAATATCACGCGCTGCGATTGCAGCGGCAGTTTGTCCGGAATGCTGGCGATACGCAGCTTGACGGTCAGGTCGGAGCGGTCGGCGAAACCGTCAACGTATTGCCGGAGGCTCCGGTGCAGTCCGTGCACCCGTAGCGTCGGTGGGACCAGCAGATAGCTGAAGGTGCGCAATTCTTTGATGGCCTGGCCGAGCGAGGCGTCGAGATCGTCCCAGAGCCTCGGCTGCGCGTTCTTCGAATGCCTGAGATTCATGAGCGTCAGGCTCGCGGCGACGAGGTGCTGCACTGTGGAGTCATGGAGCTCCTGGGCAATGTTTCGGCGCTCGTCCTCCTGCACCGTCAGGAAGCGCTCGGAAAGTCGCTGAGATCTCGTCTCCAGACGTTTGCGAGCGCTGATATCGCAGACCACGCCAATGAGCCGACCGGGCTCGCCCGCACCCGTCCGCTCGCATCGCCCGTCGATCTGGAGCCAACGCCGAGATCCGCCGCGGCGCTTGATGCGGCAGACCGTGCGAAACTTGCCCCGTGTCCGGACTGCCTGCTTCAGGGCCCCCTCGAAGGCGCGCGCATCGGCGGCGCATAGATAGGCCTCGACAAACGCCCGCTTGCTGACCGGCGGATCGCTTCGGCTGAGGCCGAAGATTTCATACATGCGGTCGTTCTCCCAGATCACGCGGTCGGTCTGGGGATCCCATTCGAAGACGCCGAGAGCTGCTCCGGCCGTTGCCACGCGCAGCCGCGCCTCGCTCTCCCTGAGGGCGGCCTCCGCGATCTTCCGGGCCGTGACATCGAAGTTCACGCCAAAGATGCGGCCTGCCCTGATATCCGCGTAAGCGCTGAGCCAGTGGCTCGTGCCATCAGGCATCGTCATGCGGAACTCGTGGTGGTACGCCTCATGGTGCAGGGTCAGGCGCTCTTTCTTGGCATCGCTCGCTTGCAGATCCTCGAGCGGTATGCGCCTGCGCAGCTCCTCGGCGGAGATAACCCGGGTATCGTCCGGCAATCCCAATAGCCGGGCTTCCTGTTGATCGATGCGGGCCTCGCTGGCGGCCATGTCTGCCTCGAAGGTCCCCATGCGCGCCGCATCCAGGGCAAGCCTCAGGCGTCGTTCGCTCTCGCTCAGCGCGGCCTCGATCTCCTTGAGGTGGGTGATATCGATGACGGTACCGATGGAGCGCACGGGTCGCCTGCCCGTGCTTGTATTCCGGTAGAACCTGCGGCCGTGAATGCATACCCACCGAACTGCGCCATCAGCGCGCCGCACGCGGCATTCGGCGCTCCATTTTCCGTTGTCTGCCAAGTTCTGGGCTGCTTCCACGCTGGCGGCAACGGCCGCTCGGTCGCGCTCGTCAATGAGCCGTGAGGCTTCTTCGTAGTCCAGCTCGGTCCCGATCGGCAGAGCCAGTATCGCACACAGCTCCGGCGAGAAGCGCGTACGCTTTCGCTGTAGATCGGTGTCGTAAATTCCGATGCTTCCCACCTGAACAGCCAGCCGCAGCAGGTCGGCGCTATCACCGGCCGACCAGGCGAAGGGACCTCGTTTGGCAGGGCTGCTCAATCTCCGCTCCGATAGTGGTTACAACTTAAGGGCATTATTGCGTTTGGGGCCTTCCGATACTTGATTTCCGTCAACGCAGGCCCGTGATCCCTGGCGAGGAAGCGAGGTTCCGGCTGATCGCGCGCGGCTGCATTGCGCGCATCAGGCTCATGAGAGAGGCCCGCTCCTGAAATACCCGTATGCCCTTGTGCAGAAGTCTAGAGGGTTCAACCGGCAAATGCCACGGCACACAGAGTTAGAAAAGAGACGCGCAATGGCTAATGCAAGGTTGCAAGGAAGAACCGATCGCGAGATGATCACCGGCGAGCGGCGTTTACCGTTAATGACATGGTGAAGCTCGAGCTTGGCGGCATGTGGTTGGGCGAGTTTGATGAAAGCCGGCCATTTCACGGGCTGGAGGATGCGCGGCTCAGGGAAACTCCGGATTGGGTGGATCGACTGGTGAGGTTACGTCTACGCTGTTCACTTCTAGGAGGAAACCGCTGATGACGACTTTCGATGAGCGTGAAAGAGCCTATGAGAAAAAGTTCGCGCTGGACGAGGAGACGAAGTTCAGGGCCGAGGCGCGCCGAGACAACCTCGTCGCCCAATGGGCGGTCGCCCGTCTTGGCCTCACGGGCCAGGCAGCCGACGAATACATCAGGGCCCTTCGCAACGAGGGCGTCGTGCACAGGGGCGAGGGGGTCCTCCTCAAGCTGAGGAAGGACCTGGAGGAAGCGGGCCAGAGCACTTCCGAGCAAGAGCTGCGGGACATCATGCGTGAGGCCATGACCAGGGCCGCGCGCGAGATTGGCATGAGCGCGAAAGCATGAGCGGAGGTTGACGGCCGGCTTCGCTCCTCGCCTGGCGCACTATGCTTCAACTATGTTGTTGCGCACGGCATACCGCACCAGCGCGGCCGACGAGGACAAGTTGAGCTTGCGCATGATCGAGGCCCTGTGCGTCTCGACCGTCTTCAGGCTTATCGCAAGAGTGTGCGCGACCTCCTTGTTCGTGTTGCCTTCGGCGATCAGTTGCACAACCTTGAGCTCACGCTGCGTAAGGGCGGATCGCAGGTGTTCCGGCTGACGGCCGTCGGAGCCCAGCATCTTCATGGATACCGCCGTGGCGAAGAATGGCTTATGCATCGCCAGCGCTTCGATGGCCTGGATCAGATATTTCCTGGCATCCGATTTGAGCAGGTAGCCGTGGGCCCCGGCGTCGACCAAGTCCTCCAGGATCCGCTCGCTGTCATGCATCGTGAAGATGAGGATTTGTGTCTTCGGGTGGTGTGAAAGTATCTGTCTCGCGGCTTCGATGCCGTTCATCCGTGGCAAGGAGTAATCCAGAATTGCAATGTCGGGCGCGGCGGTCAGACACAGGCTGACCGCCTCCTTTCCGTCCGAGGCCTCTGCCGCGACCTCCCAGCCAGGATGGCTTTCGAGAATATGTCTCAGGCCAGACCTCACGACGGCATGGTCGTCGGCAATGAGGATCCGTGTCACGGCAGTGGCCCCTTGCTGTGTCCGGCGCCAACGATGCACGTCTGCGGCAGGACAACCATTAGGGAGAACCCGAATTCCCCGGCAGGAAACTGCTAATTCTCCGGGCGCCATACCCGAAGGCAAGGTAAACGGGCTTTGTCGAGCGGCTCCATTGAATTCGGTGATGAACCGAGAGACCGGTATTTCTACCGTGGTGGGTTATAGGGAATCTGGGGATGTCGAGGTCTTGAGGGGCACAATATGCTCAGGCGCCCGATGACGATGGCTCCGCGTGGTCCGCGGTGCCCCAGGCGGGGCTTTTTGCGGATATCGGGAGGGGAGCCCTATCCGAGCGACGCAGTGGCGTGCCCAGTGATGGCGGGCACGATCGAGGTTTCCATCTGAAGACCGGATCGGTCGGAAACGTGCGGCAGGAGATGTGGCTAACCCGCGAGACACCTCCGTATCCTTGGCAGCCGCGCCGTCAACGCCCGTTGCCTGGACGGCGAACGCTCGCCAGGCTTGGCATCCTGGGGCTGAGCGGTGCGGCCTGTGTGGCAGGGCTTGTCGGCCCACCTGCCCAGGCCCAGCAAGCACGCCCTGACGCCGTGGCCGTCGGTACGGTCGCCGCCGTGCGGAAGCCGATCGAGCAAACGCGAGATTTCGTGGGTCGGGTCGAAGCGATCAACCGCGTGGAGGTGCGGGCGCGGGTCAAAGGGTACTTGGAAGCGGTCCTGTTCAAGGAAGGTGACCTCGTCGCCGAGGGTAGCCCCCTCTATCAGATTGAGAAGGGCTTGTTCGAAGCGGCGGTGGGGCAGGCTCAGGGTGCGCTCGAGCGCAGCGAGGCGGCGAAGATTCTGACGGCCGTGCAGCTGCAGCGGGCAGCGGAGCTCCTGGCCAGGGGTACCGGCACCGTCGTTGCCCGTGACCAGGCACTGGCGGCCGATCGCCAGGCCGGCGGCGCGATCATGACCGACAAGGCGAATCTCGAGACGGCCAGGATCAATCTGGGATACACGGATGTGACGGCTCCTATTGCCGGCCGGATCGGCAAGACGAACGTCACCAAGGGCAATGTCGTCGGTCCCGAGAGCGGAGTGCTGGCGATCATCGTCAGCCAGGATCCGATGTACGTGACGTTTCCCGTCAGCCAGCGGGACTTTCTGCACATCGAGACACCCGGCAGCCGCGTGGACACCTCCCCGGTCAAGGTGCGTCTGCGCTTCGCCGATGGGCGCTCTTACAGTCAGATCGGGCGGGTAAATTTCGTCGATGTGACCGTCAATCGGGCCACCGACACGATACTCGTGCGCGCCACTTTCCCCAATCCGGGGGGCGCGCTTGTCGATGGCCAGCTGGTCAAGGTCGATGTCGAAAGCGGCGCGCCGCAGGAAAAGGTTGTCGTACCTCAAGCCGCCCTCATTGCAGATCAGGCCGGTGCCTACGTCTTCGTCGTAGAGGACGGCAAGGCGGAGGTGAGGCGGGTCAAGCTCGGCGGAGAAAGCGGACAGGACGTCGTTGTCGAGGAAGGCCTGTCTGGTGGCGAGCAGATCATCGTCGAAGGCCTGCAGGGCGTGCGCGCGGGCATTCCGGTGAGGGCAACGCCACTCGCACCCGACCTCGGCCGGGGCTGACCTCCATGATCTCGGCCGTATTCGTCGACAGACCGCGGCTTGCGATCGTCATAGCCATCGTGACGACCATCGCCGGAGGATTGGCGCTTCTGGCGATACCGGTCGCCCAATATCCCGATATCGTTCCGCCGCAGGTGTCGGTGACGACGAGCTACCCTGGCGCCTCGGCGGCTGTGGTCGACGCGACCATTGCGCAGCCGATCGAGGCGCAGGTCGTTGGCGTCGACAAGATGATCTACATGAAGAGCGTCAGCGGCAATGACGGGAGCTACACGCTGACGGTCTCCTTCGAATTGGGGACTGATCCCGATATCAATGCCGTCAATGTCAACAATCGTGTGCAGGTCGCACTATCGAGCCTCCCGGAAGACGTTCAACGCCAGGGTGTGACGGTCAAGAAGAAGTCGTCCGCCTTGCTCGGCGTCATTGCCGTCTACGCGCCAAAGCAGACTCACGACGTTCTCTTCATCTCGAACTATGTGACCATCAATATTCTGGACCAGATCAAGAGCACGCCTGGCGTCGGCGACGCAGTGCTGTGGGCACCACAGGACTACGCCATGCGCGCGTGGATTCAGACCGACAGGCTGACCGGCCTCGACCTCACGGCCGGCGATCTGATCAACGCGATCAGGTCGCAAAACGTGCAGGCGGCCGTCGGCCGCATCGGTGCGCGGCCGATCTCGGACGAGCAGAGATTGCAGCTGAACATCGAGACACAGGGGCGTCTGTCGTCCGCCGCGCAGTTTGCCAACATCGTCGTGCGCACCAATCCCGACGGATCCATTCTGCGTCTGGGAGATGTCGCGCGGCTCGAGCTGGGCGCCGCGAACCTGGATCGGGAAACCAAGTTCAATGGCAGCGGGGCAGCGGTCATAGCGATCTACCAGTCGCCAGGCGCGAACGCGATCGCGACGCTCAACGCGATACGCGACAAGCTGAAGGCCTTGGAGGCGCGCTTCCCGGACGACTTGACCTGGAAGATCACGTATGACCCCACGACATTCGTCAAGGCGACCATCGAAGAGGTGAGAAAGACGCTCGTCGAGGCGTTCGTGCTTGTCGTGCTGGTCGTCTTCCTGTTCCTCGGCAGCGTACGCGCGACGCTGATACCAACGCTTGCCGTGCCGGTCAGTCTGATCGGCACTTTCGTTGCTCTCAAGGCGATCGGCTATTCGGCCAACTCCGTGTCGCTGCTGGCCATCGTTCTCGCCATCGGCATCGTCGTAGACGACGCCATCGTCGTGGTGGAGAACGTCGAGCGTGTCATGGAGGAGCACCCCGAGATTTCTGCGGCCGAGGCGACCAAGAGGGCGATGCGGGAAATTACCGCGCCGATCATCGCCATCACTCTGGTGCTCCTCTCCGTCTTCGTGCCCGTGGCCTTCATCCCCGGCATCTCGGGAGAGCTGTTCCGGCAATTCGCGGTGACGGTTGCCGTCTCCATGTTCCTGTCGGCAATCAATGCCCTCACGCTTTCTCCTGCGCTGTGCGGCGTGCTGTTGCGGCCGCATCATGGGCCGCGGCGAGGGCCCATCGGATATGTCATGCGCGCAATCGACAGCGTGCGCGACGTCTACGGAGGCATCGTTGCGCGCCTCGTGCGTCTGTCGGTCATCGGGTTGCTGATGGTTGCGGTCTCCGGACTGGGTGTGACCGGGCTCTCCAAGTTCGTGGCGACGGGCTTCCTCCCCGAGGACGATCAGGGAGCGTTCTTTGTCGTCGTCCAGCTACCCGGCGGTGCATCCCTCGTACGTACCTCCGACGTGATCCGACAGGCCGAGGCGATCGTGAGGGAGGAAAAGACCGTCGAGGACGTGACGTCGGTGATCGGCCTGAACTTCATCGATAACTATTCGCAGGCCAATGCAGCTTTCATGGTCGTCACTCTGAAACCGTTCGAGGAGCGGAAGGAGCCCTCGTCGGGAGTACCGGAGATAATTGCCAGGCTGGGCTCCAAGTTTCGGTCGATCCAGGGGGGCACGGTCGTGCCCCTCGCGCCACCCCCGATCCTCGGCCTGGGAACGGGCGGAGGCTTCACCTACGTTCTGGAGGACCTGCGCGGCGGCAAGCCGTCGGCGCTGGCTCAGGTACTGCGCGGCCTCGTCGTCGCTGCCAATTCCGACCCCCGTTTGAGCCGGGTGTTCACGACTTTCTCCGCCAGCGACCCCTCCATCTACCTCGACATCGATCGCGACAAGGTGCAGGTGCTGGGCGTGCAGCTGAGCGACGTGTTCCAGGCTCTGCAGACATCTCTCGGGGGCTTCTACGTCAACGACGTCAATTTGTTCGGCCGCAGATGGCAGGTGCAGGTCCAGGCCGAGGCCAGCGACAGGTCGAGCGTGGACGATATCTATCGCATCAATGTGCGCAGCGCGGAGGGAAAGATGATCCCGCTGCGCAGCCTGTTGGAGGTTCGGGTGATCGTCGGCCCGCCAGCCCTCATCCGCTACAACAACCTGCGGGCGGTGACCGTCCAGGGCAATCCCGCTGCTGGCGTCTCATCGGGGCAGGCCCTGAGGGCCATGGATGAAGTCGCGGCGCGCACTCTGCCCGCCGGTTATGCCGGCGAGTGGACCGATACCGCCTTCCAGGAAAAGCGCGCCGAAGGCAAGACGGCCATGATCCTCGGGTTTGCAGTGCTGTTTGCCTATCTCTTCCTTGTGGGGCTCTACGAGAGTTGGACAATTCCTGTTCCGGTGCTGCTGTCCGTTGCGGTGGGAGTTCTCGGAGCCTTCGCATCCATCGCGCTGGCGGGCTTGACGCTCGATCTCTACGGGCAGATCGGAATGATCGTGCTGATCGGTCTCGCCGCCAAGAATGGTATTCTGATCGTCGAGTTCGCGAAGGAGAAACGAGAACAGGGGATGCATCTTTGGGAAGCCGCCACGGAGGGTGCCCGGCAGCGTTTTCGTCCCGTGATGATGACCTCGTTTGCCTTCATCCTTGGCCTTTTCCCGCTGGTGGTGGCCACGGGGGCCTCGCAACTGGCGCGACGCAACGTCGGCACGCCGGTGTTCGGGGGCATGCTGTTTGCGTCGTTCGTCGGAATATTCGCCATTCCTGCCCTTTACGTCGTGTTCCAGTCGATTCGCGAGAGGCTGAGGCCGGCGTCACGCCCGAACAAGGGAGCCGCGGATGAGCATCCAAGCGAGCCGCCTCCGCTTGGCGTAGCGACGCTCGTCCAGTGGATGCGCCGTCTCGTCGGCCGCATCTTCCATCGTCGCCCGCAAGAGACGAACCCACCCGGGCTTGCGCGACAGAAATGAGTGCGGGCCGCGGACGACCGCGGAGGCGCTGGATATGGCCTCAATCGATGATGTGGTAGCCACCATCGATGTAGAGCGTCTCGCCGGTGATCAGCTTGGCGCCGTTCATTCCAAGAAATGCGACGGCCGCCCCGACGTCCTCGATGGAGACGAGGCTGCGGCTTGGCGCCTTGGATTGCGCCTTCTGCAGCAGCTTGTCGAAGGACGTGATGCCGGATGCAGCGCGTGTTTTGAGCGGCCCCGGCGAGATCGCGTGCACGCGAATGCCCTTGGGTCCCAATTCGGCGGCAAGATAGCGTGTTGCTGCTTCCAACGCCGCCTTCACCGGGCCCATGAGATTGTAGTGCTCGACGACCATCTGGGAGCCATAGTAGGTCATGGTGAAGAGGGCGCCCCCCGATTTCATTAACGGCTCGGCGAGCTTGGCCATCCGGATGAATGACCAGCAGGAGATGTCCATTGCCAGCAGGAAACCTTCCTTCGAGCAGTCGACGACCCGGCCTTGAAGATCGGGCCTCGGCGCGTAGGCGATTGAGTGGAGGCAAAGATCGAGGCTGCCCCATTCACGCTCGATCCGCTCGAAAGCGGCCTCCAGTTCGCCATCGTGTTGAAGATCCAGCGGCAGGAGGATGGATGCATCAACCTGTCTGGCGAGAGGCTCGACATGTGGCCTCGCTTTGTCGTTGAGGTAGGTCATGGCTATTTCGGCGCCGAAGGCGCGAAAAGCCTTGGCGCAGCCCCATGCGATCGATTGATCGTTCGCGACGCCCGTGACCAGCGCCTTCTTCCCCTTGAGCAGCGCCAGCGACGTTGGATCGATCATATCCATGCCTCCGCGAGCCGAACCTGAAGCCGTCATGCGAGCGCCTGCACGGTGTGGCGCGCGATCATCAGCTCCTCGTCGGTTGGAATGACGTAACACTTGAGCCGTGAGCGTGGCTGCGATATGCGCGGCCCGCCTTTGGCGTTGGCCATGAGATCCACTTCGGCACCGAGCCAGGAAAGCCGCGCCAGGACGCCTTCGCGAACGGCGGGCGCGTTCTCGCCGATGCCGGCAGTGAAGACGATGCCGTCGATGCCGCCCATGGCAGCCGCCAGCATTCCGGTGAACAGGCTGATCCGATAGGTAAAATACTCCAGCGCGAACTTCGCGCGTGGATGTGGACTGGCCAGCAAATCGCGGACATCGCTGCTGATGCCCGAAAGCCCCTTCAGGCCGCAGTCGTTGTAGAGGAGGCTCTGCACCGAACTCGCGCTCATCCCCTTTTCTGTCAGAAGATAGAGGACGACGCCTGGATCGAGCTGCCCCGGCCGCGTCCCCATCGGCAATCCATCGAGCGCCGTGAAGCCCATCGTGCTCTCGACACTCCTGCCTGAAAGGAGTGCGCACATGGATGCGCCGCTGCCGAGATGCGCGACGACGACACGCTTGGCGGCGATCTCGGGCGCAAGCTCGGGAAGCCGGCCGGCGATGTACTCGTACGAGATTCCGTGGAAGCCGTAGCGCCGCACTCCCTCGCTATGGAGCTCCTCGGGGATCGCAAAGCGATCGGCCACCTCCGGGTGGCTCCTGTGGAAGGCGGTGTCGAAGCAGGCAATCTGGGGGATATCGGGATGCCGGTGCCGGATCGTCCGGATTGGAGCGAGATTGTTCGGCTGGTGGAGCGGGGCCAATGGGGCCAGCAGCTCAAGACGAGACAGCACCGCATCCGTGATGAGCGTCGGCTCCCTGTAGTCCGGGCCACCGTGCACGACGCGGTGGCCAACCGCCACCGGCAGCTTTCCGCCGACCTGCTCGCGAAGGAAGGGGATGGCTGCCTCCAGTGCGGCTGCGACCGAAGGCACGTCCGCCGCCGGCCACGCGTGGTCGATGAGGAGATTGCCTTGCCGATCCTTGGCGAGCAGCCGCGGGTGTGCACCGATCCCCTCGACCTGTCCCTTCACGCGCAGGTCCAGCCGATCGTGAGCTTCGATGCCGAAGAGCTGGAATTTGACGCTGGAGCTGCCAGCATTCACGACGAGGACGTTCTCTGCCATGGCTCAGGCTCGTACGGGCGCATTTGCCCGGCGGGCGTGGGCCAGAAGCATGGCTACGGCGACCGACGCCATCCGCGTCCCGACGTTGTCGGCGCGGGAGGTCAGAACGATCGGAACCCGCGCACCGAGCACAATTCCGGCGGCGTCTGCTGCGGAGAGAAACGTGAGGTTCTTCGCGAGCATGTTCCCAGCTTCGAGATCAGGAACAACCAGGATCTCGGCTTGGCCCGCAACGGGTGAGTTGATGCCCTTGATGCGCGCGGCCTCGGGACTTATGGCGTTGTCGAACGCCAGTGGACCATCGAGGTCTCCGCCCACGATCTGGCCGCGGTCGGCCATCTTGCAGAGAGCGGCAGCCTCGATCGTGGAGGGGATGCTCGGAGTGACGGTCTCGACCGCGGACAGGATCGCGACCTTGGGCCTCCCAAGGCCAAGTCCCGCATAGAGATCTATGGCGTTCTGAACAATATCGCGCTTGGCCAGCAAATCCGGCGCGATGTTCACGGCAGCATCCGTAATGAAGAGCGTCTTTGCGTGTGTCGGCACGTCCATCACAAAGACATGACTTATGCGTCGACCCGTTCTCAGCCCTGTCTCCCGCTTTGTCACTGCCGCCAGCAGCTCGTCGGAATGCAGGCTTCCCTTCATGAGCAGCTCGGCCCTGCCCGTGCGGACAAGCTCGACCGCCTTCTCCGCCGCGGCTTGGCTGTGGGCGACGTCGATGATCTCAAAGCCTTGAATATCAAGTCCGGAGGTGTCCGCGGTGCTGCGTATCCGCGCCCGTGGCCCGACAAGGATGGGGCTGATCATACCCGCATGGGCAGCCTCGAGCGCCCCTCGCAGCGAGGTCTCATCGCAGGGATGAACGACGGCGGCGGAGAGCGGGGGCAGCTTTCCTGCAGCTGCGATCAGGCGCTCGTACTTATCGTGCCGGCGCAGCTCGGAGATGTTGGTGATCTTTTTCGGCATCATGACGGCTCTATCGTCGCTCGGTGACGGTCTCACCACTTGAGATAGATGGCGACGTCGCCGGGCAGGCCGTCCGGCCAGGTCACGATCTCGGCAGTGAGCTTGTACCCCAGCGGCTGCAGCTCCTTTCTGTAGAAATCATAGGCCTTCTTGGCGAAGCCGCTGAGCGTGTTGGGCCAGTCAGGATCGGCATTGTTGATGCATCTGCCTCTGTCACTGCAGTAGGTGGACGGGAATGTCATGACCTCCAGCTGGTGATGGCCCTGCTGGGCGGCGATGCGAACAGCGGCGTTGATGCGCTCGATGGCCTCAGGCTGGATCTCGCGCGCCATGAAGGCCTCCCTGAGCCCCTCCTGCTGCTTCTCCTTCTTCTTCTTCAGCAGGCGCTCCTCGTCCATCTTTGCGATTTCGGCATCCGAGGAGATCTGCTTCAGATCTTGGGGACGCAGAAGCGTTATCATTGGCTCCAACCTCACGGGCTACGTTCCAAGGTGCGTTCGACTCAAGCATGCTTTGCGTGAACCCGGGCTGGGGTCGGCGCCTCGAGATCACTTTCGCCAACTTCGGTTCTCGCGCCACTGCGACGAGAGCTGCCGGCCTTGAACATGCGCTCGACCTCATCGAGGCGCGCTCTTGCCACGTCGCTGCGGATTCCTACGACGCCGATCAGCTTTCGCAGATGGCTTGCCATGCGGGCAGCGAGCTCAGGGTCCCGGTCGAGCATTGTTGGAATCATTTCAACAGCTCGGCGCTCGTCGAGGAGCAGCATGAAGTATTGCTCCCGCAACACTTGTTTGAAGGCAGCAAGCGTAAGGCCCTTCCCGGTATCCTCCCGCATTCGCCGCAGCAGGTTGAAGCCCCGCTCGTCGGCGACACCTTCTGGCATGCGGATGTATAGGAGGGCGCGGATTGCCGCCTCGCGCGGCCCGCCTTCGCCAACCATCTCCTTGAGTTCGCGCATGCGCTGAGCGATCAGGGTTTGGTGATCAGCGTCTTGGCCCGGCTTGCGGCGTGGGCTCTGATCGGACGCTTTGAGCCCAGCCAGCGCCTGGAGAAGAGGCGAGCCGTACACAGAATGGAACAACGCCTCGTAGCTATGGTCGCGCACGTCCCGATACGCATCGAGCGACCTCTCCATCCAATCGGAAAACCAGGCTTGGGCTTGCCAAAACGGGTTGTCCTTCGACACGGGGAGTCGGTGGTTCCTGGCGAAGGCGGCGAGCGGCTCCAACGATTGGATCAAGGGATTCGTACGCGAGAAGATGTCGTACTGTATTCGCTCTGGATGCAGTCTGCGCATCCACTCGGCCGACGACTCGGTCGTCCAGGCGCGTATCCAGGGTTGGAGAAATGTACGATAGAGCCCAAGATTGATCTCCGACACGCGTGCAGCGGCCGCAAACCGTCTCTCGTCCTCTGCGCTGTTCGTTCCCAAGGCACGGATATCCTCGAGAGTTCGCGTTTCGAAGCGCACGAGATAATCACCGCTGATAAGCGCTGCTGCAGGATCGTTGTCGGCCTTTGGCGTCATCACCGCCTCGTAGAGACCCGGCGGCAGCGCATCTATGAGGTCGATGTTGCTTGCGAACTGGTCGTGCTCCTTCTTGGCGACCGAGCTCGAGACGAAAATGCCCAGATGTCCGATCGACTCATGGAGCGCGTAAACGATCGTCTGGCCATACGTCCGGATGTCATCGACGCTCTCGTAGAGATCGAGAATCCAATCGAGGGCTTGCTGCGGCGGCGTGATGTTGTCCGCTTTGGAGCAGAAAACCACAATGGGTGAGTGGATGTTGCGGAGATCCACGCGTCGACCGTTCGCGGCGGCAAGCTCGCCGGTCGCGAGCCGGTTGCCGACGAAGAGCTCATCGACGATGAACTGCATCTCGCCCGCGTTGAGGAGAACGTGCCCTCCCCACCATTGCTCGAAGTCGAGAAACCGAGGGGCTTCCACGTCTACGTTCGAATATACGTTGTAGAGTTTTGTCCAAAGAGCATTTGCGGGGTCGAGGTTCTCGAAGTTCATCACGAGCCAGGCGCCGTCGAAGCGGCCGTTCCCGAGATCTCCCGCCATCGCTGTGAGCCAGCTCCCTCCAAGGAGACCGCCCGTGTAACGCATGGGATTCTGACCGCAGACTCCCGCCCAATAGGAGAGCGGCGATCCGGCAATGATGATCGGGCCGAACAGGTCGGGCCGGAGGGCGGCAAGGATCATGACGGCCCAGCCGGCCTGGCAGTTGCCGATGACGGCTGGCTTGCCATCGGCAAGCGGATGAAGCGCAATGACGCGCTCGAGGAATGCGGCCTCTGCGTAAGCGATGTCCGCGATCGACTGCCCGGGCACGGGATTGGGCAAGAACCCGATGAAGTAGCAAGGGTGACCTGCCTTCAAGGCCACGCCGATTTCGCTTTCCGCCTTAAACCCGCCAATGCCGGGCCCGTGGCCAGCACGAGGATCGACGATCACGAAGGGTCGGAGGGCCTCGTCCACGTCGACGCCTCGCGGCGGTATGATGCGGACAAGGGCATAGTTCACGGGTCGTGGCAGCTTGCGCCCGTCCATGACGAGCTCGCACTGAAATTTCAGCACGTTCGGGGCCGGCCTGGCCGCGTGCTCCCGGTAGCGGGCACTGCGTTCGGCGAGCACATCCAGAAAAAGAAACCACCGCTGGCTGGCGTCAACCCAGTATGCGAGCGCTTGCTGCATGGCATCCCAGGGCCAGTTGGTGGACAAGGCTTGCGGGGATGTCTCCATAGGGATGCACCTAGCCGAGTTGGGCCGCCGAGAACTCAACGCGTTTCAATCTGGTCCGCCACGCCATAGCTGCCAATGAATGCGTGGTGGTCGCTATCGGGGTATTCACTGATATTGAGGCGGAAAATACCGGTCAGCATGAGCGTGAGAGTGAATTCCACCGTGCTCATATCGCCAAGAGGAGAAGCGGGGGGCAGGGTCGCGCCGCTCCTGGGGAGGTGCGTTCGACGGGGGAGGAACCGGGCGAGGGAAGCCCGGGCGCGACCCTGTGGAGAACATCATGGCCGACAGGCTCGCGCGACGAAATCGGTAGTGTTACGCAATTTCCTGCGGGATTTGCCCCAAAGATGCATCGGTGCGGGCACTCTCGGGAACGGTCGGAGAGATCGCGCGTCACTTGCTGCCCTTCAGCCGGTCTCCCTCGGTTCCTATGTCGGCCATCTTCCGAACAGCTCGCAATAGCGCTCAATCAATGCCTCTCGTTCCGTTCGGGAGAGAGGTTGGCCAAGCTCATTCGTTTGCGTTAGCCACATGCCCGCGACGGCAGAAGAGGTAGCGGCGCGGAAGCGCCGCAGCAGTAAGGCATGATGCGCGAAATGCCGCTCGAGGTCGGCCCATTCTACAGGGGAAACTCTCACGTCTTTCACGGCACGGTCCAGGTCAGAAAACCATTGGGAAGCGCCCCCATGGGCCGGCCTCGAGCAGAATGAAGGGAGGATGTTTTGTAAAGGACAGTCCCAACGAAATATTTCGATCAGGATGGGCCCACACGTGGGAAATCGATCTACCGGGTTGGACAGGCATGCAATGTTCTCTGCATACTGACGCAATTCCTGGTACAGCACGGACGTGTCTGCCACACAATCGGTGTATTCCCCGAATTCGGATGCGGCAGGGTCCGCGCGGCTGCGACCTTCACCTGATCGTGGCTGTTGGAGTGGAGCGCGCGAGCCGCTGATGACAGGTGCTCGCGGTAGGCGCGCCCCATCTTCGGCTCTATACAACGAAGGCCGGCAACGAAAGTGTTGCCCCGTCTCTCAGGACGTTGCTCAAGGAGCGGGGCGGGATCGCCGCGTTAGGCTGAGCGTAGCTCGTCGTACGCCTTGCCGAGCTGAGCGATGCCGTGGACGATCTGCTCCGGCGAGACGAACGAATAGCACACGCGCAGGAAGTTGCGGCGGGGCTCCTCGGGGTAACACAGCGTACCCGAATGCACGCCGACCCCCCGCCTTAGCGCGGCAGCTGCGAGCACCTCGGAGTCGATCCCCTCGGGCAATTCCACCCAAACGAAGTAGCCGCCGTGCGGCCGACGAATGCGCGCAGCCGGGAGGAAGCGCGCTAACGCGCCCAGCATGGCTTCACGGTGGGCACCCATCGTCTGCTTCAATTCGTCGATGTGGCAGGCAACCCGGTTGCCGCGAAACAGCTGAACCAGGATGCGCTGGGTGAAGGCGCTGGTGCCGCCGTCGGCCTTCTGGTCGGCCATGCGCGCGATCAGGGCCGGATCGGCAATGGTCCAGCCGAGGCGAAGTCCCGGCGCAACGATCTTGGAGGACGTGCCGACCGAGATGACCACGCCGGCGTCATCGAAACTCTTGATCGTCGGCACGTCCGCACCCTCGAAGCGGATGCGGCGATAAGGATCGTCCTCGACGATGACGAAGCCGAAGCGCTTGGCGAGCTCCACCAGCTTGTGACGCCGCTCGGCACTGAGCGTCACGCCGCTCGGATTGTGGAAGTCGGGAACATCGTAGAGGAGCTTCGGCAGGCGCTCGCCACGTGCCTCCATCTCCCGGAGCTTGTGCTCGAGGTCATCCGTCAGCATGCCGTCGCCGTCCTGCTCGACCGTGAGAAACGATGCCTCGTGCGAGCGGAAGATCGCGATGGCGGTGATGTACGTCGGCGCGGTGACGACAACCTGGTCCCCGGGCTCTAGGAAAACCCGGCAGGCGAGATCTATCCCATGCTTGGCGCCGTTGACGACCATGATCTCGTCACGCGTGCAGACGATGCCGTCCGAGGCCACGTACGCGGCGATCTCGTCACGCAGGTCATTGAGACCCAGCACGCCGGAGTATTGCAGCGATTCCGTGCGAAAGCTCTGTGCAGCCTCGGTCGCCTCGCGCGAGATGTCGGGCATGGTTGAGCCGAACGCCAGGCCACCGCACATGTTGAGCGTCCCGGGCGGCAGCGCCTTGTGGCCGCGAGCGGACTTGGCACGATTGGCGAAATGATAGTTACCCATCTGAGAACCCGTCAGCCCATCCACTGGCTCACCGGCACTGCCGTATCCTGAAGCGGCTGTGCGATCACGTCGATCAGTGCAGGGCCGCCGCACTCGAGGGCGGCCTTCAGGGCCGGCCGGAGGTCGGCAGGCTCCCTGGCGGCGAACGACCTCACCCCGTAGGCCTCAGCGATCTTTGCATGGTCGGACCGGCTGAAGTCGACCGAGTAGTACCTCTGGCCGTAGCCAACTTTCTGGCTGGCCTTGATCCAGCCAAATACCGAATTCGAGATCACGATCATCAGCAGCGGGATCTTCTTGCGCACGATGGTCTCGAGCTCGCGGACAGTGAACCCGAAGCTGCCATCCCCCATCACGGCCACACACGTCTTGTCCGGGCGACCGTACCAGCGCCCACCGCGGCGGCAGCTGGTTCGCGACTCAACTCCTCCTGCGACCGAGCCCGCTTCATCATGCATCGTCGTATTCAGCACAGAATAATCATCTGTGCAAGATCCCCCATATGCGTGTTGCCGGGCGGAAAATTGCAGGTTGCCGAGATCGCATGAGCGCGGCATACTGCCTTAAATAAGACTCCGTATTCAGAAGCCGGCAGGCGGCTGCTGGCGAGCGTCGAGAGTGTCACATGAGCCCTCCGGGCGAAGCGACCGTCCCGGCCGAATTGGAACTGCGCGGCCTGACCAAGCTCTTCGGGAGCTTCCGGGCAGTTCACGACGTGTCGCTATCCGTCAGGAAGGGCGAGTTCATCACCATCCTGGGTGCCAGCGGCTCCGGCAAGACCACGACTTTGATGATGGTCGCCGGCTTCGACTACCCGACGGGCGGCGAGGTGAGCTTCCGCGGGTGCAACATCACCTACATGCCTCCGCACCTGCGCAACATGGGCATGGTGTTCCAGAGTTACGCCCTGTTCCCTCACCTCACCGTTGCCCGGAACATCGCCTTTCCGCTGAAGATGCGCCGTGCAGGCGCCGCCGAGATATCGCAGCGGGTGGCGGCCGCCCTCGAATTGGTGCGGCTCGGGGAGCATGCGCACAAGCTTCCATCGCAGCTGTCCGGAGGCCAGCAGCAGCGCGTGGCGCTCGCGCGCGCCCTGGTATTCGGGCCCTCGCTGCTGCTCATGGACGAGCCGCTGGGTGCTCTCGACAAGTCGCTGCGCGAGCAGATGCAGCTCGAGATCAAGCGCATCCAAGCTGCGACCGGCGTGACGATCATCTCCGTCACCCACGACCAGGACGAGGCGCTCGCCATGTCCGACCGCATCGTGCTCATGGAGAAGGGGCGGGTCGAGGTGGTCGATACGCCACTCGGGATCTACCAGCGGCCGGGCAGCCGCATGGTGGCGGAGTTCATGAAGGAGACGAACATCCTCCAGGGTCTGGTGTCGGGCTCGGCTCCGGAGGGCGTGAAGGTGTCCGTCTCCAGCGGCTTCGAGGTCGTGGCTGCTGCGCCACCCAACGGCGCGACCATACCGAATGTGCCGGTCACCCTGTGCCTGCGGCCGGAGCGCATCCGCATCAGCGGCGGTGTTCCAGAGGGTGCAAGCGGCTGGCCGGCGCGGATCAGGGACAAAGTCTATCTCGGCGACGTCGTGAAGTTTCATGTCACGCTCGACGCTGCGCAGCCTGAAGTCGAGCTCGTCGTCAAGACGCTCGCCACCGGAGCATCGGAGTCGATGCGGCGCGACAGTCCGGTTGTCGTGAGCTGGGACACCCGTGACGTGCAGATCATCTCCAGGTGAATCGACTAATCGAGCGACAGGAGCTAGCCATGAAACTTATCGGCAGGCGTCAGGTCTTGCGGGGAGGGCTCTCCCTTGCCTCCGCCGGTGCCCTCGCCAGCCTTGCTGGCACGCGCGCCTCGGCAGGCGGAAGGATCGTGCTCACCGACCCGGGCGGATCCACCCAGGCTGCCTACGTGCCGGCCTTCTACAAGCCGTTCGAGGAAGCGACCGGCATCACGGTTGCGTACGCGGCGAGGCCCAACCTGGCCATGGGACAGCTCAAGTCCATGGTGCTTGCCAACAACGTCGAATGGGATCTCACCTATCTCACCGACTATCTGGTTGAGCTGGCAGTAAAGGACGGTCTGCTCGAGCAGCTCGACTACTCGAAAATGGATCAGAAGCTCCTGGCCGAAATGTTGCCGGGGACCGTGACGCCCTACATGGCAGGTGGCGCCATGTTTGGGACGGTGCAGGGCTACAGCACCAAGAAGTGGCCGGCTGGCGAAGGACCGCAGAACTGGGCCGACTTCTGGGACGTGAAGCGCTTTCCGGGGCGCCGGTCGATGATCGGCTTCGCCTACGGGCCGATGGAGCAAGCGCTTCTGGCCGATGGCGTGCCTCGCGACAAGCTCTATCCACTCGATGTGAAACGCGCACTCGCCAAGCTCGACGAGATCCGCCCGCACGTGACGGTGTGGACCTCTTCCTCCGCGCAGCAGCACCAGCTCCTGGTGAACCAGGAGGTGGACCTGATTCAGGGTTTCGCCAATCGCATTCAAGCCGCCATCGAGGACGGCGCATCGGCCGAGGTCCAATGGCAGGACGGAAGCGTCAACAACGAGGGTTGGGTCATCCCCAAGGGCGCCAAGAATCGCGAGCTCGCTCTGAAATTCATCGAGTTCGCCCTCGATGCGAAGCGCCAGGCCGCGTCGGTGACGGGCAGCGGGCCGACCAACAGTCGCGCGACCGACTTCCTGCCTGTGGCCAAGGCCAAGTCACTGCCGACCTACCCGGCCAACTTCGCCAAGATGTACCGGGCCGACGCCAAGTGGCTGGCCGAGAACCAGACCGAGCTGCAAGCTCGCTGGACCGAGTGGAAAGCGAAGAAGAGCTGAAGGCCGGTTCCGCGAGAGAGCGAGGCGCTGACACGCCGGACACAGCATCCTCTCAGGCTGCGCAAAGCTGCGTGGCATCAATGGGCATGAGAAAGGCGCAAGATGAAGTCCAGATTCGAATACAAGCCTGGCAAGCACTACCTGATGCCAATCCAGTTCGGCCCGCAGCCGGGATTCCGCGAGCCGGTCCAAGGGCTCATTCCCGACCACAAGAATTTCCCCAAGCGGCGGACCGCGTTCATTCACTATCTCACCCGTGCCGAGCAACTGGCCGAGATTCTGCCTCCGGGCTTCGAGCTGTGGGGCGAGCCGCTCATCAGCTTCGAGATCAGCCATCATACCGAGGTGCAATGGCTCGGCGGCCGCGGCTATTGCGCGTTTGGCGTGAACTATCCGGCCCGCTACGTCGGCAAGAAGGAAACCGTGCACGGGATGTTCCGGTCCGTCACCTTCGAGGATCCGCCGGACGTCATCACCAGCGGACGCGAGGACCTCGGCTGCCACAAGCTCTACTGCGAGTTGCCGGTGCCGCGGGTTGTGCAGGGGAGCTACTACTATACGGCCAGCCTCTACGGCCGGAAGTTCTTCGACCTGGAGCTGCACGATCTGGAGGAGGTGACGGCGCAGTCGAGCGCCGATCGGCCGTTTGTCGGCAAGCCGAGCATGGACGGAGTGAGGAGCGAGGGGCTGCTCTACTACAAGTACATTCCCCGCATCAATGCACCCGGGGTCGCTGACGTGGAGCACGCGGTGCTGCTGCCGAGCGACTATCCGAACCTCACGGTGGAGAAGGTTTACAAGGCGAAGCGCGCCAGCGCCGGCTTCATCCACTCGACCTGGCAGGATCTCCCCAAGTACTTTCACGTCGTCAATGCCCTCGCCGGCCTCGATCTCCTGGAATTCCGGGGAGCGAGCCTGACGTTCACACGCGGCGGCAAGGATTTGAGCGACATGCGGGCGATAGAGTGAGCCTGTTGGGGAATACCGTATCCCGCTCGGCAGAGGCCGGGATCACCAGCCCCGTCGATGAAGCGGCGGGCAAGCCGACGACGCCCAGAGCCTATGCGACGGCGCGCTGGTGGCAGCAGCGCCCGGATCGGATGTGGCTGCTCATGCTTGTGCCGGTTGTCGTCTTCCTGCTCGCGTTCTTTCTTTATCCGCTGTCGAAGGTTTTGCTGCAGAGCGTGCTCACGCCGCGCTTTTCGCTCGCCAACTATCAGAGGATCCTTGGTGAGCGCACCTATCTGCACCTGATCTGGAACACGATCAGGATCTCCTTCGAGGTAGCCGCCGGCACCCTGCTCGTCGGCTACCCCATTGCCGTGTGGCTGAGCCGTCTGCGCGGGGTAGTGCTGTCGTTCGGCTTGATCCTGGTGATGATGCCGCTGTGGATCAGCGCGCTGGTGCGCAACTACGCTTGGATCATCGTGCTGCGCCGTGGCGGGCCCATCTCGAATCTCATCGAGGGGCTCGGCTTCGACACGCCCAACCTCCTCTACAACGAAATGACCGTGATCTTCGGCATGATCTACACGATGCTGCCCTACATGGTGTTCACGCTCTACAACTCCATGCGCAGCATCGACGGGCGCCTCGTGACTGCCGCGCGCGGACTGGGTGCAAGCCCGTTCCAGGCTTTCTTGCGCGTATATCTACCCTTGAGCATGCCGGCGGTGAGCGCGGGCTCTCTGCTGGTGTTCATCATCGCCATCGGCTTCTTCGTCACGCCGGCGATGCTGGGCGGTGGCCATGTGGAAATGATCGCGCCGCAAATCGACACGCAGATGAACATGCTGACCAACTGGGGGTTCGGCGCCGCGCTCTCGACCATACTGTTCTTGATCGTGGCCGTGGTGATGGTGCTGAGCATCGGCATATTCGACGTCGAGGCGCTCGGCTTTCAGAAGCGCGGCGCGATACCGGCGGCGGAGGAGGCCGTGCCGGGTCCCGCCCGGATAGATGAGGCCGTCGCGCGCCGTCTCGGCCCGATGCCCAATAGCGGCTCGCTTGCGGCTCACAGCTTTGGGCGCGTGCCCGTGGCCGTGGGGCCGCTCTTGCTGACGCTCTTCTCCCTCTTCGTTCTCAGCCTGCTGTTTCTGCCCATTCTGGTGATCGCCGGCTCGTCGTTCACCGCATCTCCCTACATCGCGTTCCCGCCACAGGGCTGGACGCTCAAGTGGTATCAGGCCGTGCTCGGCGATCGCGGCTGGATCGATGCGGCCATCCTGTCGACGAAGGCTGCGTCGCTGAGCGCGATCTTCGCCGTAGCGCTCGGCACGCTTGCAGCCCTCTGCCTCGTGCGCGGGCGGTTCGCCGGGCGGCAGGCGATCTACATGCTGATCACGGCACCCATGATCGTCCCGACCATCGTCATGGCCGTCGGGGTGTATTTCCTCTTCATCCAGCTGGGCCTGCTCGGGACGATATGGTCGTTCGTCCTGGCTTATTCAGTGCAGAGCCTGCCGATCGTCGTGCTCGTCGTCACCAGCGCATTGCGACGCGTGAACGTGTCGCTCGAGCGTTCGGCGACGCTGCTCGGAGCGGGACCGATCCGGGCATTCTTCTCCGTCACGGTGCCCGCGATCTGGCCGGCGATCGCGGCCGCCGGTTTGTTCGCCTTCATCCATGCCTTCGACGACGTGGTGATCGCCGAGTTCATCGCCGGCACCACCAATGCGACGCTGCCGAAGAAGATGTGGGTGAGCCTGGTCTATTCGATCGACCCGACCATTTCGGTCGTATCGACCGTGTTCGTGGCGGCATCGATCCTGATCCTGATCGGGGTGTCCGTCACGCAGACGATCGGCAAGTCGCGCGACCGCGAAGTATGATGGGCTTGCCGGGCATGGCCCTGCATCCGCCCATCAAAGTGCAGGCTCAGAGGAGGCGCGGCGCGACAGATAGATCTGCGCAAAGCCTTCCTTGATGGCAGCGGTAATCTGGTCCTGCCGGCGGTCTATGTGCTTCTCCAGCGTGGCAACGCAGCCGGCCTCGTCGCGCGCACGCAGGAACTGCAGCACTTGGCTATGCTCGGCCTGGGTGACGGGGCGGCTTACGCGGTCCATGTCGACCCAGCGCACGAACTGGATACGGGCATTCACGTTGCGCAGCACCTGCAGCATCTCGTTATTGCCGGAGAGCTTCATCAGGTCCTCATGGAAGGTCTCGTCGAGCGTGACCAGCTCCTCCGTGGAACGGCCGCCAGCGTCGGGCCCCGTGCTCGCCAGGAAGCGCTCGAGCGCCGCGATATCCTCCTCTCGCGCCTGCTGCACGGCGAGCTTGATGCTGCCGACCTCCAGCGCCTTGCGCAGCTGATAGAGATCGTAGATCTCCTTGGGGTCGAGCTCGCGGCAGAAGAACCCCTTGCCCGGGCTGAAGCGCAGGAAGCCCTCGGTGGCGAGCCGGTTCAAAGCTTCGCGCAAAGGTGTGCGGCTGACGCCCAGCTGCTTGGCCAGCTCGCCCTCGTTCAGCCGCTCGCCGGGTTTGAGGTGGTAGCCGACCGCCATGCGCTTGAGGCGCTCATAGGCGCGATCGACGAAGCTGTCGCTCGGTGTGTCCAAGATTAATTCTCCAGCATACAAGTCTGCATGCACAATGTGGCCTCTTCCTGTCAAGGTGTATTGGAAGCATCGCGCGCAGGTTGCCACCATTCAGATCGGCATGTTAGCCTGAATGCAGATCAGGATGAAGGGATGTAGGAGCCGCCGGTGCGTCTCCCATGGGAGTTCAATGATGGATGAGCTGGTTGGGGTGGCCCCCTCGGGATCGCTTGGCAGCGGGTTCGACCTGCCCGCCTTTCGTCGGGCACTCGACGAGGACCCGGACTTCATCGGGCAGGATGCCGGCTCCACGGACATGGGGCCGTACTACCACGGCTCGTCGAAGACCTTCCTCCCCCGCGCCACCTACAAGCACGACCTGGCGATCATGCTCACGGCCGCGCGGGCGCGGCGCATCCCTCTCATCGTGGGCTCGGCACTGACGAGCGGATCACGCGAGACGCTCCTGCAGGCCGTGGACATCCTTCAGGAGATCGCGCGCGAAGAGGGGCTTTCCTTCCGCATGGCGGTCGTGGACGCCGAGCTCGACAAAGCCGATCTGAAGCGCCGCATCGCCCGCGGCGGCATCGAGGCCCTGGGACCCGAGGAGGCGCTTTCCCCCGCGATCGTCGATCGCTGCGGGCCGATCTGCGCGCAGATGGGGGTGGAGCCGCTGATCGCCGCGCTGGACAAGGGGGCCGAGGTGGTGGTCGCGGGGCGCGCGTGCGACGATGCCTTGTTCGCGGCACTTCCGATCATGAAGGGCTACGATCGCGGTCTCGCACTGCACATGGGCAAGATCCTGGAGTGCGCCGGTATCTCGGCTGTGCCCTGCGATCTCGCAGAGCCGATGGTCGGCAGGATCCGGAAGGACCATTTCATCGTGCGTCCCGGCAGCCAGCACTTGCGCTGCACCACCGTCTCCGTCGCGGCGCATTCGCTCTACGAGCGCGGCGATCCCTGCATCCAGCCCGGGCCCGGCGGCATCAACGATCTCACGCACTCCCTCTTCCGCCAGGAGGACCCGACCACGGTTGCCGTCTCCGGCAGCCGCTTCGTGCCGACCCCTTACAAGGTGAAGCTCGAAGGTGCCGAGCTTGTCGGGTATCGCAGCGTGGTCCTGGTCGGCATCCGCGATGCCGCCATGATCGGCCAGCTCGAGGCGCTACTGGAGCAAACCCGCGAACGGACGGCGGAGCGATTCTCCAAGTGGAATGTCGAGAAAGATTACACCATCGATTTCCACGTCTACGGCAAGAACGCCGTGATGCGCAGGCTCGAGCCGATCCGCAACGCCACGCCGCACGAGGTGGGGCTGCTGATCAACGTGGTGGCGCGCGACCAGGAACTCGCCAACGGCATCGCCATGTACGTGCGCGGCACGCTTCAGCACATCAGCTATCCGGGCATCGTCAATACGGCAGGCAACCTCGCCTACCCGTTCTCCCCGTTCAACATGCCGGTCGGCCCCGCCTACAGGTTCTCCGTCTACCACCTGCTGCCTCTCGATGATCCGTGCGAGATCTTTCCCATCGAGATGATGGACGTGCGCAACTGAGGCCCGACATGAGCATCCCCAAGCTCGCCGATCTCGCCAAGGTCATCCGCAGCAAGAACGCCGGGCCGTTCGAGCTGACATTCGACATCATGTTCGACGACGCTGCCACCTACGAGGCGGTGAAAGCCAGCGGCGCGATCACCGCGCAGCGGGTGGCGGATCTCTACCGGGTCTCCCACAACGAGGTGCTGGTGTGCCGCGCGTACGACCCGGCCCTCGCGTTCAAGATCACCATCCGCAGGCCGGTAGGCTCGGGTGACCGGGGAGAGACTGATGTCTACGGCTGTCAGCAACACATGCCACTGACGGCTCTAGACGTACCGACGGCGGGCAAATAGCGCTCGAAGGCGCGACGTTCCCGGAGCGGGCCTTGACCTTGTCCCTGCACGATCTCGAGCGGCGGCTGCAGGGATTGAGCGACGCGCAACCCTTTCAGGCAAGCTGGGCCGTCATGGACTTGCGCACAGGTGCCACCGCAGCGCGCCATAGTGACGTGCGTGTGCCTGCGGCCAGCACACGCAAGGTTGCAATCCTCATGACCAGCCTGCGCCTCGTCGCGGCGGGCCGGCTCGATCTCGAGCAGCGGATCGTCATCGAGGCGCGCCATCAGCACAACGACAGCGGCTGCGTGCGCTTCCTGCGGCCCAATCTCGCCTTGACGCTGTTCGATGCGCTCACGCTCATGATCGTGGTCAGCGACAATTCCTGCACGGCCGCGATCATGGAGATCATCGGTCTCGAGGCTTTGAACCGCTTCTCGAACGATGCCGGCATGACACGGACCCGGCACGTCGCCAGTGCACCAGCCAGGTCGCTGCTCAACGACGCAACGCCTGACGACCTCTCCATGGTCAATTCGACCTCGGCGGCCGACATGTGCCGGCTGCTGGCGGCCATCGTTGCTGGCACGGGGGACCAGAGTGCGGCGGCCGCGCTCGGGTGTACGCCCCCGCTCTGCCGGCTCGCACTGGATATCATGGCCGGCCAGCAATTGCGCAGCGGCCTGCCGAGGCTGCTGCCGACCGGAACGCGGATCGCGCACAAGACGGGTGCCGGTCCTTCGAACGAGGGCGATGTCGGCATCGTCTATAGGGGGGATGCACCGCTGTTCGTCCTGTGCGTCTACACGCACCACATTCCCGTTACACTCGAGGACGGTCGACCCGGCCGGGCTTTGGCGCGCGACCACATCGGCGAGATTGCGCTGGCTTGCTGGCGCGAACTCGTCGCTGGCGGGTAGGCGCCCTGGGAGGGCCGAGACTTCCGATATCAAGGCCCGGGAATGCAGGCGCCGCATATGGCGACATGGACGTGGATGACCTGCATGCGACCATCAGTCCTTCCGCCGCTCGTAGCGAAAATCGCAGTGGCTGGCGCCTTGCATGATGGTTTGCGTGCGCGTGAGCTTCACGTCGGGGCCAAACCCCTCGGCAAACGGAAAGTCCGAGCTGCAGACCAGCAAGAATCCAAGGTCAGGCTCGCCCAGCTCCTTGTAGAACTGTGCGTACCGGCATCCAGTGACATCGATCTCATAGGCATCTTGCGATTGCGCGCGAACACTGAAGTCGATGGCGTCGCCCTTGGCGAACGAGGCAAACGCGAGGTCCATGTTCTCTCCGACGTTCTCGGATTCTCGCGCCTGCCACCATTGTTCGCCAAGGCGACGATAAACATCGCCCAGAGCCTTGCGGACGAGTGTGTTCGCGCGTTCCTCACCCAATTCCGCCTGCAGGGCTTTGACGAGAGGAACCAAGACCTGAGCCTGTACCTTGACCTGCTCCAGGACGGAGATAGTCACGCGTCACCTCCTCTGGCCTGCCGGACTTCAACCCTACTCGGCCGCACTTCCAGTCAAACGCATCATCCGATCGCATTCAATCCCAGGCGGCCGAGCGCGCCGGGAGCAGTCGGGACTTCTGGGCCCTTGAGGCGCCCGCGGTGACTCAGGCCCCGCCCGCGGAGGCAAAGTCACCGCACGGGGGCGAGGCTGTCCGTGATGAATTTCTCATCAGAGAGCATGTTTCTTATGCGAAAAAAATTCTTGAAGATAGAATTTCCCCGTGTTTAGCTTGGTTGACGTGTCGAGGTGCTTTGCTCTTGTCGCTCCTTCCCCATGAGGCTCGAGAGCGTCGGCCAGGCCGGAGGCGCAAGATGGCGAATGGATGGAACGTGTTTCAGGCAAGAGGGCTGAGGATCGTTGCAGCCAGCCTTGTGCTTGCCGCGTTTGGCGCCGGCGATGCGCCCGCGCAGCAGCCCTCTACGTCGGTGCTTGCCAAAATCAAGAAGGATGGCGTTCTCAAGGTTTGCTACGGCCAACTTTCACCGGAGAGCTACAAGGATCCCAAGACCGGCGAATGGGTCGGAGTACAGGTCGATCTCGTGCAGATGTTGGCCGACTGGATGAAGATCAAGGTCGAAAAGGTCGAGGTTACCTGGGACGTTGCCGTGGTGGCTCTTGCCCGCGGCGACTGCGACCTCATGAGCGCACTGATCTACAATGCGCCGCGCGCCATGCAGGTCAACTATATCCGCTCGTTCTGGTCGAAGCCGATCGATGCACTGATTCCGAAAGCCAATCCGAAAGGGTTCAAGCAGTCGAGCGATCTCAACGATCCCGGCGTCAAGCTCGCCGTCGTGCTCGGAACGCGCGAGCACGAAACCGTGCAGCGGTTGTTCCCGAAGGCCACGATCCTGGCGCAGCGCGTGCAATCCGAGGCCCAGGTCATCGACACGGTGAAGCGCGGCGATGCCGATGCCGCGGTTCTGCCCGTCATCACCATCAAGTGGTGGCTCGATATCCCGGAGAACGCAGCCTTCGGCAAGGCGGCCTTTCCCGACGCGCCGTTCGGCAAGGCACCGTTCGGGTGGGCGATACGGTACGGCGACCCGGATTGGAAGGACTTTCTCGACGCGTGGTCGATCTATGTCACGGAGAACGACATCTCCAAGAAGCTCTATGACGACTATCTCTCTCGCACCAACCCGTTCGCGAAGTGATGGCAAGCGCCCGGCTTGATGCACGGCGATGAGCTTGGAGCGCCTTGCCTTCCTGGTCTGGGAATACCGCGACGCGTTTGCTGCTGGCGTGCTGATCACGATCCAGTTGTCGATACTGGGCATGCTGATATCGCTGGCCGGAGGCCTGGTTCTTTGTCTGGCAGGCCTGTCTCCGACGCGCATTCTCAGGTGGCCCGCCAGCCTGCTGGTCGAGTTCTTTCGCAACACCCCGATCCTGGTTCAAGTCGTCTGGGTGCATTTTGCGCTGCCCGAGCTCATCGGCGTGAAATTCAGCGCATTCACGAGCTCGGTCATCGCACTGGCGATGCAGTCGAGCGGATATCTCGCCGAGGAGTACCGCGCCGGCATCGAGTCGATCGACCGCGGGCAGTTCGAGGCCGCCCAATCGCTGGGAATGACCTATCCTCGGTTGATGCGCCGCATCATCATTCCGCAAGCGGCGATGCGCATGTTGCCGGGCATTCTCAACCAGTTCGTCACGTGCTTCAAATCGACCAGCATCGTGTCCGTGATTGCCGTCCCCGATTTGATGTATCACGCCGGCCTGATCGTCAGCGCGACCTTCCTGCCGATGCCGATCTACACCATCGTGGCGCTCATGTATTTCGTGATGGTCCTCCTCGTATCCTGGCTCGTGAACGTGCTGGCACGTCGCCTGCCGAGTTATAGCCAATTCGTTCGGCGACCCGAGGCTGCCTGAATGAATCTGCTGGAGCTGCGGGCCGTCGACAAGTTCTTCGGGGCCAATCATGTCCTGCGCGGCCTCGATCTCGATATCGAGGACGGGGCAACGGTCGCCATCCTGGGACCGAGCGGCTCGGGCAAGAGCACACTGGTGAGATGCATCAATTGTCTCGAGAAGATTCAGGCGGGCACGATCACGGTCGGCGACACGGTCATCGAGCCGCGTGGCGTCCGCCGCGGTGAACACACGTTGTCGGCGCGCGCAATTGCGAAGTATCGCTCCAGCGTCGGGATGGTGTTCCAGAATTTCAATCTCTTCCCGCACATGACGACGCTCGCCAATGTGATCGAAGCGCCCATCGGCGTCGCCAAACGGCCGCGCGCGGAAGTCGTGGCGGAAGCGCTCGAGCTGCTCGAGAAGGTCAATTTGGCGGACAAGGCAGATGCTTATCCCGCGACCCTCTCCGGCGGGCAGCAGCAGCGCGTGGCAATCGTGCGCTCCTTGATGATGCAGCCGCGCCTGATGCTGTTCGACGAGCCCACATCGGCACTCGACCCCGAGTTGACGGGCGAGGTGCTGCGCGTGATCCGAGACCTGGCGATCGGCGGCAGAACGTCGATCATCGTCACGCACGAGCTGGAATTCGCGCGGGAGGTGGCGACCAAGATCGTGTTCATGGCCGAAGGGCGGGTGGTGGAGCAGGGGCCACCCGAGATGGTCCTCGATGCCCCGCGCGAGCAGCGGACCCGCGAGTTCCTCAGAGGGTTCAAGTAATCAAGCAGGCAGCGTGCGCGCTGGGAGTCACCATGCGGATAACAGATATCGAGGCAATTCCGTTTCAATTGCCGACACGGCGCGAGTTCTGGTGGGCGGGCCTCAAGGCGTCGCTCGGCGGCTTCGTGCTCGTTCGCATTCGTACGGACGAGGGGATCACGGGGCTTGGTGAGGCCACGCCCCTGCCGGACTGGGGAGGCGATTTCGGGCGCCGCTCGGGCGAAACCCAGAAGACCGTCATCGCGCTGGTTCGCGATGTCCTGAAGCCGGTGCTTCTGGGCAGTGATCCGCGCGACCTCGACCGGGCGAACGCGGCGATGAACCGCGCTCTGCGTGGTAACGTCTATGCCAAGAACGCCGTCGATATCGCCCTCCACGACATTGCTGGAAAGGCGGCCGGGTTGCCCGTTTATCGCCTGCTCGGCGGCAAATTCCGAGATGCCGTAGCGGTCGCTCACATGATTGGCCTGATGTCCGACGCAGACGCCGAAGCGGAGGCAGTTGCCGCCGTCGGCGACGGAGTGCGGACGCTGCAGATCAAGGGCGGCGAGGACAGCGAGCGCGATGTGCGGCTCGTTCGGCTGTTGCGCCGACGCCTACCCGCTGGCACGCTCCTGCGGCTCGACGCCAACCAAGGCTACGGTGACGCCAAGACGACGATCAGGGTCTTGCGGCAGCTCGAGGATGTGGGTCTCGACTACATCGAGCAGCCGGCGGTCGGACATATGCAGATGGCTGCAGCGCGCAGCGAGGTCCGCCCCCGCGTGATCGCCGACGAAAGCTGCTGGGATGCGGCCGAAGCCCTGGACGTGGTGCGGACGCAGGCCGCCGACTGCATTTCCATCTATCTCGCGAAAGCGGGCGGCATCAGCGGCGCACGCCGGGTCGCGGTAGTCGCGGAGGCGGCGGGCATCACCTGCGACGTCAACGGTTCCATCGAATCGGGCGTCGGCAACGCTGCCAATTTGCATGTCGCCCTCGCCTGTCCGCCGATCTCGATGGCTTGCGTGATCCCGGTGAGCGCCCCGAAGGGCACACATCCCTGGCGGGTTGCGGGAAACTACTACTTGGACGACATCATCACCAAGCCGATGGCCGTCGCCAAGGGCGCTTTGCTGCCCCTCGAGGCGCCCGGCCTCGGTGTGGAACTGGATGAGGCCAAGCTCGCAGCCTATCGGATCGACTGACATGCCAGGAGCCGTGAGATGCCGCGTTGCTGCGGATATTGGCGGGACGTTCACCGACATCGTTCTGCTCTTGCATGATGGAACGGTGGCGACCAGGAAGGTTCCGTCGACGCCTACGGACTACGCCGCCGCCATCTTGACCGGCATACGCGATCTGCTGGCCGAGCGCGGCGTCGACGCCCGCTGCGTCGAGCAGGTGCTGCATGCCTCGACCATCGCCACCAACGCGATCCTGGAGAACAAGGGCGCCAAGACCGCCCTGATCACGACTGCCGGATTCCGCGACGTGCTGGAAATGCGCCGCATCCGCATGCCGCGGCTCTACGAGCCCCTCTATCGCAAACCATTGCCGCTGGTGCCTCGCCGCAGGCGTTATGAGGTGGTCGAACGCATGGGGCCTGGCGGCGAAATCCTGGTCCCCTTCGATCGCGAGCAGGCAGCCGCGCTCGTCGAGGAGCTTGCCGCCAGCGATGTGGAAGCCATCGCGGTCACATTCCTGCACTCCTACGCCAATCCCGTGCACGAGGAGGCGATGGGCGAGCTGCTGCGACGGCGCATGCCGGACCGCTTCGTCTCGCTGTCCATCGAGGTTCTGCCGGAAATCCGCGAGTACGAGCGGACCAGCACGACTGTGGTCAACGCATATATCGGTCCGCCGATCGCGCGCTATCTTCGCTCGCTGCGGCGCCAGCTCGGCGAGACCGGCGTCGAGGGGCGGCTGCTGATGATGCAGTCGAGCGGCGGCATGCTCGATGCAGAGCGCGTGATAGAAAAGCCCGCCCAGATCGTCGAGAGCGGACCGGCCGCCGGCGTGATCGCGGCCGCGCGCATCGGCCGGGCCAGCGGGTATCCCGATCTGATCACGCTCGACATGGGCGGGACGACCGCGAAAGCTGCAGTCATCGAGGATGGCAAGCTGGTTCGCACCGATGAATACGAGGTTGGCGGTGGCATTTCCTTGTCGAGCCGTCTCGTCAAGGGCGCCGGCTACGTACTCAAACTTCCGGTTGTCGACGTGTCGGAGGTCGGGGCGGGAGGCGGCAGCGTCGCCTGGATCGACGCGGGCGGCAGCCTGAAGGTTGGTCCGCAGAGCGCCGGGTCGGTTCCGGGACCTGTTTGCTATCGTGGCGGCGGAACGGAGCCGACAGTGACGGACGCCAACGTCGTTCTGGGGTTTCTCAGTCCAGCCGCGATCGCCGGCGGGACGCTGCCGATAGATCACGCCGGCGCGCTCAATTCGCTCACCGAGAAGATCGCCAAGCCGCTCGGGCGCGACGTCCTGCACGTTGCCAATGCGGTCCATCAGCTCGCCAATGCAACCATGGTTCGCGCAGTCAAGGCAGTGACGACCTATCGTGGCCGCGACCCCAGGGAGTTCACGCTCATAGCGTTCGGCGGGTCAGGGGGCGTGCACGCCGTCGGCGTCGCGCGTGCCCTCGGGATAAGGCGCGTTATAGTGCCGCCGGCAGCCGGCGTGTTCAGCGCGCTGGGGCTCCTGTTCTCGCCCATCGAGCTTGCCCTGTCGCAGGCCTTTCCGCGCTCGGCCCATGAATGCACGCCCTTGCAGCTCCAAGCGGCATTCGAGGCGCTCGAACAGCGTGCCGTCCAGCAGCTGAGCCATCCAAGACCTCGCGTGGATCTGCAGCGGCAGATGGACGTGCGCTACGCGGGGCAGGCATTCGAGCTGACGGTCGACCTTCCTGCCGGCCCGATCGCCGCTGCAACGATCACCGACGCGATCGAGGCTTTCGAGCGTGATCACGAGAGAACCTATGGTCATCGCCTGGAAGGTGAAAGCCTCAAGGAGATCGTCACGCTGCGTGTCACGGCGAGGGCGAGGGCGGAGCAGGAAGCGCGGCTGGATGTGCAAGGTCTGATCGCCGCCCAGAGCCGCCCGGCGGGCCGGCGCACGGCATTCTTCGGCGCCGAATTGGGTGCGCACGGGACACCGGTCTTGTCGCGAGCGGCGCTGATCGCCGGACCGCGGCGTGGTCCAATCCTGTTCGACGAGGACGACGCGACGCTGGTGGTGCCGCCGGACGCAACGGCGTCGCTGGATGCCAACAGCAATATCATCGTCGACCTCGACGATGCAGCGTGATCGGAGCGCGCACGATGCAAAACGATATCGATCCGCTGCTGCTCGAGGTGATGAAGAACGCCTTCGACAGCATCGGCGACGAAATGGCCTTGATCCTGATGCGGACTGCCTATTCCGCTATCGTCCGCGACTCCATGGACTATTCGACGGCGATCTGCGACGCGGAGGGCCAGACGCTGGGTCAGGGGCTCACGACGCCCATGCATCTCGGCAGCTTCTACGATGCGATGCGCCATCTCATTGGCGAGTACGCGGGGCGGATCGCGCCGGGGGACGTGTTCATCGCCAACGACCCTTACGTCGCCAGCGGCCAGCACCTGCCCGACATCTACGTGATCAAGCCGATCTTCTTTGCGGAGGTCCTCGTCGGCTGGGCGACCACCATAGCCCACCACGCCGACGTCGGCGGTCTTGTTCCCGGCAGCAATTCCATCGGCGCCACGGAGATCTATCAGGAAGGCCTGCGATTGCCGTTCTTGAAGCTGGTTGAACGGGGAGAGGAAAGCGAGGCAATCCGACGCATCATCGAGACGAACGTGCGGGTTCCCGAAAAGGTGCTCGGCGACCTGAGGGCCCAGATGGCGGCTTGCACTGTTGCCGAGCGCGAGTATCTCGGCCTGTTCCGCAAGCACGGCATCGAGAGGATGAGCCGCTACATCACTGCGCTGCACGATTACTCGGAACGGCTGGCGCGCGCTCTCTTCCGGAACATCCCCGACGGCGTCTACGAGTTCACCGATCATATCGACGGCCTGGGAGAGAGCCCGGAGCCCATCGTCCTGCATGTCAAAGTGACCGTAGCGGGCGACGAGGTCACGGCGGACTGGACCGGAACTGCTCGGCAGGTGAAGGGCGGGCTGAACGCCCCTCTGTCCTTCACGAAATCGAACGTCTACGCCGCGTTGCGCTCGATCATGCCCATGGACGTTCCCAACTGCCATGGCTTCACCCGGCCGATCAAAGTCATAGCGCCCCCGGGAACCCTGGTGAGCTGCACGCATCCCGCCCCGTGCGGGGCGCGAGGCATCACGGGCTACCGGATCGTCGACTGCATGTTCGGTGCGCTCGTTGCGGCTGTTCCCCACCTCGTGACGGCCGACGGCACCGGGGGCTCGTGCCTGCCGACGTTCGGCGGGTATCACAACGGCAAGCCCTTCGTGTTCTCCGAGTGCATCATGGGAGTATGGGGCGCTGCGGCGACGCATGACGGGCAGGAGGGCGTGCCCCACATGGCGGCCAATCAATCGAATGTGCCTGTCGAGATGATCGAGTCCAACTATCCGCTGCGCGTCGAAAAGTACGGGATCGTCCCCGACACCGGCGGAGCCGGTCGCTTTCGCGGCGGCCACGGGATCGTGAGGGAATTCCGGTTGCTTGCGGATGAGGCCTATTTCGGGGTTCGTTCGGACAAGCGGCGGTTTCCGCCGCACGGGCTGTTCGGAGGTGCGCCGGGTGCCCCGTCCCTGAACATCATCGACCCCGAGACGGCGCCCCACGTGATCCCTGCGCTGCCGACCGAGCCCATCGTGCTCCGGCGTGCTCAGGTCTTTCGCCATGTCATGGCCGGAGGCGGCGGCTATGGCGATCCGTTCGAGAGGGACCCGTCAGCCGTTCTGGAGGACGTGCTCGACGGGAGCGTCAGCATCGAGAAAGCGCTGAGCGAATACGGCGTCGTCATTGCGCCTGGTCGTCCGCCGTCACTCGATCTGGAGGCGACCAAGCGCTTGCGTGCATCGAAGCACTGAGACCGCGAAAGAAGTGGCTCAGGCTCTAGCCATCGTCGCTCTGCGCACGACTTCGCGGGAGAATGCAACGCGGTGATGCCGGAGTTAGCTCGCCTCGGCGGGCCCACGAGCGAAAAGCGGATCGTAGGAGACCGAAAGGACGCGCGCGTCGTTGCGGCTGATCGTGATGTAAATGTGGGGCATGCTGCTGTCGAAATACGCGCTCTCACCAGCCTTCAATTTGAAAGGCGCATAGATCTCGGTGTGCACCTCGATTTCGCCGGAGAGGACGAACACATATTCCTCCCCCGGATGCTGGCTCCAGTGCTCGAATTCCGATGCGGCTCGCGCGCGAACACGCATCTCCAGGGGAATCATGTGTTTGCGAGCGAGATCCGTTGCGTGGGCACGATAGTCGTATTGCCCGCTGCTGATGTACACTCCATCGTTGCTGCGCGTTATCGCCTTGCGGCCATACACCTCGGCCTTCCGCCCCGGCTTGACGAAGTCCTCCAAGGCGATGCCAAGGCCTTCGGAAATGCGCATGATGACGTCGAAGGACGGTGAAACCTGCGCATTCTCTATCTTGGACAGCGTCGATGTGGAGACACCGGTCCGCTTGGACACATCCGCGAGCGTCAGCTCGCGGTCCTGCCGCACGCGCTTCAGGCGCTCGCCGATCTCCGCGCTACGCGGTGCCGCTGCCTCGGGGACCGAGAGCAGGGCTTGATGCTTGGACTTCGGACGCTTCATCACTCATCCCGATGAGCCGACCGGATGGTCGTCGTGTGCGGTCGTCGGCCGTGCATCCAATGTGCCGGGCCGGTCAATTCTGTTCGTAAAGCATTTCCCGAGCCGGCTTTCATGCATTACCGAAAAAGCCGCGGCGACGCTGTTATCCCCGATCAGAAAGCTTGCTTCCCATACGAAAAATATTCTTGCATGTCAAATTTCAGCGTGGTTGGCTTCGGCAGCACCCGTCGCCCCAAGGCGGGGCAGAAGCACCTCCGTTACATTCGAATCGCGATCAACCGTGCCTATGCTCATCGCGGATCCGTTCGCATCGACCCAACGCCCCGCTCTCTTCGGCAACAAGGGCGCAGTCTCGGCTGCGCACCCTCTGGCCGTGTCTGCTGGTCAGATGATTCTCGCTGCCGGGGGCTCGGCTGCCGATGCCGTGATCGCGGGGCAGGCCGTCATGTGCGTTCTCGATCCCGAGGACTGCAGCGTTGGAGGCGACGCGCTGGCTCTCGTGCGCACGGCCGATGGGACCGTCACGGCAGTGAACGGGACCGGAGCGGCACCCCTGGCAATGACAGAGGCCAGCGACGACGGCGGCAACAGCGTCACCGTGCCCGGCGCCGTGGATGCCTGGGAGACGATGAGCAACAGGTGGGGACGCCTCCCGCTCGCAACCATTCTGGCGCCCGCCGTGGACATCGCCCGCCAAGGCTTCCGCGTCGGCTCGCGGCTGCCGGTGATCGCTAGGCAGCATGCCGACCGGCTGCACAGGGGAGGCGCATCAGGTTGGGCGCTCCTCGGTGCGGCACCTGGGGATGTAGTCCGCCAGCCCGAGCTTGCCTCGCTGTTGGAGAATGTCGGCGGGCGCGGCAGGGCCGCCTTCTATGACGGGCCAATCGCGCAGCAGATCGCCGCCTTCGTGCGCAAGAACGGAGGAAGACTGGACCTCGAGGATCTTGCCCGGCATCGAACCATCGTCACAGATCCCCTGACTACGTGCTGGCGAGGCTGCAAGGTGCATGTCCAACCCCCAGTGTCGCAAGGCGTCCTGCTTTCGCTCGCGCTCGCAGGGGAGGAGCGGCTTTCTTCTTTGCAGCCCCATCAGCGCGATCACGCGGCGGTCGAGCTCACGGAAAGCGCTTTCGCACTCCGTGATCAGTGCGGGAGGGGGTTGGGCCTTCTCGATTGCCCGCTGCATGTCGACCTGGAAAGGGCCAGTCGGAGAGGCGGACCGCGGGCCTATCTCCATACCGCCGGCGTCGCCGCCGCAGATGCGTCGGGAATGACGGTATCTTCGCTCGTCAGCGTGTTCGATAGCTTCGGCTCGGCTGTCTTCGTGCCGGAGGGGGGCTTTACGCTCAACAATCGCGCCGCCGGATTTACGAGCGCTCCCAACGAGTGTGCGGGCGGCAAGCGCCCGATCCACACGCTGGCCCCGGTCATTGTCGACGCGCAAGAAGCGTGCATCGCCATGGCCACGCCGGGAGCGGACGGGCAGATCCAGACTCTCTTGCAGGTTCTGATCGGCCTGTTCGTCGATGGCGTCGATCTGGCGACGGCCATTGCGCGGCCGCGCTGGCGCAGCGAGAACTCGCGGCTGCTCGTCGAGAGCACGCATCCTCATCTGGAGCGACTTTCGGCCTACGGGCATGATGTCGTGCCGACGGCAGTCGGCGACCTGCGCTTCGGCGCCATCGTCTGCGCAGGGCTGCAGCGCGGCCTGCCGTTCTGCTGCCCCGATTGGCGGCGCGAAACATGGGCCGGCGTAGTTTGAGGAGAGTGGCGTGCATGCGTCCGCACACTGGTTTGTGTACCGCTCTATACTCCGAATCGGCCAGCGCCTGGCACGCCCGCCGGCGCCGAAAGGGGACCCCGCCTCGAGGCTCCCCGCCGCTGAGCTGCGCTCCGCAAAACGATATCCGAGATGATCTGCTCTCGTGGTTGCGTTCCGTTGCGCAAAGGGTGACAGATAAATTGGCACCCACCTAGGCCGGCGCAGCGCTTTCAAACCAAGGAGCTGGATTCGATGGGGAGGCCCGCGGCCTTCCATTCCGGCAATCCGTCCTCGAGCCGGCGGGCGTTGAAGCCGAGCTTGCGCAGCTGCGCCACGGCCTCAAAGGACAGAACGCAGTAGGGGCCCCGGCAGTAGGCGATGATCTCGGTACTGCGATCCAGCTTCGAGAGCCGCCGCTTGAGTTGGCTCAACGGTATGTTGCGTGCGCCGGGTAGATGTCCAAGGGCGAACTCGTCCTCGGGACGCACGTCGAGCACCGTGACGATCCCCTGCTTCATGCGCCGCGCGAGCTCGGTGCGGGTGATCGGCTCCAAGTCGTCACGCGCGTAGAAATAGCTGCGCAGGATGCGCTCCACCTCGCCGAGGTTTCGCTCGGCGACCCTCTGCATGGCGGCGAGCATCGTCAGGACGGCGTCGTCCGCCAGGCGATAGAGCACGAATTTCGCTTGGCGGCGCGCCGTGATCAGTCCGGCACGGCGCAAATGCTGCAGGTGCTGGGAGGCATTGGCGACCGAAAGCCCGGAGCGTTCGGCCAAGGCCTCTACGCTGCGCTCGCCCTGAGCGACGAGCTCCAGCAGCTCGAGGCGGTGCTCGTTCGCGATCGCCTTGGCGACGGCAGCGAACTGCTCGTAGAGGTCGCGCTTTGGGTTGGCGCTTGACATCGACCGCTCCGTCCTCCAATTATTCAAGTGCTAGATTGAATGATTGTCTGAGTGTCGTCAAGGCCATCAAGAGGCCGGCGTGAATGAGGCCATGACATGAGACCAATCGCCCTGGCCGCGTTGGCGGGATCTCTTGGGCCTTCAACGGTGGCAAGCGCCCAGGGGCCGGGTCCCTGGCAGATGCACGACTGGATGGGATGGGGATGGGGAGGCATGTGGCTCGGTCCTCTATTCATGGTTGTCCTGCTGGCGTTGGTGATCGTCGGCATCGCAGGGCTGGTGCGATGGCTGGCAGGCAGTGCGACCCAAGGCGCAGGGCGCGAGCGCACGGCGCGCGACGTCCTCGATGAGCGCTACGCCCGCGGCGAGATCGACCGGGAGGAGTATTTGCGGCGCCGCGACGATCTTGCGGGGAGATCGTGATGCGGCGCCACGGGGCCCGAGCGTGCGAGAGAGTGCGGGATGTTTGATCTTGTTCTTGCCAACGAGCCGCTGATTCGCCTCGCCGCCTTTGCTGGCGTGTTCGCAGTCATGGCGGCCTGGGAGATGTTGGCGCCACGCCGAGAGCAGCGCATCAGACGCATTGTGCGCTGGCCGGGCAATGTTGGCATCGTCGTGCTCGACACCATCTTGGTGCGGCTCATCCTCCCGACGACGGCCGTCGGCCTCGCGCTCCTGGCGGAGGCCCAGGCTTGGGGTCTGCTGCACGTAGTCAACCTGCCGGCCTGGGCGAGACTGATACTTGCTGTCATGGCGCTCGATCTGGCGATCTACCTGCAGCACGTGCTGTTCCACGCCGTGCCGGCGCTGTGGCGGCTGCACCGCATGCACCATGCGGACCTCGAGTTCGACGTAACCACGGGCGCGCGGTTCCACCCCATCGAGATCCTTCTCTCCATGGGGATCAAACTCGGGCTGGTGGCGGCCCTCGGCGCGCCGCCTGTCGCTGTCCTCATCTTCGAGACGCTGCTCAATGCGACGGCCATGTTCAACCACAGCAACGTGTGCGTGCCGGCCTCCCTCGACCGTGTGCTGCGCTGGGTCGTCGTAACGCCGGATATGCACCGGGTGCATCATTCCATCGTGGCCCGCGAAACCAATTCGAACTTCGGCTTCAATCTTCCTTGGTGGGATCGCCTGTTCGGCACGTACCGGGATCAACCGGCGGCGGGCCACGAGGCAATGACCATCGGCATCGAGCAGTTCCGCGACCCGGCCGAGCAGCGGCTCGATCACATGCTCACCCAGCCCTTCCGTGAAGGCGACCGTGCGTACTCATTCGGACGGAGGGAGCCTGCCGAATGAAAGCCGCGACCGCCCTTCCGCGTCTGCTGCTCGCCCTCGCAGTTGTGGGCGCGGCGATCACGGTCACCGTCAGTCGCGACCGCATCGATGTCGGAGCGATCGAGCAGCTGACGCGCGATCTCGGCGTCTGGGCGCCGATCGGCCACGTCGTGCTGTTTGCGGTCGGGACGGTCTTGTTTGCCCCCGGCGCAGTCTTCGGTCTTATCGGGGGCGCGTTGTTCGGCCCATTGTGGGGAACTGTGCTCAATCTCGCGGGCGCCACCTTCGGGGCGACAGCCGCGTTCCTCCTTGCGCGCTACATCGCGGCCGATTGGGTCCGGGCGAGGACCAGCGTCCGGATCGAGCGCCTGATGGCGGGCGTCGAGGTCGAGAGCTGGCGCTTCGTCGCCCTCATGCGCCTCGTGCCGCTGGTGCCTTTCAATATGCTGAACTACGCCCTCGGCCTGACGCGCATTTCCCTGTCGGAGTACATTCTTGCCTCCCTCATCGCCATGGTGCCCGGGACGCTCGCGTTCACGTGGCTCGGCTACGCCGGGCGCCGGGCGCTCGGTGGTGATGCCGCAGCGATCCGCTATGGCCTGCTTGCGCTCGGCGTGCTGGCGACAATCGCCTTTCTGCCACGGCTGGTGGTGCGCCTGCGCGGGGGCATGCTCCATCGCTGGATCGAGGTAGAAGAGCTTGCGCGGCTGCAGGGGGAAAATCGCTCCATTGCCATCGTCGACGTCCGCCCCGCAATCGACTTCACGGGACCTTTGGGACACATCGGCGGTGCTCGCAACATACCACTCGCGCAGGTTCAGCCGCGTCTACCCGAGATCGCCGATCTTAGGACCAAGCCTGTCGTGCTCGTCTGCCGCACGCACAAAATGTCTGCCAGTGCAGCTGCACAACTCGACGCCGCCGGCTTCCGCGATGTCCGCGTCCTGCGCGGCGGAATGATCAAATGGAACGAGAAAGGCCTGCCCGTCTCCGGCCGTGCGATCCAATCGCCGGACGGTAGCAGCGGCGATGGCCGCGTGCAGCAACAAGAAAGCGGGAAGGAGACCGCCCATGAAAACGCTGCTCATCCTCAATGATCCTCCGTACGGAACCGAACGGGCCTACAATGGCCTGCGGCTCGCCCATGCGCTGGCGAAGAACGACGCGCAGGCCCAGGTCACAGTGTTCCTGATTGCGGATGCCGTGCTCGCCGCAAAAGCCGGACAGAAGACACCAGAAGGATTCTACAACGTCGAGCGGATGCTGAAGCGCGTGATCGCCGGCAAGGGACAGGTGCTCTTGTGCGGCACGTGCATGGACGCACGCGGCATCGCGGAGGCCGAGATCATGGTTGGTGCCCGCCGCAGCACCATGGACGAGCTGGCAGCGGTGACCATCGCGGCGGACAAGGTGCTGGTATTCTGACATGCCGCGCATTTTGCGGCCTTCCTTGCCCTTGCCGCGCGAAAACCGGCCCATCGTTCCCAGAGGTTTGCATGACGAAAGTCGCTCCGGTGCCGATCCTGGCGAACAAGCACTACGGTGAAGCCTCGGCTTTCGTGCCCGAGAACCTGTTGCGCGAGGCACGACGGCAGAAGGGGCTCGACGACGGCGTTGTTCCGGAGGTGTGCGTGCTCGATCCGGACGGTGACATCGTGCGGCAGACCAAGGCCGATGGTCGAGCCATTCGCGATCCCGCGTGGGCTTGCTACCATACCGACCTTTGGCGTCTGAGACATGATGGTGTCGAGCTTGGCATCGTGCCGTGCGCGGTCGGCGCGCCGTTCGCCGTCCTGATCGCCGAGCAGCTGTTCGCATCGGGCTGCCGCCTGCTGATCAGCATGACGTCATCAGGTCAGCTGGTCGAATTGAGACCACCTCCCTACTTCATCTTGATCGAAAGGGCGCTGCGCGACGAAGGGACGAGCTACCACTACTCGCTCCCTTCCGAGTTCAGCACGGCCCAGTCGCGGCTGGTCGGCGCAATGCAAGGGGCTTTCGACGGTTTGCGGGTACCCGTGGTGTCAGGCGACACCTGGACGACGGACGCGCCGTTCCGAGAGACGCCGAGTGCCATTGAGGCGATGAAGGCCAAAGGCCTACTGGCGGTCGAGATGGAAGCAGCCGCCCTCTATGCCTTTTCCGAAGCTCGCGAGTTGCCCGTGATCTGTTTCGCCCACGTGACCAATAAAATGGCCCGCATCGAAGGCGACTTTGAGAAAGGCGAGGCGGACGGATCCGTCGACGCGCTCGCTGTCATCGTGGCGGCGGCGCGTGCATGCCGACCTGGGCAGCAAAGAGAGTTGTCTCCGTTCGCGAGCCTTGATCCGCCAAAGTAGATGGTAGCCTGTACCTGGGAACGGCGTACCCTTCGTTCGGCATAGCATCGCACGCTTGCTGGGATCACGCTCGGACCGCGTTTTCTGCGCTGGTGGGGCTTCCGGCGTTCGGCCGCAGGTGAAAGCCCTTGACCACCGCATAGATGGCTGGGATCACGACGAGCGTGAGCACGGTTGATGTGACCATGCCGCCGATCATCGGCACGGCGATGCGCTGCATGACCTCCGAGCCCGTGCCATGGCTCCACAGAATAGGAAGCAGGCCTGCCGTGATGGCGACAACCGTCATCATCTTGGGCCGCACGCGCTCCACCGCGCCTTCCATGATCGCGGCCTTCACATCCTCCGCCGTGAAGAGCCGCTTCTCCCCCTCGGCCAGTTGGCGCCGTTGCTCGAGCGCATGATCGAGATAGATCAGCATGACAACGCCGGTCTCGGCGGCCACGCCCGCCAGCGCGATGAAGCCAACGGCCACGGCCACCGAGAGGTTGAAGCCCATCGCCCACAGCATCCACAGGCCGCCTACCAGCGCGAAGGGCAGCGAGAGCATGACGATGAGCGTCTCGGCCATCCGGCGGAAGTTGAGGTAGAGCAGCAGGAAGATGAGCACGAGAGTGAGCGGCACCACAACGGCGAGGCGTTGCTTTGCGCGTTCGTAGTACTCGAATTGCCCGCTCCACACGGCAAAATAGCCGGGTGGAAACTTCGCGCTCGCGGCCACCGCCTTCTTGGCGTCGGCTACGTAGCTTGCCAGATCGCGATCGCGCGCGTCGACGTAGATATAGGCTGCCAATTGCGCATTCTCGGTGCGGATCGAAGCAGGCCCCTGCACGAGCCGCACGGTTGCCACCTGGCCCAGGGGGATGGAGGCGCCATTGGGCAGCGGCACCAGCACTTCGCGTGCGATAGCCTCCGGGTCGCTTCTCAAATCGCGGGGATAGCGCACGCTCACCCCGTAGCGCTCCCGGCCTTCGACGGTCGTGGTCACCGTCTCCGCGCCAAGACCTGAGGCGATGACCGCCTGCACGTCGCCGATCATGAGGCCGTAGCGCGCGAGCTGCGCCCGGTCGGGCTCGATCTCCAGGTAGTAGCCGCCGATGATGCGCTCGGCAAATGCACTCGATGTGCCGGGCACGGTCTTGATTGCCGCCTCGACTTCCCGCGCGAGCTTCTCGATCACCGTCAAGTCCCGGCCGATGATCTTCACGCCGACCGGCGTGCGGATACCTGTCGCCAGCATGTCGATGCGGGCCTTGATGGGCATGGTCCAGGCGTTGGAGACACCCGGGAACTGCAGCGCCCGGTCCATGTCGTTGATGAGTTTGTCGAGCGTCATGCCTGCCCGCCACTGGTCTTCGGGCTTCAGGTTGATCACCGTCTCGAACATCTCGGTCGGCGCCGGGTCGGTGGCCGTCGCGGCGCGCCCCGCCTTGCCGAACACCGACTCCACCTCCGGGAAGCTCTTGATGATCTTGTTCTGGGTCTGCAGCAGCTCGGCCGACTTGGTGATGGAGATGCCGGGCAAGGTCGTCGGCATATACATGAGCGTGCCTTCGTTCAGGTTCGGCATGAACTCCGCCCCGAGCCGCATCGCCGGGTAGATGCTGACTGCAAGAACGAGGACGGCAAGGGCGATGATGAGCGTGCGAGTCTTCAGCACCGCGGCGATGACCGGCCGGTAAAGCCAGATCAGGAAACGGTTCACCGGGTTCCGGTGCTCAGGGATGATGCGTCCGCGTACGAACAGCACCATCAGCGCCGGCACCAAGGTCACCGACAACAGGGCCGCCGCCGCCATCGCAAAGGTCTTGGTGAAGGCGAGCGGCTTGAACAGGCGCCCTTCCTGAGCCTCCAGCGTGAAGATCGGCAGGAACGAGACGGTAATGACCAGCAGGGAGAAGAACAGCGCCGGCCCGACCTCGCTGGCGGCCTCGATCAGGATTTCGGCGCGGGGTTTGTCCGGGCCGGCCCGCTCGAGATGCTTGTGGGCATTCTCGATCATGACGATCGCCGCATCGACCATGGCACCAATGGCGATGGCGATGCCGCCGAGGCTCATGATGTTGGAGGAAAGCCCGAGCGCATGCATGCAGATATAGGCGATCAGCACCCCCAGCGGCAGCGTGATGATCGCCACAAGCGCGCTGCGCACATGCAGGAGGAACACCACGCACACGAGAGCGACAATGGCGCTTTCCTCGATGAGCGTGCGCTTCAGCGTATCGATCGCCCGGTAGATGAGGGCCGAGCGGTCATAGACTGGCACGATTGCGGTGCCCTCGGGCAGGCTTGGCGCAATCTCGGCGATGCGTTGTTTGATATTGGCAATGACGGAAAGTGCGTTCTGGCCGTAGCGCTGCACGGCGATGCCCGAGGCCACCTCCCCCTCGCCGTTGAGCTCGGTGACGCCGCGGCGCTCATCGGGCGCCAATTCGACGCGGGCAACGTCCTTCAGCAGCACCGGCGTTCCGCCCTGAGCTTTCAGCACGATCTGCTCGAGATCGGTCGCCCCGCGCAAATAGCCCTTGCCGCGCACCATGAACTCGGTCTCGGCCAGCTCCACGACGCGCCCGCCCACATCCATGTTGGAGGCGCGAACGGCCTCCTTCAGGTTGGAAAGCGGAATGTCGAAGGCCTTCAGCCGGCGCGGGTCGACCACCACCGAGTATTGCCGCACGAAGCCGCCGACGCTGGCAACCTCGGCCACGCCTTCGGCTTTGGCGAGTGCAAACCGCACCTGCCAATCCTGCGTGGTTCGCAACTCGGCGAGCGTGCGCCTGGCAGCCATGACGGCGTATTCGTAGACCCACCCCACCCCCGTGGCGTCAGGGCCCAGGCTGGGCGTCACGCCTTGCGGCAGGTTGCGCGTCGCGGCGGAGAGGTATTCCAGCACCCGCGAGCGCGCCCAGTAGATGTCCGTGCCTTCCTCGAAGATCACATAGACGAAGGACACGCCGAAGAACGAGAACCCCCGCACCACCTTGGAGCGTGGCACTGAGAGCATGGCCGTCGATAGCGGATAGGTGACCTGATCCTCCACCACCTGTGGGGCCTGGCCGGAATACTCCGTGTAAATGATGACCTGGGTATCCGAGAGATCCGGGATCGCATCCAGCGGCACATGCACGACGGCATAGAGCCCGGCGGCCGTCGCCAGAACCGCGCCGATGAGGATGAGGGCGAGGTTGTTCGCCGACCAGCGGATGAGACGCGCAATCATGGCTTCGCTTCCGGCGCCTGCTTCGGCTCGGCCGTGAAGCCTGCCAGCGCCGCCTTGAGATTGGCCTCCGCGTCGATCAGGAAGTTCGCGGAAACGACGACGTTCTCGCCCTGCTTCACGCCATCGAGGATTTCGACGAACCCTTCACCCCGCAGGCCGAGCTTGACGGCGCGCGGCTCGAACCGCCCCTCACCTTTGTCGACCAGAACCACCTGGCGGCTGCCGCTGTCGATCACTGCCGACACCGGCACGGTAAGGCGCGGCGCCTCCCCCGCCCCCGCATCGATCTCCACATCGGCGAACATCTCGTGCTTGATGCGGTGGTCGGGGTTCCTCACCTCGATGCGCACTTTTGCCGTTCGTGTCGCGGCATCCAGCTCATGCAGGATGAAGCTGACCTTGCCCTCGAACGTCTCGCCGGGATACGCCCTGAACCGGAGTTTGGCTGGCGCTCCGAGCTTGACGAGCCCGATGTCCTGTTCCGCCACGTCGGCGATGACCCAGATGCTGGAGAGATCGGCAAGACGGAAGAGCTCCTCGCCCGCCTTTGCCATTTGCCCTTCCACCACATTCTTCGTCATCACCACGCCCGTGACCGGGGCCGGCCAGGTGATCAGCGTCTTCGGTTGGGGGCTGGACTTGATCTCCTCGATCACGCTCTCGGGCAGACCCAGGTTTCGCAGGCGCTGCAGTGCTCCAATCTGGGCCCGGCTGTCGTCGCTGGAACCCTTGGCGCTTCGATAGTCGATCTGCACCGACACTACCTGCGGGCTGTAGACCACGAACATCGGATCGCCCGCCTTGACGTGCTCGCCGGTCGCATTGACGATCAGCTTGTCGATGAAGCCATCCGCCCGCAGCGACACGGTTCGCAGCGTTCGCTCATCGGGCTTGGCGATGGCGGGGGCTCTTACGGGACGCGCCAGCACGCGCAACGCGGCAGCTTCGGTTCGCACCCCTGCGCGCTGCACGCGGTCAAGACTGACCTTGACGGTGCTGGCGTCCTGTTCCTCGCCCTCATAGACGGGGATGTAATCCATCCCCATCCAGTCCTTCTTTGGCACGGGCGAGGTGTCGGCAAGGCCCATCGGGTTGCGGTAGTAGAGGATCTTGCCTTTGCCCTTGGGCTTTGAAGCCGCAGCCCCTGCGAGCGCCGGCTCCTCTTCGTCATAGACTGGCACGTAATCGCGCCCGTCGGCCGTCTTCTTCGGCGCCGGTGAGAAATCCGCATTGCCGTCCGGGTCCTTCCAGTACAGCACCTTGCGCGGCGCGGTGGTCTCCTGCGGGGTGAGTGAGGTCGAGGTTTTGGCCTGCCCGAACGGCCAGGTGCCGGCGCCAAGGCGGTAGCCGCCAAGGATGCCGAGGAGGGCCGCCGCAAGGGCGACCCCGACGATCACGTTGCGAGACATGGCAGCCGCCTTCACTTCGCCTTGAAGACGACGGTGCCCTCGATCGTCTCGCTCTCGCCCGGCACTTTGGCCTGCAGCTTGAGCGCCCACCCTCCGGCCATCGTGAAGTCCGCCTTGAAGCGGTAGACGCCGGGCTCGGTGGAGGCCTGCGCAGTGTGCTTGGCCGTCATCTCGCCCATGCTGTCGGGCGACATGTCGAGCCGGCTGCGGAAGATCACAGCGCCTGCGACTGGCTTACCGGACCTCTTGTCGACCAGGCGAACGGCCACATCGCTACCGCTCCCGTTCTTGACGTCGACCTGGACGGGCTGGAACTCATAATCCTTGGCGCCGGCGTGGGCACTTGGGCCCCTGGCCATGATCGCAAGCCCAAGGGCTGCGACCGCAAACATTCTCAATGTCATGGTCTGATCCTTTGTTCAGCAAGCGGACGCTGCGCGCTGTACGGCGCAGCGCGACACCACGCGCTCGGGCGCGCGGTCCAGAAAAGACCGCACCCGGCGCAGCAACGCGCTGAGGATCAGACTCGAGGAGGTGGCGCAGGCGGCCGCAACGATCGGTCCGGGGGCTTCTCGCGATCGCCGGGCCGATCGTGGATGATGATGTAGCGGACGAAACCTGCCCTAAGGGGCTCAAGCACGCCGAGCACATGCATGCCGCACTTCATCTGGCAAGCCGCGCCATCGGGACACGGCGCCTTGGCCGGCGTGTCACAGCATGCGCAATCCTTGGTCTTCGCCGGCGCCTTCCCCATCATCTTTTCGCAGTCGCTCATGCCGGCCGCCATGTCCTCGCCCGGCGCGGAGGCGGCGACATGGTGCGCGGGCATGGTCACAGCCGCCCACGCCGAGACCATGGGCGTCAACGCCAACGACAGCGCGATCAGCAGCGCAAGGATGGGACGCAGGCAGCGCAGAGAAGGGGTTCCTTTCCGGAGGTCAGTCTAGCATCTATACCCTTACCGCATCGCCAATATGACGCCAATCCTGACAAAGGGCCTTGATTCTGCTCAAGAGCGCCGCTGACACGCCGCCCGGGCCAGCACCACTCAACGCTTCTCTGAATTGGATCGGTCGCCAACAGCACCCTCATGCCCGTGGGTGTGATGCATGTCCGGCACATGCGGATGCGTGTGCACCAGCCGTTCGTGCCGGTGCCGATGCGTGTGCGGTTCCCCGGGCGGGTCGTCCGCTGCATGGGCGTGCCGATGGTGAGCATCGTGCACGTGCGGATGGCTGTGCTCCATCGGCTCATGCACGTGCACGTGCTCGTGCACCTCCGTCAGGTGAAGCCAGACGCCGAGCCCCATCAGTCCACCGGCGATCGCGAGCTGCAGGCTTACCGGCTCGCCCAGAACGATCACTGCGGTGGCGGCACCCATGAACGGGCCCGTCGAGAAATATGCCCCGGTGCGCGCCGCCCCAAGGCCGCGCAGCGCCATGACAAACAGCGCGAGGCTCGCGCCGTAGCCAAGGAAGCCGACGACCCCTGCCAGCACCAAGGTTGAGAGTTCTGGGATCGTCCCGCCCGCGAGAATGCCCAGCACCAGATTGACCGGCCCGGCGATGAGCCCTTTGAACTCGACGATCTGCAGCGGATCGGCCAGTGAGACTTTGCGAGTCAGGTTGTTGTCGAGACCCCAGGCAACGCAGGCGCCGACAATGGCCAGAGGACCCATCAGATCCGACCACGCCGGCCGGCCCGACCACGCGAGCACCATGGCTCCCGCGACAAGGCAGGCCATGCCGAGCGCCACGCGGCGGTCGAAGTTCTCCTTGAAGACGAACCACGCGATCAGCGCTGTGGCCGCGCCTTCGAACGTTAGGAGCAGGGACGCCGTTGCAGCAGGCGTCCGGCTCAAACCTGCCATCAGCAGTAGAGGCCCGACGAGCCCGCCTGCGACGATGGCGCCGGCGAGCCAGGGTACGTCCTTGCGCTCAAGTGGAACTTCCCTGGCTTGGGATGGAGCCAGCCAATCGCGCCCCGCGCGGCGCAGCACGGCGACTCCGAGCCCGGCCCCGCAATAGAGCAGGCCCGCGAGCACGCTCGGGTCGATATTGCCGAGCAGCACTTTGGCCGCAGGGGTCGAGAGTCCAAACAGGGCGGCCGAGACCAGAGCCAGGATGGCGTCGCGTCGGTTCATCGGATGAGGCTAATCCGCCCACGCCCCCGTCACAATCGAGAGGTCATCGCGCTTGGATGCGGGCACCATATCGTCAGCCCGCTACCCTACCCTTCTGTGCCCGCGCTCCAATTCTGCAATCCCGATCGAAAGTTCGATGCGGCCGACCGCCGTCGCTGTCAATGGCATTTTCGGCGGCGTTGTTCAGATCTCCAGCCGCTTACCCCGAGGCTCGGTTGATCGCCCTTGATGCTCATCGCACGTTGCGCATGGTGCAGTCGCCTCCGACCCCGCACATCGGGCATTCAAGAGATGGTGTGGAGTCCGCCAATGTCGACGTGCGGTGCAACTGGTCACCCAACGAAAGCTCACGAGGAGGTCGTTCTGCACAGTAGAACAAGAGAGAGCTCAATTGACAAGGCAGTTCGGAGCCTTAATCTCATGAGCGTCACGTCGTTCCGCATTGCGGAACTGCGCCAATAATAAGGTTTGGGAGGAACGCTATGATGCGAGCGTGGTGCAGCGGACTCGCTCTCGGCTTTGTTGCTGGGCTTGGCTCCTTGCTCATGGCGCCGTTCGCGTGGGCGCAAGAGAAGTACCCGTCCCGTCCGATCGAGTTCATAGTGCCGTGGGGTGCGGGCGGCGGGTCCGATCAGACGGCACGGGCGATAGCAAAGCTGCTGGAGGCAGAACTCAAGACCGCAGTGCCGGTCATCAACGCCCCAGGCGGCACGGGTACGGCTGGCATCACCAAGCTGCTCTCGGCTCCGGCCGACGGTTATTCGATTGGACTGCTCGCGTGGGACACTCTAGCGCTACTGTCCAGCAAGCCGCAGAAGTGGAGCATCGATGATCTCGCCGTATTGGGCATCGTGATCCAGCTCCCTTCCGCTCTATACGTGGCGGAGAACAGTCGCTTCAAGACGTGGGCGGATTTGGAGCAGGCAACCAAGGCCGCGCCAAGTGCAATCAAAGTCGCGATTTCCGGCTTTGGCAGCCCAGACCACATCACGCTGAACTACCTCGCCACCAAGGGTCTCCCATTCAAGCCCGTGCCGTATGCGGAACCCGGCGAGCGCTATGCATCTCTGCTCGGCGGACACTCGGACATCCTGTACTCGCCCATCGGCAACGTGCGCAGCTTCGTCGAGGGCAAGCAGATCCGTCCCATCCTGATGCTGTCGGAGAGGCGCAACGCCCATTACAAGGATGTCACAACGTCCAAGGAAGCCGGATACGACATCACGTTGCCGCAGCGCCGCGCGGTCGTCGTCAAGAACGGCACGCGATCGGAACAGTTCAAGGTCCTCGAGGAAGCCCTGGCGAAGGTGGTCAAGCAGGACGCCTACGCGCAGTTCCTGGAGCGTGAGTTTGCCCAAGCCGACAGCTTCGTTGCCGACAAGGCCGCAGTCCAGCTCATGCGAGCGGACGTGGAGCAGATGCGCAGCATCGTGAACCAAACCCAGGGCAAGTAGCGGATACCGACCAATCCTCGGTGTCAATCAAGGGATGCCGTCAGCGAGCGGCACGTGGAGCTGGAGGGCGTTGTGCCGCTTGCGTTGCGATTGAGGCGCGTTGTTCCCTACGCGATAATCCTAGCGGCGGCCAACTGGCTTGTCCTTCTGGCCGGGAAGTTCGACTACGATAAGTCTGCGGGTAGTCTCGGACCGGACGCTTGGCCGCGCCTCATCCTTTGGCTGACGATCGGGCTTTGTGTCCTCCAGATCGCTCGCTTGGCGTTGTTTGACGGCCCAGATGAGTCCGTCCCGATCGGGCTTGAAGCTCCCGGTTCCGAGGACGACATCCCCCCCGCTGAGGCCATGGGCACCAACTACATGCAGGCGGGCGCGGCGCTGGCCTCGATTGCGCTCTATCTGCTGGCGCTTCCGTATGCCGGCTTCTTCCTCGCGACACTCGTGTTTCTCACCGTCTTTATCGCCATCGCCGGCTATCGCCGACCATTGGTGATCCTGCCGGTAGCCGCAGTCCTGGCTGCGGGCTTCATGTTTCTCTTCATGCGCGTGATCTACGTCTCCTTGCCGATCGGCATCGAGCCGTTCTCCAGGATATCGCTCCTGATGATGAAGTTGCTGGGTGTGTCCTAGGAGGCCATCGATGGACGCGCTGCAGTTTCTCGCCATCGGCTTTGCCCGGGTGCTCACGCCCGAGAACCTCTCCATGCTGCTCATAGGGCTGAGCATCGGCATGGCTGTGGGCATCATGCCGGGGCTCGGCATCGTCAACGGGATAATTCTGGCGCTGCCCTTCACCTACAAGATGGGGATCGAGGCCTCGATCATCCTCCTCACGTCGATCTACATGGCCGGCACCTATGCGGGCGCATACACCGCGATCCTCTACCGCATCCCAGGCGAGTCCAACGACATACCCTTGCTGTGGGACGGGTACCGCATGACCCAGAACGGCGAAGCGGCGAAGGCGCTGGGATGGGCGCTCGTGGCAGCCCTGTTGGGTGGGCTGGCCTCGACCACATTCATGGTCGCGCTGGCGACGCCGTTGAGCGCTCTGGCTCTCAGCTTCGGAGCGCCGGACTACTTTGCTGCCGTGATGTTCGGACTCTCGACCGTTGTCGCCCTTGGCGGAAGATCACTCGTCAACGCGTTGCTGGGCCTGTTCATCGGGCTCATCATTTCTACGGTCGGTGTTGACAGCATCTACGGAGCGGAGCGCTTCACGTTCGACACACGCTTGCTGTCCACCGGGATCCCCTATTTGACGGTTCTGATCGGCATGTACGGCATCGGCGAGGTGCTCTCCCGCACCGGCCAACCCTCCCAAAGCCCGGACCAGAATGCGGCCGGACCTGAGGGTGGACGCGTGAGGACCGCCTTCCCGTCGCGCCGGGAGCTATGGGACCTGCGCAGCACGCTCGCCCGCAGCACGGTCCTCGGCACGTTGCTCGGCACTATTCCCGGTGCGGGCGCCACTGTGACGTCCTTCATCTCCTACGGCGTGGAGAAGCAGTACGGCAAGCGGGGAGCGCTGCTCGGAACGGGACTTCCGGAGGGCGTCGTGGCGCCGCAAATCGGCTCGACGGCTTCCGTGGCCGGCCACATGGTGCCGCTGTTGACGTTAGGGCTGCCCGGCAGTGGCGCAACGGCGATCATCCTCGCCGCATTCTTGCTGCACGGCGTGCAGCCGGGGCCGCTGCTCTTCTCCAGCGCAACCTCGAAGATCGCGGCCTACACGATTTTTGCGTCGATGTTCGCCGCCGTGATCGGCATGTGCCTGCTCAGCTTCCTCTGGATCCGGATCACCGTGAGAATGCTGAGCATCCCCGCACCGTTCCTGGATGCAGCAATCGTCATGTTCTGTATTCTCGGCGTGTACGCTGACCGAAACAACATGTCCGATGTCTGGATGGTGATGATCTTCGGCGGTCTGGGCTATCTGTTCGAAAAGTTCCAATTTCCAATTTCCCCGCTTGTGCTCGGCGTCATTCTCGGGCCGATCGCCGAGAGCACCTTCATGCAAAGTATGATCAGCTTCGATAATGATTGGACGATCTTCTTCAGGGGCCCGATCAGCGGAACGCTGATGACGTTGGCAATCCTGGCACTGCTCTACCCAACGCTGAGACAGCTCCTCGCTCGCACCAAGGCCAAGAAGCTGAGGTAGGCGCGCTCAATTGGCGGCGACCATCAGCTTCGCGCCGATGTCGAACGCAGCCGTAGGGGCGACATCGGCAAGAAGCCCTACCGCGTACAACAAGTAGGAGCGATCGATCAGGAACCGCGGCCGCAGGGGGCACAACATCTCCTCTGCACTCGGGGTCCTCACGACGCCTTCGAGGGCAAAGTGTCCGTGCCTGCCGTGCGCCAGCACCCCACCGACGCCGATGACGGTCATCACATTGCTGAGGTCCTTGCCATATTGGACCAGCGCCGGCCCGGCCGTCGTAAAGACCTCCCGTATGCGGCCCGCGTGACGCTCCATGGCGAGCTTGATGGCCGACCTGGCCAGCGCGGCATCGAGCGCAACCTGCGCATCGTTCGCGGGCACGAAATCGGTGTTGGCAGCAATGTGCTCGGCGTAGTCACGCAGGTCCTGCTCGACGAGCGTCTTGCCGGTGAGGCTATTGGCGAGCCCGACGATAGGACCCGCGCCAACTCTCTCGATGATGGTGGCGGCGTTGGCGCGCATCCCGAGATCACCTTCGACGGTCCGCTTGAGGAACAACTCCGGCAGGCCGCGCAGGAGGGCGCCGGGCTTCGTAGGCGAGCCAGTGGATGCAGAATGGATGTCGGTGGTCGCTCCGCCGATGTCGGCAATGACGAGATCCCCCCAGCCCTTGCGATCGGGCGTACCCTTGCTCAAGAGCTCGCAGGCCCGCAGAACGGCGCTTGGCGTAGGAATGATCTCCGATACGAGCCGGACCTCCTCTGCGGTGCTCTCGATGCCCTTGGCCCGCGTGATATGACGCACGAACAGCTCACGGATTGTCGCGTGCACCTGCTCGATTTCGATGCGATCGATCTCAGGCAGGATATTGGGCGCCTGCAGTGCCGACTTGCCCGCGCTGCTCAGTAATGCACAACAGTCGTCCGATACGGCATTATTGCCGGCAACGATGATTGGTGCCGTTATGCTGCTCTTGGCCAGCGCGCGTGCATTGTGCAAGATGGTGTCTTCGTCGCCGCCGTCGATGCCGCCGGCGAGAAGGACAAGATCGGGTCGAGACGCCTCGATTGCACGGACCGTTGAAGTGGGCAGCTTGTGGCCATACGCGCCGATGATCTTCGCGCCAGCTCCGAGGGCTGCCCGTTGCGCCGCCTCCAGGCTGAGCGTGGGCACGAGGCCAATGACGGCGATACGCAAGCCGCCGGCAGCACTGCTGCAGACGTAGGTCGGCAGATCCTTCAGCGATCTCTTGGCCGCGGCCTCGAGCCGGCGCAGGACTGCCCTCAACCCGACCCGCACATCGGTGCCGACCGTGCTCGGCTCATAAGCGGCGCCCACCAGTTCGGCGCCGGCCAAATCGAGCAACGCCCCCTTGGTGAACGTGCTGCCGAAATCGATGGCGACCGAAAGTTCCATGGATCGGCCCAACGTTGAGAGCTCAGCTCCGGCTCAGGCCGACAGCCCCAGATCGGCCTTGAGGTCGGCAATAGCGACGCCTGGCTTTGTCTGCGGGGGGTAGACACGGTGAAAGCCGTAGCTCCTGAACAGGGCTTCGGTTTGCGGCCACTCCTCGGGGTCGGTGACGAGAATGCCGCCGAGATAGAGGCGCACGTGTCCAAGCCCGGCTTCCTCGCACTTGGCACCGAAATCGGCGCAGTCGATCCGCGCCATGCCATAGAGGGAAGATACCAGGATGGCATCCGCTGCGCTCTCCTTCGCCGCAGCGATGAACTCTTCCGGCGGAACCACGGCGCCCAGGAATACGACCTTGAAGCCCGCTTCCTCCAGGGCGAAACGGACGACCGAACTGCCGACGATGTGGGCGTCGTGGCCGATCGTGCCAAGCACGACCACTGGCTGTCGCCGTGCCCCTTTGTTCGGATTGCCGGTCATTTCCAATCCTCCCTGTGCGCCCGGTATCGCCGCATTATGATTGACCACGGCTCCGGACCTCCTCGATCAGCGGCTGCGACGCCCAGGTAGCCTCGCGCACGATCCAGTTGACGTCGGCGGCCGTCCCCTCCTTCCGCTCACGCTCGCTGATCCGCTGGCGGTGGTATTCGATCACGTCCTTCGGCACCGGCATGAGACCATGGTCGAGGTAGCGCAGTGCGCCATTGCGGTCGCGCACAATCTTCACGCGGCTCTTCAGATACCGATAGGGCGAAAACATCGTGTCGAGTGTGCCGGCCAGGATGGCGCGCGCGCCACCCTTCGCCAGGTCGCCGTCGCCGAGCTCGAGCACGCTGTTCATGAGCGCGCGCACCTCCATCTCGATCATTTGGCGCTCGAGCTTCAGCTCATCGCCTTCGGGCAGGCGCTGTCCGGCGATGAGCCGCACGACCTGGCCGCAAATGTGCAGGCCTTCGCGGAAACCCTCCGCGGTCGGCGTGGTCGTTGCCTCGTCGGGCGACTTGATGAACATGCCGTTGCAGCCACCCAGAGCTGAAACCGCTGCATTCCACGCCAACTGCCCTGCCATCTGCCCTCGCTCCAGCGGCCAATCGCCCAGGAAGAAGTAGGTCCACGAGAAGACCTTCACATCATTCCATCCCATGCGGTCGAGATACTCGCGGGCGAGCTTCCGCAGGCTCTGGATTGCGGCGACGTCCTGCACCAGGTTCATGCCGATGCCGAGGCTGAGATCGATCCACTTCACGCCCTGGGCGGCGGACAGCAGCACCTCCAGGAGAGACACTGTCACCTTGAATCCAAGCGTGTCCCAGCCGGGTAGATTGGCCGAGGCGCGGCGCAGAATAGGAATGCCTTCCTCGGTGAAGTGTGCCGCCAGACGATCGATGTATTGCTGGTTGTGGATGTTCTTGTCGACGGGATAGTCGCGCGAGTGCTGGATCAGCTCCTCGATGCTTTTGATCGTGCCCCACGTCCAGCCGCCAGCCAGCGCAAACTCCCAGGGCAGCCGGGCGTCCTCGTCGTTGTTGTCGGTGCCGATGGCTGCGCTCGTCGCCTCGTTGACGGCGCGCGCTCCCTTGAGCCCATGAGCGACAAGCGGATAGCCGTTCAGGAACGAGATGCCCTTCTTGCGGCTGCGCTCGACGGCATCGGCGGCCTTCGCGTACTCGGACTTGCGCGTGTAGGTGTCGGTCAGCACGTACCAGCGATCGGGCCGCAGGTCTTCCGAATGCTTGATATGGTCGACGGTCTGCTCAACCAATGCGTGGCCGACCTGAGGTACGATTTGAATGCGACCTTCCCTTTCGGCAGCCTCGTTGCGGAGCGAGGCATACTTCATCGGGCGCTGCTCGCGGTGATAGGCGATCGCCTCCGCGATGGCGCCATCGTGCTCGAGCTCCTTGCCGGTGGGCCATAGCTTCAGCACCTGTCGCCGCTGATCCAGGAAGTAGTCCCAGTCCCACCGCTTCATGCTCAAGTCGATGCCGGCCAACATGAGTATTGCGCTCCGTTGTTCCACGTTGCGGAACATGGTCGTTCACGACGAGTGTGCAACCTAGACATGGCGCGTCTACCTGTAAATTGCTATTTCTGTCTAGGTCTCCCAGGTTGACATACAGGCAGCGCTGCGGAATAAGTTGAAGCGCATCACGTACTAGTTCTACATTGTGGAACCATCAGGTGGCGACTGATCGCAATCATTTTGTGGCTTCGGTGGCCGGCTGCCTCGAGCTGCTTGAGGTCTTCGGATCGACGCGCGGGCCGATGTCGCTGACATCCCTGGCAGCGGCGACGAACCGTCCCAAAAGCACCGTCCACAGAGCTCTGTCGACACTGATCAGCTCGGGGTTCGTAGAGCAAGACGCGCAGACCTCGCACTATCGCTTGACACTGAAGCTGTGGCGGATCGGCATGTCGGTGCTGTCCGATCTCGACATCGTCAAGGTCGCGCGCCCACATCTCGAGAAACTGATGGTGGCGACCGATGAGACCGTCCACCTCTCGATGCTCGATCCGTCAGGGGACGTGATCTATGTGGCGAAGGTGGAGAGCCCGCGTTCGATCAGGGTGCAGACGCAGCTCGGCAAGCTCAACCGCTCGTGGTCGACCGCGACCGGGCGAGCGATCATCGCGTTCCGACCGGAGGTGGCGGACAAGGTGCTCGCGAGCCCCCTCAAGCCGAACACGCCGATGACGGTGACCGATCCTGACCGCATCCGCACGTTCTTGGCAGAGGTCGCGAAGAAGGGCGTGGCAATCGCGAAGGGCGAGAATCATCCGGAGATGGGCGGCATAGCTGCGCCCATCCGTCAGCACAGCGGAGACGTCATCGCCTCATGCGGCGTGGCCATTCCGGTCTTCCGCATGGATCGCCGGCTGGTCGAGCGCTGCGTCCCGCTGGTGCTCGAGGCCGCAAGCGCGATTTCGACAGAGCTCGGCTACCGCGCGGACGAACGCAAGTTGAAGGAGCGCCGTGCATAAGAGGGTGCGGGCGTACGTCGTGCGCATCGTTGAGGGCCAAAGGCTGGACGCATGGATTTCGGACTGACTTTCGAGCAGCAAGCGCTGGTCGACTCCGCGCGAAGGATGGTCGAAACGGTCATCCGTCCGATCCTCGACGCTCATCCCGCCGATCGCGCCCTCCCCAAGTCCGCGGTCTTGCAGATCATGCAGAAGGCGGCCGACCTTGGCCTGACCTCCGCACGCATTCCGATCGAGGGGGGTGGAGCGGGACTGGCAATGCTCGACTACGGCCTGATGGCCGAGCAGATCCCTCCCTGCATCGCTCTCATTCTGCAGCCGCATGAGGCGACGACGACCCGCATCTATCTAGGCGGAACTCCCGAACAGAGGGAACGCTTCGTGCCGGACCTCATCGCGGGGCGAAGGATCGCTTGCACCGGCAGCACCGAGCCCGACATCGGCTCGGACCCGCGCGGCGTCAAGACGAAGGTACACGAGGACGGCAAGGACCTCGTGATCAACGGGCGCAAGCTCTGGATCTCGAACGCTCCGATCTGCGATGTCATCAATGTCATGTGCCGCATGAGCAGGCCTGACGGCAGCTCGAGCCTGGTGCGCGTGCTCGTGGAGCGGCCACAGTCGCCGTTCGAGACGCGAGAAGTGCACATGCTCGGGCTGAACCAATCGCCCCACGGCGAGGTCGTGTTCGACAATTGCCGCGTTCCCAAGAGCAATCTGTGCCCCGACAACGGCGACACGGCCAGGCTGCTGACCCTGACCTGGCTTGCCAACCGGCCGCTGGTCGGACTGATGGCCGTCCATCTCGCGCAACGGGCGCTCGACCTGGCCGTCGAATACGCCAAGGTGCGCAAGCAATTTGGCCGTTACATCGGCGGCTTCCAACTCATCCAGCAAGACCTCGCAGAGATCCACACCGCCGTCGTCACAAGTCGGCTGGTCTGCTACCACGCGCTGGCAGCAATCGACCGAGGCGAGCGCGCCAATGCCCTCTCGGCAATGGCCAAGCGCTACGCGGTCGACGCCTGCGATCGCGCCATCGCCCTGGCCATGCGCGTTCACGGCGCCATGGGTCTCAGCAACGAGCTCGGTCTCGAGCGCGTCGCGCGGGACGCGCGCATGATCTCGATACCCGACGGAACGCCCGGCATTCTCACGCTGATTCACGGCCGCGAGCTCACCGGGCTCGATGCCATTCGCGGCTAGGAAATCCACCTATGCCGATCGATGACGCGATGAGACGAGCGCGGGCGATGGAGCAAGATGCGATGGCCCAATCCGGTCCCCTTGTCGGCTACCGCGTCCTTGACTTGGGCTCGACGGTGGCGGGCCCGTTTTGTGCGCGCCTGCTCGCAGACTTCGGCGCCGAGGTCGTCAAGGTCGAGGACATCGGCGGCGATCCGGTGCGGGAGCTCGGCGAGAAGGCCGACGGCAAGTCGCTCTACGCCGCGACCATCCTGCGCAACAAGAAGATCATCGCCATCGATCTGCGCAAGGAGGAGGGGCGCGACCTGGTCCGGCGCCTCGTGCCGCACTTCGACGTCGTGGTCGAGAATTTCCGTCCCGGCACGCTCGAGAAGTGGTCGCTGGGATACGAGGATCTCTGCAAGCTGAGGCGGGACCTCATCATGACCCGCATCAGCGGCTTCGGGCAGTCCGGACCCATGACGCAACGGCCCGGATACGGCGTGATCGGCGAGGCGATGAGCGGGCTCCGGGAGATGATCGGGGAGCCTGACCGCCCGCCATCGCGCGTGGGCCTGCCGCTGACCGACTACATCACGGCCGTCTACGCCGCATTCGGGACGGCGATGGCCATCGCCCATCGCCACCGCACCGGGCAGGGGCAATGCATCGATGCGGCGCTCTATGAGGCCGCCTTCAGCTTCATGGAAGCGGCGGTTCCCGCCTACGAGAAGACCGGCAAGGTCGCGAAGCGTGCCGGCTCGCGACTGCCCAACAGCGCCCCCAACAGCCTCTATCCGACACGCGATGGCAAGTACATCCACATCGCAGCTCTGGCCGACCAGGTTTACCGTCGACTGACGAAGGCTATGGGCAAGCCGGAGCTGGGCACGGATCCGCGCTTTGCCACGCAGGAGCCGCGCGCGAGGAACGTCGATGAGGTCGACGAGATCGTCACCGCATGGACGTCATCGCTCGATCTGGCTGAGATCGAGCAGAAGCTCGAGGTTGCCGACGTTCCGGCCAGCCGGATCTTCACGATGAGCGATATCTTCGGCAGCGCGCATTACGCCTCGCGAAACATGCTCGTGACGGTGCCGGATGACGATCTCGGCAGCGTTACTCAAGCAGGCATCGTGCCGAAGCTTTCCGCGACGCCCGGCCGGGTGTGTTGGTCCGGGCATCGCAATGGGCAGGACACTCGGGAAATCCTGCGCTGCTTCCTCGACATGCCGGACGCGGATGTCGACCGGCTCGAGAGCGCGGGCGTTGTGCGCTGCGACCGAGACGCGGGCCAAAGCAGCGGGAATTCATCCTCCGAGCCCAACTCCAACCTCGCCAGAAAGGCAGGCACATGAACAAGTTCAAGGCGTATCGTGTTCACACGATAGACGGCAAGGCCGTTTGCCGTTTCGAGGCCCTGAGCCTGGAAGACCTGGATTCCGGTCCGGTGGTGATCAAGACAGCCTACTCTGCGGTCACCTACAAGGATGCCATGGCCGCGCGTGGCGTCGGCAAGAACGTACGCACCGATCGACCCTGCGTCACCGGCGTCGATCTGTCGGGAATCGTGGTCTCGTCGAAGGACGCGCGCTTCCGCGAAGGCGATGCTGTGATCGTTACCAACTACAAGCTCGGCGTCGATCAGGACGGCGGCTATGCCGATTATGCGCGCGTGCCAGGCGATTGGATCGTGCCGTTGCCCAAGGGGCTGTCGCTCTACGAAGCGATGGGCCTCGGCACGTCCGGCTTGACGGCCGCGCTGGCGGTGGATCGCCTGGAGAAGGCTGGACTGAAGCCGTCGGATGGGCCCGTCGGGATCAGCGGTTCAACCGGCGGTGTGGGCAGCCTCGCCGTGGACATCTTCGCCAAGCGGGGCTTTGATGTGACCGCCATTAGCGGCAAGCTCGATCAAGAGCCGTTCCTGCGCGCGATTGGCGCCAAGACGGTCATGTCGAGCCAGAACCTGCTGGCCGACAAGTCTCCGCTGGCTGCGGAGATGCTTTGGGCGGGCGCGCTCGACAACGTCGGCGGCGCGTATCTCGACCGCATTGCGGCGCGCGCCTTGCCGAACGGCAAGATTGCCGTCGCCGGCATGGCCGTCGGATTCAAGCTCGAGACCACGGTGTTGCCCCTCATTCTCCGCTCCGTCGATATCCTTGGCATAAACGTCTCGCGCCAACTTGCGATGACGGAACGGCGCCGTTTGTGGGAGCGCCTCGGTTCGGACCTCAAGCCTCGACACCTGGACAAGATCGCCCGTCCGATTCCCTTCGAGCAGTTGGATGAGGCGATGGATCGCTTCTTCAACGTGACAACGGTGGGTCGTGTCGTGGTGGAGGTTGGCGAAAGGGCGCCTTCTCGCTCCTAGTCGCCCAAGCTTTCCCATCTGGCAGGCCGTGTGAGGCAACAGCGAATTGGGTACTGCGATCGTCTTCGTGGAGGCGGGCACAGGAGCCGGTAGTCTGCGTGCGTTTGCATTGGGTCGATTGTTCCGAACACCCCTCACACATGAGAAGTACGAGCCATCAGTCGCGGTCACACAAATCCCGGATTGCGAGGCAGATATCGGGCCCAATCGCCAAATTCTTTCGTCGCCATCAGCACCATTGGCGTCGTGATGCGCATCCCGACCTCGACAGCCAGCCTCAAGGCTGTCTCGCTCGCGCCGGGGATGAAGGCCGACACCTGCGGGCCTCCGCTCTCGGCCGCCAGGTCGAGCGCGGTCCTGAATGCGGCGCCGAGCAGTGCATGGCGTGTCACGGCCAAGGGTCCGATGTGGCCTTCGCACGTATAGGCATATCCGATGCACTCGTGTCCCGCGTAGAGCAATACACCTCGGGTCACGCCATCCGCAGCGAGGAAGCCGTGATGCTTCCCACGCGATAGCCCCAACACCGAAACGTCGATCTCCGCAAGCAGCTGATGGTGAGCCGCCGTGCTCTCCATGGGCACGCAGCGCAACCGCTCGCCTTGGACCTTCCTCGTCAACGCACTGCGCGGGACACCGAAATTGTAGATGGGACAGCGAGGAAACAACCCATGCCGTATGTACAGCCCTTGCGAGACATTGTTGAACGAGAAGGTAATGAGCCCCTTGATCGCCGCGTTGCTTTTCTCGGCGTGCTCCAACGTTCGTCTGAGAAGCTCCCCTCCAAGCCCGCGCGCCTGTTGACCCGGCGCAACGAAGAGCTGTGCCAAGAACCACAGGCCGCCGCAGACCCAGCTGAAGGCGAAGCCCAGGATTTCTCCGCCCTCCTCCGCCACCCACAGGCCGTCGGGGTCGTCGTGCAGACAGAACATCGGAAATGTCGGCGGGCGGACGGTCGCGATCGGACCGAAGCCGTGTCGCCGGCACAGATCGTTGATGCTGGCGACAACGAGCTCGCCCGCGTGCTGCAGGTCGCCCGCGTGGGCCCTCCGGCAAAGGATCGCCATCGACAGCCTGCGCTCACGCCAGGGGCCGGATGTTCTGGTTCATGCGAAAGAAATTCTTCGGATCATAAGAGGCCTTGATCCGCTGCAGCCGACGGTAGTTGGATCCGTACGCGGCGGCGACCGGATCGCCGGCCTCATCATCGTCGAGATAGTTGACGTAGCGCCCCGGCGCGAAGAACGGCTGCATCCTTTCGTACGTCTCGCGCGCCCAGGCAACGCAGCGGCTCGTTTCCTCTGGCCGCATCCATTGCGCGAGCACGAGGAAATTGTAGCCCTCCTTGCGATGCGGGAATGCGGTCTCGCTCGCGCCGACCCGGGTTGCCGCGCCGTGAATGTGCTCGAGCAGGAGCTGGCCCATGGTTGTGGGGCACCGGCCGAAGCAATCGATCATGGTGCCGATCGCAGCGTCGCTCAGCTCGCCCAGAAAGTTCGACTTCCAGTAGTTGAGAGCCCCTTTCGGGTAGTTGGCGTCGAGCATGCTGTTGAGCTGGCAATAGGCCATCGGCCCGACGGCATCCAGTATGGGCGAACCGAATTGCTTCAGCGGCCGCATGGCCTTCTCGGCGCCGGCCGGCGAACCACAATGACACGTGACAAGTGCCGCCACTTCTGCGCCGGACCCATCGGGCGCATGTGTCAGCGTCGCGAACAGAGTGTGCTCGTCAGTGAGCCGCTGCGTCTTGTCCCGATAGAACTCGAGCAAACTGCGTGCGCGATCGATTGGGTGAACGATGGGACCAGCCGTGACGGTCGGGCCTACCGGATGCAACTGGTATTCGAAGGAGGTGACAACTCCGAAGTTTCCGCCCCCGCCGCGAACGGCCCAGAACAGGTCAGGCTCCTCGTCCCTGCTGGCCCGCAAGACTTTGCCGTCCGCAGTGACAAGGTCGACGGATCGGAGATTGTCGAGGGCGAGACCATATTTGCCCATCAGCCAGCCCAGCCCGCCGCCAAGGGTGAGTCCGGCGATCCCCGTGCTGGAGACCACTCCGCCCGTGACCGCCAGGCCGTGCAGCTGGGTCTCGCGATTGAGCTCAGCCCAGGTGACGCCGGCCTGTGCATGCGCCGAGCGACCCCTGGGGTCGACGCGAATGCCCTTCATGGGACCCAAGTCGACCATCACGCCACCATCGATGGTCGCGCGGCCCGCCACGTTGTGACCGCCTCCGCGAACGGCTATTTCGAGCCCGAGCCTCCGCGTCAGGTTGATCGCGTCGACGACGTCGGCCACGCCGCGGCATCGGGCAATCAGTGCAGGCCGCTTGTCGACGAGCCCATTGTGGACTTTTCTCGCATCTTCGTACCCGCCATCGGCAGGCTTCAGAAGCTGGCCCCCGAAGGTGGCAGCGAGCTCGGCGGCGGCGCCGGCAACGGACGGTATCGACATAATGCGCCCTCCTCGGCTTCGGGATGTCATCTCTTCCATCTCGGCCTAGGCGGAGCAAACGCGAAGAATTCAGCCAAGGATGAGCCATTTTCATCTAGACTGGCGGCATGGAGAAGTTGCCGCCGTTGATCGAATTGCGCGCCTTTGATGCTGCCGCCCGCCATCTGAGTTTCAAGAAGGCAGCGGCGGAGCTTGGCGTGACTCCGACAGCGATCAGCCACCAGATCCGGCTTCTGGAGCGGTATTGCGGTCGTACTCTCTTCCGCAGACGACCACGTCCTCTGTCACTCACCGATGCCGGAGCAAGACTGTTCCCCGCCATCCGTGGTGGGCTTGAGGCGTTTGCGGCCGCCATTGCTGCGGTCAAGCGCGATGGCGACCTGCAGCCTCTCCGAGTGACGACGACAAATGCATTTGCCAGCCGTTGGTTGGTGCCGCGTTTGCCTGCCTGGAGGAAGCTGCACCCCGAAGCCCCGCTCGACATCATCGGCACCGATAGCGTTCTGGATCTAAGAGCCGGGGACGGCGATGTCGCAATTCGCTACGCCACGAGCCGGGTGGCGCCGGCGGACGGCCTCGCCGAGCAGTTCCTGAGCGACACCTTCTGGCCGATCTGCAGTCCTCGGCTACTTGCATCGGACCGTCTCAAGCGGCCTCTCGATCTCAAGAAGCATGTCCTCGTTCACTCTTATTGGGGGCCAAGCGACCGCGACCCGCCCACGTGGCACAAGTGGCTCACTATGGCCCGCCGGAGATGGCGTCATGTGCCCGACTTCAAGGAGATGCAGCACCTAAGCTTCCGGGAAGAACTGCACGCCATCGAGGCGGTAGTCGCCGGTCAAGGCATCGGAATATTCAGCGACGCGCTCGTGGCACAGGAACTCGCATCGGGAATCCTGGCCAAGGCCTTTGAGCTGAGCCTGCGTGGTTATGGATTTTACGTCGTGCGCCGAACGGGTCATCCTCGCGAGAAGATTATCAAAGCGTTCTCGACGTGGGTCCAGTCGGTCAGGTAGGGCCCACAACGATGCTCTTGCATTGCTGGTCCGCAGATCACATCGTGCCAGCAGATCCACCAGCGTCACGGACGTTCTACGAACAACGGACATGACAATCGAAGCACCAGCGTCAGAGATATCTGTCGCGCGAATGTCCGCTCCCGTATAGTCTGGCTTGGCCTCCCGCGGTGCCGACGCACACGCGTCCCCGAACTTGCCCCCTCAGTTGTTGTCCGCGCCTCTTGCGGCAAGAGCCTTCCGCACAAGGTCGGCAAGGCTCGTGGCGCCGAGCCGCTCCATCACCCAGGCACGGTAGTTTTCAACCGTCCTCGGACTGATGCCGAGGCGCGCCGCGATTTGCTTGTTCGACAGGCCCTCGGTCACGAGCTCCATGACCTCCTTTTGCCGCGGGGAAAGCTCGGCCATCTTGGCAAGTAGCTCGGCCTTCTGGCTCTCCTCGAGCTGGATCTGCTGGCCCGCCGCCGAGGCCTTCTCGATCTGCCGCATCAGATGCTCGGCATCGTAGGGCTTCTCGAGGAAATCGAAGGCCCCACTCTTGATTGCGGCGACGGCCATCGGTATGTCGCCATGCCCGGTGATGAGGATGAGCGGCGCCTTGCAACCGGCTTGGCCGAGATACCTTTGAAGGTCAAGGCCCGACAGGCCCGGCAGCCGTACATCGCTGACGATGCAGGCAAAGGCATCACCCTTGCCGGCCGCAAGATAAGCCTCGGCGCTGGCAAAGGTCCGCACGTTCATGCCGCGGCTCTCCAGCAGGAGCTTCAAAGAGTCGAGCACCGCCTCGTCGTCTTCGATCAGCGCGATCGTCATCAGGACGCAACCTCCCGCTGAGCCGAGGTTGCCGCACGCAGCGTGAACTGCACGACGGCGCCGTGAGGAGTGCTGCTGATGGAAAGGCGTCCGCCATGCGCTTCAATGATGGACCGTGCGAGCGAAAGGCCCAGGCCCAAACCCTCCTCCTTCGTGGTGATGAAAGGCGCAGACGCCCGTTCGAGGACACCAGGATCGAAGCCGGGCCCGTTATCACGCACCCCCACGACGATCATGCTCTCGCTCCCGAGCTCTGCTTCAACGATGACCCTGCCATCCTGCCGACCCGCCTCGGAGAGGGCTTCCGCCGCGTTTCGCACCAGATTGATGATAACCTGCTCGATCTGCACCACGTCGACGCTGACGGCGGGCAAAGTTCCGTCGAGGCGTACCTGGACGTCGACGCCGTGCCTTTCAAGCTCCGTATGGCAGAAGGCCAGCGCTTCCTCGATAAGCTCGGGCACCAACGCAACACTCGTCTCACTGCGCCCAAGCCGAATCAAGTCGCGCAGACGCCTGATCACCTCAGCGGCCCGCTCGATCTGGGAAATAACCCGCTTTGAGGCCTGCGTCGCGCTGGCGAGATCCGCGGCCGTGTGAGCTAGGCGTGCGTAGTTGGCGGCCGCGGTCAGCGGCTGATTGATTTCATGGGCAAGAGCCGCTGAGAATTCGCCCATGGTGCGCAAGCGTAGCGCCCGGTCCAGGGCCTCCTGATTGAGGCGCAGCTGGCGCTGCGTTCGCTGCTGCTCGCTGACCAACACCCCGATGGCCAATCCGGTGATGGCCAACACGAACATCAGCGCCTGATAGGCGGTGACGTTCGCCGCATCTTGCTCGGCGAAGTGCATGGCTCCGACCAGGCCGACCTGCGTGATCACAAGCAGACTGCAAACCCCCTCCAGGCCAAAGCGCACGGCCGTCCATGTGATCGGCAGGAAGAAGAGGTAGAAGACCTGAAAGCGAAACGTGTCGGCAAGTCCAAACACCGCCCAGAGCGCGCCGGCGACGAAGACGATCAGCCCAAATGCCTCCCAAGATGGGCGCAACGCCCAACGTCGCGTCGCCAACATGAGCAGGAAGGGAGTGAGGACGGTGACGCCGATGACCTCGCCGACCCAGAAGCGCAACGCGGCTGCGCCACTGTCTGCAAGCGATAGAATGCCGGCGATCACCAGCAGCCCGACATACGCGGCCGTCACCAGCACCGTGCTCGAAACGGCGGCTGTCAACAGGAGAAGCAACGATTGGCGCGTGGCCAACGAAGGGTCAAACGCCACGCGCGGCGACACCAGCAGGCTGGTGGCGGCGCCATAGCCCGCGCCAATGATCGCCGTGGCGGCGAGCTCGATTCCGATCGGCAACGGCAAACCCCGTACAACCGCGTCCGCAAGCATCGGCGCCACGAACAACCAGGGTACGAACTCACGGCCAAAGAGAAGCACCAAGGCGAAGCTCAGTCCCGTCGGCGGGTTCCAGGGCGTGATGCCGAACCAGGCGAAGGGGTGCACATAGCTGAGCCAATCAAGCGCCGCATACCCAACAAGATACGCTGCCGCGATCTTCAGATGACGGCCTGACAGCCAGCGTGCAGGCGGTGGCCCCATACCGATTGCTGCCCAGGATCGTTCCGCCACGGCATCTTACTCCGGCCCGATCCGCCGCTACCCTCCGTATTCCTACCAGGGCAAACCTCCGACACCGTATTCCTACCCGAGGATAGCGTCGGGCGCATCGCCACGGGGGCGGCCGTCCGGAATTGCCCCTAATTGGCGTGCTGGCCATCATTTCCCTCACGATGCTGAGGAGCCAATGGCCGCGCTGACACCAGGACCCACCGAGATTGCTGCTGCGACGATCTTCGCCATCGCGCTGCTGCATACCTTCAGCGCGCGCTACTTCCAGCATTTGGCCCACCTCCAACCGGCGCACGCCGGCCTGTGGCATCTGCTCGGCGAGGTGGAGGTCGTCTTCGGTTTCTGGGCCATGGTGCTGCTCCTCTTTCTGGCATCACATGGCACAGGCACGGCGCTGAGCTACCTTGAAAGCCGGAACTTCACGGAGCCGGCCTTCGTCTTCGTGATCATGGTGATGGCGGCGACCCGGCCGATCATCGACCTGGCCGGCGCCCTGCTTCACGCTCTCTGTCGCCTCCTGCCTCTGACGCCGCCCCTCGCCTATTACGCCACTGTGCTGTCCATCGGACCGCTGCTCGGCTCGTTCATCACCGAGCCTGCCGCGATGACCCTCTCAGCGCTGCTTCTCCGCCAGCGCTTCTTCAGCCGCAACGCGCCCAAGACCTTCATGTATGCCACCGTTGGCGTGTTGTTCGTCAATGTTTCGATCGGCGGCACTCTCACCCCCTATGCCGCGCCGCCTGTGCTGATGGTGGCGGAAAAATGGGGCCTCGATAGCCTGACGATGCTCAAGAGCTTCGGCTGGAAAGCGGCTCTCGCTGTCATCGCCAACGCCGTCGCCGCCGCCGTTCTCTATCGCCGGTACCTGCGCGAGCAGCCCACCATCTCGCCAGCGCTGGCGCGGCTCGACGTGCCCGGCTGGGTCATTGCCGCACACTTGGTGTTCCTGGCCGGTGTCGTCGTCTTCAGCCACCACGCCATCGTCTTCATCGCCTTGTTCCTCTTCTTTCTCGGCTTCGCCGAGGCCTACAAGCGCTACCAGTCACGCCTCATGCTGCGCGAGGGATTGATGGTGGCCTTCTTCCTAGGAGGCCTCATCGTTCTCGGCGGACAACAGAAGTGGTGGTTGCAGCCGACCCTGAGTGCGCTCAGTCCGACCGCACTCTATTACGGAGCCACCCTCCTGACCGCCGTCACGGACAACGCCGCGCTCACCTATTTGGGCTCCCTGGTCGATGGGGTCTCCGACGCGTTCAAGTACTCCATGGTTGCCGGCGCGGTGACGGGCGGAGGGCTGACCGTGATCGCCAACGCGCCCAACCCGGCCGGCTTCGCCATCCTCAAGGACAGCTTTGACGACGGGACCATTGGGGCCCTCGGGCTTGCCCTGGCCGCAACACCCCCAACCCTGGTGGCCGTCGCCGCCTTCCAGCTCCTTCCAGGCTAGACATGAGAGCCGCACCCATGGCCCTGACCAGCGAAACGGCCGGCCCACAGCCGAATTCCCTACCCCGAATTCGAGAAGAGTCGTCCAGCGAGCCCTCGAACGCGCGCCAGCGGCTGCTGGCCGTCGTAGACGGCTCCGAACGCACCGGCCGCATCGTGGAGCAGATCAAGGCTCTCGGCGTTGCGGAACGGCCTCTCACGGCGGTCTTGCTCAATGTGCAACCCGTGCCGGCGGACGGACGCCTGAGGGGCTATGGCTCCTTCAAGCGCGACGAGATCAAGGCGCGTTTGCTCGACGGCTTCGGCCGACGCGCCGTTACCGCAGCAGGACGCGTGCTCGCGCATGCCGGCATCGAACACAAGCACCGTATCGAGATGGGAAGCATGGTGGAAACCATTCTGCGCGTCGCCGACGAAGAAGGCTGTGAGCTCATTCTGATCGGCAATGCTCCCGCCGGCCCTCTGGAAAGATGGCTGCAGAGGACAACGCAACTGATGTTCGCCACGACGGCGGGTCAGGTTGCTCAGCTGGCCCGTGTGCCGGTCATCCTGGTCAAATAATTTCGAACGCCTGCGACGCAGTTATCGAATGCGCGCCTTGGGCCCGCTCGCCAAAGCGCTCTGAGGCCCCGCCGCAATTGGCCGCTTGAGACACGCGCAATTGTTGGCCGTCAGCCAGCTCCCAGCCCGGGCCGCCGGCATTGTCGAGCAGATCGACGTCATCGGCGCGCCGTGGAGCCTCATCGAGATTTGATCTTCTTGCATTCCCACTCGATCATCCCGCGCACCCGTCATGGCGGAGGCCCCGCCGCGGTCTTTGCGCGCGTGCGGGGCCTACCCTCCCTAGCCTCGGGCCCGAGGTTGTTGGCCGCGTAGTCTTGACAGCTACGAGAGTGGGCACTGTTGCGATACCGCCGGAGTGCGTGTCAATTCCGTATGAATACGGTAGCTGCCTGGGTGACACGGCCTGGAATAGACCACGAAGAGCACCGTTGTGATGGTGCCGTTGAAACCGCACAGGAGTGAGATGGAGGCACGCCATCGGAGCAGGGCTCTTGCTCCCCGCAGAACCCTGCTCCGCTACGCCTTCGCCGCCAAGCGATCCGTTCACGCTTCCGCTTGTTCCGGTTCGCCTGCCCTGCATCCACTGCCTCAAGGCGCAACAATCTCCACGGCTCCACCCGAAGCTGCCGCGCCAGCAAAGGGGTCAAGGAGAGGCTCTATTCGCCGGTTTGCGTGATCGCCTTGCGCTCCAAGGCTGCGCGCGGTTATTGGGCGCCTCAGCGTCTGCAAGTCCGCTTTGCAATCAGCCAAGGAAGCGCCCGCCGGAATGTACGCTGTGTCCGCGGGCAGGCTATCATCGGGCGTTCAACGTTGTGGAGTATGCCCACCGTCGAGCATGGTGTCCTCGGTAAGGCCCAAGCCCGAAAACCCTCAGCGCCAACTGGAGAGCATTGCGACCACTCCCGAGACGAACAAGAGGATCAGCGCCGTCGCGTATATCGACTGGAGGCCGTCCCTGCCCCTCAGGAAGCCCACGACGGCGCCTTGCCGCGGGCGGGCGCCCAAGAGCATGGCAATCGACACCGCAACCATGACCACTCCGAACAGCAAGCGCGAAGCCATTGACCCGCCCCATCCATGACGCCGTCAGTGGCGCCGCTCGATCCAAGGGATGCAGATCGACACGACCCCGAGATTGACGCAGAAACCCATTGCGTACAGGAACGCGATGCCCAATGCGTCGCGGAGCGATCGCTCCACAACCAGGGAAAAGGTCCCCATCCAGAGCCACGGACCAAGCACCAAGTACACCCACACAGGCAGTTTCATTGGACTAAATGAGTCCCGCACCGCGCCCGACGAGCACGAGCGCGCCCACGATCCACATCAGGAGGATGGACGGTCGAAGGACAAAGCCGACCGAGGATAAGGGCTTGTCGGTTGTGCACAGGCGGAGAGCGGCTGGCCACAACACGATCAGGGCGACGCCCGCCATCAGCTCCGCGCTGCTCAAGAGGTTCAATGCTGCCTCCGCGTTGCCGCTGGCTCCGGTCAGCCACTCGCAGCAATTCATCTCGGTCGGGAGGATGCGTTGCGTCACCCAAGATGCGCCCCTCCCGAGAACCAGGGCGCACCCGCGGGCATCCCCGGTCGATTGGGTTTTCTCCTTCTAGGATCAGCGCGACGGGAGGAATTCTTGTCAATTCCGTATGAATACTCTAGTCGGAGGCCCGCGCGTGCGTCGGTGAGGCGGCATCGGTCACACGCAATGCAAAATCGGGGCCTCAGGTCTGTAACCCGTATGTTGGCCGTCGGCCTCTTGAAGGCCAGCTGCTGTTCCGCTTCGCTGCGCAGCTACGGCCTCAGCGGCCACCTGCAGCACCGTCGCCAAGTGGGGTCGGAATTGCACGCCGATCGGGGTCGGCGTTCGCTGCCGATTGACAGTGCTCCCGGTGTGTAGCGGTCGCTGCGCAGATAGTTGTTTGGCTTCCAATGCGTGATGACGATCACGCCAGATGGAAAGAGGATGACAAAGCCCTTGGCGATTGCGGTGAGGAGCGGCCGTGAGCATGTGGGGATACAAGATCGCCCTGAATGAAGGCGCCGCGCAGGGGGGACCAGATTGGTCTGCTGTGTGATGCGGGCGAAGAGGGCTGGGAGCTGGTTGCGGTCCTTCGCAATAACATCGCGTACCTGAAGCGGGAGATCGAGGCGGGCGCAACCGAAATGACGAGCAATGCGCGACCAAAGATACGCAGTCAATGTGTCCGTCGATCCCGTGCCTGAGGAAGTTCGTTCGACGGTGAAGACGAAGTGTCGCGATCCGGTGACGGGCGAGATGTGGTCGGGCCGTGGGCGGATGGTAAGGTGGCTCAAGCGCAAGCAGGAGGCTGGCGAGGATATCGAGACGTACTTGCTGCGAGCATGACACGACGCTTCGGTTAGTTCACGGTGGTGGAGCGCTGGGCTTCGAGCGACTGCGTCTCTCCCGGCCTCTTAAGAGCCGTGAGCACGTAGCGGCTGAGAATAACGAGGCCACCCAGGCCCCGCAGGGCACATCGCCATAGTGGCAATGCGCCCAGTATCTTTGATGCTCGCATCCATGACGATGGGTCAAGCCTGCACACAGTCGAGGCGCTACGTCGCAGCCAGGACGTCACCTTTCGTGGCACTCTCCATCAGTTCGACCATGACCGCTGGGATCTTGAAGGTCAGGTGAGTCTCGCGGAAAGCTCGGCGCTGGCAATCACGTCGACTTCGGCTTGGTTTGGAGGGGGAATGCGGGCAAGTCATCTACTGATCTTCTTCGCGGCAATCATCGCTTCCTGCCCCAGCGCCGCCCAGGAAGGCTCGCGCTGGATCTCCGTATCAGGGGCCGAGTGGCGCGTGAATGGCGAGGCCCGTTCTGCAGTCGGGTACTCGGGCGTCAGAGGCTCGAAGTCGGAAGCCGAGGCGAGTGCTTTGGCTGCCTGTCAATCCAGTGGCGGACAGAATTGCCGGGTGCTTGGGAGCTACTCGGACGGCTGCATGTTCGTCGCCAGTGGCAACTCAGCTACGAAGGCTGGCTACGGCGGCGGCGGTTCCCCTGAGGAGGCCTTGAGCAACTGTCGCAATGAGGGCCTTCGCTGCTCAAAGCCTATTGGGGGCTGCGTCGACGCTTCTCCCGCCGAGACTCAGCGAGTCCCAGAGACGGAACCTCCCAAGCAGGTGCCGGAACGAGAGCGTCCGCGCGATGCGGCTTCAGCCGTCGTTCCTAGCGCAGGCCAAAGCTTCCGGGATTGCCCCACGTGCCCCGAGATGGTTGTGGTGCCCGCAGGCAGCTTCATGATGGGCTCGCCACCGAACGAACAAGGGCGAGACGCCGATGAGGGGCCGCTGCACCCGGTGACGATCGGCAAAGCCTTCGCGGTCGGCCGGACGCACGTCACGCGGGAGGAGTATGCCGAGTTTATGCGCGAGAGTGGCCACAAACATGAACCCGGCTGCCGGGTCTTGATCGGCAATGGGTGGAGGACCAACCCCTCGGCCACCTGGCTGTCGCCCGGTTATACGCAGACGGATCGCGACCCAGTCGTCTGTGTGAATTGGTTCGATGCCGTCGCCTACGCTCGATGGCTTTCCGCCAAGACAGGTCGAGAGTACCGGCTGCTCAGCGAGGCTGAAGCAGAATACGTGACCCGTGGGGTCACGAGCACATCTGCACCTCGCGCTCGCTTCTGGTTTGGCAACAGCGAGGCCGAGGTCTGTAAGCATGCCAATGGCGCTGATCAGGCCGTCAAGCGAGCGACCACGATCTCACCTGTGGCTCCCTGTAATGACGGGTTCGCCTACACGGCCCCGGTCGGGAGCTTCAGGCCGAACGCGTTCGGTCTCCACGATGTCACTGGCAACGTCTGGACATGGACACAAGATTGCTGGAACGAGAGTTATGATGGGGCGCCGAGTGACGGTCGCGCGTGGGAGTCCGGGGATTGCGCCAACCGTGCCCTTCGCGGCGCAGCCTGGTCGTCCTGGCCACGGTACCTTCGACCCGCTACGCGAGAAAATGACCCGGTCGAGGTGCGGGACCATCGCACAGGTCTGCGTGTCGCAAGATCGATGCACTCTTCCGACACGGCTCTAGCCGAAGAAGGTGTCCCCGCGCAGCTGACACATGAAGAAATAGTAATGGTGCAGAAGAAGCTTGATGCACTAGAGTTTCGCGTGAAGGTCACTGGCGTCATGGACGACCAAACGAAAGCAGCCATTCGGCAACTGCTGAAGGAAAACAATCAGAAAGAGGCGGATTACCTGACAAACGAGAATTTCGCGCGGCTCAAGAACACCGACACTTCATCATTCGTTTATGCGGCCATTGGCACGAGCACCGACGGCACGACAGCAACGACGTGGAACAAAAGCTCCCGCGAAAGTGCTGAGTCGGAGGTGATGACGCAATGCCAGGCTCGCTCTTCCAAGCCTGAAAAATGCGTAGTGCAGAGCCGCTCTTCCGGTCTTCACGAAGGTTGGGTAGCTTCGGTCTATTGCAAGCACACAGAAGCCGGACGTATCCGCGAAGGAGTCCGCCTAGTCACCTCCAATGAAAAAGACATTGCTATCCGCTCTGTGTATGAGGACGCCCTGGAGAGGGGGTACCCGAGAAGTAGCTGCCGGTTAACGGCTGTCGTTGAAAGCCGAGGCAGACACAAGAAGTAAGCATACCAGCGGTGAGCTGAGCCGGGAGGCGCGATTTGGGTGTGAAGCGTGGCACGCAGGGTTTAACTCCGCCTCGCCGGGAATGGTGGATCACTCACCGCACTTCTCGAACGCGGCTTTCCAGTCGGGAATTGCGGCCGCAGGGATCTCGTACTTCCTCCCCTCGGCAGATACGGTGATCGGCCCGGCGCCGAGCAGATCAAGCAATCGTCTCTTCTCGGCATTCCATGCCTTGCCGTAAAGCGCCGGATCCTGGCGACGGTAGCCCAGGTCCCACTGCAGGAAAGTCGTCGCGCCGCCGCCCCACGGTTCTTGGAATTCGCCAGCAAACGTCATTTTCGCCGTTGCGCTGGTCAGCGTGATGGTCGCCTTCCCCTTTTTCTTTGGCGTCCCAGGATACCGAGCGTGCAAGCCGAATGCCCGTCCGCATGCCATCAGGAATACGGCCTTGCCATCTTCCAGGTATGTCAAGATCGGATGATCGCGATCATCGATTTCGAATTTCCACACTCCCTCTGCAGAGTCGGCGCGCCCGTTGGCGAATACGACGAGTGCCGTGACCACCGCGCAAGCATGAACTCTCCGAGGTAGCTTCATGCGCATGCAAGCTCCCCATGCTCTCGGGAATTGTCTCTGTAGGTCAGTCTACGATAGATGCTGACAATCGTGTTCCGGGGGTAGCTAATCTACGTGGTCGCAATCACCGACGCCACCGAGATGCGGCACGAGGACGCTGGACACCGAGACTCTTCACCGACAATGTTGCTAACAGTCAAGCCGCCAAACTGGGGGAGGGGTGCGAGAATGAATGGGCGTGAACCATTATGTGCTGTTGTTCTCGCTTGGGGGATTGCCTGGGGATGCACTTGGGAGGCCCAGGCCCTTACAGGAGCCAAAGAGGTCGGGGCCGATGATATAGGAGCGCGGGCTTCGGTTTCGATCTATCGTGACGGTTCGCCCTCGTGCGGCGGCGTCGTTCTCGAAGATGGCTATGTCCTCACGGCCGCCCATTGCTTCACGGACGGTCGTGGGCACGTGGACACCACGGCCAAACAGCTGCGAGTTCATTACTGGGCGAACGGCCAGCGCGATTCGCGATTGGTCGAGAGCTTCGACGTCCACAAAGATTATCTCTTTCAGGAAGCAGAGACGGCGCGACTACAGGACAAGGCCTGGAACTTCGACAACTTCCCAGTGAACCACGAAGATATCGCCGTGCTGAAGATCAAAGGCACACATCCTGTCGAGGCGATCAGGGCGGTTATCAAAGGGATTGACAACGAGTACACAGGAAAGGGCGGCGGCGACAACTTCTACTTCATGTATGGAGCCTCCCCAAATGGCACACCGGGACGCCTGCAGAGGGCACTGATAGGCCAGTACGGCAAGCTTGATCCTGTGGTTCCAGGCAAGAAGCCTGATCCGTTCTACACCGTCCGGCAGATGACGGTGATTGTCACCGAGAAAGGGTTCGATAAGGATGTGTCCCAATGTAAGGGCGATTCAGGATCGGGGGTGTTTTTGGCGAAGTCAGAGGATGCAAGCTATGGAGAGCAGCCCGACCCGCTACCGAGAGATCTTCAGCTTCAGGAGGGCCACCCGATCCTTGTGGCGATCGTGAGCGGTCATCCGGTCAACAGCGTCGGGGAGATGGGCGGTCGCTGCGGTCGACATATCAAGCAATCAGGTTTCAGGGCCACGCGGACCGATTACTATGAAAAGTGGATCCGGGCGAGGACACGAGGTATTGGCAGAAGTTGGTGAGGTGCATCACGATGGCAGGCTTCCCGGCAGCATTGGCGGCCGAATTCTTCGGTCTGTGCCTTGTTGGTGCGCTGGTTGGAATGTTGCTCGGCGCATTGCTCGGGATCGGACCAATCGCGGTCTTGCTCCTCTCGTCCGCCCTGAGCCCTGATCTGAGCGGCACGATCGCCCTGCTCGGCGGCCTCTTCTTTGGGGCGCAATATGGCAGATCGATCTCTGCGATTTTGTTTGGCGTGCCCGGGGGAAGCACGGCGATCGTCACCATGCGCGATGGCCATCCGCTGGCCGAGCAAGGCCAGGCTGGCCGGGCTCTTGCCGTAACGCTGCTCGCCTCGTTCGTTGCCTGCACCGTTGCCACGCTGACAATCGCGGGATTGGCCTTCCCACTGAAGGGGATTGCACTCTGGCTCGGTCCCGCTGACTACGCGGCAATGCTCGTGCTCTCGCTGGCGCTGGCGATCGCTGTCGCCGGCGGCTCACCGCCCAAGGCGCTGGTGATGGTGGTGCTCGGGCTGCTCCTGGCGGACGTTGTCGCCCGCCTCAACGACAGCGAGACCCAACTGCCGATTGGGTTCAACGCCTTGAAGGGGAGCCTGAACGGGTATGTCGTGACGATCGGCCTGATCGTGTTCTCCGCCGCCATCGGCCGACTCGGGGCCACATGGTCCCAAGCGACCGGCTCGCCACCGATTCCATCTGTCATGCCGACTTGGAGCGACCTGAGAATGCCGGCTGGGCCGGTGCTGCGCGGCAGCGCCATTGGCACGCTGATCGGCTTGCTGCCCGTCGGTGCGCTGGTCGCTCCGTTTCTCGCCTATCGGATCGAACAATCGCTGGCGAAGGACGCCGCCCGGTTCGGAAGCGGCGCCATCGAGGGCGTGGCCGCGCCCGAGGCGGCGAATAATGCGGGCGCGCAGGCGGCGTTGCTGCCGATGTTGACGCTCGGGCTGCAGCACAACACTGTGCTGGCGATGCTGCTCGGCACCTTGACGATCTCTGGAGCGACGCCCGGGCCACAGCTTCAGATGGCCTCGCCGGAGATCTTCTGGGGGACCATCGTCGCCTTCTGGATCGGGAATCTGATGGTGCTGGCCGTCGGGCTCAGCAGCGTTGGCGCCTGGGTCAGGCTGCTTCGGTTGCCCCGCCGTTTCGTGCTGGGCGGTCTGATCCTGCTTGGCTGTATCTGGACCTACTCGATCAACATGAGCGCCGTCGACCCATTGCTTGCCGTGGTGCTTGGGTTCATCGGCTATGGGCTGGCGAAGCGCGGGTTCGAGCCATTGCCGATCGTCATCGGCTTCCTGCTCGGTCCGCAGTTAGAAGAGTTTCTCAGTCGCGCGCTAATGATCTCGCGCGGCAGCCTCATGCCCCTCCTCCAGCGTCCGCTAACTACAGGGTTGCTTCTTGTCGCCTTCCTCGTCCTGGTCATGGCGCTCTTGTCGTGGGGGCGCGAGGCAAAGAAACCAGCGCTCACCGGCCGATAGCTTTGGGCGACGAGGTATCGAATAGGCGCGATGCCCTCCGTAGGCATCCTTTCGGCGTTTCGCGCAGCCAGGATGATGAACGTCGTCGCGTGCTCTTCCGCTGAACGAAAAGGGGCCGACGGAGGGTGTGACCAGCTCCGCCGGTGCCATCACATTGGACAGAAGGAATTAAGAGTTTCTGCGGTGCAGCCGATGCAGAAACTCCCTTGGACTGAACGCGGGTGCTGGCAGCAATGGCCGGTGAAGGGTCCACCGATGACGCTCCAGAATGCCCAAGAGAGCCCGGTCGCCTTCGAAATGCGTGCTCCACGCCGACGTGCGACTCAGCACCAACCAATTCATCGCTATCGGGCGCATCGTTCAGGTGCATGTCGCGGACAAGTTCGTCCTTGAACGCACTAAGCCAGCTTTCGACACACCCGCGTTGCGGCTGATTGGCGCCATGCACGGTGCCAAATGGTACTCACGGACCTCCGATCGTTTCGCTATGGGCCGTCCAACTTGGGCGGATTGGATCAAGAAAATGAGCATCTAAGCTGGTCGCTGCCGTGCGGGGCGCTTCGTCACCCACCGCAAAGTGCCTCGGCATCCTCAAGGTCAGGCTCCCATAAGCGCCCTGGCAACGAACCAAGCAATCGCCAACACAAGCGAGATGACCGCAATGGGGATGCCGCAGCGGGCATGTTCCAGGAAGCCCAGCGTTACACCGGCTTCCTTGGCGCGCTCCACGACGATGATGTTGGCGAGGCTGCCGACGACAAGCAGATTGCCGGCAAGCGTCGAGAGCGCGGCCATGGCGTAGAGGGCTTCGGTCGGCAAATTCTTCAGAATGGCGACCAGCAGGACAACCGTGGGGACGTTGCCGATCGTGTTGCTTCCGACGAGCGTCAAGAACGCCATCGCGGGGAGGCCGCTCGCACTGATCCCCGCGCTCCTCAACGCATCCAGCATATCCCCCGGCAGGCCGGTTTCGGCCAGAGCCGAAGTGACGATGAAGAGGCCGCCGAACAGAGCCAGCAGATGCCAATCGACCAGGCCCAGAACCTCACGTGTGGCCAGGCGCCGGCTGAGCAGGAGAACCGCTGTCACGATGAGCACGTCCGAGACATGGGGCAACCGGCTGCCGAACAGCGCCAGCAATACGATAGTGGCAACGACGCCCTTGCCGACCCCGAAGCGGTCCATTGCCGGGATGACGACGTCGCCGTTGCGCACCGCCAACGGCGAGAGCTTCCGCTTCCAGGTGATCCACACCACGCCAAACACTGTCACCAGTGCCAGCAGCGCCGGAGGCCCGCACGCCACGACGAAGCCCCAGAAGTCTAGTCGCCCGACCTGGCCGATCAGAATGTTTTGCGGATTGCCGATCACGGTTGCGGTCGAGCCGGCGTTGGCGGCGCTGGCCAGCGCGATCAGGTAGGGACGCGGGTCGAGCCCTCTTGCCGACAATCCCTTTATCAGCATGGGCGTCATCGCGAAGACCACGATGTCGTTGGCGAGGACGGCCGACAGGATCCCAGCGACCGCCACCGTCAGGCCGAGAATGGCCACAGGCGAAGCGTGCGTCGCAGCAATGCGGGCGGAGCACCAGTCGTAGAACCCGCAGGCGGCGAACTGGGCCGACAGCACCATCAAGCCGAACAGGACGATGAGGGTCGGGAAGTCGATGGCCGCCAGCACAGCGGCGTTGCTGACGACGCCGGTGGAGTAGAGAAGGATGGCGCCCAGCACGGCAATGCCGGTGCGATCGACCTTGAGACCGGGCCATCGACCGAGCGCCATGCCGACATAGACGGCAGTGAAGGTCGCGACCACCAGCAGGGTTGTGTACTGCATTCAGCGTTCCACTATGCTCTCGTGAAGGACCGGCTGCTCTGCTTTTCTATGTTGTGACGCGATCAGCCGGTGGCTGCGCGTTTCCTTCCCTTGATCGTCTCGTGCAGTGACTGTGAACCATGTTGGTCTATGCAATCCTGCTCGGCGCTTCGCTCCTGGGCTTTGCGGGGCGCCATGGTGGGTCGTGCCGATCGGGGCCGGCCTGCTGCTGCTCGAGAATCGCGACCTCGACGTGGCAGTACATCACGGCCTCTCAGCGCTTGCACTCGGGCTCGCTCGGAACATCATGTTCGTTTCGGTGTCCTTTGCCCTTGGCCTCTTCGCCGCATTGCTGTTTCCGTAACGCACCAGAAAGCTGATCCGGCCCCAGTAACGCGCCAAGTGAACTACGAGCAGACCTCTCGGACGCATAATGAGAAGGAGGATGCTGGGACACGGTGGCTAATTCAGCAGGCATGGCATCATGGGCTCACGGGTTGCGGCAGGGCGCTCCGGTCGAGGGTCGTGTCAGGTCGACCGGCGCGGGGAGTCGTCTCCGGCATCAGGAGTCCGAAGACGAGCAGGCCCACGAGCGCGACCGAGGCGAGGGCGACAAACGCGGCGCTGTAACCGGCTGCGACCACGATGAGGCCGGCGACCACGCTGCTGAGCGAAGCCCCGATGCCCTGGACCGTGGCCACCGTCCCAAGGGCGAGATTGTAGCGGCCCGTCCCGCGCGTGAGGTCGGCGATGATGATGGGGGTGAGCGTGGCGAAGAGCCCGTTGCCCACCCCATCGAGCAGCTGCACCATGACCAGCCAGGCCGAGTTGTCGGAGAGCGTGTAAAGCACGCCGCGTAAGGGCAGGACGATGAGCGCGGCGAGACAGGGTGTCGATCGGCGCCCAATCTGGACCCACCAAAGGCACGCTCCGGCGCCAAGCCTTGCGGCGCTACGCTGCGCTGAGCGCCTCCAGCCTTGGCGCCGCGACGTCACAACCTAACGGGTGGTCAACTCTTCGGCGCCGACCCTGGGCAATGGTTCGAGGCCGTTTGACAGTTAAAGCCGGCCGACGGCGATGGAGAACTGGGCATGCCGTAACCGCTTGATGCGGCATCGGGGACCACAGAAAGCGCAACCCGATGAACATAATTCCGACGGCGATAAGGCCGGCGACCAAATATCCAATGGGGGCCACGGCGAACTCCTTTCAGCTCGCACTGAGCTTTCAATGACCAGTCGATTTGGTGATACACAACCGCGGCTCAGCGGAAGTCGGAGCTCCGCCCTATAGGCCGTAGCGAGACGCGGCCATGCAGATTGCCGCAACGGCGAGCAGGACTGCCGCAATGCGGTGGGCGGTGGCCGCGCGCGAGGAGTAGCATTGAGCGGCAGCTTCATTCTGAGCGCGGCGCAGCTTCGCTATTGCCGAGCCAACCATCGTAGCCTGACCCGCGGCGGCCGCCAGCGCACAGAGAGCACCCGTCGCCAGTAGCTTCTCGGTCGTACCGAACACACCGCCGTGCACAGCGTGCCACAGGTAGGCTCCGCTCAGCAGTGCAACAGCGAATGCTCCCATTTGCGGTGCGAACAGCTTCGCGGCTTGGGCGCCACCAGTCCTGGCAAGAGCGAAGGTCGATCCAGCCCAGAACACGGATGCTAGGACGTGCAACGACAGAGCGGTCGTCAGAAGCAATTGCATCTTGGATCTCCCATAAGGCAATTGTTGCGCGGACCCGACGAGCTCCGGCAGTGTTTCACCACCATGATGGAGACCCGTCGGCTCTATCGCGCCGGTTCAGGCTCTAGAGTGATCTGTCGGCTCTAGTGCGACCTGCCGGCGCTGCCCGTTCCCAGATGCGCGAGCTTGTCCGGATTGCGCACGGCATAGATGGCCGTGACCTCGCCGCCGACGACCTCGAACGCGACGGTCTGCGCGTCGCCAGAGGCGCTTGTGATCACAAGTCCGGGCATTCCGTTGATCGGTGTCGTCCGCAGATCGGCGATCGGCTCGGCAAATTTTCTGAGCACGCCTTCCATGAAGCGCGCGATGTGATCGCGGCCGCGGATCGGATTGAGCGCGGCGCTGCGCTTTCCGCCACCGTCGCCGTAGAGCACGGCATCGGCTGCGAGCATGCGTGCAAACCCGTCGACTTTGCCGCTGTGAAGGGCGGCGACGAAGGCGTCCGTGATCCGCTGGGCGTCCGCTGGCGCGACCTCGGCCCGCGGCCTCGCCTCGCGCACATGCGCACGCGCTCGAGCCGTCAGCTGGCGGCACGCCGCCTCGTTGCGCCCGAGCAGCTCGGCGACCTCGCCAAAGCTCACGTCAAAGACGTCGTGCAGCAGGAACGCGGCTCGCTCGAGAGGCGTCAGGCGCTCCAGCGCCAGCATGAGGCCTACGGTGAGGTCGGTGGCATACTCGCTCGTCGTATCGGCTGCGAGCGCTTCTGAATCGAGTACCGGCTCGGGCAGCCAAGGACCGACATAGGTCTCGCGCCGGGCGCGGGCCGACTTCATCTGGTCGAGACAGAGGCGCGCCACTGTCTTGGCCAGAAAGGCCCTGGGCTCCGCAATTGTCGAGTTGTCAACCCGGTGCCAGCGGATCCAGGCCTCCTGAACCGCATCCTCGGCATCCGCAACCGATCCCAGCATGCGGTACGCGAGGCCGATCAGATACGACCTGTGGCGCTCGAAGTCTGTACTACCTGGCTCGCGATCAGCTGGTCTCGCTGCGTGGCCTGCTTCTGTGCTGCCCGTTTTCGTCATCGTCATGACACCGGTCTCGATATGGGTGTTGCCAGCGCTCGCGGCTAGATCTCGTTTCCCATAGGACGATGCGGCGCGACTGGGTGTGACACGGGCGGGGCAAAAAGTTTGGCTCTGTTCGGCACCCGGTTCGCGATGGACCTGAACATCCCGGAGGTGGCCAAGGCCGGCCGGACAGGCCATGTCTCGAAACGAGTGCCTGTCTCGTCGATTAGGAAGTCGCTCAACACGCACGGGGCCGGTACGCCATGCTGAAAAGACGTCGCTTGCCCTTTCCTTATCTGCATTTCTCGGCACGGGCGCCTTCATCACGCTCGCTGCGACCGTTCTTTTCCCACGTTCGATTGACGGCACTGACGGTGGTTGCGGCTCTGCTCACGGTGGCGTCCATCCTTGCGCGGGAAACTTGAGCTCGGGCGTGCGCGAGGACCGCACGAACCGATGGGTACTGAGCGTCTTTGGGGCGATCGGCTTCCTCATCGGCTGGTTCCCAGCCTACACGGGCCGCCTGGGCTGGAGCACGATCGACGGCGATTCCGTTCGCTGGCTTGGCGTTGCGCTTTACAGGGCAGGCGGCGTGCTCAGGCTGTGGCCGGTGTTCGTCCTCGGCGACCGTTTCAGCGGACTCGCCCGGGTCCAACCGGGTCACAGTCGGGTGACCGGCGGCATCTATCGATGGGTACGGCATCCGAGCTATCTCGGCATGCTCATCTGTGTTGTGGGCTGGGCGCTCACATTCCGTTCGATCGCGGGGCTTGGTCTTGCAGCGGCGACGCTCGTCCCGGTGGTCGGACGCATAAGGCGGAGGAAGCCTGCTCATCGAAGAATTCGGCGACGCCTACCAGATTTATCGTTCGAGCACGGCACGTCTATTTCCAGGCATCTACTGAACAAGGCAGCGGCTCGAAATTGCGACCTCCCTTCGAGGTCATGTCACAGAGCGCCGCTCTGCCTCGTCTATAGGCTGCGGGTCCGCCCTCGGAGCCGCGATCAACCATTCTGGAGGACGCCATGAAATACGTCATGTTCATCTATCAGCCGAAGAACTACGATCCAAAGTCTCTGAGCGAGAGCGAATACAAGGCGGTGGCCGCCCAATACGCATCGTTGACCGCAACCCCCAATCTGAGGACAGGCCTGCCGGTCGGCTTCTCGCGCGACGCCGTCACGGTTCGCGTGCGGGATGGCGAGACCGTGACGACACGCGGAACGTTCCTGGAGCACCCGGTGGGGGGTTATTGCGAATTCGAGGCTGAGACCCTCGAAGACGCGATCCGGCTGGCCGCGCGCATTCCCGCCGTCCGACAGGGCGGTGCGGTCGAGGTGCGCCCCTCCACACGGTACTGGTAGTGCGCCCGATTGTCAGGCGGGGGCTGCGTTTCATCTAAGGCAGCCCCGTTGCCTTGCCGTCAACAGAGCCCCTCGCACCGCTGCTATCTCAAGCGAGGGCAGACGGCGCGATCACGACATGAATGGAGAGACCGATGGCTGCTTATGCCGTGGGAATTTTGTATGACCTCGAGCCGCATGCGGACCTAGTCGAATATCTTGGCCGAATCGATGCGACTCTTGCCCGCCACGGTGGTCGCTTCGTAATCCACGGCGCCCGCCCGGAAGTGCGAGAGGGCAGCTTCGACGCGCGCTTCATCGTTATCGAGTTTCCGAGCCTCGATGACGTTCGTGCCTGGTACGAATCTCCCGGCTACCAGGTCATCCTTCCATTGCGAACCAAGCACTCGAGAAGCGTCGTCTTCTTCGTCGAGGGCATCGTCGGGCCGCATGCTGCGACCGATGTGCTCGCGCCCGGGGTCCACTTCAAGGCGGCGCGATCGGGCCGAGCCCGGACGTGACGCGGCATTGCGTCAGGTTAGGTGTTCGGCAGGCCCTCTGGCAGTCCATGCGCGCTCGAACATGGGCCGCTGCAGAAGCCACACCTCTCAATAAGGAGACAGGAAGTCATGCGTATCCTCGTAGCCGGCGCCACCGGCGTCGTGGGCAGAACTCTCCTCCCGTGTCTCATCGCCAAGGGCTACCGGGTCGTAGGCACGACGAGGACAGAATCGAAGATCGGTTTCATCCGCCGGATGGGAGGCGAGGCCATTGTCATGAATGGGCTTGACCGTGATGCGGTTCGGCGCGCCGTCGAGATCGCTCGCCCGGAGGTGATAATTCACGAGATGACCGATCTGTCGGGAATCTCCGATCTGCGCCGCTTCGATCGCGCTTTTGCGGTCAGCAACCGCCTGCGCACGGAAGGCACAGATTACCTTCTCGCAGCAGCCAAAGAGATGGGCGTCAAACGCCTCGTGGCGCAAAGCTTCTGCGGCTGGCCCTTCGCCAGGTTCGGGAGCGCCGTGAAATCAGAGGCTGACCCGCTCGACGCCGAACCGCCCAAAGAATTGCGGCGCACCCTCGAAGCCATCTCGCACCTAGAAAAAGTCGTAACCGAAGCGCCGGGGATCGAAGGTGTGGTGCTCAGATACGGCGCATTCTATGGCCACGATACCGGATTGTTCGGAGCGCCATTCCTCGACCAAGTCAGGCGGCGCCGTGTTCCGATTATTGGCGACGGCAGCGGCTGGTGGTCGTTGGTCCACATCGAGGACGTGGCCGGAGCGACGGCCTTAGCCGTCGAGCGCGGTAAAGGGGGCCAGATCTACAACATCGTCGACGACGAGCCGGCGCGGGTGCGCGACTGGCTTCCGACGCTTGCCGGCATCATTGGTGCGAGGCCGCCGCGCCACGTGCCGCGCTGGCTCGGACGGCTCGTTGCGGGCGAGCATCTTGTCGTGATGATGACCGAGGCCAGAGCCGGCTCGAACGCCAAGGCCAAACGCGATCTGCAATGGCAGCCGGCACAGTCGTCATGGCGTCAAGGCTTCGCCGATGTCCTGCAACAGGGGACGGCGCGCGATGTCGCCGCTTGATTGTCCAGACTGGTCAGAGACCGACACTCGACGCCTCGACGTCATGGGCCAATTCCTGCCGCGAGCAGATGCAGCGAGGCCTCCAAGCGTAACGGACGGCTTGGCGGGGCGATAGCCCTCCAGGAACTGGCGGTCGAAGAGATGCAGCCGGCCGTGTCCGTCCACCACGCACGCAGCAAGCGTGATGGCGTCGAACGCCACTTCCGGCAGCCTCGCAATCGAGGCGGCTGCGCGCGCGAGTGCACCGCTTTGCAGAGCGGCTGCTCATGACAGTCTCTATCTTGAAACTACGGTTACTCTCTCCCACGTCGGGGAAAGTCTACCACGCGCCTATGGGCACACAGCTAACGGAGCAAATCGAACCGATACGACCTCCGCCAATAGCAAAGTTTCCACTAGCGAAGCTTCTCCACCTGTCGCGGAGCCGATCTCTTGGATTGAGCTCGAGGTCCATGTCACTGCTCATGCAGCGGTACACAAGGCGGCCTGCCGGCCCACTGCGGATGGGCAATTGAGGCCAAGAAGGGCATCACACTGCTCGATGGTCATGGGACGGCCGAAGTGAAAGCCCTGGCCCTGCTCGCAGCCGAGTTCCGAAAGAAGAGAGGCACACTCAGCATCTTCGATGCCTTCGGCGATGGTGGAAAGCCCCAGCTCGCGGCTGAGCCCGATCAGCCCCCTGACAATGGCCGTATCGGCACGATCGGACGCCAACCGAGTGACGAACGATCGATCAATCTTCAGCCGGTCGAACGGGAAACGCTTCAGGTGCGTGAGGCTGGCGAAACCCGTGCCGAAATCATCGAGAGCCACCGACACGCCGAGGCTACGGATGTCGGTGAGGAGTGCGATCGTGTTCTCGTCGTCGCAAAGCAGGATGTTCTCGGTAATCTCGATCTCGAGTAGGTGGGGCGGCAAGCCTGTCTCGTGCAGCACCGTCGCGATCTGCTGCGGTAGATCAGGGGTAAACTGCGACGGGAACAGGTTGACTCCCATGCACAGCGAATGACCGGCGGCGTGCCACGCGGCAGCCTGCCGGCAGGCCGTGCGCAGCACCCATTCGCCGACTGCGGCCGACAGGGTGCAATTGGATAGTACCGGAAGGAACTCATCGGGCATGACGAGGCCGCGTTCCTTGTGCCGCCAGCGCATGAGCGCTTCGGTGCCGGCGAGCTTGCCGCTGACAAGGCTGAGCTGAGGTTGATAGTGCAGCTCGAGCTCGTTGGCGTCGACGGCGCGGCTCAGGTCAGCTTCGAGCACCCGAAGACGCTCGAGGCTTTCCTTGAAGGTGTGGTTATAGGGAATATGCAGAGCTCGCCCGAGTTGCTTGGCGCGGTGCAGCGCAAGGTCAGCGTGGCACAGAAGGTCGTCAACCGTACCGCCGTCACCGCGGAACAGCGCTGATCCCATGGAAGCGGTGATGCGGAAGCTTCGCCCGTCGATGAAGGTGGAGCGGGTGCCGTCGCCCAAGATGTTGCGGATCATCTGGGCCACCTGGTCGCGCTGGTCGCCGACCATCTCCACCACCACAGCGAACTCATCCCCGCCGAGGCGGGCAGTGGTGGCTTGGGTCCCAAGGGCCCGGACGAGTTCTCGGGAAAAGTGGCACAGCAGCTTGTCGCCGCCATCATGACCCAGCGTGTCGTTCAGCTGCTTGAAGTTGTCGAGGTCGATGACGAACACGGCGAAACAGGTATGGTCGTTGGCCGAGGTAATGCGCCCCTTGATGGCGTCGCACAGCTGAGTGCGGTTGGCGAGACCGGTCAGCCCATCATGCAATGCCAGGTAGTGAATGCGTTCCTCGCTCCGCTTGCGGCTTGATATGTCGCGTACGATCACGCTGTGGTGCCGGCCCGCTGCCTCCCAAGCGGAGAGCCGCATCTCGAGCGGAAAGCGGCTGCCGTCCTTGCGCTGGCCGACGAACTCGCTCACCTCCTCGGCGCCGGGACTCGGGGAGAACAACCTGCTGAGTGCACTGTGGTGCTCGTTGGCGAGGAAGCTGCTGAACCTGCAACCTATGGCCTCGGCTGCGGGCACTTGGAAAATAGTCTCGGCGGCCGGATTCCAGAAGCTCACGCAACCCTCTGCATCGGTTACAATGACTCCATCCCCCAGCGAGCGTGCGATGCTTTGAAACCTCTCTTGAGCGACGCTGGCAAGCATGCCTCTGAGGTCAAGCTCTTTGAGCCATTGAGCAGCGAGGTAGGCACCGAGCGCCGCGACCCAGGGCGCGGTATCGACGATCATGGGGTAGTGGGATTGCAGGGCGACAGCGACAAGCTCCGTCGCCGCGCTGGTTGCCACCAGCACAGCGCTCGCTCGTGCGGGCGAGAGGCGGCGCTCGATGTGCCACCCGACAACCGCGATGAGCAGGAGGCCTGCGGCGACGAGGGGCCAGCCTGTCCAACTCAACATGCGCTTCTGCAGCACGGACTCGGCGGCGAGGGCCTGGAGCTCGACACCGGCCAGCACACCGTAGATGGGAACCGTGAACCGGTCGCCGAGTTCGATGGCCGTGGCACCGACGATGACCTTCTTGCCGCGTAGCTTGGCTGGATCAGCAGCGCCACTGAGAATATTGGCGACTGACACTACCGGGATCTTCCTGATGTCGATGCCGAAATCGACACGAAATGGCGGCCCGGCCGGGTCGTAGCGACCAATGAGCAGCGTAGCGAGTGAAGGATAGTTGCTACCGTCGATTGTCTCGCCGCGCGGATAGGCGCGCAGCACCCCGTCGCGCTCGGGTACGACATTGACGGTCGTGAGCCAGGATTGCGCGGCAAGCTCTGGCAGTGGTCGCGAAGCGTAAACGCGCGGAGCGGCGCTGTCGTCGCGAACTATCTGCTTGAAGACGGGGAGGATGGCCGAGCCGCCGAAGGCCTCGAGCGCTTCGGCGAATCTTCGATCACCATCCTGATTCGTGCGAGCGCTGAAATCGACGTCAAAAGCGACGTCCGCCACCCCATATCGCTGCAGGCGGGTGAGTAGGTCAGCGTGCACCCATCGGGGCCAAGGCCAAACACCGACGCGATCCAGTGCCTTGGCGTCGATCGTCGCTAACACGATTTCGCCGGAAGGTGCCCGGGTGGTGTGGGCAAAGCGCCAGTCGGTCAGGGCCGAGCGCAGCGCGCCGATCGCCCCGGTGAGCGACAATATCGCCAGGAGAATTCCCGCGAAGAGGTGCGTCTGCCATCGGGCCATTGGGTGTAGTGGGCAAACAAGAGAAGGATTCAGCTACTTCTTCTTGCTGTTGCCGTTCCCATTTCCGTTGCCATTGCCCACCCCGTTGCCGCCGTTGATACGTTGCGCAAGCGCGCCAATGCCATGCTGGAGCATGAGCAGGCCGGGCTGCCGGCACTGCTCAACTTCAAGGCCGAGACCATCTTGGATGCGCGCACCTTCGCGCCGCCTGCCAACTATTCGCTGCTGCGCATTACCCAGGTTGGCGACCAATGCTGGGATGATTGCGTCGATCCGGCAAAACCTCCGGTCATCGTCATCGATCCGCGTGCCGGGCACGGGCCGGGCATCGGCGGATTCAAGCGCGATTCGGAGGTCGGCATCGCCCTCCATGTCGGCCACCCCGCGTACTTCGTCATCTTCTTCGCCGAGCCTTGCCCCGGCCAAAGCTTGGGTGATGTGCTCGCGGCGCTACGCCGATTCGTGGAGCACGTGGCGGCGCTGCATCCCGGAAAGCCGCCGATTCTGTACGGCAACTGCCAGGCGGGGTGGGCGGCGACGCTCGTGGCTGCACACTGCGGAAAGTTGGCCGGCCCCGTCATCTTGAACGGCTCGCCCCTGTCCTATTGGGCGGGCGAGCCCGGGGTGAACCCCATGCGCATCACGGCCGGTCTCGTCGGTGGGGTGTGGCTCACGCATTTTCTCGCCGATCTCAACCAGGACCGTTTCGATGGGGCCTGGCTCGCGCAAGGGTTCGAGAACCTGAAGCCCGAGAACGCGCTATGGGAGAAATACGCTCACCTGTTCAGCAGCATCGATAGCGAGCAGCAGCGGTTCCTCGATTTCGAGCGTTGGTGGAACGGCTTCTATCGCCTCAGCGGCGAGGAGATGGTGGCGATCGTCACGAACCTTTTCATCGGCAACCGGCTCGAGGAAGGGAAAGTCCGAATCGATGCGCATTGCATCGCCGATCTCACGCGCATCCGCAGCCCGCTCGTGATTTTTGCGTCCTATGGCGACAACATCACGCCGCCACACCAGGCGCTCGGCTGGATTCCCGCGGTCTATCGGACGACGGACACCCTGAAGGCCGCGGGCCAGGGCATCATCTTCCTCACCAACCCCCACGTGGGGCATCTCGGCATCTTTGTCTCGGCGTCGGTCGCGCGCCTCGAGCATCGCGCCATCCTCGAGCACCTGCCTGAGATCGAGGCACTCGAGCCCGGCCTCTATGAGATGAAAATCGACAACCCCACAGGCGACCCCGATTGCGCGCGCCAACAATACGCCGTCCGCTTCGAGGCGCGCAGGATCGAGGAGCTGCATTTCGACTATCCGCGGGCGGCCTTCGAGCGCGTGCGCTTGGCCTCGGAATGGAACGAGAGCTTCTACCGGATGTTCGTCAGCCCTTGGGTGAAGGCCGCGGCAACGCCCTGGTTTTCCTCGATGATGCATTGGCTGCATCCGATGCGGGCAAGCCGCTATCTGTGGTCGGAGCGCTTCCTGCCTTGGATGGGCGCTTTCGCGGTTCTTGCCGATGCTGTGTCCAAGAACCGGCATGCGCTGGCGGCCGACCATCCGCTGCTGGCGCAGGAACGCAAGCTCATCTCTGAGATTTCCGCCTTCTGGAAGGCGGCGCGCCAAGCCCGCGATGCGGCCGAGGAGAGGGTGTTCTCTGCGGCCTACGAAGGCTGGCCTGGACGAGGGCCTGTCGCCGGCGAACCGGCGGGCAATGGGGAGGGCGGGGGCGGCAACAGTGCCTCGGAATGAATTGGCCGGTCGCGGTGCCCGGGCCATTTGATGACGGTCAAATGCCTCTTCGGCCCGGGGGCTCAGGATATTGGCGAAGGAAGATCGATGAACGATATCTCGACAGCGAGGATCGGCTCTGCCGGGAACCGCCCCGCGCCCGCGGGCCGCGAGACAGCCGACGTCGAATTGCGCATCGGCGGAATGGATTGCCCGCATTGCCCGGGCAACGTCGAAGCGGCGCTGCGCGGGATCGACGGCGTGGCAGACGCACACGTCAACCCGGCGAACCGCTCGGCGCATGTCGCTTACGACCCGTCCCGCGTCAAAGTTCTCGATCTCGTGAAGGCGGTTCGCTCGGAAGGCTACAGCGCGGGAACCGCGCTAATGCGGCTGCGCATCAAGAACATGCATTGCTCGTCCTGCGTCATACGCATCGAGCTTGCGCTGCAAACCACGCCGGGGGTGATTGCCGCGCGCGCCAGCGCCTTCACCAACGCCGTGGACATCGAATACCTGCCGGAGAAAACGGATTTCGCGGCCGTTCGGAGCGCCATCGAGTCGATCGGATACCGGGTCGCCGAGGAAGGCAAAAAGGTCGAACCCCTCGGCGCCGAGGAAGAAGCCGATCCCGAGGAAGCGGCCCGGCAGGACGAGTACCGGCTGCTGATGCGCAAATTCTGGTTTGCCGCCGCCGTCTCCGTGCCGGTGATGCTGCTGAGCTATCCCGACCTGATCGCGGGTCTGCGCGAATGGATGCCGATGGGGAGCGCCACGCGCCGGATCATCTGGGCCGGGCTCGGGATAGCGAGCCTGCCCGTGCTGGTGTGGTCCGGCTCCCAGTTCTTCACCGGCATGTGGGACGGGCTGAAGCACCGCTCGGCCAATATGCACACCCTGATCGCACTCGGCATCAGCGCCGCGTATCTCTACTCCGTCGCCGCGGTCGTCTTCCCAGGGCTGTTCCCCAGCATGGAGCTGGCCGAGGTCTTCTGGGACGTCACCACCGTCGTCATCGCCCTGGTCGTGCTCGGCCTGGCCCTCGAGATCAAGGCAAAGGGGCGAACCTCGGAAGCTATCAAGAAGCTGATCGGGCTGCAGGCCAAAACGGCGCGCGTGCTGCGGGGGGGCAATGAGATCGACCTCCCAGTGGAGGAGGTCATTGTCGGCGACACGGTCGTCATCCGCCCCGGCGACAAGATCCCCGTTGATGGCAAGGTCAGCGACGGCGCCAGCGCCGTCGACGAGTCGATGATCACCGGCGAGTCGATCCCGGTCGAGAAGCACGCTGGCGATGAGGTGATCGGCGGGACGCTCAACAAGACCGGCAGCTTCAAGTTCGTGGCAACCAAGGTCGGCAAGGACACGGCGCTCGCCAGCATCATCCGCATGGTCAAGGATGCCCAAGGGTCGAAGGCGCCCATCCAGCGCGTGGTCGATACGGTGTCGGGCTATTTCGTGCCGGCCGTGATGATCCTCGCCATCCTCGCTTTCGTCGCCTGGTATGTGTTCGGCTCCGAGCCGCGGCTCGTCTACGGCACCATCGTTCTGGTCACCACCCTCATCATTGCCTGCCCCTGCGCGCTTGGGCTGGCGACACCGACCTCGCTCACGGTCGGCATCGGCAAGGGCGCCGAGAACGGCATCCTGATCCGCTCCGGAGACGCGCTGCAAAGCGCGGAGAAGCTCGATGCCATCATTCTCGATAAGACGGGAACCATCACGCGCGGGGAGCCCTCGCTCACCGATGTGGTCGCGGCGGCGGGGGCCAATGACTCAACCGTGCTGCGCTTGGCCGCCGCGCTGGAGCGCGGCTCCGAGCACCCCTTAGGCGAAGCCATCGTCAAGGGGGCCGAGGCCCGCAAGCTGTCTCTGGCCGAGACCAAGGACTTTGCCGCCATCCCGGGGCATGGCGTCGGCGGCCGCGTCGAGGATCACGCCGTGTTGCTCGGCAACGCCAAGCTCATGCGTGACCGCGGCATTGCCATCGATCTCCTTATGAAGGACTGGGAGCGGCTCGCCAGCGAGGGCAAGACGCCCATGTACATTGCCGCCGACGGCAAGGCGCTTGGCCTTGTCGCCGTGGCCGACACGGTGAAGCCCGACTCGCGGGCCGCAATCGAGGTGCTGAAAGGGCTCGGCATCGAGGTGGTGATGCTGACGGGCGACAATGAGCGCACTGCCGGAGCTATCGCCCGTCAAGTGGGGATCGAGCGCGTGCTGGCCGAAGTGCTGCCCAATGACAAGGCCCATGAGGTGCAGAAGCTCCAACTGGAGGGCAAGAGCGTCGGCATGGTGGGCGACGGCATCAATGATGCGCCGGCCCTGGCGCAGGCGGATGTCGGATTCGCCATCGGCACGGGCACCGACGTGGCCATCGAGGCCAGCGACGTCACGCTCATCAAGGGCAGCCTGGTGGGTGTGGTCACGGCGATCGAGATCAGCAAGGCGACCATGCGCAACGTGCGCCAGAACCTGATCGGCGCCTTTGGCTACAACGTGCTCGGCATTCCTCTCGCCATGGGCGCGCTCTACCCGCTGTTCGGTTTGCTGCTTTCGCCCCTGATCGCCGCGGCAGCCATGGCCTTCAGCTCGGTCACCGTCGTCACCAACGCCAACCGGCTGCGCTTCTTTGAGCCGCATAGGAGGGCGTCATGACCGCGGATCGCTGGTTGGTCCTGGCGGCCGGGCTATCGCTGGTGGCGTTCATTGTCTGGTTTTTCTGGCTTAAGCGCACGGTGGGCGTGCGCGCCGCCGAGGTCTCCGGCGGCTTTCAGGAAGCGATGATCCTGGTCAAGGGAGGCTATACGCCCGACACTATCGTCGTCCGCCACGGCAAGCCGGTCCGTCTCAACTTCCGCCGCGAGGAGACCGCTTCGTGCTCCGACAAAGTGATCTTCGCCGACTTCGACAAGAGCGCCGATCTGCCCACGGGCGAGACCGTGGCCGTCGAGCTGTTGCCGAAGGAGCCCGGCGAATACGCGTTTGCCTGTCCCATGGGAATGTTCCGCGGGCGGCTGGTGGTGGAATAGGGGGAGGGGCCATGTCCATGCGGGATCACACGCAACAAGACCTGGCGCCGCCGGGCAGCTTCTGGACCTCGCGAGCCTTTCTTGCTTGCGTGGTCTTGTTGCTTGTCGCCGGCTTTCTGCTTTGGACCGAGCACCTCGCGCACGCTTTGGGGTTCCTGCCCTACCTCCTGATCCTCGCCTGCCCGCTCATGCACATCTTCATGCATGGAGGTCATGGCGGGCACGGGGGCCACGGGCGTGGGCAAGGCGCCAATCGTGACACAAACCCGACAAAAGCAGGCCGGCCATGAGCGACCATAACGCCCCGGCTTACGGCCTATGGGGCCTGGTGCTGATCAACTCCGTGATCTTCATCATGTTTGCGTTCACTTTCTTCAAGCCGCAGACCACGCGCGACTGGCGCAGCTTCGGCGCCTTCAGCGCGTTCCTCGTCGCGCTGTTCACCGAAATGTACGGCTTCCCCCTCACGCTGTATTTCCTCTCCGGTTGGCTGCAAAGCCGCTATCCCAATGTGGACTGGTTTTCGCATGACGCGGGACATCTGCTGGAGATGATGTTCGGCTGGAAGGCGAACCCGCATCTCGGGCCGTTCCACGTCCTGAGCAACATTCTGATCGTTGCCGGCTTCCTCCTGATCCCCGCGGCCTGGCGCGTGCTCTACGACGCTCAGCGCAAGGGCGCGCTCGCAACGACGGGGCCCTATGCCTATGTGCGTCATCCTCAGTATGTCGGCTTCATCATGATTATGTTCGGCTTCCTCTTGCAGTGGCCGACGCTGCTGACGCTAGCGATGTTCCCGGTGCTGGTGTGGATGTACCTGCGGCTCGCCCACGCGGAGGAACGTGAGGCCATTGGGACGTTTGGCGAGGCCTATCGTCAGTATATGGCCCAGGTGCCCGGCTTCATTCCACGTTTGACGGGGGCGCACGCCGCGCCGCGGTCTTGACGGGTGAGACTTACGACGATGGACTCCTTGGATGACGATGTTGATCGAGCAGCTCAAGACCCCTTCGGTGGCCGCGAGCCCCGTCGAGGTCGTTGAGCGCAAGGGCCGCGGCCATCCCGATACGATCTGCGACCATCTGAGCGAGGAGTTCAGCCGTGCACTTTCGCGGCACTACTTGAAGCAGTATGGGCGCGTGCTGCACCACAATGTCGACAAGTCCCTGCTGGTCGCGGGCCGGTCGGAACCTGCCTTTGGTGGCGGCCGGATTCTCGAGCCGATGGACATCTATCTTGCCGGTCGCGCCACGCTTGAGCACCAAGGCGGGGTGGTGCCGGCTGAAACGCTCGCCCGTGAGTGCGTGGAAGCATGGATCAAGACAAATCTGCACGCAGTGAACGTTGCCAGGAACGTGCGCGTGCACTGCCTGGTCCGGCCCGGATCGAACGACCTGGGAGACTTGTTTCAACGGCAAAGCCGGCCGCAGGCGGTCCTTGCCAACGACACGTCATGCGGCGCCGGCTTCGCCCCGCTCACAGAACTTGAACGCGTGGTCCTGGAAGTTGAAGGGTCGTTGAATTGCGCCACCTTCAAGGCCGCGAATCCGGGGACGGGCGAGGACATCAAAGTGATGGGCGTGCGTAAGCGCGACGGCATCCGCCTCACCATCTCATGCGCCTTTGTGGATCGATACTTGAGCAACCTCCGGGCGTACGAGGAGGCGCGAGACCGGCTCGCCGCAGCCGCGCTCGAAGCGGCGCAAAAATGCACGCAGATGCCCGTGGCTGTCCGCGTCAATGCGGCCGACAATTTGACGCGAGGGTCCGTCTACCTGACGGTGTCCGGCACCTCGGCTGAAGCGGGCGATGACGGCCAGACTGGACGCGGCAACCGGACGAACGGATTGATAACGCCGTTCCGGCCGATGACGCTGGAAGCCCCGGCTGGCAAGAATCCGGTTGCTCATGTCGGCAAGCTCTACAATGCGACGGCCTCGCGGCTGGCGGCAGCCCTCGTTGCCGAGGTTCCCGGGATCATTGAGGTGGAATGTCATTTGGTAAGCGAAATCGGCTGCCCGATCGATGAACCGAAGCTGGCGCTGATCCGCGTGCGCAGCGCCGAGGCCGGACTAGAGGAGGAAACGAGCCGGAGCATTCGTGCTGTCGCAGAGCGGGAGATCGGCGCCATTCCCCGGCTTTGGGAGGAGTTCGTGGCCGGAAGGCTCGCCGTCGCCTAGGCAGAGGCGATCAAGCGGGCGGCACGATCAGATTGAGCTCCAAGGAGTGATGCTTCGCTATGAGGATCGCTGCGAGACCGCTGAACCAATACTCCCTCCTTCTCAAGCCGTTCTTCTGGAACCAGCGGCGGAAGTACGGCGCGGTGCTGCAGTCGGCGCTGCTGTGGGCGAGGGCACCGAAGCTGTTCATGGGGGTCGCCGTGCTTTACGGCATGATCGATCGACAATCGTCGCCCATCGACCCGGCGCTGCGCTCGCTCGTGACGGTTCGTGCCGCGGGCCTGGAGCAGCAGACGCCGGACCGGCCGGCTGGTTTGCTGCGCCAGCTCCTGGGTCGCGCGTGAAGGGAGGTGTCGATGGCAGACAACAAGCCCGTGCTGATTGCCTATGCGGTGAAAGACGCGGTCGGGGCTGACCGGAAGGCGGCCTGGACGCGCATTGGCGCGGCCTGGGCACATGACAAGGGTCCAGGCTACTCGATCCGACTCGATGCCCTGCCGGTCAATGGTCGCATCGTGCTCATCGAGCCCGCTGCGTTGAAACCAGCGAATGAAAGCTGAGGCCTCTCATGGAACAGGAGCTCAAGATGATGAACGCGATTGATATCAGCGGTCTCGACTTCCAGCAGCTGGATAATCTCCGCAACCGCGTCGAGCAGCGGGTGACCGAGATGCGCGAGACTGGTGCGCCGGCTTTGCGCGAGCAATGGGCGGGGCAAGCGGCGGCGATCGGCATGACCATCGAGGAGATCGTGGAAGGCGGCAAGGGGCGGCGCGGGCGAGGGCGCCGCAGCGGTGACGGCGAGTAGATGCAAGGGAACGCGGAAGCGGGGCCCTTCCGGGCCCCGCGGCCAGCCTTTGTTTGATCCGCTCAACGGCGCTGGTGATCCCACGCTGGTGGGCAGACGGAGGAATCGCCCCGGAAAGCTGTCGTGGTTGCTGCACCGGGGAGAATTTCAGGGTTGGGCCAATTTCAGACGTCGACGCCCACAAGGCTCGAAGCGTGGGCCTTCATACGCCGACGCTGCGCCTAGGGGAGTGACCGGTGGCAAAGCTCGCTCTCCTTGGCAACGCGCTCGAAGGGCTCGGACTTGGATTTGACTCGGACTGCAGTTCGCCGGCGTTTGCCGGCATCAGGCGAAGGATCTGGTATTGTCGGCCGGACGTTGGCACGCCCGATCGCGAGGGCGCGAAATCGACGAGCTGGCCGATCCGGAATTTGTGATGTGCCATGCACCATCTCCATGTCTTGGCGTCTACGCTCTGACCGCACGCCGGGCGAGGCCACCGTTCGTCGGCGAGAAGCGCCTTTCGCTACCGAAACCACGGTGGTGGCGTCCTCGCGACTGGTGTCCTGTGCGTGGCGTGTCCGCACGCGTGCCGGCCGCCGGCTGGCGCAAGCCGGGCAGCGGTTCGCCGGCCGGTCGCATTCGATTCTCGCGCCGGTCTTCGGCAGGTATCGACTGCCGGATCAGGCGCTCGATATTGCGTAGCTGCTCGCGTTCGTCGGGCGCGCACAGTGAAATGGCAAAGCCGAGGGCGCCAGCGCGCCCGGTGCGGCCGATGCGATGCACATAGCTCTCCGGCACGTCCGGCAGCTCGTAGTTGACCACGTGCGTCACTTCATCGATGTCGATCCCGCGGGCGGCGATGTCGGTGGCGACCAGCGCGCGCACTTTCGAGGCGCGAAACGCCGCGAGCGCATGCTCGCGTTGCGACTGGCTCTTGTTGCCGTGGATGGCGGCGACGCCGATGCCGGCGACCTCGAGGTGGCGGGCGACGCGATCGGCGCCGCGCTTGGTGCGCATGAACACGAGTGCGCGAGACATCTGCGGGTCCCCAAACAGCTCGATCAGCAACATTGTCTTGTTGTGGCTCTCCACGTGAAGCACCCGCTGGGAAACGCTCGCGACGGTGGATGCGGCCGGAGTGACCGTGACCCTGACGGGATCGCGCAGCAGCTCATCGGCGAGCTTGGCGATCTCGCGCGGCATGGTCGCGGAGAAGAAGAGGTTCTGTCTTCTCGAGGACAGGTTGGAGACGATCTTGCGGATCGGAGGCAGGAAGCCCAGGTCGAGCATCTGGTCCGCCTCGTCGAGGACCAGAATTTCGGTGCCCGCCAGGTTGAGGTTGCGCTCGGCAATGTGGTCGAGGAGGCGTCCGGGCGTGGCTACCACCACGTCCACGCCGCGCGCCAGCGCCTGGACCTGCTGGCGACGCCCGACGCCGCCGAAGACGACGGCCACGGACAGGTTGAGCTGCCGGCCGTAGGTTCGAAAGCTCTCGGCGATCTGAGTTGCGAGCTCGCGGGTCGGGCTCAAGACGAGCACCCGGCAGCCTTTGCGCAACGCCGGGCGGGGGTCGGCGGCCAGGCGATGGATGATCGGGAGCGCGAATGCGGCAGTCTTGCCCGTGCCGGTCTGGGCAATGCCGAGAAGGTCGCGCCCTGCGAGGGCGACGGGGATGGCCTTGGCCTGGATAGGCGTCGGCTGTCGATAGCCTTCGTGCTGCAGCGCCTTGAGGATCGGCGCGGCGAGGCCGAGGGCGGAAAAGCTTGTCAATTGCTTGCTCTTTCTCGTGGCCGCGCCTGCTCGTCCGCGCCGACAAGACTGTCGACGCCCAGCGCAACGCGCAGCCCGTTGCTTGAAGACACCCCGCGTGTCCTGGGTTGTCGGATAAACATTTCGGGGCGCTCAACAGGAGGACGCTCAGGGCAAGCATGCCCGCTTCATTCGTCCTTCACGCGGCTGGAGCGCCGCAACTCGCTCATGGAGCGATCCCGGCTTGTCTCACGCCGCGGTGCGCAAGTCAAACTTTATGTCGACGCCGATTTCGTGAGTTGCAACGCAATTGCGGCAAGACCCATATCGAAAATTGCTGATTGGTGCAGCAACTAATCTCAGCTTACCTATAAACCCATGACGACAGATTGCGAGACGTTTTCACGCCGGCCCGCGGCGATCGTCGGATTCTGGTAGCAACGCCTCCGCCGCCGGGCGGCGGCGTGTCACCCACCACAGCCGAATGGTGAGGAAAGCGCCGGTGAGGGCAAACATCGCCACCGCCACCAGCAGGCTCAGCGGCGTATTGCCCGTAGTAGCGGCCGTTAGAGAGCCCGATATGATTCCCACCAGGGCCATGATCGCGACGGCGTAGGAGGCATCGACGTAAAGGCGGATGGTGCTGACCATCAATTGATCTCCAGGATCGCCGCCGCCGTGGCGGTGCTGCGGCGAATGTACGCGCAACGAGCTGGCAAAGCGACGGAAATTGGTAGCGAAATGCCAATTCGGCAAGTTTCATTCAGCGGTGAGTTGCAGATCGTGGAACTGTTGCGCGCTGGCGGGCCGGGCGTGTTACAGAGGCCGCGCCATCTGACTTTGTCTCCGGACGACACGCTCCAAGCGCATCCTAACCTTGCGAAATCTTCGCGCCCTGCCGCCGCAACCCGCCCTGCACGAGACTGGACCCGAGTCCTTGGACGTCACGCTGCTTGATAGTTTCGCCCGCGTGCGGCTCGTGCTGCGGGACGAAGGACGCCGGCGGCCGATTTCGTTTTGCCGAGCCGCGCGTGAGACGACGCTCCGGCCAGGCTCAGAAGGGAATCCGTCCGACCTGAAGCGACCGGTGGCAGCGCGCCATTATCCCGCATGCAAATCTGCACGCGATCTGCGGGTGGCGTGTGCGGAGGTGTACCAAAGGCCGTTGAACAGGGGCCGCCGTTTGCGCGCCCGGATCGAACCGCTGCAAGGCCCCGCGCAAGGCACTCATCCAAGCCATTTGCTCGGGGGATCGGGGTAGACGTCCGCCAGCCATCGATCGAATGCGTCTGTGGTGGGCCAGAGTTCCGTTTCGAGCCCTCTTCGGCCATCGGCAACGGCCTGCCGGCCAAAACCAAGCGAAGCTAATCCTGATCACCCTGCAGTCGATTTCAGTCTGAGCGCCACGACTACGATCCGTTCCGCAGCCGGCCGGCGCTTGTCCGCACCACTCAACGGGGGGCTGTCCGCCAAGGGCTGCAACACGATCGAGGGGTTCGTGTCGCCAAGAAGCATTGGCGCGCGACCGGCGAGAGCGTTCGGGTCGGCCGCGTAGGTCTGCTGCAGGAGCCCGGCGCTTTCGGGCGCATCCGGCGGCGCCTTCACGATCCAGATCATCACGCGCATGCGGCTGGGCTGCGGATCCGCCGCAAGCAAATGCGCCGTGCCGAGATAGGTTTCCTCGGGGCGATTGCCGGGCCTGAACGCGCACAGCATGTCCTGCATCTGCGGCTGGGCGGCGTCCTGGCTGTCGACGAGGGCACATGTGAGGATGCCTATGTCGCGACGCGCCTCTTGCGCCGCACCCGGGAGGGAACTCGAAGCAAGCGCCGCCAGGGCCATCAGCGCAAGGCAAGGCTTCGGCGAGGCAGCAAGGGTGGTCGGGATGGCTCAGCGCTCCTTCTTGCGGCCAGTGCTCTTCGGGCCGCCCGTCGGCGGCGGGCGCGAGAAAGGCGAGATTGGCGCCGCCGACTTGGGCTTTTCCACTTTGGGCTTGCGCTTTTCGCGATTGCTTCGCTGCTCACGGTTGGCCGCTGCAAGGTCTCCTCTGAAGCTGCGGATGGTGAAACGATCGGTGCTGCATCGTCCGCCCGACTTGGCGGCATCGGCAGCGGTCAGGCGCCGAAAGTCGTTCAGGACGCTCGCGATCAGCTTCCGCCTGCGGGGATCCTGCGCCAACGGCGTGGCGGCGAACAATCTGAGCAGATACCGGGCCTTCTCCGCGGCCTCGGCCCATGATGCGGCTGGAGCGGCAACGAGTTGGGCCTCGAGCGCCTCTTGTCGCCCACGGAGGGCGTCTTGGTCGGCGGCAACCTCTGTCAGCAGGCGGCGCAGCTCGGTCGCCTTCTGGGCGGCCATGCCGCGATGCTGGTCGAGCGATATGGGTTTTTCCGTCATGATCGCTTCGAAGGAGACTGGCTGGCGTCTCGCGATAGCGAAAGCGCCGCCGAGGTCGTATGCCGGACGCGTTCCAGCGGGTAGTCCGCACGCTCGTAAAGGCCGCGTATCTCTGTGCCGTCGAAGCGCTCCTCGTTGACCTCGAGATAGGCGCCGACGAGAAACTCGGCGGGCATCTCCTCGATGGCATAGCGGATCGCTTCCGCAGCCCGGGCAAAGCGCCTATAGCCTACCGGCTGGCGCCGCGATGCCCGAGAGCGAATCGGGAAGAGCTCAGCCTCTGCTTCGAAGTCGAAGGCGTCCATTGCGGTGCACCGTCTATCCGCTCAAGGTCTGGGTCGGCTGCTAAGAATTCGTGCGAACGGCGCCGTTGGGCCGATAGAGGACCACGGCGGCGATAGCGAGCAGCAAGATGATCGGGACTATGATTGAGTGTTCCAAAGGTGGTACTCGGCGTGCGGCAACACGCTTGTGCCGAAGTCACCTTGACCTAATAACGGTTGCAAGCCGCGATCGGATCGCGATGTCTGAAGCCCCGGTCACACCCATGAACGCAACGTGAAGTGAGCGGGCTTGGGGGCATATCGCCATGCCAAGAGCGATGTACCGTTGCGTTGGCGCTCATTGAGCGCGAGGAGACCCTACGCCTTCAACGGCTGTTCGTCACGATATTCTTTTTTCTTCACGCCGCCGCTTCCAAGCCGAATGCCGAAACGCTTTGCTTGTATTCGCCGCCTGCGAGCCCCATATGTGTGGGGCCGGTGCGATCCGTGGTGGGCCGCGCCCCTCATGTGTTGGTAGAGAAACTCGCCATCACCGCGCCAAGTGCTCGGTTGCCAAACTTGAGTTGCCTGAGGCCAGCGTGAGGTCTCAGGTCGGCCCTGTTCCACGCAGCTAGGGCGGCCGCCACATGCGGATCTCAGGCACTCTCAAGTTTTACAACGCCAGCAAAGGCTTTGGGTTCATCGCTCCTGACGATGGGTCGAAGGACGTTTTCGTGCACGCCAGCGCGCTCGAGAAGTCCGGCATCGATGCGCTCAATGAAGGCGACAAGGTGACGTTCGTCCTCGAGGACGATCGGAAGGGGCGCGGCAAGCAAGCCGGCGAGATTCAGAAGTCCTAGTTTCTCCCCGCTACCATCTGATCGCCGTTTTTCACTGCGCGCTCGGGCGCGTCCAGGGGCCCTGTCCATGGGCCGAGAGCCGAGTTGCGCGCACCGAATCCTCAATGCCCTCGATCAAAAGGTGAAGGTCAACTTGATGACCACGATCCAAAGCAACAAGGCAATACGCGGAACAAAGCGCGTGTGCTCAGCCTGCGAGGTCCGGTTCTACGACCTGATGCGGGACCCCATCGTATGCCCATCGTGCGGCGCGCACCACACGCCGATCGCTCAGCCAGCTGTCGCACTCGGAATGCGCAAGGCGCCTGCGGCAAAATCGGGATGGCGGCAGAGCGCCAAGAGCCCCGACGCCGTCAAGCCAATGCCGGATGTTGAAAACCACGCTCCCGGGGAGACAGCCGACACGGAGGATGCCGAGGTAACGAGCGAGGAGGCCGCGAACGCCTCGCCAGAGGATGACACTGTGCTGGTCGAGCAGGACGGGGACGACTCGGATGTCGCCGACCTGGTCGAACTTGACGTCGAGGACCCGAAGGAAGCGTGATTCGCCGAAGCACAGATGCAACCACAGGCAGGAGACCACCGCGATGGTGAACCTTGCTCACTGGATATCGCCATTGGCACTGGAGCGCGTCAGATTCGTCGTAGCGCTGACCACGACAATTCTCGCAGTCGCGTTTTTGGCGATTGTCGTATGCGTACCTTGAGCGGGGTGCAGCATCATGGTTAGCACCTCACAGCTCTACCTGAGGGTTCCCCACAGCCGTCCTGCTCATCTCGACATGTCACCACGCGCCTCTGGCGCCTGCCGCCGGTCGTGAAGAGGATGTCCAATCGAGGTAGCTACAGCTCCCAGGAGTTCCACATGGAAGACGCTGCCCGCACCGTCTACCTCTTCCAATGTCGAGGGGAAGATTTGTACGCCGTTTCGAAGGACAAATCGGGCGACAACATACCTCGATCTCCCTGTTCCCAGGGTTGGCAATTTTGCGAAGCCTTTGTCCTGAGCCGCAATGGGCCCGTACCCGCGCCAATCCTCCCCACACCCATTCTCAAGGGTGTCCTGGATCGCGGCTACTACGTGTGGCGCGGATGGAGCGGTCCAACCGAGCGCCCCCCACGATCAGCGCATTGAGCAGCCCATCACCGAGCATCCGGTCGAAGGAACGGATCGTTTCAGCAACTATGCGCTTTCACAAGTCGAAGAAGATCAGTGCCGAAGATGCGCAGCAGATCAGGGAGTCTGCCACCTCGTCGCTCAACGAGCATGTCGTCATTTCACACAATGACGACTGGTACGACGTCCGCGGGATGACGAGTTCCGAGCTGGCGGATTTCGTCGCAGACCTGCTGCGAGCAGAGAACGCCGCAATCGAATCGGGTCTCACCACGCCGCACTAGGGAGCTATCAGGGAGCAAGTGTGATGCCCAATTGGGTCAGCTGCACGACGACGGATGGAATTGCGATACGGGTGAACCTCGATCAAGTTGCAATGATCAGAGCCTACCGCAGCGATCGAGGGTTCACAGGCAGCGAAATTGTCTTCGCCACCGGAACTCCGAGCCCGGTCGTCGTGAACGAGGATCGAGAATCTCTAACGGCCTCAGAAGTCAGCCGGCAATGACACTTGCCGTGTGCGCACGAAAGACCTCTGCGTCGACATCGTTTGCGTCGCGCGCGACCAATTTTCCGAAGTGCACGAAAGCCGGAGCGCGGTCACCGGCGCCCTGCGGTCCGGGCCGTGGAGCAACGGGCCTTGAAGGCGGGACCCGCCGCAGCAGGCGGCCAAGCGTTACCAAGGGGATGGTGGTAAGGGGAAGCGCGTGCTCGCGCCGACTGCTTGCGCGGCGTCCAAAACGTGAGCAGCTGAACCGGGATTCATGGGCTTTCGCCCTCAAAACATGAGGATTACTTGCCACATTTACGCTGAATTCGGGCGACTTTTTCCAGTCATATCATTGGAAGGCGCTTTCGTGTACGGCTCTCCGCTGCCGGAGACGGTGCAGAAGCACATGCAAGCCGTCCTCGACTCCTACGGCGCCGGTATCCGAGTGGGGCAGGTGCAATTGCTCAAGGTCGACCCACCGACGCAAGTCATCGACGCGTTCCGGGATGTGCAAGCCGCTGCAACCGACAAGGAGCGGCTCCAGAACGAGGCCGCGTCCCACGCCAGCCAGATTGTGCCGGAGGCTCGCGGCGAGGCAGAGCGCATCCTGCAGGGCGCACGCGGCTACCGCGAGCAGACGGTTGCCGACGCGACGGGCCAAGCGGCCCGCTTCCTCAAAATCTGTGAGGAATACAAGAAGGCACCCGATGTGACGCGCACGCGCATGTACCTCGAGACCATGGAACGCGTACTCGGCGGCACCGACAAGATCATCATCTCCGGCCCACCCGCGCGGAGCGTGCTGCCGATCCTGTCATTGGATGCGCCGCAAAACAAAAAGAAATAGAGAGGAGAGAATCGGTTTGGCAAGCACCATTCCCAGACAGTTCAGCGTTACCAAAAATGGAAAGAGCTATAGGGGCACCTACAGCCTCAACGCCGGCATTGTAACCGTGCTCCACACTGCTGCAGATGGCAGCATACGAAGGATGTCGAGGGCCGCCGACGGCCTCAAAGCCATCGCGGTTGCACGCGCCATTCTGCATGACCTTGCCGCGCCATCTGCATAGAGCGCTGGCGCGATGCGGCGTTGCGCCGTACCCATCCGGCGCCGAGCCAAGAGCCTTGCCATATTCATAGGCGTATGTAGGCCGAGATCAGCGCAGCTCCTCGTGGCGACGTCTCATTTGGGTCATGGAGAGGCATGCCGGTTGGCTCGCCGGCACGGTCGAAATCCCTCACAAAGCTGACGGAATTGCTGCAGCGGCGAAGACTTCCTCGGTGTGATCGGGCCCGCAGTTCGGGTCGCATAATCCGTTAGCGGATCAATCTCTTGAATCGGATGCGTCCGGCGCGGGCGAAGGTCAGGCGGCGCGCTTGGCAGGGTGGCGTCCCAAAGCCCAAACCAGTTTAGGGACAGAAAAATATAGCAATTGCAATGACATAGAATGGTTGGCGCCTCGTAGGGGAACAGGAGCCCCCAGATGAATCAAAGACTTAGGCTCCCAAACCTCCCCGGATCTGCCCACTGATTTGCAGGGGGTTGTTTCGCGGAATCCCAAACCTTGTCCGTGTTCGCATCGGCAATCCCGCCGTTGCGATGGGCCGCGTTGCGCGGCGGTTTGGTGAAGGAGAACGGCAATGCAAGCTGCAATGAATGGCGCTGCGCTCACGGGGTCGCACCACGCGCACTTCGACGGCACGGATCTGGAGGTCGGGCATGATCTTCAGGGTAGCGATCTGATCCTGCGCGTCAACAAGGCCAGCGTGCTGGTGTTCTGAGGGAGGCGGTACCGCCATCGCTGGAGGCAAGACTGATTCATTTCAACAGCATCGCGCCCGATGGTGTCGCAAGGCAATACATTCTCGGTAATCTCGATCTCGAGTAGGTGGGGCGGCAACACCCATGGAACATGCAAACATCGTGGCCGCCGCCGCGCCGGCAGGCGCCCCGATCGTCACCTGCTCGATTGCAGCTTCGTCTCGATGTAGGCGACCGCGCCGGCAAGCGTTACGAGCCTTGGATAGTCGACCTCGGGAATATCGACACCGAGGCGATGGTGGATCGCGGTGATGAAGTTCAAGAAGTCCATCGAGTCGATGTCGATCGCTTCGCGCAGATCCGCAGCCGGATCGACCTTTGCCATGTCGACTTCCGGCGCAATGTTGTTGAGCTCTTCCTGCACCACCTTGCAAATGTCGACGTCAGTCATAGCTTGTCAGGCTCCTGCAGCAGCTTGCCGATTTCGGCCAAGAACAGCGCACCGACGTGTCCATCACTGACGCGATGGTCGGCCGAGAGCGTGACATTGATCACCGAACGTGACTCGACCGTCCCGTCGACAATCCACGGTCGCATCACGATCTTCCCGAACCCGACAATTGCCACCTGCGGCGGATAGATGATCCCGTAGAGGGTCTCGACGCCACGTTCCCCGAGACTCGATACCGTGATGGTTGGATCCGAAATCTCGGAGCTGCGAATGCGCCCGGCACGTGTGCGCTGCACCAGATCCCGCATGCGGCTCATCAGCTCGTCGAGTGATAGCTGATTAGCGTCGTGCAGCGCTGGCGCCGCCAACCCGCCCCCGCGAATGGCAATTGCCACCCCGATGTGCACGGACTGCGCCGGTTCAAATTTGTTGTCGCGGTAGAACCCGTTGAAACCCGAAAAGTGGGGTACCGCCAAGGCGACCGCCTTGATTGCGAGGGCTGCGAACAGCAGGCGACTGTCCGGCGACCGCGCGACATTCTTGTGCGCCAGCCATTGCTGGCAGGCACTCACGTCGACGTGGTGTTCTAGATAGTAGTGTGGGATTTCCCGCTTGGATCGCACCATGGCGGCAGCGATCGCCGTCCGCATCGCCTCGAGATCGAGCCAAAGCGCTCGCTTCTTCTCCGGCGCAGGAACGGCCTCGGCGATACGGCGCTCGACGTCGGCATAGGTGACGGCCCCGGCGGGACCGGTGCCCATCAGCGTGGAGAGGTCAACTCCGTGCTCCCTGGCAAGCCGTCGCGCAGCCGGCGACGCCCGCGCACTGCTCACGGCGCCGGCCGGAGCAGCGATTGGCGGCGCTGTCGTCCGAATAGGCACTGGCGCAACGAGCGGGACAGGCTGCGTCATCGGCGGTGAGGCCGGCGCCGCAACACTAGGCTTGGCCTCGCCTTCCGCCCGAATCACGGCCAGCGGCGTTCCCACCGGCACCTTGCTACCGAGATCAACGAGGATCTGCTCAATCTGACCCGATTGGTAGATTTCAATCTCGATTGCGCCCTTCTGCGTCTCGACCACCGCGACTATGTCGCCGCGCTTGACCGAATCGCCGGGCTTGACCAGCCATTCCACCAGCGTGCCCGCCTGCATGTCGGGCCCAAGAGAGGGCATGCGAAATTCGGCCACGGCATCTCCTCATGCCCGCCCGAGCGCGGCCATTGCGGCGGCAACGATCTTGGAAGCCTGCGGAAGCGCCGCGTTCTCGAGATGGCTCGGATAAGGAACCGGCACCTCCTCGCTGCAAACACGGGCGACGGGCGCGTCGAGCGACCAAAACGCCTGTTCGATGATGCGCATGCCAATCTCCGCGGCTAGGCTACCGCTGCGCCAACCTTCATCGATGATGATGACGTGCCGCGTCTTGGCGACCGACATCATGATGGTGGCGTCGTCGAGCGGCCGCAAGCTGCGCAGATCGATCACCTCGGCGTCGATGCCCTTCGCGGCCAGGGTAGTCGCTGCATCGAGGGTCTTCCACAGCGAGCCGCCATAGGTGATCAGGGAGATGTCGCGGCCAAGCCTGCGCACGACCGCTTTGTCGATATCGACTGGTCCGGCATCCGTGGGGAGCCTGCCACTCATATTGTAGAGCATGATATTCTCGAAAATCAGCACAGGGTCTGGATCCTGCAAAGCGGTCCAAAGCATGCCCCGGGCGTCCTCAAGCGTTGCAGGTGCCAATACCTTGATGCCGGGGATATGCGCGTACCAGCCTTCAAGGCTATGCGAATGCTGGGCGGCAAGCTGGCGCCCCGCGCCGGTCGCCATCCGAATGACCAGCGGCACGCCGAACTGATTTCCGGACATGTGGCGCACCGTGGCCGCGGTATTGAGAATCTGGTCCAGCGCCAGAAGACTGAAATTCACCGTCATCAGTTCGACGATGGGGCGCATGCCGGCCATTGCCGCGCCGATTCCCGCGCCGGTAAAGCCCGACTCGGAAAGAGGCGTATCGCGAATTCGCTCCGGCCCGAACTCGCCCAGCAAGCCCTTGCTCACGGCATAGCAGCCGCCGTAGCGACCCACGTCCTCGCCCATGAGGAAGACACGCTCATCTCGCTTTAGCGCATCGCGAATCGCCTCGCGTACCGCTTCTCGGTAGGTGAGCTCGACGGCCTGCGTCTTGGCTTCCGGCGTTGTCATGGCGCGTTCACGCAGCCTTCTCCCCATAGGTGAAGCGTGTCAGCTGCTCCACGGGCTCCCAGGTACCGGCCTCGGCAAAGGCGACGGCATCGGCAATCTCCGCGGCGACATCGGCTTCGATGCGCGTCAGATCGTCGGGGTGCACCATGCGGTTGGCCTCCAGCCATCCCTGGAAGCGCACGATCGGCTCCTTCTTCCGCCACGTCTCGACTTCCCCTTTGTCGCGATAGAGCTGCGCATCGAACATCGAGTGTGCGCGCAGGCGATAGGTGCGACATTCGAGAAAATACGGCTTGCCCGTCTGACGGACGGCATGTACCGCACGGCGGGCAGCGGCCTCCACGGCGACCACATCCATCCCGTCAACAGCCTCAGCTTGGATTCGGTAGCAGGCCGCCTTGCGCTGGATATCTGTCTCCGACTCGGAGAGAGCAAGTGCCGTTCCCATGGCATAGAGATTGTTCTCGCATACGAACAAGACCGGCAGCCCCCATAGGGCCGCTAGATTCAGACTTTCGTGAAACGCACCTTCGGCGACAGCGCCTTCGCCGAAGAAGCACGCCGTGACGAGGCGATTGCGCTGCATATGATCGCCAAGCGCCAGGCCAACGGCGAGCGGCAGCCCGCCGCCGACGATGGCGTTGCCCCCGTAGAAATTCGTGGCGCGGTCGAACAGGTGCATGGAACCGCCACGGCCATGGCTGCAGCCTTCCTGCTTGCCGTACATCTCGGCCAACACCGTGGTCATCGGCACACCGCGTACCAGCGCGTGTCCGTGCTCGCGATAGGTTGCAACGATGCGATCGCGTTTTTCCAGCACCGGGATCACGCCGACCGCGATCGCCTCCTCGCCGTCGTAGAGATGGAGGAAACCTCGGATCTTCTCTTGTGTGTAGAGTTCGGCGCACTTGGCCTCGAACCGCCGGATCCGGATCATCTGCTTCAGGAGGCTCAAAACGTGCTCGCGCGATAAGCGCGGCTTGTCGGTTGGCGCAGTCATCGTTCCTCGCTTTCCAGCGTGGATATGTCACCTTCAGGTAGGCCGAGCTCTCGGGCCTTGAGCAGCCGTCGCATGATCTTGCCACTGCGGGTCTTCGGCAAATTCTGCCGGAAGGCAATATCTTTCGGCGCCACTGCCGGCCCGAGGCGCAGGCGCGCGTGGCCGAGCAACTCCTTACGCAGAAGCTCGCTCGGCTCGAACCCGACCTTGAGTGCGACGTAGGCCTTGACCATTTCTCCTGCGGTGGACTCGGGGATCCCGATGACGCCCGCCTCCGCAACGGCCGGATGCTCCATCAGTGCACTTTCGACTTCAAACGGACCAATGAGATGGCCGGCGCTCTTGATGACGTCGTCGGCGCGGCCGACAAACCAGTAATATCCCTCCTCGTCCCGCATCGCGAGATCGCCCGTGAGATACCAGCCGCCGACAAAACATTTGCGGTAGCGTTCGTCTTCGTTGAGATAGCCGCGCATCATCGACGGCCAGCCCGGCCGCAATGCAAGCTCGCCCATTGCCATTGGCTTGGTGACCTCGCGCACCGCTCCCCCCTCGAGGTGCTGAACGATGCCGGCTGTGACGCCTGGCAGCGGACGACCCATCGAGCCCGGCTTCACATCCATCGACGGGTAGTTGGAGATCATGATTCCGCCGGTTTCAGTCTGCCACCAGTTGTCGTGGAAAGGCTTGCCGAAGGCTTCGACGCCCCAAACCACCGCCTCCGGGTTCAGCGGCTCCCCGACGCTCGCCAGCAAGCGCAGCTTGGATAGATCGAACCGTTTCGCAACCGCCGCACCGGCTTTCATCAGCATCCGGATCGCGGTCGGGGCCGTATACCAAACGGAGACCCTTTGGTCCTGCAGGATGCGATACCACCGCTCGGCGTCGAACTCGGCCTGGTCGACAATCATGGTCGCGCCGTTGGTCAGCGGCGATATGATGCCATACGAGGTACCGGTAACCCATCCGGGATCCGCAGTGCACCAGAAGACGTCATCTGCATGCAGGTCGAGCGCGAGCCTACCGGTCACATGATGGGCGACGACGGCCTCATGCACGTGGACCGCGCCTTTTGGCCGTCCCGTCGTGCCGCTGGTGAAGTGCAGCAGGGCCATGTCCTCCGCATTTGTCCTTGCGATCTCGAATGAGTCCTCCGCTTGCGCCAGAGCTGTGGCAAGATTGATTGTCCCCGGTGGGGGGCTGGCCGAGCACTCGGTGAGAAGTATGGTTCTCAAGCCTGGGAGTTCCTTCCGCCAGGGCTCGATCTTGCGCCGATAGAAGGCCTCGGTGGTAATCAGCGCTTTGGCGTCGCCAATCATCATTCGCGCTTTGATCGGCTCTGGCCCGAAGGCTGAAAACAATGGCGAGAAAACGCTACCGTTCTTGAAGGTGCCAAGCGCGGCAAAGTAAAGTTCGGGCACGCGACCGAGCAGCGAGAAGACGCGCTCCCCTTTGCCTATGCCGCTTTGCACCAGAACATTGGCAAAGCGATTCACGTCTCTGGCAAGCGCGGCATAGGTCAGATCACGGATGCTCGTGTCGCGGCCGATCCAACGCATCGCAAGCCTGTCGCCGCGCCCGGCGTTCACGTGGCGGTCGACTGCCTCGTGGGCAATGTTGAGGCCGCCCCCCGGAAGGCCATCGAGTAGGCTGCGGCCTTGCGCCCACGAGAACGTGCGCGTGAATTCGCTGTAGTCACGAAGGTTAGCGCCAACGTAGTCCTCAGGGCGCTTTCGGATCCGCTCCCATCGCATGGCCGGCCTTCAGGTTGATCGGTGAGCAGGGTAAAGACCTGCAGGTCGGCGGAGCTTTGATATGGGTCAACTCGCCGAGGAAGTGCCGGGGCGGGGGTGCGGCAGCGCGGCCATTGCAGTCGGGCTTGCCTGGAATCTCTCCCCCGGTCGGCACCAGGCGCGGAGCAAAGAACCCGAATGACGACAACGTCGCAATTTCCATCAAGCGCCCTTCTGGCGGTTGCGAGTGGCGGGAGATCTCACCCGACTTTGGCCTCGGCGTACTGGAGGGCATGCAGCCATCGGCCAGCCTCCACGCCAATCGTTGATCCCTGTCAACGCGCTCCATCCGGTCTTGGGGTTAGGCATTCTTGCTCCCGGCCGAAGCCTGCCGGATCATCCATGTGGGGAGTGCGAACGCGGGCATGAGATGGAGCGCAAACACTGCCACAAAGATCAGAAGGAGCATCAGCAGCTCGGTCGTAAGTTCAGGCCATGAATCTGCCCCAAGCGAGGATCGATAGATGCAGCAAACGCTCCCAGCTCGTCGCGTCGCCGCAGTCATGGAGGGCGAACACGTCTTGCCGGCACGAAGGTGGCATCCCAGGGGCTACCAGGTCAGCATCCTTTCGTCGCTACTCATGGCCATCATCATAGGCATGTTCTTCATCGCCATGGCTGGATGGAGCCCTCCTGAAAGCTGGCAGGAACTGGCGGATTTCAGCGTCACTTGGATCTTGTTGACGTACATTTGGGTGCAGATGGGTAGCCTAATCCTTGTCGGAGCCGGCACGAAGAACCAGATGTGGCTCGATGCTCTGACATCGATCATTCCGCTGTTTGTTATCCTCTACGTCATCATTCAGCATCATTCAGGCTACGTTATTCTCTCGGCATTTCAAGCCAAGACGGCCTGGGTGACCGCGTATACTATGCTGTTGGACGTTGTAGTCGATCTCGGCGTCTCGGTGTTGCTGAGCCGTCAAGTTGTGGATGTCGGCGCCGGTGGCGTCGCGTGAGAGATTACGCCAACTGGCGACTCGGCCGAATGGCTGGCCTCGCGTCGATGGCCTTTCGTCACCTTGGCGCCTCTAGTACATGACGGTATTGTCTCGATCGAGCCTCGCCACAGGTTGACTGTGCAGGCAGATGAGAATGAACGTTGTTGCCTGGGTGATGAGGGACTCGATGCGCCCCAGGGCCCGTGACGTCGCCTCAGTCCTGTGCGTGCTTGCGTGTCTGCTGGCTGCAGTGGGCAGCTCCGAAGCAGCTGAGGGTCGTTTCGTCGGAGAGGTGGTCTCAAGATGGCTTCCGAACGGCCGAGATATGGAGCTCACGCAGCCGTTCGGCTACGTCGACGGCCGCGGTACAGAATGGACTGCGCCCGCCGGGACCGTCGTTGATGGCGCTTCCATCCCACGCGCCCTATGGACGATTGTCGGAGCGCCGTTCACCGGGAAATACCGCAAAGCCTCGGTCATCCACGATTTCGCATGCCAGTCCATGGCGCGGCCGTGGCAGAAGGTTCATCAAGTTTTCTTTGAGGCGGCGCTGGCCGAGGGCGTCGATGCCTTTCAGGCCAAGCTCATGTACGGAGCGGTTTACGCGTGGGGGCCGCGCTGGGAGATCATCGACGGCAAGCCGATGCGCAGCCGTGATATCGTTCGGCCGCCTAGCGAGAGCGAGTTGCAGGAACTCTCAGATTGGATCAAGGGCGGCGACCGATCGCTGGCGGAGATTGCAGCATATGCGGAGACCCATTTCCCGCGAGCGGCGCCCGTTGCAGTGAAGCGCGTCGCGTTGGTGATCGGCAACGCCGCTTATCTTCATACGGCCAAATTGACGAACCCCAGGAATGATGCCGCTGACTTGGCCGCCACCTTCAAGGCGCTCGGGTATCAGGTGCTCGAGGGGTTCGATCTCGACAAGGCAGGAATGGACCGCATCATTCGTGATTTCGCGAGAGCATTGAGCAGCGCGGATGCGGGCGTGTTCTTCTATGCGGGGCACGGGCTGCAGGTGTCAGGACAGAACTATCTGGTGCCGGTGGATGCCAAGCTCGATGATGCCTCGGGGCTCGATTTCGAAACGGTGCGGCTCGATCTGATTCACAGAACCATGGAGCGCGAGACCAAGACCAATGTCCTTTTCCTGGATGCGTGTCGGGACAATCCCCTGGCGCGCAATCTGGCGCGGGCGATTGGCACGCGGTCAACGGAGATCGGGCGCGGCCTTGCGGCGGTGGAGTCCGGATACGGTACGCTGATCTCGTTTTCGACCCAGCCCGGCAACGTGGCATTGGATGGCGCGGGCCGGAATTCGCCATTTGCGGAGGCGTTGATCAAGCACATCAAGGCGAAAGCGTCGACTGAAGACCTCTCTCGGTTGCTGATCGGCGTACGCAATGATGTGATGACGACAACGAGGAACCGGCAGGTACCGTGGGAGAATTCAGCGCTGACGAAGCCGTTCTTCTTCAGCGAGCAAGTCGCGGTCGCTGCGCCAGCCGCCCCAGTCCAATATGACAAGGACATTGAGCTCGCCTTTTGGAGCACGGTAAAGGATTCAAAATCGCCCGTCCTGCTGCGGACCTATCTGGAGCGTTATCCCGACGGTCACTTTGCCGTGCTTGCGCAGGCCTTGATCGAACAACTCAACAGAGAACTGGAGGCGAAGGCAGCCGTCGAGCGCCGGCAGGCAGATGCGCGTTCGGCCGAGGATGCGAGCCGTGCCGCCGCGGTGAAGCAAGAACAGGAACAAAGAAGGCTTGATGCCGCCAAGCAGTCCGAGGAATTGGCGAAGGCGCGGGAGGAGCTTCAGAAAGCACAGGCCGCCAAGGAGAAAGCCGATGCGGATCGGCAGGCGGCGCTTGCCTCGGTAGAGCAGGCGCGGCGAGAGGCGGAAGAGGCGAAGGCGACGCAAAAGCGCGTCATCGAGCAGGCGGACAAGCAGGCAAAGGTCGTGTCGGAAGAGGCGGCGCCCCAACCCGCCCCGGCTGACGGGAAGGCCAAGGTGGAGAAGCCGCCTTCGGGTGCGGGATCGGCGGTCAACCAACCGACCCGGCCCCCAGCGCCGCAAAGGCCGTTGCAGGGACTCCGTGCGGAGTTCGCGAAAGCCAAGGCGTTGCGCTCGGTTGCCATCAGCAAGGATGGCGGATCCATTGCCGTTGGCGGGGACGATGGCCAACTGCGGCTTTGGAACCCGATGACCTTGAAGGTGTCTCGAATTTTCAAGGACCACCGCGACAGGATCTCGGCGGTGGCTTTTTCACCTGATGGAAAGCTGCTCGCGTCAGCCGGATGGGACGGAAGCGTGCGCCTTTGGAATCTGAGCAGCGGTGAGCCGCAGAAGCTGGACATGGGCGCGCAGCGGCTCTACTCGCTCACCTTCGACCCGAAGGTTCCTCTGAAATATCTTCTGGCGGGCGACGGCCAGGGGCTGGTCCACATCTGGGACATGGAGCGAAAAATCCAGGCAAGCAAGCCGGAGGAGCACGACGGCCCTGTGCGCGCGATCAGCTTCTTTCCCGACAAGTCCGGAACATTTGTCTCGGTAGGCGCCGACGGCAGGATGCGGACACGATCGTTCAAGAGTGGCATGCGGGACATCGAGGTGCACAGTGGCGGTGCGTTCTACGCCGGCTATTCGCCGGATGGCGCAACGGTGTTGACTTCGGGCGGTGATAGGAAGCTGAAGCTTTGGCGCTCGGGCGATTTCAAGCTTCTCAAAACTCTGGAGGGTCACGCAAAATATGTCTTGACGGCTGCGTTCTCGCCGGACGGAAAACTGATCGTCTCGGGCGGTGGAGACAATTCGCTGATTCTGTGGGATGCGCAGACGGGAGAGTCGATCCGCAGTTTCACCGGACATGAGGCGGACGTCGAGTGCGTTGCCTTCTATGCCGACGGCACGAAGATCGTATCCGTCAGCGAGGACAAGACGATGCGCGTGTGGGACGTCGCGACCGGGCGACAGCTTGCCGTGGCGGTTGGTTTCACCGACGGTGAGTACGCGGCCTACGCACCTGATGGCAGGTATACGGGATCGCCTGGGGTGGATGGTCATCTGAAAGTGCTTCAAGACGGCAGCGAACGTCCGATCGATGACGCATTCAAGGGGCGGTTCTTCTCGCCGTCGGGACTGGCGATGAGCTCGAGATGAGTCCCGGGGCCTCGGAGTGAGCAAGCGGGAAATGAGAGCGATCATGTCTCTCTCCACGAAACGCTGGGTGGGCGGGGCGGCGCTGGCGCTGGCGGTACTGATCCTTTGCGGTCCGAGGGCGATTGCCGAGGATGAGGCGGGGGCGCGCAGCCAATGTTGGTCGCTGCCCCTGCGCGGCCTGCCAGGTGAGAGCAGGATCAAGCATGGCTTCGCGGGTGCCTACGTTCCGTTGCCGAATGGCCAGTTGGCCTCGTCCCCGGTGCCGCCCGCGTGGAGGGGCGTGATCCGGCGGGTGGACCTGCCGCCGGGCGTGAAGAAGGTTGCGCTGACATTCGATCTTTGCGAACAGCCGTACGAAAAGGCGGGATACGATAGTGAGATCGTGGACTTCCTTCGCGAGTCGGGCACCCGGGCGACATTCTTTGGCGGGGGGAAGTGGATCGAGACGCATGAACAACGGGCCCGGCAGATTATCGCGGACCCTCTATTTGAGATGGGCAATCATACCTGGGAGCATCGCAACCTGCGGCTCCTTTCCGGGAAGTCGTTAGTGGATGAGATTGCAGGGGCGCAGTTGGCGTATGCCAAAGTCTACACGGCGCTTGCGAACAACCAGTGTCTGCCGCCGGACCGAGAGAACAAGGTCAACGCGCTTGTGAGTTCACCTGGGCAGCCCTTGCTGTTCCGGTTTCCTTTTGGGGCCTGTGATCCGCGGTCTTTGCGCGCGGTCGCAGACGCGGGCCTGCTCGCGATTCAGTGGGACGTGTCCTCCGGCGACCCGCTGCGGACCTTGCTCCCGGCGCGGATGGCGGATTGGGTGCTGCACGGCGTGCGCCCGGGGTCGATCGTGCTCTTCCATGCGAATGGCCGGGGCTGGCATACCGCGCAAGCGCTTCGCCGGATCGTTCCCGAGTTGCGCGCCCGGCAGTATGAATTTGTAACCGTAAGCGAATTGCTGAACGCAAACGGTGCGCGTCCGGTGATTGCCCAAACCTGCTACGACAGCCGACCTGGGGACACGGACCATTACGACAGTTTTGCGCGCCGCCTGGAGGCCGAGTATCAGAAGTTCAAGGCCGAGTACGGGACAAAAGCCCCTCGCGTGCCCGCGGGAACCTCATCGCACCTGCCCGCCGTGCCGAAGCCCGTGCCGGCGGTGCGCGCGAGAAACCCGGTCAAGGAAGAGCCGAAAAACTGAGGCGTTTGCTGAGCAACAGCTGAGCTCAACGAATTGGCCCCGCCACCGGCGCGGTCTGCGACCAATCAGTCGGCAGCGCAATGAGGGCATGGCTCACCGCAACATCACGCCCCTCAAAGGCGATCAATCCCATACCGCTTTCGGACCTCTGCACAAAACCCCAGTTCTTTGCCGATATTTGCATGCCCCGCAGGTCTTTCACGCGCCTCCGGGGATGCCCGCAGCAACGACGCCAGATCACCCCCTCCGCCGAGCCGATGCGTAACCCAGATTAGCTGGCGCGCCGAAGCGAGCTGCACCGGCCCGATAAACCGCCGGGTAGAACCTCGCTCAGAAATCGAGGTCGCCTCGGATGTTGTCGAGCCCCGACCGCGCACAGCGGTCGTCGGCCTCGCCGCCGGGGCCGCCCGAGACGCCGACAGCGCCGAGCATGGAGCCGCCCGCCTCGACGGGGACGCCTCCGCCGACTGCCACGACACGCTCGAAATGCCGGGGCCCCGAGTTGGCCGCATCGCTGGTGGCACGCGCGAACGATAATGTGTCCTGCCGGAACGAGACTGCCGTCCATGCTTTGTTGATGGCAATGGTGGCCGTGTGTGGACCGGCAAATCGGTCTCGCAGCAGCACCTGCGGCACCCCGGATCGGTCCGTTACGGCGACCGCTACCTGGAACCCCTCCTTGCGACAGGCTTCGAGCGTGGCCTGCGCGAGCTTGAGCGCGGTCTCAGGCGTCAGCTGCCTCATTGTAAAGGTGGCTTCCTGCGCCGTGACGACGCCGAAGCCAGCCGAGATGGATGCGGCTAGGGCTAGCCACGTGCAGCGACGTAGGTGTGCCCTGATGCTGGAAGGGATCATGCTGGCTCTCTCGGGTTCAGCCAAAGATGTCGGTGGTGATGCCAGAATACCAGCCGATGTTCTCCTGCTGCGTTTCCTTGCGGACGGCCGGGGACTCGTCGCCCTTGGAGACGAATGTCTCGACCTGGGCGATCTTGCCGTCCTTCGGCTCATAGCGGCCGCAGCGGTCGCAGTCGCCGGGGCTCGCATTGCGTCACCCGACCTTGAGATACGCAAAGCCTTTGCCCTGCAGCTCTGCGACGGTGGCGACGCCCGAGGGCACGATCTTAATGAAGGGCTCGCTGCGTGCCTTGCCGATATCGATCTTGTTGTTCTTGAAGGTGATGTTGCACAGGAACACCTCTACGCCGTACTTGGAGAGCGCGACGAAGCGCTCGAACAGGGCCGGGTCGAGTTTTTGTGCGGACCAAGGCGTTCCCTCGAGGTCCTTCAGGAATTGGATGATGCCTTGTCCGTGGGCCACCACGACCAGCTTCACCTTGAAAGGATCGAAGTCGTAGATGGAAAGGTGATTGTTGAGGTTGCCGGCCATCTGGTTGAGCCGTGCGGGATCACCGAAGTCGCAGTGATAGAGGCAGGCGACCTCTGCATCCTTCTTGAGATCGCCGAGCTTGAGCAGCCTATCCTCGGCGACGGCTGAACCGGCGGTCGCGACTGCTCCCGCGACAGCAAGCCCTCCCAGCAGTCCGCGGCGATCGAGCGTCTTCATCGGCATCTCCTCCTCAGTCTCCTCTTTTGAGGCCGACACGGACGGCCTTTGGCAGAGGGGCTTCAGTCCACCCGCGGCGCCGTCTTGCTCTCGGGGGTGACATCAAGCACGCGGGCCCGGCCCAGGATCTCGACGGCCCTCTTGCAATCCCTCATGCAGGGATGCTTGTTCCAGAATCCCTTCTCCGTCTGCTCGCGGTCATCGTCGTAGAACTGCTCCGCATTGGGCATCTTCATGGACGCGAGATTCTTGTCATTCAGCTCGAGCTTCTGATCCTTTGTTACGTCGTTGAGGAACAGGACGTAGGCCGTCAGTGCATAAAGCTCATCGGCCGAAAGCGATTGGGCGTTGCCGAACGGCATGGCTCTGCGGATGTAGTCGAAGAGCGTCGTCGGATAGGGCCAGAACGAGCCGACGGTCTTGTCGGGGCGATCGTTCTTGAGCGAGCCCAGTCCGCCGGCGAGCGCCGGCCAGCGATCCTTGCCCTCGCCGAACTCACCATGGCAGGTCGCGCACTGGGTCTGGAAAATCTCCTCGCCCTGCGCGACCGTGCCCTTGCCCTTGGGCAGGCCCTGGCCGTCGGGGCGAACATCAATGTCCCAGGCGGCGATCTCCGCCGGAGTGGCCTCGCGGCCGATGCCGAGCTTGCCTGCGGCAGCCGGAGCGGCGAGCGCCATTGCGAAAACCGCCGCGAGCCAGAGCTCACGAAACTTCGACATTCTCGGTCTCTCCATTCGGGCGCACGAGCCAGGTCTGGATGCCGTTGTTGTGATAGATTGAGTTGACGCCGCGCACCTTGCGCAGGTCGGCCTTGGAAGGCTGCACGTACCCCGTCGAGTCCATCGCGCGGGATTGGATCATCAACTCCTGGCCCTGCCAGTCGAACTCGACGTAGAAGCGCGTGAGCGAAGCTTCGAGCACGGGGCCGTCGAGGCGCGCACTTTGCCAATTGCGCCCACCATCGAGCGAGACGTCGACCCTGGCAATCGTGCCGCGGCCCGACCAAGCAAGCCCCGAGAGCACGTTGTGGCCCTTGTACTTGAGCGGCGCTTGCGGGCTCGGATTGGTGACGACCGATTTGGCATCCATGAAGTAGGTGAAACGCCGCGAGCGTCCGTCTGCCAGCAGATCGGTGTACTTGGAGGTCTCCTCTCGCGTCTGCCAGGGTTGATCGCCCACCTCGATGCGCCGCAGCCACTTCACCCATAGATTGCCTTCCCAGCCGGGAACGACGGCGCGCAGGGGATAGCCTTGCTCTTCGCGCAAGGCCTCGCCGTTCATCTTGAAGGCGATTAGCGTGTCCTTGAGCGCTTTTTCCAGGGGCAGCGAGCGGGTCATGCCGGCGCTGTCCGCGCCTTCCAGCAGCAGCCACTTGGCAGCGGGCTTGAGGCCCGCCTCATCGAGGATGAACTTGAGCGGCACGCCGGTGTACATGACGTTGTGCACCATGCCGTGCGTGAACTGGCAGCCGTTGAGCTGGGCGCCGCGCCATTCCATGCCGGAGTTGGCGGCGCATTCGAGGAAGTAGATACGGTTGGTGCGCGGAAACCGCTTGATGTCGTCCATCGTGAACAGCAGCGGTTTGTCGACGAGCCCGTGGATCATCAATCGATGATCGAGAGGGTTAATCTGGGCGGAGCCGCCATGATGGCGCTCGAAGCACAGGCCGTTCGGCGTGATAATGCCGTCGAGCTCGTGCAGCGGCGTGAAGTTGACCGAGCTCTCTCGCGAGGCTGTCAGCCATTCCACGTCCCGGCGGACCACGTGCGCCTCGTATTTGGAAGGCTTGCCGTAGGGATGAGCGGCAACGCCGTCACCCAGCACCTTGGACCAGTCGGGAACGTTGGGCGGCTGGTTCTTTGGATTGCTCTTGAGCGCCTTTGCTGTGGGCTCCGCGGCAAGGCCACGGGAAGACGCACCCCCAACGACGAGCCCGCCGGCCGCCGCAGTGAGGACCCGCCGTCGGGACAGACGAGGGATCTCCGGACTGGGCAACCCCGAGCGCGATGCCTCGTTGGACTCGCTTGCATCCGTCATGGCGTCATCCTCGGTGCATCCGGGTGGCTTGACCTGTCAGACACCCACCACCTTGACCGCCTCGCTCGGCTTCAGGTCGATGGTCTTCCGGGCGACGATGTGCCGTTCGACGACCTGCCAGATGGGTGGACCCTCGGTGCGTTCGTTGATGCTGGCCCAGCCGGCCACCACGTACTCGCGGCCTGCTTCCAACGGCTTGCCGCTATGCAGCAGCGTGAGGTCTGAGATGCGCTTGCCGGCGCCGGCGGTGATGTCGATGGTAAAGCCGAGCCCGCCGGTGCGCACCATGTCGCCGCCCTGCTGGTAGTAGGGATCCGGGTTGAAGATGTTGTCGGCCACATCCTCCAGCACCTCCTTGAGGCGCGCGCCGGTCATCCTCACGCGGTAGCAGCTCGGGTAGCTCAGCGCGCAGGCGTTGGTGACGTCCTCGAAGGTGATGGGTTGTCCGGGCAGCAGGCTCGTGCCCCAGCGGAAGCCCGGCGACAGCGCGATCTCCGCGTCCCGCTCAACCAGCATTGCCGCGCAGAAGAGGTCGTCTAAAGTGCCGGCGAAGTTGCCGCGGCGGTAGAGCAGCGATCCGGCTGTGCCGAGGACTCGCCCGAGATCGTTTGCAAAGGGCGCACGATGCTTGGCGATGAGCGCCGCTACCTCCGCGTCCGGCGTGATGGCATCGGAGAAGATCGGGATCAGCCGGAAGCGGAAGTCCTTGACCTCCCGGCCCTGCACGTCGAGATCGAGGCGCGAGACGAACTTGCCGTGCGAGCCGGACGCGACCAACAACGTCCGGCCGACCTTTGTCACCCCGGGGAGCGCATCGTGGGTGTGGCTGGTGAGGATGACATCGATCCCCTTGACGAGGCGGGCCATCTTGCGGTCGACGTCGAAGCCGTTGTGGGAGAGGACGACGACGAGGTCCGCGCCCTTGCCCCTCGCCTCGTCGACCTGCTTCTGCATGTCCTCGTCGCGGATGCCGAACGTCCACTTGGGCATCATCCAGCGCGGATTGGCGATCGGCGTGAAGGGAAAGGCCTGGCCGATCACGGCAATCCTCATCCCGCCGCGGTCGAACATCTTGGAGGCGGGGAAGACGGGGTCCTCGAACTCGGTGTCGCGGATGTTTTGCGCGAGGAAGGGAAACGGCAGCGATTCGGTGATCTGCTTCACACGCTCCGCGCCGAGCGTGAACTCCCAATGGCCCGTCATGGCGTCGGGCGCGAGCAGGTTCATGGCATCGACCATGTCCTGCCCCTGGGTCTGCAGCGCCGTCCAGCTGTTGGTCCAGGTATCGCCGCCGTCGAGCAGCAGCGTGCGGCCCGGCCGTTCGGCGCGTATGCTCTTGACGACGGTTGCGATGCGATCAAGCCCACCCATGCGGCCGTAGCGCTTGGCCAGCTCCACATAGTCCTGGTCGGTGAGCGCGTAGGCTTCGGGCGACTTCGCCGCGATTGCGAACTTCTCCAGAAAGGCCCTGCCGGTGATATGCGGGGCGGCGCCCTTGGCCTCGCCGACGCCGATGTTCACGGAGGGCTCGCGGAAGTGCAGCGGCACGAGCTGCCCGTGGATGTCCGCCACGTGGATGAGCGTGACATTGCCGAGGCTTTGGAAACGCAGAAGCTCGTCTTGTGTGAGCCGTCCCTGGGCCAACACAGGCCGCAGGGAGCCGCCGGAAAGGGCCGCAGCGGCTAGCGCTGCCTGGACAAAGTCACGCCGCGATATCATCCGGTCGTCCCACCGCCACGCGATGGCCCTGTCAGCTGCGCGACCGCAGACCTCATCAACTCCCAGGCTCCGCCCGCGAAGGCCCGGCCCTGGCAATCAGCCGATCGTCACTGCCTGCTCGGCCTTGTAGACCGAGCCGTCATCGTCGAGCCAAGAGAACTCAAACGTGCCCGCCTCCGGCACTCTCACGAAGAACGACAGGTAGGGATTGGCTGAGACGGCCGGGTGCCAGTCGCTGCGGAAGATCTCCTTACCGTTGAACTTGGCCACGAACGCCTTGATGATCTTGCGAGGAATGACCTTGCCGTCGGCATCCTTGCGCTGGCCGGACTCCATCTCGTGCGAGATGAGCGTCTTGACCTCGATCACCTGGCCGGGCTTGGCCTGGGTCGCCATGCGCACGCGCGGTGTGGGGTTTGCCATCGTTGTTCCTCCTGTCGCTCCGGCCTGTTCTTGCTTCTTCCCTGCCGGGCTAGCCGCCGCAGCCGCCGATCGTGACCTTCACTTCCTTCCTCGCCGTGTAGAGCGATCCGTCCGCGAGCTCCGCCACGGCGATGATGTTTTGCGTCTGGGCAAGCCGCATGCGGATTTGCGCCGCCGCCTTGGGCATCATCGGCGTGAAGTAGAAGGAGGCCACCCCTGGGTTCGGATTGCCGTCGGCAAACACGTGAACGGCCTTGACGTAGTCCTTCTCGGTCATGGGGCTTTCGACCTCGAAGTTGAGAGGCACGACGAGGCCGTTCTCGGCGATGGAGGGAAGGTCGAGCTTGATCTTGCCCTCGGCAATCGACTTGCCTGCGTAGAGCTTGTTGATCTCCGCTTCGACCTGCACCGGGGAGGCGACCGCGAGCCGTGGTGCCAGGACCGCCGCAAGAGCCGCCGCGCTAGCGCCGACCATCATGCTGCGCCGGCTGAGCGCACTGGCGTTTCTCTGCATGGGATCTCCTCCATGTCGAACTGCGCGGTCTTGCGCCACGCCGCAGGTTATGAGGTATTGTCACATCATAATATTCGAATGTAAACTCCCTATTTGTCGCGGCCAGGGTTGCGGCAGTAGGAAGACAACGATCGAAGGGGAGGAGCAGATGCTGGGAGCGAGGGCGGCGCTGTCGGCGCTTGGCTTGACGGTGCTGCTGGCGGTAGGCGTTTCCGGTGCGCCGGCGCAGCAGGCCGCGGACGACAGCGAGAAGGAGATCGAGCGCTACCGCGCCATGATCAACGACCCCATGGCCAATCCTGGCTATCTCAATGTCGACCGCGGAGAGGTTTTGTGGAAGACGGCGCGGGGAGCCAACAACGTGTCCCTGGAAAAATGTGACCTCGGAATGGGGCCGGGCAAACTCGAAGGCGCATACGCAAAGCTGCCCCGCTACTTCAAGGACGCGGACCGAGTGATGGACCTCGAGCAGCGCCTGTTGTGGTGCATGGAGAATATCCAGAAGCTCGACACCAAGGACGTTCTTGCACGGCGCTTCGGCGGGCCCGGACGCACCTCCGACATGGAGGACCTGGTTGCCTTCATCGCCAATAAGTCGAATGGCATGAAGATCGATCCCCAGCTGGCGCACGCCAAGGAACAGGAGATGCTGGCGGTCGGCGAGGCCATGTTCTTCCGCCGCTCGTCGATCAGCGACTTCTCGTGCGCCACTTGCCACGGCGAGGACGGCAAGCGCATCCGCTTGCAGGGCCTGCCCAATCTGTCGAAGCCGGGCAAGGTCGCGCAGGAAACCATGGGATCGTGGCCGACCTACCGTGTCTCGCAAAGCCAGTCCCGCACAATGCAGCACCGGCTCTGGGACTGCTATCGCCAAATGCGCATGCCGGCGCCCGAGTACGCCTCCGATGGGCTCACGGCCCTCACGGTCTACCTCACCAGCCAAGCTGCTGGAGGTGAGATCAACGTGCCCTCCATCAAGCGCTGATCGGAGAGAAACATGTTCAGGAAACTTACTCTCGCATGTGCGGCTCTGGCGATCGCGGTCGTCGCGCACGCCCAGCCGGCACCCAAGCAGGCAACCGCGGTCGACCCGGCCGTCATCGAGGCCTACATCAAGGGTACCTGGAAGAAGGTGCCGGACGGCTGGCAGGCGCGCGTCGAGCAGGACGAGACGCAGCGCGTCTGCTCGCAGTACCGCAACAACCCACCGCTTACCGAGTTCGAGAAAATTCTGGCTCGCGAGAAGGCGACCGTGGTCTTCCCAGGCGATGGCAACGTGATGGGCGACTGGAAGAAGGGCGAGAAGATCGCCCAGGATGGTCGCGGCGGCCAGTTCTCCGATCCGCCGAACATGGTCAACGGGGGCAATTGCTATGCTTGCCACCAGATGGCGAAGGAGGAGCTGAGCTTTGGCACGCTTGGACCGAGCCTCGCGGAGTACGGCAAGATCCGCAAGTTCAGCGTAGAGGAGGCCAAGAGCGTCTATGCCAAGATCTTCAATCCCCAGTCTGTGCAGCCGTGCTCCAACATGCCGCGGTTCGGCTTCCACAGGTTCCTGAGCGAGCAGCAAATCAAGGATCTGACCGCCTACCTGATGTCCCCCGACAGCCCGGTGAACAAATGAGCAGTCGCGGGCCGAGGAGGTGGATGCCGCTGCTGCTTGTCGGGTTGGTGGCAGCCGCAGTCCCGACGCGCCTTGCTAGCTCCGCCGAACTTCTGATGTTCGAGGGCCGCGGATGCCCGTGGTGCGCCCGCTGGCACGCCGAGATCGGTCCTGGATATCACAAGACGGAAGAGGGCCGCCGGGCGCCGCTACGCCGCCTCGATATCCGCCAACAAGAGAGTGCAGGCGCTGTGCTCGCGCGGCCGGTCACGGTGACGCCGACTTTTGTCCTGATCGACGGCGGTCGTGAGGTCGGGCGCCTCGTCGGGTACCCGGGAGGCGAGTTCTTCTATGGCTTGCTGGATGAATTGCTTAGCCGTCTGCCGCAGCCTGCTGGGGCTGACACGTCTGCGCCTGGCCGGGGCACCGCTAGCGCGTGTGTGGGCGATGCTTGGATGTGATATAGGCAAGTCGATGATTCAGGCCGCCAAACTGCCGAGATTCCGAGAATCCACCGCATGAGCCGTATTCTCTCGAGAAAAGTCGTCGAGGCGCTCGAAAGCGACGCGGAGCTGTCGCCCGAGCTGACGCTGATGATGAAGAACGCACGCCGGGCCAGTGACTTCCTCAAGGCCTTGTCGCATGAGAGCCGGCTGCTGCTTCTGTGCCTTCTCTCCGAGCGCGAGCGGTCGGTCACGGAGCTCGAGGAGCTTCTGTCCCTGCGGCAGACGACAGTGTCGCAGCAGCTTGCGCGGCTGCGCCTGGACGGACTCGTGACGACGCGCCGCGACGGCAAGACCATCTACTACAGCCTGGCCGATGCCAACACGCTCAAGTTCGTGAAGGTGATCTACGAGATGTTCTGCTCGGGAACTGAATCCGGCAAGAGATGATTCTCCCGAGCGTGGCGCGGGTGATGCGGCCAACATCACCGGGCCTTGGGAAAGGAAATGCTCTGTGGACGGGTTTACCGTTCCGGTCGGGGGCTTCATCTGCGGCTGTCTCGCGGGGTTCGCCGCGCAATACGGCCGCCTGTGCACCGTCGGGGCGATCGAGGACGCGCTGGTGGCCGGCGACTTCCGCCGCGCGCGCGCCTGGGCCCTCGCTGCCGCCATTGCAATTCTTCTGACCCAGGCACTCGTGCTGACGGATGTGCTCGATCTCTCGGCCACGCACTACGTGCATCCCACCCTCGATCTGGTGGGGCTGGTAGGGGGCGGGCTCCTGTTTGGTCTCGGCGCTGCCCTGGTGGGCACCTGCGCGTTCGGGCTGTTGGTACGCATCGGCACGGGAGATCTGCGGGCCCTCGTGTCCGCCATCATCCTTGGCCTGTCGGCGTTTGCTGCAACCGGGGGCATCCTGAGCCCAATCCGCTCAAGGTTCGCGGAGATAGCTACCGTCGACACGCTCCCCTTCGGCGGCAAAACCCTGACAGGCATCGCGGGCGCACAATTCGGCAAGCCCTTCGCCGTGCTTAGCGCTCTTCTCGTGGCTGGAGCCCTGCTAGCCTTCGGGTTGACCAACCAGAGGCTGCACCGCAAGCCGCGGCTTCTCGCCGCCTCTTGCCTCATGGGCGGCGCGGTTGCGTGCGGATGGGTTGTGACCGGGCTGCTCGCCGATCCCTTCGATGCTCAACGGCCCGAGAGCTTGACGTTCGTTGCACCCCTCGGCCGCTTGGTCCTGCAGATCATGGGTGAAGCCCTGTCCAGCACTGGCTTCGCCGTCGCCATGGTCTTTGGCGTTGCTGCTGGTTCCTTCGCTGCCGCCGCGTCCCGCGAGGAGCTGCGGTGGGAGGCCTTCGATGACCAGCGCGAGATGCGCAGACATCTGCTCGGTGCCGTCCTGATGGGGATCGGCGGCGTGCTCGCTCGCGGTTGCACGATTGGGCAGGGCCTGACCGGAACCAGCACGCTTTCGATCGCGGCTCCCATTGCTGTGCTGGCGATGGTGGCAGGAGCGCGCCTGGGCCTATCGCATCTGATCGAGGGCCGCTCCCTCTTTGCGCGACGCCGCTGAGTCCCGGCCGCGTCATTCCGACGCTTGATTTCCGTCACTGTGCAGTGGGGCCGAACCTGGAGGGCCTGTTCGGTCGCAAGGCCGGCAGCATGGAAGGACTTCAACTACCCCGGCGCCAACAAGTCCTCCAGTGTTGTCTGAGACGAGAAGGTCTCTGCCAAATATATTGCCGATCCCAACACGGCGATGCCCGGCAGCAGATGGCGCTCGCCGGCGTCAAGGATGAGAAGGACGTTGCCGACCTCTTTGCCTACCTTACGACGTTCGGCTCCGATGGAGAGCAGCGGAAATAGTTGGACGCCTGCCGGATGCCAATGCCCGAAGTGCTCGGGGCGAGGCTCCTGACGGCCGATCGGCGAGGGTCTGCGTGAGTGCCGCGCCGACCCACATCGCGGCGAGCGCCACCCAGGCGGTGAGGGCGAAAATGGCGCCACCCGTCACGCCGGCTCCGACTGCGCAGCCGCCGGCCAGCATGCCGCCGAAGCCCATCAGCACGGCGCCCGAGATATAGCGGGTCATGCTCGCTCCATCGCGGAAGCCTTCGAGCATGAATTCACGGGCGACGAGGGCTGCGAGCATCGACCCGGCGAAGACGCCCGGCACGAGAGCGAGATCGAAGCCGAGCGGCAGCATCGGCGAGTTGATCAACGCCATCAGGGTATCCGCCGACGGTCCCGTGAAGCTGACGCTCTTGACGGCGATGGGCGTGAACGCCTGCTGCGACAGCGCGTACGTGAGCACCCAGCCCGCCGTGACGGCGAGGCCGACACCGAGTGCGGATGCAGACGCCGCGACGCCCACCCTGTTCTTGAGTGCGAGCCAGGCTCCGAACGTCAGCCAAGTCGCGCCGGCGATCGCGCCTGCAGGTGCGCCGGCATGCAGCAGCGCCAGGATACTTCGCGAGGTGCCGCCCTCGACCATCCAAGCTGCCGCGATGGCCTCGCGCGCTGGCGACAGGACGCCCCGCAGTGAAGCCTGCGCGACGAGCGTCAGGATCAGGCCTGAGACAAGGGCGCGTAGGTTTCCAGTCGCCGACAACACCAGCAGGCGGCTGGCGCAGCCGCGCGACAGGATCATGCCGGCTCCGAACAGCAGGCCGCCGACGATGGCGCCCGACAGGCTGCCGCGACCGGCAATCTGACGGGCCTCGGACGGGTCGAGCCATCCGAGCAGAACCGCCGCTTGCGTGCTCGCGACGGCTGCGGAGAAGGCCAAGGTCCAGACCGCGACCTTTCCGCCGAAGGACCCGCCAGCGAGCTCGATGACGGCCGAGCGGAGGCAGAACCGGCAACGCTGCGCGCACGCGCCGAAGGCCAAGCCGACCACGAGGCCGCCGACCGCGGCCGCGCCCTCCTCCCCGCAGAGATCGATCAGCGGCGCGAGGTCCACGCCCGCCTCACGCCCGGATCTGATCGGAGAGTGCGATGCTCATCACCGCGCCGCCGCGGCTTTGCAGGTTCTGATGCCGAGGACCGAATAGAGAGGGCACCAGCCCATCAGGGCCGTGACAAGTGGAACGACGCCAATCCAGCCCCAGACCGACTGATAAGCCGGCCCGAACAGGCCGAGTGCGGCGGCGATCAGAGCGATGCCGACGACGACGCGCAGAATGCGATCGATGCTTCCGACATTGGCAGTCATGGTGATGCTCCTCCTCTCCTTGTTCTTGGGCGTTCACGCGGACGCGGATGACAGGCTCGACCGGGCGCCTGTCGCGACGGGACGCTCGCCGGCGGGGGCGAGACCATCGACGTCGGGCCCGACCTCGTCACGCCAGGGCCGCAGCTGCTCCAGGACCGCGAGGCCCGCGGCCAGCACGGCCGCCACACCCAAAGCCAGTGCCCAAAACGGCACGTGTGCCGCCTGATCGAAGGTCAGCTTGCCCGGGCCGCCGGTTAGCAGGAACGGACGCAGTGCCGGCTCGAGGTAGCCGAACGCCATCGCGCCGAGGATGCCGCCAGCGACCGTGAACCATGCGTCGCGGTAGCCGGCGCCGATCTGGGCGAACACTGTGCCCGGGCAGGCGCCTGCGATGGAGATGCCGGCGCCGAGCAGCAGGCCACCGACGATGTCGGCCTGCCACACAAGCGCCTTGGGATGCATCTTCACACCCCAGACGCCGTTCAACACTGCCAGCACGATCAGCCCGGTGATGACGGCGGACAGAAAGATCTTGAGCATCAGGAAGGTGCGCAGCTGCATTTGGCTGACGATCGCTCCGGGCTCGAAGACGCGGGATTTCTCGAGTGCGATGCCGAACACGGCACCCATGGCGACGCCGAGAACAATGGCGGACAGGACGTTCATGGGACTCTCCTTCGTGAGCGGCTCAAACGCGCTTCATCAGGAGCGCGGTGGCGATGGCGCCTGCAAACATGGCGGCGACGGCGACGGTGGAGCCGACCGCAAGTTGCGCCATGCCGGAGATGCCGTGGCCCGTGGTGCAGCCATCGGCGATGCGTGCGCCCAGCACCATGATGAAACCGCCGGCGAAGGCCATGGGTGCGCGGCTCGACAGCTTGTCGATGCCGACGGCCCTCTTCCAGACCGGCGAGATAGCCTGCCGGCGCGCGCCCGAAATCCTCATGGACACGAATGCGCCGACGACGATGCCCATCACCATCGCGAGCTGCCACAGGTTCTTGGCGCCGTACATGTGCTTGGCGAGGTAGTCCATCTTGTCGACGGACGCATCGACGAGCGAGGCGATGTGAGCGGCAATCGTCACGTAGGACGACGACGTGCCGAGCGCGGTTTCGATCAGCAGGAATGCGGGGATCTGCAGCAGCCCGATGAGGATGCCGGCTGCGTAGGGGGACCAAGCCTTGTTGCGTAGGGTCATCGCGGACCTCCCTAAGGCATCAATGCGGAGGCCTCACTATATATTCAAATGTTCAAATGCGTTTGACGCAGATCAATTGCCTGCTTCATGCCGGCATCGAAGCGACATGGGCTCCGGTGTCCAATCAGGGTCAGAACTTCGCGTGAGTTCTTGGGGCGGAGCGCGACCGAAGCACCTCCGAAAGCTGCCATTTTGCTGCGCCGCGATGACACCGGCTTGCGAGCGCCCTCGTGGGCCTACCGTCTTCCTTTGAACGTTGATCAGGGTTGAGGATGGGATTCCAAGATTTGTCGGTTTGGGAAATCGGCCGAAAAAGTCGATTGAATCAATGCTATTTTTTCGCTTGAGCGCCCCGTAGGGGAATCGAACCCCTGTTTCCAACGTGAGAGGCTGGCGTCCTGACCGCTAGACGAACGGGGCGGCGACGTCCCGTCTATAAGTGAGCCCATCGTCATAGGCAAGGACGCAATCGCGTGGGCCATGCGCCGGCTGCGGGAGGGCGGAGCATGGCGCGTATCGCGTTGCGCTCAGCCTCAGCCGAGACGAGCGAGCCGCTCCTCGGCCTCCGGCGCGCCGAGCTCGCGGGCCCGCTCGTACCACTTGCGCGCTTCCGCGAGATTCGGCTGCACGCCCTGCACGCGCCAGCGGGTTAGCTCGCGGGGATCATGGGCGGCGGCCAGCAGGAGGGTGCCGTGCGCAAGCCCGTCGGGTTCCGATCACCGACTGGATCGCTGCCGGCGGGAAAGAAACGGCGAGGTCTGGTGTCACCGTCCCCGGAAAAGGCCGCCGAAGATGCCGGACTTCTTCGGCTGGGTCGTGGCGGTGGCTACCGCCGGCGGCGGCTCGCCGTAGGGCTTCGCCTCGTGGCCGTTGCCCTGCGTTACGGCAGCCGGATCGGCGCCGACGCGACCGGCGCGCCGGTCGGCCTCGGTCTCGCGCGCGAGACTGAAGTCGAAGTGGATGCTGGGCAGTCCCTTGAGGGGCGAGGCCGCGTCGCCTTCCTTGACGTAGGCGACGAGGTCGCCGGAGGCGCCGAACACCACGTCGTCCTCGAGATGCGCGTCGCCGGCAAGATAGAGTGCGGTCACCAGCTCACGATAGCCGGGCGCGCTGATGAGGAAATGAATGTGCGCGGGACGCATGCCGTGGCGCTTCTGTGCCATGACCATCTGCCCGACCGGGCCATCCAGGGGGATGTAGTAGCCGAGGGGCCGGACTGTGCGGATGAGATAGTTGCCCGCCTCGTCGGTCTGGAAGATGCCGCGGCAGTCGGTCTCCTCGACGCCCTTCTGGATGTCGTAGCGGCCGTCCGCTGCGGTCTGCCACACCGTTACCTGCGCGTCCGGCACCGGGGCTCCCTGGACGTTCGTGATACGCCCATAGAGCACGACCTCCGTCCCACCCTCGGTGCTCTTCGCGATCTGGGCGCCCCGCTCGAAGCGCGGCGTGTTCTCGCGGAAGAAAGGCCCCAGCAGGCTGGCGCTCGTCGCTTCCTCCATCTTGGTCTTGTCGTGCATGATGTTGACGAGCGCGGACAGGCCGATCGTATCGGAGAGCAGGATGAATTCCTGGCGCGCCGGCGTGCAGGCTTGGCCCACCTTGGTCATGAACTCGATGCCCTTGATCCACTCGGCGGGCGTGAGGTTCACCTCGCGGGCGAAGGCATGCAGGTGCCGCACGGCAGCCTCCATGATTTCCTTCATGCGCGGGTCGGGCGTGGTGGCCATCTGCTCGATCACTGCATCGGTGATCGTCTGCGGGGTGTAAGCACGCATGGACGTCCTCCCTTGGGCCGGTCGAGCTCAGCGGCATCCGTCGGCGCAGATTGCGCTCTCCGGGCACTTGCCGACGGGAGCAGGGCCAGGAGAAAGCGTCGTCCAACACCCCGGCACTGTCAAGCAAGGCGCGGGTGGGACGCGCCCCTCAGTTCTCCTCCATCTTCAGGGCGGCGATGAAGGCCTCCTGCGGGATCTCCACCTGGCCGAACTGGCGCATCTTCTTCTTGCCCTTCTTCTGCTTCTCGAGGAGCTTGCGCTTGCGGGTGATGTCGCCGCCGTAGCACTTCGCCAGCACGTCCTTCCTGAGCGCGCGGATGGTCTCGCGCGCGATGATGCGGCCGCCGATCGCAGCCTGGATGGGGATCTGGAAGAGGTGGGGCGGGATCAGCTCCTTGAGCTTCTCGCACATGGCGCGGCCCCGGCTCTCGGCGCGGGCGCGGTGCACGATGATCGAGAGCGCATCGACCGGCTCGGCATTGACCAGGATCGACATCTTCACGAGGTCGCCCGCCTCGTAGCCCTTGATGTGGTAGTCGAACGAGGCATAGCCGCGGCTGATCGACTTCAGCCGGTCGTAGAAGTCGAACACCACCTCGTTGAGCGGCAGCTCGTAGACGAGCAGGGCGCGCGTGCCCGCGTAGGTGAGGTTCTTCTGCCGGCCGCGCCGGTCCTGGCACAGCTTCAGCACGCTCCCCAGGTGCTCGTCGGGTACCAGGATGGTCGCCTCGATCCACGGCTCCTCGATGCGGTCGATGTGGGTCGGATCGGGCATGTCCGCGGGGTTGTGCATCTCGAGCCGCGTGCCGTTGTTGAGATACACGTGATAGATGACGCTGGGCGCCGTGGTGATGAGGTCGAGGTTGAACTCGCGCTCGAGGCGCTCGGTGATGATCTCCAGATGCAGGAGGCCCAGGAAGCCGCAGCGGAAGCCGAAGCCGAGCGCGGCCGAGGACTCCGTCTCGTAGCTGAAGCTCGCATCGTTGAGGCGCAGCCGCGCCATGGCTTCGCGCAGGTCCTCGAACTGTGCGGCATCGACGGGGAAGAGGCCGCAGAAGACGACCGGCTGCGCCGGCTTGAATCCCGGCAGCGCGGACGAGGTGGGATGCCTCTCGTCCGTCACGGTGTCGCCGACGCGCGTATCCGCCACCTGCTTGATGGCCGCGGTGAAGAAGCCGACCTCGCCGGGCCCCAGCTCGTCGAGCATCTCCTGCTTGGGCCGGAAGATGCCGACCCGCTCCACCTGGTAGGCTGCGCCCGACGACATCAGCTTGATCTTCTGGCCCTTGCGCAGCCGACCGTCGACGATGCGCACCAGTACGACGACGCCCAGGTAGGCGTCGTACCAGCTGTCGATGAGCAGGGCCTTGAGCGGCGCCTTTGCGTCGCCCTTGGGCGCGGGCAGGCGATCGACGATCGCCTCCAGCACCGCCTCGACGTTCTGCCCCGTCTTGGCGGAGATGGGGATGGCGTTCGAGGCATCGAGGCCGATCACGTCCTCGATCTGCTGCTTGACGCGGTCGGGGTCGGCGGCCGGAAGGTCCACCTTGTTGAGCACGGGCAGGATCTCGAGGTTGTTGTCGAGTGCTTGGTAGACGTTGGCTAGCGTCTGCGCCTCCACGCCCTGGCTCGCGTCCACGACCAGCACCGCACCTTCGCAGGCCGCCAGCGAGCGCGACACCTCGTAGGCAAAGTCGACATGACCCGGCGTGTCCATCAGATTGAGCTGATAGCTCCGGCCGTCCTTGGCCTTGTAGTCGAGGCGCACGGTCTGGGCCTTGATGGTGATGCCGCGCTCGCGCTCGATGTCCATCGAATCCAGGATCTGCTCCTTCATTTCCCGGTCGGAGACGTTGCCGCACAGCTGGATGAGGCGGTCGGAGAGCGTCGACTTGCCGTGGTCGATGTGGGCGATGATCGCGAAGTTGCGAATGAGGTCGGTGGAGGTCATGGGGCCGGTGCTTAGCATCGCTCGCGTTCAGGTAGAACAGCCAACCCGCCTCGATCGATCGCGCCGTGACGTGTCATCGCGTGCGACTCATTTTCTCCTACAAAATCACCAACGAGGGCGGTCAGAAAAAGGGCAGGATTGGCAAAGCTCCAGAAAGAGGTCCAGCACAATGTAAGATAGTGATCTGCCAACCATGTGTAGGACGCACAGTATACCAATCATCGGCAGACATCGGCTTCGATATTGGACAGCCTGGGATGTCTATACTTACAAATCTGCAGAATTACACTGCTCTCAGTCAACCACTTTAACATTTCGCGAGATTACTTTCTGTGCGCGATCTGCGAAACCGCGAGTGCAATGGCTCACACGCTCGCACCCGAGGTGCGCTCGCAATTCGCGCACCGGCTGAAAATGATTCGAACCCAGCGGGGGTTCGATCGGGCGCGCTACTTTGCCAGGACGCTGGGCATCGAGGAGAACCGGTATACGCGCTATGAGCGTGCCGAGGTCGAGCCCAGTCTCACCCTGATCCACAAGATGTGCGAGACCCTGCGCGTCTCGCCCAACGAGCTGCTGGGTTTCGCCGAGCCTGGCCCATCCGCGAAAAGCGCGGGCCTCGCCGAGCCGTCTCTCGAGGAGATTGCCCACGCGCACGGGGGCGGTCCTGAGGGCACCGGCAAAGGGCCGGACCCGAGGAGCTCGCTTGCATGGAACCTGGCAGCGGAGGCCGTGGCCATCCGTCACGAGCACGTCGGGAAATCCAAGTCCGGAGGCGATCCTCTGGCCGCGCTGCGCGAGACCGGTGCGCTGTTCTCCAGTCTGCAGTCCGATCCCTTCGACACGGTCGCCAAGATCGTCAACGACGAGGCGCTGAAGGATGTGGATGCCAAGCGCAGGGCAGCGCTGGCCGAGCTCATCAATGCCTTCACCGAGCGCGTGACGGAGACGCTGGCCGCCCGCCACCGCCGATAGATCGCTTGCGGCCCGGCATCGGGCAGGCGAGCGCCGTTCCCTTCCGTTGCCTCGCCATTCTCACCGCCGGATCGTGCCGCCGGTCGCCTTTGTCACCGCGGCCACGATCTTGGACGCGGCGGCCTCGATCTCCTGATCGGTCAGTGTCTTCTCGCGCGGTTGCAATGTGACCTCGAGCGCCACGGACTTCTTGCCTGCGCCGAGGCTCTCGGCCTCGAAGAGGTCGAACACGCTCACTCCGGCGATAAGCTTCTTGTCCGCGCCCAAAGCCGCCCTGACGACGTCGCCGGCCGGCACATCCGCCGCCAGCACGAAGGCGAAGTCGCGCCGGATGGGCAGCAGATCGAGGGCCTCGAGCGGTGCCCGGGCGAGCTTCTTGTCTTTCCTCGGGGGCAGTGCCTCGATGAAGACCTCGAATGCGGCGACCGTAGGGATTGCAACATCGAGCGAGCGCAACGTCGCGGGATGCAGCTCGCCGAAATGGGCGAGGACGATCTTCGGCCCGAGCCGCAGGCAGGCCGAGCGTCCCGGGTGGAACCAGGCCGGCGCATCGCGTGTCACCTGCGCCTTGGACGCGTCGAAGCCGAGCTCGGCCAGCAGCGCGACCACGTCGGCCTTGGCGTCGAAGAGGTTCGCCTCCTTTGCCGCGCCCGTCCAGTGGCGTCCGGCACCCGCGAGCGCCGCCGCGCCGGCACGCACGCCCGCGGCAGCCACGCTCTGATCCTGCGGCGCGTCACCGCGGTAGATCTGTCCCACCTCGAAGAGGCCCAGGTCGCCGAACCCGCGATTGCGATTGCGCTGCACGGCGGCGACAAGCCCCGGCAGCAAGCTCGGACGCATCGACGACATCTCCGTGGAGATCGGGTTGGCGAGCTCCAGGGCGTCCTGTCCACCGCCGAAGGCCTCGGCGGCCGGGCGCGCGATGAACGACCACGTGACCGCTTCGACGAGCCCGCGTCCCGCAAGCACGCGGCGGGTGCGGCGGGCGCGGCGCTGGTTCTCGGTCAGCACCGGTCGGGCAACGCCGGCAGCGCGGGGCATCGGCGCGGACGGCACCTTGTCGAGGCCGGTGATGCGCACGACCTCTTCCACGAGGTCGGCGACGCCGTGGATGTCCGGCCGCCAGCTCGGCGCCGTCACCTTGACGGTCGCACCCTTGCCCTCGACGACGAAGCCCAGCGCCTCCAGCGTGCCGCGGATCTGCTTCTCCCCCAGCCTGATGCCGGCAAGGCTCTCGACCAGTCCTGTGGGGAAGTTGATAGCGGTCTTGCTCTCCGGCGGTGCGCCCGCAACCTTGCGCCTGGAGGGCTCGCCGCCGGCGACCTCCAGCATCAGCGCGGTCGCAAGATCGAGGCCCGGCAGAATGAAGGCCGGATCCACGCCGCGCTCGAAGCGATAGCGGGCATCGCTCTGGATGCCGGCCTTGCGACCGGTGGCCGCGGTGCGCAGGGGGTCGAAGTAGGCGCACTCGATCAGCACGTTCTTTGTCGTGTGGGTGCAGCCGGTCTCCTCTCCGCCCAAGATGCCGCCGAAGCCCAGCACAGCGCGATCATCCGCGATCACGCACATCGTCTCGTCGACCGCGTGGGTCTTGCCGTCGAGCCCGAGGAACTGCTCGCCCTTCCTTCCGAGCCGCGCGCGGATGGCGCCCACGAGCTTGTCGGCATCATAGACGTGCAGCGGCCGGCCGCGGTCGAGGCTGATGTAGTTGGTGACGTCGACGAGGGCATTGATGGGCCGCAGGCCGACGGCTTTCAGGCGCTGCTGCATCCAGGCGGGCGACTCGCCGTTGCTCACGCCACGGATGTAGCGGCCGGCGAAGCAGGGGCAGGCGTTGCGCGCCTCCTCGGGGAACTCGAGCTCGATCTCGATCGGGCAGGCGTAGCTGCCCTCGACGTCTGCGACCTTGCGCTCGGGCTTGAGCCTGCCGAGTCCGGCGGCCGCAAGGTCACGGGCGATGCCGCGCACGCCAGTGCAGTCCGGTCGGTTGGGCGTGAGCTTCACGTCGATGACCGGGTCCGCGAGCCCGAGGACGTCGGCGTAGCGCTGGCCGACCTTCTCACCCAGCGCGGCATCGAGCTCGATGATGCCCTCGTGATTGTCCGAGAGCTCCAGCTCCCGCTCCGATACGAGCATGCCGTTGGAGACGACGCCGCGCACGGGGCGCGCCTCGAGCGTGATCTTGGTGCCGGGAATGTAGCTGCCCGTAGGCGCGAACACGCCGATCATGCCGGTCTTGGCGTTGGGTGCCCCGCACACCACCTCCACCACGCCCGAGCCGGTGTCGACCTTGCACACCCGCAGACGGTCCGCGTTGGGGTGGGGCTTGGCCTCCAGCACGCGGGCGATGGTGAAGGCCTCGAGCTTCGCCGCCGGATTGTCGATGCTCTCGACCTCGAGGCCGATCAAGGCGAGCTTCTCGGCCAGCTCCTCGAGCGTCGCCGAGGTGTCGAGGTGGTCCTTCAGCCAGGAGAGGGTGATCTTCACGGGTTGCCCATCGCGCAGGCGCGGCTTGCTTGCCGCAAGATAGGACCGAATTCCCCTCCCCCTTGTGGGGAGGGGATAGGGGTGGGGGGAAGCCCGACATTGGACGTTCTGGAATCCCCCCCTCCCTGTCCCTCCCCCACGTCGTGTCGAAGACGCGCCTCCGGCACGATGGGGGAGGGGACACACTCGGCGAGGCCGCCGCTCCATGCGACACCTAGCGCCCGCCTCCGCTTCGCCGTCATGGCGACAACCCGCCGGCGAGCGAGGGCATGTCGAGCGCCGCAAAGCCGTAGTGGCGGAGCCAGCGCAGGTCGGCGGCGAACATGTCGCGCAGGTCCGGGATGCCGTACTTCAGCATGGCGATACGATCGAGGCCCATGCCGAAGGCGAAGCCCTGGTACTTGTGAGGGTCCAGGTTGCAGTTGCGGATGACGTTGGGATGCACCATGCCGCTGCCCAGGATCTCCAGCCACTGCCCCGGCTTGCCGATGGCCGCGGCGTCGATGTCGACCTCCATGGACGGCTCGGTGAAGGGGAAATGCGAGGCGCGAAAGCGCATGCGCACCGCCTCGACCTCGAAGAATGCCTTGCAGAACTCCTCCAGGCACCACTTGAGATGGCCGAGGTGCGTGGTCTCGTCGATCACGAGCCCCTCGATCTGGTGGAACATCGGCGTATGCGTGGCGTCGCTGTCGATGCGGTAGACGCGGCCCGGCACGATGATGCGGATCGGCGGCTTCTGCGAAAGCATGGTGCGGATCTGCACCGGGCTCGTATGGGTGCGGAGCAGCATCCGCGTGCCGTCTGCGCGGGGATGGAAGTAGAACGTATCGTGCTCCTGCCGAGCGGGATGCTCCGGCGGAATGTTGAGCTTGGTGAAGTTGAGGTCGTCGGTCTCGATGTCGGGCCCTTCGGCGACGGCAAAGCCCATATCGGCGAAGATCTCGACCACCTCGTCGAGCACCTGGCTCACGGGGTGGATGCGCCCATCCTGCAGGGGACCCGCCCGCACGGGCAGCGTCACATCGGCCTTCTCGGCGGCAAGGCGGGCCGAGAGCTGATCGCGCTCCAGCTGGAGCTTGCGGCTCTCCAGGGCCTCGCTGATGCGCCCCTTGAGACCGTTCACCGCCTGCCCGAAGGCCTTGCGCTGATCGGCAGGCAGCGAGCCCAGCGTTGCCATCAGCTCGGGCACACGCCCCTTCTTGCCCAGTGCGGCGATGCGCACGCGCTCGATCGCGCCAAGATCGGTCGCCGCCGCGATCTCGGCGGTCAGCGCGCTTTCGAGGGCGGCGAGATCCGTTCCTTGCGTCATCCGTTGTCGCTCCGGCCCAAGCTCGATGCTGCAGGTCGGCGCCCGCATTGCCGTGGTTCGACAAGCTCACCACTGGGTTGGAGGAACGCTCGCTGCGTATTCCACCATCGTCCTGAGCCCGTCGAAGGACGGCCGAGTTCTGTGGCCCCGCGTCCTGGATATTCGCCCGCGCAAATTCCGGGATGACAGCTCACGCCGCCTTCTTGATCTGGGCGGCGGCCTGGTCAACGAGGGCCTTGAAGCCGGCCGCGTCCTTCACGGCGAGGTCGGCCAGGACCTTGCGGTCGACGGCGATGCCGGCGAGCGCAAGGCCGTTGATAAATCGACCGTAGGTGAGCCCGTGCTCCCGCACCGCCGCATTGATGCGCTGGATCCAAAGCGCACGGAAGGTGCGCTTCTTGCGCTTGCGGTCGCGATAGGCGTACTGCATCGCCTTCTCGACCGCCTGCTTGGCCACACGGATCGTGTTCTTGCGGCGGCCGTAGTAGCCCTTGGCCTTCTTGAGCACCTTCTTGTGCTTGGCATGGGCGGTGACGCCGCGCTTGACGCGTGCCATTGTTCAACTCCATCCGAGAAGCAGCGGGATGTCCAAGCATCTGACCTTTGATCAGGTGCCTGAGCAACCGAGCGTTGGTCAGCGATTGTAGGGCATGTACTTCTTGACGATGCGGGCGTCGCTGTCGGTGAGCACCATGGTGCCCCGCGCGTTGCGCACGAACTTGGCCGTGCGCTTGATCATGCCGTGCCGCTTGCCCTGGGCCGCCACTTTCACCTTGCCGGTGCCGGTCATCTTGAAGCGCTTCTTGGCGCCGCTCTTGGTCTTCAGTTTGGGCACGATAGGCTCCTTTCAGTTGCGGGCCGCGCCGCACCGTTGAGGTGCTGGCCCTCCGCTCGGGTGGCGTGCACGCCGATCGATGGCGCGCTGTGCGCTTGGTGAACCCGGGCGCGGAGTTGCAAGGCCGTTCTTGCCGCACAATGGCGGAAGCCGCCCGCGGCATGCCCCGCCAGGGCGGCTTGGGACCGTCTCATAGTCCGGACCGGTCCGGCGCGCAATGGGATTTCCGCCATCTTGCCGCCATCGGCCGCGTGCAGACGGGTGCCGTCGCCGCCTTGCACGACGCGGCCGGCGACCTGACAGGCACCGCCGTTCGAGGTGATCTCCATGCAGGGCCAGTAGCTCCGAGGGCTTGAACCGCATCTCGCCGACCCGCGCGAACGCCTGCGCGCGCGTCGGCGCGGCCGTGGCGCCGCGGTTCAAGCCAGGCATCGGAGGTGCACCTTGCAGCCCATCAAACGGATTCGGCCGGGCAACCGGCCATCGCGCACGCGATGCCGCCGCATCGGCGCGGACGCAGCGTTCGCCAAGGCGATGGCGCGCAGCGAGTTCGGGAAATACTACACCGACGAGCAGGAGCAGCGCGAAGTGCGCCGTTCCCTGGCCCGCGCCGGGTCGCGGCAAGCAACCCGGGCCCGGACGGGTACACCCGGGAACTCAGGGGACGCGCAGCCGGAGCGGGCCGAGCCCCGAGCCAATGGCAAACTCAAGCTGTGGCACGCACCCAGCCCACGGCATCGGCGCACCGAGCTTGCCGCGGCGACCGCCAGGCTCAGGGCAGCGGGGAAGTCGAGACAGGAGAGCGAGACGCCGTAACGCGGCAGGAGCCCGCATCCTGAAGCACGCGCCTCACACGCGTGCTTCCGATGGTATCCGGCGGTCAGCGGGGCGCCAGCACCATCACCATCTGCCGGCCTTCCATGCGCGGCTCCGATTCCACCTTGGCGATGGGCTCGGTGTCGGTCTTCACGCGCTGCAGGACGTCCCAGCCGAGCTGCTGGTGGGCAAGCTCGCGGCCGCGGAACCGCAGCGTCACCTTGACCTTGTCCCCCTCGTCGAAGAAGCGCCGGATCGCCCGCATCTTCACGTCGTAGTCGTGATCGTCGATGCTGGGCCGCATCTTGATCTCTTTGATCTCGACGATCTTCTGGCGCTTGCGCGCCTCGGCCGCCTTCTTCTGCTCCTGGTACTTGAACTTGCCGTAATCGAGGATCTTGGCCACCGGCGGATTGGCATCCGGGGAAATCTCGACGAGGTCCAGCCCCGCCTCGGTGGCACGGGCCAAAGCGTCTGCGGTCGGGACGACACCGACGTTCTGGCCGTTCTGATCGATTAAACGAACTTCGCGGACGCGGATATCTTCGTTCATCCGCGGACCGGCTGGCTCGCGCTCAGGCGCGGCTCTCATTGGACGACGTATGTTGCAGTCTCCATCGCTTGTTGCACGAACGCTGGGAACGGCTTCCCCTGTCATGGTGAATGCCGCAGGCCAGCGCCATCAGAATCGGAGAGATAGTAACCCAAGTCAAGATTGGCGCGGCAGCGCCCCTGCAGGACGGGGGTGCACAAGTGTCTGGCGGAAACAACGTTCAAGGACGGACCCGAGCAGCCCGTCGTAGACCGCGAGCGTCCTGCGCTGCATGGCCGCCACCGTGAACTCTTCCGCCACGTGCGCCCGCGCCCGGGCGCCCATAGCCGAACGCTCGGCGGGGGCCATCGCCAGGGCCTCGGCCAGCCGCTCCGCCAGGGCCCCGGCGTCGGATGGAGGCACGAGCCACCCGGTGACGGCGTCCTTGGGTGCGGCCGGCTCGGCCAGCACGGTCTCCGGCGGCGCTCCAATGGCCGTGGCGATGACTGGGCAACCCGCAGCCGCGGCTTCGATTGCCGCCCTCCCGAAAGCCTCCGGCTCGGTCGAGGCGACCACCGTCACGTGGGCTGCAATATAGGCTGCCGCCATGTCGTCCACATGGCCGACGATGCGGACGTGCTGGTCAAGACCGGCCCGGGCAACCTGCTGGCGCAGCGACTCGGCATAGGCATCGCGGCCCTGGGCATCCCCGGCAAGGATCACGACCGCGCTGCCGAGCCTGCCCGCCGCTTTCAGCCGTGCGGCAGCGTCGATCAGCACGGCCTGCCCCTTCCAGGCCGTGAGCCTCGCCGCCTGGAGGATGATGGGCGCCGTCCCATCCACGCCCCAACTCGCCCGTAGCGCCGCGGGCCGATCCGGACCGATCTCTCCCCCATCGAACTGCGCAGGATCGATACCACGGTGGATCACGGCAATGCGCTGCCGCGGGGTGCCGTAGCGCGAGACGATCAGGTCGGCCGTATAGCCGGAATTGGCGATGACGACGTCGCCTCGTACCATCACGCTGTTGTAGAGGCGCTTGGCGGCGTTGGTCTCATTGTACGCCCCGTGATAGGTGGTGACGAACGGCAGGCCCGTGAGCCGCGCCGCGAGCAGCGCGCTCCAGGCCGGTGCCCGGCTGCGGGCGTGGATGAGATCGACGTCCTCGGCGTTGGCGATCATGGCGACGGCGCGGGCGTTGGCCAGCATCCGCACCGGGTTCTTGCTGGCGGCCGCAAACGGGATGACCTCACCGCCCGCCGCCGCGATCCTGGGGGCCAGCCTGCCGCCGGGCTCAGCCAGCACGAGCGCGCGCCCGCCGGCGCACGCCACCGCCTCGGCGATCTCCACCGCCGACAGCTCGGCCCCTCCGGTGTCGAGGTCGGGGATGATCTGGAGTATGGTCGGCCGGCTTGCTGGCACCGTCTCGCGTTCCACAATGGCTGGGGTTTCATAGGATGGGCGACAGCCGACCGCAATTCCTGGTTGTCGGAACGGGCGCCGACGCCCGCCGCATCGCCTATCTGGTCGATAGCACCGGGCAGCAGGACAGGCCCGGAATCGTCTGGCTCGGCGGCTTCAAATCGGAGATGACGGCCACCAAGGCGAGCGCGCTGGCCGCGTGGGCCGCGGGCAAGGGCCTGAGCTGCCTGCGCTTCGACTATTCCGGGCATGGCCAGTCCGACGGCCGCTTCGAGGACGGCACTCTCACCCGCTGGCTGGAGGAGGCGCGCGCGGTCTTCTCTGAGCTGACGAGCGGCCCCCAGGTGCTCGTCGGCTCCAGCATGGGCGGGCATATCGCGCTGCTCCTGCTGCGCGCGCTGATGGCGGAGGCGCCGCAGGAGGCGGCGCGTATCAAGGGCCTGGTGCTGATCGCCCCGGCCTGGGATATGACCGAGCTCATGTGGGCCAACCTGCCTCCCAGCGCGCGCCGCGCCATCGAGGAGACCGGCGTCTATCAGCGGCCCTCCCACTACGGCGACGGCCCGTACCCGATAACCGGCAAGCTCATCGAGGACGGCCGAAAGCATCTCATCGGCAAGACCGCCTTCGATCCGGGCCGTCCCGTGCACATCCTGCACGGTCTGCTGGACCCCGACGTGCCCTGGGAGCACACGCTCGACCTCGTCGCGCATCTGAGCGGGGATTGGACCCGCGTCACCGCGGTACCCGACGGCGAGCACCGGCTGTCGCGTCCGGAGGACATCGCCCTGCTCCTCGAGATCGTCGGCAAAATGGTCGAGGCGTAACCGCATCGGCCGCGACCAGGGTCTTTCCGACTTAGGTGGAACCGCTCCTCCAATCGCGGCAGGTCATCCCGGCGCTTGTCGCCGGGATCCAGCCATCAGCGAACGCCGGAGCAAGCCGAAGAGATGGATCCCGGGTATGAAGCCCGGGATGACAGCGGTGAGTCCGGAAGAGCTGTCGAGATTCCATCGAGGCCAAAGAGGCTCTAAGCCGTCTTCGGCGACCAGCCATAGGCCTTGGCGCACGCGCCGCCCATCAGCATCGCCCGCTCGCTGTCGCTCAGGCGGTCGGTCTCGAGGAACGGCTTGACGGCCTGCTCGTAGTTGACGACTGCGAACGCCCGCGTCCAGTCCGTGCCCCACAGGCAGCGGTCGAAACCCCAGGCATCGAACACGCGGGCGAGCGGATCCCAGATGTCCGGGAAGGGATAGGGCTCCCGGGACAGCGTGCAGGCGCCGCTGACCTTGATCACCGCGTTCGGGCGCCTGGCGAGTTCCAGCACCTTCGGCAGGTCGGCCCAGGGCTGCGGCGGGGCGGGCGGCACGCGCGGCTGCACGATGCCCAGATGGTCGATGATGAAGCGCGTGTCGGGGTGGCGATCGATCAGCGCCATCCCCTTGTCCAGATTGCCCCAGCACAGGATGTTGACCGGAAAGTCGTAGCGAACGGCGGCGCGCAGGATGCGATCGAGACCTGGGTCGTCCGGCTCGCGCTTGGCCTCCTTCGGCAGCATGATGCGGATGCCGACCGTGCCCGGCGTCTTCTTCCAGTCGGCGATGACATCGGCCACTGCCGGATCGTCCGGGTCGACCGGCTTGACGAGGGCGAACCGGCCGGGATGCGCCCGCTGCACCTCCGCCGCATAGCTGGCGTCATAGCGATACATGGAAAAGGCGGAGATGAAGATCGCGCCGTCGACGCCCACCTTGTCCATCGCCACCACCATCTCGTCACCCGTAACGTGCGCGGGCCAGTTGGGCACGCTGTGCCAGGGTCGTTTCGGCGTGTTCGCCTCGTAGGCGTGGACCTGGGAATCGATGATGGCCATCGGGCAGCTCCTCTGGGCTACGGCAGTTCCTATCGCAACAGGTTGCGCCCGCCGTGTCCAGAACTCTGGTCTCAGACCTCGACCTCGGTCAGGTCGCGTCCCACCACGATGCGGCCGGAAAAATCGCGCGCCACCTCCTCGGCCAGCACCTCGAGGTAGCGCTCGTCGCGGCGCGGCCGATGATGCGTCAGCACCAGCGTCTTGGCCCGGGCCCGGGCGGCGATCTTGCCGACCGTGTCGCCGGCGGCCAGCGTGTGCTCGACGACGCGGCGGAAATGCTCGTTCTCGATCTCGGCGCTCGCCATGTAGCAGCAGTGCACGAGCACGTCGGCGTCCTGCGCGAGCTGTGCCAAGCCCTCGCAATCCACCGTGTCGCCGCTGATGGCCACCACCTTGCCCTCGGCCTCGAACCGATAGCCGAAGCACGTCCAGCGCTGCAGGAACGCCGCCGGAAACCCGAGCCCGTCGCCATGGCACACGCGGTAGGGTGTCACCTTCCAGCCCTCGCCCTCCACCGTCGCGCCTGGCGCGATATCCGTGGCGACGATGGGCTTCCAGCCGCCGAACGACGGCTCGCCGGTCGAGCGCCACTGCCAATCCTTGTCGTACACCTGGGTGAGCAGCGCATCGACGATGCGGCGCGTCTCGGGCGGCCCGTAGATGCGCAGTGCCTCCTTGCGGCCATGCATCCAGCTCGCCAGCATCACGTCGTAAAGGTCGCCGATGTGGTCGAAGTGGTGATGCGTGATGAAGACCGGGTTCACCCGGTGGAGCGGCACGCCCGCCTTGACGAGCTGCAGCACGACGCCGCGGCCGGAATCGAACAGGATATTTTCCTCGCCCAGCCGGATGAGCGTGGTCGAGGCGGCCCGGTTGGGATCGGGGCGCGGTCCGCCGGTGCCCAGAAGTATGACTTTCATCGCCGCTCTTCGCGTCACTCGCTCAAGGTGAACCCGCTCTCGCGGATGATGCGGCCCCAGCGATCGTAATCGGCGCGGATGATCTTCGCGAACTCTTCCGGCGTATCGATCACCACGTCGATGTCGAGCTCCTTCAGCCGCGCGCGCACGTCAGCATCGCTGAGCGCCTTGGCCAGAACCGCACCATGCTCGCGGATGACGGCATCGGGCGTCCCGCCGGGCGCGAAGAAGCCGTACCACAACTCGGCCGACTCGATATCCCCCAGCCCCAGCTTGAGCTCGCCGAACGTCGGCACCTGAGGAAGGGCGGAGGCACGCTCCGAGCCGGTGACCGCCAGCAGCTTCACCTGCTTGTCCTGATAGAGCGGCAGCATCGCCGCGGTGGTGTTGAAGACGGCCTGCACCTCGCCTCCGAGCAGGGCAATCGTCGCCGGCCCCGAGCCGCGATAGGCCACATGGCGCATGTCCGCACCGGTCGCCCGGCTGAACATGGCCCCCAGGAAATGCGACGGGGTGCCGGCCGACAGGGAGCCGTAGTTGACCTTGCCCGGATTGGCCCTGGTGTAGGCAATGAACTGCTCGACCGTCTCGACCGGAACATCCTTGTTGACGGCGAGAGCGAACTTGAACGTCCCGAGGCGGGTGATCGGCGCCAAGTCCTTGAGCGGGTCGAAACCCAGCCGCTTGAACACGAACGGGCTGAAGGCGGTGGTGACGATCGGTGCCGCGAGGATGGTATTACCGTTGGGCTCGGTCCTGGCCAGGGCCTCCGCGGCGATGCGGCCGCCGCTGCCGCCGCGATTGTCGACGATGACGGCGCGCCCGGTGTCGGTTTGCACGCGCTCGGCGATGATTCGCGTGATCACGTCGAGGCCGCTGCCGGCCGGAAACCCCACCAGCACCTTCAGCGTTTCGGCAGCTGGCGCCGGCGTCGCGAGAGCCGTGATGGCGAGGGCTGCACCCAATCCCGCCATCGACCGGCGGGCGCTCAGGGTCGCCAGACAATGCTTCACTCCATTCCACATGCGCATGCACACGCTCTCCTCGATGGGGCCGCAGACGGTCGCGAGCCCAGCAAGACTTGTGCCTAGCACGAGCGGTGGATTGCGCGGCGGGATGGGAGTGCGCGGCCGGTGCGACGCCGCGTCGCCGGTCTGTGCTCCCGCAGGGGCTCGCCAGCGCGGCAGGTCCGTCAGCGCGGCGCCAGCGCGGCCGAGCGTGGACCGTTGAGGCCTTCCGAGACGGCGCGTTGCAGCGCCGCAGGCCCGGCCTCGGTCGCCACGCTCTCCGGCAGCACCCACAGCGTGTAGGTCTCGGCATAGATCCCGTGGCGGCAGAGCAGCCGGCCCGAGTCGGCGCGGCATCCGGAATCGGCCAGCACCAGCTGGCCCGGGCGCCGGTCGTGCTTGAAGATGTGCAGGTCAACAGGCTGCAGGTAGCCGGGCAGGGGCCCGAGATCGACGTCGCGGAACACGCATCCGAGCGCTTGCCGGCACGCGCCTGCGCGGCCGCCCCAGGTGTTGCCGAAGCCCAACGCCTTGTGGCCGCGCATGTAGACGGCGGGCCGGTCGGCGCCGGCGCTGACGTAGCAGCCCTCGTGCATGCACAACACGGGATCGGCCACTTTGGGACCGTTCTTGCGGATGCCGTAGGTGCCGGGCTCGAGGACGAGGAGCACGGTGAAGCGCGTCGGTACGTAGCCGCCGGCTTTTGCCGCCGTGGCGGCAGGCGCATCAGCAGGCACGCTGAGGCCGTTTCTCTCCGTCAGCGTCGGCCTGGGCTGCGCGGGCCCGGGGGCATTGCCTTCGGCGGCCGGTCTCGGCTTGGCCGGTGTTTCCACCACGCTGGGCGGTGGGCTCGCTGGTGCCGCAGCAACCGCTTGTGGGCGAGCCGGAGGCGGGCTTGCCTCTGCAGCCGGCGGGGGCGGCGGGCTCGCGACCGGCATCGGAACCGCTACGACAGGCTGCGGGGCCGCCTCCGCTCGTTTCGGGGCCTCTGGCGAGGGCATGGGCTGTCCCGTCGCGACGTCCGGCTGGGCAGCTTCGCTCGGCTGCGGGGAGGCGGGCGTCGCCGGTGCCGCTGCGGCCGCGTGCGCTGCCTCGGCCTCGCGACGCGCCTGCGCCGCAACCCGAGCCTCGTGGATCTGCCTGACCCGGCGCAATTTCTCCGCCAGCCGTCGCGTCTCCTCGGCGCGCTGATAGGCGAGGCGCGCGTCCTCTGCTCCTCCGGGAGGCTCCGGCTCGGCAGGCGTGGCCACGCGCTGCTCCGCCTTCGGCTGCCCAGCCAGCAGCTCCTCGGCCTTCGCGCGTTCACGCTCGGCCTGCTCGATCAGGCGGCGCGCTTCCTCCGTGAGCCGCGCCTCCTCCTCGGCCGCCCGCATCTCCTCGGCCTCGCGGCGTGCGCGTGCGAGCATGTCGGCCTCGTCCGCCTGGCGGCGTTCGGCGGCGCGGCGCGCCTCCTCAGCAGCCATGGCGGCCGCGCGCCGCTTGGCCTCGGCAGCCTTGCGCGCGAGCTCGGCCTTGTGCTGGGCCTCGCGCTTCTTCTTCTCAGCCTCGGCCTTCTCCGCCTCCTTCTTCTTGGCGTCGGCAGCCTTGCGCTCCTCGTCCTTCTTCTTGCCCTCGCTGTCGGCGCCGGCGAATTTCTCCGCCATCTTGTGTGCAGCGTCATCGCCGGCACCGGCCGGTGCGCCAAAAGCAAATGCGGCCGCAAGCACGACAATCGCGCTCGGCGCAACCGTCCTTCCGGACATTGCCTACTCCTGACGTGATCCCATGTCGGCGAGACGAGCGCGCCGATCCCGCTGGCGGCCCGGCGAGGCGTGATCGGCCTCGCGTCCTGACCGTTGGGACGGCAATCTTGTCGCAGTTTGCGGCGGAAAGCGGGAGCTTGGCTGAACGGCGCCTGAACGGGCCTCACGTTGCAGCGAGCGCGCGCAGCCCTTCGCGATAGGTGGGATACAAAAGCTCCACGCCGAGATCCGCCTTCATGCGCGCATTGCTGACACGCTTGCTCTCGGCCCAGAAGCTCGCCGCCATGCCGGTGAGCCCCGCCGCGTCGAATGGGACTTCCGGCGGCATCGGCACGCCGAGCAGCTCGGCTGCATAGGCCACCACGTCTTCAGGCGGAGCCGGCTCGTCGTCGCTCACGTTGTAAAGGCTGTAGAGCGTCGGCCGGTCGATGGCGGCCGTCAGCACACGGGCGATATCGTCGACGTGGATGCGGTTGAAGACCTGCCCGGGCTTGACGATGCGCCTGGCCGTTCCCGCCCTCAGGCTGTCGATGACGCTGCGGCCGGGCCCATAGATGCCGGAAAGGCGGAAGATCTGCACGCGCCTCTGCGCCGCCCCTGCGAACGTGAGCCACGCCTGCTCCGCCTGCACCCTGCGCAGCGTGCGCTCGGCCTTGGGGCGCGTCGGGGAGGTCTCATCGACCCACTGCCCCTGCCAGTCGCCGTACACACCGACCGTCGACAGATAGCCGATCCATTCCAGGTCCGGCAGAGCGGCGATCTCGTCGCGGAAGTGGCGCAGCACCGGGTCGCCCTCGAGGTCCGGCGGGATGCTGACAAGAAGATGCGTGGTGCCGGCCAGAAGGTCGCGTACCTCGCCCGAGGCGGTATCGCCCTGGAATGCGGCGAGCCTGGCGCCGAGCGGGGACGGCTCCGCGGCGACACTCGTCGCCGTGCCCGCGAGCGCGATGATCCGGGCGCTGAGATGATGCGCCAGCGTCTCGGCCGTGTAGCCGAAGCCGAAGCAGAAGAGCCGCATCAGCCGTTCTCCGAGCCGGCGCGCGGATTGCGAGCGCGGTGCGCCTCAGCAAGGTTCGAGCGACGGCCCCGAGGCTCGAGCCTGAAGCTAGGCAGCCTTTCCGGGAGCCGGCTCTTCCTCGATGGTCTCGTGCACGAGATTGTCGGCAACGATGGGCGTCTCGAAGTAGGTGATCGAGATCTCATCCTCGCTGCCATAGAGCTCGTTGATCATGCGCCGCCACTCCTCGCCGTGGGCGCGCCTGGCGGCGGCGATGCTCTTCCAGAGGCAGGCGCCCCCTCCCAGGTGCTTCTCGCCGTCGTACAGATAGCACTTGCGGATGCAATCGGGATTGGAGCGCCAGATGGACGAGGTTTTGCGGTACATGGCGACGACCTCGGCGCGCGTCATCCCGGGGCGCAGCTTGAACGTCACGATTTCCGAAATCATGGGCGACCTCCTCGCGCGGCAATTAGGCAGCATTGTGGGCCGGAAGGTGCCCGCTGGCAATTCGTCCGCCCCTATGCTGCGGCCCACTCGGCGAGGACGGCCGCATCCGACTCGCGATCGACGCAGCGCTGCCGCGCCCGCTCGCGCGCCTCGGGCGCGGCGAGGCGGGCGAAGGCCCACACCGCCATCGCCCGCACCAGCGGCGAGGCGTCGTCGAGCAGGCGCTCGACCGCCGGCGCCAGGCTCGGATCCGCGGAATTGCCCGCTGCGATGAGGGCGTTCCGCACCACGCGGTCGCGTCCCGTCCGCTTCACCGGCGTGCCCGCGAACCTCTCGCGAAAGGCCGCATCGTCGAGCGCCAGCAGCTCGCCCAGGGGGAGGGAGTCTCCGGCCGGCAGCGCCGCGAGGCGCGCGTTCCGGGCCACTTCCGCGAACTTGTTCCATGGGCACACGGCCAGGCAGTCGTCGCACCCGAACACGCGGTTGCCGATGGCCTCGCGGAACTCGGCAGCGATGTGGCCCTTGTGCTCGATGGTGAGGTAGGCGATGCAGCGCCGGGCATCGAGCTGGTAGGGTGCCGGGAACGCCTTGGTCGGGCAGACGTCGAGGCAGCGCTGGCAGGTGCCGCAGTGATCGCGCTCGGGCGCGTCGGGCTCGAGCTCCGCCTCGGTCAGGATCGCACCGAGGAACAGCCACGAGCCGTAGTCGCGCGACACCAGGTTGGTGTGCTTGCCTTGCCAGCCGAGCCCCGCCGACTCGCCCAGCGGCTTCTCCATCAGCGGTGCGGTGTCGACGAATATCTTCACCTCGGCGCCGCTGGCCCGGGCGAGGCTGCCGGCCACACGCTTGAGCCCGCTGCGGACCACGTCGTGATAGTCTTTGCATTGAGCGTAACAGGAGATGGCCCCGCGGCTGCGCTGCGCCAGGGCTGCCAGCGGGTCGCTCGCAGGTGCGTAGTTCATTCCCAGCATGACGATCGAGCGCGTCTGCGGCCACATGCTGGCCGGATGACCGCGGCGCTCCGCGGTGGTTGCCATCCAGGCCATGTCGCCGTGCCGCCCCTCCCGCAGAAAGTCGGCAAGGCGCTCGCCCGTTCTGGGGTCGAGCGAAGCCGGGGTGGTCACGCGTGCTGCATCAAAGCCCGCAGCACGCGCCTCGGCCAGCACCAGCTCTTTGAGGTTTGCCGTCATCTCCAGATGGCAGTAGGCAATGGGCAGTAGGCATTGGAGAGCAGCGGCGAAGGCATCTCACTGCTGCCTACTGCCTACTGCCCAACCATAGCGATGCATGCTCGCCACAACCAGCACCGAATTCTGTCGGTGCCACCGCCCGCACTTGAGACCAAGGGCCCGGACGCGTACTGGGGCAAACAAGGAGGCGCTGGATGTCGACTTGGCAAGTGATCCTGCTCGGGCTCATCGAAGGCCTGACCGAGTTCATTCCCGTGTCCTCTACGGGGCACCTTCTGCTCGCCGGCCACTTCCTGGGCTTCAACTCCCCCGGCAAGACGTTCGAGGTCCTGATCCAGCTGGGGGCCATTCTCGCCATCCTGACGGTCTACTCCACGCGGCTCCTGCGCATGACCTTCGACCTCACCCAGGACGCGCGCACGCGGCGCTTCGTGCTGGCGGTGCTCGTCGCCTTCCTGCCCGCCGCCGTGATCGGTGCCGCCGCGCACAAGATCATCAAGGAGGTCCTGTTCGAATCACCCTGGCTCGTCTGCACGACGCTGATCGTGGGCGGCATCGTGCTGCTGGCGGTGGACAAGCTGCCCTTGAAGCCGCGCTACCACGACGCCATGGACTTCTCGATCCCGATGGCCTTCGTCATCGGCCTGGCGCAGTGCCTTGCCATGATCCCCGGCGTATCGCGATCGGGCTCGAGCATCGTCGGCGCGCTCCTGCTGGGCGCGGACAAGCGCTCGGCGACGGAGTTCTCGTTCTTTCTCGCCATGCCGACCATGGTCGGCGCCTTCGCCTACGACCTCTACAAGAACCACGCGAGCCTGACCCTCGACGATGTCCAGAGCATCGCGCTGGGCTTCGTCGTGGCCTTCGCCGCTGCCGTCGTGGTGGTGCGCTACCTGCTGGCCTTCGTCAGTGGCCACGGCTTCGCCCTGTTCGCGTACTGGCGCATCATCGTCGGCGGCATGGGGCTCGGGGCGCTGGCGGTACTGGGATGACAGCGGCTCCCTCGAGGCATTCCACGCCTGCGCGCGGGTGGGGCCTCACGCCGCGTGCACGGCGGGGCCCGCCAATACCGAGTAGAGCGCCGCACGGTCCTTGGCGGCGCGCAGCTTCTCGATCGAGGAGGGCTCGCGCAGCAGGCGCGAGATGCGCGCCAGGGCCTTGAGGTGGTCAGCGCCGGCGTGCTCCGGCGCCAGCAGCAGAAAGATCAAGTCCACGGGCTCGTTGTCGAGGGCCTCGAAATCGATGGGCTCCTCCAGCCGCGCAAACACGCTCACAATTTTGCGCAGCGAGGCGATCCGTCCGTGCGGCACGGCGATGCCGCGCCCGATGCCGGTCGATCCAAGGCGCTCGCGCTGCAGCAGCGTGTCGAATATCTCCCGTGCCTCGATGCCGGTCAGGCCGGCCGCGCGCTGAGCGAGCTCCTGCAAGGCCTGCTTCTTGGTCTTGGCCTTCAGCGAAGGGTAGATCGCCTCCGGCGTAATGAGATCTGCGAGATCCATTTTCGTCTCTTACATCCGGGAACCGACGCTTCAGCGCCTCGCGGGCGCGGATTGCTCTTGCGTGCGCGATGCGGCCGTCCGCACCGGTCCATACCAACAGGCACGGCGCCCACGGCACCGACCAATGGGCGTCACGGCTGCCCAACGAGCTAGGTATCCCCCGAGGTCACCGCAAGACGATACACCGTTCGCGGCGCGTCTTACGCATCCCTTCTTGGCTCGACTGCGCAAATCCCCTGCAAAAAGCAACCGACCCGCCCGCTTGATCGCCAGCGCATGCCACATCCTGCGTGCTGATGCCTTGCCTCGCCCGATGCCTGCCCGTTCGGCGGCACCGCAGCTTCGAGCTCGCGCCGATCGGGGCGGTTGCAATGCGCGCGGACCCTAGATCAGTGACCCATCGCTGTCAAATGACCTCAGGTCACCTACTGTTACAGGCGCCGGGGCCGGCCGACCGGCCCTCAGACGCTGGCGTCGAGCCGGGCCGCCATCTGCTTCTCGCGCCGGCGCTGAACGGAGGAGGGGATGCGCAGCGCCTCGCGATACTTGGCCACGGTGCGGCGCGCGATGTCGATGCCGTCGCGCTTGAGCTGCTCGACGATCTTGTCGTCCGAGAGCACGGCCTGCGGGGTCTCGGCCTCGATGAGCTGGCGGATGCGGTGGCGCACGGACTCCGAGGAGTGCGCTTCCTCGCCATCGGCGGAGGCGATCGCCGAGGTGAAGAAGTACTTGAGCTCGAACACCCCGCGCGGGGTCGCCATGTACTTGTTGGAGGTGACGCGGCTCACGGTGGATTCGTGCATGGATATGGCATCCGCCACGGTCTTCAGGTTGAGCGGCTTGAGGTGGGCGATGCCGTAGGTGAGGAAGCCGTCCTGCTGGCGCACGATCTCCTCGGCGACCCGCAGGATGGTGCGCGCCCGCTGATCCAGGCTCTTGACCAGCCAGTTGGCGTTCTGGAGGCAGTCGAGGAGGTAGCCGCGATCCTGCTCGGACTGGGCGCTCTTGCTGACGGTGGCATAGTAGCTGCGATTGACGAGCACGCGCGGAAGGGTGTCGTTGTTGAGCTCCACCACCCAGCTGCCGTCACGCGCAGGGCGCACCATGACGTCGGGCAGCACGGGCTGGATCTGCACGCTGCCGAACTGCAGGCCGGGCTTGGGGTTGAGGTGCTTGATCTCGGCGATCATCTCGGCGAGTTCATGAGCATCGACGCCCACGGCGCGCTTGAGCGCCACGAGATTGTGGCCGCCGAGCAGCTCCAGGTTCTCGAGCAGCCGCGCGATCTGCGGGTCGTAACGGTTCTGATCCTTGAGCTGCAGCGCCAAGCATTCGGCCAGGTCGCGCGCAAACACGCCCGGCGGGTCGAAGCCTTGCAGGGTCCCCAGCACCTTCTCGATGAGGCTGCTCGGCGCTCCGAGCTTGGCAGCCAGCTCGTCGAGGTCGCCCCGCAGGTAGCCGGCCTCGTCCACCATGTGGATCAGGTGCGCGCCGATCAGACGCTGCGCCGGATCGGTGATGGCGACGTGCAGCTGCTCGGTCAGGTGGTCCGCCAGCGACAGGCCGGCGGCCACGAAATCCTCCAGGTTGGCCTCCTCGCCGCCGAACGCGTTGTGCGTGCGGGGCCGGAGCGAGGACCAGCCGCTGGGATCGTCGGGGCCGCTGCCGGGCAGCGCGGTCCCGTTCATCTCGGGCTCGCCGCCCTCGCGCGACGCGGCCTTGAGGGGAAACGCCTCCTCTGCGCCCGCCCAATCGCCGTCGTTGTCGCTTTCGGTCTCACCCTTGCCGGGCGGCGATGCGGTCTCGACGCTGGGCTCCGGTGCCGCCTCATCCCGTTCGAGCAGCGGGTTGCGCTCCACCTCGGACTCGACGAACGAGCACAGCTCGACGTTGGAGAGCTGGAGCAGACGAATGGCCTGCTGCAGCTGGGGAGTCATCACCAGCTGCTGGCCTTGCCTCAGCTCCAATTT